>Ga0129306_1000003_pt1 | contig 421736 bp, 318 predicted proteins | sample P827metagenome_FD_94438 | JGI IMG/M metagenome (GOLD analysis project Ga0129306, IMG submission 94438) | Capybara group fecal microbial communities from Wisconsin, USA - P827 metagenome | ecosystem: Host-associated > Mammals > Digestive system > Large intestine > Fecal | place: USA: Wisconsin...
GGGGCGCTTACCGTCCGACTTGCATGTATTAGGCCTGCCGCTAGCGTTCATCCTGAGCCAGGATCAAACTCTTCGTTGTACTATTGTTTTACTCAAATTTCTATTCTGAATCTCGGGTTCCGCTTTCGTTCTCTTGGTTCCTTATTCCCGTGTCCGACGCTCGCCTCAACGGCGCCTCGGACACTTTATCTTGTGCTGGCCTCAAGCTTTCAAAGAACTTTTCGCTTCCGTATCCCTTCAGTCTAACCCCTCTTTTTTGAGGAAGCGGATTGCAAAGGTACGACCTTTTTAGATACTGGCAATCAAAAATTTCAATTATTTTTGATAAAATATTATATTATTTTGTTAATCAGTAAAATAAAATTTTCAAATCTTAGTATTTTTAGCCAAATAACGAAAATTTTATTCGGTTTTTTCGGGCTCGGAAAGCCGAAAAACGGTGTTTTTGCTGGTCTGAATGAGCTCAATAGTGCCCACAATGATGAAATCGGCGAGGATTTTTTCGGCTCTCCTTTTATTAATATGTGCGATTTCCTGGAATTCTGCCAGGGTGATCTCACCGTTTTCAGAGAGATGACGTAGAAGCAGCTCCTCGGTGTCGGTAAAGGCAATCTTGGCGGGTCTTGCGAATTTGGCAGACTTCCACACCTTTAATAATACGCTATCGGCGACAAGGTTCTCGTCTTTGACCCTGACGAAGATCTTGTAATTTCCTTGGTTGTCGGGTGCCTTGTGCTTGTTGTGCTTGTCTTTTGGGATGATGACCTCGAGCACAGTCTTCCCGTTGATTTCCCATTCTTCTGTAGAATACTCAACCTTTGGCTGGCAATACATCTCGGCAGCCGCCTGTATCATGTGAATCTCCTCGTCGGAACGTACACCCGCAATGGCGCCATTGTCCTTCACGCCTACCAACAGACGTCCGCCATCGGTGTTGGCGAACGCGGCGAGCGACCGGGCAATGCGCTTGCTGTCCGAAATCTCAAACTTGAAATCGAGCATCTGGTGTTCGCCCTCTGCAATGAGGTTCTGGATATGGTTGTCTTTCTTCTTCATCGAGGCGGCAAAGATAGGGCTTTTTTTTGAAGCTGGGAAAGCACTATATTAATAAGGTGTAAAAAATCACGACAAAAAACAGGGAAAGAAAAGCGGCAGTTTTTATGATCGACCGGATAATCTCGGGCGAGGGTGGGAGGGCGTTTTTAGGCCTCTAGAGCGTGTTTGTTTTTGAGATGAACTGCGGGTCATTTTTGGTCGGAAAACGCCAAATACGCGATGTTTTGATTTGTGAATCTTTAGCAGTTGTTGAATTTACAAATCTAAACCAAGTTTTGTTAAATACCTATAAATCAAATACATACATTGTGATTTACAAATATACAATATATCGCTTTACACAAGTGAATAATTGGTAGAAGTTACATATTTGAAAAATCGTCAAATAGTTGATACAAATAATAAATAATCAGCATATTATACTATATAATTTAAATTAAAATATTAAATAAATGCCGTTTTATGCAATACTTTTAGTTTTGTTTTATAGGTTAATTCAAAATATTGAAAAATAGATAAATAGATTTATATTATTCAATAAAGACTTCAAAATGTTAGCATTGTTTGATTGGTTTACAGAAATAAATTTCCTCGCTTTGTGATTTGTAACCAAAAAATGTTTACTTTTGTGAACTGAAACTAATGTAAAAAACTGAATTTTTGAGGAGACACTAAGATGGAAAACACAGAAATGAAAGACAGAATTGCCCACATTATCCGAGCGCAAAATTTGACTGCAGCCGAGTTTGCACTCCGGCTTGGAATCCAACCTTCGAATATTTCTCACCTCTTATCGGGACGCAACAACCCGAGTCTCGACTTCGTCAAAAAACTCAAAGAGACGTTTCCTGAGTATACCTTGGATTGGATCATTTTTGGTAGAGGACCTATGACGGTTTCCGAGCCTTTCGCTCCTCTTCGTCCGGTTGATCAACCTGCTCCCCTCCCTTCTCAGGAAGAGAAAAATCTTCCTGATGTTGCCGACAGTCTCATTTTTAATCAGAATACCTCGCCTGTTTCTACTGTTTCACTGCCTGTTTCTGACGAAATTAAACAGATGATCATTGTGTATAAGGACAATACTTTCGAGGTGCTATCGCCTCGTTGATGCTTTTCCTTATATTAATTAGGTGTGGAATCAGAAAATTGTGTACTTTTGCAAACTTTTATGGAAGTTATGCAACAGAACCTTTTTTATGATCGCTTTGATGCTATTATTCTAGAGCCAAAGCATTTTGTCTTGGCTTGCCATGTCAATCCTGATGGCGATGCCATAGGGTCGGTATTGGCCATGTCGGAGTTTTTGAGAGCCAAGGGACATGAGGTTAAAATGGTGGTTGCCAATGACTTCCCTGGTTTTTTGCATTGGATGCCAGGTGCCGAGGATTTCTTGATTTTCGAACAGGATGCTGAAGGCACTAAGGACGCCATAGCGGCAGCGGATTGCATCATGATGTTGGATTTCAACAACCTGTCGCGAGGTGGCATCTTGCACAATGAGATTGGTAAAACCCGTTGTCCCCGTATCTTGGTCGACCATCATCGCGATCCTGAATTGGACCAGTTCTATTGCGCCTATTCAGAGACCTGTGTGTCAAGCGCTTCCGAGATTGTGGCTGAGATTATTTTGCATTATGGCATGGAATATCTTACGGAGTCGATCGCTACCAACCTGCTCGTGGGCATTATGACGGACACTGGCTCTTTTTCCCATTCCATCTATCATCCTCGCACTATGGAATTGTGCAGCATTCTCGTCGGAAAGTCCATGCCCTACACGATGATACACCAGTTGGTCTACGACACCATGTCGGAGAACCGTCTTCGTCTGCTGGGCTTCTCCATTGATCATAGAATGGAGGTGCTGGATGCGTATTCTACTGCTATTATCGCATTGAGTAAGAGCGATTTGGATAAGTTTGACTATCAAGCAGGCGATACCGAGGGCGTGGTGAATTATCCGCTTTCGATGCAGAAAATCAAGATGTCGGTGCTTATCACCGAACGTCAAGACCAGATCAGGTTCTCCTTCAGGTCGAAGGGCTCTTTCTCGGTACACGAACTGGCCAACAAACACTTTAAGGGAGGTGGCCACACTAACGCTGCAGGCGGCACCTTGACGTGCTCGTTTGAGGAAGCGGTGGAAAAGCTGAAATCGGTTTTGCCCGAATACCAAAAAATGTTGAATGAGGCGGAATGAAAAGGTACTGTAAATATCTGATACTATTGCTGTTGGTCTTGACCTTCTCCTGCAATGAGAAGCCGTCGAAACCTGCTGGTTCCGTGTCGAAAAGCGATATGAAGAGTAGCATGGAGACGGCCAACCGTTACCTGTTGAATGAGGAAGAGGAGGATATTGAGAATTATGTGCGACGTCATGGTTTGGAGATGACCAAGACAGGGACGGGTTTACGCTACCAGATTCTCAAACAGGGTTCGGAGCAACAGATACAGAAAGGTCAGCGAGTCACTTTGGACTATGAACTGCATTCCATTGCTGGCGACCTTATTTATTCGTCAGAGAACGAAGGTCCCAAGGCGTTTGTGGTGGGCGAAGGCGGTGTGGAGTCGGGCCTCGACGAAGCCATGACCTATCTACACAAGGGCGATGTGGCCAAACTCATCATCCCATACCATCTCGCTTATGGACTGCATGGTGATGACAATCGCATCCCTGAATATGCAACTTTGGTTTATACGATAAAAATAACAGAAATACAATAAGTTATGAAGAGAAAATCTTTATTTTTCGCTATGGTTTGCCTGTCGGCAATGCTATTGATGACGGCCTGTACCCAGCGTTTTCCGGGTTACAAGAAAACCGCTGATGGCCTGTACTACAAATTCTACAACCAAGATCCCAAGGCCGAACAGCCCAAGCTGACGGACTTCCTCCAAGTGCAGATGGCTTGCTATCTGAACGATTCCTTGTATTTTGATTGGCAGGAGTCGGCAAAAGAGGTGTTCGCCCAACTGCAAGCGCAGTATTTCCCTGGCGACCTTCAGGAAGCCTATGCCATGATGCATGTTGGAGATTCGGCCTCATTCTATATCAAGGCAGATTCCATCGCCATTCATTATTATGACCAGAATCCCGACTCTGTGGGATTGAAGGCTGACGATTATTTCCGCTACGAGGTGAAGCTGTTGGGCTATCAGTCGCAGGAGGAGTTCCAAGCCAACATCGAAAAGATGAAGGCAACCATGATGGAGGCTTCGAAAAAGCGTTTAGCAGAATATATTGCTGCGAATGGTATTGATGTAACTCCTACTGAATCAGGCGTCTATATCATTCCTTTGGAGAAGGGAACGGGACGTTGCCCCGTGAAAGGCGAGAAGGTGGAGCTTGATTTCTCGGCTTCGTTGCTCGATGGCACTTCTGTGGGTTCCACTTACGACAGCCCCGACAAGTTCTCTTTCGTTTTGGGAGAAGGCTATACCATCCCTGGTTGGGAGGATATTGTGCCGCGTATGCATCTTGGCGAGCGTGTGAAGGCTGTCATTCCTTGTGATATGGCTTACGGCGAACACTCAGTGGGTTCCATCCCGTCTTATTCCAACCTGGTGTACGATATCAAACTGTTGCATATCACCACAGCAGCCGAGCTTCAGGCTGAGAAAGAACGCGCCATGCAGGCTATGAAAGCCGAATCAGAGAAGGCTTTCTTCGATTATTTGAAGGCTAACAACATCACTGACTATACGGCTTCGGGCCTGTTCTACAACAAGACGGTGACCACGGAAGGCGCTCAGCCCAAGGAAGGTCAGACCGCCCGCATCAAGTTTGTAGCCACCTATCTCGACGGTTCGCCCCTGGGTGACTCTAAACAGTTGGGTGATTATTATGAATTTGAATATGGTAAAGGCAAGGTGCTGAAAGGTCTGGAGGAAGGCGTAGGCATGATGAGAGTGGGAGAGAAGGCACGTTTTGTGTTGCCCTACACCCTGGCCTATGGCACGGAGACCTATGGCAATATCCCTCCTTATTCCAACCTCGTTTTCGACGTTGAATTACTGGATGTTATAGACAAACAATAAGAATCATAAACTAAATCTAATACCACTAAAAAATGAAAAAAAGTATCTTGATGATGGCTGTTGTGGCCATGATTGCTGCTGGCATGACTGCCTGTGGCGAGAAGAACCCTTATCCGGGTTATGAAAAGACTCAGAACGGATTGTACTATCAGTTCTACAACCAGAATGCTGGCGAACTTCCTCAGCCGCAAGACTTGATGGAAGTGGGCATCAGCTGCACTGTGAACGACACGGCTGTTGTCATTCCTGTTACCGACAATGTGATGCAACTCATGGAATCGCAGTTTGCTGGCGACCTCTTCGAGGGTCTGGCCATGATGCACAAAGGCGACTCCGCCTCCTTCATTGTCAACATCGACTCTACCTTCATGAAGCTGATGGGTCAGCCCACGTTGCCTGAAGGCTTTACCTCGACCGATGTGATGCGTTTCAATGTGCGTTTGGACGACTTCTATCCTGAGAGCGAGTATGCCCAGCATCTGGCTGCCAAGGTGAAGAAGACCACCGATGAGAGAATCGCCAAGATGAAGGAAGAGCACGCTGAAGAGACGGCTGCCGCTGCCCAGCAACTGGCTGAATATCTCGCAAAGAACAAGATCACGGCCGAGCCTACCGAGTCGGGCCTCATCTATGTGATGACCCAGGAAGGCAATGGCGAGAAGCCCGAAGTGGGTAAGATGGTGAAGGTGCACTACACTGGCAAGCTGCTTGACGGTACCGTGTTTGACTCCTCCGTCGAGAGAGGTGAACCCATCAGCATCCCGATCGGTGTCGGTCAGGTTATCCCGGGTTGGGACGAAGGCATCCAGTTGATGTCGAAAGGCGAGAAGGGCGTGCTTTACATCCCTTACTATCTCGCTTATGGCGACAGACAGGCTGGTGATAAGATCGTGCCTTTCTCCAACTTGGTCTTTGATGTAGAACTTGTTGACTTTGAATAAGATGAAAAGACTTCTTAAGTCGGTCCTCATCGGCGTTTCGTGCCTGCTCTTCGTTGCCTGTGGCAGCAAGTCTCCCTATCCGGGCTTGAAGCAGATGAAGAACGGCGCCTACATGAAGTTCTATAACAAGAACGACAAAGAGGTCATGCCCCGCCTGAAGGACGAGGTGACCTTCGAGATGGCGCAGTACTTCAACGACACGCTGCTGTTTACCACTGCTGGCACTGAGCCTATGACACTTGTGCTCAGAGAGGCCGATTTCAAAGGCGACGTCGTCGACGGTCTGCTGATGATGCATGTGGGCGACTCAGCCCAACTGGCGGTCTTGTCCGACTCGGTGTTTATGACCATGCTGCAAATGGATGTGCCTGAGGAATATGCGGGCAAGCCTATCTATTACGAGCTGAAGCTGCTCTCCGTGAAGCCTTATGAAATCCTCGAAGCTGAGCGTAAGGTCTTGCTCGACAGCTTGCGACAGGCTGAGCTTGACTTTTTGGCCCCGCTTCGTGAAGACGCGAAGAATACGGTGACGGAATCGGGCTTGATCGTTCTTGAGCAATCTGGCAAAGGCAGGACGGCACAAATGGGTGAGTATGTCAATTTCGACTTCACCATGTGCGGTCCCAAGGGCGATACCATCATGCATTCGTTCGGCATTGAGCCTGTCGAGATGCAGTATGGTGAGGAATTCATCAGTGCTGGTTTCAACGAGGCCTTGGGCATGGTGCCCGAAGGCGGTACCATGCGTTTCGTGCTGCCCTCTGAGCTCGCCTTCGATAGCGTGGGCTATGAGAGCCATATCGATCCTTATACCCCTTTGGTCGTGTTGCTGAAGATGAACAGCGTGATGGACAAAGCCACCTACGACAAGAAGATGGAAGCGCAGCAAGCCCAAAAAGAGGCTGAGGCAAAGCGTCTCATGTCGCTTGAGCAAAAGACTATGGAGGATTATCTCAAGGCCAATGGCATCACGGAGCAACCTACTGAGTCGGGCCTTGTCATCATTAGGAAAGAGGAAGGTACCGGTCCCGTTGCCCAATGGGGTGATGAGGTGACGGTGCATTACGTGATGAGCAATTTGAAAGGCGAGTTGCTGGAGTCGAGCTATGAGTATGAGCATCCTGTGACCTTTAAGATTGGTAACAACGAGATGTTGCCCGCCATCGAGGAGGCCGTGATGACCATGTCAAAGGGCTCAAAGGTCTCGCTGGTGTCGCCTTCAGCCTTGGCTTTTGGCGACTTCGTCATCGACGAGGACCTCTTACCTGCCTATTCTCCGCTGAAGATCGATCTTGAACTTGTGGAAATCAAGTAAGCATTAGGTTTTCGGTGAAAACAAAAAACGCCATCCAGATTTGGACGGCGTTTTTTGTTTGTTGTTGATGGCTTTTATTCTTTCACCTCGTCAAACGTTTCCTTGTCGGCATAATACACGTCGATGGCGGCAATCAAAGCGGCAAGGCTCCACACGGGGACGGCCAGCTTGTCGGTGTCCATAAAGTTGTTGAGGAGTCCGTGGACGAAATAGCTGATGAAGGCGAGGGTGGCGCCCAGCACCAGCGTTTTAGCTTGTCTGTTTTTGCAACGTTTGTAGGCCTTCATGCCATGATATACCGTGACGATGACTAGGATCAGCACAAGGATAGAACCCACAATGCCTTGTTCGGCAAGGGGACCGAAGTATTCGGAGTGGGCGTTGCCACCGTCGCCGGCGTTGGTGCTGATGATGGTCTTTTCCTTCGACATCTGGTAGGGGGCGTACACGAACTGGTAGGTGCCGGGACCCCAACCAAACACAGGACGTTCGTTGAACAGGCGGAAGGCCGACTGCCAACGGTTGATGCGTTCTAGGTTGGAGGCATCGGTGGAGATGTTGGTGATGGACTGAACGTTTTCCACAAGGTCGCCAGAGGCGTCTTGGTTGTTCTTCTCCAAAGCGTCGATGATTTGGTTTTGGAAGGCGAGGAAGAGACCTACTAAGACCACCACTACGGTGGCGATCCAACGGAATTTAATCTTCAGCAACACGCAAATCAAGACTGCCAAGGCGGCGATCACACTCAGCCATGCGGCACGGCAGTTGGAGAATATCAGGGCGACGCTCAGGAGCGCTACAACACCGATGATAATGAGGCGTCGTGAGGTTTTTATGCCCGGCAGGAAGACATAGGTCAACGCCAGGATAAGGTAGATGGCCAAGGCAGCGCCGTAGGCGGTGTGGTCGTTATAGAAAGGCGTCATCACCCAGTGTGCCGAGTCGCCATCGAAGCCAAACTGCGCATGGTGGATGATGGTATAAACACATACGATGCACAGGGCTGCGATATAGAGCCAGATGAACCAATGGATGTTTTTGGGCTTCTTGAAAAGGATGGCACAGAGGAAGAAGGCAGGGACGACAAACCAGAGTCTCGACAATATGAATTTGAGCGACACCACGGGCATCTCGCTGGTGATGGTGGTGACCAGCATCCAAGCGAACATGCAATAGATGACGATGGCGATGGGATGGTGTGAGATGCGTTTGTCGTATTTGCCGTCATATAGCATCTTGGCGAAGAATAGCACCATAATGCCGATCAGCAGAGGCTCGGCGGGCAGGGAGATGGCAAGACCCGCTTCGAGGGCTTTCAGGTTGATCGATAGCGGCACGGTGAAAGCCGTGAGCAGAAGAACCTTGTCGAGGGAGAAGATGTAGAGCAGGAGCACGCCCAAAACGACGGGCAAGGCAAAGAAGAGGTAGGTGTTCTTCTTCACCACAAGGAACAGCCCCACGGCCAAGAAGAGGGCCGCGACGACATAAAGCCAAGCTATTTTTGCTCTTTTCTCCACGACTTATTTGCTTTCAGCCACGAAACGCTTGCGGTTTTCGATGATGAAGATCACCAGGATGGAGAGCAGCATGGCGCCTAAGGCGGAGAGGGCCACGACTACCCAACGCACCGGGAAGGCTTTCTTGTCGGCCGGGAAAGGCTCGGTGACGATGTTGGAATAGGTAAGATCGGAGTTGAAGAAACGCAGGTTCTGTTCGTAGTCAACCTTGGTGTTGACATACGTGGTGGCCTCGGCTTCGATTTTCGTGCGGAGGTCGAGCACCTCGGCACCGTATTGCTCTAAGTTGCTTTTCAACTCGGTGGCCTTTGCCGAACCACTCAAATAGCCTTTGGTCACCTCACGAGCTTGACTGGTATAGTCAGTCACTCCGTATTCCGTACCATAGTCGGTAAGAAGCTGTTTCAGCGAGTCGATGTTACGTTGCTTCTCGTTCAACTGTCTTTCATACATGGCCACCACTTCGCCGACTTTCTGGGTGTGTAGTTTATGCACCTTTTGGTCGTAGAAGTTGAGGATGTCCTTGGCGATGTCGCAGGCCACAAAGGGGTCCTTGTCCATCACCGTGATGCTGACGGCCTCGTAAGGGGTCTTGCTGATCTTGATCTTACTGCGGTACTCATTGAGCATGTAAGTCTTGGCGAACTTGTAGTTCTTGTCGATTTTGTAGTCCGACCACAGGTCATACTTCTCGATGATGGAGTCCATGATGGACTGCGAGTTGATGATCTGCAGCATCTGTTCGGTCTCGCTCTCATCGGAGTAGGGGCTGATGTTGGCGGGATAGGCCACGGCCTCTGACTTGTAGAGCGGGGTGATGAACAGTGAGCTGGAGAAGATGGCACCTAAGATGGCTGCAGCCACTGTGATGATCAAGATGTGCCATTTCCATTTCAGCACGAGTTGGACAAGTGAAAGGTTGTTGAAATTGTTATCCATGATTTGTTTTGTTGTTGTCGGAGTAGTTGATGTTATATTAGGTGCAGTTATAGTCTCATTCTTTTCCAAGATGGTTCTTTTTTTCCTTGGAGGCCGCTTCCTTGTCGGCCTGGCGGCGAAAAAAGCCATTGGAACGGTCGTAGAACACGAGGCAGAAGATGAGCAGCAGCAGCGTGCTCAACACGGTTATCACCACTATGATCCAACGCACGGGATAGCTCTTGCGTTCGGCCTGGAAGGCGGAGGTGACGACGAACTTGTGCGGGATGAACTCGGTGGCGTCGACCTTGGCTTCCTCGTATTTCGACTTGACCAATGAGAGTTGCAAGCGGTCGTTGTCCAAACGCTCGTTGATGGCGTAGGAGGCACCGCCATATTCTGCCAGCACGTCAAGTTGCTCTTGTATGTTCTTGACGCCTTGCGTGTTGCCTTTGCCCAATTCGACAGCCAGCTGTTGGCTGAGCATCTCCACTTGCGACTCATAGTCGAACACGCCCAGCTTACGCAAGGTGTTCAACGAGTCTTCCAGCATGTTCATTTCGGCAACGAGGGTGCCATATTCCTGCTCAACGATACGGAAGGCCTCGGTGGCGACTTCCTTTTGCATCTGGTTCATGGTGCTGTCGAAGATTTCGGCGATCTCATTGGCGATACGTGCCGAGAGTGCGGCGTCAGAGTCCAAGACGGTGATCTTCACTGCGTTGTATTCTGTGCGGCGGAACTTGATGCGGGCGTCGTAGAGTTTGTTCAGCCTAGTGATAGGGTATTTGCTGTTGGCCTTGATGTTGTAGTGTTCCATCAGGTTGAAGCGGCTGATGACTTTGTCGCGTACGCGATTCGAGTTTAACACTTGCAACATCTGTTCGGTCTGCTCGTCCTCGCCGAAGTTCATGATGTCTTTTTCCGACTGATACGTAGTGCTGATAAGAACCTTGGAGATGGAGTTGCTGGAAGTGGGGTAGATGATTGTGGTGGACTTATACAGGGGCGTGATGAAAAAAGGGGCACTGAAAACGATGGCACAGAGGGCGGCCAACGCAAGAATAATGAGGATGGGCTTCCTATATTCCACCAATAGTCTGCATAAGTATTTGGAACTGTAGGTGTTATGTGTCTGTTCGTCCATATTTATGTGTAGAATAAGTTGCCAAAAATAGGGATTTCCCTTGAAATGGCAATGAAAAAAGTCAAATTAGCCCTTTTTTTCCTTTGGAAGGACGAGGCTGACGATTTCCTTTAGGCTGACCAGACGGGTAAAGAAAATGGCGCCGCAATTGATGGCAAAAGTGATGAGGAAGGCGACAATCCAGTTGAGGTTCAGCTGCTTGACCAAGAGGGTGGTCAGGGCGGTGGTGGCCAAGAAGAGGAGGATATGCATCCAATAGCGGCCACCCATATTGAACTTGAGGATGCGTCTGGCAAGTAGGTATTGCAAAAATGCCGTCAAGGCTTGTACGCAGAGGCTTGTGGTGGCGGCGCCTACCGACTTGAAACGTGGGATGACGATCAGGTTGAGCAGGATGTTGATGACCACCCCTGCCGCTGCCACGAGGTTGAGTTGCTTGAGGCTCCCGTTAGCGGTAAGTAGGGTGCCGAAGACGTAGGTCGTTGACAAGCAGAAGAAGCTACCCATCAATAGCGGGAACACCTTGGCATATTGACCGATGCGCAGCAGGTAAGCGGCTTCGGTCTCGGCTTCTTCGGGGCTATACATCATCTGCATGATTTCGCGGTTGTAGAAGACGCACATGATCAATACGATACCCGCCATAGCAACGATGACGTTGAACGAAGTCTTGATGAGGTTGTTAAGCTCTGGCTTGTTTTTCAACGTTGCCGTGAACATGGGCAACAGCATGATGGCGAAAAGGTTGGAGATATTGTTGCCCGCGTCGAAGAGGCGGTAGGCACGGCTGTAGATACCGGCTTGTACGCCCTTGTCGTCGAGAAGTCGTTCAAGCAGGACGGGCTCGATGCGGCTGTAGACACTCATCAGGAGGACCAGCAAGGCGAAAGGCAGGCTTTGCTTGAGGATTTCCTTGAAAAACTGGAAGTTGATCTTGAAGCTGATGCTTTCGGCATGGCGAAGCACAACGGTCAGGGCAAAAATCAGTGTGCAGATATACGCTAATGTCTGGGCTTGCAGGTACCAGATGGCATTGAACTTCTCTCTTGGGAACCAACCGCTCCACAGCACGAGACACATGATGACGATGGCCAGCACGCGGTCGAAGACACTCAGGATGCTGTCTTGCTTAAACAGGAGCAGACCTTGTATGTTCGACCTTAGGAAGAGGATGAACGACAATAGGATTTGGTTGAGGCCGCACCAGAACAACAGCTTGAGTTTCAAGCCTTCGTTGTAACCGCAGAAATAGCCGACGACAAAGATGACCACGGCATAGAGCAGTCCGAGCAGGAGCTTGATTTCGGTGAGCCCTCCGAAGTGTTTTGAAAGATTCTTCGGGTCTTGTGCCACGGCCCGGCTGTTGAAGTTGGTGATGCCGAGGTCGAGCAGGATATAGAAGAGATAAGAGAAGTTGAACAGGGCCTGGTAAGTGCCGTATGAGGCATCGCCGAGCAGGTTTTGCACCTCGCGGTCGATGCCGAGAATCCAGAAAGGCTTCACCAACAGGTTGAGAAACAGTAGGAAGATGATATTCTTGATGAAACGGTTCTGCATTACGACATCATTGTTCGGAGGGCAAAAGTAGGAAAAAAAACACTAAGGAATCCTTTTTCGGTCACCAATTGGGAAATTATGTGTATTTTTACCCCCGACTTTAGTTTTGAAATGAACAAGGAACAGGAAAACGTTGATGTCCTGGAAGAGGAATTGATAGAGAATGAGAAGAGTCTCCTGCTCATCAACGACGACGTAAACACGTTTGAATATGTCATCGACACCTTGATGAAGGTGTGCCATCATACCCGCGAGCAGGCCGAGACCTGCGCTTGGATTACGCATTACAAAGGCAAATGCGCCGTCATGCATGGCAGTTTCGAGGAGTTGAAACCTTATTACGACATCCTCCTTGGCCATCAACTTACTGTGAAAATAACGGACTAATGGCGGGTTACACTTCTTTGGAGATTTTGGCCATTCAGCAGGCCTATGAGAGCATGCTTGACGACATCCATCCTTTCGTCAACGCGCCTGAGCATTTGGCATTGATTGACAAGGCTTTCCGCTTCTGCTTGGAGAAATACGACGGACGTTATTTGCTTTCAGGCAAGGCTTATATGTATCACCTCATTGAGATGGGTCGTAGCGCCGTGATCGAGGTGGGCTTGGGCTATATCTCTGTGGTGGCGTCGTTCCTTCATGGCATCGACTACAAAGAGGGGGTGAGTCTCAAGGAATTGGAACAGCAGTTTGGTAAGACCGTGGCCATCATCCTTGAGGATTTCAGTGAGATATCAAGGCTTGATACGGAGAAAGTGGCCTATAACTCCGACAATTTCCAGGTGTTGTTCCTCTCGTTGATCGACGACATGCGGTCGGTGTTGCTGAAGATCGTGCACCGTGTGTATGATGTGCGCAACCAAAACGACGTGGATGCCGACCGGCTGTCGAAGTATTTCCATGAGATCAAATACATCTATATTCCTATCGTTCATCGACTGGGATTGTATAAGCTGAAGGCAGAGCTCGAAGAGAAGCTGATGCTGTATGAGAACCCTGAGATCTTCCATGAGATTGAGGCCAAGATCGAGGCCAGTAAGGAGGCCCGTAGGCAGACCGCTGAAAAGTTCATCGCCCGTATCTCGGAAGGTATCGATGCTGAGTTGGAGCGCACGAAGAGAAACGGTAAACCTAGGTTCGCCTATACCGTGAAGTGGCGTTTGAAATCCATTCCTTCCATTTATGCCAAGATGCGTGCCCAAAATGTGCCGTTTGAGGAGGTTTACGACCTGATGGCGGCGCGTGTCATCATTCGCTGTGCCTTGAAGGACGAGCAGGAGTGCTGCTGGAGCGTTTATTCGGCCATTACTAATATCTACGACCCAATGCCGGAACGTCTTCGCGACTGGATTACCAAGCCCAAGGCATCGGGTTATGAGTCGCTGCACACCACGGTGAAATACGACGACAAGTTGTGGTTTGAGGTGCAGATACGCACCACCCGTATGGACGACATCGCTGAGACGGGGCAGGCGGCCCACTATCTATATAAAGGGGAGAAACAGACTTCTGAGGAGTGGCTGCTCAACGTGCGCGAGGTGTTGGAGAACCCTGGTCTGGTGTCGTTTGAGAACTCGTACAGAAAGATTTATAAATCTGATAAGATATTCATCTTTACGCCCGAAGGCGACCTGAAGCAGCTGCCCATCGGTTCCACTGTGCTCGACTTCGCATACGAAGTGCATACGAAGGTGGGCGAGACCTGTAATGGCGCTCGTGTCAACGGTCATATGGTGCCCATCCGTCATGTGCTAACTAATGGCGACAAGGTGGAGATTATCACCAGCAAGAAACAGTCGCCCCGCGCCGACTGGCTCAATGTGGTGGTTACCGAAAAGGCCAAAAACAAGATCAGACGCTACCTGAAAGAGGAGGAGCTGAAGGAATCGGAACTGGGCAAGGGCATGTTGCAGCGCCGACTGAAGAACTGGAAGCTGCCATTCTCCGAGACCGTGATCGACATGCTGGTGAAGGAGTTCAAACTGGAGAACTCGCTGCAGCTCTATCATCAGATCTCCACCGAGAAAATCGACATCGCCGACGTCAAACGTTTTTTGAGCTCAAAGTTTGGAGAGAGCGCAGAGAAGTCGGAAAAGCCTGTGCCTGAGCAGATTGAGTCGACAAAAAAAGAACAATCTGCCGATGCGGAAGAGTCGCTCTCTATTGGTGAGGACATCGATAACGTTACCTACAAATTGGCCAAATGCTGCAACCCCATTCCTGGTGACCGCGTCTTTGGATTCGTCACCAGCGATGGCACCATCAGCATACACCGCACCAATTGCCCAAACGCCAAGAGCATGCAGCAGCGTTATGGCTACCGCATCATCAACGTGAAATGGAACGGCATCGAGAATCAAGGGTCGCAGGCCACCATCCGCATCTATGGCCGTGATGTGATGGGATTGCTCGGCAAAATCACCAAGGTCATCTCCGAAGACTTGGAGGTGAACATGAAGAATATCGCCCTCAACTCCGACAAGGAAGGCTTTTTTGAAGGCAGGATTGTGCTTCAGATCTCCGATGTGGAGGCTTTGGAGCAACTCATTGTCAGGCTGAAAGCCATTGAGGGGATTATGGAGGTGGTACGAATTGATTGAACGCTGAATGCTGAATGTTGAATGTTGAATTAAAGAGTCTTTTATATTATTGGATTTTTATATGAAGAAAACATTTTTGATCATTGTTTTGGCGCTATTGACCATGGTGATGTGGGCGCAGACCTACGGCATCGACCATGAGAAGAAAATCGTTGTGGCGACGAGCAGACTGCCTGAGGGTATGAAGCCTTTCAAGGAGATTGTAGAGGTTAGGGGAGAAGAATACACCTATTACCGTAGCGAGATGCCTTTGATTACCATCACCACTGATGGTCCGATTGTCAACTCGCCCGCTGTGCATGGCCTCATCAATGTGGCAGATGCCGATGGCAATGTCGTCACGATGCACGCTGGATTCAAGATCCGTGGCACCGCGTCGCAGCAATATGACAAGAAATCCTATCGTGTTGAGCTTTGGGCTGACGAGACGGGTGCCGAGATGGCTGATACTACCTTCCTTGGGCTTCGTAGCGACGACGACTGGAACCTAGAGGCCATGTGGGCACAACCGCTGCGTCTTCGCGACAAGGTGGCCAACGAGTTGTGGATGGAGATGTATCAACTGCCTTATGCCGAGAACGAGCCCGATGCCTTGCCAGGCATTCGTATGGTCTATGCCGATGTGTTCATCAATGACGAGTACATGGGCGTTTATGCCATGACGGAGCGTATGGACCGCAAACAACTCGGGTTGCGCAAATACAATGGCGAATTGAGGGGGGTGCTTTATAAAGGCAATGGTCCTGGCGCTCCGACGTTCGATAGCCTGCCCGGTTTCGACAATACGCTTGACACTTGGGACAACTACGAATGGGTTTATCCCAACGAGAGCGACACGGCCATCAACTGGAGCCATCTTTACAATTTCACCAACTTTGTGATGAATGCCTCCGACAATGTGTTCTATTCGCAATATTCCGCGCAGTTCGACCAAGCCAATGCCATTGATTACTATCTGTTTATCAACAGCATTATGGCCATGGACAACATGGGTCGCAACCTGTTTTTGGCCCGTTACAAGAAGTCGAGCACCTATATGTACTTGCCTTGGGACTTGGACGCCATCTGGGGTTTGGACACCGATGGTAGTCATACCAATAACACGGCAGGTTTGAAGAGCAATGGCTTCTACGACCGCTTGACGCAGGACTGCTACGACAATGGCTTTGTGGCTTTGGCGAAAGTCAGATACAACGCCTTGCGTAACGACATCCTGACCACGGAGCATATCATGGAGATGGTTCAAAACCAATACGAAGCCTTAGTGGAAAGCGGTGCCTACGAGCGCGAGCATGAGGCATGGCCTGCCTTTAGCGTCGACGAAAGTCAATTGGACTATATGCGCGACTGGTTGGACAACCGCTTCAACTATTTGGACGGTGAAATCAATGCAGGCTGTGGCACTTGGGGCGTCGAGGAGCCTGAACCTGTCGAAGAGCCGACTCGAATGGTTGAAGTCTTCCCGAACCCTGCCAAGGACCGTGTCAACATCCGTTTTGCTGAGCCATGTGAGGCTTCAGTCAAGCTGTATGATATGACGGGCAGACAGGTCTATTCCAATGCGGCAACAACCCAAGCTTTTGTCATTGCCACACAAGGTCTGAGTCAAGGCATTTACACTTTGGTGACCCTAGTGGATGGACGACAGCAGGTGGATAGGGTGGTGGTGGAATAACCTTAGAGTTTCCAAATTGCCTCAACCTTCAAATCCGTCTTGTGATTTCCCTCAATCAGCGTCAAGCCGCTGCCGACCTCGTTGCGATCGCTGTAGATGGTGCGTCCGATGCGGGCATAAAGCGTCAGGGCGTTGAACAACTTAACCTTTCCTAAGAGATATACCCTCATGCCTTTGCCGTAAAGGGCGGGCACACTGAATGAGTATAGCACATCGTTTTCGTAAGCGTAGATGCGCGCGTTGTAGTCCTGCGCGTCGAAGATGGCATAGCGGAAGGTGAGGCTGAATGGCTTGTTTTCGGGCTTGTAGGCGATGTCCTGGCAGAGGAAATAACCGTGTTCGTTGCTGCCGTCCTCATTGCTGTAGTGGGCGTATTCAGCCTTGTTGGTGCAATGCAAGTCCCAACCAATCTGGTAATTGATGTTGAAACGGACGGTGTTTTTGGTGTAGAGGATGGGGTAGTGGCTGAACACCATGCCGTCGGTGGAGTTCTTCATCTTGGTCTTGGAGCGGAATTGCAGATAGGCTTGTGTGCGGCGGTTGAAGCTATGGCTGATGCGCAGGTAGTAGTCGTGGCCACGGCTCGGAGCGTTGACTTGTGAGGTCAGCCAGGTGAACTGGAACTGGTCGGCGTAGGCGAGGAGGTTCCAATAGGGTGCGGGAGCAGCCTCCAGACCGAGATAGATGCCGCGTTGCCCTTGGTTGCGTCCGCCTTCACCGAAGGCGTTGCCCAACAGGTTTTGGTAGGCCTTGCCGTAGTCGCGATAGAGGATGGTGAAGTTAAGATATCCTGCGGGTTTTACGGTCAATCCAATTAATCCCGCAAAATCCAACGGTCCCTGAGCCTGTCGAAGGGCCGTGCTATCAAAGTTCATACTCATTGCAACTTCGCCAAAAATTGCATATTTGCCTTTCACATATTTGAAGTCAAGGCCTTGGTTGGTGAGGCGTTGTCCTTGAAAATAGAACTGGTTGTAATGGCTTGGTTTGAGTTCGAGGGGCACGCTGAGCCAGGTGTGATGGGCAGTGTAGCCTACCTCAAAATGGGCGATGGCGTAGGCCAGATGTCCGCCGACGACCTGCTGCCGTATGGCGTGGCGGTCTTGTAGCTCGCCAATGGTGCGGTGATAACCTGTCTCTTGCAGGCTGCTGACGAGTTCGGCTTCGTTATCCAAAGTGTCGGCCGCGCTGACGTTGGCGTCGATCATGCGGTTGGAGTAGAACACGGTTCCTTCAAAGGGTCCTTTGCCTAATGTGACGGCTGCACCACGCAAGAAGGCATACTCGCTGGCCGAGGCTTTGGCCGTGATGCCTCGTCCTTGTTTCATCACGCTGCTGCCTGCACCCGCCTTGCCGAAGCTCATGCCCGACCACAGCGTCAGGCCTTGACCGAAGGCAATTTGGTAGTCGCCTAAGGCTGCGGTTTTGACGATGCCCAAGTCCTTGGCAAAGAGGTGAAAACCAGCGAAGTCGAAGCCGCGACGGTATTGGCTGCCCAAGAGTTTCTGTAGGGTGTCGCTGACCTTATCGCTGAAGAACATCTCACCCGCGTCTTTCTCAAGGACGAATCCCGCCCTGATCTTATTCCTATAGTTATAGGTGTATTTCAGCTGGTATTTCTGAGGACTGCCGAGGTAGCGCGAATTGGGCTTGGCGAGGAGGGCAGAGTCGTCAATGGGTAGGTAACCTTGTTGCTTTTCGAGGACTTGCTCGTAACGGCCCACCAATTGGTGCTTGCCATAACGTGCCATCTTGTTGAAGGTGATTTTGTCCTTGCTTTGGTCTTTCTCGATGCAAACCACAGGTCGGATGATGGCTAAAGTTTGCTCGTCGAAGCCTTCCACCATCTCCAACTCATCGAGAAACATGAAGTCACCATAGAAACGGCGGTATTTCTGAAGTTCTTCGTATTGGAATACGCTGAGCAGGCGCAGCTCCACCAGACGCATGACCTCATCGCTGTTGAGGTTGACGGGATTCTCGCTGAGGAAGATGTAGTTTTCCAGGAGGTCTTCGTAATCGGCATCATCATCGCCGTCTTCGGCCAGGCGTTCCACCTGTTCGATGAGGATGTTGTTCAAGGCGTCGGCGCTGAGCGTGTCGATGGCGATTTGCGCCTTGGCAAACCAGGTGAACGATAAGGCTAATATGATGAAGACCAAACGTTTCATGTCACTTACCTATGCTGAAGATCATGCCGATTTGTACTGAGGCACCCAATTCGTTGTGCAACTGTGCCGCCACGTTGATCTGTGCGAAACTGATGGCATAACCCAGCCCGAAGCTGAGGATGCCCGGGTTGGTCTGGACACCAGCGCGGATGTAAAAGTTCCTGATGGCCTCATATTCCAAGCCTCCACGCAGGCTGACGCCATCGCGTTCGGTGTCTTTCTCAATCTCGCATTGTCCGACGAAGTCTTTGGTGAACTGGTAGGCCAGTCCGAAACGCATCACGATGGGCAGTTTCTCATGGTTGAGGGTCTGCTCAAAACTGAAGCTGACGGGGTTGAAAACATAGGTGCCCAGCGTCAGTTTGTCGGTGACATGCGATTGTATGCCCAGTTCGAAGGTAAGCGCGCTGAATTTGCCGTATTCGTTGCCAATCTTGAGCATGATGTAGTCAAGTTGGAGCCCGATTTGAAGGTAGCGACCGAAGTCTTTGGCATAGGCGAGGCCCAGCTTGTTCTCGTTGTATTTTGAGGAGCCGAACTGGTTGAAGCTAAGTCCCAAAGTGCCGAACTTGGTGGGGAGGGCGAAGGCGCCGCATTTGTAGGCCGTTTCAGGGAGCAGCCAGCGGTTTTCGTAATACAAGCCGAGGCTGATTTTCTCCAGATTGGCCATACCGGCAGGGTTGTTCTGCATGGCCCACAGCCCTTGCGAGGCCACCGACGAGCCTCCCATGGCGGCGGCGCGACCTCCGATAGGATGGATGAGGTCGTAGGCGAAAAGGGTTGAGGTTGAAAGGATTATGGCTATTAGGAGTAGCGTCTTCTTCATGTTAAAGTGTTTTATGCTGCAAATGTAAGGCTGATTTTTCAGAAAACAAAATTTTTACTATCTTCGCAGGCAAATTGACCTTTAAACTCACTAACCATCAACGACGTCATGCTCTATTTCCTCATCGCATTGTCCATTATATTGGCTCTGATTGGCATTGTTGGCGCGGTGGTCCCTGGCATCGCTGGAACACCGTTTAGTTTTCTTGCCTTGTTGGCCTTGTCGTTTGCCGAAGGCGTCAGTTTCTCGCCTAAGTTCTTGATCATTATGGGTGTGATAGGCGCTATCGTCTTTACTGTGGATTATGTCGTCCCCGTGTGGGGTACGAAGCATTTCGGTGGCACCAAGGCAGGTGTTCGGGGCAGTACCATAGGCCTCTTCCTGGGTTTGTTGGTTACCTTGGCCATGCCCATCGGCTTTATCGCCATCTTGTTGGGCCCCTTTATCGGAGCCTATATTGGCGAGAAAAATGCGGGTACTGACGACCATAAGGCTTGGCGTTCGGCCATCGGATCGTTTATCGGGTTCCTTTGCGGCACGGGCATCAAAGTGATTTATGCTTGTGTGTGCATTTATTACATCGTTAAAGAGTTAATAGCCATTTTATGATAGATTTGGAAGCAAAAGCGCGGCATATCCGCGAATTGATATTGACCGCCTTGGCAGAGGCTGGCTCGGGACATACGGGCGGCTCCCTCGATCTGGCGGATATCTTCACCGTTTTGTATTTTAACCATATGCGTCACGACCCCAAGCACCCCGAATGGGAAGGCCGCGACAAGGTGGTGCTTTCCATAGGGCATACGGCCCCCGTTTTGTATGCCACTTTGGCGGCAGCGGGCTATTTCCCAGAAGAGGAGATGCTGACGCTGCGTAAGTTGGGAAGCCGCTTGCAGGGGCATCCGAGTTTTGCTTTCCGCTTGCCTGGCTTGGAGACTTGCTCGGGAAGCCTGGGACAAGGGATTGGCGTGGCGTTGGGCATGGCTTTGTCGGCCAAGATGGACGGCCCTTCGACCCTTCGACAGGCTCAGGGCTCAGGGACCGTGAACCGTGTGTTCTGCATCATGGGTGATGGCGAGCAGCAGGAGGGAAGTGTGTGGGAGACCGCTATGGCGGCGGCTCACCATCAGGTCGACAATCTCTGTGTCATCATCGACCGCAACCGTCAGCAGATTGACGGCGGTACCGAGAAGGTGATGGCCATCGACCCCTTGCGCGACAAATGGGCCGCTTTCGGGTGGCATACGATTGAGATTGACGGCCACGACATGGGGCAGATCAAGATGGCTTTGGAGATGGCCGACCAAGAGAAAAGCAAGCCTACCGTCATCATCGCTGATACCATCATGGGCAAGGGCGTGAAGAGCATCGAAGACAACAATCAATGGCATGGCAAGGTGCCGAGCAAAGAACAAGTAAAGGAGTTTTTGAATGAACTATACGAATAAAGGCAACAAGGCCACAAAGACAGGCTTCGGCGAGGGCGTTCTCGCTGCGGCGCAAAAAGACAAAAGGGTGGTTGGCTTGGGGGCCGACATCACCAACTCGGTGGGAATGAACCTCTTCGCGGAAGCATTCCCGGAGCGTTTTTTCTCCATGGGCATTGCTGAACAGGATGCCGTGGCTACGGCTGCGGGGCTGGCTTTGAGTGGCAAGATTCCTGTATTTAGCACCTATGGCGTATTTGCTGCGCATCGCGCCAACGATCAGATTCGTATCTCGGTATGCTACAACAATGTCCACGTTGTCATCGGTGGCGCCCATGCAGGCGTTTCTGTGGGTCCCGATGGCGCCACACACCAGGCGTTGGAGGACATCACTACCATGCGGGTGCTGCCCAATATGACGGTCATCTCGCCTTGTGACGCCACGCAGGCCAAGATTGCCACCGAGAAAGCCATCCTCGAGTGCGACGGACCGGTCTACATCCGTTTCGGTCGTGAGGCGGTGCCTGATTTCACGGATGAGAACCAAGACTTTGAGATCGGGAAAGCCCAACTGATGCGTGACGGAACTGACATCACGTTGGTGGCCACGGGTCACGAGGTGTGGGAGTCGCTCGAAGCTGCTCATATGCTTGAGCATTTGGGCATCTCGACACGAGTCATCAATATGCATACCATCAAGCCGTTGGATGGTGAGATACTGAAAAAGGCCGCCGACGACACGCGTTTGATTTTCACCGTTGAGGAGCATCAGGTGGCTGGCGGCTTGGGTGGAGCAGTGGCCGAGTTTTTCTGTGAGAACCATCCGATCAGGGTGTACCGAATCGGCATGGACGACTGCTTTGGCGAGTCGGGACAGGCATCGGCGCTGATGCACAAGTTCGGGCTTGACGCCGCTGGCATCGTCAATCGCGTCTTGAACGAGGTGGGCAAGGACGATCTTAGCCTTTTCATTCCTAAGCTAGGCAAGCCTTTCTCAACCTACCCCAAGGGCTTATATACTTACAAGGTCCTCTATAAGGGCTATGACTATCATGATGAGTCGACCTATGAGACGTGTTATGACACCAAGGTGTATCAGCATTACATCAACCAAGGTAAGCAAGGCCATGCGGTCCGTGAGACCTTGGCGCGCTCATTACACGACCATTTCATCAGTCATGCCTTGTACAATATGTTGAGCCTTTACGACGAGAAGGATGTCATCGGCATCATGGGTGGCCATGCCTTAAGCCGCAAAGAGCCAGGCTATCGGCAGATCGTCTTCTTGAGCAAGAAGCTCACCGAGATGGGTAAGCTGATGGTGACGGGCGGCGGTCCAGGAGCTATGGAAGCCACGCATCTCGGGGCTTGGATGGCGGGTAGGAGCGATGCTGAGGTGAACGAGGCTGTGGATATGCTCATGCCTTCGCCTACCTACAAAGATGAAGGATGGCTGCGTCGTTCCTTCGAGGTGATGGAGCGCTTCCCATTGCAATCCGAATACCGTAGCTTGGCCATCCCGACATGGTATTATGGTCACGAGCCGACGGCACCTTTTGCCACCGACATCGCCAAGTATTTCGACAACAGCGTGCGTGAAGACGGCATCGTCACCATCGCCAAGGGCGGCATCATCTATACGCCAGGAAGCGCGGGTACCATGCAGGAAATCTTCCAAGATGCCGGACAGAACCATTATGAGAGCGTAGGCTATGCCAGCCCTATGGTTTTCATGGGCAAGGAGTATTATACGCACTATATGCCTGCCTACACGTTGCTTAAAGACTTGAGTGACCGCGGCATCTTCAAGAACATGATTCTCACCATATCTGACGATAACGATGAGATCATCGATGCCATAGTACGTTTCAAGGAAGAAAGGTGATTATTGTACCAGAATCACGTCATCTTCGCCACAGGGCATGAAGATGGAGTCGTTGACTAGGTTCAAGTCGGTTTCGATTTTATAGGCCTTACGTTGTTTCTCTAAAGGAATCATCAGCTTTACCATGCCATTGGTATCGGAGAGCGCTTGCTGTCCTTGGATGCACACCATGGTGGAGTCGACGCTCTCTTCGGTGTTGATGTTCCAGAGTTTGAAATGGATGTCGCCATAGACCAAGGGGTCACGTCTGACCTGCAGCAGCGTGTTCCTCGTCAAGGTGGCAGTGGTGTCGATGTCAAGGAAGTCTTTACAGGTCACGGTGATATGGATGGGCTGGTCGAGATAACGGTGGGGGATGTTTTTGAAGGTCAGGCCGGCGTCGGGCGACGACAAGGTGTCTTTCTTTGTCTCATTGTCGAGGGTCAGCGTGACTATGGCGTCTTGGATAGGTGGCAGCATAGGGTTGTTGACGGAGGCTTCGCTAAGGCGTATTTCGGCGTCGAAGGGCTGGTTGGCTTTGCGCACGCCGAGCAGGGTGGCGATGACGGCGATGATGCCTATGGTCCATAAAACCGTCTTCCGGATGAGTTGCCTTTTGTGTCGTTGCCAGATGGCGTCGAACTCCACGCCGAGGAGCTTTGACACGAGTTGTGCATAGGCACGATCCCTGTTGAGCCATTGCCAGCGGTAGATCTTCTCGTTGACGTTGGCGCCGAGGATCTCGGGCAATCCCAACTTGTCGATGACGGGGTTGAAGCATTCCGTCTCAGGGTCGCCGCTGTGGGGCGTGCCATCCACAATGAAGAAGTGAATGTTGTTGGGACGTCCGAGGCTATGGAAATACTCAATCTCGCGCCCCACCCATTCCGACTTGGCTGAGTTGGGTGAACAGATGACAATGAGATGCTCTGAGGCTTTCAGCCGCTCTTGAAGCTCGTTGGAGAGGCCTCCTGGCTGAATGTCGGTAGGGGCAAAGAACACGGGCTTGATGGGTTTCCTTGGCCAGTTGTGTTCGTTGCAAAGTTGGGTCGGCAGTTTGTAGTGCTCCAGCTTTTTCTGCAGCGTTTTGCCCCATGCCGTGTCCTTGGCATTGTAGCTGATAAAGGCGTAGTATTTGAACTGTGGGTTCATTGTTTCTCTTCTTTTAGCTTCTGTTGTATTTGCTCTATGCTTTGTTTGGCGTATTGCGTGTCGCTGTGTTCCTCGCCCAGGCCTTTCTTCAACAGCTCGTACGCCATGTTGTAATACTCGAGGGCTTCCATGTATTTGCCTTGGTTGGCGTAGGCGAAGCCGATGTTGTAATAGGAATAACCCAGGTCAGGATGGTCTTCGCCAAGGGTTTTCTTACGGATCTCGAGGGCCTTTCTGTTGTTTTCCAAGGCTTTGTCGTATTCTCCCATCTTGGTGTACACATTGCCGATGTTGTCGTAGCAAACGGCGGTATGGTCGTTGTCTTCGCCCAATACTTTTTTTCTGGCTTCCAAGGCTTTTTCATAGTATTCGAGCCCTTTCTCGTTTTCGCCGATACGGGTGTATAGAAAACCTATGTTGTTGTACATGTAGGTCGTGGTAGGATGACTGCTCCCAAGGACCTCCTCGCTGATTCCCAATGACTTTTCAAGGTAACTCAATCCGGTGGGATAATCAAGGAGCTGAAGATAGCAGTAGCCTATGTTGTTGTAGCTCAACGAAACGTCAGGGTGCTTTGCCCCGTAGGCTTTGACGCGGATGGCCAAGGACTTGAAATAGTATTCCAATGCCTTCTCTATCTCGTCTTTTTCGGAATAGCAGTGGCCCAGGTTGTTGTAGGCAGAGGCCAAGATGGGGTCGCTGGGGTCCAAGGTTTTCTCGTAGATTTCGATGGCGTCGTTGGTATAGTCCAGCGCTTTGTCATAATCGCCCATGGCGGAGCAGTTGGAGCCCAGGTTCAGATAGATGTTGGCCGTTTGGGGGTGGAGGTGTCCCAAGGCGGCCTCTGACATATCCTTGGCTTGGAGGTAGTATTGTGAAGCGTTCGCATAGTCGCCCAGCTCGGCGTGGATGTAGCCGATGTTGTTGAGCGAGGAGATGAGATTCACGGTGTTGATTTCGGGCTGCGCCATGGAAATGCCCAAAATCCTGGTATAATAGGAGAGGGCTTTGTCGTAGTCAGCGAGGTAGTCGTCGATGAAGGTGCCGGCGTCGTTCTGCCATTCTATCCTCGTGGTGTCCAAAGCGGCGCGGAGCTCAAGATAATATGCCGCTGTGTCATTCAAATGTTGCGCGGCGAAGGTTTCGTAGAAGCTATAGCAGCGGCGGGCCAGCTCTTCTTGGTCGGCGGCGTGAACGGCCTTGGCTTTACCCAGTTGTTCTTCTTGCGCCTTGATGGCTTGGCCTTTTTGCAGTTGTTCCTCCACTTGCTTGCTGAGGTCGCCACGGGTGTTAAGGAGTGAGTCGGCCTTCACCAACTCGCCATTCTCGATGCAGTATGACACCTGGCGGTAGAACTCATCCAGCTGGTCGTAGTCCAGTTCGGAGTAGCGTTTCGCCATGTCGGCGATGAGCTGCTCGTTGCTCTCCTGCTCGGCATAGAGCTGCTGCAGCGACTTCTGGTATTCCTCCAGTGTGATCTTGTTCTCTTCCTTGAGGGCTTCTATCTCGTCTTCTTTGTCTTGCAGCTGTTTCTGCAGGTTGCGGCGTATCTTCTTCTCTGCGTTGAGCTTGTCCTGCAGCTGCTGTTCGGGGGTCTCCATGACGATGTAGAGCGGGTTGCCCGAGCGTTTGTAGGTCTTAGGGCAGGCGTCCATGTCGACCAGTTGGTAGCCTTTCTTCCTTACCGAGTCCAAGCGGAACTGTGGCTCAGCGACGGGGAAGGAGAAGGCTCCGTCGTCGCTGTTGACCAGCACGGAGGTGCGGCCTTGTACCGACACTGTGGCGCCTTTCAGGCCTTGTCCTGGCACCAGTTTGCCTTTCACCATGCGGCCTTTGGTCTTCACGTAGCCCTGTTGGGTTTGGGCGGAGGCACAGACGCACATCAGTAGGGTTGCTGCGAGCAATAGCAGTTTTTTTATGTTATTCTTTTGTTTCATTCTCCTGCGCTTTCATTTTTGCTTGGATCTCGGCGATTTTTTCTTTTTGTCTGACAGTAAACGGATGTCTCTTGCCTGCGATGGACAAATAGATATTTAAGGCCTTGTTAAAGGCTTTCAAAGCATTATCGTAATCACCTTGATGCATGTAAATAGCACCGATGTTATTGTAGCTGGTTGCCACCTCGAGATGGTTTTCGCCATAGACGGATAACTTGTTTTTCAAAGCATTGTTGAGGCATTCCAAAGCCTTGTCTGTGTCGCCTTGTTTAAAATAAATAATTCCTACGTTATTATAATTGGTACCCACGTCGGGATGATTCTCGCCATAGACCGATAAACTGATTTCCAAGGCCTTGTTGTGGTATTCCAAAGCCTTCTCAAGGTCGCCTTGTTTGCCATAAACAGTGCCGATATTATTGTAGCTTACAGCCACGTCGGGGTGGTTTCCGCCAAGGAGGGACAATCTAATCCCTAAAGCTTTTTCGTAGTACTCCAAAGCCTTCTCATATTCTCCTTGTTTCCAATATATAAACCCGATGTTGTTGTAGTTTAGGGCAACGTCGGGGTGGTTCTCGCCAAGGAGGGGCAATCTGATCCCCAAAGATTTCATATAGTATTCCAGCGCCTTTTCATCTTTACCTTGTTTTGAGTATAACACGCCGATATTGCTATAGCTTGTTGCGACTTCGGGATGATGTTCCCCATAGACAGACTTCCAGATACCCAATGCCTTTTCAAAGTATGTCAAAGCCTTATCAAAGTAGCACTGATCGGCATACAATGTGCCTAGGTTGTTATAACATACGGCAACGTCGGGATGGTTCTCGCCAAGCGCAGATAATCTTATTTTCAAAGCCTTGTCGTTGTATTCCATCGCCTTTTCATAGTCACCTAGATTATTGTACACAGCGCCGATGTTACTGTAGCTGGTGGCAACGGCAGGATTATTCTTGCCAAGAGAAGACAGCCTGATTTTCAGAGCTTTGTTGAGGAGTTCCAGGGCTTTTCCATAATCGGCAAGAAATCCTGTGGCAAACTCTGCCGTTTCATCAAGCCATTCTGCGTTAGTCGTATCAAGGCTCGTCCTCAGTTCCAAATAATAGGCCGCTGTATCATTCAAATGCTTCGACCTGAATGATTGATAGTAGCTGTAACACCTTCGTGCGGCTTCCTCGATTTCCGCTTTCTGAAAGGCTTCGGCGGTTTGCAGTAGTTCCTTCTCCTTTTGCAAGGCCTGTTCGCGCCTTTTGATGCTCGCCACTTGTTCTGTAATGTCGCCTCGGGTGTTCAGCAAGGAATCCGCTTTTACCAATTCGCAGTTCTCGATGTAGTAGGACACTTGGCGGTAGAACTCATCCAGCTGGTCATAATCCAATTCTGAATAGCGTTTTGCCATATCGGCGATGAGCCGTTCGTTACTTTCTTGGTCCTCATAGAGTTTTTGCAGATTCGTGCGGTATTCCTCTTCGCTAATTATCTGTTGGGCTTTCAACGCTTCGATCTCGTCTTCTTTCTCTTGCAGCTGCTTTTGCAGGTTGCGTCTGATTCTTCGCTCTGCCGAGAGCTTGTCCTGAAGCTGCCGCTCGGGCGTTTCCATCACAATGTAGATTGGATTGGAGGATTGCTCGTATTTTCTTGGACAAGAAGTGGCGTCGACCAATTGATATCCTTTTTTGTTCACCGAGTCGATCTGGAACTGTTGGTTCGGCGTGGGGAATGAGAAGGCTCCATTCTCTGAATTCACCAAAACGGTAGTGCGTCCTTGCAATGAGACCCTTGCCCCTTTCAGGCCTTGACCTGGGACAAGCTTGCCGTTCTCCATGCGACCTTTGGTCTTTACGTAGCCCAATTGGGTTTGGGCTGAAACCGAAAGACCAAACATCAATGTGAGGAGTATGGAAAGTAGCGGTCTCTTCATAACGTATGGATGGTTTCTTCCTTTTGCTTGTCGATGGTCCAGCCTAGTTTGAGTATGGTCTTCAAGGTGGCGATAGCGGTATTGCGGTCATAGTCCTTATCGGTCTCGGGAAGCTCGTCGTATTCGATGAGACAAGGGTGGTGCTTGAGCTCGCCATCGAGGGTTGGCCCCCAAGTCCAACCTTCGTTGAGGCGGCTTTGGGCCCATGTGTCGTGTACATTGTGGGCAATCAACTCGATGAGTTGATTCAACGCTTCCGATAGCTGGATGTCGGAGGTGTCGATGGGATGGGGCGTATAATCAGGACGGATCATTCCTTTAGGTTGTTTATTTGTTCGTCTTCAGCCTTTGAAGTATTCCTGGTATGGCCAACATCAAAAAACTGTCGTATTTCATGTCGAATGGGTTGATGCGGCGCAGATTTGCGAAGGAACAAAGATCGATATGGGCGGGGTCCTGCGCGTTTTTCTTCAATTGGTTGCGGTATTGAGCCCTCTCCTTGCCAAACATGCATTCAATATTCATGCGTTCTTTTTCGCTGAGGGGCCGGTAACCCATGATGAGTTTTTCGACCACCCACCGTGAGTGTTCGCATATCGACAAAGCCTCCACGCATTCTGCCCAAGCTTCTTCTTCGGTGATGCCTTGAGCCTTGGCAAATTGAGCCACTCCGGCAGCCCTCGACTCAAAGCAGTCGGCACAAAACACATTTGACAGCCCGTTTTTGACCGTGGTCAAGTCTGATGCCCATTTCTTATCGTCGACTAATTGGGTCAAAGGCTTTCTCAATAGGGTGCGTTGAAAGACGTTGAGTGCCGTGGAATATCGCTGTGCATTGTGGATATCTTCTGCGGGTAGGTTGTCAATCCACGACCCCAAAGAATACATCCTATGGGTCATGACGGCTTTTCGGGTGTCGATGCAAAAGATGTCGTCTTCCTTTTTTGTGCCGAGGAAGGAGTTGACATCGTCTTCCGTCATGATGATGGCGCCCTCAGGAGCGTTTCCGCTCCATTCTTCAACCACACAAATCTCAATGTCGGTGTAGGTGTTGGCATTCGTCGGTTCCAAACCGTTGACTGTGAGCTTGCAATAGGAGGGGAGGTTGCAGAGGTATTCCTCTTTCTTCAGTTCTTCAACGATTTCCTTGTTCTGGCTCACGATGGTGATGAGGGTCCCGTTTTGATGCGTTTCGTCGAAATTGGCATAATGAGCCGAAAGCGCCACTTGTCGGGCTACGCACAACATCAACGGGCTGTCGTTGGTTATGACCACTTGAAGCCGTTGCTTCGAACCTTGTCCAATTACGACGTCTTTTAGCTTTTCAAGTACATAGGCTCTAGCGACATACCAATTTTTGATTGTATCGGCCGAAAACTTGTCGCCATTCTTTCGAGTCAGATACTCAAAAGGTTTTTCTTTGCACATATAATTGCTCATGATAAGGCCTCCTTCCTGTTGGTTGCGTCTATGTTGGATAGGCGGTTGATGCAATTGTTGATGTCATGACTTGTCGGGCTCTGGTATAGACGCAGTCCAAACCAAGCCAAGGCTTCAACGATATGCTCTGAAATCCTTGATTGGTGCCATTCGAAAGCAGAATAGCCTCCCTTCATGACGTGTACATACACTTGCATGGGCATGCCGGCCTCTTTCTGCTCTTGCCAACTTACCATCAAACGGGGCATCTGTGAGACAACGGGATTGTTCATCAGCCAATGATAAATATACAACCTATAAAGGTTTGCATTGATGGCACCTTCATGAATCTCTTCTGCGGGCAGGAAATGCCGCAGCTCTTCCTTGTTTTTTAGGCGTTCCACTTCCTCTGAATCGATGGGGTGGAACTGGCTGGTGTCGAGAAGGAATATCTTCTTCATCAACCTGCCGAAGGTCTTGCCTTCGGCCATTCTCTGTAAGTTGATGAAATGGTCGGAATGGAGTACGCTGGTAGGGATGGATGATATGGTAGTGTCCCAGTTGTATACGGTGACCGTCGTCAGCGTGATGCGTTTCACCTCGCCATCCACGTTGTATTTTGGCACTTGGATCCAGTCGTCGATGCTGAGCAAATGGTTCAGTCGCACATGGAGGAAGGCTACCACGCCCTTCAAAGTCTCTTGGAAAATCCAACTGAGCATGGTGCCCACAATTCCGAGGGCCAAAAAATAGCGTGAGTCTTTCTTGATGTCGAAGACGACTAGCATGCCAATGATCCATAACCCGATAACGATGAGAATGGCGATTTGGCACCAGGTTATGCCGCTCTCTTTCCTGCGAAGGCAGAAGATGTCAGTCAGTTTGGTGCATATCGAGACGACAAGGCACATGACCAAGGTCGAGACCAACATTTGGAACCAAGGTTTGACGATAATTGTCGAGAACTCCCCTGCGAACAATGGCACCAGAAGCGCTGCAAGCACAAGGGCGAACAAGATTATCGACTTGAGCCAAATTTTTGGGCTCAAGCCTCTCGGTTCGGTGTTTCTACGCTTGTTTCCCATATTTGTTTTTATTCTAGAATTCTTCTCAGCGCCCCAACCATATATTCCTCCATCACGGTGCAATTTTCGTCTGCTTCAATGATGGCGCAAAGGTCGGCGAGGATTTCCAAGCGGTCGCTTTCGCTGGTGACATAAAGGGGTTTGTTTTCACGGATGCACTCGATGACTTCGGCGTCGTTCATCTTGTCAAACATGCTTTCCACTTTGTCCACCGTTTCGAAGTCGGTTTTCTTGAGCATCACCTTCACTTCTTCCGATTGGATGTTACCGTCGATATTTGCTGCATACAGCATCACCATTACCTTAAATTCATCTTTGCTTAGTGTCATGGCTTTCTTGTTTTTTTATTGTTTTCTATTATTGTTGTTTTCAATTATGCATGGGTTTCAACAGGTCGTTCACCGTCTTCACCGGGTTGAAGGTCTCGATGGGCACTTCGACGAAGATGGTGATCCAATCGGCCATGGCGCCGTTCCAGAGGCCGGGCAGCTCGAGGGCTTTCAGCTCGCGACCGTCTTTCGACTTGTTGGAGATGAAGCCCGTGTTGGCGTCGACGTAGTCGGTCAGGCAGAAAGCCTCGCCCTTGTAGTTCCAGCAGCCGCACACCAGGTCGACGGGGTTGAAGTGGGTGGAGCCTTGGAAGATGGCCTCTTGCCCCTCGTCTTTATGGTTGATTTGTGAGGACTCGATGATTTGCAGCGACACCTCGTCGTCAAGATTCTTCACCCAGAAAGGACCGCCGCCGGGTTCACCTTCGTTCTTCACCATGCCGCAGATGCGCATGGGGCGGTTGAGTTTGTTGTAGAGGTAGTCAATCTTTTCGATGTCGTTGTAATCGTTGACGAAGTCGGGGATCTCCATCATCAAGTCGTTCTTGGCAAAGCTGAGGGCTTCTTCGAGCTCTTCGGCGCTGACGGCTCCTTGGTCGAGCATCTCGAGGTAGTCGAAGGCACGCTGCTGCAGGTGGAGGAGGAGACCCGCCAGCACCTTTTTATAGGTGATGGTCGTCTGTGACTTGGTCTCCGGCACGATGTTGTCGATGTTTTTGATGAAGACGATCTCCTCACCGAGGTCGTTGAGGTTCTCGATGAGTGCGCCGTGGCCGCCGGGGCGGAACAGGATCTTGCCGTTAGCCTCGCGGAACAGCTCGCCGTTGGCGTCGATGGCCACCGTGTCGGTTGACGGCTTCTGGCAGGAGTAGGTGATGTCGTAGCGCACGCCGTATTTCTTTTCGTAGTCGGCTTTCAGCGCGTTGACAGTCTTCTTGAAAGGCTCCTCGTGCTCGGGCGAGACGGTGAAGTGGAGCTTGGCCACGCCTTCGTTGTCGGTGGCGTAGTGAGCGGCTTCCACGAGGTGTTCTTCAAGTGCCAGGCGGTTGAAGGTGGGGTAGTGGTGGAACTTCAGCAGGGCCTTGGGCAGCTTGCCGTAGTTCAGCCCGTCGTCCAGGAGCAGGGCTTTCACGACGTCCACCTTGCGGCCTTCTTTCAGGAGGCTGTCGATGTCGGCGCCATAGAGGCGTTTCGCGGCGGCGTTGAGGTCGTCGAAGAAGGCGAAGCTATGGATGTGGGCGAAGAAGATCTCCGTGAATTTGCTGTCCTCACCGGTCTCGATGAAGGCGAACAGGTCCTTGAACATTCGTGAGGCGGCGCCTGAGGCGGGGACGAACTTCGTGAATTGGTAGAACTCCTTATCGGCGTCGAAGACGGCGGTCATCATGTTCACCTGTTCCTCGTCGAGGCGCAGTATGCCGTCGCCGAGGGTGGCGGGGCGCATGAGTTGGACATATTGTGTGCCTCTTTTCAGCTGGGCGACTTGGTTTATTACTTGATTTTCAGCGATGTTTCTTTCTGAAAGCTGTTGAAGGTCTTTTTCTGTAAGCATAATTGTGGTTTTTAAACGCTTCAAAAATAAGAAATTAAGTAATGCAAAGAAAAAAAATATCAAAAAAGTTCTCAAAGTGGTTACAGCATTGAAAAAAGTTGTATCTTTGCAGCCGATTTCGAGCCCAGGTGGTGAAATTGGTAGACACGCCACTTTGAGGGGGTGGTGCCGATTACGGCATGCAAGTTCGACTCTTGTCCTGGGCACAATCACCAAGCCCCGATGGCGGAATTGGTAGACGCGTACGTTTCAGGTGCGTATATCGAGAGGTGTGCAGGTTCGACTCCTGTTCGGGGCACCCAAAAAACAAAAGCCGACTTTTGGTCGGCTTTTTTCGTTTTTATTCTCTATTCATTCCTGGGAACGGCCTTGCAAAGACCTTAGGAAACGGCGTCTCAAACTCCATGTCTTCGTTTTTGACGGGATGATGGAAACAGAGCTTGTAGGCGTGCAGGCACAAGCGGCCCAATGAGTTGTCGTAGGCATCGGATTCGGGCGAACGGCCGTATTTCGGGTCACCTACCACGGGGTGCCCGATGTCGGCCATATGGACGCGGATCTGGTTCTTGCGGCCCGTCTCCAGCTGTAATTCCACCAACGAATACCTTGAGTTGGAATACAAGGTCTCATAGTAGGTCTCGGCATATTTACCCCCGTTGTCGGTGGGGCTTGAGTAGGTGATGAAGGCCTTGTTGTCCTTGAGCCACGACTTCACCACGCCTTCCTTTTTCTCCATGCAGCCGCATACCACGGCCACATAACGTCGGTCGTAGACGGTGTTTTTCCAGTCTTCCTCAAACATCAGCGCCACTTCCTTGCTCTTTGCGAAGAGCATCAAGCCGCTGGTGTCGCGGTCGAGGCGGTGTATGGTGTGGGCGCGACAACGTTGCTGGGTGTAGATGAAATAATCGTTTAAGATGCCTTGCGCCGTGTCTTTCTCCTTGGTGGGGCTGTTGGTGAGCAGACCTTCCTTCTTGTCGATGACGAGGAGGTATTTGTCCTCGTAGACGATGCTCAGCCATGGGCTGCGGAAGCGCTCCCTTGCCGTGGGCTTGCCGATTTCGACGACCATGCCGGGCTCGAGGGCGAAGTCGAACTGGGTGGTGCGCTTCCCGTCGACCGAAACGACCTTGTTGGCCAGCATGCGTTTGACTTTATTGCGGCTGATGCCGTCCATCTTACGCATCAGGAAATCCATCAACTGAACGGGCTCCGTTACGTTGAATTTCAAGGGGTTGCTCTTGGAATGGGGGATTTTCTTTTCGTCTTTCTTCATGGCTCAATCGTTTAGAAGGGGGTGGACTCATCTGTGGTGATGGAAGGGGTATAGGACTCCATGCCATTCTCGTTGTTCATCTTGGAGCTGTAAACCTGTGGCTGGTCGAACTGGCTGTTGGGACTGACGCCGCTATAATAGTTGCTTTCGGAACCATGTTCCAACTCTTCGAAACGGGTATATTGGCCAACAAATCTAAGCTCCACCTCGCCCAGTTTACCGTTACGGTGCTTGGCTATGTCGATGATGGTGTAACCTGGGACCTTGTTTTCCTCATCCACTCCCTCTTTGTAGTATTCGGGACGATAGATGAACATCACCATGTCGGCATCCTGTTCGATGGCACCCGACTCACGCAAGTCGGAGAGGATGGGCTTCTTGGAGCCAGGACGTTGCTCCACGCTACGGCTCAATTGCGAGAGTGCCAACACGGGAATCTCCAACTCCTTGGCCAAGCTCTTCAGCGAACGCGAGATGGTGCTGATTTCCTGCTCACGGTTGAGGCCCTTGTCGCCTTTGGCGGTCATGAGTTGCAGGTAGTCGATGAAGACCATCTGAATGTCATGCTGTTGTTTCAGGCGTCGGCATTTGGCGCGCAACTCGAACACGGAGAGCTGAGGCGTGTCATCGATGTAGATAGGCGCGTTGGTCAGCGGGGTGACCTTGGTGTTCAGCTGTTGCCACTCGTATTCGGCCAGGTCGCCTTTACGCAACTTTCCGGAGGTGATTGAGGTCTCGGTTGAGATCAGACGGGTGACCAGCTGCACTGACGACATCTCCAATGAGAAGAAAGCGATGGGCTTGTCGAATTGGACGGCGGCGTTGCGGGCCAGGTTCAGGGCGAAGGCGGTCTTACCCATACTGGGACGGGCTGCCAGGATGATGAGGTCCGACTTCTGCCAGCCTTGGGTGATCTCGTCGAGGGCGGTGTAGCCCGAAGGCACGCCGCGCAGCTTGTTGTCGGCATCCTTGGCGTTTTGTATCTCCTGGATGGCCTTGCTCACCAGGTCCTGCATCGAGTCGTAGCTGCGGCGCAGGTTGTTCTCGCTGATCTGGAAGAGGTTGTTCTCGGCCTTGTCCAACAGGTCGAACACGTCAGAGGTGTCTTCAAACGCATCGTGGATCATCTCGGATGAAAGCAGGATCAGCTGACGCTGGATGTGCTTCTGCATGATGATACGGGCGTGGTATTCGATGTTGGCCGCCGACACGACGCGGTTGGTGAGCTTCGAGATGTAATAGGCTCCTCCAACCATCTCCAACTCGCCACGTTGCTTGAGTTCGTTTGTGACGGTGAGGATATCGACGGGTTCTGATTTTCCAAATAAGGCTTTGATGGCCGCGAAGATCTTCTGGTGCTTGTCGAGATAGAAGGCTTCGGGCGTCAAAATATCGATCACTTCATTGACGGCATCTTTTTCCAGCATGAGAGCACCGAGCACGACTTCTTCGAGGTCGGTGGCCTGAGGAGGGATGCGGCCTTGGTTGGCAAAAACTTGTTCGGCGGTCATCAAATTGCGCTTGGCAGTGTCGCCAAAAGGACGGCGTGTAGTAATATCGTTAGGCATAAAAAAGGATTTCTTTGTTCGTTTTGACTTCGTCTAATCTACGATTTCAAAGGGCAAAAATACGGATTATTCCGCGACCCCATTTGAAGTAGCAAAGGAAGTTATCAACTACTTGAAAAGATGTTGATAAGTATTTGCAACGACTTCATTCTCAGTGATTAAGTCTTCGCGTGCCTGTTGATAACCTATGAGGTCGTTGCTGGTGGCTTCGAGGAGAATTCGGCTGTGTTCGAAGAGCTTAGCCTCGTCAAAAAGGGCTGTCTCAAGACGTTGCAAAGTGAGCCCCCGTTTGATGGCCGGATGGTAAAAATGGGCCTCTTGCAGCACCTCGTAGAGGTTGAAGATTTTGTAGCCTACGTTTTGGTTCTGGATGATCTCGTGACGCAGCAGGGTGGTGGTGAGGTTTTGGGGCGTGAAGCAGACGATGAGCTCGTAACGCGAGAGTTTCTCGATAAGCAAACCGATGGCTTCTTTCCAGCGGCTGTGGTCGTCGAAGCAGTCCCAAACGAAGCAACCGTCAGCAGCCATGTCATCCCCGTGTGGACCTATCGCAGCAGCCATGTCATCCCTGCGTGGGCCTGTGGGCGGCATGGGATCTATGGCTGCGTCCTGCTCATGCTCTCCTTGCAAAGCAAAAGCCAAAATCATCTCCTCGTAAGGCCGAGTGCCGTCGAGTTCGGGCACGGCGGGACGGTCGAGCAGCAGGTTCAAGAAAGCCACCGACTTGGGTTTGGGTTGTGGCGCTAATGCGTAAAGTGTTTTATAATCAATGTAATACGAATTGGTCTCCAAGGCCTCGATCTGATGGGCTTCCTCGGAATCAGGATCCAGCGTTTGAAGCATCTTAGCGTTGGCGTTCACCCCGTTGAAATAGCTTTGGAACAAGGCTTCGTCGTCCATCGCGGTGGTGAAGAGGAAGCTGTTTTTCGGGATGAGCTTCCAGCAATGTCCCTGGAAGTCACAAGGGTAGGGGTTGTGGCATTGTGTCCCGATGTTGACGACGGGGGAATGGGGCAGTGCCACCACGGCTTTCAATCGCTCCACATTCTGTGCCACAAAGGCCTCTCGCTCAACGACATAGTTCATGACCGATTCCATCTTGAATAGCTGTTTCACGTCGATGGGGCCGTCTTTCACGTAGTCGCCGTTGAGGTACATGAGGCGGAAGTCGCTGAGTGGCACCCCGCAACCGTGCAACACATAATACTGCAGTGCGGCATCATTATTATAGGTGTCGCTGAGTCGTAGGGAGCTCTTCACTTCCACCGCCAACCAACGGTCGCCGTCGCGTACCAGTATGTCGAGCATGATGAGCGTGTCGTTATGCTGAAACACAGCCTCATACATCACATTGACTTCTGGGTTGCTGAGGTTCTCCAACGTCTCTTGTGCCTTCTTAGGGAACTGCGAGGGTGAGTTGGGCGACATGTCGATGCCGCCAGGGAAGACCTCATGAGCCAGCACGCCGACATCGGTGCCGCGTTGGAACCTGGCCCTTTGCTCGATGCTGAGCTTGTCGCGCAGATAAGGGTGTTTCTTCTGCATGTACAACGCCTTCTCGCATTGTAAGCCCTTGATATAAGTGGATTTGGAGAGGATATGCATGCTTAGTTGGTGTAGTCCACGCAGTCGTCGGTGATGAGGGGCAGGTAGTTGAAGCGGCGCATGAGTTGGGCGATGGCCAGCACGTCCTTCTGGCAGTAGGTCTTGATGCGTTCGAGGTCGTTATCCTGCCAGTAGACGCGTCCCACTTCGCTGCCGTTGATGTCGTCTTTCGGGGTGGGGATGTCGAGGATGGCGCAGAGCAGGTCCAAGGAGGTGTAGTTCTTAAAGTCGCCGAACTTCCAAAGCTCCATGGTGTCGATGAAGTTGGTCTCCCAGGGCTTCTTGCCTGCCACCTGTAGGACTTTGGGAATCTGTATGCCATTGATGAGCATCCTGCGAGCGATATAGGGGAAGTCGAATTCCTTCCCGTTGTGGGCGCAGAGCTGGGCATCGGGGTAGTCGTAGTAACGGTTCAGCATATAGGCGAAGTCGTCGAGCAGGGCTTTCTCGTCGTGGCCGTAGAACGACTTTAGGCGGAAACGGTTGCCGTTGAAGAATCCCACCGAGATGCATACGATCTTGCCGAATTCAGCGTAGATGGCGGCGCGGTCATAGATGTCGGAAGGCTTGAGTTCGGGATTGTCGCGGTTGAGTTGCTCGGCCTTCTTGTCCCACAGTTTCTGCATCCGCTCGTTGAGTTGGTCGTATGCCTTCTCTTGCGAGGTGGTCTCAATGTCGAGGAAGAGGATTTTGGAGAAGTCTATCATATCAGTTGTCAGTTTTTAGTTGTTCAGTTGTTCAGTTGTTTGGTGGAGGTCCCTGAGCTTGTCGAAGGGCCGACTATTAAATTAAGTTATCTAATTTCTTGAAAATCATCATATTTCCCTGTTGGTTCAAGCGCCTCGATCTTCATGTCGGTGATAAATGAATAAGGTGTGCCTTCGCCGCAGAGCAAGGTGAAGCGGTCGAGGTCTTTTTCATCGCCTTCGGCCTCGATGTGGACACAGTCGTCGGCATGGTCGTTCTCCACATAGCCCGTCACGTTGCATTGCAGCCCGTAGCGGTGCACATAACGGCGGAAGCCTACGTTGAACACCCGGCCGTAGATTCTTATGGAATAGGCTTTTGTCATAGGGCGAATTTGAGTCCGGGTATGGTCCTGAGCAGGGCATAGGTGCGCTCGAGGTGCTCCTTGCTTTCGATGTCGATGTTGTAGCAATAGCTGATGTAGTTGCCTTTGCCGCTGCTTCTCACGTTGACGAAGCTGTGCACGGTCTGGCTCTCGCTGAGGGCCCGGCTGATGTTGCGCTTGGCCTCTTCCATGGCGATCTCAGCGGCGATGATCAGCTTGATGTCGAAGTTCTGTGGATAGTCGACTTTTTTCTCTGTCATAATCTGCGTTTATGGATGCAAAGATAAGAAATTTACAATGAATTGGCTCCATTTTGAATAGAATCAAGAAATCTTCCTTTAGGTGCAATTTTTGTTGTATCTTTGTGTTTTTGAAATAAAGTGCATTAGCTATGCTTGAAATGTGGCTTTCTATAAAGGATTTCATCAAAGGCATGATCATGGGAGCCGTAAATGTGTTTCCCGTGTCGAGTGGTACGGCTTCGCTGATACTTGGCGTATTCGAGCGCTTTGTCAATGCTATTAAGGCGCTGAATCACAAGAACTTCAAGTTTTTGAACAAGGGGCAATTCGGTGAGTTTGCTCGCCGTACTGATTTCAAGTTCTTGGTGACCATTGTGTTGGGACTTTTGGTGGGAATGGTGCTGACGTCTATCTTTTTAAAGAAAACCCTTGTTTCTTATGAGGTGTACACTTGGTCGTTTTTCATCGGGTTGATTATTGCGTCGGTGGTGTATGTGATGAAGCGTATCGAGAAGGTGAATTTCAAGAACATAGCGTTGCTTTTGTTGGGCTTTGCGGTTTCATTTGTCTTGTCCGTCAAGTCGAATCCCTATTCAAACGATAATTTCTTCTACCTTTTCCTTTGTGGTATTGTCGGAGCTACGGGCATGGTGGTGCCTGGGGTTTCGGGCTCTCATCTCATGTTGCTTATGGGTAACTACGAACTGATTGTCACTGAGGCGATTCCTGCCTTGACCAAGGCTTCGACTTTCTTGCATGGTGCCAGGATTCTATTGCCGTTCTTGTTAGGTTCGATCGTGAGTATTGTCTCGTTTTCCCACTTGCTTTCGTGGCTCATGCGCGACTACCGCGATTCCACCTTGTCGGTGTTGGCTGGCTTCATGCTGGGTAGTCTACCTGTGGTGTATCCGTGGAAGGAACCCACTGCCGACATGATGGATTATGTGTTTCACCTTCCGAATTGGAACACCGAGTTGCTCATTGCTGTTGTGATGGCGGTTTTGGGTGGCCTGACGGTGTATCTATTGGAACTGATGGCAAGGCATACCGAGAGGAAGCAGGCTGAACGATTGCAAATCCCTAAATCAAATTGATATGGCAAAAAAGCTCAACAGAATCCTCTTCACGCTTCGTGAAGGTGAGGACTTCATCCCTTTGATTTCGTTGCTGAAGGCCTGCGATGTGGTGTATTCGGGCGCTGAGGCCCAAGAGGTCGTCACAGCGGGCATGGTGCTCCGCAACGGCGAGGTGGAGACTCGCAAGCGAGCGAAGATCACCCCTGGCGAAGTCATCATCTTCGAGAATTACGAGATCCTCGTCGAAGGATGGGATGAATGAAACAAAAAAAATCGCAACCCGAAGGTTGCGATTTTTTTCATTCTGCGTGTTCTGCGAATTCTGCGTGAACCCAATTATTCAGCAGAGAACTTGCAAACCAGATTTCTGTCGCCGTAGGCATCGTCGACGCGGGTGACGTGCGGGAAGTACTTGTCCTGAACGTCGCTCTTCATCGGGAAGCCGGCCTCTTCGCGGGTGAAGGGGAAGTTCCACTCGTTGGCCATCAGCATCTCGGCGGTGTAAGGCGCGTGGCTGATGATGTTGTTGCCCTTCTCGGCCTTGCCGTCCTCGATGTCCTTGATCTCCTTGCGGATCTGGATCATGGCTTCGACGAAGCGGTCGAGCTCTGCGATAGGTTCGCTCTCGGTGGGTTCCACCATCAGGGTCTCGTGCACCGGGAAGGCCACAGTAGGAGCGTGGAAACCGAAGTCCATCAAACGCTTGGCGATGTCGATGGCGGCCACACCAACAGTCTTATTGATGCCGTTGATGTCGAGAATCATCTCGTGAGCGACATGGCCGTGGTTGCCGGTATACAGAATCGGGTAGTAGTCCTTCAGTCTTTCCTTCAGGTAGTTGGCATTCATGATGGCACCCATAGTGGCTTTCTTCAAGCCTTCACCGCCCAGCATCTTGATGTAGCAGTAGGTGATGGTGAGGATCTGAGCGCTACCGAACGGAGCGGCTGAAACGGCGCCTTCTTGCTTTTCGCCACCGCAGTGGAACAGGATGTGCGAGGGCAGATAGGGCTTAAGATGTTCGGCCACGCCGATGGGGCCTACGCCAGGACCGCCACCGCCGTGCGGGATGGCGAAGGTCTTGTGCAGGTTGAGGTGGCAGACATCGGCACCGATGTAACCAGGGCTGGTCAGACCGACCTGGGCGTTCATGTTGGCGCCGTCCATGTAGACTTGGCCGCCGTTGTCGTGGACGATCTTCACGAGGGTGCGGATGCCGTCCTCATAAATGCCGTGGGTCGAGGGATAGGTGACCATGAAGGCAGCCAGGTTGTCCTTGTATTGCTCGGCCTTGGCCTTGGCGTCTTCGAGGTTGATGTTACCGTGCTCGTCGCAGGCAACCACTACCACCTGCATGCCAGCCATGGCGGCAGAGGCAGGGTTGGTGCCGTGGGCAGAGGCAGGGATCAAGCAGATGTTGCGGTGACCCTGACCGTTGGCCTCTTGGTAACGGCGGATGGTGAGCAGACCGGCATATTCGCCGCTGGCACCCGAGTTAGGCATGAAGCTCATGCCCTTGAAGCCCGTGATCTCGCAGAGGTCTTTCTCCATCTCGGCGATGAGTTCGAGGTAGCCTTCCGCTTGTTCGGCGGGGACGAAGGGGTGGATGTTGCCGAACTCAGGCCAGCTGAGGGCATACATCGACGTGGCGGGGTTCAGCTTCATGGTGCAGGAGCCCAGCGGGATCATGCAGCGGTTGAGGCTGAGGTCGCGGTTCTCGAGTTTCTTCATGTAACGCATCATGTCGGTCTCGCTGCGGTACTTGAAGAACATCGGGGCCTGCATGAATTTGGAGGTACGCTGCATCTCGGCAGGGATGCCGCTGAACTTCTGGCAGTTCGGGTCGCAGACGAGCTCCTCGTGTTGCTTGCCAAGGGCTTCGGCGACGACCTGACCGATCTCGTTGATGTCCTCACGAGCGGTGGTCTCGTCGATGCTGATGCCGAAGTGTTGCTTGTCGATGATGCGGAAGTTCATGCCGTGTTTCTCGGCGGCTTCCTTCACCTTGCAGGTGCAAGCGCCATCGGGCAGTTCGAACAACAGCGTGTCGAAGAAGTATTTGTTGAGTTGCTTCACGCCGAGCTTGGCCAACTCAGAGGTCAGCTTGCCGGCGAGGCAGTTGATGTGATGAGCGATTTCGATCAAGCCCTCCGGACCATGATACAAGGCATAGAAGCCCGACATGATGGCCAGCAATGCTTGTGCGGTGCAGATGTTCGACGTGGCGCGCTCGCGCTTGATGTGCTGCTCACGGGTCTGCAAGGCCAGACGGTAGGCGGGGTTGCCCAGGGCGTCGACGCTGATGCCGATGATACGGCCGGGCATCTCACGCTTGTAGGCCTCGGTGGTGGCGAAGTAACCGGCATGAGGACCGCCGAATCCCATCGGCAGACCGAAACGTTGGTTGGAGCCTAAGACCACGTCGGCACCCCATTCGCCGGGAGGCGTGATGAGGGTGAGGCTGAGCAGGTCGGCAGCGACGGCCACTTGCATGCCTTTCTCTTTCCATGCGGCGACCTTGGCGCGGTTGTCGACAATCTCACCAAATTGGTTGGGGCACTGGATCAGCACGCCGAAGTATTCCTCGCTGCAGTCGAACTTGTTGATGTCGTCGATCACCACCTCGATGCCTTGGAAGTGGGCGCGGGTCTTGATGACTTCGATGCTCTGCGGGAACACGTCGTTGGCGACGAAGAACTTCTTCACGCCGGCCTTCACCTGGGCGCGGCTACGGGCGTGCCAGAACATCAGCATGGCCTCGGCAGCGGCGGTGCCTTCGTCGAGCAAGCTGGCGTTGGCCAACGGCAGGGCGGTGAGGTCGCTGATGACGGTCTGGAAGTTCACGAGGGCTTCGAGACGGCCTTGTGAGATCTCAGCTTGGTAGGGAGTATAAGAGGTATACCAGCCCGGGTTCTCAAGGATGTTGCGCATGATGACGCCAGGGGTGATGGTGTTGTAGTAGCCCAAGCCGATGTAGCTGCGGAACTGCTTGTTCTTGGCACCCAAGGCCTTGAGGTGGCTGATGACTTCGTATTCGCTCATGCCCTCGCCGATGTTGAGGTCTTTCGGCAGACGGATTTCGGGAGCGATAATTTCGTCGACAAGTTGTTCTTGCGATTTCACGCCGATGACCTTGAGCATCTTTTCAGCATCCGATGCGGTGGGGCCGTTGTGGCGTTTGATGAAGTTGTTTCTGATCATTTCTTGAAATGTTTTTGTTTTTGTATGATGATATTATTCTGTTGCTTTGATCTTCTCCTTCAACGTGCTGATGTCTTGAATCTGTTCGGCATCCGACGGGGAAATGTTGCGCAGCTTACCGCTCCATTCTTTGAAGGAGGGGAAGTCCTTCAGGATGATGAAGCGCAGGTAGTCGTATTCTTCGCCTTCCACCTGGTTGCGGTTGGCCTTGTAGAGGCTGTCGTACGGATCCATGCGCACCTCACGTCTGTGGATCATATCCCAGAATTCCTTTTGGAACGGGGTGGCAGGCGTGGTGGCGACAGGTTTTTCTTCTTCTTTCACCTCAGGCGTGGGCTCTGCTTCGGGCTCTTCGGCAGGGGCGACGGGCTCTTCAACCTTTTGGGGCTCTTCCTTTGCCACGGCGGGTGTCTCTTCAGCGAGGGTGTCGGTGGCGATCACCTCCGTTTGAGGCGTCTTGGCCGGACGGTTGGTCTTGGGACCTTTGAACACGCCGACGGCAAGGAGCACGATGCCTGCGATGACGGCCAGGACGGCCAAGGCAAGCAGCACCTTCCACAAGCTGGATCTGAGTGTCTCGTTGAACGGCTCTTTGGTATATTCGGCAATGAGTTTGCCGTCGTAGATCTGGTTGCTGGCGTTAGGGTCGAAACGGAAGCCAGTAAAGACGTAGCCTTTGGGTGGTATGATAAAATCCTTCACATCGCGTCCGTCTTCGAAGGTGGAATAGGGACATCCGTCCATTTTCTTCCCTTCGCCCGGATCGATGCTGAAGTGTCGTTCTCTAATCTCCATTGAAAATAAAAGGGTTATCGGTTCAATTCAGGACCTTGTTCATCGAAATGAAATCGGGGTAGGCAAGCTGTTGGTTGTTGATGGTGATATAAGGTTTCACCTTAAGCCCCACATTGACGGGGTCGCTGCTGGCACCTGCCAACTTGAAGGCCAAGTTGATGATGGCATCGGCCGACTCGCCGCTGAATAGCTGGAACAGGTCGGTGGTGATGGGGATCGACACGGTGTTGGTGGAGTTGGCCGGCACGTTGATGGCTTTGCTCAGCGTGGTGCTGACGACTTGCTTGCCGTTGAGTGTCAATATGTAATCCATCTTCGACATGGCAGCGGCGATGGCATTGGGGTTCTTCACGTCGAGGTTGACATTGAATGTCACAGGCAGCTCCTTTTTGATGACGGCGTTGGCCAAGGTGAGCAGCTGCGCGGCGTTGAGGTCGCTTTTCGTCATGCCCTTGCTCAGGTTGACGCCAAGCATCTGGATCTGGTTCACACTATTGAAATTGAAGGAACAATTTGCGAAGTTAGCCATCTGTGCTATCTGATTGATCACATCGCATGAGGTGAGACCCACCGCGACGAAGAGAATGATGAGGGTTTTCTTGAGTTTTGACATATTGCTTATAGTTTTGATTTTCAAACTTTTGAAAAAAGAAAAATGAGATTTAACCGAGCCTGCTCGTTATAGGCTCTACAAAGGTGCAATAATACAAAAAAAGTCGGACATATTGCCCGACTCATTTGATTTTTTTTGAAGGCATAGATACACTCGCCTTTCTGCCTATGTCATTCCGAGGCTTCAGCCGAGAGAATCTATAGGCAGAAAGGCTCGGTATGACATGCCTTCAAAACTATTCTTCACCACGACGCGAGGCGCGTTTGCGCTCCAGCTCGTCGAGGATGATCTTGCGCAGACGCAGGCTCTTGGGCGTCACCTCGAGGTACTCGTCGTCGCGTATGTACTCCATGTATTCCTCCAACGAGAAACGAACGGGCGGGATGAGGCGGATGGCCTCGTCGCTACCCGATGCACGCACGTTGGTGAGGTGCTTGGTCTTGCACACGTTGATGACGATGTCGTTCGAACGCGTGTTCTCGCCGATGACCTCGCCGGCATAGACGTCTTCATTCGGGTTGACGAAGAAGATGCCACGGTCTTGCAGCTTCCAGATGGCGTATGGGATGGCTTGTCCCGTCTCCATCGAGATCAAGGCACCTGTGTTACGGGTCGGCATTTCGCCCTTCCAAGGCTCGTAGTCCTTGAAACGGTGCGAGACGATGGCTTCGCCCTCGGTGACGGTCAACAGCGTGTTTCTCAAGCCGATGAGGCCGCGCGATGGGATGTCGAAGTCGAGGCACATGCGGTCGCCCTTGGGTTCCATCTGGGTCATCTCACCCTTGCGGGCGCTGACCTGCTCGATGACGCGGCCGGAGAAGTCCTCGGGCACAAGGACAGTTAAGGCCTCGATAGGCTCGCACTTCACGTCGTCAATGTATTTAATGATGACCTTGGGCTGACCGAGCTGGAACTCGTAGCCCTCGCGGCGCATGGTCTCAACAAGGATGCTGAGGTGCAGGATGCCACGGCCGTAAACCATCAATGAATCAGGCGATTCGGTGTCTTCCACCTTCAAGGCGAGGTTCTTCTCGGTCTCCTTGTAGAGGCGTTCGCGCAGGTGGCGAGAGGTGACGTATTTGCCTTCCTTGCCGAAGAATGGCGAGTTGTTGATGGTGAACAGCATACTCATCGTGGGCTCGTCCACATGAATGGGTGGCAGCGGCTCGGGGTTCTCGTAGTCGGCCACGGTGTCGCCAATCTCGAAATCGTCGATACCCATCAGAGCGATGATGTCGCCAGCCTCGACGGGTTTCTTGGTGCGTTCCTTGCCCAAACCCTCAAAAGTATAAAGTTCCTTGATGGTCGACTTGGTGACGGAACCGTCGCGTTTCACCAGCGAGACGTTTTGTCCGGCCTGCAAGGTGCCGCGTTTCAGACGTCCCACGGCGATACGACCCACGTAGGAGCTGTAATCCAAAGAGGTGATGAGCATCTGTGGCGTGCCTTCCTCGAACTTCGCGGGCGGGATGGTGTCGATGATGACATCCAAGAGGTAGGAGACGTTGTCGGTGACGTTGTTCCAGTCGTCCGACATCCAGCCTTGCTTCGACGAGCCGTAGACGGTGGGGAAGTCCAATTGGTCTTCGGTTGCGCCGAGGTTGAACATCAGGTCGAAGACGGCCTCTTGCACCTCGTCGGGACGGCAGTTGGGTTTGTCTACCTTGTTGATGACCACGATGGGCTTCAAACCCAGCTCGATGGCCTTTTGCAGCACGAAACGGGTCTGCGGCATGGGGCCTTCAAAGGCATCGACGAGCAGCAGCACGCCGTCGGCCATGTTGAGTACACGCTCCACCTCACCACCGAAGTCGGCGTGGCCGGGAGTGTCAATGATATTGATTTTGACGTCTTTATAGCGGACGGACACATTCTTCGAGAGGATGGTGATGCCGCGTTCGCGTTCGAGGTCGTTGTTGTCGAGAATGAGTTGGCCAGGGGCTTCGTCCGATTCCTTGAACAGTTGGGATTGGTAAAGGATACGGTCCACGAGGGTGGTCTTGCCGTGGTCAACGTGAGCGATAATTGCTATATTTCTGATATTCTGCATTTTAGTAAAAATTGCTGCGATAATTGAAGGTGCAAAATTACAAAAAATCGACATTGCAATTTGATTCGATGCAACAAAAACTTTGAAAAACATCTATGAATATGGTAAAAATGCTATTTTTGCAGTGGAGATATTCGCTGTTCGCGAACAGCGAACAATTGGTAATAAATGAATATGATTCTCAAACGATGAAAACACAGTTTGTCAGCGACTTGCATCTTGAGTTTCCGCAAAACAGGGCGTGGCTTGCAAAACATCCACTTGAGGTGAATGGCGACATATTGCTCGTTGCTGGTGACACAGCTTATCTCGACTTGCCGGATTCGGGACAGGATACCTATACCAAATATGCGTTTTGGGATTGGGCATCAGATCATTTCAAGCAGGTGATTGTTTGTTTCGGGAACCACGACTTTTACGGGTTTTATGACCTTGCCACAATTCCGGATGGTTATTGCAAACAGATTCGCTCGAACGTACATGCCTATTACAATGGTGTTGTACATCTTGAAGATGTGGATGTTATCGTTTCCACTTTATGGTCGTATATAGAACCGTACAATGCTTATATAACCGAACGAGGTGTGAGTGATTTCTATCGGATTAAATACAATGGTCATCGTCTTTCAAGCGATGATTTCAACAACGAACACGAAAGATGCTTGAGTTTTGTGAAACAAGCAGTTGCAGAAAGTACGGCCAAAACTAAAATTGTGCTTACCCACCATGTTCCTACTCAACTATGCACAGCTGAGGAGTTTCGTGACAGTAACATCAATGGCGCGTTTACGGTGGAATTGGGCGATTACATTGCGGATTCTGGCATTGATTATTGGATTTATGGCCATTCTCACCGTAATATTGTGGCGCAGATTGGCAAAACCCAAATCATTTCCAATCAATTGGGCTACATTTCGCATGGAGAATATAAAACCAATGGTTTTGAGTCGGGTAGGTTTATACAGTTGTGATTTATGGGACTCGTATCGCCTCTAATACCATCTCCTCCATGACAAAATAGGTGTCGGGCTTGGGATGGCAGCCGTCTTCGCTCAGCGAGGAGGGCAATCCAAGGTGCTCGTCGGCGAGGGCGGAATGGTAGTCCACATAGACGATGTCATGGGCTTCGGCGTAGGCTCTCAGGTTGTCGTTGATTTCGACGATGGTCTGCCCCGGGTTCTCAATCTCCTCCCTCCAAGGGAATTTCGAGCAAGGCGGTATGGAGCTGATGATGGGCACGATGCCATGGGCGCGGGCCAGGTCACACATGGCGATGATGTTGCCGACCACCTTTTCTGGAGTCACCCAATAGTCGTTGTGCGCCACGTCGTTGGTGCCTGCCATGATGACCACGGCCTTGGGATGCAGGTCGATGACATCGGCAGTGAAGCGCACCAGCATCTGCGCCGAGGTCTGTCCCCCGATGCCCCTGCCGCAGAAGTTGTTCTCGCTGAAGAACTCGGGATGGAAATAGGCCCAGTTGTCGGTGATGGAGTTGCCCATAAACACGACGTCGGGGAACTCGCCGCTGGCGATGATACTGTCGTTTTCGGCCTTGTAACGGTTGAAGCCGAACCAGTCTTTTTGTGCATAACCTGAAAACCACATGGCTATTAAGATGATGATAAGGGTCGTTTTACGCATGGGATGATAGTTTTGGTGCAAAGTTACATGAAATTGAAGTAGAATTACCTCATCCAATAGAATTCTTCTTTTGCAACGATTGGCTTAAAATAGGCATCGATAATTCCTTGGTCGACAAGCTCTTTCGGCGTGCCTTGACGCAAATTCTGCTGCGGTGCGACGACCCACATCACGTCGGCGTGGCGGAGCAAAAGGTCGAGGTCGTGGCTGCTGAAGAGGATGGTCTTGTGCTTCTCGCGTGAGAGTTTGTGCATGATGTTGACCAACTCGATCTTGCTCGGATAGTCCAAAAAAGCGGCAGGCTCGTCCATGAAGATGAGGGGTGTGTCCTGCACCAAAGCCTTGGCAATCATTACCTTTTGTTGCTCACCATCACTCAGCGAGACGAAGTTGCGGTTGACCAAATGGCCGATGCCGACGGTTTCGAGGCTGTCGGAGATGATCTGCTCGTCTTCGGCTTTCAGTTTGGCCAAGAGGCCGAGATGGGGATAGCGACCGGCGGCCACGATGTCGAAGACCTTCAGGAAGAGGTCGTCGGGTTTCTCGGTGAGCACGAGGCTGAAGAGCGAGCTGCGTTCGGTGGGGGAGTAGTCGCGCAGGTCCTTGCCGAACAACTTGACCTCGCCGCCAACGGGTTTGAGGCTGGCCGACAGCGTCTTGAACAGCGTCGTCTTGCCCGAGCCGTTGGGACCCGCCAAGGCCACGATGTCGCCTTCGCTGAGGCTCACGTCGATGGCGGGCATCAGGGCTTGGCCTTTGTAGCCTATGAGTAGGTTCGATGTTTTTAAGACCTCTTGCATATCTGTGTTTTTGGGATTGCCTAACGGCAAGAAATCAATTGATTCAAAAATATCTAATGTGTTTTGGATTGTCTTTCAGACAAGAAATCCTTCAAAAATCGACTAAAAATCTAACAAAATGATTTTGAGGGATTTTGACAATGATTTTTCTCAGATTTCTTGCGAAGCAATCCATAAAGAAACAATTAATGTGTTTGACTAAACCGTTGCCGGTGGAAGATGACCCACAGCACGATGGGCGCGCCAATCAGTGCCGTGACCGAGTTGATGGGCAGGTTGCCTTCAAACGAGGGCAGCCGCGCGATGAGGTTGCAGAACAAAGCCAAGTCCATGCCGAGGAAGGCCGTGGCGGGGATGAGCAGCTTGTGGTCGCTGCTGCGGAAGAGGAAGCGTGCGATGTGGGGCACGGCCAAGCCCAAGAAGGCGATGGGGCCGCAGAACGCCGTGATGAGGGCGGTGAGGAAGCCCGAAGTCAAGATGATGAGCATGCTGCTACGCTTGATGTTGACACCAAGGTTCTCGGCATAACGCTCGCCCAACAGCAAGAGATTCAAGGTCTTGAATAATAGAAATGAGCCGATGCTGCCAACTGTCACCGCGATGGCGAAGAAGGGCAGTTGGGCTTTGCTTACATTGGAGAAACTGCCCATGCCCCAGATGACGAAGGAGTGCAAGCCTTCCTTCTGGCTAAAGAACTTCAGGATGTCGGTGACCGACCCCGCGATGTAGGCAATCATGATGCCTACCAAAACGAGGCTTACCATGCTTTTCAACCGCGAACTCAGTGCGAGGATGAGCAACAGCACCGCAAAGGCACCCACGAAAGCCGCCAGTGTGATGCCAAATGTGGACCATAGCACCAAGGTGCTTACCGTGAAGCCTCCAAAACTGCCTGCCAACAGGACGACCAAGGCCACGCCGAGGCTCGATCCGCTGCTGATGCCCAAAAGGGAAGGGTCGGCCAGTGGATTACGGAAGAGGGTCTGCATCAAAAGGCCTGAAACAGAGAGCCCTATGCCTGCCAGAAGTGCCGTGATGGCTTGTGGCAGGCGGTAGTCGAGGATGATGGCGCGGTAGGTGGAGCCTTCGCCACCGAAAACGGCTTTTTTGAACGCTTCAAAAGGGATGGACACCGAGCCTAGCATCAGGTTGAGGACAAACAATACCATGCCTACAGCCACTATCACGATGGAAATCAACGCGATGGGCGGGGCTTTGCGGCGGATGGTGTTGTCGGTATCGGAAGTCATTTTTAGGGTCGTTTTGCGTTGCAAAGATAGGGTTTAATTTGATAGGGATTGGATATGGGAAACAAATAATCCGCAAATCTTGCGGTTAATTATCCGCAAAGGATGCCTAAGACGGTGCTCTTTTGTTTCTTCATGACAAAAATAAGAAAATAACCGCTGCAATTTCGTTTTATATCCTTTTTTGTATCTTTGCCGCGAGTTCGGGGAGAAATCCGAGCTCGTTTAACAAGCGTTTGCTTTTATTCGGAACACTCTGAAACGTAGGAAATTTCAAATTTGTACCGAAGAATAAGTCGCAGACGCCTATGCGTTTAGCATGGGCGGGACTTATCTGGTACGATGGGTATCCTACGACCTCAGAGTGTGGATGATGAACGTCCATGCTCTGTTTTTGTAAATACCCATCGGTCCGAAGATAAGCAATACGCCATAAATGCATAGCGTATGGCCAACAATACGAACCTCGGCGCGGCAAAGGCGGCGAAGAACGATGAGTTCTACACGCAGTATGCCGACATCCAGAAGGAGGTGAATGCCTATCTGGAGTACAACCCTGATACCTTTCGCGACAAGACGGTGCTGCTGCCTTGCGACGACCCCGAATGGAGCAACTTCACCCGTTTCTTTGCGCAAAATTTTGAGCGGCTTGGGCTGAAACGGCTCATCAGCACCTCCTATGCCGTGGAGAGCAAGAAATACAAGGACTACCAGCCCACGCTTTTCGAGACGGAATCGCCTTGGTTTGATGCCGACAAGACCCGCATCAAAGGCAAGATTTTCGAACTGACCCGCGACACCAACCAAAACGGCCGCATCGACATTGACGACCTCGAATGGCATTACCTCGAAGGCGATGGTGACTTCCGAAGCAAGGAGGTCTGCCAACTGCGCGATGAGGCAGATATCATTGTGACCAATCCGCCGTTTAGTTTGTTTAGGGAGTTTTTGGGGTGGATTATTGAAGGAGAGAAGCGTTTCTTGATAATTGGCAACATGAATTCTATAACTACAAAAGAAGTGTTTCCGCTGATTGCGAACAATAAACTTTGGTATGGGCCTTCGATTAGTAGTGGAGATAGAGAATTTATGATACCAGATTCGTATCCTATTGAGGCTGCTGGTTGGCGTATAGATGAAAAAGGCAAAAAGTATATCCGCGTTAAAGGTGTTCGGTGGTTTACCAATTTAGACCATGGTCGTCGACATCAACCGATACAATTGATGACAATGAAAGACAATCTCCGTTATAGTCGTCACAAAGACTTGATGGAAATGGGGTATACTAAGTATGACAATTATGATGCAATTAATGTCGGTTATTATGATGCTATTCCCTCAGATTACGAAGGAGTAATGGGAGTTCCTGTTTCGTTTATAGACAGATTTTGTCCAGAACAATTTGAAGTTTTAGGACTAACTCAAATCGGATGCCACGATGCTGTTCCAGATAATAAGCGATATAATGATTACAAAGAAATGGATAGAGTAACCGATAGGCCGACTGGAGCTTCTGGTGGAAAAACTAATGAAAATGCAGTATTGCCAGGAAAAGGCAATAAAAAGACTTACTATTTGGGACCTAATGGAGAAGTGGTCTATTCTGAATATAAAAGAATCTTTATCCGCAAAAAACACTGATGCGATAGTTGGTGCATCCCGACGGGATGCTATAACACCAACTGGAAAATCTTCAACCGAACGGTTTTCCCTACGGGAAACAAAAGACAGTTATAACGAGTAAAGCCACTGATTATGAAGTTGATAGATTGATCTGCATCCCGTAGGGATGTTCGTTAGGTAAAAAAAGTAATAGAAGATACAAAGACATCCCGTAGGGATGAACCTACTTGAAATTGAAAACACTGAAAAAAACAGAAAAATGATAGCACGATTAGTAACTGACTGGACCATCGGCGACATTTGCAAAGGCTTCCAGTATAACGAATACGAAGGCAAGGGCCTTTACGGCCTTTCGGGACGGCTCACCATTCAGCCTGAGTTCCAACGCCATTACCTTTATGCCGAAAACGGAGGCAAAAAGGAAGTGGATGTCATCCAAAGCGTGCGCAACGGCTATCCGCTGGGCCTCATCTATTTTTCGAAGGCGGGCGACGACCGCTATGAGGTGCTCGATGGCCAGCAGCGTATCACCTCGCTGGGACGTTTCCTCACGGAAAAGTTCGCTTGGATTGATGCCGACGCTCGCCCATGGTATTTCTCCGCCTTGAATGCCGACGAGCAGGAAAAGTTCTTGAATACCAAACTGTTGATCTACGTCTGCGAAGGCACGGAGAAGGAAATCAAGGACTGGTTCCGCACCATCAACATCGTGGGCATCCCACTCAACGCGCAGGAGACGCTCAACGCCGTTTATTCTGGTCCCTTCGTGACCAAGGCCAAGGAGGAGTTCAGCAATTCCAACAACACCAACATCAACAAATGGAGTTGCTTCATTTCGGGCACGGCCAAGCGTCAGGACTTCCTTGCCGCCGCTTTGGATTGGGTGAGTCACGGCCACACAGAGGACTATATGGCTGCCCACCGTTATGATGAAAGCATCCAAGAGCTGAAGGCTTATTTCACTTCCGTCATCGACTGGATTACCTCGGTCTTCGACATCGCGCCCGAAAAGGAGATGTGCGGCTTGAAGTGGGGCGAGTTGTATGAGAAATACCACAAGAACGCCTACAATCCTACGGTTGTGGTCGACAAGGTTCGTGAGTTGTACGAGAGTTTCTACGTCAAGGAGAAGAAAGGCATTTACGAATACATTCTTGGCGGTTGTCAGGAACCGCGCCTGTTGAATGTCCGTGTGTTTGACGAGCCTACGAAGAAGGCAGTCTACGCCAAGCAGACCGAGGATGCCGAGGCGGAAGGCGTTTCCAATTGCCCGTATTGCGCCATCGGACACGATGCCAACCGTACCCGCATTTGGAAACTTTCCGAGATGGATGCTGACCACGTCACAGCCTGGAGCAAAGGCGGCGAGACGGACATTGCCAACTGTCAGATGCTGTGCAAGACGCATAATCGTGCAAAAGGAAATCGTTAGCAACATTTATTACTCTTTCCTTTTTTTATTTCATTGGTTCCATTGGCTTCCAAAGTCCAGCCACAAGCGATATTCAGGGTCTTCCTTCTTTTTGCGTTCCTCGCGGAAGAAGATGATGGCGAATATTGCTAAGACTGCTATCCAAATCATGGTTTCTTTTCCTTTCTTGCCGCAAATATACGACAACTTTATTCACTGTCAACAGGTTGAAAGGTTGCACCCTTAAGATTAGGATAAAAAAAGGCGGCCTCATCGCCGCCCCTGTTGGTTTGTTTCAAAGCGTCTAAATTTCTTTCAGCAGTCTGGCTCCGAGTTTCTCGAGCGGCGCTTCGGGAATCGTCTCCCAAGTCTCTTTGGGTTCCACGCTTTCGTCGGAAACATCCGAAATGATGGTCTGTTTCTTATGCGTGAGATAGTTGATGCTTACTTCCTCGCTTTCACCCGAAAGACGCGACAACGCTCCCGTGTCGGCTCCGATGAGATAGAAGTCGCCGTCCTGGTACCTGTACAGGAACTTGTTGAAACTGGTGTTCGTAGAGCCTGCCGTATAGAAATACTCGATGTTGAACGACAAAACACCTTTGTCGGAGATGTCCGTCTCCAACTCTATGAAATAAAAGTCGTCTTCGGTGCCTGGGATGGTGTTCTCGTATTCTTTGAAGAGCGAGAGCTTCCCGTCCTTGGTGCCGAAGTAGATGCCCATCACGGGGCTGTTGTGATTGTATTCGTAACCGTCGTCGCGGGTTTGCATTTTCTCGGGAAGACGCGGCGTGACCACTACGACCACATCCTTGAGGCCGTCCTTGTTGAGGTCGCCCAAAGCTATGCCCATGGTGTCGCAGTTCGCTGGAAACACCTCGTTTTCAGTGGCAACGGCTTTGAAAAGCGTCGTTTGTGGGGCCTCGTCGGGCTGCTCTTTTGCATCCTGCTGCCCTTGGCTGTTGGAAGAATTGCATGACATCACCGCGAACAAACCTAATGTGAGCGCGGAAAACGAAAGGATTAATGAAAGTTTTTCATAGTGCTATTCTTTATTTTATGTATTCTTTCAATAAACTACTATTTATTTGACGCGTGACACGGGACTTCGTGACGCGTGACATGGGACTTCGTGACGCGGGACAAGCCCAATGATTCGCGTCTCGTGTCTCGCAGTCTCGTGTCTTATAGATATGCTCATCTACTTATTAAATATATTTCCGTATTCTAATTGAATGCAAAAGTAGTTTTTTTGAGCAAACAATCATAATAATTCGAAAACTGGGTCCATTTTGTATGTTTTTCATGCGCCAATCCATCCTTTTGGGGCAATGTCAACTGAGCTTGTTTTTACCTTTTTGTTCCTGTCATCGGCTTCAAAATCAATTTATTTTTACTTTTGTGCCCAAAATAATCAACACTATGACCAGAAAAATGCATCTCCAAGAAGAAGCCGCTCGGTGCCTGCTGTGTGCCGATGCGCCATGCAGCAAAGCCTGTAAATCCGGCGACCCCGCCCGTGCCATAAGGGCTATCCGTTTCGGCAACGAAGCCATCGCTGGACAATGGTTCGACCCTTGCAGCGAAGCGGAACTGCAAGCCGCCGAGCAGGCATGCATCCACTACGACCGTCCCCTCCGCATCAGGGAAATGGCAGCCGCCGTCAAAGGGACGAGGTTACGACAAGAATTGCCGAGCCTCGCCATCGACTTCTGTGGGCTACATTGCGAGAGTCCTTTCTTCCTCGCCTCGTCGGCCATCTGCACCAACTACGAGATGGTGGCACGGGCCTTCGAAGCAGGCTGGGCGGGCGTGTTCTACAAGACCATCTGCATGGAGGACATCCGCGAGGTGTCGCCCCGTTTCGATGCCGTCAGCGAGCCGGGCCGCTCCGATTTCTTTGGCTTCCGCAACATGGAACAACTGAGCGAGAACCCCGTGGAGGTGGACTTCGATATCCTGCGCAGGCTGAAACAGGACTATCCCAACAAAGTCGTAGTTGCCTCCATCATGGGCAACGCCGAGACGGAGTGGATCACGCTGGCGAAAATGGCCGAGGAGGCTGGCGTCGACGCCGTGGAACTGAATTTCTCCTGCCCACAGATGAAGTTGGCGGGCATGGGTAGCGACGTGGGACAGAACTCGGAGCTGGTGCTGTTTTACACGGCCTACGTGAAACACAGTGTCAAGATTCCCGTCATCCCGAAAATGACACCCAACATTACGCAAATCAACCAGCCCGCCATGGCCGCCCATTTTGCCAGCGCCGATGCGGTGTCGGCCATCAACACCATCAAGAGCGTGACCATGAACAATCGCGGTGCCGTGGCCGACAAGATGACCGTCTCCGGCCTCTCAGGCCGAGCTGTGAAGCCCATCGCTTTGCGCCATATTCTCGAGATGGCGAAGAACCCCATTTTCACTGCCACCAACGAAGGCAAACGCATTGAATTGAGCGGCATCGGAGGCATTGAGACCTGGCGCGACGCGCTTGAGTTCATCCAGCTGGGCTGCAGCAACGTGCAGGTGTGCACCGCCGTGATGCAGTACGGTTACCGCATCATTGACGACCTTGTGCTGGGGCTGCAAAACTATATGGCAGAACGCGGCGTCGAGCACTTGTCAGAGCTGGTAGGAGAGGAGCTGCCCAATTTCGACACCCCCACCAACCTCGACCGCGACACCATTGTGTATCCCACCTTCGATCGTGAGAAATGCATCGGCTGTGGCCGTTGCTACACTTCATGCCAAGACGGTGGCCACCAAGCCATTACCTTCGATGCCGACTTGCGTCAGCCGCATCTTGTGGGCACGCGCTGCGTGGGCTGTCATCTGTGCCGACTCGTCTGTCCCACAGGCGCCATTGGTGTGGCGAAACGGATTACAAAAAGGAAATAAATAGAATTGAGATTCCCCTGCGGGGAATGGAGTAAAATACTCGTATAATAAGCGGCGGCAAGTAATGTTATCCCGTTGTAAACGCTACAAGCCGCCGCATTTTAGTTGGACGAATTCTCCATTCCCCGCAGGGGAATCTATTCCATATTTAGAACCTCACGGTCACATTTCCCATCACGGTGAACCCTGCCATCGGGATGAAGCCGATTTGGTAGTAGCGGTTGTCGTTGGGGTGGCCGCCGCTTTCGTAAATGGCTGAGTAGACCCAACCGCTGGCGGCGTAGCGCTTGTTGAAGATGTTGTTGAAGTTCACCTTGAAGACGGCCTCCTTGACGACTTTCTTGAAATTGAGGGTGTAGCCGAGGCTGACGTTGGAGGTGGAGAAAGCTGGCAAGGAACGGTCGATATTCTGGGTGTTGTCGAGATACATCCTTGAGACGTAGTTGGTGTGCCATGTGGCAGCGAAGCCCTTGTGGTGGAAGGTGACGAAGCCGTTCAGGATGGCCGAAGGCGAGAAGGCCAAGGTGGAGTTGTCGTAATGGATGACATCGTAACCATCGCCATCGTAGGCGTTGCCACTGGCATCGGTGTTGCCTTCCCAATCGTCCCAATTCTCCACCACTTCGTCGAAGTCCTTGATTTTGTTTTGGCTCAAAGCGGCGTTGGCCTCGATGGTGAGCCATTTGGTGGGGCTTACGCCAGCCTGCAACTCGACACCCATGCGGTAAGATTTCTTGATGTTGGTGGTCAAGGCTTCGCCGATGTCGCTCACCGCACCGGTCTGTACAAACTGGTCGATGTAGTCCATGTAGTAGAGGTTGGCTCCCGCCTGCCAGATGCTACCGTTGTAGTTGTAGCCCAGTTCATAGTCGAGGAGCTGTTCGGGTCTGGGGAAAGGGTAGGAGCCGTTGTCGGTGAAGTTGTTGCGCTCAGGCTCGCGGTGGCTCCAGGCCACTGAGGCGTAGGCATGGTGGCCGTTCATGTCGAAGGAGATGCCGCCCTTGGGGTTGAAGAAGGGATACTTCTCGTGGATGTCAAGGCGCTGGTTGTAGTATTGGCTGTCTTCTTCGTAGAACTTGTCGTTGATGCCATTGGTCATGTAGTCCACATAGCGGAATTGCAGGTCGCCGAAAACGGTCAAATATTGTGTGATGTCGAAGGCGGCTTTGACGAACGCGCTGGCGTCCAACTTGCGGGCGTCGGAGTCGTAGTATTTGTATTTGCCGTTGCTGAGGTATTTGTCGGCCACGTCGGGGTTGGCGATGTAAGTGATATAGCCGAAATGGTTGCCGCTGAAGTTTTGCAGCGAAATGCCGCCGATGACCTCCCATCTGTCGTTCTCGTATTTGGCGTTCCAAACGAGGCCGTAGGTGTGTTGCGTCAGCCCCTTCTGGCGGACGAAATCGGTCCTTTTCACACTGGAGCCATCGGGATAGGTGTAGGTCATGCCGAATTTTGAGAGCTTGTTGTTGGGGCGGAATTCCTCATAGTAACCGTAGCCGTAGGTGTAGTGCAGCGTGGCCGTGGAGGTCCAATGATTGTTGATTTGCCATGCGGCGGTGAGGAGGTTGTGGTTTTGCCAGAAGTTGTCGGTGGTGCGGTCCCAGAAAGTACCGTCGTTCATCTGATAGCGTTGGGTCATGTAGTGTCCGTTCTCGTCTTTGACGAAGTTGCCTTCTTCGTCGGTGACGAGGTATTCGTAGAGCGAGTTGAATTTTCCCAAGCCCACGTTCCACATGTCGGCGTAGGTCTTGATGCCCGTGTTGATGCCGTAGGTGCCGTCCATGAGGCTGAGGTTGTCGTTGCCTGCCACGACGCCGTTCCAGGCCTGACCGGTCATCTCGAAGTTGCCGATGTTCTTGTAGCGGAGTTGGAAGTTGTTGTTGATATAAGTGATGCCACCATAATAACTGCCGCTGCGCCCTTTGGTGCCGTGGACGAAGCCGTTGGTGTTGGTCTGGTGGTAGGCACCGTCGATGATGAGACGGTTCCACAAGAGGCCAGAGGAGGCCTTGGCACCAAAGTTAAAGGTGTTGAACGAACCGTATGAGCCTGTGATTTCGGCACTTGGGACGAAGGAGGGCTTGGCAGTCGACATGGCTATCGTGCCGCCGAAGGCACCGTCGCCATTGGTGGAGCTACCCACGCCGCGTTGGATTTGCACCGAGCTGAGCAACGAGCCATAGCTGTTCATGTTGGCCCAAAACACGCATTGGTCTTCGGGCGAGTTGAGCGCGACACCGTCCAAGGTGACGTTGATGCGCGAGTCGCCGGCCCCACGGATACGCATGTACGACGTGCCCGTGCCGACGCCGTTCTCACTCCAGGCGATGATGCCAGGGGTCTTGGAGAACAGGAAAGGAAGCTCCTGACCAGTATTTGAGAAGTCGTTGAGTTCCGCTTTCTTGAGGTTGGTGACGGCAAAAGGCGCGTTTTTCTGTACGCGCACCGAACTGACTACCACTTCGTTAAGCATTTCAAACTTGGTGGTGTCGTATGCCACGTCATTGTTTTGACCATTCACATGTGCTGCAAACAACAATGCAGCGATACCAAAAGATAGTTTTTTCATCTTTTCGATTCTTTAAGTTGTACAAAATGTGAAGGGGAAAGTTTTGAAAATATCCAATCCCTACGCCGGCATTACTCGTATCAGGTTAGAGGGTATAATCTCAGCCGATTTACCTTGCTTGGCAAGGAAGGCACCCCTTTGTTTTTCGGCGGCAAAAATACGGCTTTTTTCTTTTTGGCAAGAAAAAAACAGGAATTTTGAAGGTATGGAAACACTCGTGTAGTGTCGAGGTGTCATGCCTTCAAAATTCCAGATTCGGTTCGACAAGCTATAGCGACGCGCTTTTCTTACTTGTTTTCTTTTGCTGATACAATGCCTTTTTCTTCCAAGGCGTTAATGACTTCGGAAGCGAAGTTGCGTGCATCAATCTCCACGGGTTGGTAATAGTAGAGACGAAAATCGACATCATGGATCGAGCCATCGGGGAAGGGAATCATGACTTTTTGCTTTCCGCTCCTGTAGTAGCCGTATTCCGGAGAATAGAAGTTCTCGCGCCAACTCTCGACCTCGCTGCCTGATTCGTGTATCAGTTTCTCATCCACATTGTAATGCTGGTAGGCATGACGTCCTTCGTGGACGATGGTGTCGATAACTTCGCGATGCATGCTCGGATCATTGGAGCCGACATACAAGGAGTTGAGCACGATCTTGTGTTCCGAAGCGCTTTGGTATCCCAGATGACGAGGCTCCATCTCTTGAAGCTCAACCTTTAATGCGGGTCGATGCTCAATGGCCGCAATCACCTGTTCCATCTTGTTGAGCACTTCGGCGCGTTCCTCAAGTGACAAATTGCTCCAGTTTTCATATTTGAGCTCTTCTACCGATTCAAGATAGTCGGCGATGCCTTCGATCATTTCCAAGTCGGTCACCATTTCGGTGGTCTCGAGCTTCGATGAGAAGCCTTCGAGGTTTTCGCTCGCTTCGGGGGCCAATTCCTGCGTTTCTTCTTCTGAATATTCTTCCAATGGAATCACTGAGTCGTCAATGATTTCGGTGATGGGAAGAAGTTCAAGGTCTTCTGTCGATTCAAACAAGCTCATCCTTTATGGTAATTTGATCCGCAATTGCCCATGCAGGTGCATTCGGTGCTGTGGCTGTAGTTGCTTCCGCAGCCTCCCATGCAGGTGCAAGTGCACATTTCGATACTGGGTTCGTTCACGTTTTCAGGGGCCTCGATAGGCTCCTCGGTATTTTCCAATGGAGAGATTTCTTCCATGCTCTCCAGAGCGTCGGCTTCAATTTTCTCCAACATTTCGTTGGATTCGAAAGATTCGTTTTCCATAGTCTTTTTTATTTTGAATGATACATTTTTCTGATGATGCGTTTTAAGGTCTCGTAGGTGTCGTTGTCGTGGTTGTTGAGGGCGAGTTGCATTTGGAACCTGCAATTTTCGGCAAACTGGATCTTGAATGCGCTGCAGTGGAATGGCGAGGGTTTTGTGACGTCGTCCGAACACAGGTAATTCATCCCGTAGCAATGGCTGCAGACACTGTTCAACATGCATCTCGAACAGGTCGGCGACTCAAATTGGCTATGGTCCGCAAAGTTGTATCTCTCGTTGCCTCTTTTCGCTTTATCCAATGAGAGGGCGATGGGAGAGAAGAGGTGACAAGCGTAGGTCGCCCCAGTCCAGTCGAAGCACAGCAGGTCTTCGCCGCAACTACAGGTCTTAAGGTGTGTATCCGCTTTGGCCAAGACCGATGCCACATTGATTCTGAGCATCGAGAAGGGCACTAGGCTGGGATGCGAAAGATAGTAGTCGGCAAGTTCCCTCAGCCCTGATTGGTAGGCTTTGAGCGACTGTTTGGTCCATTGGATGTTAGGCCCCATGGCCAAGTCGGCGGAGATGTATTTGAATCCTTTCTCGTGTAGATGCATAACACCAGCAGCCATGTTGGCAATGGTTTCGGGCGCAAGGGTCATTTTGACGCTCTGTTCGGGCCATGTGGTGACGAAAAAGCCAAGGTCGACACTGTCGTATGACATGAATCGGTTGGCGTTTTGCATTCCTGCGTCTCCATCGAAGCTCAAGCCTAGTTTTATGCTCTCGCTATGAGCCGCGAACCATGATTTCATCTCGCTGTCCAGTAGGGTCCCGTTGGTAGGCACAAACACGACGGTCTGACGGTTCCATTCCTTTGACCATAGCCACTCGGAGACCTCTTTGATGAGAGGAAACTCCAGCATAGGCTCTCCGCCCATGAATTGGATTTCGACGGAGTCGTATGCCTCGTCAAGCAAGGCCATCTGTCGTGTGATGATGTCCTTTGCCGTACGAGTATCCATCCGCCGAACCAACAACTTGGGTTCGTAGCAATAACTACATCGCAAGTTGCAGCTAGAGGTGACCAGCAGCATTATGGTCTTTTTCCTGCCCACAATCAAATTTGTTGTCCGTCGTTGAATTCACACATCTTGCCGTCGGGCGTAAGGAGCACGCCTTTGTACGGCTTGTTGTCGACAAAGAGTCCTTCGAACCATTTGCCGCTGGGCCAATACAGCTTGCCATAGCCGTTGAATTTGCCATCTTTCAGTTCGCCGTCATACAGCAGCCCGTCTTTTTTGCGGTAGACGCCACGCACCATTTTGTCGAACTTCCAGATGCCGTGAAAGATGCTCCCGTCGGCAAACCAGCACACACCGTTGCCGGTGCGCATGTTGTTTTGCCAGTATCCTTGGTAGACGTCGCGGTTGGAATAGACCATCTTGCCTTTACCTTCCCTGACGCCGTGGCTGAACCATCCTTCGTAGTGGGCGACATAGCGGTCCTTTTTCCGATCCCAGAAGTCGTACTTCCCGAAACCGTGCATTTTTCCGGCCTCCCAGTCGCCTTCGTAGGTGTCATAGTTGTTGAATTTCATTTCGCCATAGCCTTGCAACAGGCCGTCAACAACTTCTCCGGTGTATTCGCCTTCCTTGAGTTGGCACACACCAAATCTTGATTTTTCTTCCATTTATGCTTAGTAATTATTGTTGTTAAATAACTATTATTCAGAATTAAACTACCTATTTCATGCGGTTGATTTGAGCCAGGTAGATGTCGGAGCAATTGCTCGAGGCCACATTGGCGCTGTTGAATCCAGCAAGCACTGCCTGACCGATGGACAGTTTGGCAATCACTTTCTGCTGTTCGTTAGTCAGCCCGATACATTCGGCGATGCGTTGCGAGTCGTCGGAAGCCACCAGTTTGTGGATGATTTTCACGTTGGTGTTTTTGATGGCGTCTTCGATGAGACGGGTCGGCACCTGGTCGACTACCATCATCCCTTGTCCGTAGGCTCTCACTTCCGAAAGGAAGTTGCTGAACATCAGTCCCGACTTGTATTGCGGTGCCTCCGGATTGTCGCATCGGCTCATGACTCGGTGTGCTTCCTCGACCACGACAAGATGGCGGCAGAGGTTGGAGTTGAACGAAATCATTCCAGCGTCGGCTTCGGCTATGCGGTATTCGTAAAGGAATTGGAGCAGGATCGACATGATGAAGGCCCGGTCTTGGTCGTCGCCAGCGTAGGAAAGGTTGATGACCACTGGGGTGCCGAAAAGCGTATCCCATGTCATTCCGGTCAGTTTGGGGTTGTTCAGCAAATCACCTTTCCATCCGTATTTCAGGCTCTTGAAACGGGTTCGCAATGCTGCCGAGATGTTCTGTGTGTTTTCCTTGGCATAGCCGATGTCCTTCATTAGATTGTCGATGAATTCACGGTTGACGATGTCTAAAGTCGGGAATTGCAGGTCGCTGTTGCCGGTCATTTCACCAGACGAAGATGTCAGGTCTTCGGAATACAGGTAGTAGAGCAGATGTTCCATGATGACGGGAAGGATGTCTTGCATCGGGAACGCTGAGGCAAACGACGATTTCAGTCGGTCGATGTGCGACAATACCCTCATCTCGCTGTTGGGCAAGGCAATCACCTCGAAGGGGTTGATTCTCAGTTTGTCGGGAGTGTAGTTGGCTTTCGAGTATTTTTCGCAACCAGGGATGAAAATCTTGATTTTCTTTTTCGGGTCGGCAACGGTCTTGTTGTACTCCAAGGCCCAGTCGACGTATTCGGTTTTGGCTGGCTCGATGACGAGGAAGGGGCGATTCGACTTCATGAAACCGTCGAGGATGCTCAAAACGGTGTTGGTCTTGCCACTTCCGTTGACACCACAAACGAGGGAGTGACGGGTGAGGGTGTCCAAAGGCAGTCCGATTTCGATGTTGGATTGCGAGCCGCTGTAGATGAGCTTTCCTACGGGAAGGATGTCTTTCTTGCCCTCGTTGTTTTGGGGTGTCAGGCTGAAGTTGAACGAATAGTCGACCACGCTGATGCCAGGCACACTGCGTTGGGGCAGGTTGATATAGCATGAAAGCTCTTCAGTGGTCAGGAATGAGGTGAGTCGTTCTTGACGATCCTCGAAATTTGACTTGATGACCTTGCCGTCAAGGGTGTTGAGCAAGATGTGTGGTGAGCAAAACGTGGCCAGTGCACCAATCATGTTTGACGATATGTCTTTGGTGTTGAGTAGTTTCGACAAGTTGTGGATGCGTACAGGCTCCAACGAGGTGTCTTTGCCGCTCACTATCGAACGCATTTGCATGGCGGCATTTTGGGCCGAATAGTCATCTTCTGTCAAAAGATAAACGCCAGTCTCCCACATGCCCAGTCCCAAGCCTTCTTCATACCGTTTCGAGTGCAGCATCAATTGGTTGGCGGCAAACTCTGCACACTTGTTCACCAAAGTCATGGACGAGGTGGCAGCAAAGCCTTGAGTGTCACTTGTGGAATCGGTATGTGACTCTCCTTTGGAAATACCCTTGGTAATGGTGTCTGTGGTTTCTTGGATAAAGTTTCCCAAACCCATGTAGGTCAGGAATCTGCTCCAGAAAGGATGTTTGTATTTTTCGCCCTTAGTTGCTTCTGCTTCACTCTCACTCAAGGTTTCAGAGATGGAATCGCTTTTTCCGATGGTGGTTGAGGTGTTGTAGGATTCAGAGACGTTGTATGCCTTGACCGACTCGATTTTGCCTGCCATTTCCATGCATTGTGTCATAAGTTGGTTGACTCGGGCCTCGTCCATGGGGTCGGCCACGACATAGTAGACAAATCGTTTCGTCGAAAGTGGGCCAATCAGTGTGTCAATGGAGGTCATCATCTCTTCACCGTCTTTGGGCAAAAACGATGGAATGCCTGTCAGCGCATAGAGATGTCTGTATTTTTTATCTTTGATCTCGTCAACAAGCTTTGATCCGATGTCGTCCAGGTCTTCGATATACTTCGCTTTTGATCCCGGAAGTAAGGTGTTCAGATATGCTGACATGCTTTCGGCAAAAGTGTCATGGTCCATAAATGACCCTGACTCGTCCAGTTTCTTCACGCCTAAGTATAGGTTGATTGTTGTTCCGTCGCCATGAATCAAAAAGATGATTTGCGATTTATTGGGCCTATGGCACGAAAACAACGCTTTTTGGATGGCGGAATAATACTGATGGCTGGTGTATTCTTGACATACCCCTACTTGTGTTATTTTAATCCATTCAATCGAGCTGTTGGCAAAACGGGATTCTTTGCACGACAGGGCAAATTGTGAGCCTGTGGCCGATAGTTCGGCAAGCACGTTTCTTTTTGTGAGGTATTGTACACCCGCCACAAGGTTTTCGGCGAGTCTTACTCTTGATATGGTGATGGCTTGTTCTTCCATGTTGTTTTTAATTAAGCATTAGACGGACTTGTTTGATTTGTTCTTCAACATATTTCTTCGCTTCGGTCTTGAAAACCGCTTTGATGGAGTCGTTGAGCTGTTGATTGGAGTTAAGGTCTTTGCACAAGGATTCTTGGATGTTTTGAGCAAAAGAAGGTCTGTTTTCTAAGAAATTCGCGTAAATTGTTGCTCTTTTTTCGGAGTCAAGCACCGTATCTTTGCCGTTCCAATTGGGCATGATACGCGATGCGATGCTGTCTGCGGTTTCCCAGAACCCCTTTTCAGGATTGCCTAAAACCCGGATGACAGCCGCCAACGCCATGGAAACAATTCCTCCAACTATCGACCCTAAAACCTTGAGAAGCCCAAGCATAAGGCCTTCGCTGATACTATCCACACTCTTGTTGATTATCGGCTCGATGTTCTCTGTCGAAATGGTTACATCAGTGGAGATTTTTTGTCTCGTTGTGATTTCCTTTAGTTTCTCGTCAGGGAAGTAATCGGCGACAACGGCATTCAGCTCGGGCAAAACGGTAACGTTGACTACCTCACGAAGCACATCGGCAAATGGCTTGTTGAACATCGCTGTATAGTCCATGCCGGAAAGTGCTTCTTTAATTTCGCTTTCCAAGGACTCAAGGCTCGAATCGGCAGTTCTGCTCTTAAACAACTCGTATCGTTTCTCGATAACGTCCAATACACCATTGGCAATTTCCTTTGATCCGGCCTCGATGACTTTGTTCGGAAACTCGTTTTGGTTGCCAATCTCGTCAATGTCCTTGTCCAATACGCCTTTCAAATCAGACGAGCGCAAATCGGCCCTGCCTGCCAATGCAATGCCATTGGAAATGGTGAGCGATGGATTGATCTCTCTGTAGAACTCTCCTTCATAATGGAACACGTCGCGAGCCAGGTCTTGGATGAACTGCATCCTTGAGGCTCCTCCCGTGAGGAAGATCATTTTGATGGGCATGTTGGTCAAATACCTGTCTCTATATTGCTCGAAACAGGTCCTTATTTCCCCGATGTATTCCGACAATATCTTGATGATTTCGTCGTCCGAATAGTATTTTTCGATGGCTCCCATGACAGCGCCTCCCGTTAACTTGGTGAGGCTGATGCTGATTTCCATGTCTTCACCATCAAAGGAGTAGTACTTCTCTTTCGCTTCCCTGACCGCTAACAGCACTGCGGTAGCAGCCGATGGGTTGGCATCGATTGCCTCTTGGATTTTTGGTTCGGTTCTCTTCAGCTCATCCGTAATCCTAATCTCCACATTGGAGGCACCGCATTCGGCGCCGCCGTCGTCAATGGGCTTTTCTGTGTGGTGGGTCGAATAATAGGTAAGGTCGACGGTGCTTGAGCCAAAGTCAATCAGCAAGATGCCTTCCTTGATGGACGATTTGCTTTTCGGGTTGTTTCTGGCTTTCAGGAAAGCCGCCCTCGACTCCCTGATGATGCCATCACCCACACCGTCGATGGTAGCCAAAGGCAGTCCAGCCGACAGAGCAATGTCGGCATACGCTATCTGTTCTTGATCGGACCATTTGTCCGAATTGGAGGGACAGGCGATGTAAACCAAATGGTTGGTGTCCGTCAACTCGCTTCTTTGCCGCCGGATTTGTAGATAAACCTCTCTCATGAACGACTCCATGACTTGCCGTTCTTCGGGTGTCATCTTCGAAGGGGCTTTTTTGAAGTAGGAATAGTAGGATTGTTTTGCAGCCGACTGTTTCTTCCTGCTCCCGAAACGAGAAATGGCTTGCTCGCCAATGAAATAGTTTGTTTCTCCTTCCAATTCTTCGATAAGAAGGACGGATTTGATCGCATTGACGTTGTTAAAGATTTCTATGGATTCGGGCGGCAAAAGTTTAAGGTAGTTGTCTTGCCACTGGATGTTGCAAATGTCGGCTGAGGTCTCTCCATGACCAAAGTCAATGCCAATGACGTATTCGTGTGTGTGTTTGTTAGGAATGATGTAGCTCATGTCTATAAGGTTTTATTGTTTCTCTGGAATGAGGCATTCGCCGGTCTCTAAAAGTTTACCGTTTTCAAGGATGGCTGCTTTTACCAAAACGATGCGGTCCACGTTGGGACTTGAAGTCTCAGTATAATACTGCTGGGTTGCATCGCTATATCCTACAATCTCGTAATGTTGGTTTTTCAGCGTCCTATACAGTTTGTCGAATTCAGCCTTGATGTCATCGGGCAACGTGTGGTTTTGCAGGGCGACAAACAATGACGCCAAGCGGTCCAACAAGGGTCTGTAAGTGGTGGCTAACGTGGGTTTGGGTACGTTCTCGTATGATTTCTCGATGTTGGAGATGCTGGTTTGGTAGTTTTCCATCACGTCGTCGATACCTCTGCATATCTGTTTGAGCGAATCGATGTACTTGTCGACATCAAGGTTCACTTCAGCAGTGCCGGTTTCCTTTTTTTTTTGCTTCGGGCTTGAGGTCAGATACATGCTTAGTGCACAACCTGCTATCGAAAACAAGACTCCGCCCCAAGTTTTCAATAGGATGCCTCCAATAATGCCTCCTGCTGTCGTCGATGCTAGAACGGGGATGTTGAACATGTTTAGGGCGGAATCGTTTTGCGAATCGCTTTTCTTCCCCGAGGCGGCTTGGTTTGAGTCTGCCAATGCACTTAAGTCAATGAATGGAGAGTAAACCAACTTTAACACTGAATTGAACATGGCAACTTCCGTTACCGATAGTTCTTTCTTGTATTCGTCAACCGACACCTTGTTGATGAAAAAGTCTTTCATAAATGCTTGAAGCCTTTTGACATCTCTCGGAAGCTTCATGGCTGACAGTTCGTCGCGAAACTGTTGCTCGTTTCGCTCAAAAAGTTGTAATAAGGTAATACTCATATTTGATTGATGTTAAATAATTCTTTTATGCAGACTTGTGATCCAGTAATCGAGCGTGCAAATATAAGTAATTCTTTTCAAAAAAATATGCTTTTGAAAAAAAACTTGCACTTTTGTATTCAAAGGCAAAAACAGGGCTTCCAGCTATTGACCGGAATTGCGTAGATATGACCTGTCCTGCGGGACAAAAGGTTAAAACTTCAGCCTCAGCGAGATTTCCGACATGATGTCATGGTGCTTGTAGTTCTCTGACGGCACACGGCTGCGATATTCGTAGGTGAACCCGAAGTCGAGAAACAGCATTTTCGAAAGTTGTGTCTGGAGTTTCGTGGAAGTGTTGATGATGAAGTCGCCGAAGTCGAGCACGGAAGGCTGATAATAGGTGAGATTCAGCAGGGAGAGATGCTCGCTAAGCTTTTGCTTGATTTTTGGACGGATGGAAATGCGGAAGTTGTTGTTGGGAAGTACAGTGGCATCGGTGAAGTCGGTCCAATCGTAAACAAAAGCCGCACTGATGGAATAGTCGCAAACTGCGGGAATGACGAAAATCCTGTATTTCAGGCCGATAAGTCCGCTCATTTTAAAGTCATAGCCTTTATACTTGTTGGTGAGCATTTCGAAGGCCAAAAACGGCGAGAACCTCCCGTATTGCTTGTAGTCGAGCTTGATGCCGCTATTGACCTCGAAATTGGTCTCTTTCCAATGTTGCACGGGATCGTCTCTGTCGATAAGCGAGCTGTAAAGGACCTTGTAATGGAAGTCGAATGCAAGAAGGCTGTCGTTACGGTTGATGGAGGCGTTGTTGTTGAGGTTGAAAGTGTTGACGTTGCCCGTGTGAAGCGATGTACCTAAGCCAAAGTCAAAGGCCCACTTTTTTTGGCCAAATGATAGTGTCGTGCTGAAAACGAGTATGATGAATAGTGAAATGCGAAATGTTCTAAGTTTCATGATGTAATGTTTTAGAAACCAATGAAATAACATACATATCCTATGATGGCAGCCACCAAGGTGTTGATGATTTTCGCCTTGGCAAAGCTCCTTTTGTTATCTGCCAACAAGGGCAACGAGGCATGTCCGTCTTGCGAGATGGAACTGGCCAATAGCACCGAAAACGGCACCACACCGGTGGCAAACAAGGTGACAAACACCAGATGCGGCCCCGACTCGGGGATGATGCCGATGAGCACGGCCAACAGGATCATCCATGGGATGTTGTCGCTCACCCACGACTCGATGTGGAAATAATGCAGCCCGATTTGGATGACCAGCAAGGCACCGAAAGTCCAGAGGAAGATGCCCAACAGGTGCTTCTTGATGATATGCTCCCAAAGGTGCTCCTTGACGACGTGGTCGGCAGCCGTGGCGATGAACCAAACCACAACCAGACTGATGACCGCGAAAAGGAGGTTCAGCCAGTATTCATTGAAGATATTGAGTTGGGTATGATCCATTTCCTCGGCCTCGTGTTCATGCTCAAACCAGCCGAAAGCCAAGCCGATGATGAACAAAACCACTCCTATTAATAATACAATGCGTTCCATGCTGGCATGGCGCAGATGGCTCAAACTGGGCTTTTCGGGATGGTCGTCGCGCTCTTCATCTTCCTCATGGATGGGGAAACCTTCTTCGCAGCCTTCCTGCTTTTGCTTCCCTTTTATGTCATGCCCTCGGGCAGCTTTAAAAGGCAAGCGGACTTTGTCGACTATCAAACCCACGACGACCGCCACGACAAACAAAATGCCCATCAGCAGCAATGCTTCCTTCGGAATCATGGCAAGCATGACAAAGGCTTCGTCGCCCGACGAGGCAATCATCATGGCAACCAAGGCGCCAAAGCTCAACAGCTTGTGGGAATACATTGACACGGCGGCAAAACCTCCCATGCAGCCCGGAATGAGACCTAATCCCGCGCCCAGAACGACCTGTCCGAAAGGCCGTTGGCGCAGCCTCGAAAACCATTTTCCATGCGAATTGAGGTTGACAAACTCAAGCAACAACATCATGACAATCACCAAACCGGTGATTAATATGCTGTTTCTCAAGGCATCAACCAACAAATGCAGAAAATCGTGCATGGCTTATTTTTTGAGCCGCAAAAATAATAATTATTATCTTTGCAGCAAAAAATTAGAAAGGGCGTTTCGACAGGCTCAACGGCCTTGGCTTGCAGGTCCCTGAGCTTGTCGAAGGGCCGTCCCAATTCGGATTAGCAATGAAAAAAGAAGACTGTTTTTATCTGGGTCGCGTAGCCAAGACCCACGGCCTGAAAGGGGAGGTGACCATCAAATTGGAGGTCGACGACCCCTCGGCATACCTCGAAATGAAGCACTTTTTCCTCGAAATCAACAAGGTGCTGACACCGTTTTTCGTGGAAAAAATCACACCCAATGGCGATAAGTATTTCGTCCAGGTGCAGGACGTGAAGACTATCGAACAAGCGCAAAACTTGGTCGGGAAGTCGGTTTATCTGCCTATGGAAATGCTGCCCAAACTGAGCGGCAAGCAATTCTATTTCCATGAAATCGTGGGCTTTATGGTGGTCGACACCGAAAAGGGAGAATTGGGGCCCGTCACCGAGGTGCTGGAATACCCCACGCAAGCCATCCTGCAAGTGAAGAAAGGCAAGAAGGAAATCCTGATTCCCATCATCGACGAGGTAATCCAAAACGTCGACAGGGACAAAAAAATACTTACGATAACGGCTCCTGAAGGGCTGATAGACATGTACTTGCAATGACCGATGCGCGCCCCTTCCACTTCAAGCATTTCAGCCTCTACCATCATCGCTCGACGATGAAGGTGGGCACCGATGCTATTTTGCTGGGGCGCTGGACCGATGTCAAGCCGACGGATGTTGTGCTGGATATTGGCACAGGCTGTGGTCTGCTGCCGCTGATGCTATCGCAGAAGGGTGTGGCGCACGTGGACGCCGTTGACATCGATAAGGCCTCTATTGAAGAGGCTACAGTCAACTTTGAGGCCTCGCAGTGGCGCGAGCATCTGAAGGCCTATTGTGTCGATATCGTTGATTTCCAAACGGATAAGAGATACGACCTCATTATTTCCAACCCACCATTCTTCAACCGTTTCTCGAAATGCTACTCGGAGCGTAAGAGCCGTGCGCGGCACAACGACGCAGGGCTGACCTATGCCAAAATATGCCATGAAGTGGTCCGCTTGATGCAGCCTGATGGACGCTTTGCCTTGGTGCTGCCCGCCGATGTGTCAGTGGAGTTTCTGGATACTGCAGAGCGTTACGGCCTTTATCTTCACAAGAGGATGACCATCGTTCCTATTGCGGGGAAGGAGCCCAACCGTGTCAATTTGGAATTGGGGCTCAAGAAAAGCGCCGAGATAAAAGAGGAAACCTTTGTCATCAGAGACGAGGACAAAGGTTTCACGAAAGAATATGGTGTATTCTTAAAAGACTATTACCTAGGGTATTAGTTTTTATTGTCCGCCCATCTTATTCACCGCCTGGTTGGCTTTGCTACGACGTTCGTTGAAGAGGTAAACCAGCCTGAGGGTATATGAATTGTTGTATTGTCTCTGCAAGGCAGGCACCCTGATGTCGTCGATCAGCTCGTTGGGGTTCAGCTTGTTGTGGAACAGACGGGTGCGGATGGGGACGAGAGAATACTGGTAACGCAGCTCCGCATAGAGGCCATTCCATACCCGCGCCTTGACGTCGACACAGATGTTGAAGTCGTGGGGGCGGTAGTTGACGGAATTGTCGACGAGTTGCGGGATGAGGTCTTTCTCTTGTATCGTGGTCGGATAGCCGGCGTTGTAGATGATGTTGGAAAGCTCTTTGATGTCCTGCACCTCGCTGATGTCGGGCATGCCCTCAACGCCTTCTTTCCAATGCAGCTGTCCGTCGCCAATGCCTATGGTTGAATTGACGCCGTCGATCTTCTCGGTCAGGCCCACCAGTCGGCCGTAGGAGACGCCGAGGCCGAAAGCGAATCTGCTGTCGTGGAGGTAAAGCATGACGGGGACTTCCACGTAGTTGAGTGTCAGGTTGTAACGTCCGGTGAAATAGCCGAGGTGGTAGTTGAGCGAGTCGCGTTTGTAAGCGCCTTTCTGGCCAAAGAGCACCTCAAGTCCAGCGTCGAGGTAATTGGTGATAGGCACTAGGGCACCGGCTCCGGCGTGGACGCCAAGTTTTCTGTAACGGTAGCATTCGTCGCCGTCCACTTGGCAGATGTTGCTGCCCAAGAATAGCTCACCTTTGATGATTTGTGCGCGAAGCAGGGTGGGCGCGGAGAGCAACAATGCAAATACGAGGGCGATTATTCGGGATTTCTTCATTTTATTATGTTTGTTTGATAAACTCTATTGGGCTTGAATTATTGTCTTATCGGTGAAAAAACGTTTTATTGTCCGCTCAAATCGCAGTATCTACGGCGGGCGGTGAGGTAGGTGATCTGTCGGTCGGTGATGGCGTTCTTAGCCTGCAACAGCAGGGCGTGGGCCTCAAGCACGTCGGTGATGGTGTTCATTCCGGCGCGGTAGTTGAGCTCGGCGAGGCGGTAGTTCTCTTTGGCCATGTCCAAGGCGGCCTTGTCGGATTGCATCAAAGCCTCGGCTTCAACCATCTGGTTGTACGCCTGGCTTACCTGTAAGCTCATCTTCTCTGTCAGGTCTTGTTGCATCAGCTCTGCCTCACGGATGGCGATGTCGTGTTCTTTCAGCTTGTGTGAGGTCTCCCACCATTGCGTCAAAGGGATCGACACTTGGGCAAGGGCGATGGCGTTGAACTTGTATTTCCTCACGAGGTTGCCATAAAAGGCGGTGCCACCGACGCCGACTTGGGGTAGGGTCTCTCCCAAAGTCAGTTTTTTGCGAAGGTTCTCGGCATCTACTTGGAGTTGAAGCAGCCGTTGCTCAGGGCGGGTGAAGGCCTCACGAGGTGCGACGGCCGAGATTCCTTTTGACGAGAAGCCAGTGGTGTCGAGTGTCAGGCCGTTTTCGGGATAATCGATGCCGATTTGTTGGCAGAGCAGTTGTGAGGCCAAGATGATGCCGTTGTTGAGTTGCATCTGCTTGGCTTTCAGTTCGTTTTGTTTCAAGGCGAGGCGGAGTTTGTCGCTTTTGGTGATGAGACCCGCTTTCAAAGCAATGTCAACGATGTGATCCAGGCTGTCGGTGAGTGCCAAAGCCGATTCCACGGTGTTCACCTTGTCTTGTAACCCCAGCACAAGGTAATACGACGATTCGATGTTTTCGAGCATGTCGCGCTCCGAAACCTCGGCTTTCAGCTTGGCTGCCTCTATGCCGACGTTGGCCAGGCGGTTGCCGTTGCGGATGCGCCCTCCGGCATAAACGGGCACCATAGCCGTGGCGTTTGCGCTGTGGCCTTTCTTCATCAGGTTGATTTCGGTCGGCAGCCCCATGTTGAGGCCTTCAGGGTCGTTCAAGGTGGTGATGAGCGCCGAAAGGAAAGCCCCCAAGTCGTCGTCCTGGATGTCGTTGATGCCGTATTCGATGATGGGTCGGGCAGCGTAATAGGCCATGTATGAAATCGACACCTGCGGGAAATACTTGGTGAAGACCTGCGCCTTGACCTGTTGTGCTTTTTCTATTTCCAGCTGGTCGGTCTGCAACTGCACGTTGTTGGTCTTGGCCAAGGCGAAGCATGAGTCGAGGGTCAGCACTGGGGTTTGGGCTTTAGCTCCTATGGCCAGTAGGACAAAGAATAGGATGATGATATGGCTTTTTTTCATGACTGTGCTTTGTTTTCTTCGTTTTTGTTCTTTTCTTCGTTGCGCTTGTCGCGTTCGTCGAGGCGGTCGAGGAAGCGTTGGTTGGCTTTCTTCAGGCGGTTCTGGTCGCGATCGCCCGCGTCAAAGGCTAGGCAGTAGGCCACGGGCAGCACGGTGACGACCAAGGGGAAGGTGAAGATGGTGCCGAAGCAGATTACCACACCCATGGGCTCCCAAAGCAGGGTCTTGGCCAGGATCATCGGGATGACGCCCAATGCCGTGGTGGCCGAGGTGAGGAAGATGGGCCTCATGCGGCGCAGACCGGCTTCGTAGGCGGCATCGTGCACGGCGATGTGCTCTTTCACACGTAACTCGCCAGCGTAGTCGTACATGATGATGGCGTTGCGCACGATGATGCCGATGAGGGAGATGACACCCAACATGGCGGTGATGGATAGGTCGAGGCCAAACAGCCACAGACCGAACATGGCGCCAAAGACACAGAGCAGCGAGACGGAAATCGAAAGGAAGGAGATGCCGATACGCTTGTAGTGGATGATTAAGACGATGAACATCACCACGACAGCCGCCAGGATGGACATGAGCAGCGAAGGCATGGTCTCTTTGGTGAGGGCCATGGAGCCGCCTTCTTCGACGTGGACATCGGCAGGGATGTTGAGTGTATTGAGATAATCGTTGGTTTTCTTGTATTGGTCCAGTTGCCCGCATTCAGGCATCACATCAGCCATCACGGTGATGCAACGACGTCCGTTGCGGTGGGTCAAGTTGTTGTGTTGGAATCGGGGATGGATGTCAGCCACTTGGCGCAAAGGAACCCAAACACCAGGTAGCGAGGTGGGCACCAGCATGTCGCCGATACCCTCATAGTCGATGTCGTGCAGGCCTTCGGTGTAGATGGTCGTGGGCAGGTTGTAGCCGCTTTCCCACATGGAGATCATCTTGCTGCCCGAAAGGGCACTCGAGAGGTAGACCGAGAGCACGGCTTGGGTCACGCCGAGGCGGTTGGCTTCGTCGACGTTCAAGTCCACTTCCACGATTTCTTCAGTGTCGTCGTAGTCGGAATGGACGAAGAACAACTCGGGGTTTTGCTTCATGCAGGCGATGAGTGAGTCTTTGATCGGCTCAAGCTTGTCGTAGCTGTCGCCCATGATGTAGTATTCCACAGGAGCGTTCACCACCTGATAGTCCATCTGCTTGAAGCGGATCTGAGCCAAGGGGAAATGGTTCTCGTATTTCTGCGAGTACTCTTTCATCATTTCTTTTGTGGCTTTTTCCGATTCAGTGATGACGATAAATTGGGAATACGCCGAGGTGGGCAGAGGTTCGGGAGAATAGGTCATATGGAACCGAGGCGATGCCATGCCGATGAATGAGGTGACGGATTTCACACGTTTGTCGGCTAGCAGGATTTTGGTCAGGGAATCCGAAACAGAAGCTGTCTCGTCAATGGAGCTGCCTGCTGCGAGATGGATCTCTACGGCGAAGCTGTCGCGTTCAGCTTTAGGAAGCATTTGGATATTGACTCGCATGAGGATAAGCACACCGATGACAACCGATATGACAGAGACGATGATGGTGCTCCATTTGTGGCGGAAACAGAGGTCCAAGAGTTTCTTGTATGATTTTTGGAGGGCATCGAAGAACTTGGCTTGGATCTTTTCTAGCTTCGAACGCTTGTTGGGATTTGACGGTCCGATAATTCTTGCTGAAAGGAAGGGAATCACCCAAATGGCATACAGGAAACTACATGACAGGGTGATGAAGATAGCCCAAGGGAACATCCCAACGAAATCGCCCAAATTCGTGCCTTTCATCAACGACAGCATGGGGAAGAACATAAAGGAGATGGAGCAGGTGGCGATGAGCATAGAGGTCATCAGACTTCTGGTGGAGACAGAGGCGGAATACCAACGTGAATGCCCCGAATTGAGCATGTCGGTGTAGCCGTCGATGACCACCACGGAGTCGTCTACAATCATGCCGAGGACGACAATGAGTGCAGCTAAAGTAACGGTGTTCAACTCTATGCCCAATAGGTACATGATGGCCCAAGCCGCCGCGATGCAGACAGGCACCGAGGTCGAAGAGACCAAAGCGGTGCGCAAGGGGAAGAGGAAGAGCATCACCAAGATGACGATGATGATGGCCTCGATGAGGTCTTTCAAGAAGGAACGTACCGACTTGTTGACCACGACGGGTTGGTCGGTGATGCGGTGCACCTTGATGTCGGGCGGTGCCGTAGAGAGGAAAGTCTCAATCTCCTTGTTGACTTCGTCGCCGAAAGCCACCACATTGTGGCCAGGTCGCATCTCCATGGAGAAGATGAGGCATTGGTTGCCGTCGACGATGCTGTCGGAATATTGGATGTATTGGGAAGCCTCTTGATAGCGGCGTTCGAGTCGGGCCACGTCGCGCAGACGGATGACCTGTCCCGTGACTGGGTCAGAAAAGACAATCAGTTCGGAGAGTTCGTAGATGTCGCTGTAGGGGACATTCACATGGATGACGGCTGAACCATCTTTGTTGTCGGCCTTGCCGGTGATGGTACGGAGGCTGTGGGCGGCCAATTCTGCCGTTATCATCGAAGGCGACACCGCATATTGGGTCATGCGTGTGGGATCCATGTAGATGGCGATTTCTTCCTTTTGCTCGCCCACGATTTTGATGTTGCCCATCGTCTCAATGTTGCGTAGGCGTTCCGAGAGACGGTCAGCAAAGTCGCGCAGCTCACGTGGCGAGCGTTGGTCGCTCTCGATGGCAAGGAGCAGGGAAGAGGCATTGCCGAAGTCGTCGATGACTGCGGTAGTCAACACACCTTGCGGCAAGTCGGTCCTTTGGAACAAAACCAGACCTTGGCGGATTCGCGACCAGGTCATTTTGGCGTCTTTGGTGTCGTTGACCAAAGAGACGAAGACGAGCAGCGTGCCATCTTTGGATTCGGAATAGGTCTTTTTCTTGTCCACGTCGCTGAAGGTGAACAAGTATTGTTCAACGGGCTTGGCCACCCGTTGTTCGATTTCGTCGGCAGTGGCACCGGGATAGATGACGGCCACCACGCCAATGCGGATGGTCACGTCGGGGAATTCGTTTTTCTTGAGCTTGGGCAAGGAGATGAAGCCGAACACAACGATGACGGCCATGAAGAAGAACACGAGTTTGTAGTTCCTCATCGCCCCTTCAACAATGTTTCTTTTTTGAGCCATGGCTTTGTGTTTTTTCGGTGCTTTAGAAAGAAACTTTGGCTCCGTTGTAGAGTTTCTGGTAGCCCACGGTGATGATGGTGTCGCCGCTTTGGAGGCCACTGTCGACCACCACACCGTTCTTCACGAAGCCACCCACTTTGATGTTGCGGCGGTAGGCCTTGCCGTTTTTGACGGTCCACACGTCGGCGCCTTCAGGCATGGTCAACACACATGAGGACGGGACCACGATGCCCGAGGCCTCCGATAGCGAGAGTTTGATTTTGGCCACCATGCCGGGAAGGATGTCCTTGTCTTCGACAGGCACTTTGGCTTTGATGGTATAGGTGTGTCCCATGGGGTTGGCGACAAACGATTTGTCGACGATCTCGATGCTCTTGGTCAGGTTGTTCAAGCCGGGAAAGGTGGCTTCGGCCTTGTCGCCCACTTGGATGATGCCGATCTCTTTTTCGGGGACGGAGAATTCAACGACGATTTTGTCCATGTCGATGATGCGGCAGAATGGGGTAGCGGGGAGCATGTTTTCTCCCGTGGTGTGATCGCCCATGCTGATGAAGCCCTCTTGTGGCGCACGCAGCGTACATTCGTTCAAGTTTTTGCGCGTGGTTATCTCGGTTTGTCTGGCTTTTTCAAGGTCGGTCTCCATCTGCACCCATCGCACGTCGGGGATACCGCCTTCGTCGTGCACCTGTTTCAGGCGGTTGTAGCCGTCTTCGGCCTGGTTGAGGGTGGCAAGGGCAGCGTCGTGGATGCTTTTGGCCGCAGTCTCGTCAACGCGGGCAATCAAAGCGCCTTTCTTGACGTGTTGCCCGTTTTTGACATAGATGCCTGTTAACTTGCCGCCCAAAGGAAACGAAAGCGGGAGTTCCATCTCGCTCTTGGTAGTGCCAACGTAATTGCGGAAGTTGTTGTCATCGGTCTGCAAGATGACACTGATCTCGACGGGAAGGGTGGGGTCGAACGTCTGCTTTTGTGATTTCTTTTTGCCACATCCCATCAATACTAATGCGGCTAATGCAATGGGTAGTAAAATATTGAATCTCATAATGTTGGAGTATAATGTTTCAAACTGTGGTGTTATAGTTTCATTGTCAAACTGATTCTGTTGCGGCTTACATCGACATCGAGCACCTTCACGCGAACCTTTTGGTTCAAATGCACCACTTCATTCGGGTCTTTGATGTAATGGTCAGCCATCTGGCTGATGTGGACGAGGCCGTCTTGGTGCACGCCGATGTCGACAAAGGCACCGAAGGCGGTGATGTTGGTCACGATGCCGTTGAGGGTCATGCCCGCACGCAAGTCTTTGACTTCTCGGATGTTCTTGTCGAACTCAAAGGCCTCGAAGGTCTTGCGTGGGTCGCGGCCGGGCTTCTCCAACTCGGTGAGGATGTCATTGATGGTCTCCAACCCGAAATGTTCCTCTACAAACTCCTTCGGGTTGATTCTGGCGATGAGTTCCTTGTTGCCGATGAGGTCTTTCACTTTCACGCCCAGTTTCTTGGCCATCTTTTCCACGATGTGGTAGCTCTCAGGGTGTACGGCACTCTGATCCAAGGGGTTGTCACCGTTATGGATGCGCAGGAAGCCGGCACATTGCTCGAAGGCCTTGTCGCCGAGTCGCGGCACGCCATAGAGTTGTTGGCGCGTCTTGAAGCCACCGATTTCGTCGCGGTAGTGGACAATGTTGTGGGCCAGGGTGGGACCCACGCCGCTGACATAGGACAGCAGTTGTTGGCTGGCGGTGTTGAGTTCCACGCCGACGGCGTTCACGCAACTCTCCACGGTCTGGTCGAGGCTCTCGCTGAGTTTCTTTTGGTCTACGTCGTGCTGATACTGTCCCACGCCGATGCTCTTCGGGTCTATCTTTACCAACTCGGCCAGCGGGTCCATCAGTCGGCGACCGATGCTGACGGCACCGCGCACAGTGATGTCGTAGTCGGGGAATTCGTCGCGGGCAATCTTGGAGGCGGAATAGACCGAAGCACCACTCTCGCTCACCATCACGGCCATCAGGTCGCGGTCGAACTTGATGCTGCGGATGAAATCTTCGGTCTCGCGTCCCGCCGTGCCGTTGCCGATGGCGATGACTTTGATGCGGTAGGCATCCACGAGACTCTTGATCTTGCGCATGGCACCCACCGTGTCCGACTTGGGCGGGTGAGGGTAGATGGTCTCGTTGTGGAGCAAGGCGCCTGTTTCACTTAAGACCACCACCTTGCAGCCTGTGCGGAACCCTGGGTCGATGGCGAGGACGCGCTTTTGGCCCATGGGGGCGGCGAGGAGCAGTTGTTTGAGGTTTTCGGCGAAGACGCGGATGGCGGTCTCGTCGGCCTTTTCCTTATAATAATTGCGGATCTCGGTCTCGATGGAAGGCTCCAAGAGGCGTTTCCACGAGTCGGCGATGGCCTCGCGCACGAGTTCCGATGATTCGTTGTCGTTTTTCAGGAAGATGCTTTCCAGTGAGTTCAGCACGAAATCGTCATCCACCTTGATTTTCAGCTTCACCATGCCTTCTTCCTCGGCGCGGAATAAGGCCAGCAGGCGGTGTGAGGGTGCCTCTGAAATCGGCTCGCGGAAGTCGAAATACTGCTGGTAAGTCTTGCCTTCCTCTTCCTTGCCTTTGACCACGGCGGAGCTGATGTCGCCTTGCATGTGGAAGATCTTGCGGATGCGGTTGCGTCCGTTGATGTTCTCCGAGACCCATTCGGCCATGATGTCCTTGGCGCCTTGCAGGGCTTCCTCGATGTCGTTGACGCCCTTGCCTGCATTGACATAGCGTGCAGCGAGGCGGTCTACCATGTCTACATTCTGCGCCATGATTTGTGCGGCCAATGGCTCCAGGCCTTTCTCGCGGGCGATGGCGGCGCGGGTGCGGCGTTTGGGTTTGTAGGGGAGATAGAGGTCTTCCACCTCTTGCATGGTCTTGGCGTTCAGTATCTTTTGTTCCAGTTCGGGTGTGAGTTTCTCTTGCTCGCGGATGGAGGCGATGACGCTTTCTTTGCGCTTCTGTAGTTCAACGAGTTGCTCCAAGCGTTTCTGCACGGCGGCCACATTCTCTTCGTTCATCGTGCCTGTCATTTCCTTGCGGTAGCGGGCGATGAAGGGGATGGTGGCGCCTTCGTCGAAGAGGCGAATGACATTTGTCACATGGTGGGTGGCAAGGCTGAGTTCCTGCGCGATTTGCGGAGCGAAGTCTATGGTGTTGGGCATATTTTCAGGTTTAAAGATGCAAAAATACGGTTTTCTTTGAGTTTTTCGTTAACTTTGCGGCAAAATATAGACAATGATCAAAAACCTGATATTCGACTACGGTGGTGTGCTCCTCGACTGGAACCCGCATTACCTCTACGACCCTTATTTCGGCGATGTGGACAAGGCCGAGTGGTTCCTTACCCACATCTGCACCTACGAATGGAACGCCCAGCACGACAATGGCAAACCCATTGCGGAAGGCGTTGCGGAACTCATCGCCGAGCATCCCGAGTGGAAAAAGGAAATCGAACTGTATTACGGTGACTTCATGAAGATGATGGGTGGACAGATTCCAGGCATGGAGGAGTATGTCAAAGAATTGAAAGCCAAAGGATTCCGTGTGTTTGGCTTGTCCAACTGGTCGGAGGAGACCTTCGCCTTGGTGCGGCCGGTCTATCCCGTCCTCAACCTCATGGAGGACATGGTGATTTCGGGCATCGAGCGGGTGATGAAGCCCGACCCGAGGATTTTCCAACTGGCCTTGCAACGCTTCGGCATCAAGGCCGAGGAAACAGTGTTCATCGACGACAACCCGAATAATGTTGCCGCCGCGAATGCTTTGGGAATCACTGGGATATTGTTTGAGGGGAAAGAGAAACTGGAGAGAACTTTAAGCGAATTATAATTATGTCACAAAACTTGCAAAACAAAGCAAAACCTAATGGAATGCTAGGGCGGCACCCAACTGGGTTGCCGCCGAAAAGCGGGCCAGTTGGCCGCTTTTCCCCCAATAAAAAACAAGTTTTGACGGTTTTGTTGGTTTTGTGAAAAACAGATGTAATATGAAAATCCTCTCAGTCAATCAAATCCGCGAAGCGGACAAATACACAATAGAGCACGAACCCGTCGAGTCCGTCGACCTGATGGAACGGGCGGCTACGAAAGTTTTCGAGTGGCTCTACCGCCGTGCACCGCGCGACAAGACCATCAAGATCTTCTGCGGCATGGGCAACAACGGCGGTGACGGCCTCGTGGTGGCCCGACTGCTCAACGAGCAAGAGATTGTCCCACAGGTGTTTATGGTGCGCTACTCGGATAAGATGAGCCACGACTGCGAGGTGAACTACTACCGCCTCGTGAACGAGACCAAGGTGCCGATGTTCGACATCCTCACCGAGGACGACTTCCCGAAAGTCGATGCCAACGATGTGGTGGTCGACGCCATCTTTGGCTCGGGTCTCAACCGTCCGCCGCAGGGCATGACCGCCGACCTGATTGCCTACCTCAACCAAAGCAAGGCCATCCGCGTGGCCATCGACATCCCCTCGGGCCTCTTCGCCGACGAGCCCAGCGCTATGGGCTTCATCTTCAAGGCCGACTATACGCTGACTTTCCAGAATCCTAAGTTGGCTTTTCTGCTGCCCGAAAACGACCCGTATGTGGGCCGCTTCGAGGTCTTGGACATTGACTTGCACCCGCGCTATTTGGAAGAGGTGGAGACCAACAACCTGCTGACGGTCAAGGCGATGGTGAAACCGATACTGCACAACCGCACGAAATACTCCCACAAAGGCACTTACGGCCACGCACTGCTCATCGCTGGCTCCGAAGGCAAGACGGGCGCGGCTTTATTGGGAGCAAAAGCCTGTTTGCGCACGGGTGTGGGATTGCTGAGCGTCCACCTGCCCAAGGTTGCACAACTTCCTTTGCAGACCGCCATCCCCGAGGCGATGATAGACTCTGACGACTCCGAAACTTGCTTCTCATCGTTTGGGCATTTGGATGCCTATACCGCTGTGGGTGTAGGCCCAGGCTTGGGCAAGGCCGACGACACCGTCCGTGCCTTGAAGCGCCTCATCCAAGAGGTGCAAGTGCCGCTCGTCATGGATGCCGACGCCTTGAACATCCTCTCCGACAACCCGACTTGGCTGCCGTTCCTGCCTGCCAAAACGATACTGACGCCACATCCCAAGGAGTTTGAACGCTTGGTGGGTAAGGCCTCGACCTCGTTTGAACGCCTTGAGAAACAAAGGGAACTGGCCACCAAATACAACCTCATCGTCATCGTGAAAGGTGCGCACACCACCGTCGCGATGCCCAACGGCACCGTTTTCTTCAACACCACGGGCAATCCTGGCATGGCCACTGCGGGCAGTGGCGATGTGCTGACGGGCATCATCCTCTCGCTCTTGGCGCAACGCTATTCGCCCGAGGAAGCCGCTGTGTTGGGCGTCTATCTCCACGGCCTCGCTGGCGACCTCGCCGCCGACGAGATAGGGCAGGAGGCTTTGATTGCTTCTGACATTTCGGAACATCTAGGAAAGGCTTTCTTTTCGCTTCGCTCAAAGTAGTCTGTTGTGGGATTGCCCTGCGGGCGAGGCTCAGGTTCCAGAAAGCATGTCATTCCTGCGTTGGATAGCGCGAAGGCAAGGAATCTATGCTTTCTGGAACCGTCTGATTATGGTCTTTGTTTCATTTACCGCCTCCCATAGATTCCCTCCAACGCACTTGCCCCCTTTGGAATGACATGGGAGGCTGCCTATGACAGACTTTTATACGAAACGTTTTCAAAGAAATCTTTATCTTTGCCGCATGATTAAAACCACCGTATCGAATCGCGAGATCTGGCGCATTGCATATCCCATCATGTTGGGTAATTTAGCGCAGACCATTATCACCTTCACCGACACCGCTTTCTTGGGTCACCTCGGCACCATCGAGCTGAGTGCCTCCATGATGGCGGGCTTGTATTATTTCGTCTTCACCACCTTGGCGATGGGCTTTGCCGTAGGCATACAGATCTTCATCGCGCGGCGTTACGGCGAGGGCAACTTCAGCAAAATCGGTGTGGTGTTTCAGCATGGGGCAGTGTTTGTGCTGGGTTTGGGCATCTTGCTGTTCAGTATCCTATTCTTCTTCAGCCATAGGCTGTTGCATGTCATCATCGAGTCCGAAAACATTTATGCGGCGGCGAGTGAATACTTGAAATTCAGGCAGTTCGGCATCATGTTTGTGGTGTTCAACTTCCTGTTCCGCTCCTTCTACGTCGGCATCAGCAGCACTCAGGTCATCACCTTCTCGACCATCATCATGGCCGTGGTCAACATCTTCTTCGACTGGGCGTTGATCTTCGGTCACGTGGGTCTGCCCGAGATGGGCATCGGCGGTGCGGCATTGGCTTCGCTGTTGGCCGAAATCACGGCGTTTTTCTTCTTCTGGATTTACACCTACATCAAGATACCGCATGAGGAATACGGCATGTTCCGTTGGCACAAGTGGCAGCCCGCTTTGATGGGCGATATCCTCAAGGTTGCCTTCCCGAGCATGATACAGCGCCTGTTCTCGTTCGGTGCCTGGTTCATCTTCTTCGTCATGATCGAGAAGATGGGCGAGACCGCCATCGGCGTTTCGTCGGTGGTCCGCAGCACCTATATGATCCTCATCATCCCGGGCATCGCCTTTGCCTCGACGGCGAACACCCTGACCAGCCGCATCATCGGCGAAGGCAAGAGTGACGAGGTGATGTCGAGCGTCTGGAAAGTGGTGAAGAACAGCTTCTTATGCTCATTGGTGTTGGTCGTCATTGTCGCGATCATCCCGCATCTCGTCCTTCAGATTTACACGGATGACGCGGCTTTGGCGCAAGCGGCCATCCCTTCGGTGTATGTGATCTGTGCCGCCACTTTGTTGGGCGCTTTTTCCATGACCTTCTTCGAGGCTGTCTCTGGCACGGGCAACACCACGGCGGCCATGGCTTTGGAGTTCGGCATCCTCATCATCTACATCATCTATGTCTTCCTGATGTCGAAGACCTCCACCATCGCCGGCGTGTGGACCGCCGAGTGGGTCTACAACATCTCCATCGGCCTGATTTCGCTGGTTTACATTTGGAAGGCTGACTGGGGAAGGAAGCGGATTTGAGGTTACGGAGGTTGAAACCTCCGATGTGGTGATGGTGTACTGGTGCTTTTGCTTTTGCGGAGGTTGAAACCTCCGATGTGGTGAGGTTGCGCTGACGCTTTTGATAGACGGAGGTTGAAACCTCCGATGTGATAGGGTCGTCCTTTCAGGACTCCCAAATGTTTGGTTTCATTATTCTGCAACAAGTTCATTTCCAAATCAAAAATAGTTGTATTTTTGCCTCTCACTTTAAAACAATTATGCTATGAAACGTATTCTCTTTGCTTTAGTGGCTTTGGCAATGCTTTGCGCTTGCAATGACAATGTATGTACTATCAGCGGCACCTTGACGGATCCGGTGGATTCGATACGCTTGGTGAGCATTTCGGGCGATGTGTTGGACGTCGCGACTGTTAATAATGGCTCCTTTACTTTGAAATGCGCAATCGATCCAGAAACGGGTGTCAGCATCATTAGGGGTGCAATGCCTTCGGAAGAACTGTATTATTCCGAGGATGCTGTTCAGTATGATCCCATTCCGCTCATCCCGGATACAAAGAGGATCAAGGTTAACATTACTGATGGCCAGACGGAGATAAAAGGCAGCCCACTGTCACAAGAGATTCATGATTTTCAACAATGGGCGCGAGATACCTATTTAAGTGACGTTGAAACGATTAGTGCTTTAGAGCAGGCTGGCGATTCAATCGGAATCATGAAAAAAAGTGAAGAGTTGGCCAATAAGATGGCTACTCGCTGCCGTGAAGTCTATCAGGCCCATAAGAACGATGCCATCGGTGCTCAGGCTTTGGGCCTTCTAATGGAATTTGCTGACGAGGATGAATTCATCGCATTGTATGAGCAAGGCGGAGAAGCCGTCAAAGCCGATGCCGGTTTGGGTGGCTACTACGAGCATCTGAAGTCCTTGCCAGAACAAGCCGTAATCACGCTTTTGGAAAGCGGCGAAGTGGTCAAAGAAAAGGGTACTTTTGAGGATTATGTGGGGACGGGGAACTATACCCTCGTTGACTTCTGGGCTTCATGGTGCGGCCCCTGCAAGGCAGAGGCACCCAATGTGATTGCTGTTTACGAGAAGTATCGCGACAAGGGTCTGGTCGTCATTGGTGTGCCGGTGAACGACAAGCAGGAAGCCACCGAGAAGGCCATGCGTGATTTGGGCATCCATTATCCTCAGGTACTTGACCCGTCGATGGAACTGGCCGAAAGGTTTAACATCACAGGCATACCCCACATCATCCTCTTTGCTCCTGATGGCAGCGTCGTCGCAGCGGGATTGAGAGGCGCCCAGATTGACGAGGCGGTGGGGAAGGTGTTGAAGTAACTCATCTCAACCTCACTCGAACCACCAAAGGCCGATGGTCGGAGGCTTCGGGTTCGTCGATGACATGCGAGTCGATGGCTTCGGCACGGCCGTTGAAGGCAGCGACGTAGTCAATGCATTCTGTGGGCTCGTCGGCAGGGTAGGTGGCCTCTTCGCCAGAAAGGACGGTGAAATACTGCGTCATCGCCTCGAGCAACTCCGAGTCAGGGCCGTCGTTCCAATCGCCAGCAAGAAGGAAAGGCTTCTGCCATCGTTGGGCCTCTTCCACGATGAGCGGCACCGATGCCAAGCGTTGCGCCTCTTCGAGGTCGAGATGGGTGCAGGCAATCACAAAATCTTTCAACTCTACCACCAAAAGCAAGCGAGGCTCTTCGCCTGGTAAGGGAATGCGTTTGGTGCTTAGTGGCATCTCGCGAGTGAGGATACCCACACCGTATTTGCCTCCATCAAACTCTATGGCAGCCCCAAAGACAGAATGGTAACCTGTACGGCTAGCCAACTCGCCTAGCTGGTCACGATGTCCGCTTCGTCCCGTCATGCTGTCCAGTTCCTGAAGGGCTATCACATCGGGCTGTTGTTGGACAATCACTGCGGCGGTGCGGTCATAGTCCACCACCATGTCCATGCCCGCACAATGGCGCACGTTGTAGCTCATGATTTGCAGCTGCTGGTTCTGTCCGAGGGAGACCAGAGCTATGTCCAATAGCAATGCGAACAATACGACGAACTTTCTCATATCTGGATGAGGTTTTTCTGCGTCAAAAATACAAAAAATTACAAAAAATTACAAAATAGCGGTAGGTAACTCCGTTTTTGATATATTCTTGTTTGTTTTTCTATTCATTGTAAACCAATAATATATCCGACAGCAAACGACAACAAACGACTGCTGTCGACTACAAACGTTTAATCAACGGATTACTCTTGACAGACTCCGTTACTTTGCAGCATAAAATCTGTAACACGATGGAATACTGCATTTCAACTATTTTAGATCAAGACAAAGGGGAAAAGAAAACATCTGGTCTGCTTCCGAATTGCAGAATGAGGAACCGGCTTCCAGTAATACTTCGCAACCTGCAACAAATGCCGATAAAGAGGCAGGCTCAAACGGTACTGTATCCGATGTTTCCCAATGCAAAAATACATCTTTTTCATAATACGCAAGTCTATTTGAGAAAAATAACCAAAAAAAACATACGTCACCATGTCAAAAATTACTATCTTTGTCCCTTTATTAATGTATCGCGTGAAAAGCGTCTCGCGTCCCACGTCTCGCAGTCCCGCGTCAAAATAATCAATCTTGAATCTTTAAATCTTAAATCTTTAAATACTAACTAATTAAAAACCCACAATCATGACTACAGAAAAAACACAAGAAGAAGCTGCAAAACTGAGGCAGGAGAAACTGAAGGCTTTGGAAGCCACGTTAGGTAACATCGAGAAGAGCTTTGGCAAGGGAAGCATTATGCGTCTGGGTGCCGAGGCCGAGAAGATGGAGAGCATCTCCACCGGCTCCATCGGCCTGGACTATGCCCTCGGCGTGGGCGGTCTGCCGAAAGGCCGTATCATCGAGATTTACGGTCCTGAGAGCTCGGGTAAGACCACACTGGCACTCCACGTGGTGGCAGAGGCTCAGAAGAAGGGTGGCATCGCCGCCTTCATCGACGCTGAGCATGCCTTCGACCGTTTCTATGCCGCCAAACTCGGCGTGGACGTGGAGAACCTCCTCATCTCACAACCTGACTATGGCGAGCAAGCCCTCGAAATCGCAGAGAACCTCATCCGCTCCGGTGCCATCGACGTCATCGTCGTCGACTCCGTCGCTGCCCTTACGCCTAAGAGCGAAATCGAAGGCGAGATGGGCGACAGCAAGATGGGCCTCCAAGCCCGCTTGATGAGTCAGGCCATGCGTAAGCTCACCGCCACCATCAACAAGACGGGTTGCGTCTGCATCTTCATCAACCAGCTGCGCGAGAAGATCGGCGTGATGTTTGGCAACCCCGAGACAACCACTGGCGGCAACGCCTTGAAGTTCTACAGCTCCGTGCGTATCGACATCCGTAAGATCAGCCAGATCAAGGACGGTGAGAATGTGATGGGTAGCCGCGTGAAGGTGAAGGTCGTCAAGAACAAGGTGGCTCCGCCGTTCCGCAAGGCTGAATTCGACATCCTCTATGGTGAAGGCATCTCACGCTCAGGCGAAATCGTCGACCTCGGTGTGGAAATGGGCATCATCAAGAAGAGCGGCTCGTGGTTCAGCTATGGCGACTCCAAGCTCGCCCAGGGCCGTGACTCGGTCAAGAAACTCATCGAAGACAACCCGGAACTCGCCGACGAACTCACTGCCAAGATCTTCGAGGCGTTGGAGAAGAGCGAAGAGTAACAATGGCCTATGGCTAATAGCCTATGGCCTATGGATGCCTTGGTTCAAGGCAAGCCATGGGTCATAGGCTGTAGGCCATTAGCTTAAAAACAACAACAATGAAGAAAACCATCCTATTCCTCGGCATGCTGCTCGCCCTCTTCGCCTGCAACAACACACCGAAACCTGAGCAAGAAAACACACAACAAGAGCCTACGGCTCCAGTCACGGTCACCGAGGCCATCCAGCTATTGACGGACTCCATCGCTATGGATAGCACCGATGCCCATCTATACCTTAACAGGGCAAAGGCTTATTTCGCCAACGAGCAAGTCGGACAGGCTATGGTCGATATCAACAAGTCGCTGCAACTCGATCCCAACAACGTCGACACCTACCTCTTGCTGGCCGATGTCTACTACGCCTTAGGCGATCAGGACAATATCGCCTCTACATTGAATAAGGCGGTGGAGATTAACTCATTGGATGCGCGTCCACTGGTGAAATTGGCCGAGTTGAACCTTCTGCAGCAGAACTTCAACCTCGCCATCGGCTATGTCGACAAGGCCTTGGGGCTTACGCCCTATAACCCTCGTGCCTATTTCGTGAAAGGTATGTGTTATATGGCCGCCAAGCAGGATACGGTCAGCGCATTGAAGAACTTCCAACTGGCTGCTGAGCAGGACGACAGGTTCTATGACCCCGTCCAGCAGATTTGCCGTATCTATGCGGTACAGCAGCCGCCTTATGCTATGGAATACATCCGTAAGGCCCAGCAACAGTTCCCTGACTATCCTACGGCACGGTACGAATTGGCAATGTATCTGCAAAGCCACGGTGCTCCCGAGGAAGCCTTGCTGCATTACGACACCCTACTGATGCAGCGCCCTGACGACTATATCGTGCTCTTCAACAAGGGCTATGTCAACTACGTGTATCTCGAGGACAACGAGACGGCATTGAACTATTTCAACCAAGCCTTGGACATCAACCCGAAGTATCTTGACGCATTCTACAACAAAGGCCGCGTGATTGAGCAGATGGGTGATTATGCCCAGGCGATGGAGATTTATAAGGAAATCCTGCGGTTGCAACCCGAGTACCAGCTGGCCATCGATGCTGTGAACCGCATCCAGAACCAAATCACAGAATAAAGCACCCTAAAACCGACATGTAATAATGCTTCAAGTTTATTGCATCAACACTGGCACAACAAAGGAATTCAAGGAAGGAACGACCTTGCTTGAGATGCTGCCTGAGTTTGATTTCGACAAGCCTTTTCCCATCGTCTCCGCCATGGTAAACAACGTGTCGCAAGGACTGAAGTTCCGTGTTTACAATAGCCGCGATGTCGAGTTTCTCGACCTTACGCATCATACGGCACGTCTGGTCTATTTCCGCTCGCTAGGTTTCCTGCTTTATAAGGCTGCGCGGGATCTGTTTCCGGACAGCAAGCTGAGCATGGAACATCCTATCTCCAAAGGCTTTTATTGTCGTATCAAGAAAAGCGACGGGGAGACACTCAATGGCAACGACATCGCAGCCTTGAGGTTGAGGATGAGGAACATCGTGGCCGACGACATCCCTTTCCGCCGCCATGAAGCCCGCATCGAGGATGCCATCGTCATGTTCAGGAAGCTTGGTCTTGACGATAAGGTGAAGCTTTTGGAAACCAGTGGTAGCGTCTATACGGACTACTATACCTTGGGTGACACCACTGACTATTATTATGGCCGCTTGGTGCCTTCGACTGGCTATCTCAACATATGGGACATCGAAGCCTATCGCGATGGCGTCTTGATTCGCATCCCTGACCGTGACCATCCCGACCGTCTGGCAGAGATGCAAGACCAACCCAAGACCTTTGAGGTTTTTTCGGAGAGTCTGAGATGGAACGACATCATGGGACTGAGTACCGTTGGCGATGTCAACCATGCCTGCCAAAACGGAATGGCACGCGAGCTGGTGCAGGTGGCTGAGGCCTTACAGGAGAAGAAAATCGTGCAGATTGCTGAGGAGATCAACCGTCGCTATCACAGCGAGAACCCTGTCCGTTTGGTACTGATCACTGGACCGAGCAGCAGCGGCAAGACCACCTTCTGCAGCCGTGTCAGCATCCAGTTGAAGGCATGTGGACTGAGGCCTATCTCATTCTCGACGGACGATTATTTCGTCAATCGTGTCGATACGCCTAAACTGCCCGATGGCTCATACGACTTCGATAACTTTGAGACCGTCGACCATGCCGCCCTCGAGCGCGACCTGATGGCGTTGTTGAGAGGAGAAGAGATAGAAGTGCCTGAATACAATTTCGTCACGGGCATGCGCGAATACAACGGCAAAAAGCTGCAACTGAAGGAAGGCTCTGTCTTGTTGCTTGAAGGCATCCATGCCTTGAATCCCAAGCTGACAGACCAGATCCCCGAGTCGACCAAGTTCCGTATCTTCATCTCGACGTTGACCAGTACGGCTTTGGACGACCACAATACCATTCCTACCGACGACAACCGTCTGTTGCGCCGCATCGTTCGCGATTACAATAAAGGTGCGTTCACGGCACGTCAAACCATCAGCCAATGGGCCAGTGTGCGTGCTGCCGAGGAGAAGTGGATTTACCCCTATCAGGAAAACGCTGACGTAATGTTCAATTCGGCCTATCTGCTGGAGTTTGCCGTCATGCGTAACCACGCAGAGAGCATCCTTACCACGGTGCCGAACAACTGTAGAGAATACACCGAGGCACACCGCCTCTTGCGCTTCTTGCGCTATTTCACGCCCGTCTCCGATAAGGAGATTCCGGCCACGTCCATGCTGCGCCAGTTCATCGGCGGCAGCAGTTTCATGTAATGAAACGTAGGGGCGGACAAACAGGTCCGCCCTTGCACATAGATATAATGCAATGAATTAAAACAAACGAAGAACATGTATACCTTCAACGCAAAACAAGTAAAAGACCAAGTCGTGCAATGGATTCGCGATTGGTTTGAAGTGAACGGAAAAGGCTGCAATGCCGTCATCGGTATCTCGGGCGGTAAGGATAGTAGCGTCGTAGCAGGCCTCTGTGCCGAAGCCCTCGGCGTGGACCGCGTCATCGGCGTGACCATGCCCAATGGTGTGCAACCCGACATCGACGACAGCATGAAGCTCATCAACCATTTGGGCATTCGCCATTGCTGCGTCAACATCGGCGACACCTACAATACCTTGATCGCCGCCGTTAAGGAACAACTCGGTACCTTGGATGCTGAGGTCAGCCGTCAGACCACCATCAACCTGCCGCCACGTCTGCGTATGAGCACGCTTTATGCCGTCTCGCAGTCGCTGAATGGCCGTGTGGCCAACACCTGCAACCTCTCTGAGGACTGGGTGGGCTATTCGACACGCTATGGCGACGCCGCCGGTGACTTCGCACCTCTGGGTGGCCTCACCGTACAGGAAGTCAAGGCAATAGGGAAGGAGTTGGGCTTGCCCATCGAATTGGTGGAGAAGACCCCTTCGGATGGTCTGACTAATAAGAGCGATGAGGACAACCTCGGTTTTACCTACGCTGTGTTGGACAATTACATCCGCACTGGCGTTTGCAACGACCCCAAGACCAAGGCGCTCATCGACCACAAGCACATCACCAACCTCTTCAAACTTCAGCCGATACCGCATTTTGAAATGAAGTGATCAAAGTACAAAACGATAATGACCATGAAACGTAATATCAACATAGTGAAACCTCTTTTGGTTGTGATGATGGCGGTGGTTTTTGCCTCCTGCCAGTTTGGTTCGGGTGCTCAAGCTTATCTAATAGAGTTCGAGGCATTTATTGAAGGTATTGAGAGTAATGTCGACACTTATTCCCAGACGGATTGGGAACGTAATGACGCGGAATTCTCAAAATTTATGGGGGACAAGTTTGAGAAAGTGAAGGACAAACTCACTTCCGAAGAGAAAAAGAAGGTAGGAGAATTGACGGCGCGTTACTACAAGGCAAAGATGAAATCCGCTGGAAAGAGCCTGAAAGGCAAGATTATCGAATGGAAAGACTACATCGAAGGCTTCACGGAAGAAGTGAAGGAGAGCCTAGAAGAGTTAAAGGATATCAAGCTGTTCGACTTTGACGAATAATACAGCATTATAATAGTTTAATAATCGACAATACATCATGTTTTCCTGCCCCATCCAAATCCGCATGAGCGACCTCGACCCGTATAACCACGTCAACAACGGGTCGCAGTGCAACTACTTCGACATGGGTCGAAGCCGTTATTTCGAGCATGTATTTCAGAGCAAAATTGATTGGCTGACCTTTAAATACGTCCTCGTCCATGTGGACCTGGACTTTCGCCACCCTGTGCTGTTTCACGACCCCATTGTCTGCGAGAGTCGCGTCACGGAGATAGGCAACTCCAGCTTCAAGATGGAGCAATGCCTTAAGGATGCTGAAACAGGCGAGGTCAAGACCTTGTGCCATGCGGTGGTGGTGTATTATGACCGTGAGGCGAATAAGGCAGAACGGATACCTGATGCCGACAGGGAACGCATGATGAGCGCAGACTAACCTCGTGTCGAAGACACGATACATTATTTACCCCACACCAGCGCTGCGCAGTGTGGGGACCTAAAGACAACAACTATGAAAAGAACCATCCTCTCACTCCTGCTGTGTCTGCTGATGACCAGCCTCCAAGCCCAAACTGAAGCCGAGCTCAACGCCTGGAACGACGTCAACGTCTATGAGATCAACCGCTTGTATCCTCGGACGAATGTCGTCCCTAAGGGAGAGCAATGGTCGCAATGCCTCAACGGCGACTGGAAGTTCCAATGGGTGGACTCGCCCTCAAAGGCACCTGTCGACTTCTACAAGGAAGGTTACAATGCCTCGAGTTGGAAGACCATAAAGGTGCCGGCCAACTGGGAATTGAACGGCTACGGAACGCCCATCTATGTCAATGTGGACAACGAGTTTCGTCCCAATGAGCCGCCTTTTGCCCCGACGGTCGACAATCCCGTGGGCTGCTACTTGACCGAGTTTGAGATCCCCGAAACATGGAAAGACCGCCTGACCTTCATCAACTTCGGTGCGGTGAAATCAGCCTACTATGTTTGGGTGAACGGACAGTTTGTGGGTTATACTGAAGATGCCAAGACCAACGCCGAGTTCGATCTTACGCCTTACGTCAAGGTGGGAAAGAACACATTGGCAGTCAAGGTCTATCGTTTCTCAAACGGCTCCTATTTCGAATGTCAGGATTTCTGGCGCATCAGCGGTATCGAGCGTGATGTTGTGGTGTATTCCAAACCCACGCTGAATGTTTACGACTATGAAGTCCATGCTGGTTTGGATGAGACTTATAAAAATGGTACATTTAAGATCAATGTTAAGTTACAGAGTAGCACGGGTAAAATATTGAAAAATGGCAGATTGTATGTAGGTATCCATAGGGATGCAGAAGGGGAAGATGTTTTTGGGCACACATGGTATGATATGTCAAAAAAACTTGATGAGGTTTCATTCGTTCTTGCAGATGATGGGTATTATTATGCAGATTTGGATTTGTCTGTTGATGGGATAGGGAAGGTGCTGCCTTGGTCAGCTGAAAGTCCAAAACTGTATGAATTGGATATTATATTAGAAGATAAGAAATCTAGACCCATCGAACGGCTTTCTTCATATATCGGTTTCCGCACCGTCGAAATCAAGGACGGCAAACTGTTGGTCAATGGGCAGTACGTATTAATAAAAGGAGTAAACCGTCACGAACACGATCTCTACACGGGTCATGTCATCAGCCGTGAGTCGATGGAGCGCGACATTGCCTTGATGAAGCAAATGAACATTAACACGGTGCGCACCTGCCATTATCCTGATGACCCGTATTGGTACGAACTTTGCGATAAATATGGACTTTATGTTTGGGACGAGGCCAACTGCGAATCCCACGCACAAGGCTACGGCGAAAAGAGCCTTGCTAAAGACCCGAAATACAAGGAAATGGTTTGGTCGCGCAACCGCAACATGTTGGAACGCGACAAGAACCATCCTTCCGTGATTATGTGGTCGATGGGCAACGAGTGCGGCAACGGCGTCAATTTCGAGTACACCTACGACTGGATGAAAAAACGCGACAAAACACGCCCTGTGACCTACGAAAGAGCCGTTTACGACCGCAACACCGATGTCATTGGCCTGATGTATGCCAGCCCGAAATATCTGCAAAAGTTTGTGGATGAGGGTCTTGATAAGGAAGGCAGACCCTTCATTATGGTGGAATACTGCCACGCCATGGGCAACAGTATGGGTGGCCTGAAGGACTATTGGGACGTGATTGAGGCCAACGAGCAACTGCAAGGCGGCTGCATTTGGGATTGGGTGGACCAGAGTTTTATCCAACATGATAAGGAAAAGGATGTGGATTGGTTGGCCGTCGGTGGAGACTTTGGACATGCCTATGGCGTGGGCGATGATGATGCTTTCTGCGCCAATGGTGTGGTCAGCAGCGACAGGAGGCCGCACCATCACGCAGCCGAGGTAAAGAAGGTGTATCAGCCGATCAAGTTCACAGCCAAGGACTTGACTTGGGGGAAATTCGAGGCCAAGAACTGGCTCTCGTTCACTAACGCCTCCGCATTCGATTGCGATTTTGAGATCTTCTCGGCGGAGAAATCCTTGCAAAAGGGTAGAATAGATTTGAATATTAAACCATTTGGAACACAAGAGATTAACATTGAGCGTTTGCGTATCTATGGCAACCCTGGCGAGGAGTTTTTCATCCGCTTCTCTGTGAAGACTAAAAAAGACCAACCTTTCTTGCCTGCTGGAACGGAAGTGGCTTACGATGAGTTCAAGTTGGATTGGCCTTCGGCACCGTTGGAGCCTTTGGTAAAAGAAAAACCGATTCAATTCAATTCAGGTAACGGAATGGTTTACAATGATGATTTCACAGTATCTTTTGACAAGGCTTCGGGTGAAATCACTTCTTTAATTATGAAGGGTGAAGAGTTGCTGAAAGGTAATGTGAAAGACAACTTCTGGCGTGCCCCGACCTTGAACGACGAGGTAGACAGTTGGGCTTTGCCCCGTTGGAAAAAGGCAGGGCTGCAACACCTGACGGCCAAGACTGGCGGCTTGCATTTCGAACGGCTTGATGGCAACACGGTTTCGGTGAATGCCGCCGTGGAATACTATGACGGCATGGGACAGTTGCAAATTGTTGTAAATAAGGTGTATCTTATTGATGGTGAAGGCAACATCAGCATCACTAATCGCGTGGAGCCAATGGAAACGGTCACTTCCTTCCCAAAGATAGGAATGCAATTCCGTTTGCCTTTGGATTACAATTTTTTGACCTATTTTGGCAAGGGTACGGAAAACTACCCCGATCGCAACGCCTCTGGCAAGATTGGTCTTTATCAAATGAGTGCATCAGATGCTCTGAATTTGATGGAACAACATGTTGTCCCTCAAGATAATGGTAACCATGCCGAAACGCGTTGGCTGGTTTTGTCGGGCCTCGAGAGAAGGAACCGCTTGTATGTTACAATGTCAGAACCCTTCAATTTCAGTGTTTACAATTACACTGACGACAACCTCACCACTGCCCGCCGTATCAATCAACTTGAACCCAAAGACTTCCTGACTGTGAACATCGACTACAAGCAGGCCCCCATTGGCACGGCCACCTGTGGTCCTGGCGTGGATGAGAAGTACGTGCTAGGCAACCAAGTATATGAATACACGGTGCTGCTTCGTGCCTTCGACACGATTGACCAAGAGGAATTGGTTCGCTACCAATTACCTAAAGCGGATTCTTTGATGGTCCCGATGCCCGAAATCAAGGCTGCGATGGCAGGGAAGGAGGACTTCCGCATGTTCAACCGGCCGCTGACTATCTCGATGACTTGTGCCGACCCGAAGGCGGAGATTCATTACACCACCGACGGCAGCGAGCCTACGATGAAATCGTCGGTCTATAAGTCGTCGTTTGTCATCCTCAAGACCACGACCATCAAAGCCAAGGCCTTCAGGAAAGGCAGCGTGCCTTCGTTTGTTACTTTGCGTCAGTTCAACCGCTTGAATCTCAAGAGCACCACCTTCGTCAACCCGCCTGCGGAGCGCTATGGCAAGGATGCCGACATCGCCCTGATGGACGGCAAGAAAGGCATGGCTGGTGACTTTTCCAACGACTGGCTCGGCTTTGAAGGTGTTGATATGGACGCCACCATCGAGTTGGCCGTCCCGACCAACATCAGCATGGTGAAAGTAGGCGTCTGCCATGAGCCACAGTCGTGGATCGTGTGGCCCAAGTCGGTGAAGGTCTGCTTCTCTAAAGACGGGAAGGAATACTCCGACTGGCAGCGTGTTGACTTGCCCGACTTCGACCCGTCCGACCCGATGGACGGCATGGGCAGGGTAGAGGCACGTGCTATGGTGAGCGAGCGTCAGGCTAAGTTTGTCCGCGTGAAGGTGGAGAATCAAGGTGTCTTGCCCGAGTGGCATCCCTACGTTGGGCAGAAGGCTTGGATTATGGTGGATGAGGTGACGATAGAGTAATAAAAAAGGCGCTCAAGCGAGCGCCTTTTGTTTTACCACTCCACAGCCATTCGCTGCACCGGCATGGTCATGCATCGGGCGCCGCCGCCACCGCGTGAGAGCTCGTTGCCTTCGAAGGCGACGATGCATTTCTTCACGTTGTTCAGGTTGACCCTGTTGTTGGCCACATCCGAAGCAGTGATGATGTTGAAGCCAGCATTGTTCAGGGCTTCCAAGGTGTGTTGGTTACGACCGTAGCCGATGAACTTACCAGGCTCGAGGCAGAAGAAATTGCAGCCGCTATGCCACTGCTCGCGTGCTGCCCAGTCGTTGTTGCGGTTGCCGCAATACACAGGCTCCAAGTCGATGCCGACTTCTTTCAGTCCGGCAAGCAGATCCGACACCTCTTTTCCGATGGCTTTCTGTCCGTCGATGGTGATATGGAAGGTCTTGTAGGATCCGTTCATGATGACGGGCTCGTAGATCATACATCTGTTGACGTCGAGCATGGTGAACACCATGTCGAGATGGATGAACGACTCGGGCTCCAATGGCAGTTCCTGGAAGATGAGGTGCTTCACACCGGGTTTGGTCTTCAGATGTTCGACGATGGCTTCCACACCATGCATGTTGGTGCGCGAACCCAAGCCGCAGATCACCACGTCGTCGCGGATAATCTGCACGTCGCCGCCTTCTACCGTGCCTTCGCCTTTGATGTCGTAGCTCAAAACGGGGTTGATGACCTTGGTCTCGAACAAAGGATGCAGGTTATAGATGCTGTTGAGGATCATGCACTCACGGGCGCGTACCGTCGTGGCCATGTTGCTGATCATGATGTTGTCGAACATGGTGAAGGAAGCGTCGCGCATGAAGAAGAGGTTGGGAATCGGCAGCAAGGCATACGGGTCCTTGTTGATATAGGTGACATCTTCCAGTCTGACACCCTCGATGAGTTGGCGCGAGAGGTCTTCGGCCGATAGCGACTTCAGGTAAGGGGCCAAAAAAGCCTTGTCCTCGACCTTGCAAACACGGTCGATAAGCCCATTCTTGACGCTCTCCATCCTGAGGATGTCGGTCAGCAGGTCGCTGATCTCGTGGACCTGAGCCACCTTTTGCAAGACTTTCTTGAAATATCCGTATTCTTTTTGAGCGACCTGCATGTTCAGGATGTCGCTGAAAAGGAAGGTATGTGCATTTTCGGGGGTCACCTTCTCCAGTTCGGGGCCTGGGGTGTGTACCAATACATGTTGAAGTTTTCCGATTTCGGAGTTGACACTGACGTTGATTCCTTGTGAATCCATAAAAAGTGATTTGATGAAACAATAAGAGCACGGGATACACCGCTGCTCCGATTAAACTGCAAAGATACGGTTTTTCCGTGAATTTCCACGAAAAAAGATGAAAAACAAAAGATAAACGGCGTTTTTGTTCACTAAAATATTGTTAATCATTGGTTAGGGCAACGTCCTCGTCCATGTTGTAGGCCCTGAATTGCAACTTCTCGGGCTGTTGTATGCTGAGGTATAAAGCCTCGGTTTTTCCCGTGCCCCAGTTGCCTGCCAAGGTGGGTTCAACCGTCAGCACCTTTAGCTCTTCAAGGAAGTCCTTGCGAGGGATGCTATAGGCCCCTAGACTCATTAGATGGCTCGTTTCTTGCTGGCAGTCGATGAGCTTGAAGTCGTGTTCCTGTAAAAACTGATGCAGATGGTAAAAGGCCACCTTAGAGGCGTCGGCGACGGTGTGGAACATCGACTCGCCGAAGAACACCTTGCCGATGGAGACGCCATACAGTCCTCCAACCAACTCACCGTCTTGGTAGGCTTCAAAGGAATGGGCGATGCCCAGGTTGTGCAGCTCACAGTAGGCTTCTACCATCTCGTCCTGTATCCATGTGCCGTCTTGACCCTTGCGCGGCGTGGCGGCACAATGCAGCATCACCTCACGGAAGTTGGTGTCGATCCTAACCTCAAACTTGCCTGATCTTATGGTGCGTCGCAATGACTTGCTCACCCGCATCTCGCCCGGGCGGATGATGAGGCGCGGGTCGAGCGACCACCAAAGCAGGGGCTCGTTCTCGTTGTACCACGGGAAGATGCCATTGGCGTAGGCCACCACCAGACGTTGAGGCGAGAGGTCACCGCCAAAAGCCAGCAAGCCGTCTTTGTTGGCTCGGTCGGCAGGCGGGAAGAAACAGTCTTCGTCGTTGAGTTGGTATAAAATGTTCATATCGGTCAAATGAAGCGCAAAATTACATATTTTTGCCGCACAAAACTTGCCGATGCCTCGATATTTCATCCATATGGCCTACAACGGTAGCCGATACCATGGCTATCAGATTCAGCCGCACTCCGAGAGCGTACAGGAGACTTTGGAACAATGCCTGAGCCTAAAGCTTGGGCAACCCGTCTCTGTCACAGGTTGTGGCCGTACCGATACGGGGGTTCATGCGAGGAATTATTATGCCCATTTTGACTTCGATAAGGAGATCGCTGATACTGAGACCCTTGCCCATCAGATGAACGCATTTCTTCCGGAGGACATCGTCATCTATAGGATATGGCAAGTCGCCCCGGAGATGCATGCCCGCTTCGACGCCGTCTCGCGAACGTATCATTATTACATCACACGCACGAAGAATCCCTTCCATATCAACGATGCCTTCTTCCTTTATGGCGATTTGGACGTCGAAAAGATGCAGCAGGCGGCCGATATGCTCTTCGAATACGAGGACTTCACGAGTTTCTCTAAGGTGCATACCCAGGTGAAGACCAACAACTGTAAGATCATGGAGGCACGTTGGTTTGAACAGGACGGACTGCTGGTGTTTCGCATCAAGGCGGACCGTTTCTTGCGCAATATGGTGCGGGCCATCGTCGGCACGCTGTTGGAGATAGGAAAGGGACGCATGACGTTGGAAGAGTTCCGTGCCGTCATCGAGCGCAAGGACCGTTGCGAAGCCGGGACTTCGGTGCCTGCCCATGCATTGTTTTTAGAAGAAGTAGAGTATAAGTTTTAATAGTTATGTTTCAGAGAATCATACGTTTTTGTGTAAAACTGGTTCAGAAATATTTGCCAGAGCCTTTCATCTTTGCCGTAGTATTGACTTTGTTGGCCTTCATCATCGCATTGCCAGTATGCCATCAAACGCCCCTTGAGGTGGTCGAGCATTGGGGCAACGGTGTGTGGTCGTTGTTGGCCTTCGCCATGCAGATGGCTTTGGTGTTGGTGACGGGTTCAGCTTTGGCAGCAGCGCCGTCTATCAAACGAGGCATCAGCGCCATGGCGGGTCTTCCCAAGACGCCTGCAGGTGCCATCGCTTTGGTGACGGGCATCTCGGCCTTGGCCTGCTGGCTCAACTGGGGCTTTGGCCTCATCGTGGGTGTCATCTTCGCCAAGGAAATCGCAAAGAAGCTGAAAGGCGTCGACTACCGTCTACTCATCGCCTCGGCCTATAGCGGCTTTGTGGTGTGGCATGCCGGTCTCTCAGGTTCCATCCCGCTGACCATGGCCACTGAGGGCTCGAATCTTGAGACGGTCACGAAAGGGGCTTTGACCCATCCCATCCCGATAGGTCAGACCATCTTGTCCTATCAAAACCTTATCATGGTGACTGTGGTCATCGTGGCTATCGTGGTGGTCAACGCCTTGATGCACCCCAAAGGGGAGCATGTGGTGGCCATCGAGCCATCCTTGCTGTTTGAGGAGGAGGTTAAATCGGCGCCAAAAGCAACTACACCTGCCGAGAAACTGGAAAACAGCCGTGTGCTGTCTTGGATCATCTCTTTGTTGGGCCTGTCGTATCTGGTCATCAAACTGTTCTTCAAAGGCGGCAGCCTTGACCTCGGCGCAGTCATCATGCTGTTCCTGTTCCTGGGTGTCATCCTGCACGGCACGCCCTTGGCCTATGTGAAAGCTTTCGGGAAATCAGTGAACGGTGCTGCGGGCATCTTGCTGCAGTTCCCGTTCTACGCTGGCATCATGGGCATCATCACGGGTGTGGGCGAGTCGGGTATCTGCCTAGGTGAGGTGGTAAGCAACGCCTGTGTGGCCGTTTCAACGCCAAAGACCTATCCTTTGTTTACCTTCTTCTGTGCGGCTATCCTGAATATGTTTGTGCCCTCGGGTGGCGGTCACTGGGCCATCCAAGCACCCATCATGTTCACGGCGGGCGCCGCCTTGGGCGTGGCTCCAGGTTTGACGGGCATGGCCATCTCTTGGGGTGATGCCTGGACCAACCTGATACAGCCTTTCTGGGCCTTGCCTGCCTTGGCCATAGCAAAGCTAAATGCAAAAGACATCATGGGCTTCTGCATTATCGATTTGTTCGTAACGGGATTGATTATCTGCAGCGGCTTGCTGCTGTGGGCTTAGAAGGTGCTCATGCCGTCCCATTCCACGAGGTCATGGCGCACATAGCCTTCCGTGTTTCTCACTTTGATTTTATACCAGCCTTGGGTCTTGCCGAGGCAAGGATAGGTGTCGGGCAATTCCCCTTCTTTGCAGGTGATTTGGCAGATTACGGGCGACTGCAGATTGGGTTGTGAGCGCACGTTGACATTCTTCCTGCGGGTAAACACGACACCTTGACCGTTTTTGGCTTTGTATTCCACGATTTTGTGGCCTAATCTGGGTACTTCGATCTCGTCTTGTACGGAAACTGTGTAAGTGGTTTGGTTGGTTTGCACATACCTTCCAACCAGATTCCCGTGATTGTCGACCACCATCTTCATCCTGTCGGGAGAGGCCGCTTTGATGTTGGGGTCGCCGTCATCCTCGTCCTCGATAGTGTCGGTTTCCATCTCTTCGGGAGTCATGTCGAATTCATCCGTCTGTTCGGATGGGGTAGAGGTCTCGCTTTTGTTGTTGCCGCCACAGGAGCAGCACATGAGGCCTAAAGCGATTGCGAATGCCGCAGTATACCAGAATCTCTTCATAAACCAAGTGTTTTTAAAGCATTATTTTCCGACAAATTTACGAAGAAAAAGGCATACGACAAGAAAAAAACATTTTTTCTTCCAATAAACGAAAAAAGCAAGGCCTTGACCTTGCTTTTTCAGTAGCGGGAATGAGAATTGAACTCATGACCTCCGGGTTATGAATCCGACGCTCTAACCTGCTGAGCTATCCCGCCATCTTTCGGGGTGCAAAAGTAGACATTTTTTTGTTACGGTCAACAAAAAAAGCGGAAAAAATGTTTTTTCCGCCTTTTTGTTTCCATAAAGCTTATTCAGTCAGCTCTTTGGCTGCCTGTTCCAGCTTGGCGTCAAGCGTCTTGATGGCTGCTTCGAGACCGTTCGAGGCGTCGCCCTTCATGCTGAAGTAGAACTTGATCTTCGGCTCGGTGCCCGAAGGACGGATGGTGTTCTTCGATCCGCTCTCGGTGAAGAACTGCAGCACGTCGCTCTTGGGCAGGGTGATAGGCGTGACCTTTCCAGTGGTCAGGTCTTTGGCTTCCTGCAGCTTGTAGTCGCGGGTCTCGATGACCTTCTCGCCAGCGATGACGGTGGGCGGAGTGGTGCGGAACTTGGCCATCAAAGCCTTGATTTCCTCGGTACCACTGATGCCTTTCTTGGTCAGCGAGACGAGTTTCTCCTTGTAGAGGCCGAACTCCTTGTAGATGTCCATGAGCAGCTGGTAGAGCGTCTTACCTTGTTCGGCAGCCCAAGCGGCGGCCTCGGCCACCATGCTGGTGGCGATGACGGCGTCCTTGTCGCGGACGAAGTCGCCAGCCAGATAGCCGTAGCTCTCTTCGCCGCCGCCGATGAATTGCTTCTTGCCTTCGAGTTCGAGGATCTTGTCGGCAATGTACTTGAAACCGGTCAACACATCGTAGCGGTCCACATTATATTTCTTCGCCATCTCGAAGATCAGCTCGGTGGTGACGATGGTTTTCACGATGAATTCTTTTCCTGTGAGTTTGCCAAGCTCGTTCCAGCGGGTCAACAGGTAGTAGACGAAGAGGCTGCCAGTTTGGTTGCCGTTGAGTAGGATGAACTCGCCCTTGTCGTCCTTTATGGCGATGCCCACGCGGTCGGCGTCGGGGTCGGTGGCCATGACGAGGTCGGCGTTCACCTCTTGGGCCTTTTTCACGGCCAAGGCCATGGCGGCTGGCTCTTCGGGGTTGGGTGACTTCACGGTGGGGAAGTTGCCGTCGACGACCATCTGCTCTTCAACGCAGTAGACGTTCTCGAAGCCCTTGCGCTTCAAGATCTCGGGCACCAGACGACGGCCTGTGCCGTGGATGGGCGTGTATACAATCTTCATGTCCTTGTGCTTCTTGATGAGGTCGAGCGAGAGGGAGAGGCCATACACCTTATCCAAATAGATGTCGTCGAACTTCTCGTCAAGGATGGTGATGAGGTCGGGGTTGCGCTTGAAGTTGACCATCGAGGGGTCGGTGATCTTTTCCACCTCGGCGATGACGTTCTTGTCGTGCGGGCTGACCAGCTGACCACCGTCGTTCCAATAGGCCTTGTAGCCGTTGTATTCCTTGGGGTTGTGTGAGGCGGTGACCATCACGCCGGCGTCGCATTTCATCTCGCGCACGGCGAACGAAAGCTCGGGAGTGGGGCGGAGGCAGTCGAAGATGTAGACCTTGATGCCGTTGGCCGACATCACGTCAGCGGTGACGTTGGCGAAGGCAGGGCTGTTGTTGCGGCCGTCATAGGAGATGGCGACGCTGAGGTCCTTCTTGCCGGGGTGCATCTTCTTGATGTAGTTGGCGAAGCCTTGGGTGGCCATGGCCACGGTGTAGATGTTCATGCGGTTGGTGCCGGCACCCATGATGCCGCGCAGACCGCCAGTGCCGAACTCGAGGTTGCGGTAGAAGCTTTCCACCAGCTCGTTCGGGTCGTTGTCGAGCATGTTTTGCACGCTCTTTCTCGTTTCTTCATCGTATTGCTCTGTGAGCCACGATTTAGCTCTTTCGATGATTTTAGGGTCGACGTTGTTCATAATGTTGGTATTAGATGTTGTTTAATTCTTCAATGCATTTGACCAGACTATCCCGCCAATCCGGAATCTCAATTCCAGCATATTCCTTGATCTTGCTCAAATCCAGTACACTATATGCAGGTCGCTTGGCCTTGGTGGGATATTGGTCGGTCGTTATTGGGTTCACTTTGCAGGTCTTCCCGCCGATTTCCATGATGGCTGTGGCGAAGTCGTGCCAGGTGGTTTGTCCTTCGTTGGTGAAGTGGAAGGTCTCGTGGACTTCGTTCTTGCCGTTTTTGTTGAGCAACGCCACCAAGGCAAAGGCCAGGTCGTGTGCCCATGTAGGACAGCCTTTCTGGTCGGCCACCACGTTGATTTCGTCTTTGGTGTCGCCCAGCATGAGCATGGTCTTCACGAAGTTCTTGCCCACTGATGAATAGAGCCACGCCGTGCGCACAATCATGTAGTTGCAGCCACTCTCGCGGATGAGGCGCTCGCCTTCGGCCTTGGTGCTGCCGTAGACCGACTGCGGGTTGATGGGGTCGTCCACTTTATACGGCTCGTAGGCATCGCCGCCGAAGACATAGTCGGTGGAGATGTGGATGAGCACGGCGTCGTGCTTCAGGCAGGTGTCGGCCAACACTTTCGGTGCAAAGGCATTGATGAGGGTGGCCAGCTCAGGCTCGTCCTCGGCCTTGTCGACGGCGGTATAGGCGGCGCAGTTGATGCAGGCGTCGATGTGGTTGGCCTCAAAACAAGCTTCCACAGCGGCTTTGTTACAGATATCGAGTGTGTCGACATCGGTGAAAAACCACTGGTGCTCAGCACCTGCGAGTTTCTGCAGCTCTGTTCCCAATTGACCCTTGCAGCCTGTGACTAAGATGTTCATTTCAAACGGTTTTAGAATTTATGTATAAATGCGATGCCCAGCGACTCCTTGAATTGGAGCTTGGGCACATTGTCGACCACGGTCTGCACGCCTTCGATTTCTTCGTAGACGGGGAATGTGGTGTTGTGGTCGTATTTTAGGTGTACAAAGAGTATCGTGCTGATGTACTTGGTAATCATAAAGTTGACGGTGTTTTCCCAGTTGACATCAATGGGCAGCCGGTCGTCATCGTGGCGTTCTATATAATTGAAAAAGGTGTTAAGCATTGTGGTGTAGGTGTTGTTTTTACCTATGGGACGCTTGTAGTTGATGATGACGTTCACGCCAATGGCTGGGGCGATATGTTCGCCCGGAATCCAGACGCTGTCTTGGTCATAGTAGCCTTTCTTCACACCGAATGCGCCTTTGTCGGCCAACTCCTGGTTCATCACGAAGGTGATTTTTCCAGCCAGGGGGCTCATGTAGATTTGGAACCGCTCGTCCTTTGTCTTGTAGGAACAACCGGTCGAAAGGGTAAGGTAGGCTGGGGCGAAGAAGGTAGAGATAACGGTGGAGTCGTTGGGGTATTTGTAGCCGTTGGCGAATTGGGTGCTGAAAGTGACTATTGAAGACAGGTTCCACTGCGTCAGGCTGTTGCGCGAGAGCGAGTAGGTGAGGTCGATTTTATCGTCCTGTTTCTCGACGCCTTTGCTGGCAAAACGCGCGATGCCAAAGGCGAAGCTACCTATGAGTTTTTGTTCGAATGTCTTCTTATGGTCGAGGAGGGTGAAGTTGGCGAAAGCTTTCCCTGCAAAGGTGTTCTCGCCGCCTGCCGCCCAGTTGGAGAGGGCCAGCTGGTTGATGTTCAGTCCGTAACTCCCATGAAAGCTGAGCCGTTCATACAATATGTTGATGATGTTGTCCTTGGGGCGGGGTCCGTCGGGACGTTTGGGTGTGAGCGAGTCGATATGGCGGTTGACGGCGGCCAATTCGTTGTCGATGACGGCCTTGTCGTCACGGGCTCCTTCCAGGTATTGATTGAGGATGGCGATGGAGTTCTGCAGTTCCTCGATGTCCATGTTGGCTTGGTATTGCTGCCGTATGAGCGACTGCTTGAGATGGATAAAATCGAGGGTGTTATGGCAGACGGATTCGATCTCGGGGGTAAAGAAAGGGTAGGGCGCCTGTCCGAAGAGTGGCCATGCGCAAAAGGTCGATATGAAAATCAATATGATATGGATAAAACGCTTTCGCAGTGATGTCATCGCAATGCCTATCATTGATTCCAATTCGCAAAATTATGCGATTTTTGGAAACAAACGAAGATTTTCGGCAATTTATTACGCTTCGTCAAGCGAAATTTTATGGTTGGTCTGGTAGAGGTGCTTCTTCACGTTCTCGTATTGGTAGGTCACCTTAGTCCACATCTCGATGCTCTTGCGGATGCCGAGGATGCGGCGTGTGGTGGTGCGGAGCTCGTCGGGAAGGTTGTGGTAGACCGATCCCGAAATGCCGATGTAGAACGGACGGGCGCATTCTTTGCTGATGCGCATGGCCTTGTAGAGGCTGGTCCCGAACCAAGTGATTCGTTCGTTGTTGTTGTCTTCCAGATTCTTCGAACCCATGAGGTGACCGTGGTCAATGCCCATGGCGAATTCAAGGCCAGTGATGAAGGAGAACTGCGTTTTGTATTTCTCGCTAATGGCGGAGGCAATTCTCATGGCATCTTCTGTGGCACGTTTCAGCGTCTCTTCCTTGCCGGGATAGATGACAAGGAAAGCATTGGGCGAGAAACAGTTGACGAAACCTTCATTTTGTTCGGAGATGGCAGTCAGCACCTCTTTGAACATGGTGTAGGCTTGAGCCGTCTTGCGTCGGCCGTTTTCTCTGAGGAGATGGGTGATGTTTTTGATTTCAAAGTAGATGGTGGTGGCTTCTATGTAGATGCCAGTGCAGCCAAGGTCTATCTTAGACGCATCGCTGATGTTGTTGGTCTCGATGTAATCAAACTCCGAATCGGCATAGGTGCTCAGTTTATCGGCAAGTGTCTCTTTCCAGCCCATTTTATTGTTTTTGTTAGGTGTTATAAAAAAAGAAACAGCACCGAAGTGCTGTTTCTTGGTTTATTCCATATTGGTGTAGACAGCCTGTATGTCTTCGTCCTCATCGAGTTTGTCGAGGAACTTCTCGATTTCCACCATCTGTTCGTCGGTGAAGCTGACGGTTTGGTTGGGGAAACGCTGCAGGTTGGCCTTCACGATGTTGATCTTGCGCTCTTCGAGGGCGTCGTGCATGGTGCCGTAGTCGGTCCAGGCGGTGTAGACGGTGGTCGTGGTGGTGCCTTCCTCTTCATCGGTCTCACTGACGATTTCGTCCAGACCGTAGTCGATGAGTTCAAGCTCCAGTTCGTCCTTGTCCATACCAGCAGGCATCTCGATCTCGAAAACGGCCTTGCGGGTGAACATGAACTCCAGCGAGCCGATGGGCAGGAACGAGCCGCCGCACTTGTTGAAGTACGACTTCACGTTGGCCACGGTGCGCGTGGTGTTGTCGGTAGCGCATTCCACCATGCATTGGATGCCGAAGGGGCCTTTGCCTTCGTAGGTGATTTCCACGAGGTTGGCGGCGTCCTTGTCGGTGGCACGCTTGATGGCGGCATCGATGTTGTCCTTAGGCATATTCTCGGCCTTGGCGTTTTGGATGGCCTGGCGGAGTTTGGGGTTCATGTCCGGGTCAGGACCGCCTTCCTTGGCAGCGATGGTGATCAGTTTTCCGAGTTTAGGGAACACTCTTGACATGTGTCCCCATCTTTTCAGCTTGGCCGCTTTGCGGTATTCAAATGCTCTTCCCATATTTAGATTTTTAGATTTTTTATTTTTAGGTTGCAAAAATAGTAAATCGCCTTGAATTGGCGTATTTTCTGACCAAAAAACTTCATTTTTGCCGATTTCTCGTATTTTTGCAGTGTAATAATTAAAGGTGTGAAGATTCTTGTATTGACCGAAACCGATGCCTGCTGCGGCCCGATGGCGGCGGCGTTCCTGCGCGATTATTCCATGTCGAATGAAGTGGTATCAGCAGGAAGAAATCCAATCCAATCCGTTGACCTTCTAATGGTTGAGGCGATGCATGAATGTTTGATTGACCTCGACCATTACGTTCCTGTCGATGTGAAAACAATAGATGTATCCACTTTTGATGTCGTGTATGAATGTCCTGAAATCGAAAGCCCTATGGCCGTTGAGGCATATCGAATCAAAAGGGATTTCATTAAAAATGAGGCGTTTACTTTCTTCAAAAGTTTGTGTTTGAGACAAATAAACTGAATAACGATGAACTAAGGGCACTGCCTAACAACAAGTTGTTATTATTCGATAGGTTCGATTAAACTTGCACTCACCCACATTTCGCCATTGTGTCTTTTGATGTAGCGCTCTATTCTTTTTTGTTTTTTAATATCCTTGTATTCGATAATCCTAATGTTTGCTTCCAAAAACTCACTCATAACAAGTGGCCCTTGGGAAGACCCTATTCGTGATTTCACAGATGATTGTTTTGACCTCCACCCTATAATTTCTCCAACAACTTCACTTCGATCTCCTAATATGGAATAATCGACCCAAGCTCTCACTTTTGTGCCTATTGGATACTGGTTTTTTGTCCGTTCATTCATTTCTCGATTGAGTTGTTCATATCTCTCTTTTTCAGCATGGGCGAAAGCAGTATCGTTCTCTAGCCTAAAGCTATAGTCTTGCCGCTCTTTCCAAAACTGTTTACAATGCTGTACCTGTTCATCCACTTGCCACTCTTGACCCTGTAGTTCTCTATAGTAGCTTGTTAAAATGATACCTGACATATCGTCGGGATGAAAAATCCCCATAGATTCGAAATAGTCGACCAAATCTCCTCCTTTCCATAAGCGCCATTCGTTTCTAATCCACATTCCTAAAGACAGATGTGCATTTCCAACAAACTCTTCTTCCGTCATGGATGATATCTCCTGCTTTGTAGAATCGGAAAGGACAATTGAAAGTTGCGAAACGGCTTCTTCAAGGTTTTTTGGCTTGTATTTTGGATTTCCATGGTTGATTTCTTGTCCCATGCCAATGCTTGAAAGGACGACTAATGCAATAAATACAGTGATTTTCAAATACTTAAAAATATGTTTCATGATTGTGCTCTCTCTTTAGGATTCTGGTATGTTTACAAAGTTGTGATAACAACTACTAATATACTTTGATATTCGGTTATTGTTGTTGCAAAAATAAAAAAAACCGCTCGAATGAGCAGTTTTTTTCATTGTTTTCTGAAATATTCCGATTAGGCTTCAGCAGGAGCTTCGGTAGCTTCAGCGGCAGGGGCTTCCTCGACGGGAGCTTCTTCAACAGGAGCTTCCTCGGTGGCAGCTTCAGCAGCGGCTTCAGCGGCAGCTTCGGCTTCGGCAGCCTTCTTGGCTTCCATTTCAGCGAGTCTCTTTTTGGCGAGCTCGGCGGCGCGGGCCTCGTTGACTTGCTTTTCAGCATCCAGACGGGTCTTCTTTTCGCCACGGGCCTTCTCTTCGTTAGCCTTCACGATACCAGCCATCTTGGCTTCCTTCTCCTTCATCCAGTTCTGGAACTTGATCTCGGCTTGTTCCTCAGTCATAGCGCCTTTCTGGACACCACGCATCAGGTGGTACTTCATCATGACGCCGGTCTTGCTGAGCAGCGAGCGGGCGGTGTCGGTGGGCTGAGCGCCAACGCTGTACCAATACAGGGCTCTGTCAAACTTGAGGTTGATCTGAGCGGGGTTGGTGAGCGGGTTGTAGGTGCCTAATTTCTCAATGAATTTGCCATCACGTGGTGAACGAGAGTCGGCAACTACGATGTGATAGAAGGGTTGACCCTTCTTGCCATGTCTTTGCAATCTAATTTTTGCAGGCATAATTTAATGTTTTAAGTTGATTTTTAATGAATTAACTAAAACCTACCCGAGGTTTCGGCTGCAAAAGTACAACTTTTTATTGGACTGGCAATCAGGTCGGAACAATTTTTTCTTTTTCTCTGTTTCGTAAATCGCCCGACAATGCCTAATTTTGCGGCCGTTTTCAAAGAGTCAGGTCCCTGAGCCTGTCGAAGGGCCGGTTTAAGACAGTAATAATGCAAAAGCAAAACAAACTTCATTGGGGTTATATAGCGGGCATCGTCTCGGGCATCACCTACGGCATGAACCCGCTCTTTGGCGTGCCTGTCATCAACAAGGGCTTGGACGTCAACTCTTTATTGTTCTACCGCTATGGTGTGGCCACATTGTTGATGCTGGCCTATATGCTCGTCGCGAAACGCCAAATTCGCATCACCTGGAAGCAGTTTGGACTAATGACCATTCTTGGCGTGCTGTTTACCGGATGCAGTATCACTTTGTTTGAGGCATACAAATACATTCCCTCGGGCATCGCCACGAGCATACTCTATGTATATCCCATCATGGTCGCGCTGATCATGATGTTTTTCGGTCAGTACCCAAGTTGGAAGACATGGATTTCCATCTTCGCAGGCGTAGCGGGTGCCATTTTGCTCTCGCTCAAAGGTGGTGGAGGCTTCATCGATTGGCGTGGCATTGCTCTCGTGGTGGCCTCGGGACTGTGCTATACCTTGTTTATTGTCATCGTCAACTTGAGCCAACAAGTCAAAGCGATTCCCAACCTCACTTTGACTTTCTATTGCTTCTTGATCGGCTCAGTGATGCTGTTTGCCTTGTCGGGCTTCGGTGTGCATCTCAATGCCGTTCCCGATGCAGTCAGTTGGCTGAATGTGTTGGGCTTGGCGATTTTGCCTACAGCAATCGCTACCATCACCTTGGCGGCTTCAAGCAAGGCGGTGGGTGCCACCAAGACCTCCATCCTCGGCATTCTTGAGCCGTTGACGGCCATCGTCATCGGGACGTTGGTCTTCCATGAAGCCTTCACACTCAACGTCGCCCTCGGCGTCGCATTGATTCTTTTCGCAATCCTGTTTATGATCTTGACGGATAAGAAAGCCTGACTTATTTGACTTGCACTTTATTTGACTTGCACTTTGCTGATGCTCCAGCTTTGTCCGTTGTTGGCTTTCACAAGATAAAGTCCTGAAGCCAAGGTGGATACATCGATGGTATGCCGTTTCCCGTTAGCTTGACCTTGTATGACGGTCTGACCGTTCATGTCGATGATTTCATAGCGACGCAAACCTTCAAGGCAGAGGGTCGTCTCGCCTTGTGTGGGGTTAGGGTAAACGGTCATCATGTCGGTGACAGGTGCTTCGTGTTGAAGTACGCCTTCGAAGGCGCCGTATTCAAAGATGTAGTCACAGACATAAATGAGTTGTCCACCGTCGTTGGCAGCCTCCCAAGCATAGCGGAGCGGACGGTTGGCGAATGGGTCCCAAGTGTAGTTGGGCTCTGGATGATAGGGCAGGAGCACATGGTCGATGGTGCAGGTTTCGTCATAAGCGTATGTCACGCGTTCGGCGACCTGTCCGTTGGAGTGTTTCTCGCGTTGTATGCAGTTGCCATTGGCGTCGAATAGCCTGTCGATGCTGGAGTCGGGCACCCAGCCGTCGCTCCAATAGGCGTAGGTCTCGTTGGTGCAGTTGCCCGCTTCGTCATAGGTATAGGTGGTCAGGGCAGAGTTGCTCCATCCTGTGCCGCCCCAAGCATCGTTATATTCTTCGAGGAGTTGTGTGCAGAGGCCATTGCCGTCGTAGGAATATGTGCCACGCATGAGCAATGTGCCGCCAAGGGTCATTTCATAGCCGGTGAGTAGGTCGCCTTCATAGTGGTAAGAGTAGATGCCTTGTAGCTCGAATCCGCTGCCCCAGTCGTTGTAGTTGGTACGGGTGAGGCGGTGGTTTTCGTCGTCGTAGGTGTAGGTTATGTAGCTGGGAAAGATCCATTCGTTCTCGTAGTATTGGAAGAAGTTGATGCGGATCACATTGCCGCGTTCGTCGTAATATAGAGAGTCGATGAGGTCGTCAATTTCGCCGCCAGCGTTGGAAACAGAATGGTAGGATTCAAGCAGGTTGTCGGCGTTGTAGTAGAACTGTATCTGGTCGACTCCGTCGTCGGAATAGAAGCAGTCGAGGAAGTAATCTTGTGCCATGGCTGCGCGGCAGGAGAGGAGGGCGGTGAGAAAGAGGAAGAGGTGTTTGAGGTTTTGCATGATGGCTGTGTTTTTTCGGTTATGATGAAGCAAAAATACATATAATTGTTGACAGCGCAAGTGTTTAGCTGTCCTGTCCCTTAAAGGCGGATTCCATCCGCCTCTTGCCCAGCCACAAGCAATCTTCCCATCTCATTGAGCGCAACAAAACGGAATCGCAATGAATCGGTTGCAACAGGCGTGTATTCAAAATGCTTGGCCTCGGCCTTGCGGCGAAGCGTTTCCTCGACAGATTGACGGATGAAATGCGCACTAAACGCATCCTCCGTTGGCTCCAAAAGCAAAAGCTTCCCTTGGGAACACGCCTCAAAATAAACGCCACCCGGCTTGTAAAACCGCTCATGCGGCGAACCTTCCTCGGGAAAGCCTTCATTGAGAAGGACGACTAAAGGGAAGCCTTGCGCCCGAAGCGTCCGTGCGATGAGTTGCTCACCCTTGCTAATGGAAGCCGTATAGGTTACCGCTCCATTTTGCGCCGACCGCAACACCGCTTTCAGTCTATCTTGGACTTGCTCGTCCGTGGCATTGCGCGATATTTCCACCAATTGGCGATCGGGCCAGTCGAGGAGGAAATGATTGCCCATCGAAGTGAATAAAAGGCCGCAAGCCTCTGTTTTGCGATGCATTCGGAATAGGTCAGGGTTTTGTTTGCGTTGCCATGATCGTTCTGGGTTGGCGTAAACATAGTTGATCATTGCCTGAAGCTGTCCTTTGTGGGTAAGCACACGATAATAAGGCGGTGAGTCGTACAGGTTCCCTTCAAAACCAAGTATTCTGGCTTCAGCCTTGCAGCCCTGCATATAGCCTCGCACCACCTCCTTGATGCTGCGTTGCATGGTTCGCCTAACCTGCAAAACGATATGGTGATGGTCGGGCATGACCTTGTCAGCAAGGATTTTGATTTCAGGGCAAAGTTCAAGCATCCTATGCTGTTGGTTGATTAATGCCCAGCCTATGGCTGTCTTTTCCACCTCGGCCTGAATGCCATTGTGGGTGAGTTTGCCGAAAATGGGTTCTCTTCCTTTGGCCACCATGGTCACATGCACGATACACGGCTTGCGCCATGCGCCAGGCTCCTGCCAAGTGGAGGTTTCGTTGGGTATGTTGGTGCTGGTGGGCATTTTTATTTGGGGCTTTTGCGGCGGGAATGGAATTCCCGCTGAAGGGACGGAACCCTGGCGCAAAAGTAGCATTTATTTGTATACGAGGATTCCAAAATCCTTATTATAATGGATTTATTTTGCCTATGCAACAAAACGGCATAGGCTTTCTTTTTCTTTGTAGCTATTATGTTACAAACAAGAACATTATTCATTTGATTTCTATATCTTTGCAAGATAAAATTGTGGGTACATTATAAACAATAAATGCAATATAATATGGATAAAATCTACAAAATCATAACAACAGAAAAAGGAAAGACATGGGACAGGCTTGAGCTGAGATCGTCTGATTACGCTGAATGTATAAGTTGTAAAAAAGCATCATTAAAGGAAATGTTTGACTTTTACATAAAACAAAGTTTTATTGAAGGCAAGTCATATCTGCCAGGTTTGTATTTAAAGAATAATAAATCTGATAACTTTGGTTTTTATGTAAAAAGATACGATAGAATCTACGACAGATATTTGTCTGAAAACCTTAAAATAAAAGAAGCATTGGCAGATAATATTAAGAAAAGGTATGATGAAGGCGAAGGAAATGAGTTTAATACTGGGAAATACTATTCCGTAGCTTCATCAAGTCGTTTCGCCACCGCATGTTTTTCCAAAAAAAGTGAAGACAAGCCTGTTTCTTTACTTGAAGAAATAGAAATAGGAGGGACCCCAAAAAAATGCAAAATTGAATTGGAAAAAGGTTTGGAGGTGCTCTCAAAGAATGGTGATGTCATATCAAAACCTCAAATGGATGTTGTGATTGATACTGGCGATGACATTTATTTTATTGAAGCAAAATGTCATGAGATATTTGACAACCATAAATCTATAAAAATGAAATGGAAATATATGGAATCAGAAATGATGAAATTGTTTTTGGGGAATTGTTCCAATATCTCTGAGCTATTAATAAAAGAGAACAAGAAACAAGTTTCATATATCGGAATAAACAACGAATTCCTTAGTCCTCAGGATTTTGGATGTAATTTGAAGACAAACCATTTTGATTTCAAACAATTCCTTTGTCATCTAATGGGTATCATGTCTTATCAAAAATCAAAAGGGAAACAAATTCATTTTTACTACCTTTTTTATAAAAATGAAGAGTATTTGAAAAACGTGGAATCAAAGCTGTATGAGGAACTTGATGATGAGATGAATCTGGTTATAGAACACTTTGGAAAGCTTTATCCAGCTATAATGTTTGGCTATTTTTATCACAACCGATACGACACTCTGAACGCTATTAAGTTGGAGAGATAACGTTATCTCCCAAACACCTCCTCATAGCTAACTTCCTTATAAAACAATACACGAGACTTTATGCCTTCAATCTTTCTGGGTTTGAATTCGGTGGAAGATACGGCAATCCGTTCGCCTCTTCCAAATAGTTGTTGAAGGATGTTGAAACTAATGTGATTGTATTCCGCATCGCACAATAATCGATAATACCTATGCTGGAGATCACGATAATACCGTGTTTCTGGTTTAGGAATGGACACTGTGCCTTCTATGCAACGTTCAATAATGTCCTCTATGCGGGCAAAGTCATTAGACTGGACATCGCTGACAGCCTTTTTCATCATTTCTTTGGTTAGGGCCTTTTCATTTCCATCAAAACGTTGCTCAATGCCTGTTGCTACAAGGCTGATGCGCTTGATAATGAAATTGATGTCTTCGGCCTTTTGACATTTGGTGTTGTGTGTCCCGGTCTTTACCAACTTTCTCACCTCATCCCAATTCGCTTTATTGATTGAAAAGCCTAGGGTGGACTGGTAACGCCTACCGCCAAAACTCCACGAAAGTCTGATAGGACTTTCACCATACACATTATTTCTTTTTTCCAAGGTAAATCTTACTGACATAGTGGTGTTTGTTTTTGCGATGCAAAAATAACTAAAAAATCTAATTACGCACGAAATTACGCACATAAAAATTTATTACTTATCTTCTTGCATTATAGTGATTTATAATCCGTGCTCATCTATTGCAAAAAGTCTATTCGTATTAGTGCCTGTTCGACTAAAACAAAAGCACAAATAATTCTAAAATTCAACCTCAATGAGTACTAAAAAATCACACAAAGAACAGGAGAGAAAAAGAAAGCAACAACTGGAAGCCCGTGCCAATGTCGATGCCTTCCGCACCCAACTTGAAATGAAAATCCGCAACCGATTCCCGGAACTGGGCACCGACCACCCCGCCGTGGTCGCCGAAATGGACGCCATCTGTGCCGCCGGACTTGCCGAAGGCATGATCGTCCTGGGGAAAATGGTGACCGGCATCCGCACTGAAATGGGAGTGAATCCCGAGGCCGACAAAGGCTCGCTCATCGGAGCCATCGTGCCCTACGTGCTCGGCATCACTATGGAGAACCCGATCGAGAACGGCCAACTAGACAGCACCCTTGCCAACGCTGCCGAGATCAAGACCCCGCTGCAAGTCAGGCTCTACTTCGACAACGAAGTGCGCAACCAGGTGGTGGAATGGGTGAAGGCTCACTACCCCAACGTGACCACGCGGCTCGGCCAACCCATCGTGAAACTGCCCAATGTGGTCGTCGAATTCAAGAAAGTGGTCAAAGACCCAGAATATCAACACCTCCTTGAACAGTAAAAACACAAGCCCTATGAACATAAGACTAGCCCAACAACAAGACGGAGCCCTTCTGTCTATTGAAACCGATTTCGACAAATTGATCGCCGATAATTTCAAAGAGATTTGTCAAGCTCTTGCAAAGTACTTGCGCATCCTTATGGAACTTGAAAAACTGCAACGAAGCAATGACAGCATAAAGGTGGATGAACTAATCGCTGTCGTCAGAAGTAGTGATGAAAAAAACGCACAAAGCAGTCTTGTGAATGAGTTCAACATTAGCCCAGACACGGCAAATTACATCCTTTTCACCTCAATCACTGAATTGCATTGGATACTTGACGCAAAAAGACTGCGGAATATGATCGACCATTACCTAAAAGACATCCGAGAATTTTTAGTAAAGATTGAGGTTTTGAAAAATTAAAAACAAGCATTTTGAGGTTGTATTTCTTTTCGGTCTTCTTGCGCTGTTTCCGATTTTTTCTTATCTTTGAAGCCTGAAATTTCGAGCAGAATTTCCCCCAACTCTAAACTCTAAACTCTAAACTCTCAACTGATTATGTTTTTAGTCTTCGATACAGAGACCACTGGTCTTCCCAAAAATGATAACGCCCCGTTGACCGATTTCGACAACTGGCCACGCATGGTGCAACTGGCTTGGCAGATCCATGACGAGAAAGGTCGCTTTGTGGAGAACCACAACTATCTCGTTCAGCCTGACGGCTTTGTCATCCCTATTGACGCCAAGATGGTGCATGGCATCTCCACCGAGCATGCCATGAAATACGGCAAGCCGCTCAACGAGGTGCTCGACCTGTTTATGATCTCCGCCGCCAAAGCAAAATACCTTGTCGGTCACAATATCAACTTCGATCTCAACGTGTTGGGCTGCGAGTTCCTGCGCTGCGGTCGCGAGAATCCCTTGCGCCGCTGGCAAATCATCGACACCTGCACGGAGAAGACGGCTGAGTTCTGCCAATTCCCTGGTGGCAAAGGCGGTAAGTTCAAGCTGCCGCGCCTAGGTGAGTTCCATCACCTGTTGTTTGGCGAGTACTTCGACTCAGCCCACAACGCCTGTGCCGACGTGGAGGCCACCGCTCGCGTCTTCCTCGAACTGATCCGTCGCGGTGTGCTGGATGAGTCCGACCTCCACGTCGACGCCCAGTTCATCGACGACTTCAAGGCTGCCAACCCCGATGTGATCCAACCTGCGGGCATCAAGGTGGAGGCGAACTTTGACGAGGAGGAAAAGGTGGAGGAGGAGCCCGAAACGGGCAACTATATTCCCCAACACTTCACCCATCTCCATGTCCACTCGCATTATTCTATGCTCGATGGCATGTCGAAGGTGCCCGATTTGGTGAGCAAATGCAAGAAAAACGGCATGTATAGCCTCGCCCTCACCGACCATGGCAATATGTTCGGCATCAAGGATTTCGCTGATACGGTGAACAAGGAGAACGGCAAGGTGAAAGATGCCATTAAGGAACAACAGGCCATTATAGGGAAGCCTGAGTCTACTGATGAGGAAAAGATTGCCGCACAAGAGCAAATCGAGAAGCTCAACAAGCAGTTCTTCAAGCCGATCTTCGGTATTGAGACCTATTGTGCTCCCATAAGTATCGACAAACGCGACGGCCGTCAGGACCGTGGTTGGCACCTTATTTTATTGGCGAAGAACAAAACGGGCTACCACAGCCTCTGCAAGCTGAGTTCCATCGCCTACACGGAGGGATTCTACTACAATCCCCGTATCGACCACAGCCTGCTAGAGAAATACCATGATGGTCTGATATGCAGCTCCGCCTGTCTTGCGGGCGAGGTGCCGCAAAAGATCATGAACGGTGACATGAAGGGTGCGGAGGAGTCGATCCAATGGTTTAAGAACTTATTTGGTGATGACTATTACCTTGAAGTCCAGCGACATAAAACCGACAAACCCGGTGGCGACACCGAGGTGTACGAACGCCAAAAAGAGGTGAACAAAATCATCTTTGATTTGGCGAAGAAATATGATGTAAAGGTCATCGCCACCAACGACGTCCACTTTGTGGAGGAGGAACACGGCGAGGCGCACGACCGCCTCATCTGCCTCAGCACGGGCAAAGACCTCGACGATCCCACGCGTATGCACTACACCAAACAGGAATGGCTGAAGACACCCGAGGAGATGGGTCGCATCTTCTCCGATCATCCCGAGGTGCTGGAGAACACGCAGGAGATTGTCGACAAGGTGGAGACCTACAGCATCGACTCCGACCCCATCATGCCCAAGTTCCCCATCCCAGAGGACTTTGGTACGGAGGAGGAATATCGCAAGAAGTTTACCGAGGAAGACCTCTTCAATGAGTTTACCCGCGACGAGCACGGCAACGTGGTGATGTCGAAGGAAGAGGCCGAGAAGAAGGTCAAGAAACTGGGCGGCTACGACCGTCTTTACCGTATCAAGCTCGAGGCGGACTATCTCGCCAAGTTGACTTGGGAAGGTGCCAAAGAGCGTTATGGCGAGAACCTTACTGAGGATCAGATTGAGCGTATCAAGTTCGAGCTGCACGTGATGAAGACCATGGGTTTCCCAGGCTACTTCCTTATCGTGAGCGACTATATTCGTGCCGCAAGAGAGGAATTGGGCGTCTCGGTGGGCCCAGGCCGTGGCTCGGCTGCTGGCTCGGTGGTGGCCTATTGCTTGAAGATCACCGATCTTGACCCGCTGAAGTACGACTTGCTGTTTGAGCGTTTCCTCAACCCCGACCGTATCTCTCTGCCTGATATCGACGTCGACTTCGACGATGAAGGCCGTGAGCGCGTGCTTAATTGGGTGACCAACAAATACGGCAAGGAGAGAGTGGCGCACATCATCACCTACGGCACCATGGCGGCCAAGTCGGCCATCCAAGATGTGGGTCGTGTGCAGAAGGTGCCGTTGCCCGAGGTCAATAAGATCAAGGGCTTCATCCCTGACCGCAATTTCGATGAGTCAGCCGTAAAGGCCGTCGAGGGCGAACTGCCCAAGAAGATGCCCAAGGTCAACCTGAAGAACTGCTACAAGTATGTGCCCGAGCTGAAGGATTTGCTCAATGGCGACGATAAAAACATCTCTTCCATGCTGACCTATGCCGAGGAGCTGGAGGACACCAACCGCCAAATCGGTATCCATGCTTGCGGTGTCATCATTGGCGCCGACGACTTGACTAACGTGGCCCCGGTTTGTACCGTTAGGGATAAAGATACCAAAGAGGATGTCGTGGTGACCCAATATGACGGCCATGTCATTGAGACGGTCGGCCTCATCAAGATGGACTTCTTGGGCTTGAAGACCTTGACCTTGATCAAGGATGCCTTGAAGAACATCAAGAAGACCCGTGGCATCGACATCGACATCGACCACATCCCGATTGACGATGAGGAAACCTATAAGTTATACTCGGCTGGCAACACCATCGGCACGTTCCAGTTTGAATCGCCTGGCATGCAGAAATACCTGCGCGAGTTGCAGCCTTCTGTCATCGGCGACATCATCGCTATGAACGCCCTATACCGTCCCGGCCCGATGGACAACATCCCTGACTTCATTGCCCGTAAGCAGGGTAGGCAGGAGATTAAGTACGACTTCGACTGCATGGAGAAATACCTGAAAGACACCTATGGCATCTGCGTCTATCAGGAGCAGGTGATGTTACTCTCGCGCGAGTTGGCCGACTTCACGAGAGGTGAGTCCGATACCTTACGTAAAGCCATGGGTAAGAAACAGTTGGCCAAGATGGAGGAGCTCTATGGCAAGTTCATGAAACAAGGTGTGGCCAAGTTGACCAAGACCGAGAACCTTCCCGAAGATGAGGTGAAAAAGCGTTTGGAGAAGATTTGGGAAGAGTGGAAGAAGTTCGCTTCCTACGCCTTCAACAAGTCGCACGCGGCTTGCTACAGCTGGGTTTCGTACCAGACGGCCTACCTCAAGGCGCACTATCCCGCTGAATTTATGGCTGCGGTGCTCAACAACGAGTTGGGCGACATCAAGCAGGTGAACTTCATGACAGAGGAATGCAAGCGGATGAAAATCAACGTGCTTGGTCCCGATGTCAACGAGTCGGAATATGAGTTCTCGGTCAACGAGAAAGGAGAGATTCGTTATGGCATGGGTGGCATCAAGAACGTGGGCGAAGCGGCTGTGGCCGGCATCGTAGCCGAGCGCGAAGCCAACGGCAAGTTCAAGGACTTCGGTGACTTCGTGATGCGTGTGGCCGACAAAGGCCTTAATGTCAGGGCTTTGGAGAGCATGGGCATGGCCGGTTGCTTCGACAGCTTCAAGGGCTTCCATCGCGCCATGTTGTTCTATATCGCACCTAATGATTCCGTGTCGTTCTCCGAACGAGCCATGCGTATGGTGGCCTCGTACAACGAGCGAAAGAACTCGTCGCAGATGGACCTCTTCGGCTTCGGTGGCGACGAAGGGGCAGAGGAGACCTTCAGTATTCCGTTGCCCGATTGCGAGCCTTGGTCGAAGATGAAGGAACTGGAGATGGAGAAGGAGGCGCTAGGCTTCTATATCTCCTCGCATCCTATGCAGGTCTATCATCTGCCTATCAAGTACTTCTGTAACTGCGATGTGGAAGGCTTGAAGGCTGCACTGAACGATGTGGAGAAAAACCTAAAGCGTCCGGTGCGTCTTGGCGGACAGATCACGCGAGCCGAGGAGTTTACGGCGAAAAACGGTAATCAATATGGTCGGTTCACCATCGAGGACCAAACAGGCGCCTTGCAGTTTGCTATGTTTAGGGAGAATTATCGAAATAGTAAGAACTTGTTGACGGTCAATTCGTTCGTGATGCTTTCCGGTATCATGGACCGACCTTTCCCCAAGGCGGGACAGGATCCCAATTTCGTGTTGCAGACGCTCGAAGTCCGTTTCACGGAGGCGCGCTTGCTGGACTCGCTTTTGGAAACCACTTCTAAGACGGTCTACATCAAGTTGAATGTATCGGAGATGAACAAGGATAGTATGGAAGAGTTTATCAAAGTTCTGAAGGAGAACCCTGGTAAACAGGATTATAAATTGCATCTCTTTGACCCATTAGGCAAGAGGTCCTGCAACCTTACTCCCGTTAAAGGAAAGATTAATGCACAGGAGGTGCTGCCCTTGTTGGAAAAGATGCCTTTTGTGGAATTTGACTTGCGATAAAAAAGAATATTTGTATCTTTGCAGACCGAAAAAAAGAATAGTAACAAATCTATAAACTAAACTGATTAAAACAATGGCAGTAATTCAAATGACCGACGACCGTTTTGAAGAGGTCGTCCTGAAATCAGAACTTCCCGTGATGGTGGACTTTGGCGCCACTTGGTGTGGCCCCTGCAAGAAGGTGGAACCCATCATTGAGGAACTCTCGGAAGAATATGAAGGCAAAGTGGTTGCCGTGAAGTGCGACGTCGAGGAATGCCCCGGCACCGCCGCCAAGTTCGGCATCATGAACATCCCCACCGTCCTTTTCTTCAAGGGTGGACAACCTGTCGACAAGAACGTCGGCGCCGCCCCCAAGAAGGTGTTCGTGGAGAAGTTAGAGAAATTGTTCTAATAAACACGGGGAACACAAAACTACAACCTTTTACCGTCATTGCGGGCTTGACCCGCAATCTCCTTAGCGTGAAAGACTCTCTTCGCGCATAGGAGATGGCGGATGGCTCTCCGCCATGACGGTAAAAAGTTTAATGTAGTGGTTCTCGGCCGATTGTCAACTAACAATTCAACGATCTTGGACTTTTCAATCGATAGGAACCGGCTGACGCAATTCGGCAGCTTGGAGTTCTTGGCACGTCAAATCGTGGAGGGATTCATCACGGGTTTACACAAGAGTCCCTTCCACGGTTTTTCTGTTGAGTTCGCCGAACATCGCCTTTATAACACGGGTGAGCCCATCCGCCATATCGACTGGAAACTCTATGGCCGCACGGAGAAGCTCTTCGTCAAGCGCTATGAGGAAGAGACCAACCTGCGCTGCCAACTGGTCATCGACCAAAGCTCGAGCATGTGCTTTCCCGTGAGGCAGAAGGTCGACTTCGAGCATCCCAACAAACTCTTTTTCTCCATCTATGCCGCCGCCTCACTCATGGAGCTGATGCGCCGCCAACGCGATGCCGTGGGCCTCGACTTGTTTGACGAGACGATTGCGTTTCACGAGCCAGCCAAGTCATCCAATGTGCACAACAAGCTGATTTATACCGAGCTGGAGAAACTGATTGACACTTACGATAAAAACAACCGCAAGACGACTTCGACACCGCAGTGCCTGCACCAGATTGCTGAGATGACGCACCGCCGCAGCCTTGTGGTCATCTTCACCGACATGCTCGACGGCCTCGACGACTACAAGCCGATGTTTGAGGCGTTGGAGCATCTGAAATACAACAAACACGAAGTCATCCTGTTCCATGTATTCGACAGCAATTTGGAGCAGAATCTGGACTTTGAGAACCGCCCGTACCGTTTCGTCGATTTGGAGTCGGGCGACGTGCTGAAACTCAATCCTGTTGAGGTTCAGGAGGCATACAAGAAGATCATGACCGAGCGCAAGGAGGCACTGTTGCGCCATTGCTACCAGTACCAAATCGACTACGTTGAGGCCGATATTAATAAGGACTACAACCAGGTCTTGACGAGCTACTTAATCAAAAGAACAAAACTGCATTAATCATGAAACGCTTTGCAATCACTGTGCTGGCGGTATTCGCCTTCATACTCTCACTTCGTGCGCAAGTGCATATCCAGGAAATGTCTAATTATGAGCCTGTTGGGCGTAATTTGCTGAACCAAAGGGAAATCATCGCCTTTAAGGAGACTTTTGATGTCACAATCCAACGTGCTGATTTCGACTCGGTTACGAATACAGTACTGCTCACTTTGATAGATGAAGCTGTAAGAGATGAAAAGATTGTCGATTCAGGCATCTGTCATGCGGTGTTTTTCGACCTTGAGCATAATGAGTTGAAATGGAGGAAGAAATACTATAGGAATGAAGAGCTTTACATCAAGAGAGGCCCTATGGTCTTCAAAGTCAAAGAAAACGACTTCTTTTTGGTTGAAGCTGAGACGGGCGAAGAACAGTTTAAAATAGGGACTGGCATGTGGCCTGTGTATTTCAATACAGAAGAAGGTTGGATGATTTGTATGACTGGTATGAAGGGCTTGGGCAGTAGGCGAAATCTGTGTAGAATCGATTTGAAATCTAAGTCGCATGTTTGGGAGCGTGACGTCAAATCGGCTCAGGAGTTTGAGATGGCAACGAAACTGGATGACTCGACGATGCTCTTTGTTGGCAACGGCTTGTATTCAGTGGATGTCAACAACGGCGAGGGTTGGCGCTTGGAAACGAATATGCAAGAGATATCGAACGAAAACTATGGCCTATATAGTTTGGTTTCTTCAGTTAGGGTTTGCTCTAATCCTTTTGTCGATGGTTCCGATATCTATATCGCTGGCATTAAAAGACTTATAAAAACCGATCGTAACGGCAAGGAACTGTGGCATGCGAGGTTGCCGGAACAAAAGACCAGTTTCTCAAGGCTGTTTGCAACGAAAGATTATTTGCTTATGGTCAATATGGGGTTTGCACCTCACTCATACTCTTTCTATTATACGTATTTGGGCAAATGGGGTAAACCTTTTTTGGCAGCGTATGACAAGAAAACGGGAAAGAATGTGTATTTGCACGAACGTAAGAAATATGCGGATTTTATCAAGGACGTGGAGTTTAGGGATGATGATGCCTTGTTCTTGCTATTTGCTGATAGGAAAGGTCACCAGTCGGTGGAGAAATATCAGGCCAATACTGGTGCGCTTGTGAGCAGAAAGGAAGTGCCGCCAGTGGTGATTCAGTCTTCGGGCAGTATGAATGCCTTTGTTGACTCCGATGTTTGTGTCAAGAAAGACAACAAATTTGTCCACTTGGTTGAGATGGATACGGTTGGCGTTTATGTGGTTTGCGACAATGGGGTGCTCCACCTTGATGGCGATTTGAAGGGCACGGACTTTATCAGTTTTAATGATTTGTTTGTCTATAATGGTAACTATGGCGATTTACGTTTTTATGCCCACGGTAAGGAAACGGTCGTTGTGGACGGTGAAGATAGGGAGGTGGCGACACTCAATTTCCCCGATGTGTTTTGCACCGAGTCACAGATTTATAGCATTAAAGACAAGTCTTTGTATGTGATTAATAAGGAGCAGTTTTATAAATAGGTGTGGCTGTCTTATTGACGACCAAGGCGATGCAACAAAAAAGTCCGAGAGCAAGCTCCCGGACTTTTTGTTTCCCCGAAGGGATGAAAAATTACTTACCTAACAATAACTTTTACAGAAACGGTGTTCTGGTTATTTTGCAAACTGATGACGTAGACGCCGCTGGCAAAGCTGTGGCTGATGCGCTCAGTGCTGCCTGCGTTGATCTGTTTCATCATCATGGGCTGACCGAGCACGTTGTACACGGTCATTCTATAGTGGGCGTTGTCGCCGTTTTCGATGACAAACTCATGGTCGGCGCTCCAAATCTTCACGTTGGCCGTCATGCCTTCTTCAACGCCATCGTCGGTGAGGTCGATGAAGATAGGCTCGTCAAGACCAACATTGGGATTGACAGTGTTGGCATTGGGAGACCATTGTCCTTCTGTGGTGTAATATCCGCTAACGAGATTGTTATCCATGTCGAAGACCATAATGAAGTTGATTCCTTCATCGTTGACGTTGGGCAGGATGCCGCCAAACCAACCGTCCTTACCAGCCACCAACTCTTTGTAGAAGTCAGCATACTGGTTGATGCCGACATAGTCAACGCCGGTAGTCTCAATGCTGGTTGAGTAAACGGGACGCAAATCGTCTTCGGTGGCATACATCATGGCGAAGCTCATCGGGCTCTCGTTGCTCTTGACGTAGAAGGCTGAGCCGGTGTACTCGTCTCTGTCGGTGCCGAAGTTGAGCACGGTGGCATAGTCGTCGCTGGTGAAGACCTGGTCGACAGTGGTGCCGTCGTGGCCGTCGTTGAGGCGGATGCGCAGGTAGACCTGGTTGCCAGGAGTGAAGCGGGCGTTGGCGGTGGGCTCGTTCATGAACCAAGCGAAGCCGGTGCCTTCTTCATTGGTAGTGAACTCACCATAGCTTCCCTCAGTTGCCAGGCTCGGGCTGGTGCTGCGGTAGAAGCCGTTGAGGTTGGCATAGATGACATTACCCGCACCAGCGGTCTCAGGACCGTCGTCACTGACGATGAACTGGTTGGTGTAACGGTAGGTGGTGTTCGGCTCAAGGTTGAAGATGTATGTGGCAGTGGCCACAGGCACGCGGTTGTTGTTCGAACCGTTGTTGCCTTGGATGTAGTAAGGCATATAAGCCAAGATGAAAGGCTCGTCCTCACCGTGGACGGTGCCGGCAACACTGACTTCTTCAGTGGCGTTGCCGCCTTCGTGGTCGATGGTGCCCGTGTAGGAGCCCACTTCAAGACCTTCCATAAGGCGGACGTAAATGGTCACAGGCTGATTGGTGACGACGCCGTCGGCAAACGGGACGGACAACGTTTCGCCATAGTCCTCGTCATCCAATGAGATTTCAAAGCCTTCGGGCGCGGTCACCGCGATATTGCCTTGACCTTCGAGGTTGGCACCTGTGAGGGTGTAGCTCTGCGAGTTCGAAGGACCGTTGTCGACCATATAGTCGAGACCATTAATAGTACTAGGTGTAGCCGTCAGGGTCGGGTTGGCGTTGCTGCCCGAGACGAGCAGGATGTTGTCAACCTCCCACGCAGCGGCTTCGTTTTCGTCGCAGGTGTACTTGAAGGCAATGTGGCAGTTGCTGCCGCTGAATTCGTCGAGGCTGATTTCGCCCGACTCGGTCCAGGCCCAGCTACCAGATGAGAGTTCGCAAGTCAGGGGTTCCCAGCTGGCTGCGTTGGGGTCGGTGCCATCGTAGTCGTTGGAGAAGAGCACTTCGATGGCGGGGCCAGTGTAGTTCATGGCGGTGACAAAGGTCAGCACTACATCGCTGTAGCTGTCGAGGTCGAAGGCGGGCGAAATGAGCCAGTCTTCGTTGGCGCCGTGGTTATAGCCGTTCATGTAGGCGTAGTGATTACCGCTGTGTTCGGCAATGGTCCATTCGGCATCTTCGCCTTCCACGTTGACTTGTGTCCAGCCGTGCCAATCCTCTTCCCAGTCTTGGTTGAAGATGATGACGAGGTCGTTCTGGATCACATATTCTGCGCTGACGACGGGGCTGTCGTTGCAGCCTTCCTTTTCGGCGTAGGCCCAGAGGGTCATGCTCTCGTCGACGGTGATGGCTTCCTCATATTCCTCCCAAGGACCGTTCTCGGAGTCGAGGCTGTAATAGATGGTTGCATCGGAAGTAGTGCAGCTGATGGTGACATCCTGGGTCTCGTAATAGGTGCCGCCGGCAGGAGTAAAGGTCGGGGCTGCCACGGTGCACGAGCCGCCTTCGCCTTGCATGAAGATGTCGAGGAAGAAGTTGTACTCGCCGTTGGTCATGTTGCTGGTGGCGTAAGCCTTCACGACGCTTTCTGTTTCGGTGACGCGCAAAGCCATAGCACGGGTGTCGCTTGTGGCGTTGACGATGTTGAAGCCGAAATACTCAGGTACCAAGCTCTCGGGATCCGAGACGCCGGTGGCGATGGTCCATGCGGTCTTCTCACCGTTCATTACGAGGTTGGTGCCGCTGTTGCCATAACCGATCATGTCACCGTTGGCATTGGTGAAGGTGTAACCGTCGGCGGTGACGTCGACCGTCCAGTAGTAGCTGTCTTCGTCGCCAAGGATGCTGGCGGGGATGATTTCGTCAGTGCCGTTCATCACGCTGGTGAACTCAGTGGTGGTGAGCTTGCCGCTTGTCAGGGTGTTGGCAATGGCGAGGTAGGCGTCGACCGTCTCGTTGTAGCGGGCGGCGAGGATGACGCGGTTGCCAGCGGCAAGGGCGTCCACATCGCTGATGCGGATGTAGTCGTCGCCAGGCACGGGCTGAGCAGTGACGCTGCCGCTGCAGCTGACTTCGATGTCGTCGACGTCGGCGCAGGTGATGGTGATGTCTTCGTCGTTGTATTCACCGACGGCAAGACCGGCTTTCAGACGGACGTAGACGGAGGTCTCTTCGATGGTACCGTTGCTGGGGTTCAGCGTGATGGCGCTCTGTGCGGCGAAGTCGTCGCCTGAGGCGAGAGAGATCTCATAGTCGGCGGCTTCGGCGATGACGACATTGCCGCTCAGGTTGAGGCCGCTGACGGTGAAGCTCTGCTCATCCGAAGGGCCGTTGCCTTCCATATAGGTGAAGCCTGTTAGGGCAAGCGGGGTGACGGTGACCACAGGGTCAGAGGTCTGGCCGACGAGCAGGATGTCGTCGACTTCCCAACCGGCAGCCTCTTCATCTGTGCTGGTGTACTTGAAGCCGATGTAGCAGTTGGCGCCGCTGAAGTTGCTCAGGTCGATGTTGCCCGATTCAACCCAAGTCCAGCTGCCTGTTGAGAGGGCGCAGGTCAAAGGTGTCCAAGTGGCTGCTGACGGGTTGGTGCCGTTGTAGTTGTTCGAGAAGAACACCTCGAGGTCGGAACCATCATAGTTCTTGGCCGTACGGAAGGTCAGCACCGGGTTGCTGTATGCGTTGAGGTTGAAGGCAGGTGAGATGCACCAGTCTTCATTGGCATGTGCGGCTCCGCTGCTGTAACCGTTGGCATAGGCGTAGTGGTTGCCTTGGTGGGTGGCCACGGTCCAGGTCATATCACCTTCCACGCTTACGAAGGTCCAGCCGTTCATTTCGCCTTCCCAGTCTTGGTTGAAGATAGTGACTACGCCGAGTTGGATGATGTAGGCGGCTTCGGCGACATTACTGTCATCATAGCCATCCTTCTCGGCATAGGCCCAGAGGGTCATGGTCTCATCAACATCGATGGCGCCTTCGTATTCGCTCCAAGGACCATTCTCCGAAACGGTGCTGTAGTAGATGGTGGCACCGTCGGTGGCACAGCTGATGGTCACTTCCTGGGGCTCGTAATAGGTGCCGGCAGCAGGAGTGAAGGTAGGCGTGGCCACGACAGGTGTGGGCGGTTCGACGCCCTCGGTCTTCACGAAGAGGTCAATGTAGAAGTTGTAGTTGGCGGTGTTATTGTTGGAGACGGCATAAGCGCCGTAGTTATGGTTGTTGTTCAAGGCAAAGCCTCTGCCAGTTGTTGTGGCATTGGTGATATAGAAGCCAGTGTAACCAGGCACCATTGCGCTTTCACCAGCAGTCTCGTAGGCAATATTCCATTCTGTCTTCTCACCACCTGTGACAAAATCAGTACCGCTAGCGCCATAACCAATCAGCTCGCCAGCGGCGTTGGTGAAGGTGTAGCCGTTGTCGGTCACGCTGACCACCCAATAGTAGTTCTCTTCTTCATTGACGATGCTGGCAGGCACCACTTCGTCGGTGCCCGAAGTGGTGGAGGTGAAGAGCACGCCAGTGGGCTTACCCGACGAGGCAGCGGTCATGGCGTAGTAGTCGGAGGCGTTCTCGTCGAAGCGGGCGGCCACGATGACATAGGCGCCATCGGTGAGGCTGCTCAGGTCGCTGATGCGGACATATTCGCCCTCAGTGGGTGTGGGCGGGGTAGGAGCATCGCCTGTGACGATGCCGGTGACACTGACATAGATGGTGTCGGCCTCTTCTGAGGCGATGGCGATTTGCTCGTTGTAGGTACCCACTTCAAGACCAGCCTTCAGGCGGATATAGATCTTGATGTCGTAGAAATGACCGGAACCCGGGATGAAGATCATGGCAGGGTTCTCGGGACGGAACATATTAACGGGCTGCGTCGAGACCTCGAAGCTCTCGGAGGGATAGACGCTGACGTTGTGGGTCAGGTAATCGCCGCTGACTTCGAAGTATTGGATCTCTGATGGACCGCCATCCTCAAATTCGTAGGTGAAACCTGTGAGCGTAGACGGGTTGACGCTGAGCACCGGACGGTGTGTGAACTCGATGTCGTCGGCGCTGACCACACGCAGTTGCGGGGCGTTGTAGCAGCTGATGATGCCGGTCACGGTCACCAGGTCGCCTTCCATCATGCCTTCCACGGTGGGGATGCGGTAGATGTTGAGGTCGTTGCCGTCTTGGCTGATGACGGTAGTGCCGCTCGTGTTGATGGTGCCGATGATGGCGTTCTCGATCTTCACACGGGTGGCTTGCAGCAGGTTGTCGCCGCTATAGTCGCTGTTGATGGCTTCGATGGTCTGGACGGCCAGGGGCAACTCGTTGCCTGAAGAAAGGATGGCAAAGGCGTTAGCATTGCCGCCGTTGATGCCGCTCAGCTCGACAAGACCGTTGTAGACGGCATGCTTACCGTAGGCGCGCACGTTGTCGCCGATGGCGAGGGCGCTGGGGACGGTGTTGGCGTTGAGGTAGAGGTCGATGCCTGCGGTCTCGTCTTGGATGTAGATGTTGCGGCCGTCGATGAAGATGACGGTACCTTCCACGCAGGCGTAGGCGTTGTTTTCCAAGGCGCGTGCTTCAGCGATGGTGATAACCTCGTTGATGGTATAGGTGGCTTCAGCGATGGCGCTGTTGTCGTAGCCCGAGGCGACGGCAATGGCCTTGATGGTGGTGGTCTCGCTCACCGTGATGGGTGCGCTATATAAGGTGCTGTTCTCGGTGGGGTCGCTGCCGTCGAGGGTGTAATAGATGGCGGCGTTGGCGGTCTCGCAGCTGATGGTCACGTTTTGTTCAGTCATGTAAGTGCCGGCCACGGGCGAGAAGGTCGGGGTGGCGGCCACGGGCAGGGCATCGACGGCGCCACTCAGGGCGATGGTCTTGGTGATGTCGCCGCTGGTGATGGTGACATTGCCGCTATAGTTGCCCACTTCCAAGCCGGCTTTCAGACGGACGTAGATCGTGATCTCGGCTAAGGTGCCGCTGACGGGTGAGACCTCGTCGCTGTCGAAATAGCCGTTGTCGGGGCTGAGGCTCAGCTCATAGTTGGTGGGAGCCGTCAAAGTGACGTCATCGGTGAGGTCGGTACCGCTGATGGTGAAGTTCTTGGATGCCGAAGGGCCGTTGCCCACCATGTAACGGAAGTCAGTCAGCTCGGTGACGGAGACGGTGATCTCGGGGTTGAGTTCGGCATGGAGCACGACGTCGGATGCCAAGGCTACACGCAGTTGAGGTGCATTGAAATAGCCGATGACGCCAATCACGTCAACGACATTGCCTTCCTCGATGCCCGTTAAGGCGGGCACTTTGTAGATGTTGGTGCTGCTTTCGCCTTGTGTCAAAGGCGTGTTGCCACCGGTGTTGATGGCGCCAATGGTGGCGGCTTCAACTTTCACGCGGGTGCATTGCAAGGCATCTGCTCCGCCTGCAAGGATTTCGGCGATGGTCTTCACGGCCAAAGGCAGTTCGTTACCTGAAGAGAGGATGCTGAAAGCACTGCTATTTTGGTTGATTCCAGTGAGTTCAATGAGGCCATTATAAACAGTCTTCTTACCATAGGCTTTAACCTCATCACCTAAAGCAACACCTGAAGCGTTCGCATTGAGGTATAAATCGATACCTCCTGTGGGATCTTGAATATATACGTTTTTCCCGTCGATGAATGTAACCACACCTTGGACTAAGGCATATGCGTTATTGGCTAAAGCCTTGGCTTCGGCAATAGTAATCAGTTCGGGGAAAGTATAAGTAGCCGTGGCGACAGCGCTGGCGGTATAGCCGCTCTTGAAGGCCTTGGCTTTGAGGGTCGTGGTCTCGCTGATAGTCAGTGGCACGCTGTATTGCGAGCTGTTTTCGGTCGGCTCGGTGCCATCAGTGGTATAGCAGATGGTGGCGCCGTCGGTGGCACAGCTGATGCTCACCGATTGTGGCTCATAATAAGTGCCTTCTGCAGGAGTGAAGGTCGGGGTGGCCACGGTTTCTTGCTGTTGACCACCACCATCATCTTTTTTATAGAGTTGTACAGGTTGCTGGTTTGAGTAAGAGCTTGACTTAAAGTAGCGGAATCTCAAATTGTTGTTCGCACTATTGAATCGCATCACAGAAGTGTTTGATGTTATTTTCACGCCGTCACTTTCACATTCAAGCGTGTTGAGTGAGGGTGAAGTGCCAAACTTTATAGTGTTGCTACTAGACTGGCCGTAAATGTATTTGCCGTCGTTTGTCCCGCCGTTGACTTTAATGGAATAACCATCCGTCATTGCTTCAATTGTGATTGTCACAACGTCGGAAGCTGTGATGGTGCCGTTTGAGTTTGTCAATTCAACATAGCAATTTGCTGCATCAACGCCTGTCCATGAATAGGCAGTAGTGGCGTCAAAATCATAAACTAGAAGGTATTTTCCTTCCCAACTTGCTGGAGCGGAAGTTACCTTAACGTAGTTGTCTTGGCCAAATGCGGTAATTGCATTCATGACCAACAGCAAAAACGCCGTCAACAAAAAAGTTAGTTTGTGTTTCATTTGAAAAATGTTTAATTATTTGATACTTAATGATTTAATACAATACAATAAGGGCGCATAACCCTATATTAAACAAGGTGTCAAAATTAGGAATAACTCCAAAATGGACGCTGATGCCACGCGATTAGTTTTCAACATTTTATCAACAGGTTTTTCAACAACGGTTGTTGAAAACGTTGTCCTGGAAGGACAAAAAAAAGAGACGCCCGAAAGCGTCTCTTCTATTATGAAAAGGTGTTTTGTTTCTAATTAGAGGGCGAAGCCAAGGCCAACAAAGAGGCCATTGGTCTTCAGAGTGATATTGTTGTTTGAGTTGAGGTCGATTAGACCGAGACGATAGCCACCAAACAGGTTGAATTGGCTGAACTGCAAGTTGACACCCAACACGCCATAGAGGTTGAAACGGCTCCATGTGCTGTTGTCGCCATACCAATTACTAGTGTTCTCACCAAAAATAGGGTCAGTACCTTTGGTTTGGCCAACCAATGCCAAACTTGCCATCGGGCCAATAAAAGGAGTAATGGTAACGTCGCGGTTGATGTTGATGCCATAATTGAACAGAATTGGGACGTCAACAAGAACTTGGGTCTCACTTACCGATCCTTGGAGGATCCAAAGAGAACTTTGACCACTTCTCTTGTTCATGCGGAGATCAGCACCAGCAGCAACACCAATGCCTTTCGAGAGGCCGAAGTTCTGGGTGAAACCAAAGCAGAAACCTTGATAGTTGGTAGTAGAGGTGCTGCTGCCCACGGTTTGGATGAACGATTCAGGAGCATAACCTGCGTAAATCATTGATTGTGCCTGCACATTTCCGGCAACGAACATGGAGGCTACGAGAGCCACGATTGCAAATAATTTCTTCATTGCTTTAGTTTTTAAAGGTTATTATTTGATTTTGTTTTCTCTTTTCATTTCAGCTGCAAAAATAGCACTTTTCTTAATGCCAACAAAAAAATAGAGCTGCAAAAACCGTGCCTCAAATTTTATTGTTATCTTTGCAGCGTTATAACATTTCATAATTATGAAGAAAGTAGTTCGAACGGTTTGGATTGGCGCCTTGTCGGGCCTGGCATTCTTGGCTGCCTGTTGCACACAGAACGGCTTGACGCGCAAGGAACGCAAGCAACTTGTCAAAGAGCGCGATTCCATCCAAGAGATTCTGACGCGTCGCGAGGGCGCTGCTGTCTATGGCTCGCCCGAGATCATCGCCAACTATAAGTTGGAAAACCTGCGCATGCAGAGCCGACTCGACACCATCAACGCCCAGCTTGGCGAAGAGGTGGACCTGGAGAAGAGCGCACAGCGTGTGGCTTTGCAGGAACGTATCGCGAACCTTCAGGCTGCCTTGCAACGCCGCGAAGGCGCTTGCGTCTATGGCTCGCCCGAGGTCCTCGAGGAATACGGCAAGGAGACGCGTCGTATGAGGGATGAACTGGAAGCGGTCCGCAAGGAGCTCCGCGAACTCGAAAAGTCGGAAGGCTCAAAGATCAACGACGGCAAAGTGGAAGCCCTTTATGGCGTCCCGGTGCCGTGATGACAACGTCTCTTTATTGCTGAAACCATGACGAAACGCCTCGGTTTCCATAAACGCGTGATGCTCGAGATCAATCACGCGGTGTTGCAACAGCGCATCGAAGAGCATGAGTTGCACCAGCTTTTCTGGGAGTGCACCTTGCGCTGTAACCTCAACTGCCGCCATTGCGGCTCCGACTGTCGTATGCTCTCCGAGAAAGACGACATGCCGCTGGCTGATTTTCTTAAGGTGCTCGATGAAGTGCGTGCCCACATGGATCCCTCCAAGGTGATGGTCATTACCACGGGAGGCGAGCCGACCGTGCGCCCCGACTTGGCCTGCTGCGGTGCCGAGATCAGCAAACGTGGCTTCGTGTGGGGCATGGTGTGCAACGGCATGCTGCTTACGGCCGAGAAACTCGATGAGTTCGTCGCAGCGGGATTGCAGTCCATCGCCGTCAGCTTCGATGGCTTCGAGGAAGACCACAACTGGATGCGCGGCAACCCCAACAGTTATAAAAATGTTTTGCGTGCCGTGGAGGCGATGAAACAACACCCTGGCCTCACTTGGGATGTCATCACCTGCGTCAACCGACGCACCATCAAATACCTGCCCGAGTTTCGTGACTTCCTGATTTCGTTGGGCATCCGCCGTTGGCGTCTGTTCACGGTGTTCCCCTTCGGCCGCGCTGCCGACGAGCCTGACTTCAAGCTCAGCAACGAGCAGTTCCGCGAGTTGATGGAGTTTATCAAGGCGACGCGCCTGCAGGGCAAGATACGTGCCGACTATGGCTGCGACGGCTTCCTCGGACCCTATGAGGGCGAGGTGCGCAACCATTATTATTCGTGCAGCGCTGGCATCAACATCGCCTCGGTGCTGGCCGACGGCTCCATCTCGGGCTGCCTCAGCATCCGTAGCGACTACCATCAAGGCAATATCTACAAGGACAGTTTCTGGGATGTGTGGCAAAACCAATTCCAGGTCTACCGTGACCGTAAGTGGATGAAGACCGACCAATGTGCAAAATGCAAGATGTGGCGCTATTGCCAAGGCAACGGCATGCACCTGCGCGACGGCGACGGAAAACTGCAGATTTGTCAATACAATATGATCAATGGATAGGATCTACATCGTCGGCTACATGGGTGCGGGCAAGACTACTGCCGCGCGCCGTCTCGCCCAACGCATGGGCTGGGAGGTGGTCGACACCGATGCCCTGTTCGAGGAAAAATACAAGATCTCTGTCAACGACTTCTTCAACAAATACGACGAGCCGCTTTACCGCAAACTGGAGTCGGAGGTGCTGAAAGCCACCGAGAGCCTCGACCATGTGGTAGTATCGACAGGAGGTGGCACGGCGTGTTTTTTCGACAATATGGACTGGATGAACCGACATGGCCTGACCGTCTTCTTGCGCATCAGTCCGCAAGCCGCCGTCGACCGCGTCATCCATTCGCGACACAAACGTCCTTTGGTGGAAGGCAAGAGTGAAGAGGAGCTGACGGAGTTCGTCAGCCAGCATTATGCTTCGCGTCTGCCATTCTACGAGCAGGCTCGCATCACCGCCAAGTCGGAAGACTTTGACATTGAGAGCCTGATGGAAGCCATAAAAGACATTCTCTGATGAAAAAGATAGCTTTAATGATAGGTATGCTATGGGCGTGCCTTGCCGCTACGGCGCAAGACCTCGACAGCCTCTATCAAGTGTTTGAGGACAACAGGGGAGAGGCGGCCTATCGTGCCGCCCTGGCCATCGACGAAACCATAGGTCGTGAGCCCAACTTCGATGCCGACACCGATAAGGACGAGATCAAGTTGAAGGTGCTGCGCACGATGATCCTCCATTTCTTCAATAACAACGACTTCCAGCATGTGGTGCAGTATTCCGAAGAGGGCATCGCACATTACAACAAGATCGACGACCCTTTCAACGAGGCGGGCTGCACCATGACCCTGGCCAACGCCTACCAGCGTCTTGGCCAATTGGACAAAGCCATCGAATGCTATAACCGTTGCAACGAGCTCATGGACCAGATCGGCGGCGAGATGGCCGAGGTCAACAAACGCTATGTCATCAACAACATCGCGGAGATCCATCTCAGTATGGGCGAACTGGAAACGGCAGAGGAGATGTATCGCAAATGCATCAACATGCTCGGCACCGTTGACCCTGCCGACACGGCCTCCAACCTCGACTTGGCCACTTATTACCAAAACCTGGCTGAAGTGCGTATTGCGCAAAACAACCCGGAGGCTGTGGATTTTGCTGGGCCATCGCTTGAATTGTCAAGGAAATACATGGACACCCCGCATAAGATCATCAACAGGTTGATGGCGCTTTCGAAGGCCTATCGCATCGTCGGTCGTAACGATGAGAGTGCCGCTTTGATGGATGAGGCGTTGAGCATCGCGAAGGAAAACGGCGAGACGTTTTTGGAAACCAGCATCTATCTTCAGCAAGGCGACTTCGCCAAAGCCATTGCCATGGCGGATGAGAACCATTTCGACGAGCTGCTGCAAGAGGCGCTTGAAGCTGCCTATCAGGCCGAACGTGAGAGAAATCCCAAGCTGGCATTGGAATACTATGAGCGGAGCATGATGATGAAAGACTCCGTCTTCAACGAGACACAGCAGCAACTCATTCGCGACTATCAGGTGCGTTATGCCACACAAGAGAAAGAACACGCCTTGGCGATGGAGCAAGAGAAATCAAAGCGCAACAGGATGTATGTCATCGTTTTGGCTATCGTCGCAGCGCTTTTGCTGCTCATCGCCTTTATCTGGTATCGTTTGGCGCAGATCCGTAAGAAACGCGCCGAAGAGTTGGCCCACCTCAACGCCACCAAGGACCGTCTGCTCTCCATTGTGTCGCACGACGTGAGGACACCTGTGGGGGCGATGTGCCAGGTGATGCGCGACTTGACCGACAACTACGACGGCATGGCTGAGACCGACCGCAAGGCCAAGATGGTTATGCTGCGCACCTCGTCGGAGGCGTTGAACGACCGGATGGAGAACATCATCCAGTGGGTGAAGGGCGAGCTGGAGAACAGCAAGGTCGAACCTGTTGACTTCAACCTCTCAGAGCTGGTGGATGAATGCGTCAGGGAGCAGGAAATGACTATTATTGCCAAATCACTCAAGGTCAGCAATGGAGTGCCGAAAGCGATGGTGGCTCACGACGACGTCAACGTGGTGCGCATCGTCATGCAGAACCTGCTCAGCAACGCGGTGAAGTTTTCCTATCCCGACGGCGAGGTCAGCGTGAAGGCGGAGGAGAATGGCGGCCGCATCTGGATTGAGGTTAGCGACAACGGCATGGGTATCGGTGAGAAGAAACTGGAGAAGATATTCAAGTTCATGACCTCATCGGCCAGCGGCACGAGTGGTGAGACCGGCACTGGCATCGGCCTCTTCGTAAGCAAGATGCTTGTGGATAAGATAGACGGTGAGATAACGATTGAGAGTAGGAAAGACGTGGGCACGACAGTGCGTTTTAGCGTGAAGGGAGGTGGCCAATGATTAGGATACTCATCGTCGAAGACCAACCGATATGCCGCATGGGGATCCGTTCCACCCTGGAACAATCCAATCTCGACTATCAGATTGTGGCCGAAGTCGATACGGTGGCGAAAGCCATAAGCTTCCTTGAGCAGAATGGCAGCCAAGCCGACCTCATTCTTTTGGACTATATGCTCCCCGATGGCACGGGCATGGATGTCATCGGTGCGGCCAAGCGCCTCTGTCCCGACGCCAAGATCGTCATCTTCTCGGGCGAGGCGGGTGGGGCCACCGTCAAGCAGCTGCTTGAGGCGGGGGTGAACGGCTTCATGAGCAAGAGCATCAACTCGGAGGAGATCGCTCTGGTGTTGCGTTCGGTGATGGCGGGCAACGACTACACGGGCGAGGCCCACATGCGCATCGAGAGCGACCTCAAGGCCGACTACGAAACCATGAAGACCCTCACGCGCCGCGAGATGGAACTCATTAGTTTGTGTGCAACAGGGCTGAATACCAAACAGTTGGCCGATGAGATGTGTGTAACGCCCCACAGCATCGAGAACATGAAGAGCAGCATCTTCAGCAAGGTAGGGGTGAAGTCGACCAACGAGCTCATCCTTTTCGCCTTTAGGGTCGGTCTCGTGAACTGAGTCCCCCAAACTCTAAACTCTAAACTCTCAACTCTCAACTAAGTTGTTGATAACTCTAAAAAAATGAAGGAGTTTTCTCCTCATTTTTCTTGTTTTTTATTGTATATTTTTACATCGGTGAAGCAGGTATTTTTCTTCACAATGTAAAGTATTGAGTATCAACAAAATAAATAATAGTAATATGAAAAAGCATTTTTTACTCTTTACGCTGCTTTTGGCGTTGATGATGCCGATGGCGGCAAATGCACAAGCACCCTCGCCGGTCGTTCCTTACTTGGAAGACTTTGAATCTTATAACGCAGGTGCCACTCCTTCCAATTGGAGCATTACGTCCAATGGTATAATAAACGGAAATGTTTCATATGGCGTCAATACCACTAATGGACTGAATGGTACAAAAAGTCTTAGGATGGTTACTCCAGCTGTAACTACGGCACAAGAGCCCGTTTACATCATTGCTAAGCTTCCAGCATTTGATTACCAAGCTGGTTTTCTGCATTTATTTTTTAACTCAAAGTTTACATCAACTGGTACTAATACTAAAGTAAAACTACAAGTTGGATATGTGGATAACAATAACACATTCCAAAAAGTAGGCTCGGATGTCTCACCAGATGATTCATATGGGACGGAACATCATTATAGCTTCGTCGGTACTACTTTGCCCGCTGGTGCCAGAATTGCTTTCCGTCAAATATCTTTAAGTGGAGCTCATTTTGAAGGAATGTGGGATATTGACAACGTCAATGTTTATCTTGATGTTAGAACGCCATACAATTATGTCGCTTCTGATATCACCAACACCTCTGCTTATCTGTCTTGGGATATGAATGGCAATTGCTCATATTTCGAAGTGGAATACAGTACCAACAGCGATTTCTCTTCTGCGATCAACGTACCCACAAACAATAAGTATTTCTCGTTGACCGACCTTGCGCCTGGCACCACCTATTATACTAGGGTCAGGGCGAAATACATCGATAATAACAGTAGCTATTTTACTTATGGTAGCTGGGCGACAAAGACGTTTACCACAACTTGCGATGCGCCTACAGGCTTGTCCGTGGATCCAATTAACATTACCGAAACCAACATCCGCGTGACATGGAATGACAACCTGATTAAGGACGTCGATCTGGAATACAAGCAATCGAACCAAACGGAGTGGCTGACTTTGGCCCAGAATGTCAGCCCTTACAACTATTACAACATGAGCGTTTCCGGTCTGAACCTCCAGCAAGGCACGCTCTATCAGGTGCGCGCTAAGTTCCCCTGCTCCGATTGGTGCGAACCCGTCGAGTTCCGTACGGCTTTCGGGGGCCTAAACGAACTCATGTATACTTTTGAGAATGGCATGCCTGCCGACTTCACCGTGACGGGTGCCGGGGCGGAAAATGTCAGTGTGAGTACCGAACAGTCTTTTGGCGCTGATCCGCATAGCTTGAAATACAACTTCGTGTCTGGCAATCCTTATCCATCGCCGGGAACATACACTTATGTTGGAATCGAAACCTATCTGAAAACCTATCAATTCAATGATTTCATGGTGTATTTTGACATGTATTGTACCGACACTCCTGGTACAGCCGAAAGTGTTGAGTTGCAATATGATGCTTGGGTGATGTCTGGCTCAGGTACTTGGCAAAGCATTTGGCGATCAGCCGGCTCATGGGGCTTCTCATGGAGCGAGCAAGGGTGGGTTGAAAGGAAGGGCACATTCAGCATTCCTACTGAACTGCAAGGAGGGGTGTCGAAATTGAGGTTCCGCCTTGTCTTTACCGATCACGGCAGTGGCGAGAGCACCTATGTCGATAACATCCACATCTTCCCCAAGGGCGATTGTAGCAATATTAATACGAACTATTTCAGTTTTTATGACCCCACGGAATCTTCTATTTCTTTTGATTGGGATGATCCCAATTATGACGCTTCGGTTTCCCCCGTTGCTCATTCCAACGGATTCTGCATCCGTTACAGAAATCTGACCATCCCGACCAACACTAACACGGGTTGGATTGAAGAATATGTCTATCCTGACAATACAAATCCCCAACAGCAGTATACCTATACGCTGAACAACCTTGACCCTTCAAGCTATTACTTGATCAATATTCGCACGATTTGTCCTGATGGCGGTTCTACCGGATGGTTGTCGACCAACCTGAACATGGGTACGGACTGTCAAGCCTACAAGTTGACAGATATGCAGCCCTTTACCGAGGACTTCGACAACCTCTTGCTTAATCCCGCTTGTTGGACTTACACAACGAATTGGAACCGCATCTATGACGGCTATGGTGGCCACAACTGGTGCCTCCGCAGTAATTATAATCCCGTTGCAGGTTGGTGCGATTATATCGACACGCCTGAGATCGAATTGAATGATAATTATGTGAGTAAAGGGTCAAGCTATCTCGTGCTTCGCTTCTGGACCAAGTGCAGCGGCGAGGTTGGCACGGGCAACAAGGTGAAGGTGTTGGTCGGCGACCAAGAGGTCGAAATTTATGAAATGCCAGAATATGGGTGCGACCAATGGCAACAGATTCACCTCTCACTAAGCCGCTGGCTCCCTGATAACAACGGAAGCACCAATACGATCAGCGTCAGATTCGACCACGGAAGCGATGCGGCCGCCGAGTGGTTCATCGACGATGTGGTGATCACCTCTTTCGATAACGAAAGCTACGGTATGAGTATCTTTGACAATGCGCTTAGTAACAATTCTGACTGGAATAATAGCAACAACTGGTATCCTGTCGCACCCACATATTCACCTTCCTTGAATGTGACGCTTATGAGCCGCGCCGATGTGCCTGACGGTTGCGACCCGACAGTGGGCACGTTGCGTTTTGGTACGCAGGGTTATCTTGACATTAATTCTGGCGGTGAGTTGACGGTTGGCGAGATGGACATTCCTGAAAACAAAGTGAATGTGGAAGGTGGCGGCACCCTCAATATCGGCACGGCCAGCTTTGGCTTTGACAAGGTTTTTGCTAGTAATGAGGGCAACTGGAACATCACCACCCTCAATCAAAATGCCCATCATCTTACTATCAGCAGCGATAACGCGACGGTCGGAACTGCCAATTTGACGGCTCCTGGAAGCATCGCTGTGACGGTTGGTAGCCTGTCTGCCAATACGGTCAATATAAACGGAGAGTCGTATGAAACGTATCCGTTTATGGGCTTACACATATATCCCGATGGTTCAGCTACCATTGGCACCCTCAATGTCAACGCGGCTAGAGCTTCTTACATTTGCGGCGAAGCCAACATCACTACCCTTACTCCTGGTGCCGACCTTTCCGTTATTGTCGGCCCTGGTGGTGTCCTCAATGCCAATACCATTACAGGTGAAAACGCTGTTGCGAGCGATTGGCTGCTCATCAACGACGGCGGCCAAGTGAAGTCGGCTAACCAGTTCTTCGCCACCATCGAGAAGAACATCACAGGCTATGGCGCTGCCAACGTGAACGATAGGCTGAATTGGTATCTCATCGCATCGCCCATCGACATCCCGATCAACGACCCCTTGGTGCCTCTGAATGGCACGGAATTCGACTTCGACAAGATGGACTTGTATAGATTTAATCCCTATTTTAGTGAGGAATGGAGGAACGAGAAATGCACGTCGGAAGGCGGATGCAGCTCACCCGCTGGAACCTATCCTCAAGGCTCCATCTATGGAAGTCAGCTGATGGTTCGCTCTACGGGTTATCTTTATTCCATTCAAGACGATATGACGGTGAATTTCAGTACGGCTCAAACCAGCAGTTCTTTCTCCGCTACCGATGAAGATGTGGAGGTCTACATTAACTACGATAATTCAAACACCGACGTTAAGTTGGCTGGCATGAACCTCATCGGTAACCCCTATACCTGCAATGCCTACCTGAAACAGGGCGACAACTACATCCCGTTCTATAGGATGAATGCCACGGGCGACGCCATTATCGGAGTTCCTGCTGGCACGCCCATCAAGCCTTGCGAGGGTGTGTTTGTGTGTTGCACTGAGCCAAGCAGCACGGTCACCTTCACGACGACCGAGCCTGCTGGTTTTGGCGAAAACACAGAATACCGCATGGTTTTGTTGCCCACTCATACGCTTTGTGAAGACCAGGACGCTTCGCCTACAACGTTATTGATAGGCTTAGACCCAGGTTGGAACTGGATTGCACCAAGCGTCGAGGTGATTGTGGAAGCGATGCAAGACGAGCTTGGAAGCGATGCCGTGATATGTGAGGAAGAAAACATAAGAGTCATTGCTCCCGGCCAAATGGTCAAGGTTCATGTGGCTGAAGAAGGTATGTACGAATTATCGGGTCGCACAGTTCCCGCCAGCAGTGTCACTATCCATGACGGCAACAACTGGATCGGATACACTGGCACGACAGCAGCAATTTCCACTGCCCTTACTACAGTGTTTGGAACATCGTTCGTGCCCAACATTGGCGACAAGATTATCTCTCAAGACAATGGCTTCGCTATCTTCAACGGAACGAGTTGGGAGGGAACACTTACGTCGCTTGAGCAGGGCAAGGGTTACATCTATGTCAGACCTTCAACGGAATGAAGACGATTGAATAGGGGAGAAGGTGAATGAGATTCCCTTCGGGAATGGAGTTCGTTTATTTTTTATAACGCGGCGGCTTGTGGCGCATACGACTTGTAGGCTCCTCACGCCGCCGCTTTTTACATAGCAATGACTTTCCATTCCCGAAGGGAATCTTCTTATTGTCGCTTCGTGTCATCGTGAAGGAGGCACGACCGCGGTCTCCAGAAATGCCTAATAGCCCAAAAAATGCCTTAAACTGGTGCTTGTAAGGATTATTTCGTATCTTTGAAGGACTGAAATGCGATAATTATTAACATAAAACATTAAAAATGAAACACTTACTTTACCTTCCGAAGATAATGGGCGGCCGCCCCATGCGTCAGCTGACGCGCCTTGCCGCGCTGACATTCGCCCTCTTCTGCTGCCTTCAGACAGCGTTGGCCTACGACTTCTCGGCAGTAAGCCCGTCGGGGCATACTATCTATTACAACATCGTCGAGGGTGGATACCAAATTCCCCGCGTGTCGGTGACTTATCCGAATACCAGTGAATCACCGTGGGGTAACATTCAAAAGCCATACGGCAATTTGGTGTTGCCTGAAACAGTGACTTATAACGGCACCACATATAACGTGGCTTACATTGGCGAGAAAGCATTCCAAGGTTGCGCAGGCTTGGCCTCTGTGGTCATTCCTTCGTTTGTACTATCCATCAATTATAATTCTTTTTCGGGTTGCGAAAGTCTGACCAAGGTGACCATTAATAGCGACAGCATCACTTCGGGTCCTTACTCCAGCGGAATGTCTTTGAACAATATTTTCGGCAGCCAAGTCACGAACATTGTCATAGGACCAGTGACCACCATAGGCAGTTTCGCATTCTTTCAATGTAGCAATCTCGAAACTGTGACCATCCCCAGCTCCGTGCAGTACATCGGAAACTGTGCATTCTTGAATTGCGGCAGTTTGTATAGGGTATTCATCAGCGACTTGACTGCTTGGTGCCGAATCAATTTTGCCAATGAAACCTCGAATCCCCTTTACCAAGCCCACCACCTCTATCTCAACAATAGTTTAGTCACCCACGTGTCCATCCCCAACACTATGACTTCTATTAAAAAATATGCTTTCTATGGCTGCTCAGATCTTACCTCTGTGGAAATCCCTAATTCAGTGACTTTCATTGGCGAGAATGCTTTCCGCGATTGCACGGGATTGTCCTCGGTATTCATACCCGCTGGAGTGTCTTCGATAAATGAAGGTACATTCCGTGGCTGCACCAGCTTGACATCGGTGGATCTCCCATATTTAATTGAAATAGGAGACTATGCGTTCTACCATTGCAATAGCTTGAACAATCTGGTCATACCTAATTCAGTAGTTTCGATAGGTACGCATGCATTCGAATTCTGTTCTAGCCTGACCTCGGTGACCATCCCTAGTTCCGTGAACACTATTGGACAACATGCTTTCGATGCTTGTCCCCAAATGACCTCGGTGACCATCAACAGCAATGCCATTGTCTCGGTTTCATACTCATATAATAATAATTTTAGACACATTTTCGGTGACTATGCTAGGAGCTTTACATTTGGCTCGGGCGTGACTTCCATAGGCGCTTATGCGTTCTGGGGATGCAACCACATGACCTCTGTCACCCTCCCCGGATCCTTAACTTCAATAGGATACTCGGCATTCGAGCATTGCCTTGGATTAAATAGGGTCCAAATAAGTGACTTGAATGCCTGGTACGCGATTGACTTTGCCAATGCCTACGCCAACCCCCTTTATTATGCCAACCATTTCTATGTTAACACAAATGAGGTTGTCAATTTGACCGTCACCAGTAACATATCTGAAATCAAAGACTATGCTTTCGTTGGTTACAAAGGCTTACATTCGGTGAGTATTGGCTATTACGTGACATCCATAGGCAACTCTGCCTTCGAGAACTGCTCAGGTCTGAACTCGGTGACCATTGGCAACTCAGTGAATACCATAGGTGATGATGCGTTTAAGGATTGTACGAACTTGACCTCGGTGACCCTCAACAACAGTGCCATCGCATCAGCCGACTACACCAGCACCAACAACCTGAAAACCATTTTCGGCAATCAAGTCACAAACTATACTTTTGGGGCCATCGTTTATTCCATTGGCAAGTATGCCTGCTACGGCTGCACGGGCTTGACTTCGCTGACCTTTCCTAATACTTTGCAAACCATCGGATTGCATACATTCAACGGTTGCACAAGTCTGACCTCTGTTACCCTTCCCAGTTCATTGTATTTTATTGACCAATCTGCATTCCAGGGATGCAGCGGCTTGAATGGAGTCGTTATCAGCAATTTGGCCGCTTGGTGCGCGATTGACTTTGGCAATGCCTACGCCAACCCCCTTTGTTATGCGAAGCATCTCTATCTTAACAATAACGAAGTCATTAATTTGACCATCCCCAGCAGCGTGTCTGAAATCAAGGACTTTGCTTTCACAGGCTCCACAGGCTTACATTCGGTGACCTTCCACAGCGACGTGACTTCCATAGGCAGCCAAGCATTCAAGAACTGTACCCATCTGTCCGCATTGAACATCCCTAGCACCATGGCTTCCATTGGCGAATACGCGTTCGAAAACTGCTCAGGCATGACCTCTTTGACCCTGCCAAGCAACATGTCCTCAATAAGCCATGGCGTTTTCTATAACTGCACTGGCCTGACCGAGATACACGCCGGGGCCACGGTGCCACCTATCATTGCCGGTAGCACCACTTTTGGTAATGTGCCGACGGCCATCCCCGTCTATGTGCCTTTGGGAAGTGCGCCATCCTATCAAGCGGCGCAATATTGGTCAAGGTTCACCAATTATGTGGGTGCGATCGTCCCTGGCGACCTCACGGTGACCGTGCCTTATGAACAAGAATTCTATCAAAGTTTCATCCCTGGCAAATGGACCTCCTATGAAGGACAACTGGTCTGGAATGGCTCGATAAACAAGTACACGGCTAACTTGTCGACGAACATCGATCATTGGTACTTCGGATTTGTCAATGGCGTCTTCCTCTCATCCCATGCCTGGGCCAACATTGGGAACACGAACCATGCCTTCTGGCTGGTGTCGCCTATCATGCACCTCGATGGAGAGTACAACATGCTCAGCTTCGATATGGCCCTCACCCAAGCCTCGGGCTTCTTGACGCCAGTTACCCCGGGCGCGCAAAACAACACGCGTATCTTTGCGCTCGTCTCGACCGACCACGGCTTGACGTGGACCAAACTGGAAGCATGGAAGCATGGGTTGGGTGGCTATACCGAAATTGAAAGTCTCACACCTCATGCCACCACTCTCGAATACAACCTCGCGAGCTATGCCGACCAGGACATCATGGTGGGTTTCTATGTGGATTGCTCCAACGCTAACGACGCTGCCAACCGTGTGCATATCGACAATTTCTTCATTGGAGAATTTGACCCCTCCACACCGCCGACGGTCGCTGTTGACGACATCACAGGCTATACGGCCACAGTGTCTTGGGCCCCTGCCTTCGCTTGGCAGCAAGGCTGGGACTTCTACTACAAAAGCGAATATGACGGTGTGCCGTATCCTAATTATGCCTCACTCGAAACCCTTCAGGCAACAGGGCGCTTTTTTCACCTTACGGAAACAAGCTATGCATTGCAGAATTTGACAGCTAATACATTTTATCAGGTTTGGGTAAGACACCGCGATGGCAGCGAGACCGGCAGTTGGAGCAGCCCGCTCGGTTTCACCACAACCTCGCAGTGCGCCCCGCCCAAGAACCCCCAAGTGGAGACCACGCAAACCACCGCCACCATCACATGGGAGCCTGGACAGCCCAACCAAACCAGCTGGTATATCTGGGTCGATCCTTATCACGACATGGAAGGCGATAGCATCACCTCACCTTCCTTCACTATGACGAATCTTACACCTGGCCAGGAATTCGAAGCTGAAATCTATGGCTATTGTGGTGGCGACGATGGCAATAGTGAATCCATCTCCGTGGAGTTCTCGACCGACGACTATGACCATCTTACGGTGAATGATGGAACAGACTACAATGAATTCGTGGTAATCGTTGGTGACGAGACTGGAGAAGCCCAGCCATCGGGCCACTCCCGGTCACAATTTATCATCCCCGCCGAGATGTTGACAGAGATGCAATACAGCACCATTCAGAAAATTTCGTTCTATAGCGGACAGAGCGGCCAACCATGGGGCTCTGGCGCGAGCTTCCAAGTCTTCATGAAGGAAGTGGATTTCTTCGACTTTGATGAAGAAGGTCTTTGTGGTGATTCATTTTATGACTGGGACGACTTATACCAATTCAATAACACTACACTCCGCATTGAGAATGGCAAGATGACCATCGAATCGGGATCGGGATTCGGTTTCCATTACACCAACGGCAACCTGCTCATCGGCATAAGGCAGAACTGGGTGGGCAACAACTGTCAAGTGGCCTGGTATGGAGTGGGCACGACCCCCATTGATCCCGCCATGTATGAACCTTCGGGTTATGACCCACAATGTGTACAATTTCTCCCCAAAACCACTTTCACTTATGAGTCTGACCATTACAATCCGCCTACCGATTTCTATGCCGAGCCCATTAGCAGCAACGAGGTGCATTTCAGTTGGACGCCCTGCGAAGGTGCCACCGCATACGAAATTGAGGTTTCGGAAAGTCTTGATTTTGGCGAAATCAATGACCAACATCTTGCCGTCCTGACAGGGTATGAATACACTTGGGTAGACTATGATCTTTTGGGTCCAGACAACACCTATTACGCCCGAATCCGCGCACTTTATGAGAGTTATGGCGTTATATATGGCAGCAGTTGGTCTGAAGGCTTCGAATTCGGGACGCTGGGGTACTGCCCCAAACCTGACAGCCTGACCGCCACAGAGACAGGCAACCTCACCGTCGAACTGGATTGGACTGAGAACGGCGATGCCACCCAATGGGTGATTGCTTTTAAGGCAGAAGGTGAGATAGGTGAAAGGGGCATAACCGTATATGAACATCCATTCACGTTGACAGCGCCCTATCTCGAGCCGAGCACCACCTACACCGCGAGGGTGCGTCCGATGTGCGAAAACGGCGGCTTTGTCTTTAGTGACCCTATCACCTTTACCACCTCTAGCAATATCGTCTTCGCTGACCAGAATGTTAAGGCCCTCTGTGTGACCCATTGGGACAGCAACGGTGATGGGGAATTAAGTTTCGCTGAAGCCACTGCGGTGACGGGTTTGGGTACGGTGTTCCAAAACAAGAGCAACATCCATTCGTTTGACGAATTGCAGTATTTCACAGGGTTGACGTCTATTAATTCCAATGCATTTTATAATTGCATCCATCTGACATCTGTCGTTGTTCCCAGCGGGGTGACGTCCCTTGAGAGCTATGCGTTCCAACTCTGTACGAACCTCGAAACGGTCATCTTGCCTAACACGTTGACGGAGATAAAGAGCAACGCCTTTAGAAAATGTAATGCGCTGACAGACATCGAACTTCCAGAGTCGTTGACCACAATTGGTACAACTGCTTTTTATGAATGTACCAGTCTGACCTCCATCTTCATACCTGCATCGGTGACCACTATCGATGCTAATCCCTTCATGAAAAACAATTTGGAGTTCATTTTTGTGGATCCTGCAAATGCGGTTTTCGACTCACGCGACAATTGTAATGCCATCATGAAGAAATCCAACAATCAGTTGGTTGTGGGTTGCAAGAACACGGTTATCCCAAGCACCGCCCTCAGTATTTGGGACCATGCCTTCAGGGAATGCGAAGGATTAACCTCCATTTACATTCCCGAAAACATCCATTACATCTATAGTAATGCATTCTGTGGATGCACGGCATTGACCAGTGTCAACATTCCTAGCCAAGTGGAGAAAATCTATTATTGTTCTTTCCAGGATTGTTCGAGCCTTACGTCGATTACTCTGCCATCGGGTGTCACTGAAATTCAAACACTTGCGTTTTATGGCTGTTCAAGCCTCTCCGAGATGACACTCTTATCCACCAATCCGCCTACCGTGGGCGAAAACGCTTTCGCCTATGTCGACAAAACCATCCCCGTTTACGTGCCTTGTGAGCGTGTTGGAGCCTATCACAGCGCCGCTGGCTGGAGCGAATTCTCGAATATGATAGACTCCTGTGTTATTAACTTCGCCGACCAGAATGTGAAGGCCCTCTGCGTTGCCAACTGGGACACCAGTGGCGATGGCGAATTAAGTTACACCGAGGCTGCCGCGGTAACAAGTTTAGGAGAGGTGTTCAAGAGCAAGACCAACATCACTTCGTTTGATGAGCTGCAGTACTTCACGGGGTTGACCGCCATCAACAGTCAGGCCTTCTATATGTGTACTTATCTCACTTCGGTTGTTGTGCCTGAAAACGTACTCTCGATTGAGAATTCGGCCTTCCAGCAATGCACAAGGATGACTTCTATCGTGCTTCCAGATGGCATGCAAGTGATAAGACCACAAGCCTTCTATTCGTGTGGTCTGACTCACATCGACATCCCCGAAACTGTAACCGTCATTAACCGCCATGCTTTCGCTTCTTGTCACGGATTGACCGAGGTCAGTATCCCTAGCTCGGTCTACCTTATTGGCAATTTTGCCTTCCAAAACTGCGATGGACTCACCTCCATCTTCATCCCAGCAACGGTGACTTCACTCGGCGACAATATCGTTTCCCATTGCACAAACCTAGTCTCCATAGAAGTTGACCCAGGCAACCCCAACTACGACTCGCGCTATGGCTGCAATGCCATCATCGAGACGAGCACCAACAAGTTGATTTCAGGTTGTAGCTCGACAATCATTCCAGAAGACGTGACTGCCATAGGTACGAGTGCCTTCCAGTTGACGGCACCCACGGAAATCACCATTCCTAGTGGTGTCACGTTCATTGGGGACCATGCTTTTTGGGGTTGCACTGGAATGGTATCGATAACACTTTTGTGCGCCACTCCGCCTACTCTGGACAATGATGTGTTTACGAATGTACCCAAATATATCCCAGTCTACGTGCCCTGCGGCAGCTTGGCGGCCTACCAAGCCGCCGCTGGCTGGAGTGACTTCACCAACATCGTTAGTGAGGGATGCTTGCAGACAATAACCTTGAACGGAGGCTGGAACTGGTGGGCTCCCACAATTGAGATGGAATTGGGCGACATTGAAACGAACCTGGGCAACAGAGGCATCCTTATCCTCTCGCAAAACGAAGGCTTCGCACGCTATGAAAATGCTTGGAGCGGCACGCTGAGTGAGGTTGGACTAGGGAAGATGTACAAGATTCAACTCACGGCAGGCGATCCTGTGCTTTTCGAAGTCGAAGGAGGTTTGTCGTCAGGCACTGCCGTTACCATCGAGCCTGGCTTCAACTGGATTGGCTACACGGGTCCGGCTGGCCTGAGCATTGCTGAGGCGTTGGGGAGCTTCGAGCCAAACGAAGGAGACGAGATTATCGACGAAAACGGCGATTCGGTCTATTACGATGGCGAGAACTGGGAGGGTAACTTTACGAGCCTCAACCCTGGCAAGGGGTATCTCTACCATTCGGTAGCCAACGAGACGAAGACGATAACGTTATAATAGATAGTTATTTCAACAAAAAGGCCGCCCGCAGGCGGCCTTTTTTCGTTTATCTCAATTCCAACAAACAGACATTCTCTACATGCTGCGTGTGCGGGAACATGTCGACGGGCTGTACCGCCATCACCTTGTAGGCCGTGTCAAGCAGTTGCAGGTCGCGGGCCTGGGTGGCAGGGTTGCAGCTGACGTAGACAATCTTCTTGGCGCGGATCTTCAGCAGCTGTTCCACCACCTTCTCTGCCATGCCCGCTCGAGGTGGGTCGGTGACGATGAAGTCGGGACGGCCGTTGCTGGCGATGAAGTCGTCGGTGAACACCTTGGCCATGTCGCCAGCATAGAAGGTGCAGTTCTTGATGCCGTTGATGTCGGCGTTGACCTTGGCGTCGTCGATGGCGGCCTGCACGTATTCGATGCCGACCACTTTGTTCACGAACCTTGAGAAATACTGGGCGATGGTGCCCGTTCCCGTGTAGAGGTCGTACATCAACTCGTCGCCCTGCACGTCGGCAAGGTCGAAGGCGGTCTTGTAGAGCCGCTCGGCTTGGTAGACATTGGTCTGGAAGAACGACACCGGCCCGATGCGGAACTTCAGGTCGTCGAATCCTGGGCGCGGCGATTTCATGGTCTCGATGAGGTAAGGCTCGCCCTTGAGGCACTCGAACGGCAGGTCGTTGATGATGTCGTTCAGCTTCGGGTTGATGACCAGGAGCAGCGACACAATCTGTGGGAAGGCCATCTCCAAGGCGGGGATGAGTTCGTGGCGTATCACCTCGTTCTCCTCGCTGATGACGAGGATGACCATGAACTCGCCTTTCGAGTTGCAGCGGACGACGAGGTTGCGCATCAGGCCCTCGTGGGCGCGGAAGTTATAATAGGGGAGGTGGCGTTCCATCGTGAAGCGACGGACGAATAATCGGATGTCGTTCGAAGGATCGGCCTGCAGGTGGCATTGCTCGATGTCGACGACGCGGTCGAAGAGCTGGGGCAGGTGGAAACCGAGGCCCTTGCAGGCGTCTTCGTCGTGGGTGCCTGTGGGCGCGCCGTCGGTGAGCCACTTGCGGTTCGAGAAGGTGTATTCCAGCTTGTTGCGGTATTGGAACTGCTTCTCGCAGCCAAGAATGGGCCGTATCTCGGGGTATTCTATCTTGCCGATGCGGTCGAAGTTGTCCTTCACCTGCTTCTGCTTGTAGTAGGTCTGCCACTCATAGGCCATGTGTTGCCACTTGCAGCCGCCACAAAGGCCAAAGTGCTGGCATACGGGCTCCACACGCTTGTCCGACAGCTTCTTGAAGTTCAAGATCTTGCCTTCGAAGAAGTTCTTCTTGCGCTTGTAGACCTCGATGTCGACCACGTCGCCGGGCACACCAAAGGGGATGAAGACCACACGCCCTTCGGGCTTGGCCACCGACATGCCTTCGGCACCAGCGTCGATGATTTCAACGTCTTCGATGTATTCGGGTTCTCGTTTTATTTTGTTTCTAACCATTTTTTATTTGTTTATTGCCTATGGCCGATAGCTCATGGCCTATGGCCGCTCTAACGTATCGTAAAGGCGGCCATAGGCCATAGGCTATTGGCCACTAAATATCTCCCAGGTCTTCTTCGCCTGTTCCTCAAACATCTGCATGCCGTTATACACCTTGGCGCCCCAGGTCTTGCCCAATTCCATAAAAGAGGTCTCTTTTGGGTTGTAGATCAGGTCGATGAGGACGTGTTTGTTGCTCAAGGCTTGGTAGTGCAGGTCGGGGAAGTCTTCGGTCCGCGGTGCCATGCCCAAGGGCGTCGTGTTGATGATGAGCAAGTTCTGCCTTATGACCGCATCGGTTAGGGTGTCGTAGGTGTAGTCGCCTCTCTCAGCGCTGCGGCTGACGGTGGAATATGGGATGCCTTTCTGCCTCAGCACATACTGCACCGCTTTGGAGGCGCCTCCTGTGCCTAAAACCAGCGCATGACCAATAGCCTTGCCGTTGATGGCGCGGTTGAGCAGCTGCTCGAAGCCGTAGACGTCGGTGTTGAAGCCTTTCAGCTTGCCTGCTGTGATCTTCACCACGTTGACGGCGCCGACTTCCTTAGCCATGTCATCGATCTCGTCAAGCAAAGGGATAATGGCTTCTTTGTAGGGTATGGTCACGTTGAACCCGCATAGGTCAGGGTAGGTGGCCATCACCTCGTGGATTTCATCCACCGACTTGAGGTCGAAGTGCTGGTAAACGCAGTCCAAGCCCTCGTATTCGAATTTCGCGTTGAAGAGGTGGCGCGACTGCGAGTGTTTTAAGGGATGTCCTATGAGTCCGTAGCGTTGCATGGCTTGTCTTTATTTGATTCCGAAAATTGCTCCAAATCCTAGGGTGCACACCACACCGACGATGACGCTAGCCAGCACCACGCCGCCGATGACGGCAAGTACGCTCTTCTTGAAGTCCATGTCGAGGAAGCTGGCGGCCAAAGTGCCCGTCCAGGCCCCTGTGCCAGGCAAGGGGATGCCGACGAAGAGCAGCAAAGCCCAATACAGTCCGCGACCCGCCTTAGCTTGTAGTTTTTGACCGCCTTTCTCGCCTTTCTCGAGGCACCAGTTGCAGAATCTATTGAACCAACGTACGTTAACGTTCTTGCCCCATTCCAGCACCTTACGGGCAAAGAAATAGATGAAAGGCACGGGCAGCATGTTGCCGATGGCGATGATGATATACGACCAAAGCAGGCTGAAGTCGGGGTTGGCGGTGTGGATGCCATAGGCTACGGGCAATGCGCCGCGCAACTCGATCAGCGGTACCATGGCGATAAGGAAGATGTATATGTAGTTCTTCATGAGATTGGGGTGTCGGGAAGGTTTTCTTGGCTCTTCTTGTGCTCGGCAATCAGCTCAAGGATCTCAGTGTCGTTGGCCAGCAGCTCGCGGTCAAACTCGATGAAGTCGGCATAGCCCTCGAAGTCGGCTACGAGTGCCCGCTCTAAGGCTTCCAATCCATCTTGACGGCTGCCTTTGACAAAGAAGGCATAAGCCAAAAGATAGAGCAGCGACGGGTCATTGTCGGTTTGCAGCAGTCCGAAGTTGATGGTGTTGATGGCCTCGTCGATTTTGTCCTGCTCGCCATAGAGGTCGGCAATATAATAATAGGCGTCGGCGTCGTTGGGGGTCTGCTCCTGTATCTTGCGCAGGTATTCCATGGCTTTGTCGAAGTCATTCAGCTTGCGGTAGTCGGCCGCGATGGAGTAGAGGTGGTCGGTCTCCCAAGGCTCCAGCTGATAGGCTTTCTCGAAGAAACGGATGGCTTTGTTACTATAACCTCGGTCGCTGTACACATAACCGAGTCCGGCATAGCCGGCCCCTATCATCGGGTTGATTTCAAGGGCTTTGTGGAAATGCTCTTCGGCAGTCTGCAGGTCGTTGATGCGATAATAACAGTCGCCGATGGTGGTATGTATCATCGAGGTCTCTATGCCGTTGCGCAGGGCTTCCTCAAGGGTGTCGATGGCTTCCTTGTAGCGTCCGAGGTCGTAATAGATATCGGCCAGATGCATGTTGGTCCAGAGGTCTTGCGGGTCGATGGACAGGGCAAACTCATATGGGTCGATGGAGTCTTCGTATTGTCCCATCATGCGATAGACGTCGCCGATGTTAGTCCAGGCCTTGCTGTTGTATGGGTCTTTGTCAACCAGACGTTGGAAATAGGCGATGGCTTCTTCTTTTCGTCCCGCGCTGAGGTAGCAGCAGCGGATCTCGTGGTAGATGGTGTCGATCTCGTCAGTGTAAGGCAATGCTTTGTTGTAGAACTCCAGGGCGAGGTCGTATTTCTGCATGCGCTGATACTCGTAGGCTATGGCGTTGTAGAGGTCGTATTTCTCGTCCTCGTCGAAGTAAGGAAGGGCGCTGAAGTAGTTCTCCAGGGCTTCTTTTGATTTGCCCAAGGCGGCCAGGCAGGAGCCTAGGGTGAGGAAATAGTCGGGGTCGTCGTCCTCGTCGCGCTCCACGTGTTGCATGATGTCGAAGGCGCGTTGGGCGTCGTTTTCGAGCAGATATTGGCGTGCATACTTGATTTTCAGCATGTTGCTCTCAGGGTGCTGCTCGAGGGCCATCTCCACGGCTTGACGCGAATGCCGCAGGTCGTTGTGCTGCGTGTAGTGGTCGATGATGAATTCAAACTCTTCGCTGTCGAAATATGACGAATTGTTTTGCTTCAGCATGTCCTCATACCGCTCCAACGCCGCCTGTCGGTCTTGCTCCTCTTCGTAATAATCGTCGATATCTTCGTCGTCAAACATAGCCTGTCGGAAATTTGGTGCAAAAATAATAAAAATCGGGAAAGTTTAATTGGTTTTTTTACATACCTTTGCAAACAGAAATCTATAATAATAAAGAATATGACTATCAATGAATTAGAAAGAATCGCGACTCAGGTGCGCCGCGACATCATTCGTATGGTGCATGGCTGCCAGTCGGGCCACCCGGGCGGTTCGTTGGGCGCAACTGACATTGTCACAGCGCTTTATTTCGATCAGATGCAGATCGACCCCGCCACTTTCCGCATGGACGGCAACGGCGAGGATATGTTTTTCCTCTCCAACGGCCATATCAGCCCGATGTTCTACAGCATCTTGGCCCGTCGTGGCTATTTCCCCGTTAGCGAGTTGGCTACCTTCCGTCGTCTTGGCACCCGTCTTCAAGGCCATCCTACCACGGCTGAAGGCTTGCCTGGCGTCCGCATCGCCTCTGGCTCGCTTGGTCAAGGTCTCTCTGTTGCTGTTGGCGCCGCCCAGGCTAAGCGTCTCAATGGCGACAAGCACCTCGTCTTCGTCCTCATGGGCGACGGCGAGCAGGAGGAAGGCCAGATTTGGGAAGCTGCCATGTATGCCCCCGCCAAGGGCGTCGATAACCTCGTTGCCATCGTCGACTACAACAAGAAACAGATCGATGGCTCCACCGACGACGTGCTTAACCTCGGTGACCTTCGCGCCAAATACGAAGCATTCGGCTGGAACGTGCTCGAGATGAGCGGCAACAATATGCAGGCCGTGGTGAACACCCTGCAGTTCGCCCGCGAGAACGCTTTCCAAGGCAAGCCTCAGCTCATCCTCGCCCACACCGAGATGGGCATGGGTGTCGATTTCATGATGGGTACCCACAAATGGCACGGCTCGGCACCTAACGACGAACAAGCCGCCAATGCATTGTCACAATTAACCGAAACTTTAGGAGATTATTGATATGGACTTTACGATACAGAACAACAAAGATACTAGATCGGGATTCGGTGAAGGCCTGCTCGAGGCAGGTCGCCGCAACCCCAAGGTGGTGGCTTTCTGTGCCGACCTCACCGGCTCATTGAAGATGGGCGACTTCGCCAAGGAGTTCCCTGAGCGTTTCTTCCAGACAGGCATCGCCGAAGCCAATATGATCAACATGGCGGCAGGTATGGCTTTGAGCGGCTTCGTGCCTTTCACGGGCACCTTCGCGGCCTTCTCGACGGGACGTGTCTACGACCAGATCCGTCAGAGCGTGGCCTATTCCAACAAAAACGTGAAGATTGCAGCATCGCATGCAGGTGTTACCCTCGGCGAAGACGGTGCCACGCACCAGATCCTCGAAGACATCGGCCTGATGAAGATGCTGCCCAACATGACCGTTATCGTGCCTTGCGACTTCAACCAGACCAAGAACGCTACCATAGCCGCCGCCGAATACGACGGCCCCGTGTACCTGCGTTTCGGCCGCCCGAAAGTGCCGAACTTCACCCCGGTGGACGAGAAGTTCGTCATCGGCAAGGCCCAGATGATGCAGGAAGGCAAGGATGTGACCATATTCGCTTGTGGTCACCTTGTTTGGAAGGCTGTGTTAGCCCTTCCTATCTTGAAGATGATGGGCATCGACGCGGAATTGATCAACATCCATACCATCAAGCCGTTGGATGTGGAGGCCGTGCTGAAATCGGTGAAGAAGACCCGTTGTGTGGTCACCGCCGAGGAACATCAGCGTAATGGAGGCCTTGGCGACAGCATCGCACAGGTGTTGGCCATGAACGATCCTTGCCCGATGGAGATGGTGGCTGTCAACGACGTGTTCGGCCAAAGCGGCACACCTGATGAGCTGCTGAAGGCCTATCATCTCGACACGCCCGACATCGTGGAGGCGGTGAAAAAAGTTGTTGCCCGCAAACAATAAAGGACAAGAATGAACGATTTAATAACGTAATATAGATTCCCTTCGGGAATGGTGGCTTGTTTCTTAGGTACCACGCGGCGGTTTGTGACCGTTACTTGCCGTGAATTGGAATAGGCCGCCGCTGGGCGCTTCTTGTTGCCCTCCATCCCCGAAGGGAATCTCAACAAGTAAATTACAATCTGAATATGAAAAAACTAACTTATCTATCCTTACTCGCCATCGTCATGCTTGGTATGATGACGGCATGCAACAAGAAACAAAAAGAAGAAGAACAGCCTAAAGCCATGAACGTCATCTATATGATAGGCGACGGTATGGCCTTGCCTCAGGTGTATGCAGCCATGCTCGCCACAGGCGAGGAGATGTCCTTCGAACAATTCCCATACATTGGCGTGGTTGACACACACTCCGCCAGCAACGAGATCACTGATTCGGCTGCAGGTGGAACAGCTTTGGCCAGCGACCATAAGACCAATAATGCCATGCTGGGCATGAATCCCGATACCATTCCGGTGAAGACAGTGCTTGAGGCATTGCATGAACAAGGCAAGGAGACAGGCATCGTAGTGACGAGTTATGTCACACACGCCACGCCTGCTGCATTCTATGCCGAAGTGCCGCATCGCCGTCAGTATGAGGACATCGCTATGCAATTGGCTGAATCCGACAACATCAACCTGATCATCGGTGGTGGCCGCAAGCACTTCAACCAACGCAATGACAGCCTCAACCTCATCGAGAAGATGGAGAACGAGCTGGGCTGGAAGGTTTACGACACTTTGGACAATATCGATTATGGCTGCAAGAAATACGCTGTTATTGCCGATGACGGTCACATGCCTACGGCGGCCGATCGTGGCGACTTCCTTCCCCGTGCCGTGAAAACGGCCTTGAAGACCCTTGACGACGCCGAGAAGGGGTTCTTCCTTATGGTGGAAGGCTCGCAGATCGACTTCGCCTGCCATGGCCACGACTCCACTTGGATGATTGACGAGATGATGGACTTCGACTATGCCGTGCAGGTGGCACTCGACTATGCCAAAGAAAAAGGCAATACGCTTGTTGTTGTCACCGCCGATCATGAGACGGGCGGCCTTACCTTGCCCGACCCCCAAGGCAAATACACCAATGTCGTGTTCAACTATTCAACGGGTAGCCATACCTGCTTGCCCGTATTGGTCTATGCCTATGGCCCTGGCGCCGAGCAATTCACGGGTTGGATGCAGAATAGAGACTTGAAAGCCAAGATAATGAACGCTTGCGGCTTGGAGAATGTCAGCGACAGCCTTGTGGAGAAAGATGGTGGCAAACACTTTAAGGCCGTCAAGGTGAACCTTGATTCGAACCGTAACAACTGATTGCCGTCCCAATGAAACTCTCTGTCGTCATCGTCAACTACAACGTCGAGTATTTCCTCGAGCAATGCCTCTACTCGGTGCGTCGCGCCATGCAAGGCATTGAAGGGGAGGTGTTTGTCGTCGACAACAACTCCGTCGACGGCTCGTTGAGGATGTTGGCGCAGAAGTTTCCCGAGGTGAAGGTCATCGCCAACAAGGAGAACGTGGGCTTCAGCCGCGCTAACAACCAAGCCATCCGAATGTCGACGGGCGAGTATGTGCTGCTCCTCAACCCCGACACCGTGGTGGAGGACGACACTTTCTCGAAATGCCTCGCCTTCATGGACAGCCATCCCGATGCGGGTGGTCTCGGCGTGAAGATGGTGGACGGCAAGGGACAGTTTCTTCCCGAATCGAAGCGCGGTCTGCCAACGCCTGCGACGGCATTCTACAAGATGTTTGGCCTCTGCAAGCTCTTCCCACACAGCAAGCGCTTTGCACGGTATTACATGGGCCATCTCTCTGACGACGAGACCAACGAAGTTGAAATCTTGGCTGGTGCCTTTATGTTGATGCGTAAGGAAACGCTCGACAAGGTGGGCCTTTTGGATGAGACTTTCTTCATGTATGGCGAGGACATTGACCTGTCGTACCGCATCACCCATGGGGGGTACAAAAACTATTATTTCCCTGAGACGCGTATCATCCACTACAAGGGCGAGAGCACGAAGAAGACCAGTGTAAACTATGTGTTTGTCTTTTATCGCGCCATGGAGATCTTTGCCAAGAAGCATTTCGGCAACTCCTGGGCTAAGTCGTTTTCCTTCCTTATTAATATGGCCATTTATATCAAGGCTTTCTTCGCCTTGGTGTCGCAGTTCTTCCACAAGGCGGCCGTGCCTTTCTTGGATGCTGTGTTGGGTTATGGAGGTTTGGCGGCCATCAGTTATTTCTGGGGACATGGCACCATTTATAGTGGGGCGGGGAGTTATCCCACGCTCTTGTTCGCTGCCGTGTTGCCAGCCTATATCTTGATTTGGCTTGCCTGTACCTATTTCGCGGGAGGCTACGACAAACCCTATAACATCGGTAAGGCTATCTTGGGCGTGGCCTTCGGTAGTGCAGTCATTTTGGTGCTCTATGCCTTGTTGCCCGAGAGCCTGCGTTTCTCTCGCGCTTTGATCCTCTTCGGTATGCTGTGGCTGGCCTTGGAGATGAGCCTCACACGTTTTGTCGGCATTCTGTTGGGCAACGAGAACTTCCAGTCGAAGAAGACGGAAAAGAAACGCTTCCTCGTCATCGGCAGTCCTGAGGAAACGCAAAGGGTCAACTCCATTTTGGAGAGCACCTCCATCAAACCTGATTTCATCGGTTTAGTGAGCTCGGAGACGCAAGGCGAGGCTCCTGAAGGCTTCATCGGCAACCTCTCGCAGGTGCCCGATATCATCGAGATTTACAAGATCACGGAAGTCATCTTCTGCTCCAAGGATGTGCCGCATCAGGTCATCATCGACAAGATGGTGGACTGGCATGCCACCAATGTGGATTACAAGATTGCGCCCGAGGACAGTCTGTCCATCATCGGCAGCAACAGCATCAACACCCGTGGTGACCTCTACACTGTCGATATCAAAGCCATTGATACGGTGGCCAACCGCCGCAACAAACGCCTCTTCGACGTGGTGATGAGCCTGTTCAGCATCATCTTCTGGCTACCTCTGGCCTTGGTGGTGAAACAGCCCGTCCGATTCTTGAAAAATGCAGTGTTGGTCCTGCTCGGTCGTCGTACTTGGGTGGGCTATTGCTCGCCTGCCGATGAGGCGCAGAAGTTGCCCAAGATTCGCAAGGGCATCTACACCCCCGCCTCCTTTATGGAGAAAGAGGTCGAAGCCGATGTCCTCAACCAGATGAATCTGCTTTATGCCCGCGACTACACGGTTTGGAAAGACGCCGAGATTTTCTTTAAGTCGGTTGCGATGAAATAAAAAAAGAGACGCAAACGCGTCTCTTTTTTGTTGGTTTCTTTCTTTGCGGTTATTCCGCGTGTTTGTAGCCTTTCACCTTGTCCCAATCACCACGCGTGAAGTCGGGCATCTGCACTGGCATTCCGCCGTTGGCAATGGAGGCTGCGGTCAGTTCACTGAGGCACGACCATTCGGCGGCATCGTAGACGTCTTGGTCGAGCGGCAAGCCGTGATGCAGGCAGTAGATCAAGCGGTAGTCCATGACGAAGTCCATGCCGCCGTGACCACCGACCTCTTTGGCTTTCTCTTCAATCTCTACGGCGATGGGGTGGAGGTATTCCTTCATGATCTTGTCGCGCACTTCGGCAGGGACGAAGCCGTGCGGGTCGAGGTGTTGGCCTTCGGCAAGGAATCCGGCGGGGAGTTTGTCCTCGAGGACAGTGAAGCCAGCCGTCGGGTATTTGTTGGCGAAGCCTTCCGTGCCCGTGAGTTGATACAGACGGTTGTAGGGACGATAGGTATAGACGTCATGCTCGATGAGCAGGGTCTTGCCTTTCTCGGTCTGGATCATCGTGGTGGTCATGTCGCCATTGGCGAAGTCGTCGACATTCATCATCTCCTTGGCGACTTTTTTGCCGTTGTATGAAGGCGTGCTCATGGAGACCAGGGTCTTCATGCGGTCGCCGCGGTGGATGTTGAAGGCTTGGCAGAGGGGTCCGAGGCCGTGGGTGGGGTAGACGTCACCCGCATGGTTCTGGTTGAACTCAAGGCGCCAGTTCTCGTAGTATTCGTGCCAGAATGGCTCCAGGTTGTGGATGTAAGCACCTTCACCGTGGATGAGCTCGCCGAGCATGCCTTGCTGGGCCATGTTGAGAGCGGTGAGTTCGAAGAAGTCGTAGCAGCAGTTCTCGAGCATCATGCAGTGGCGTTGGGTCTGTTCGGCCACGTCGACGAGTTGCCAGCACTCTTCGATGGAGGTGGCGGCAGGTACTTCAACGGCAACGTGTTTGCCGTGTTGCATGGCGTAAACGGCCATGGGGACGTGGGTCTTCCAGTCGGTGCAGATGTAGACGAGGTCGATGTCGTCGCGCTCACAGAGTTCTTTCCATGCCTCACGACCTGTGTAGGCCTCGGCGCGGGGCAGTCCCTTGGCCTCAAGGATATTGGTTTGCACGGCTTCCACGCGGTCGGGCTCGATGTCGCATAGGGCGACGACAGTCACGCCGTCAATATAGGTCATGCGGTCGACGGCATCGGGGCCGCGCATGCCGAGGCCGATGAAGCCGATACGTACATTCTCGATGGGGTCGACAGTGAACTGAAGGACGCTTTTTTGCCCTTCAATGCGTTGTGGCTCGTCGAAAACGATGGTGTTGTCAACGATGCGGTAGTTGCCCTTGCGGACTTCTGTCGTTTCTTTCTTGTCGTTGCAAGAGGTGACCATAGTCAACAAGACCAGGCCGAGGATGAAGTGTAAAACCTTGTTTTTCATACGATGTGGATTGATTTTGCGGGCAAAAATATGAATTTGTCCGTAAAAACCCCTATCTTCGCCAAAAAATTCCACCCATGAACGAACTTTTTGCCATCGCGGGTCATTTCATCGATCCGAACACCATCGAAGACATTATGCCTTTGGGCAACGGCCTCATCAACGACACCTATAAGATTATGGTCAAAGGCGAGACCAAGCCGAAATACGTCTTGCAACGCATCAATAACGCTGTTTTCACTGATGTGGACATGCTCCAAAACAACATCGATGCCGTGACGAGTCACATACGGCAGAAATATGAAAAACAGGGCGTTGCCGACCTCGGACGAAGGGTGTTGCATTTCCTGAAAGCCGACACAGGGAAAACCTATGTCTTTGAGGACGGGAAATACTGGCGTGTGATGGACTTCATTGCCGACAGCTACACCTACGAGGCCGTCACGCCGGAGTATGCCTACTATGCGGGCCGTTCCTTTGGTGACTTTGAGTCGTTGCTGACGGATCTGGAGGCGCCGATAGGGGAGATTATTCCAGATTTCCATAACATCGAGTTTCGTTTGAAACAACTGGATGAAGCCATTGCAGAGGATAAGGTGGGACGTATGAACGACCCTGAAGTGCAGGCTTATGTGAACAAAATCAAGGCGGTGGCAGATGAGATGTGCTTGGGTGAGCGTCTCTATCGTGAGGGCAAGTTGCCGAAACGCATCTGCCATTGCGACACCAAGGTGAACAACATGCTTTTTGACAAAGATGGCAATGTGTTGTGCATCATCGATTTGGATACCATTATGCCGAGTTTTGTTTTCTCGGACTTCGGCGATTTTTTGCGATCCGCCGCCAATACGGGTGCCGAGGACGACCCCGATTTGGACCACATCCATTTCAATATGGAGGTCTTCAAGGCCTTTGCGAAAGGCTATCTGGAAGGCACCCGGTCATTCTTATTGCCGATAGAGAAAGAGAACCTGCCATACGCGGCCACCTTGTTCCCCTACATGCAGGCGGTGCGTTTCTTCGCGGATTACATCAACGGCGACACCTATTATAAGATAAAGTATCCCGAACACAACATGGTGCGCACGCGTGCACAATGGAAACTGTACGAAGAGGCTACGGCTGCCCTTCCAGAGATGGGGGCAGTAATAGAGGAATTTGCTTAGCACGGATCTTTTTGGCTATAATCCGTTTCTCGCCATCCAAGACGTAAAGCAATGGTGTGGCCTCGATGTCATAAAGGTCGTACAATTCGTCAACGCTAACGTCGTTTGTATTCATGTCGATGGCCAGTACTTTGATTTCAGGATGCATTGTGCAAATTGAATCCAAATCCTGCATTTCTTTTTGGCAAACATCGCAATCATGGTCGTAGAAAAACAATACCGTGTATTTGCTTTCAACAGAATGTAAATTAACGGAATCGTTGATGGCGAAATTGGGCGCGAGGTTGAATATGGCCAATCTCCGGAATGTCTCGGCTTTGTCGCGGATTAAAGCCAAATTGGCTGCGTTCAAATCCTTAATTTCCAGCTTGGAAAAGTAGTGGTCATAAAGCCAAACGAACACTTGGTCCTGGCTCATGTATTCAGGATGGCGGTATTTCTCCAAGAGATGCCATAGGATGAAGTCGCGGAGGTTGAAATTAAAACTTGTTCTTTCTACCAATCGGTCGATTTCGGGAGTGATGGAATCGGGCAGGGGAGCGACCATCTTGTCGAAATAGAAATCCAGCTGTGCTGCAAGCACGGGGTTCTCGTCAGTGGGGCCGTCAAAGGCTTCGATACCATCCCAGAAATGGGCGTTCTGGCCCATGGCATGCATGGAACAAAAGCCCAAAAACAAGGAGAGCATGATGATGACGATCTTCGCTTTCATGGCGCAAAAATAGAAACAATTTCTTACATTTGCAGCGGAAACAAAATGTGTGCCGTATGAAAAGGATGGTTTTGCTTTGTTTTGTCTGTTTTGTGATTACAAACATGGTTTTTCCCCAGGATGTTCCTGTTCGCATTGCCTTTTGGAACATGGAGAACTTCTTCGACCCTTATGTAGACAGCACCAAAACGTACAATGCCTTTACCGAGGATGGCATGCAACATTGGACGAAAAACCGTTTCTATCGCAAGCGCAACAACATGTATAAGGCCATCCTGGCCATGTCGGAGAACCGTCCTCTTGGCATTCTCGGTATGTGCGAGGTAGAGAACGAATACGTGTTGAGCGCCCTCTTTGAACAGACACCGCTGAAGAAGCACAACTACCGTTGGGTACTTTACGAAGGCCCCGACAAGCGCGGCATCGACCCCGCCATCGTGTATTCACTTGACCATTTCCAACTGGTGGAGAGCACCGTGATACCCTATTACAACCCAGAGGACACGGCTTATCATTCCAGGGATATCCTTTATGCTAAATTCGTGGCCTTTGAGGTCCCTGAGCCTGTCGAAGGGCCGACCCATAAAGCCGACACGATTCACGTCTTTGTCAACCATTGGCCGTCGCGTTACAGCGGTGAACTAGAGACGGTGGGCTCGCGCTCCTGCTCGGCGGCGATTTTGCGCGCCAAGGTCGACTCGATTGTGGCAGCAGCACCCCCAGGCTACCAACCCAAGGTCATCATGATGGGCGACCTGAACGATTGTCCCACCGATCCAAGCGTCTACGATGTGCTGCGTGCCCGCCATCCTAGTGAAAAGGAGGAGGGCTGCTTCATCAATCTGTTCGGCAAGAACGATGGCCTTGGCTTTGAAGGCACGCTGAAGCACCAAACCGACTGGCAAATCTTCGACCAGATCATTGTCACCGATGGTGTGATGACGGGAGAAGGCCTTCATTATCAAGAGGGGAGTGCGCGTATCTTCCATGCCGACTTCATGCTTGAGGATGACGAGACCTACCACGGCAAAAAGCTCTTCCGTACCTACATCGGGCCGCGCTATTTCGGTGGCTTCAGCGACCATTTACCAGTCTACATCGATTTGGTTCGTTAATTCAACAAAAAACACTACTTTTGCCGCGCAAAACCAAATTACCATGTGGGTAGTATTATCATTGATTTCAGCCTTCCTGTTGGGCTTCTACGACATCTTTAAGAAACAGACCGTCGTCAATAATGCCATCATCCCCGTTCTTTTCTATAGCACCTTGATCAGCGGACTCATGTTCGTGCCGTTTGTGCTGTTGTCACATTTCAAGCCTTTCATCTTTGAGGGTGACTTCATGTCGAAGCTCTATATCGAGCCGCTGACGGCGAGGCAACATCTGCTCATCATGGGCAAGACTGCTCTTATCCTGTGCTCATGGATGTTCAGCTACTCTGCCATGAAGCATCTGCCCATCACCGTGGTGGGACCCGTCAACCAGTTGCGTCCTGCCATCACGGTTATCTTGATGTTTTGCGTTTTCCGTGAGAGTCTGACTTGGCTGCAGGGTACGGGTGTGGTTTTGGCCATCATTTCGTTCTATTTCATGAATCGATCGGGCAAACTCGAAGGCATTCAATTCAAATCGAACAAATGGGTCTATATGCTGCTTGGCTCTGCCGTTCTCGTGGCTTTGAGTGGCGTTTACGACAAGTTCCTGCTTAGCAAGGAGAGTATCTCGCCTTCTACCATTCAGGCTTGGTATACCATCTATGACTTCCTTATGATGGCCGTGCTGTTCCTTCTGTTTTGGATGCCGAAACGCAAAGAGCAACCCTTTGAATGGCGTTGGGGCATCGTGGCGATGGCTGTCTTCGTCACCGTGGCCGATGTCATCTATCTTACCGGCCTCAAGCAAGAAGCTGCCGTGGTGGTGCTCATCCCGCTCATCCTTTATGGCGTGCGTCTCGTCGTGTCGTTCGTCTACGGCATCTTCGGGTTCAAGGAGCAGAACATCCGCAGCAAGATTATCCCCTTGCTGATGGTGCTGGCGGCCTTGGTTTGCCTGTGCATTTAAATGAAGTGAAAAATTGCTTGTTTTCAGTGCGAAAAAAGTTGCACAAATAGATTTTTCTTATATTTGCAACTTTATTGAAACAAGAATTCTTTGGATATGGAAATTAAAAGAGTTTTTGATCTTCTCGACAATTATGTGGAGAAGTATCCCAACCAGCAAATTGCCCTTGCAGGCAAAAAGAACGGACAATGGGTGCACTACAGCTCCAAGTCCTATAAGGAACAATCCGACATCCTGAGCTATGCCCTTATCGAGTTAGGCATTGAGAAGGGTGACAAGGTTGCCATGATCCTTACCAACCGCCCCGAATGGAACATGCTCGACATGGCTATCAGCCAAGTCGGCGCCATCACCGTACCGGTTTATCCCACCATCAGCGAGGAGGATTACCGTTTCATTTTGGCCGACTGCGACGCCAAGATGGTGATCATCGACGGCCTCTCCGTGATGAACAAAGTGACCAACATCCTGCCGGATGCACCGAATGTGAAATTGGTCTATACCATGGTCGACAGAGAGAAGTATCCTTATTTCGACCAGTTGCTCCAACTTGGAAAGGAACATCCGCACCCCGAAGAAGTGGCAGCCCGTAAGGCCGCTGTCGACGAGATGGAGTGCGCCACCATTATCTATACTTCTGGCACGACAGGAACGCCTAAGGGCGTGATGCTCTCGCACCATAACCTGATGAACCAATTCCCGAACTTCCAATACACGATCAGTGATGGCTCTGACAAGGCCTTCAGCTTCTTGCCCGTATGCCACGCCTACGAACGCGCACTGATCTACTGCTACCAGTATCGTGGCATGTCCATCTATTATGCCGAGAGTCTGGCCACCATCGCCAACGACATGCGTGAGATTCATCCTACGATGATGTGTGCCGTTCCCCGTGTGCTCGAACGTTTCTATGATGCCATCTACCAATCAGGTAAGAAACAGAAAGGAATAGCTAGGACTATTTTCTTCTGGGCCTTGCATCTCGGTGAACGCTATAAGATTGACTCAGTGAATCGCCATTGGTTCTACGACTGGAAGTTGAGCATCGCCGATAAGTTGGTCTATAGCAAGATCAGATCCAACATCGGTGCCGAGAACTTCGATATCATCGTGTCGGGCGCTGCCGCCATCTCGCAAAAGATTGCAGGCTTCTTCTCAGCCATCAAGATGCCGGTCTTCGAAGGCTATGGCCTTACCGAGACATCACCTGTCATCGCCGTCAGTAACCGCAATCCCCATGGCCGCGAAGTGGGCTATGTGGGTCAACCGCTGCCGGGCACTGAGGTGAAGATTGCCGACAATGGTGAGATTTGTTGCCGTGGTCATAACGTGATGATGGGTTACTACAAACACTCCGAGCTGACCAAGGAAGTCATCGACGAGGAAGGTTGGTTCCACACGGGCGACATGGGTGAGATAGACCAATACAACCGCTTGAAGATTACGGGACGTATCAAGAGCCTCTTCAAGACCTCGGGCGGTAAATACATCAATCCCGATGTCATCGAAGCCAAGTTCTGTTCCTCTAAACTGATTGAGCAGATCTTGGTGGTTGGTGAGAACCAGAAGTTTGCTGGAGCCCTCATCATCCCGAGCTTCTCCGACCTGAAGGCTTGGTGTGCCGAGGAGAAGATTCCTTACACCACCAATGAGGAGATGATCCAAAATCCTGAGGTGCTCAAGCGCTTCGCCAAGGAAGTCAACGAGCTGAACAAGGGCTTGGGAGAGACCGAGAAGATCAAGAAACACGTGCTGCTCGCTGACGAGTGGAGCATTGCCAATGGCTTGCTCACGCCGACGCTGAAAGCCAAACGTAAGGTCATCACCAACAAGTACAAGGACGTCATCGAGAAGATGTTCGCCTAATGACTATGGCCCATAGCAAATGGCCTATGGCTTGCCTTTTCATCGAGGCAGCCATAGGCCATTGTCATATGCCATAGTAAAACTATGATTACTCCAAATAGGTATAGCCGTAAAGACCCGATCGGTAGTTGGAGAGGAATTCCTTGCCCTCCTCAACGGAGATCTTGCCTTCCTTGACGCACTTGGTGACCCAGGTCTCCACCGTGCGGACGAGCTTCTTCGGGCTGTATTGCACGTATTCCAGCACGTCAGCCACGGTCTCGCCATCGATGACTTGGTCGATGTAGTAGCCTTTTTCGTCAACCGAGACGTGCACGGCATTGGTGTCGCCAAACAGGTTGTGCAGGTCGCCAAGGATCTCTTGATAGGCTCCCACCAGGAACACTCCGATGTAGTAATGCTCCTTGTCGCTGAAGCCATGCAGCGGGATGGTGTGCTGGGTCGACTTGGCCACAAAGTTGGTGATTTTACCGTCGCTGTCGCAGGTGATGTCTTGCAGCGTGGCCAAATGCGTCGGGTTCTCATCCAAACGTTGGATGGGGATGATGGGGAAGAGCTGGTCGATGGCCCAGAGGTCGGGCAACGACTGGAACAGTGAGAAGTTGCAGAAGTATTTGTCGGCCAAGAGCTTCGGCAATGAGGTGAAGTCCTCGGGCACGCGTTTCAGGCTGTTGGCGATATGGTTCACCTCGCGGGCGATGCTCCAGAACAGACGCTCGATCTTGGCACGCGACTTGAGGTCGAGCAGACCGAGGCTGAACAGGTTGAGCGCTTCTTCGCGGATCTCTTGGGCGTCGTGCCAGATCTCGAGCGAAGAACTCTTGGTGAGTTCGTCCCACGAATCGTAGAGTTCCTTGATGAGCTCGTGGTCGTTTTCCTCGGGCTCTTCGTCGTCGTCCCATTCGGGCAGCGAGGTCTTCTCCAGCACCTCGAAGATGAGCACGGAGTGGTGCGCCGTCAGGGCACGACCCGATTCACAGATGACGTTGGGGTGGGGAAGTTCGTTTTTGTCGCAGGCATCCACGATGGTGTAGATGGCATTATTGGCATACTCCTGGATGCTGTAGTTGACTGAGCTGGCGCTGCTTGAGCTGGTGCCGTCGTAGTCGACGCCGAGGCCGCCGCCCATGTCGACGTATTCGATATGGTAGCCCATCTTGTAGAGCTGCACGTAAAACTGTGCCGCTTCACGCAAGGCCACGTTGATTTTCTTGATTTTGCTGACTTGGCTGCCGATGTGGTAGTGCACGAGCTTCAGGCAGTCTTTCATGTCGTGTTCCTCGAGGAAATCGAGGGCTTCGAGGAGCTCGGAAGAGGTAAGGCCGAACTTGCTGCCGTCGCCACCCGATTCTTCCCATTTGCCTGCACCTGAGCTGGCCAATTTGATGCGCACGCCGAGGTTGGGTGTGACCTTCAGTCGACGGGCAATCTTGGCCGTGGTCTTCAGCTCGTTGAGTTTCTCGATGACGATGATGATCTTACGACCCATCTTTTGGGCGAGCAAGGCGAGTTCGATGAACTCCTCGTCTTTGTAGCCATTGCAAACGATGAGCGAGTCAGAGTCGGTGCCCAGGGCGATGATGGCGTGGAGCTCGGGCTTGGAGCCGGCTTCCAGACCGATGTTGCACTTCTTGCCATGGCTCACGATCTCTTCGACCACAGGACGCATCTGGTTCACCTTGATGGGCATCACCACGAAGTTCTGTCCATGGAACTCGTATTCCTTGGCAGCCTCCTTGAAGCAGGAGTCGATCTTGTTGATGCGGTCGTCGAGGATATCGGGGAAACGGATCAGCATAGGAGCCGAGACGTCTCTCAGTGACAGCTCGTCAACGAGTTCGGGTAGGTCGACCGAGGCACAGCCTTCCTTGGGTGTCACGACCATGTGTCCCTTTTCATTAATGGAAAAATAGTTTCCTCCCCAGCCTTTTACGTTGTAAAGGTCTTCGGAGTCTTCGATGCGCCATTTTCTCATTGCTACAGGTTTTAATGGATTATAAATGGGCTGCAAAACTATTAAAAATATTCGGTTTTACGCAGTTTTCCTTATTTTTGCACAAAATTATGCACCTATGAGGCTCATTATCGACGCCGGTTCGACAAAAATGGAATGGATTCTCCTTGACGGAAACACTGTCAAGCAGCGTTTCTATACCGAAGGCTTCAACCCAAATTACGCTGAGAGGCAATGCTTGGTAGACATGTGTCATGGCGTGTCACTACCCGAAGGAATCCATTATATTCATTATTACGGCACGGGTTGTGGCAATGAGCAAAACTGCCTTCTGGTCAAGGAAGTCTTTCAAGAGTGTTTTCCTTATGCCGAAATCCATGTCACCCATGATTTGATGGCGGCCTGTCATGCTGTGTTAGGCAATGAGAAAGGCATCGCCTGTATCCTCGGGACGGGTTCTAACGCTTGTCTTTACGATGGTGAGCGTATTACGGAAAAGGCAGTGTCGCTGGGCTATCTTGTTGGCGACGAAGGCAGTGGGATGCACATTGGAAGGGAAGTGGTGCGTGCCTATTTCTATGGCTTCATGCCCGAGGAATTGCGAATGAGATTCGAAGCGGAGTATCATCTGGATCTGAAGACATTTGTCCAACGGCTGTATCACGAGGGGCAGCCATCGAAGTATCTGGCCACCTTCGCCAAGTTCGCGGGCGAAAACCAAGCGCATCCTTTTATGCATGACTTGGTGAAACGTTGTTTTAACGCTTTTATCGAGGCTTTTGTCATTCGTGACAACGCCAGTAGTTCATTAAAGGTAAGCTTTATCGGCTCCGTGGCTTTCCATTTCCAGGACATCCTGAAAGAAAGCCTTGCCGATTATGGCCTCGCCATAGGCGAAATCATGCAAGCCCCTGCCGAAGGACTGATACGGTATTATCAAAGTCTTCCGGCATAATCCACCGATAGCTGTTATCTCCCCTTTACTATGTCATCTGTCGCTTGGCTGCGCTACTTTATTGTAGAAAAAGCGATCTGGTGTAATCGGCGGCGGAATAGTAGACGTAGCCACGACCTTTATACAAGTGGGTCAAATCGCCAGTCCAACTGCCGTCTTGGTAGGTAGCCTCGTGGCCGTTTTCGTCGATGATCTTGTCACCGTTAGTTGGTGGGCTGTTGGGACCGATGGCATCGGCGATGGGTTTTGTGTTTCCAGTATAGCCGAACCAGTTGTAGCCATGCTGTAGTTCGACATTGGCCCAAGTTTGTGGCACAGCAAATACGTAGACATCTTTACTGCTATCGTCTTTGATCACAATCTTGTACATCTCTCCGGGCTGGATGATGTAGTCGTCGCTTTTGCTGAGCGTACCACTCCAGTCGTTCTCACCGTATAAGAATCCTTCGTTTTGCGAGTTGATGACAACAGGTATGCCGTACAGTTGGGACTTAAGTTCTCCCAAGGTTATTGGTGATAGAGGAGCCCACCAGTTGACGCCAGATGTAAGATTATACACAATTTCCGAAGGTATGGTGACCGTGGCGGGACCTTCGCTCCAAACGATGTCGGGGTCTCCTTCAGTGCCGCAGTTGTAGCCTACCCAGAGGTAGTAGGTCGTGCCTTCCATCGCCAATTCGTCCTCATCCGTGGGATAATAACTGCCCACGGTTTGATTCGTGCTACCTAACCAGCCATTGGCGACCATCTCCTGATAGGTTGCGGGCAACTCGTAATCCTCGCTCACGTAGAAGGACCATAAAGTCTGTTCCTCATGCCCAGGCGTGAAGCTGAAAGTAAAACCGTTGTAGCCATTTTGTGGCTCGGTGCTGGTCACCTCCACATTGGTTGGGGCCACGCAAAGCGGGTTCTCGCAGAGGTCGTGGATATTGGTGAAGCCGCCCCAGGGCGTGCCCGTGTTGTTGTAGTTTTGATAGGCCTCAAGGCTGCCGCAGGGCACGTAGACGAGGATGCTTACAGGAACGTTATCGAAGGCACCTTCGCCTAACGTAGGCGGCGTGGTGGCCTGTATGGTGATGGAAGCAAGACCTGTGCAGCCATGGAAGGAGAATTCACCGATGGTTTGCACTGAGGGAGGAAGCGTTACTGCAGCCAAAGACCAACAACTTGAAAAAGCTTCATCATTGATGCTCGTCAGCCCAGTGAAGTATTGCAACTCGTTGAAAGAAGTAATGCTTTCGTTGTTCTTAAATGCCTCGCCCAAGCTCGTCACTGCGGCGGCTTCGGCATAGCTCAGTTCGCCGTCGCCGTTGCTGTCCCAGTTGTCCACACAGATGGTTTTCACTGCGGCGTCGGCAAACTGGATGTTGGGGTTGATGGCGAGGTAGATGTTGTTGCGGTTTTTTATCCTATACTTTACGCCAGCAAAGGACGAAATATCATTTATGTCAGGGTTATATTCGTCGCTGAAGTAGGTTAAAGCAGTATAATTATCGCCCGTAGTTGTCAGACGAAATTCGATTTCATTACCTGGATAGCTTACGGTGGGATCATAGCAGCAAAGCAGGAGGTTGCTGGTGCCGTCGTAGTAGAACGGCGTTTGCAATTGTAGCCTCACCCATCCGGCTCCCGAAGCCGCAAAGGTGCCATCATATACCAAAGTGGCATCGCTGAGGTCAACCATGTCGGTGTCTGAATCGAAAGTGGTCTTGTCGACGTTTTTCATATACACTTTCATGCCTTCTGTTGTGAAAGGCAAGGTGTTGACGTAATCGAAAGCGATGGAGGTGATGGCCCCCGATGTTCCTATTTCTTCGGCGGTGTAGATTTGCTGCGACAGTGAGTAATTATAGTCCATGTTGACAGGTAGGGTGTAGTCTGTGTTAATGGATGTCTCGTCGCCGATGGTCACGATGCCGATAAAGTTGGTGAAATGATTCCAACCCGTGGCGTTTTTGTAGGCGGAAACCGACTGGTAGGGCACATAGACGGGAATCGTCGAAGGTACCCCGTTAAAGCAATTCTCACTATAAATGGAGATACTGGGTGGTGTTTCGGCCAAAACAGTTATATCCTCGAGATTGAAACACCCTTTGAAGGCATAATCGTTTATGATTTCAACTGATGCTGGAATCTCTATGGAAGACAGGCCTGTGCAATCAGAGAAAGCATAGTCGTTGATTTCTGTGACGTCGTTAGGAATAACGGTGTTTTTGCAGCCCGAAATCAATCTGTGTTCGTCGGTCTTGATAATGGCATTGCAACCGTTGGGCGAGCTGTACACTGGGTTGCCGGCATCCACCGTGATAGAGGCAAGTGGTTCACAGCCGTAGAAAGGATTAGAGTCTATGATTCTTACCGAGGCTGGGATGTTTACCGAACTCAAGGGACAGCCACGGAATACCAAGCTGCCAATTTGGGTCACGGAGTTGGGGATGTCGATGGAGGTCAGCTGGCAGTAGCTGAAAGCTAAACTACCTATTAAAGTTACGCCGTCGGGGATGTTTACTGAGCTCAAGTTGTAGCAAAGATTGAATGCCTCAGATTCAATTCTTTCTAGGTTGGGAGGCAGCGTGATGGAAGTTAGTTGAACACAATCCTCGAAAGCATACGAACTTATGAAGGTCACCGAATTGGGGATGTCCACTGAGCTCAAGTTGTGGCAATGTCTGAATGCCTCAGATCCAATTCTTTCTAGGTTGGGAGGCAGCGTGATGGAAGTCAGATGCTCACAACCCTCGAAAGCACAACCACCTGTATTTGTCAACCCATTGAAGTATTGCAGCTCGTCGAACGAGGTGATGGTGGTGTTGCTTTTGAAAACACTGTTGTCCCATATTCCTGAGGGGTTCAGTGTGGTCACTGCGGCGGCCTCGGCGTAGCTCAGCTCGCCGTCGTGGTCGGTGTCCCAGTTGGCCACGCAGATGGCTTTCACTGCGGAGTCAACGAAGGAGATATTGCCATCGGCAATGATGTTGGTGAAGCCGCCCCAAGGTTGTCCGTTGTTGTAATTATGATAGGCTGCGAGGCTTTCCACAGGCACGATGACGGGGATGGTCCTTGGAGTGCCATAGAGGAAATGTTCGGTGATTGTGGGTGGCGTGACGGCGTTAACCGTTAGGCTTTCCAAACCATCGATGAGGTGTATGCCATAGCTTTCAATCGTCTGAAGCGTCGACGGCAAAGTGAGTGTGCTCATAGGCAAATTCTCGAGTGCTCCTTCGCCAATGGCAGTGACGCCCTCGGGGATGATGGTGCTTTTGCAACCCGCGACCAACTTGTTGGTAACTGTCTCGATGATGGCATTGCAGTTGTCGCGCGAATCGAAGGTCGGGTTGTCTGGGTCTACGGTGATATGCCGCAACGAGTTGCATCCCTGAAAAATGCTGGGTTGAATCAGGTTGACCGACCGAGGGACGGTTATGCGCTCAAGTGAATTGCAGTTTTGGAATTCATATCGATTAAGAGTGGCTAGCCCAGTGAAGTACTGCAATTCGTCGAATGTGCTAATGCCAGTGCCATTGAATGCTAGGCTTAAGCTACTCACTTGAGCTGCTTCGGGGTAGCTCAGTGAGTTGTCTCCGTTGCTGTCCCAATGCTGTATGCAGATGTCTTCCAATAATTGGTCTTCGAAATAGATATTGGGAAAGATTACAAGTTGGATGTTGCTGATATTATAATCGTCATTTGCGTAATAGCCTTGATAATTTGACAAATCATTAATGTCGGGACAATACTCATTACTGTAGTAACATATACTTCTATTACTATTAGCCTTTGTTGTACGGAACCATAACTCCGAGTTCCATTGTATAAGGCCTTCTGTGGGGTCATAACAGCAAAGCAAGAGATTGCTTGTGCCATCGTAGAAGAATGGCGTATCAAATTGAATCGTCACCCAGCCAGGCCCCTGAACTGTAAAAGTGCCTTCAAACACCTTGGTGGCACCGTCTAGGGACACCATGTCAGTATTCGACTCGAAGTACGACTTGCTTACATTCTTCATATACACTTGCACACTTTCTATGGAGAATGATTCGTTGACTATATATTCGAAGGCGATGGAAGAGATGTAGCCTGCCATCCCGATTTCGTCGGAGGTATAAATTTGCTGTGACAAAGAATAATACCACCCTGTTGCAACAGGAAAAAGACCTGTGCTGAACGGACTTTGCGAATCGCCAATGGTCACGTATTGTTGCGCCTTTGCTGACCAGGGAGCGAGGAGAGCAAGGAGCAGGAAGAGGAGTAATGTTTTTCTTTTCATGGTTGGTGCGGGGGTCAAGGGTTATAAGATTCAAAAATTGGTTTCCGTGGCGGGCAAGCCAGCCACGGAAACCGGGATAACAATCACAAACGTCTTATTGTTGCTTTATGAAGCGCAGGATGCGGTTGCCGAAGCGCACGAGGTAGAGGCCCGAGGCTAAGTCGCTGACGCCGATCTCCTGGTCGGGGCCGGCGTTCACCACCTTGACGAGCATGCCTAAGCTGTTGTAGATCTCGATGGTGCTGTTGGCTTCGATGCCGAGGATGTGGATGCTCTCCATGGCAGGGTTGGGGTAGAGCGTCATTGGGTTGAGTTCGCCCTCGTCGACGCCTGTGCCCTTGAAGAAGGCCACGAAAACCATATTGTCGTTAACGATCACTTGACGTGGGTTGTGTGAACTGCCATCGCTCCACTTGTCAAATTCATAGCCGCTGTTGGGAATGGCGGCGATGGTGGCAGTGGCGCCTGCAGTATATGTGCCGCCGCCAATGACGGTGCCTTCGGCGTTGTTGCATATCACAGTGAGTGTGTAGGTGACCACGGCATTTGCCGAGAACTGTGCCTTGTAAGTGGCATTTTGAGTGACGGTAATGGTGCGTGGGTTGTCGGCATTGCCGTCGTCCCAACTAGTGAAGTAGTAGCCAGAGTATGGCGTAGCGCTGATGGTGATGGTAGTGCCCTCGAGGAAGGAACCGCCACCTGTGGCCGTTCCCATGGTCGGGTTGGCCGACTCAACGGTAATGGTATAATGCTGTAGTGCGGCAAATATGGCATGGAAGGTCATGTTGCCTGTTACTATCACATCACGTGGGTTGTCTGTGTTGCCGTCGTCCCAGCTGACGAAGCGGGCGTTTAGGTTAGGTGTGGCCGTAATTTGGATGACAGCGCCTTCGGGATAGGTGCCGCCGCCACTCACTGAGCCTAGCAGTGGGTTGTCGGAGAGCACTGTGACCGTGTACATGGTAGTGCCAGCGGCGTTGAAGAGTGCCGTGTATGTCGCATTGCCTGTCACCGTGACTGATCGTGTAGCATTGGTGTTACCGTCGCTCCAGCTAATGAAGGTGAAGCCATTGTTAGCCGTTGCTGTAAGTGTGGCCACATCGCCATAATGGTAGCTGCCGCCACCAGTCACCGTGCCACCTTCAGCAGGGCTGGCATTGACGGTGAGTGTGTAATTCTGTTGCAAGAAATTGGCAGTGTAGGTGGCGTTACCATTTACGATGATGCTGCGCGGGTTGGTAGTGATGCCGTCGTTCCAATGGCTGAATTGCCAGCCTGGGTTGGCGGAGGCGGTGAGGTAAACTGTCTCGCCTGCGGGATAGGTGCCTGCGCCATCCACTGTGCCAGCACCAACAGGGTTCACGTTTGTTGTAATGGTATATTCGTTTTCGCCAGTCGCTTCTACTCTCACATCGTCAAGATACCAGTCATGGGCATTGGTGCCAATATAAGCAAAGGCAATATAAATAGTTTGACCCTGATATGCAGACAGGTCAATAGTCACTTCCTTCCAGCTGTTGCTCGGGTCGGATTGTGACCATACTTGTTGGAAGGCGTTAGGATTCGGATTGGTAGTAGACACCATAACGCCTTCAAAATCCATGTCATAGCCGTATTCCTCTAATGTTTGGAAAGTCAGTTCTACATTTTTGTTAGAAGGTATAATTAGGGGCGGGCTGATAAGCCAGCCTTCCTGTGCCTGTTTTCCGTAGCGGTGGTAGGCACAGTGGGCTCCCGTGTAGGGCAAATAATTTCCCATAACACCAAGGCGGTGCCAATAGGAAACTCTTTCTGTCCCTTGATCGTCAAGATTGTTTCCCTCATCAGTGGTAGCCCAACACGCCCATTCGGTAGTGCCCATCTCGAAACCTTCGAAATATGGCAACTGGCGGGGCTGCGGATTGGTACATTCTTCTGGAGTCAGAAAGATGTCATTGATACCTTCGCAATTTTGAACAGTAAAAATAATTTGATTATCCTTAAAGATTCGGCAGCTAGTCGATCCGGCACTTGAATTGCTACTGTAATACACTCCTTCAGAATTTACAACGATGCCAGCAAGCAACCAAGTGCTATCATAGAGGATCTCTCCGTTTTTCCAGATGATGCGACTGCCAGAAACAAAACCGCTGACATATACATCTCCGCCATCAACCTTAATCTTAAAGGCATTTGAGTTGTCAGAACCGTCGCCGAGTGTGTATAGTACTGAGCCATTTTTCCACACCTTTGCGACATGGTATTCGCCAACGATCTCATAACCGCATGTATAGACATCTCCGTTATAGTAAGCAATATCATTGGCAGTAGAGTTGATGTCGGAGAGTGTGTACATGAGTGAATTGTTTTTCCATACAGTGGCTCGGGGACCATAACCAGGTCCAACACCCCCTTGGTTAGTGTACTTGACACCACAATACCATACGTCAGGGTAGGCGGCATTTCCCGAAACACAGATGCCATTCGCCATCGATTGATAACCGTTCCCAAAATCCGGGCATAAGAATTCGGCATCTGATGAACCACGCCAAACAGCAGCATATGCACTTTCTTGACTGGTGTATGTGTAGCCAGCAGAGAACAAACAATACTCTGGGTCATTGGAAGAATTATTGTCATGCCAATACAATTTGTTGATTTTGGTACCCGTCGTATAGTTATTAAGGAATACTTCATCGTTTTTCATGATGTCACCATACGAAGGAACAGTACTGTTTCGTACCCAATATACATCTTGGTTGCTGGGGTTCACCACTACAGAGGCGGATTCGTTGTTGCCATTACCTATAGATGAACTATACAACAACGTAGCGTCCATATAAACTGCGGCACGTCTTTGGCCGCCATCCGAGAAGTAGCCTGCCGAATACACATGCTGGGCTTTGCTCGCGCCAGCGAAAGCTATCACCGACAGAATTGTTAGTAGAAGTCTTTTCATAATGCTTTTAATTTAAGTTTAACTTATGGTTGAATAATCGTAATTATTCTTTTTTTTATCCGTTGGGGCAAAAATATAACAAAAAAATGGCTTGGCTATAGGTAAAATTACGCGTTTTTGTGTGTTTGTTTGAAGCAATGGCTTTCGGGGAACAAAAAAGCGATATTTTTGTGCCAAAAAAGGATTGTTATGCGTTGTCTTTCGTTTATGGTTTTGTTTTTGCTTGCCAACGTCTCGTTGCATGCAAGCGAAATAGATAGTCTCTACAATGTGTTCTTGGCCAGCAAAGGAGAGATGGCGATTAACGTGGCCAACGAGATTGCAGTCATGACCGGCGACACGGTTTGTTTCACCGAAGATATAAGTGTTGAACAGATGAAGGAAGCCGTATTGAAGAAGCTCATTTTCTGGCATTTTGACCGAAGCGAAATGACAGAAGTAGTCAACTACGCCAAAATAGCCATCGATAGTTACGAAGAACGTGGCGACCTCTTCGATGCCGCTGGATGTTACAACCTTCTGGGTGTGGCATACCAGCGTCTGGGACAGATGAACGAAGCTATCGAAAGCTATAACCAATGCAATGCCGCCATGACCTTGCTTAACGAGCAGGAACCTAACCCGTTCTACGAGAAGAACATCCGTTATACCACAAACAATATGGCGAATATCTATAGTTCGATGGGCGAGAATGACAAGGCCGAGGAGATGTTTATGAGGTGTATCGACATGGTAGGCGAACCCCAAGAGGACGATGATTATTTGGATTTGGCCACCTATCTTCATAACCTGGCGGATGTTTATTTGACGCAAGCCGAGGGTATGGAGGGTGAACCTCGCAAGGAGAAGGTGGAAAAGGCTGTCAGTCTCATGGAGCAAGCCTATGACTATTCAGTCAATCACGGCGACAGACCCGGCAAGGTGATTCAGCGCAAAATCGTGTTGTCGCGGGCGTATTTCGCCAATGGGCAAGCCGATAATGCTGTCGGTCTGCTCAATGAGGCCTTACAAATGGCCAAAGACGAAGAAGAGAGTTTCAGAGAGGCCGAAATCGAAATCCTGTTCGGAAAATTCGCTTTTAAGCAAGAGAAATACCAGGAATCGGAAGCACACTACCAAAAGGCGATGGCTTTGGCTAAAGAAAACGGCTACGATGAATGTCTGCGCCAGTCTTATCTTGGAGCCTATGAAGCTTCTCGTATGTTCGACCCTAACAAAGCTTTAGACTATCTTGAACAAAGTGTCGCCTACAAAGATTCCATTTTCAATGAGAAGCAACAGGCCTTGATTCGTGACTATCAGGTGAAATACGACATGGCCCAGATGGAACACGAACTCGACATTCAGCAACGAAACAACAAGCTGAAGGCTCGCGAGATCTTGGCTTTGATTCTTCTTTCGGGATTGTTGGTAGCCATCGTGGTCATTTTGGTCCGCTTGGTTCGTGCCAGAAAGAAACAAAGTGAGATTTTGGAACGTCTCAATCAAACGCAGCAGAGGATCCTCTCGGTAGCTTCGCACGACGTTAAGACTTCGGTTTTGGCGCAAAACATGGTGCTGAAAATGGTCAACGAGCATTACGAAAACCTGGACCACGAAGAGCTGAAGGAAAAACTGTCTATGCTTAAGAAGGGTTCCGACGAACTGAAGGACAAACTCTACAATATCTTGCATTGGATCAGCGGTGAGATGGGCAAGGATGCCGTCCCATCAGAAGAGTTCAATCTGTCTGACTTTATCGGCAAGGGCATTAGCCTGCATTCCGAAGAGCTGAAATACAAGAAGTTGAGTGTCGAAAATAACATCCCCAAGTCGTGCGTGTGCTTCGACAAGAAGAATGTCGTCGATATTGTCTTCCAGAATCTGTTCTCCAATGCCATCAAGTTCACTCCGCAAGGAGGCACCATTAAGGTGAGTAGCATCGACGATGGCGACCTGGTGTGGGTCGAAGTGGCCGACACGGGCATAGGCATCAGCCAAGAGCTTATGCAACAATTGACTCACGATACGGTGACTCCTTCCAAGGGTACGCAGGGTGAGCGCGGATCGGGTATCGGGCTTTTCGTCAGCCGCCAATTGATGGTGAAAAACGGGGGCCAACTGATTATCGAAAGCGCTGAGGGCCAAGGCACAACAATTCGTTTCAATGTCAAAAAGGCAAAAGTATGAAACAAAGCAAGAGAATTAGGATCTTGATGGTTGAAGACCATCCGCTCTATAGGGTAGGGCTTCGCATGGCATTGTCGTATTCGGGACTTGACTGTGCCGTGGTAGGAGAGGCTGAGAATGTGAGTCAGGCAGTGACGTTTATAAGGGACCATCCCAATGACATCGACTTGATTCTGCTCGACTATTACCTGTCTGATGGCACCGGAATGGACGTGCTGAAAACCTCAAAACAGGTTTGCCCCCAAGTGAAAGTGCTCCTCGTTACGGGTGAAGAAGAGAATCCCGATATGCCCAAACTGAGGGAAGCAGGACTTAATGGCTTCACCACCAAGGACGTCACGCCCCAGGGACTGGCTACAACCATTCGGTCCATCTTCCGAGGAGAGGATGTGTTCGATAAGGAATCGCTGGCCGAAGAGGAAGAGGATCCTTTGGTTGACCCGTTGACCGAAAGGGAAATAGAAATCATTCGTTTGTGTGCCCTTGGCAAGTCGTCAAAACAGATCGCTGAGGAGCTGTTTATCAGCGACCGTACCGTAGAGGGACACAAGCGCAAGGTTTTCCAGAAAATTGGTTGCAACACTACCACCGAAATGGTGAATTATGCCTTTTTGAACGGTTTGGTCTGACCAACAACTTCGTCGATGTCTTCCGGCATAATCCATCGATAACCGATATCCTTTCTTAGCCACGTCATCTGGCGTTTAGCATACTGCCGCGTGTGTATCTTGATTTGCTCCACGGCCTCCTTAAGGCTGCACCCGCCATCGAAATAGGCAAAGAGTTCCTTATAGCCCACGGTGTTGAGCGCGTTCAAATGCCGTTTGGGATATAAGGCTTTTGCTTCCTCCAGAAGTCCTTGTTCCATCATCATGTCCACACGACGGTAGATGCGCTCGATGAGTTGCTGACGATCCCAAAGCAAAGCGTATTTCTTGATATCGAAGTCGCGCTTGGCGGTGTTGCCGCTGCGGAAGGAGGTAAAAGGCTTTCCGGTTTGAAGACACACCTCAAGGGCGCGTTGCAGGCGGCGTGGGTTTTGCTGGTCGACGATGGCGAAATAGTCGGGGTCGAGGCGCTGCAAGGCCTCTTGCATGCCATGCAAGCCTTCGTCATGGTATAGCTTTTCGACTTTTTCCCTGATTTCAGGTTCCACGTCGGGCATGGCGTCGATGCCATTGCAGACGGCATCGATGAAGAGACCCGATCCGCCCGTCATGACGACGGCGTCATGGGTCTTGAAGAGCTCGTCCAAGAGTTGGATGGCGTCGTGCTCGTAGTCGGCCACGTCGTATTTGTCCTCAATGCTGATGTGGTGCACGAAGTAATGCATGGCTTGACTCAGCTCATCCTCGGTAGGTGCTGCCGTGCCAATGCTCATCTCTTTGTAGAACTGACGGCTATCGGCGGAGAGAATGACCGTGCCCAATGCCTTGGCCACTTTGATGGCGAAAGCGGTCTTGCCTGAGGCGGTGGGGCCAGCGATGACAATTAAGGTTTTCATACTTTATTCGGCACGGGCCCGTTATTAGCCACTACGATAGGTTCTTGGATTTCCTTCACCACATTCAGTCCCAACTTTTGTCCTTCTTCCTTCATAAAAGCATACGCCTCGCCGAAGTTGTTTCCGATGATGCCATCGAGGATGGCCTCGCGGATGGCGTTTTTGATGACGCCGACCTCGCGGCCCTCGGGGATGCCGAAGGTCTCCATAATGGCGATGCCGTCGATGGGCGGCTGCCAGTTGCGCAGGTGGTCCTTGGCTTCGATTTCTTTCAGCTTCTCCTGAACGATTTCAAAGTTGTGGTGGAATTTCTTCACCTTCTCTTCGTTCTTCGAGGTGATGTCGGCATGACAAAGCAACATGAGGTCGTCGATATCGTCGCCAGCGTCAAACAAAAGCCTTCTCACGGCGGAGTCGGTGACGATGTCTTCGGCCAACACGATGGGGCGGAGGTGAAGGAGCACGAGCTTCTCCACGTATTTCATCTTCTCATTCAAGGGCAGCTTCATGGCGGCGAAGATCTTGGGCACCATCTTGGAGCCTTTGAACTCGTGGCCGTGGAAGGTCCAGCCCGTGCCATCTTCCCAGCGCTTGGTCTGGGGTTTGGCGATGTCGTGCAGCAAGGCGGCCCAACGCAGCCAGAGGTCGTCGCTCTTTTCGGCCACCTGATCAAGGACTTGAAGCGTGTGCAGGAAGTTGTCCTTGTGACCTCTGCCTTGCACCACCTCGACGCCTTTCAGCTGGGAGAGTTGTGGGAAGATGAGCTTCAACAAGCCGCTTTCATCCAACAGTTTGAAGCCGATGGAAGGCTTCGGCGAGAGGATGATCTTGTTCAGCTCCTCGGTGACACGCTCCATCGAGACGATCTTGATGCGGTGGGCATTGCGTTTGATGGCCTCAAACGACTCAGACTCGATGTAGAACTTCAGTTGTGAGGCGAAGCGCACGGCGCGCATCATGCGAAGCGGGTCGTCGCTGTAGGTGATGTCGGGGTCCAAGGGGGTTCTCAACAGCAGCTCTTCCATGTCGCCCATGCCGTTGTAGCGGTCGATGAGGGTGCCGAAGTCCTCTGCGTTGAGGCTGATGGCCATGGCATTGATGGTGAAGTCGCGGCGGCTGATGTCGTCTTCAAGCGTTCCATTTTCCACCACGGGTTTGCGGCTGTTGCGGTCGTACGACTCTTTCCTAGCGCCCACAAACTCCACTTCCATGCCATCGAAACGGATCATGGCGGTGCCAAAGGCGCCGTAGTATTTGGCTTCCTTGTGGCCGGGTAGGAGGGAGGCGACCTTCTTTGCCAGCGTGATGCCGCTGCCCACGGTGACCACGTCGATGTCGTTCGACGGACGGTGCAACAGGATGTCGCGCACGTAGCCGCCGATGACGTAGGTCTTGTAGCACAACTCCGCGCTGGCGTAGGCGATGACCTTAAAGATTTTGCTGCTGATATGTTTCTTGAAGTCGTAGTTCATCAGACTTTGGCTTCTTCTTTGGCTTCGTTTAGGACTTTTTTCTCGTTCGGGATGATGTTGACTACGGTCTCCTCGCCGTTTTCCGCCATGTCGATGCTGATGGTGTCGCCGATGTGGAGGTTGGACGAGATGATGGCTTCGGCCAGCACGTCTTCCACGTACTTCTGCACGGCACGCTTCAGCGGACGGGCGCCATACTGTTCGTCCCAGCCCTTCTCGGCAAGGAAGTCCATGGCCTTGTCGGTGATCTCGATCTTGTAGCCCATCTCTTCAACACGCTTGACCACCTCGCGAATCTCGATGCCAATGATCTTCCGGATGTCGTTCTTGTCCAAGGCGTTGAACATCACCACGTCGTCGACGCGGTTGAGGAACTCGGGCGCGAAGGTGCGCTTCAAAGCGTTGTCGATGACGCTCTGCGAGTACTCGTTCTTCGAGTTGAGCTTGGCCTGTGTGCCGAAGCCGACACCTTGGCCGAAGTCCTTCAACTGGCGTGAGCCGATGTTTGAGGTCATGATGATAATGGTGTTCTTGAAGTCGACCTTGCGACCGAGGCTGTCGGTCAGTTGGCCGTCGTCAAGGACTTGGAGCAACAGGTTGAACACATCGGGGTGGGCCTTCTCGATTTCGTCAAGCAAGACGATGGAGTAGGGCTTACGGCGCACCTTTTCGGTGAGTTGGCCGCCTTCTTCGTAGCCCACATAGCCAGGAGGCGCTCCCACGAGACGCGACACGGCGAACTTCTCCATGTATTCGCTCATGTCGATGCGGATGAGGGCGTCTTCGCTATCGAAGAGGAACTTGGCCAGCACCTTGGCGAGGTAGGTCTTACCGACGCCCGTGGGACCGAGGAAGATAAACGAGCCGATGGGCTTGTTCGGGTCTTTCAGTCCGGCACGGTTGCGGCGGATGGCGCGGGTCACCTTCTTGATGGCCTCGTCCTGACCGATGACGGTACCTGCTAACTCGGTCTCCATGTGCATCAGGCGGTCGCCTTCGTTCTTGGCGATGCGTTGCACGGGCACGCCGGTCATCATGGCGACGACCTCGGCAACGTTTTGTTCGGTCACAGGCTGGCGGTGCGCCACGGCGTTGTCTTCCCATGCCTTCTTGACGTCTTCGAGCTGTGCCATGAGCTTCACCTCTTCGTTGCGGTACATGCCCGCCTCCTCGAACTTCTGCTCGGCGATGGCGGCTTTCTTGTCCTTGCGCACGGCGTCGAGACGGCTTTCCAACTCGGTGATCTCGCTCGGCACGTCAATGTTCTTGATGTGTACGCGCGCGCCGGCTTCGTCCAAGGCATCGATGGCCTTGTCGGGCAGGTGACGGTCACTGAGGTAACGGTCGGTGAGTTTCACGCAGGCTTCGATGGCCTCGGGCGTGTAGGTGACCAAGTGATGGTCTTCGTATCTCGGTTTGATGTTGTTCAAAATCTCGATGGTCTCGGCGGGTGTGGTGGGCTCGACGAGGATCTTCTGGAAGCGGCGCTCCAAGGCACCGTCTTTCTCGATGTACTGGCGGTATTCGTCAAGGGTGGTGGAACCGATGCACTGCAACTCGCCACGCGCCAAGGCGGGCTTGAACATATTGCTGGCGTCGAGCGAGCCGTTGGCGTTGCCTGCGCCGACGAGGGTGTGGATCTCGTCGACGAAGAGGATGATGTCGCGGTTGTTCTCCAACTCGTTGAGGATGGCCTTGATGCGTTCCTCAAACTGGCCGCGGTATTTGGTGCCGGCCACGATGGAGCCGATGTCGAGCATGACGACGCGCTTATTAAATAAGGTGCGCGGCACGCGGTGCTGCACGATGCGGATGGCCAGGCCTTCGGCTATGGCCGACTTGCCCACGCCAGGCTCACCGATGAGGATGGGGTTGTTCTTCTTGCGGCGGCTGAGGATCTGGGCGATGCGCTCGAGTTCGCGCTCACGGCCCACGATGGGGTCGAGGCGGTTTTCTTCGGCGGCTTTGGTGAGGTCGCGGCCGAAGTTGTCGAGCACCGGGGTCTTGCTCTTGATGTTGCTCGTCTTCTTTGGCTTCTCGGGTTGCGGCCGGATTTCGTTCATCAGGTCGTCTTCTTCCTCCTCGTCATCATCATTGAAGATGTTGGAAGCGTAGCCTTGTTGCTCTTCGGGCGCCGATTCCTGCGGGTCGCTGTTCTCAGCCGTGAAGCGCAACAGTTCCTGCTTGAAGTTGTCGTAGTTGATGCCTTCAAATTCAAGGTTTTGCGAGATGATGTTGTTCTTCTCGTGCAGGATGGCCAGCATGAGGTGCTCGGAGCGGACGATGTCCGAATGGAACTCCTTGGCGATGATATAGGTGAACTTCAGCACGCGCTCTGCCTGCTTGGTCAGCGGCAAGGCCAGCACTTGGCTGGTATTGCTAGTAGCGGTGCGCACCGAGGCTTCCAGTTTCTTCGAGAATACTTCGATGTTCAGGTTGAGGTTCTCCAAAATCTTGATGGCGCTGCTGCCGCCTTCCTTCAACATACCCAAAAAAAGGTGCTCCAACCCGACGTATGCGTTCCCTAGGCGTTGTGCCTCCTGATGGCTAAGTGACAAAATGGCACGAACGCGGGGAGAAAATTTTGCATCCATATAGTTATAATTCTTTAATTTTCAATACTTTAATAAAATACCCAACTTTTCACTTGTCTGATTCGTTCAGAGTGCAAAGGTACAAACAAAAACCGCGCCGCGCCATATTTTTGAAGAATATAATAAATCTATGTCCTATTACGTTTTAGTAATGTATTAATTCTATCTATTGAATAATTGAAAAGAATATGAGAAACAGATTTTTGATTTTGATTCCTCTCGTCTTATTCATCACTTTTACTGGTTGTTACAAAGGTAGGATTTCAAAGTTGAAAGGTTGCTCCTTTGAGCCAGAGCAGCTTGTTTCGGAAATCAAGCAGGAGTATGACGCCGATTCGGTAAGCATAACCTATCGAAGATTCAGGATGGAACCCTATTTGCCCTTGATAAAAGCCCCTGTGGTTGAGATTCTCAACCCACGAATGAAGTCGCTGGATTTCAAGACACTGGACAAGACTATGAAGGAACTTGATAAGCTCGATGATGAGATACACTTACGGGATAGCCTTGAAGAAGAGTTGAAGCCGATAGCGGAAAGAATAGTGAATGGGTGCAACGCAAGGAGATATAACGATCTTATTATAGACATTAGAAAGGTAAATGTATCGGGGAAAAAAACACATCAATTTGTGTTCAGTTACGAAGATCTTCTGGATGTCAAACAAACAAAGTCCCCTAAATAATATATATAAATAATCAAATAAACTCTGTTCGGTCGGATTTGCAATCCGACCGAGTGGAACCAGCGGATTTGTAATCCGCGCCTTTTTGTCGTTTTCGGATTACAAATCCTGATATTCAATGCCAGCGGATTGCAAATCCGCTGGAACAATAGCGGAAACGGAAGGGAAGTTTTTGCCTCTTTTTTGTCGAACCTATCGGATTATTTTGTATCTTTGCACCCTTATTTGTAAAAGCGAAAAATAGAACCAGAAAATGGACGAAAACAATATCAACAATCCTGAAAATCAGGAAGAAATGCCTGAAGAACTCTCAGGAGAAAAAATTATCAAGGTTAATCTTGAAAACCAGATGAAGTCGGCTTACATCGACTATTCGATGTCGGTCATCATCTCGCGTGCCTTGCCCGACGTGCGCGACGGCCTCAAGCCAGTGCACCGTCGTGTGCTCTACGGCATGAAGGAATTGGGCGTCACCTCGCGTAGCGGCTACAAGAAATCGGCCCGTATCGTCGGTGAGGTGCTCGGTAAGTATCACCCGCACGGCGACTCGTCGGTCTACGACGCCATGGTGCGTATGGCCCAGAGCTGGTCATTGCGCTATCCTTTGGTCGACGGACAAGGTAACTTCGGTTCGGTCGACGGCGACAGCCCTGCCGCTATGCGTTACACCGAGGCGCGCCTTCAGAAGATCGCTGAAGAGATGCTCGACGACCTCGACAAGGACACCGTCGACTTCCAAAATAACTTCGACGACTCGTTGCAGGAGCCTACCGTGCTGCCTACCCAGATTCCTACCTTATTAGTAAACGGTACCAACGGTATCGCCGTGGGTATGGCCACCAACATGGCCCCCCATAACCTCAGCGAATGCGTCGACGGCATCATCGCCTATATCGACAACCGCGAAATCACCACGCAGGAGCTGATGCAATACATCAAGGCCCCCGATTTCCCGACCGCCGGCGTCATCTACGGCTACGAAGGCGTGCGCGAAGCGTTTGAGACGGGTAGGGGACGCATCGTCCTCCGCGGCGAGACCCACTTCGAGGAACACAACGGCCACGAGCGCATCATCGCCACCTCCATACCTTATCAGGTCAACAAGGCCGAGATGATCAAGAAGACCGCCGACCTCGTCAACGAGAAGAAGCTGGAAGGCCTGGCCGATATCCGCGATGAGAGCGACCGCAAGGGCATACGCGTGGTGTACGAACTGAAGCGCGACGCCAACCCTGACATCGTACTGAACAAGCTGTTCATGATGACCCCGTTGCAGAGCTCGTTCAACGTGAACAATGTAGCTCTGGTTAACGGCCGTCCCTATACCTTGAACCTCAAGCAGTTGATTGAGCATTTCGTGGCCCACCGTCACGAGATCATTTTGCGCCGCACGCGCTTTGAATTGAAGAAAGCCGAAGACCGTGCCCACATCTTGGAGGGTCTGGCCCGCGCCATCGACATCGTCGACGAGATCATCGCCACCATCCGTGCCTGTAAGGGCGGCACACCTGAAGCCAAACAAGCCATCATGGACAAGTTCGGCTTCGACGACCCGCAAGCCAGCGCCATCGTGGCCTACCGCCTCGGTCAGTTGGCCGGCCTCGAGATCAAGAAGATCATGGACGAGTTGGACGAAATCCACGAACGCATCAAGCATTTCCACGAAATTCTACAGAATGAGGAATTGCAGTTCCAGATTATCAAGGACGAACTGCTGGTCATCAAAGAAAAATATGGCGATGCCCGCCGCACCCAGATCGTGCCCGCCGCCGGTGAGTTCCGCATGGAGGACATCATTGCCGACGATGCTGTGGTCATCACCATCTCGCACCTCGGTTACATCAAGCGCACGCCGCTGACCGAGTACCGCGTGCAGAGCCGCGGTGGCAAGGGCTCGAAGGGCTCCGCCACCCGCGACACCGACTTCATCGAACACATCTTCACGGCCACCAACCACAACCACCTGCTCTTCTTCACCGAGCAAGGCAAGTGCTACAAGTTGCGTGCCTTCGAGATCCCCGAAGAGGGCAAGAACAGCAAGGGTCGCGCTATCCAGAACCTGTTGCCTTTAGATAAGGATAATAAGGTGATGGCCTACCTCAACGTGAAGAGCATGACCGATGAGGAATACCTCGAGAACAACTACATCATCCTCTGCACCAAGAAGGGTATCATCAAGAAGACCAACTTGGCTGCCTATAAGAACGTGCGCCAAAATGGCATCATCGCCGTCAACATCCGCGAGGACGACCAACTGCTTGAGGCATGCCTCACCAGCGGCAACGACGAGGTGCTGATGGCCGTGCGTTCGGGCAAGGCCGTCCGCTTCAACGAGCAGACTGTCCGCCCGATGGGCCGTACCGCTACGGGTGTGAAAGCCATCACCTTGGGCTCGCCCGACGACGAAGTCATCGGCATGGTGTGCATCAACGACCCGCAACAGACCGTCTTGGTGGTCTCCGAGAAGGGCTTCGGCAAGCGTTCCGACATTGAAGACTACCGCATCACCAACCGTGGCGCCAAGGGTGTGAAGACCTTGAACATCACCGACAAGACCGGCGACCTCATCGCCATCAAGGCTGTGACCGACGACGAAGACCTGATGATCATCAACAAGTCGGGCATCGTGATTCGCATGGCTGTCAGCAAACTGCGTGTGATGGGTCGTGCCACCCAAGGCGTGAAGCTCATCGACCTGCGCGGCACCGACGAAATCGCTGCCGTCACCAAGACCGAGCACGAAGACGAGGAAGAAGTTGAGGCCGTTGAGCCTGTCGAAACGCCGACCCCCGATGGAACCGAGGTCGTTGAGCCTGTCGAAACGCCGACTGAAGAAGGTGAAACCACTTTGGAACAATAATTGTAAGGGAACAAGATAACAAACGAAAATTGTCAAACTTTAAATAATTGAGAAAATGAAAAAAGTAATGATTTTGCTGGCCGTCCTCCTCACCGCCAACGTGATGATGGCCCAAAAGAAAGACAGAACCGATGCCTTCATGTACAACAAGAACGGCCAATATGCCAAGGCTATGGCCTCCATTGAAAAGTGCGTCAACCACGAACGGTTTGCAGGTATGAAGCCCAACGACCAGGCTCAAGCTTGGCTGTATCGTGCTGCTATCTATCAGAACATTATTCAATCGGGTGATGAGGCTCTGATGGCCCAAGCTCCCAATGCCCTCGAGATTGTATACGAATCGCTGATGAACTGCATGAAGAATCCTGATTATCTCAACGACAACAAGCAGGAAATCTACCAGCGTGTGGGTAATGTCATGAACACCTATTATACTAAAGGTGCCGATGACTACAACACGGGTAAGTTTGCTGAGGCCGCTCCCATGTTCAAGAAGGCATATGATATCGCCAAGAGCCTGGGTAGCTCCGACGCCAACGACATGCTGAACTTCGCAGCCACCTCTGCTCTGAGAGCTGAAGACTACGCCACCGCTTTGGGTTACTTCAATGAGTTGAAGAACAACGGCGTTGATGGTGTCGACGTCTACAAGCACCTTGCCGCCTGCTATAACGGCATGGGCGACAGCGAGAACGCCATGGCTATGATCAACGCTGGTTTGGAGAAAGACCCCAGCGACGCCAGCCTTATCGTCGAAAAGGTGAATGCCTATATGAAGGAAGGCAAGACTGTTGAAGCTGTCGAAGACATCAACAAGCTTCTGGCTCTTGACCCCCAGAACGCTCAGCTGCTCTTCGTGCTTGGCACCATCTACGGTGATGAGAACAACAAAGATGTGTACGACACCGAAAAAGCCAAGAAGTACTATGAAGATGCCATCGAGATCAACCCTGACTACTACGATGCCATCTACAACCTTGGTGCCCTCTACATCACCATGTCGAACAAGCTGAAGACCGAAGCCAACGAACTCCCCCTGAACAAGGTGAAGGAATACAATGACTTGGTCAAGCAGGCTGAGGATCTGGTCCGCACCGGTCTTCCTTATGTGAAGAAGGCCTATGAGACCCAACCCACGCCCGAAGTCAAGAGCGTCTTGAAGACCATGTATGTGCAGCTCAAGATGAATGAAGAAGCCAAGGCTTTGGACGCTGAATAAGCCCAACCTTAAATGAGAAAAAGGCCTCGAGGAAACTCGGGGCTTTTTTTGTTATAAAAAACATGTTTTTTCTTTTCTTTTATGAAAATTACTATCTTTGCGGAGCATAAACCCTGAAAACTAACTCTTATTCCATACATTATGTTCGAAATCATTCATAAAGAAACCTTCGCGGCCGAGACCTACCTCATGGACGTCTACGCGCCGAGAATAGCCCATTCGGCCTTGCCTGGCCAGTTTCTCATCGTCAAGATGGAGGAGAACTCAGAGCGTATCCCGTTGACCATTAGCGACTACCATCGCGTCAGAGGTACGGTGACCATCGTCTTCAAGGCCATCGGCGAATCCACCAAGAAGATGGCACAATATAAGGAAGGCGACCGCTTTGCCGACATTGTCGGTCCCTTGGGCAAGCCTTCTGAGTTTGCCACGATGACCGCCGAGGAACTGCGCAAGCGTTCCTTCGTCTTCATCGGCGGCGGCGTGGGTATCGCCCCGATCTATCCTCAGGTGAAGTGGCTGAACGACCACGGTGCCACGGCCGACTGTATCATCGGCGCCCGCACCAAGGACCTGCTCATCTTCGAAAAGGAATTGGCAGAGGTCAGTAACCTGTATGTCACCTCCGACGACGGCTCTACGGGTCGCAAGGGTTTGGTGACCGACGTGTTGCGCCAGTTGGTGGCCAGCGGCAAGCAGTATGACGAAGCCGTCGCCATCGGTCCCATGATCATGATGAAGTTTGCCACCAAGACCTGCGAGGAGTTGGGTATCCGTTGCACAGTGTCGCTCAACTCGATTATGGTCGACGGCACGGGTATGTGTGGCGCCTGCCGTGTGAGCATCGGCGGCAAGACCAAGTTCACCTGCATCGATGGCCCCGAGTTCCTGGGTAAGGACGTCGACTTCGACGAAGCCATGAAACGTCAGGCTATGTATAATAATGTGGTGACGCGCAAGCAACTTGAGGCCGAGGAGAAAGCCGAAGGCCACAAGTGCCATATCGGAGGCATCTCTGAAGAGAGCTTCGACAAGAAAAAACGTGTTCCTGTTCCGGAGCAGAAGCCTGAGATTCGCGCCCATAACTTCGACGAGGTGTGCCTCGGCTATTCGGCCGACATGGCCATCATGGAGGCCCAACGCTGCCTGCACTGCAAGAACCCGCAATGCGTGGAACATTGTCCTGTCAGCGTCAACATCCCGGACTTCATCGCTCGCGTGGCGCAAGGCGATTTCGCAGGTGCTGCTGGTGTCATCAGCTGCGACTCGGCGCTGCCCGCCGTCTGCGGCCGTGTGTGCCCGCAGGAGACCCAGTGCGAAGGCGCTTGCGTGATGGGCAAGAAGTTCGAGCCTATCGCTATCGGTAAGCTGGAGCGTTTCGTCGGTGACTATGCCATCGAACACGACCTACACTTCAGCAGCCAGAGCATCCCGAATGGCCATAAGGTTGCCATTATCGGTAGCGGCCCTTCAGGCCTCACCTGCGCCAAAGACCTGCTTTCGATGGGTTACGATGTCACCATCTTCGAGGCCTTGCACGAGCTGGGCGGCGTGTTGATGTATGGCATCCCGTCGTTCCGTCTGCCTAAGGACACCGTCGTGAAGAAAGAGGTGGAGAGCGTGCGTAAGTTGGGCGCCAAGTTCGAGAAGGACGTGGTCGTCGGCCGCACCATCACCATTGACGAGTTGATGAAACGTGAAGGCTTTGAGGCTGTCTTCGTCGGCTCGGGTGCTGGCTTCCCGATGATGATGAACGTGCCTGGTGAGAACCTATGCGGTGTTGTCTCTGCTAACGAGTTCCTGACCCGTAACAATCTGCTTTTTGCCTACAAGGAGGGCTATCAGACCCCGAACTACGTCGGTAAGAAAGTCGCTGTGGTCGGTGGTGGTAATGTGGCCATGGACGCCGCACGTACCGCCTTGCGTCTCGGTGCCGAGGTGCATATCGTCTACCGTCGTTCCGAGGCCGAGTTGCCTGCGAGAGTGGAGGAGGTGCACCATGCCAAGGAAGAAGGCGTCATCTTCGACCTGCTGACGGCTCCTGTCGAGGTGCTGGGCGACGAGAATGGCTGGGTGAAAGGCTTCAAGTGCGTGAAATGCGAACTGGGTGAGCCCGATGCCTCTGGCCGTAGGAGCCCTGTCCCGATCAAAGACTCGGAGTTCGTCCTTGATGTCGATATGATCATCATGGCTCTCGGTACCTCGCCGAACCCGCTCATCGGCAGCACGACCCGTAACCTCGACCTCAATAAGAAGGGTTGCATCGTAGCCGACGAGGTGGGCACGACCTCACGTCCCGGCATCTTCGCTGGTGGCGATGCGGTGAGTGGTGCCGCCACGGTCATCCTCGCCATGGGCGCAGGTAAGAAGTCCGCCAAGGCGATTGATGAATATATTAAGAGCTTACATTAATATGACTATGGCCTATAGCCAATGGCCTATGGCTGCCCCAACGTAAAGGCAGGCCATAGGCCATGGTTTTTATTCCTTGATTTCAACGTAGAACACCGTCGGGTCGTCCTCCTCGTCGAATGACTCGTCGGTGTAGTATTGTCCGGGCTTGCCGTCGTCCTGGAAGAGGATGAGCGTCACCTTCTTGAAGGGGATGGGCTGGCCGTTTTTGCTGTAGCGCTCGATGTCGGCTTCGGTGAGACCTTCCATACGCATCATCTTCAGCATCATGGCGAGGTCGAGGTTGACGTTGAGCAGCTCCTGTTTCCACTCGATGCTGATGACAGCCGTGGTGTAAAGCTTAAAGTTCTTGACTTCTATCTTTTTCATGGCGTTGAGGTTTTGCTGCTGCGAAATTGCGAAAAAAAAACGAATTTTGAAGAATTTGCATGAAAATTGCAGCCTATTGGGGTGAATTTTATAATTTTGTACAATCAAAAACGAAATAAGAAATGCGTAAATCTTTGATTATCTTTGCAATGGCTTTGTTTGCCATGCCTTTGTTTGCACAAACCATCGAAACGGTTGACGTGTCAAAGGCTCCCAATGGTAAGTTCACCGCCGCCGCTTACGATTACACTATTGAAGGTGTGGTGAAAAACGGCATGAAAGAGGGCACGTGGATTGAATACTTTTCGAGCAATACCTATCTCCCCAAGAAAATTGTGAATTACCAAAATGGCAAGAGAAACGGTGTTTTTATTGAGATTGACAAGACTGGCTCCATCACGAAGAAGGCCGAGTATAAGAATGATGTGCTTGAAGGGCAGGTCAGCGAGTGGTTCCGTGGCGGACGCCTCTCGAAGGTGAACACCTACAAGAACGGGAAGCTTGACGGCCGTCAGATCCTGTGCTATGAGAAGGGTGGCAACCTTGAGGTGTCGGAATACAAGGACGGCATGCGCGATGGCCTGACAACGTGGTACTACGAGAGTGGCCAAAAGAAAATGACCATCGAGTATACCAAAGGACAATTCAATGGCAAGCAGGAGAGCTTTTATCCCGACGGCTCCATGAAGAGCGAGGCTACCTATAAGGACGGCGCATTGAAAGGCAAGAAGAAGACCTATGCCGAGAAACAGAAACCGATGCCCGTTGATAAAGAAAAGGATACCAAAAAGCATTGAAACGTAAATTCCTAATTCTCTTTCTTTTCTGTGCTGGTATGATGTCGTTGCGACTTCATGCTCAGGACACCATTATGCTCCAATCTGTCGAGGTGATCGGCGACAAGGAGACCGTTGAGACCTTGAAGCCTCTGGTGGCGCGCAAGTTGGACACGCTTGTGCTACAGTCAAAAAGCACCTCGAGCCTTTCGGATCTGCTCATTCAGCATAGTCCTGTCTTCATCAAGACTTATGGTCCTGGTGGTACCTCCACGGCCTCGTTTCGTGGCACTACGGCCAGTCATACCTTGGTGCTCTGGAACGGATTCCAACTCAACGCGCCGAGCTTAGGCCAGGTCGACTTCAGCACCATCCCCGTGTTTTTGGCCGACGACGTCAGCCTCAACTGGGGCAGTGGCACCTCTAATAATAGCGGGGGCTTGGGCGGCGCGGTCAACATCGACAACGCCCATCACTTCGGTGACGGACTGTTGCTTGACCTGAAGCAGACCTATGGCAGTTTCAATACCCTTGGCAGCTTTGTCACGGTGGGCAATTACGGCAGGCGGTTCTCGTTTCGCGTAAAGGCCTATCGTAACTCCTCCGACAACGACTTCGAGTACGAGAACCTGGCTACCATCCCGCATCAAACGATGAAGCAGCGTAATGCCGATTTCGTCGACTATGGCGTGATGCCCGAGATGAGTGTGTTGCTGGGGAAGAGCGTCATCTCTGTGGCCTCGTGGAACCAATGGAACAACCGCAACCTGCCACCCATCATGCCCAATGTGTTCAACGTCAACTTGGAAGAGTGGACCAAAGATAATTTCTCGCGTAACTTCGTCTCTTTCAAGACCTATTGGGAAACGGGTAGCCTGCAGTTGAAATCGGCAGCGTTTATTGAGAACCAGCGTTATTTCCTCTTGACACGCATCCCCTCGAATAATGACACGGTTACGTTTATCAACTCCGAGAACCATGCCGTCGTCTTGCACCAAATTGCCAACCTGGAGCAGCATCTCTACAAGAGTTGGAACTTGAAAGCCAAGCTGCAATGGGACAACGAGAGGGTGAGGAGCAACAACTATGAAGGGGAGAAGCATCGTAACCTGCTCTCGGCCTACGCCGCCCTCAGCGGTGAGCCTTTCGACTGCGCCCAACTCAACCTCACCGCACGTTACGACTGGACCGACGGCAAGGCGATGGGCCTGTTTCCCACGGCCACCTTCTCCTATCAGCTGCCGTTCTACAAAGCGCTGAGCTTCACCTTAGGCTATAGCCACAACTATCGTAATCCCTCGTTGAACGACCTCTATTGGTATCCGGGCGGCAATCCCGACCTGTTGCCTGAGAAAGGTCGGACGGTGGACTTAGCCTTGAAATACGGTCTGCAGAAAGGAGCCTTCAAGCTCGACTTGAGGACGGGAGGCTATTTCAGCAACGTGAAGAACTGGATACAATGGATGCCGACCTCCTACCGTTTTTGGGTGCCTGAGAATGTTTCAAAGGTATATGCGCGTGGCATAGAGAACCATATCGACGCGGCTTTTGTTAAGGAAAACTGGAAAGTCACGCTGTCGGGCAACTACGTCTTCACCGTCACCACCGACGAGAGCGACAAGGCCTATGCCCAAGGCACCAACGGCAAACAGTTGATCTATATCCCGCGCCATCATGCCAACGTGTTTCTCAACACCCAGTGGAATACCTGGAATCTAAGCTATACGATTGAGATGACAGGACGACGCAGCACATCCTACAACGCCCAGGAGTTCTTCGCTTACGACCTGCCCTCGTATGTGTTGCATCATATCGCCCTCGGCAAGCAAATCAAGAAGTTCCGCTTGGAGTTGCGCTGCAACAACCTTACCGACAAAGACTATCAAAACGTTATCTGGCGTGCCATGCCGGGTAGGAGTTTTGAGGTGATGGTGAATTACAAATATTGAGTTTAGAAGGGAAAAATTGTAAATCGAGGCAAATAGGCAAAATGTGTGCTTTTTTGCGTTAGATATGCAAGAAATATTGTATATTTGCCTTTTCATATCTACAAAGAAATATAAATCTTAACTCAATGGATAACAGACTTTTAGACAACAAATTGCCCTATTTGGTGGCTGACATGGGCTTGGCTGCTTGGGGGCGCAAGGAAATTGAAGTTTCGGAACACGAGATGCCCGGTTTGATGTCGCTCCGTAAGAAGTACGGCGACACGAAACCGCTGAAGGGGGCTAAGATCATGGGCTCGCTCCATATGACCATACAGACGGCATGTTTGATTGAGACCCTCGTCAAGTTGGGTGCCACGGTGCGTTGGTGCTCGTGCAACATCTATTCCACGCAGGACCACGCTGCTGCGGCCATCGCCGAGACGGGTACCGCCGTCTTCGCTTGGAAAGGCGAGACCTTGGAGGATTATTGGTGGTGCACCAAACGCGCCATCACCTTCCCTGATGGCACAGGTCCAGACCTTATCGTAGACGATGGCGGCGATGCCACCTTACTGATCCACAAGGGCTATGCTTGCGAGAATGACCCCAAACTCCTTGACGCACCTACGGGCAGCGCTGAGGAGGCCGCGCTGATGAGCGTTATCAAGGCCACCTATAAAGAGAATCCTACCTTCTGGCATACCGTAGTGGCGGGTTGGAAGGGTGTCTCGGAAGAGACCACCACGGGCGTGCACCGTCTCTATCAGATGCACGAGCACGGCGAATTGCTCGTTCCTGCCATCAACGTGAACGACTCGGTGACCAAGTCGAAGTTCGACAACCTCTATGGTTGCCGCGAGTCGCTGGCCGACGGCATCAAGCGCGCCACCGACGTGATGATTGCCGGTAAGGTGGTCGTCGTTTGTGGCTACGGCGAAGTGGGTAAGGGCTGCTCTCACTCCATGAAGAGCTATGGCGCCCGTGTGCTCGTCACCGAGATCGACCCCATCTGCGCCCTGCAAGCCGCCATGGAAGGCTTCGAGGTCACGACGATGGAGGAGGCCGTCAAGGAAGGCAACATCTTCGTCACCACGACGGGTAACTGCGACGTCATCACGCTGGAACACATCCTGCAGATGAAAGACCAGGCCATTGTGTGCAACATCGGTCACTTCGACAACGAGATCCAAGTGGACCGCCTCGAGAAGACCGAGCACCTGAAGGAGAAGATCAACATCAAGCCCCAGGTCGACAAGTACGTCTTCGACGACGGTCACTGCATCTTCCTGCTGGCCTCAGGCCGTTTGGTCAACCTGGGTTGCGCCACGGGTCACGCCAGCTTCGTGATGAGCAACTCGTTCACTAACCAGACCTTGGCACAGATGGACCTCTGGGAGAAGCGCGGTCAATACAAGGTTGGCGTCTACTGCCTGCCCAAGTATTTGGATGAGGAAGTGGCCCGCCTGCACCTTGAGAAGATCGGCGTGAAGCTGACCAAGCTCACGCAGAAGCAGGCCGACTATATCGGCGTTCCGGTCAACGGACCGTTTAAGTCGGACATCTATCGTTATTGATGGATCTCCCGTCATGAAAATCGCTGTAAATACACGCTTGTTGTTGAAGGACAAGTTGGAAGGCATCGGTTGGGTGGCCTATGAGACCTTGCGTCGCATGGTGAAAGACCATCCCGAGGTGGAGTTTTATTTCCTCTTCGACCGCGAGCCCGACCCTATGTTTGTCTTTGGCGACAATGTGAAACCCATAGTGCTGTTCCCTCAGGCACGGCATCCCTTCCTCTTCATTTGGTTCTTCGAGTTTTCGGTGAATAAGGCCTTGAAACGGATCCAACCTGACCTGTTCTTCTCGCCCGACGGCTATCTCAGCCTTCGCTCCGATGTGCCACAAGTGGCGCAGTTCCATGACCTTAACTTCGAGCATTTCCCCAAGGACATGCCGAAGATACATCTGTGGCATTATAGGAAATACTTCCCTAAGTTTGCACGTAAGGCCAAACGCATCGTGACGGTGTCGGAGTTTTCGAAACAGGACATCGTTGACTGCTACGGCATCGAACCCGAGAAGATCGACGTGGCCTATAACGGTGTGAACGAGAGGTTCGCACCTGTCTCCGATGAGAAACAGGAGAGAATCAGGGCTAAATACACCAACGGTAACCCTTATTTCATGTTTGTCGGCTCGCTGCATCCGCGCAAAAACTTGGCGCGTTTGTTCACGGCTTTCGACTTGTTCAAGAGCCAGACGCCCTCCAACGTCAAGTTGCTGATTGTGGGTGAGAAACGTTGGTGGTCGAAGCCGATAGAACAAGCCTACAGTCAGATGCGTTTCAAGGACGAGGTGGTCTTTGCGGGCCGTCTGAGTGCCGAAGAATTGCACTTGGTTACGGCGGCTGCCCTTGCCTCGGTGTATGTTTCGTATTTCGAGGGCTTCGGCATCCCGATTTTGGAAGCTTTTCGTTGCGACACGCCTGTCATCACCTCCAATGTCACTTCCATGCCCGAGGTGGCCGACGATGCGGCATTACTCGTCGACCCGTTCAGCGAAGCCTCCATCGCCGAAGGCATGACGGAGATGCTCGACGAGAACGTGCGCGAGGCTCTTATAGAGAAGGGCAGGGAACGAGCCAAAGACTTCTCCTGGGACAAAGCCGCCGACGATATCTGGAATTCATTAATGCAAGCAATAAAAGAATAGAATATGGAAAAAATAGTAATGTATCCTGGTGAAGTCCAAAAAGATACTATGGATTGGAAAGCCGTTCAAGGACAGCATATCACCGCAGTGAAACGCAATATTTTGGTACTCGGTTCGGGTGGCCGCGAACATGCCTTGGCATGGAAGCTTGCCCAGAGCGAAGGTGCTCATGTCTTTGTCGCTCCGGGCAATGCTGGCACGGCAACGGTTGGTACAAATGTCAATATTAAGCCCTCTGATTTCAAGGCAGTAAAGGAGTTTTGCCTGAATCAGGAGATCCACCTCGTCGTAGTCGGTCCTGAGCAACCTCTGGTGGACGGCATCGTCGATTTCTTCAAAGGTGATGCCGAGCTGAAAGGCGTGAAGATTATCGGTCCCGACCAGCGTGGTGCACAACTCGAAGGCAGCAAGGCTTTCGCAAAGGACTTCATGGAGAAGTATGGCGTGCCAACGGCCAAATGTTTCAAGGTCAACAAGGACAACGTGGAGGCCGGATGCCGTTTTCTTGAGAGCGTGAAAGCCCCTTACGTGTTGAAGGCCGACGGACTTGCAGCAGGCAAAGGCGTGTTGATCCTCAATGACTTACAAGAGGCAAAAGACGAACTCGGTAAGATGCTCGACGGCAAATTTGGTGCGGCATCGGCTACCGTGGTCATAGAGGAGTTCTTGAAAGGCATCGAGGTGTCGGTGTTTGTGCTGACCGATGGCGAGCATTATGTTTTGTTACCCGAAGCCAAGGACTACAAGCGCATTGGCGACGGCGACCAAGGACTGAACACAGGCGGCATGGGTGCCGTCTCGCCGGTTCCTTTCTGCACGCCCGACTTCCTGAACAGGGTAGAGGAACGCATCGTGAAGCCTACGCTCAAGGGACTGAAAGCCGAAGGTATCGATTATAAGGGCTTCATTTTCTTGGGATTGATGAATGATGGCGGCAATCCTCACGTCATCGAATACAACGTCCGCATGGGCGATCCCGAGACCGAGGCCGTGATGACCCGCATCGAAGGTGACTTCGCCGACCTGCTCATGGCTTGTGCCGATGGGCGTCTCGACGAGGTGCATTATGCCAAGAGCGCCAAGACCGCGGTGACGGTGATGATGGTGTCGGGCGGCTATCCCGAGGCATATAAGAAAGGCATGGTGATGAGCGGGTTAGACAGCTTGAAAGACGTCGTCGCCTTCCATGCTGGCACGGCATTTGATGCTGATAATAAGGTGATCACGGCTGGCGGTCGTGTCATCGCAGTGACGGCCCATGGCGACTCGATAGAAGAGGCGAGGGGCATCGCATATCGCGAGGTGGAGAAGATCCATTTTGAGGGTGCCAACTACCGCCACGACATTGGACTTGACTTGATGAGAATGCAATGATAAAGTTTTTCAGACAGAGCTATGCCATTCAGTATGTGGTGATTGCCTTGCTGGCTATTGCCCTGTGGATTCCTGCGTTCATCTCGGGCAAGATGACCATGGGCTTGGACGAACCCGTGACGCCGTTGTTTAACGTGATTGACCGTCTGCTCGGCTTTTCGCCCATACTGCAACATGTGCTTGTGTTTGTGCTATTGGTACTCGAGACCTTGTTTTTCAATGCGATGCTGGTGAAAAACCAGATTGTGGGCAAGGTCAGCACCATGGGCGCTTTTGTGTTTTTGCTATTGATGAGCTTGACACGGACACAGACCCAGTTCTATCCCTTCATTTTGTCTTCGGTGTTTATCCTGCTGATGATCAACTATTTGTTTGATGTATATCAGATACAGAATCCGGAGATGAACCTACTGAAAACCGGTGTATGTGTCGCTTTGGCGTCCATGTGCTATTTTCCCGCTATGTTCTTGATAGTGTGGGTGTTTGTGGTGCTTCCCGTAGCTAAGAAAGGCTCGTTGAGACTGCAACTGATTCCTATTTTCGGCTTCCTGTTTGTCTATTTCGTTTACTTTGTCTGCATATACCTGTTTGGCGACTTGCCTTCCGTTTGGGCTGGCTATCGTGACTATTTCAGCACGCTACCTTTCTCAGTATCAGGCTTTAACCTGAAGGTTATCCTGCTGTTGGCTGTGCTTATGGTGTCCACCATCTTTCTTCTTTTCGGAAGCAGCAATGCCAACTTTGAGAAGACCGTGGCAGTGAGGACTAAGATATCGATGACCTACATCCTGGCGGCTTTTGCTGTGCTGTTCCTGTTTATGGGGAGCAACGTTTTGATGAATGGATTGGTGTTCATCGTGTTGGCCATACTCATCTCCTATGCCTTTTCCTACATCAACAATACAGGATGGGCAAACCTATTCCTGATCCTGTTTATGATTGTGGTCTTCGCCAACCATTATTACTTTAAACTCATGTAAGCCATGTCGTTGCTGACCCATTATTCGGATGTGATAGAAGCGGGCTGCGACGAGGCTGGCCGGGGATGTTTGGCGGGTCCCGTGGTAGCAGCTGCTGTCATCTTGGATAAAGACAAGGACTATGCGGAACTTAATGATTCAAAGCAACTTACGGAGAAGAAAAGAATGCAGCTGAGAGAACTGGTTATGAAAGAAGCCCTGGCCTATGGCGTGGGTATTGTCACCGCCCAGGAGATTGACGAAATCAATATCCTCAATGCTTCTTTCCTAGCCATGCATAGGGCTTTGGACCAACTGAAGATACGGCCAGAGTTGCTGCTTATCGATGGTAACCGTTTTAATCCCTATAAGAAGGTGAAACATATCTGTGTTGTGGGTGGCGATGCCAAGTACCAATCCATCGCGGCGGCGTCGATTTTGGCCAAGACCACGAGGGATATGATGATGGAACAATACCACGAGCAATATCCCGTTTACAACTGGAAAAAGAACAAAGGCTATCCGACCCCCGAACACAAACAGGCCATCGCCGACTATGGTACAACGCCGTTGCATCGCATGACTTTCAATATGGCCATACAATTAAAGTTAGACTTTAATTAACGATATTAAATAAATTGGTTGTCAAAATTATACATAGAATCCTTTTTTCGTTGATTTGCCTCTTTATGGCGCTGGACTTGCATGCTCAAGTAAGGCCTATGATGGAGGACTGGAGCGATGTGGATTTCAGTGATACGGCTTTGATCATGTCGGAAGCTTTCAGCGCGAGGATGGTGAATGAGCTGTATCTGAACACCAGCGTCGATGACATGGCGCAGTTCGACAGCCTGTCGATGGTAAGCATCGCGACCCTCTTGGAAAAGTCAAAAGCCAATATGCGGGTATACGAATATGTGCTGGAGTTCATGTTGAAAGGATTTACCAATATGGGAAGGACGCAAGTCGTTGATTATCTGCTGAATTATCCTATGTTGCGGGAAGGTGACATCTCTGAATCGGAAGGTGCTCGGTTGGATTCGATTACCGAGCCTTATCAATTGGTGAAAGTGGGCGTCAAGGCACCTGACTATACAGGAGTTACCATAGATGGTCTCGCCTATGACCTGTATGCCTCTAAGGCTGAATGGGTTATCGTGGTGTTTTGGTCGACCGATTGTGAGTATTGCCATGATTTTCTGGAGCAAATCAGGAAACACTTGGACCTGAAGTCTGGTTTTGAACTGCTGACTTTCGCCTTGGCCGAAGATCAAAGCGAAGTGGCCAATGCGGTGAAAAAGATGCGTCTTCCTGGATACCATTTCTATGACGAATTGCGTTGGGAAAGCAAGGCATTTCTGGATTACCATGTCACCTCAACGCCAACGGTGTTTTTGTTGGATTCGGAGAAGAAAATCGTTTGCAAACCGTACGATTGGAATGAGTTAAAGTATTGGTTGAAATCAAATAATATAAAATATTGAAAATAATTTAATTATATGAATATAAAAAAGTATGTTTTAGGATTATTTGTATTGGCTGTTTCCGCCAGTCAATGCCTTGCCCAGGATGCTGAGACGCGCTGGGTGGATTCGGTGTATAACAGTTTGACCATGGAGCAGCGCGTGGCCCAGTTGATATGCATGCGCGCCAACAATCCGAGCAAGCCTTTCTTTCCGGAGGTGGCGACCTACATCAAGAAGTACAACATCGGTGGTGTTTGCTTCTTCCGTGCCGACGCTGAGGCTCAAGTGAAGCAAACCAACGAATGGCAGGCCATGGCTCAGACGCCACTGATGGTCTCCATCGATGCGGAATGGGGTCTGGCCATGCGCGTGAACAAGACCTTGGCCTATCCTTATCAGATGACATTGGGCGCCATCGCTGACGACCAACTCGTTTATGAGATGGGACAGCAGGTGGCCGAACAGTGCCAACGCATGGGCATCCATGTTAATTTTGCTCCTGTCGCCGACGTCAATTCCAACCCGTCAAATCCCATCATTGGCATGCGCAGCTTTGGTGAGAATCCCGAAAAAGTTGGGGACATGGCATCGGCCTATGCCTTGGGTATGCAGAGCAATGGCTTGATAACCACGATGAAACACTTCCCTGGACATGGCAACACCTCTACCGATTCGCATCTGACCCTGCCCACCGTGACCCGCACGATGGATGAGGTCCGCGACATCGAGTTGGCGCCTTTCCGTAAGATGATTGCCTCTGGTGCCAACGGTGCCATGGTAGGCCATCTGTATTTCCCCGCCATCGAAACGGTGAAGAACACCTCGTCTTCGCTTTCACATGGTGTGGTCACCGACCTCCTGAAAGAAGAGATGGGCTTCGAAGGCCTGATCTTCACCGACGGCCTCGATATGAAAGGCGTTTCGGAGAAGGTGCGTCAGGACAGTGTGCCTTACGTGGCCTTTATGGCGGGCAACGACGTCTTGATCCTGCCTTCCAACGTGCCTTTTGCCATCAAGACCATCAAAGCTGCAGCTGAACGCGACGAACAGGCCGCTGCAAGGCTTGAGGAGAGCTGTAAGAAGATCTTGCGTTACAAATACCGTGTTGGCCTCAACCATTATAAACCGGTGTCGGCTGCCAATCTGATGACCGACCTGAAGAAACCCGCCTATACCGAGCTGCGTCAGCTGCTTTATGATGAGGCCATCACGCTGTTGCGTAATGAAGGCGATGTGATCCCATTGGCCAACAACAAGAAGATTGCCGTTGTGACGATTGGAAACACCAAAAACGATGTGAATAACGGCTTGACGGAAAGAGGCTTTGCCACCACTTCATTCGTGACGAAGAAAGAGGACATCGCTGCCAAGTCTGCTGATTGGCTGAAGAAGCTGGAGGCCTACGATTTGGTGGTGGTCAGCATTGAGAAGACTTCCATGTTTGCCAATAGCAATTACGGCATCAATGCCGAGACGGTCAAGTTCTTCAACCGTCTTGTGGCCCAAAACGATGTGATCCTCAACCTGTTCGCCTGTCCTTATGCCTTGGATATGTTCCGCATCAACAATAGCGTAAATGGTTTGGTGGTGGCCTACCAAGACGAGGTGCCTGCCGTTGATGCCGTGGTGCGACTGCTTGCTGGCGAACTTGAAGCCCATGGCACATTGCCGGTTTCGGTGACGAAATTCAGCTGTGGCGACGGCATTGTGGCTGACACCCCCATGAAGACGAACCATATCCTTCCTTCGAAGGAACAGCCTTCAAAGGCTATGCCTAATGTCGACCCTTTGATGCAAAAGCCTGCCTCAAAGGCCTTTGAGCCATTGCCGGAACGTGCGGCCTACAAGTTGGACTCGGTGGCCAAGATGGGCATAAGGAAAGGGGCCTATCCGGGTTGCCAGATCGTGGCGATGAAAGACGGTAACGTGGTGTACGACAAGTGCTTTGGCACCTTCACCTATGGCGGTGGACATAGGGTGCAGCCTGACGATTTGTATGACATTGCCTCTTGCACCAAGATTTTCGCTTCGACCTTGGCCATCATGAAGTTGTATGACGATGGCATGATTGACCTCAACAAGACCTTGGCCGATTTCTTCCCCTATCTGAAAGGCAAGGCACATGGCAAGCTGAAACTCATCGACATCATGACGCACCAGGCGGGACTGAAGGCTTGGGTACCATTCTATAAGGTGACGGTTGACGAGAACGGGCAGCCTATGGAGGAGTTCTACAGTGACGAGATGGATGAAAACCATAATATCCGTGTGGCCGAGAACCTATTCCTTATCAGCGACTATCCTGACCGTATTTTCGACTCCGTTTCGAAGACACCCTTGGGGAAGAAGAAATACCTGTATAGCGATATGGGCTTCTATTACATGCCTAAACTCGTGAAGCTGATCACCAACCAGAGTATCGAAGACTACCTGAACGAGAAGTTCTATTATCCCATGAACCTGTCGCATATCTGCTATCAGCCTTTGAATCACTTCACCCGTGACCAGATTGCCCCGACGGAAAACGACACGGTGTTTCGTCAGCAGCTGGTTTGGGGCGACGTCCACGACCAGGCTGCAGCCATGTTTGGTGGCGTGGCAGGTCATGCCGGACTGTTCTCCAATGCCCGAGATTTGGCGGCCATCATGCAGATGTTGCTTGACGAAGGCACCTATGAAGGTGTCCAATATCTGAAGCCCCAGACGGTGCGTTATTTCACGAAGGCGCATTTCGCCTCGAGCAACAACAACCGCAGAGGAATAGGCTTCGATAAGCTTCCCATCGACAAGAAAGGCTCATGCACCGAGTCGAAGCTGGGCTCGATGAAGGGCTACGGACATACGGGATTTACGGGTACTTTCGTCTGGGCTGACCCTGCCAACAAGACGGTCTTCATCTTCCTGTCGAACCGCGTGCATCCCTATCCGGATCCTAACAAATTGGTCAAAACCGGTGTCAGGACTGCCTTGCACGACATCCTGTATGAAGCTTATCCGATAGGGGAATAAAGGCTTTATTTCTGAAGCTGTTCGCCAACCGCCTTGTAGAACTCGGGCAGTCGCTTCGAGAGGGCTACAGGGCGGTTGTTTTCTATGAAGCAGTGTGTGCTCTGGGCATTGCACACCACCTTGCCGTCGACGCGCATGATGTAGCTGAAGTCAAACTTCATCTCCGTCATCTTACTGATGTTCACTTCGATCTCGATGACGTCCTTGAATGTGGTTGGACGCTTGTATTCACAAGTGACGGAGATGACAGGGGAGAAGACGTTCTCGGCTTCGATCTTCTCGAATCCGAAGCCCAGTTGGTCGAGCCAGTCGACGCGGGCCTCTTCCATGAAACGTATATAGTTGGAGTGATGCGTCACGCCCATGCGGTCGCATTCGTAGTATTTGACTTCGTGTCTGTAAGGGTTCATCGATGGCATGTTTACTTGATTTTCTTCCAATAGACGCTCTCGCCGATGCCCAGCACCGAGCCTCTGAGTTTCAGTTGGCCGTCCTTGGTGAATTCGCCAGTGACTTTCGCTTTGATGCCACGCTGGGGGTCATAGATTTTGGTGTCGCCCCAACGTTGTTTTTCGGCGTCGTATTTCAGTCCCGAAATAACGACGATTTGGTCGCAGGGGACGTTGCGCAGGCTCTTGTCGGGGTTCTTGACGTCGAGTAATTTGTTGCCATTGGCGTCGCGGTCCTTCTCCAGCCAGATGATCTGACACTGGTAGGTGCCGTCGTTTTGCTTGGTGAATTGGGCCTTGAACTGATCCTCACCTTGAGTTCCAAGGTAGATGCCGATGATGTTGTCGCCCTTTTCATTCAAGGCGTTTTGAGCGAAGGCCGTTCCCATCACGGAAGCCATCAACAGGATAAAAGTGAATATCTTCTTCATGATTGTAGGTTTGTTTTGTCGTTTGGTATGATGTATTTGCAAAAACCGTGCAAAACTGGATTTATCTTGAACGGAGTGAGATAGCGAAGCCGCCGCAGCGGGCCATCTTGACTTTGATCACGGATTTGGAAGTGACTTTTTGGTGTGAGATGGTATAGGCTTGGGGATTGTAGCTGTCACCGGGGAGACCGTCGGCGTTGTCGGCGTCGGCATAGATGGTGGCATCGTAGGTGACGCCGGGCTTCAGGAAGTCAAGTTTCACCTTTACCTCGCGTGCGTTCTCGTCGGTGATGCCGCCCACGTACCAAACGTCGTGCGGCGCGGTGTGCCAAAGGTCTTCTATTGTGGCGTCCTCGGGTAGGTCGTATACGAACTTAGTCGCATTTGCGACCACACCTTTCTTGCCGTCGGGCAGCTTGCCGACACCCTCAGCGGCCTTGTTCAGAGAGGACAACTTAGGATGGCGGGCGGTGACGATATAGTCGCCAGGCTCGGCTTCAAGATAGAGGCTCTTGTCCCAGTCGACCGCCACGTCCTTGATGAACTGGAAGGCGTCCATATAAGGCTCGTAGTGTTCGGGGAAGTCGGCAGCCATCTGCAGGGGCGAGTAGAAGGTCACATAGAGGCCCAGCTGGTTGCAGATGGTGTGCTGCATCTTGCCGCCCCAGGGGACGATCTTGCCCATATCGGGTTCGAAGATGCCAGGGGTGTAGTCCATCGGTCCGCCTTGCAGACGGGTGAAAGGCAGGATGGTGGTGTGGCCGGGCTTGATGCGCTCGCGGAACTCGGTGCCCATGGCGCTCTCGTTACCGATCATGTTGGGCCAGGTGCGGCACAAGCCTGTCGGGCGCACAGCCTCGTGGGCGTTGACCATGATATGGTGTTTGGCGGCCTCCACGATGGCATAATGGTAGTGGTTGTTGATGGGTTGGCTGTAGTGGCCTTCGCCAAAAGGGATGATGGTGCCCACGTAGCCACTCTTGACGGCGTCGTAACCGTATTGGTTCATCAGGTTATAGGCCTTCTCCATCCAACGCTCGTAATTCACCGTTGATGCCGAGCTCTCGTGGTGCATGATGAGACGGATACCTTTCTGGTGGGCGTATTTGTTCAAGGCCGGCAGGTCGAAGTCGGGATAGGGGGTGAGGAAGTCGAAGACGAACTCTTTCTGTTTGCCATACCAATCCTCCCAGCCGATGTTCCAGCCTTCGATGAGGAGGGCGTCGAAGCCATTGGCGGCGGCGAAGTCGATATAACGACGCACGTTGGCGTTGTTGGCGCCATGGGTGCCGTTGGGTTTGGCGTGCACGTAGTCGGTCTGGCCGAGGATGACGGAAGGATAGTCGTTGGTGTATGCCCAGGTGCTCTTACCCGAAATCATCTCCCACCAAACACCCATATACTTGACGGGGTGAATCCACGACACGTCCTGCAGGGCGCAAGGCTCGTTGAGGTTAAGGATGAGACGCGAAGCCAAGGCCTCGGTGGCCGAGGTGGTCACCATAACGGTGCGCCAAGGCGTATGGCAAGGGGCTTGCATACGGCCTTTGTAACCTGTGGCATCGGGGCAGAGGAAGGCGTGAAATACCATATTCTTGTCGTCAAAATCGAGGTGCATGGTAGGATAGTCGAGTGTGGCAGCCTCGTGGATGTTGATGTAAAGCCCGTCGTCGGTCTTCATCTGCAATGCAGTCTGTACGCCGGTGTTGGAGAACGAAGTCCAAGGCCAGCCGCCATCTTTGTGGCTCGCTTCCCATAAGTCGCGGATCTGCGACAGCCTTGACTCGGTGTAGTTGTATTCCTGAGTGTCCAAGTCGCCAGGGATCCACCATGCCTTGTGGTCACCCGCCATGGCAAACTCGGTCAGTTCTTCCTTGAACCAGAAGCAAACTAAGGCGTTCTCGATGGGGAACTCATAGCGGAAACCGAGTCCGTCGTCGTAGAGGCGGAAACGCACCTGCATGACGGTGGCTTTGGTCTCGGTGGAGTGGTCCATACTTGACACGGAGCCTATGGGTTGCTCGAGGGTCACCAGCATCTCGTTGTAATGGTTGCGGATCTTTGACTCTTCACCCCAGACGGGTTCCCATGTCTCGTCGAAGGTGCCATATTGTGTGTCTTTCAGCACGAAATGGTCCTTCATGTCGTCGCGCCATTCCATGACGAAGCCCAAGCGTGAGGGAAGCACCACCGGGGTTCCGGTGCGGCTTAGGGCGTAGTAGGGCACGCCGTCCCTTAGCTCAAAGCTCAGTTCCAGTTTTCCGTCGGGGCTTTGGAGTTTGACGGGTTGGGCATAAGTATGCATCATCAAGCCCATGATGAGGCCAAAGAGTATCGATAGTGCTTTCTTCATATTTTAAAGAGTATTATTTGTGTTCAGGTTTTGTTGAATTGAATTTGCAAATATAGGTTTTTTCTTTTTCGATAGGGCAGGGTGTTTTTATTTTCTAATCATCGTCCTAATTGCGCATAAATCTCTACATTTGCAGGTCGATTGATTTATGACATGCAAAGGGAAAAAGAAATATACAAGGTGACGCTCGTGGGCGGGGCAGTGAATGTGGTGCTGTTGCTCTTCAAGTTTGTGGCGGGTATCGTGGGACACAGCTCGGCCATGATTGCAGATGCGGCGCATTCGTTGTCGGATTTCGTGACGGACATCATCGTCTTGGTGTTTGTCAAGATCAGCAATAAGCCGCAGGACAAGTCGCACGACTACGGCCACGGGAAATATGAGACCCTTGCCTTGACACTTATCGGTGTCGCCTTGATGGCGGTAGCTATCAGTATCATCGTCAAAGGCGCAGTGAAGATTGCAGGGTGGGCCAATGGCGAGGTGCTTGAGGCACCTGGGATGCTGGCTTTTTGGGCGGCTATCGTTTCGATAGTGCTCAAGGAGGCGGTGTACCGTTATTCCATCATCAAGGCAAGGAAGCTGAACTCGAAGGCGGTGGAGGCCAACGCTTGGCACCATCGTAGCGATGCCTTGTCGTCGATAGGTACTGCTGTCGGTATCGGCGGCGCCATCTTTTTAGGTGAGCGCTGGACCATCCTTGACCCCATTGCCTCGGTAGTGGTGGGCGCCTTCATCGTCAAGGTGGCCTTCGACTTGCTCAGAAATGGCATCGGTGACCTGATGGAGCAGTCGCTGCCCGATGAGGTGGAAGACGAAATCATCCGGATGGTTTCGGAGCTGCCGGGTGTCACCGAACCTCATGCCTTGCGCACCCGACGCATCGGCAATCATTATGCCATTGAGATGCACATCCTTATGAATGGCGATATAACCCTCAAAGAAGCGCATGACAAGGCCTCGGAGGTGGAAGACCTGCTCCGCCAGCGTTATGGCGAAGAGACCCATGTGGCCGTGCATGTGGAACCGAAAGAAAGTGAATCAAAAGCTTAATATGATGGAAAAAAACCAGTTGAATATCCGCCCTGCAAAGCCAGAAGAGGCCGGTCTTGTCCTTGAATTCATCAAGAAACTCGCCGTATACGAGAAATGCGCTGACGAGGTGGTGGCCGACGAGGCTACCTTGTATCATTCGCTGTTTGTGGAGAAATCAGCCGAGGTGGTCTTCGCCGAAGAGGGAAGCGCTATAGTGGGCTTCGCCTTGTTCTTCCACAATTTCTCCACCTTTGTGGGACGTAAGGGGTTGTATCTCGAAGACCTGTTTATTCTCCCTGAGAAACGGGGTTTGGGTTATGGCAAGGCCTTGCTGAAATACCTCGCCAAGCTGGCCGTTGAACGCAACTGCGGCCGTATGGAATGGATCTGCCTCGACTGGAACAAGCCCGCTTTAACGGTCTATCGTAGCATTGGCGCCGTGCCCATGGATGAATGGACCGTGCAACGCCTCGATGAGGAGGCGCTGAAGCGTTTTGCAAAGGATTAACGTTCCCTGCGTTCAATCACCTTCTTTAATTTGTACCTGTCGCCAGTGGATTTACCAATGGCGTCGATGAATTGTTGGTCGTAGCCAGGTGTCTCGTAGCCCCAACGTTGGAAGTTACCTTCCTTGTCGACGCGCTTCACCACTTGGTCGTTGTATTTCACAATGAGGTATTTGGCCAACTTGTCCCAACGCTGCATCATCTTGTCGGCATAGGCGATGCTTTTGTTGTTGAGGTAGCTGCGGCGGTCGGCGGGCATCATTTTTTCGATGGCGTTGAGTACGCTGTCTTGGTCGGCGAAGTAATAGTCTTCCAACTCGTTTTGTGCCTTTCGGAGGTCGCCAATCATCATGGAATAGCGCGGGTAGACCATGTTGGCCACCCAGTTGTTCATCCAGAAGGCCGACTTGTCGCTGAACTCATTGCGAGGGTTGTTCTCGGGACGGAAGCAGTCGGGCACCTGGGTGATGCAGCAGTAGAGCGGCACGTATGCCACCATATTGGCATCGTCGCAATTGAACCAGGTGACGCCTCCCACATCGTTGGGCAGCCACGAACGCATCTGGCAGGTCATGGTGAAACCGCTTTGCTGCGTGGCGATGGGACGCTCACGGTAGTAGTCGACGCTGTCGTTGTCGCGGAAGTGCATGGGTAGGGGACGGATGGGCATACCCCAAGGGCCAGCGGTCATGTCGGAGGTCATATCCAAAGGTGTGCCCTCAAAATGGTCGCGCATGTCGTTCTGCAGGTCGCGTAATGACAAGGGTTTGTCGGGCTTGATCCATAGCGGAAGATGGTCGCAGGCCTCGAAATCACCATTGATGTAAGGCAGGTATTGGTCCATCTCTGCATGGTTGTAGTGATGGCGGAAGAAACTCCACACGCGGGCATCGGCGTAACGCACGTTCTCGAAGTCGATGGGGCAGTAGGCGTCGCGGAACGAGAAGTCCTCGTCCTTGCCGTTGAAATAGCCCCATTCCTTGGCGAAACTGATCACGTCGTCGGCATAGACGCATTCGATCTCGGGGTTGTTGATCTTCTTGAGGTTCTTGCTGCTGATGCTGTTTTTGGAACGCTTCTCCAAAGGGAACTGACGGATGCGGCTCAGGTTGGCATGGGCGCAGATGCAGTCGTCGGGGATGCGCAGCGCCACCCAGACGGCACCCTTGTGGCCAGGACCTTTGCCGATGATCTCCATGATCCAAGCCTCGTTAGGGTCGCATACGGTGAGTGTCTCTCCGCTGCTGTTGTAACCATATTCTTCAACGAGTTCTGCCATGCAACGGATGGCTTCGCGGGCGGTGGAGCAACGTTGCAAGGCCAGTCGCATCAAGGAGAAATAGTCGAGCAGACCTTCTTGGTTGACGAGTTCCAGACGTCCGTCGAAGGTGGTCTCCACGATGGTCACCTGCTTCTCGTTCATCAAGCCTACGACGTTATAGGTGTATTCCACCTGTTTCACGTATTGTCCGGCATGTGCAGGTCCCCAGCCACGAATCTCAATAAGCTCACCGGGTTCGTGTCGGCCTGCTGGGCTATAGAACAGCGATCCAGAGAAGCCGAAGCCGTCGCAGTTGTAGGTGCACATCACGCTGCCGTCGGTGGAAGCTTTCTTGCCTACAATGAGGTTTGTACAGGCCAAAGCGGGAATCGCACAAAGGGCCAATATCAAGGTAAAAATATGCTTTTTCATCATGTGAAATGGTAGAATTATTGTTATTATTCGGTTTTGCAAAGGTACATTTTTTTTACCTTTGCAGCCTAAAAATTATCCTATAATGAGAAAATCCCTGTTTTTAAAATTCTTGTTTTTCACGACGTTAGCATTATCAACGTTATTATGTGTTGCACAACCTCCAGGCGGTAGACCTCCAGGGGGTGGCGGCGGTCGTCCTCCAGGGGGACGTCCTCCTTTTGGCGGCGGTGACCGTCAGTGGGGTCAGACCGAGGGCAACATGCCCACCGTGAAGCCGAAAAAGAAAGTACGTGAAGGTGACACCTTCCAGGTGGTTGGCGTGTTGCGCGATGCCAAGACGAACGAGTTTTTGCCGTTTGTCAACCTCGCCGTGCTCGATTCTGTCGACAACGAATTCGTCAAAGGTGGCGTGAGCAATATGGATGGCGTTTTTGAGATCAATGGCGTGCCGCAAGGTGCATTTGTGCTTCGTGTCTCCGCCATCGGTTATGAGAGCTATTCGCTACCGTTCAACGTGACCAACAACACCAATTTAGGCACTTTACGGCTCAACCCGGGCGTGACTTCTTTGGGCGAGGTCACCGTTTCGGCGGAACGACCGCTTTATGCCATGGAGGGCGAGAAGCTGATTTATAATGTCAGCGAGGACCCGTCCATCCAGACGGGTACCACCGAAGATGCCTTGCAGAACGCGCCTGGCGTGGAGGTCGACGTGGAGGGCAACATCACGCTGCGTGGCGTTTCGAGCGTGGAGATCTGGGTCAACGACAAGCCCTCGAAACTCACCGAGGAGAACCTGAAGACCTATCTCCAAACCTTGCCCGCCAATGCCATCGCACGCATCGAGACCATCACCAACCCTTCGGCCAAATATGCCACCGATGCCGAAGCCGTCATCAATATTGTGACCTCGGCGCATATCAAGAGTAACCAATTCATCAGCTTTGGCGTGAACGGCTCCAACCAGCCTTTCGTCTCGCCTTGGGTGAGTTACATGTGGAAGAAAGAGAAGCTGAGCGTCAACCTGTTTGCTTCTGGACGTTATAGCAATAGACTCAACACCACCGACAGCTGGGAGCTGAAACGTGAGGATGCCGCTACCGAGGGGTTGTATGACTCCGTGTGGTACAAGACGACATCACAAAAAGAGGATAACCGTAGCATTAGCGGTAATGTCTTCATGAATATCGACTATGAGATTGACTCGACAAGCGACATCTCCTTCGATGGAGGAGGCTTCTATAATAACAACCGCAGCAACGGTAGCCGTCGCGAAGTGCAGACTTTCTATTTGCAGCCCGTCGATAGCATTTTAGCCTACAGCATGGGCGATACGACCGTTTCACAATCCGGTTTCGGCCATTTTGGTGCGGACTACACCAAGAAGTTTGACGACAAGGGTCACAACCTCCGCATCGGTTTGAATGGCAGATTCAACAGGAATGCTTCCGACTATTACAACAACCGTTTCTATGACGTTTACACCGACTTCGATGAAAACCGATATCTTTTGAGTAATCAGAAGGGCTATGGCATTAATCTCGATGCACGCTACAACCGACCCTATAGTGAAGACGGCGAACTCAGCTATGGATTGCGCTTCGACAATCAGCTAGACAATAGTGATTATAAACGTTTCTATTCCAATGACGGCGGCAACACTTATGACAGCATCGATGTGCTTCGCACCTACCATTTCAATGGCAATGAAACCGGTGTCAACGGCGATGTCAACTGGACGCACCGTTGGGGTGGCTTTACCTTGAGTACGGGTATGGGCATTGGAGGCGATCGCATCGGTTACAACTACCAGAGCGATATGCCGTTTGCCGACGACAGCACCTTGTATTTCCTCAATGTTCGACCTTCCATTCACTTGACCTATCGTACGGAATCGATGCACAATTGGAAACTCAACTATTCGATGCGTATGTCGCATCCAGGTGAAGACCAAATCAGCACCTTCCGCAGGTATGGCGATGACAGCTATTCGACGGGTAATCCCTTCGGACTTAAAAATGCTTATACACATAATGTGGAAGCAGGATGGCAGAAGTTCTTCGAACGTTTTGGTAACATCGGTCTCGAAGCCTACGGTCGCTGGAGCACCAACGAGATCAGCAGGCTGACCGATGCCGAATATGACGACTATCTGGATCGTATCGTCAGCTATTCGATGCCTTACAACATGGGCACCTCGTGGCGTTATGGCACTTCGCTCAATATGACCTACCGTCCCACGGGATTCTTCAACGTACGCTTGTATGCCAACCTGTATGACTATGGCTATCGCATGGAATATGACCGCAACGGTGTGCATCAGATTGACCAACGCGACAAGTGGTCGTGGAGTGTGCGCGTCAACGCATGGGCGAAGCTCTTCAATCAGCTCCAAGTCACGGCTTCGGCCAACTACAATTCGCCGACCATCAGCCTGATGAGCGAGCGCAAGGCACGCTATTTCCTCAATATGGGTATGCGCAGCGACTTCTTCAACCGTCGTCTGTCGGTGTTCGTCAATGTGCAGGACATCTTCAACTGGGGAGCCAGAATCGGTTCCGGCTCGAGCAACACTAACCCGTACTACCTCAGCGACAGCACGCGCAAGATGCTCAACAGCCGCTATATCTCGGCAGGCTTCACGTTGCGTTTCGGTAAGCTGGAACTCGAACAAAGGGCGAAGGAAGGCGATAGCGAGACAGGCGATAGCTTGGAGTGATTAATAGCCGGGCCTGCAATCGGCCCGATTGCAGAAAAACTAAACAGGGCATGTAATCGGCCAAATTGCAGAAAAAAACAACAAGTATGCCAACGATAGAACCATTTGATAAACGTCAAATGCCTATTTGGCATTGTCGCGGTAAGTTTCCTCATCGCGAATACAAACCGTTACAGTTCATCACTTATCGTTTGTATGATTCTGTTCCACAAAAGCTCATTGATGCATGGAAGGAGGAACTGAAGGTGACGGAAATGACCATGTCAAATGATCCCAGAGTAGAGTTGCTCCGTAATCGCATTGACAAATACGAAGATGTTGGGTACGGCCAATGTTTTCTCAAAGACTCACGAATAGCTTCAATGGTTCAAGAGAATCTTTTCCATTTCAACGGAATCAGATATAATGTCTTGAGGTGGTGCATTATGCCTAATCATGTACATGTATTAATCGAAGTCTTGGAAGGCTGGACTTTAAGTACCATCATGCACGGATGGCGTTCATACACGGCTCATCAAGCCAATAAAATTCTTGAACGCTCAGGTAATCTCTGGATGGAAGAGTATTTTGATCGTTATATCCGAGATGAGAAACACTTGGAAACTGTCATCAATTACATAGATAACAATCCGGTCAAAGCAGGATTAGTGGATGAGGCACACAAGTGGCCATGGTGCAGTCTAGGGCAGCAAGTTGCTCAATTGTAAAATGATATAGATGTATGATTGGCTGGACAATCGTCAGTCGGCCCGACTTGTTTTATCGTCAGTCGGGCCGACTGACGGCCCAGTAAAGAATATCAATACCCAAAGATCTCTTCAGTGCTTACGCGCTTGACGGGGCCGAGCTCCTGAAGGGCCTTCATGTCGAGTTCCTTCTCGTTGCCGAGGATGACGTAGCGATAGGGCTTGTTGGCCATCTGCTCCTGTTCAAACTTCACGATGTCTTGCAGGGTGACATTGGGCAGGGCGTTGTAGATGCGTTCGTTGAGGTCGTAGTCAATGCCCTTCATTTGGGCGTTGAGCCAGGCGTTGATGAGACCGAACTTCGTGGTGCGCGTGCTGGCGAGGCGTTTCGTCACCGACTCTTTGGCGATGTTGAAAGCTTGTTCGCTCTCGGGCATTTCATTGAGGATTTCAAGGAAATGATTCACGGCATCCATCATCTTGTCGTTTTGCGTGATGATGTGCGTGAAGAAGTATTCCTTCTGGTCCTTGTAGCTCGGGGTCATGTAGGCAGCATAGGCGTTGTAGGCCAATCCGCGAGCCTCACGCATCTCTTGGAATACGATGGTGTTCATGCCACCGCCGTAGTATTCATTGAACATGGCCGTAATGGCAGCCTCTTCGGGATTCCACTCGCGGTTTTCGTTGTGGATCATGCGCATGTAGATGTTCTTGGCATCGTAAGGGGCGATGAGCACCTCGTTCTCGGGCGTGGCTTGCAGTTCGTAGTGCTTGCCTTGTGGGACGGCCTGCAACTCAGCCACAGTTGGATGGTTCTCGGTGACGGCTTTAGCCATCTCTTCAGCAGTCATGGGGCCATAATATAACACGGTATGCTCATAGTTCTTGAGGTTCTTCAAGAGGTCGAGCATCTCCTGCGGGTCGAGTTGGCGGATCTGATCTGGTGAGAGTTGGTTGCGTTGCGAGTTGTAGGGACCGTAAAGACCGTACTGCACCAAGGCGTTGAAGTTGCTGCGCTGGTTCAGTTTGGCGTCCATACGGCCTTTTTCCAGCTGTTGGATGCACATCTCGGCCACCATCGGGTCGGCTTTGGCGTTTTGCATCACGTTTTCAAGCAAAGCCAAGGCCTCGGGCATATTCTCGCCAAGACCGCGCAAAGTGACGGTGATGTTACGTGCGCCAACACTGATGTAATAGTCGCATGCAAGCTTGTAGAACTGCTGCTTGATTTCCTCGTTGCTCATCTCGTCGGTGCCGAGGTATTCCAAGTAATCGGCGGCAGCACCATAACGAAGGTCGGCCTCGTCGCCAAACTCATAACGGAAGCTCAAATTGAAGCGGCCATTTTCCTTGTTCTGAACGTAAATGTAAGGCAATCCAGCCTCGGTCTTACCAAAGGTGAGGTCTTTCTTGAAGTCGACGAAGCGGGGTTGAATGGGAGGCACAACGGTGTTCTGCACCACAGTCACGAAGTCGCTGACGAGGTCACGGTTGGTCGGGATGGGCGTGATGGCAGGCTTGTCGATTTTCTTCTGGTTTTCGTCAGCGCCTTGACGCTTGTAGACCACCACATAGTTGTCGTTGAAGTGCTTGTTGGCGAAGGCCACGATTTGCTCCTTAGTCATGCCTTCCATGCGGTCGAGGTATTCCACGTCTTGTTTCCAAGGCCTCTCGAGGATGAACGAGTTGACAAACATATTGGCGCGGGCCTGGTTGCTCTCCATTGAGTTGTAGTGGTTGAGCTTCATGTTGTTGACTACAGAAGGCATCAAGTCGTCGGGGAAGTCGCCCTTCTTCAGTTTCTCAACCTCGGCCAGCAAAAGGTCTTTGGCTTCTTCGAGGGTTTGTCCCGGACGCGGCGAGCCACCGATGAGGAAGCTAGTGTAGTCGCGGTTGGCGCTTGAGCCACCAAAAGCATAGAGCATCTGCATCTGTTGATTGATGTCGAGGTCGATGAGGCCGGCAGTACCGTTGCTCAACATGGTGCCAATCATCTCAAGGGTGTCGCATTGCATCGAGTTGCCACGGTCGAAGCGCCAGCCAATCATCAGGTTCTCGGCTTCGAGGCCATAGACAGTGGTGTCTTTGGGTGCCGTAATGGGTTCCAGCGGGGCGAATTCGGGTTGTTTCACATCCTCGCCGGGTTGCCAGCTGCCAAAGTATTTGTCGATGATGGCGATGACCTCGTCAGGATTGAAGTCGCCTGCCATACAGATGGCCACGTTGTTCGGACGATACCACTTGTTGAAGTAGTTCTTGATGTTGGTGATCGAAGGATTCTTCAAGTGTTCCTGTGTGCCGATGGTGGTCTGTGTGCCGTAGGGGTGAGTGGGGAAGAGCATGGCGTTCAGGGCTTCCCAAACCTTGCGGCTGTCCTGTGCGATACCGATGTTGTATTCCTCATAAACGGCTTCCAACTCGGTGTGGAAACCACGGATGACCATGTTCTGGAAACGGTCAGCTTGGATCTTGGCCCAGTTCTCGATTTCGTTCGAAGGGATGTCCTCGACATAACAGGTCACATCTTCGGAAGTGTAGGCGTTGGTGCCTTCTGCGCCGATGGTCGACATGAGCTTGTCGTACTCGTTGGGAATGAAGTACTGGGCGGCCAGCTGGCTCACCGAGTCGATTTCGTGGTAGGCGATGCGGCGCTCTTCAGGGTCGGTGAGGGTGCGGTATTTCTCGTAACGCGCCTCGATGTCGTCCAAGAAAGGCTTCTCGGCTTCATAGTCAGTAGTGCCAAAATGGGTCGTGCCCTTGAACATGATGTGTTCGAGGTAGTGTGCCAGTCCCGTGGTCTCGGCAGGGTCGTTCTTCGAACCCGTGCGCACCGCGATATAGGTCTGGATACGAGGCTCTTCGTTGTTGACACTCAGATAGACGGTCAAGCCGTTGTCGAGTGTGTAGATACGGGCTTCGGTGAGGTCGCCCTTCACGGTTTCATACTTGTACTTGCTGTCGGCTTTTTTCTTGCAGCCAACAAGCAACATGAGCAGTGCTGCGGCAAACAACATGCTCGTTGAGAAGAATTTGTTTAAGTTTCTCATTTCAAATGTATTAAGTTGAATAATTATTTAGTTGTCCTGGAAGTCTTTCGGAAAGCGTTTCCACATCTCGTAGGGATTGCCCATCCTGTCCACAAAGGTCTGCCACATCTTGTCGGGGGGCGTGTTCAGGTATTCCTCAGCGGTGATGTCGCCGATGAGCCACGAGTTGCGCACCAGCTCTCCGACCAACTGCCCGGCATCCCAGCCTGAATAGCCCAGATAGAAACGCACGTTGTCCTCGTTGGCGATGCCCGTATGGATTAAGGTGGCCAGTGTTTCATGGTCACCACCCCAATAAAGGCCGTCGACGATAGGGTAGGACTCAGGTATCATCTCGCCCAAGGTGTGGATAAAGAAAAGCTGGTCGTCGGCCACGGGACCGCCAAGATAGACGGGCGCCTCGAAGTCGGGGAACTCGTCGACGATATGGTTGACTTGCACCTCGAGCTTCTTGTTGATGATGATGCCGAAGCTGCCTTCCGACTCCACGTGGTCGATGAGCAAGATGACCGCCCTCCCGAAGTGGAAGTCGTTCATTAAAGGCTCGGAAATCAGGATTTTACCCTGCTTCGGCTCCAACGAGTTGCTCCTTATGACGAACTTTTCTCCTAAATCCATACCGCAAAATTAGGATTTTTGGATGATATTCACTGCATTATTTGTAATTTTGTGCCATAAAACACATTTATCTTGAAAAGAACTGACAATCAATCCAAATTCGACGCGCTGCGTGAGGCGTTTTCGACCTTCACCTTTGAAAGCCAGACGGTGAAACGTGAGGGCGGCACCTTGTCGCTGGCCTTCGACTTCAACCTCGACGACCGCTACCACTTCAGGCCGACCCTTGAGATCCCTGCTAGGCCGTTCTTCGACTGGGACGGCATCCCCGAGGATCAGCTGCAGGCCTTGGCCTTTCAGATCGGTATGACCGAACTGGTGAGCTATTGGAAAATCGCATGCCCGAAAAAGGTGGTGGTGAAGCCTTTTGCCTTGACTGAGAAGCAAAAAGCGTTTTGGAAGAAGTTGTATTACAATGGGTTGGGTGAGTTTTTGTATCTAAATAGTATCACGGTTTCAGAAGCGGAGTTGATGGATATTGAGACGCTGCCCATAGATTCCATGCCATCGCACATCCTGCCTGGGAATGACATGGGCAGCTGGTTTGAAGAAAAGACACTTGTCCCTATCGGCGGTGGCAAGGACTCCGTGGTTACGCTGGAATGCCTGCGCAATGCGATGCCCGTCACTCCGTTGATTGTGAATCCTCGAGGTGCTACACTGAACTGCGTGAAGACAGCGGGTTATAAAGATGACGAGTTCATCGTCATCAACCGCACCCTCGACCCTACCATGCTGAAGCTCAACGCCGAAGGCTATCTGAACGGCCATACGCCATTCTCGGCCTTGTTGGCTTTCATCAGCATTTTGGTGGCCTTTGGTAGCCGTTCAAAATATATCGCCCTGTCGAACGAAAATAGCGCCAACGAGTCGACCGTGCCTGGAACGAACATCAACCACCAATACAGCAAGTCCATCGAGTTTGAGAGCGATTTCAGAAACTATGTGGCTGAGAACTTGAACCAAGAAGTGCAGTATTTCAGCTTCTTGCGTCCTTTGAGCGAGCTTCAGATTGCCAAGCTGTTCTCGGAATGCGAGGCCTATCACCCCGTGTTCCGTAGCTGCAACGCGGGCAGCAAGACCGACTCATGGTGCGGCAAATGCCCCAAGTGCCTGTTCACCTGGATTATTCTCTCACCTTTCCTCTCAAGGGAAAAGCTCGTCGCCATTTTCGGCAAGGACCTGATGGCCGACGAGAGCCTGCGTCCCATTCTGGAAGAGCTTGATGGCACTGCGGCCGTGAAACCCTTTGAGTGTGTAGGAACGGTAGAGGAGGTGAGGGCATGTATGAAGGACGCGGGCATTTTGACAGGCTCAATGACCGCTGCTTTTGCTAAGGTCCCTGAGCCTGTCGAAGGGCCGACCGTTGAAGACATCCTCCGTCGTTTCAACACCCATCATTTTTTACCCCCACGGTTTGAACAAATCCTAAAATCTGCTTTGGCTGAAGGCATAGATGCTCTCGCCTTTCCGTCCATGTCATACCGAGCCCAAGGGGCGAGCGTATCTATGGACGGAAAGACTCGGCATGACATGCCTTCAAGATTTGACTTGATACTGAACCGATTACGCGGTAAGCGCATCTTGATCCTCGGCTTCGGTCGCGAGGGCAAGTCGACGCTGCGTTTCTTGCAGAAATACCTGCCTGAGGCCGTCGTTGCGGTGGCCGACAAAAACGAGATGGAGGCTGTGCAATTTTTTGGCACAGGCTATCTTGAGGCCATGTACGACTACGACATCGTCATCAAGACGCCGGGCATCTCCTTGAAGGATTTCGACACGAAGGGGGTGGAGGTCACATCGCAAACCGACCTCTTCCTCGGCCAGTTCCACAATCAAACCATTGGCATCACAGGGACGAAAGGCAAGAGCACCACGACCAGTCTGATCTATCATATGCTGAAATCCTCGGGCCGCGATGCCATCCTGACGGGCAACATCGGCATTCCATGTTTCGACATCATGGAGGACATCAAACCGGAGAGCGTCGTGGTGTATGAACTCTCGGCACATCAGCTGGAGTATGTGCACAATACCCCTCGTGTGGGTGTGCTACTCAACGTGTTTGAAGAGCATCTCGACCATTTCGGGTCGATGCTGCGCTATAAAGAAGCCAAACTCCGTATCATGCGCCATATGGGTGGAGATGACATCGCTGTCGTCCATGAGGATTTGTTGGATGATGCAAGGAAACTGCTTGTCAACCATATCGTGTTCTCCCCATTCGATATTGATAAACTCATTGATAAAGCCCGACTTCCTTTGAAAGGCGAGCATAACCTGTTGAATGTCAAGGCTGCTTTGCTGGCCTGTCATGCCTATGATGGCGTTGATTCCGAGCAGCTGATACCCTATCTCTATACGTTTTCGCCATTGGAGCACCGTTTGGAGCCCGTGGGCACCTTTGGTGGCGTGACGTTTGTCAACGACAGCATCTCCACCATTCCGCAAGCGGCCATCCAGGCTTGTAAGGCCTTGGGGCGTGTCGACTTCCTGCTGCTCGGTGGCTTCGACCGCGGCATCGACTACCAACCTTTGGCCGATTTCTTTAAGATGCATCCCGTTCGGCATCTTCTTTTCACTGGGAAAGCAGGGGAGAGGATGATGGAATTAATAGCGAAGGTCCCTGAGTCCGTCGAAGGGCCGGCCTTATATTATTATGCCACCATGGAAGAAGCCTTCGCCTACCTCGCCGCCCATGCCAAACCAGGCGATGTCTGCTTGCTGTCGCCTGCGGCGTCAAGCTACGACCAATACAAGAACTTCGAGGAACGCGGGGCCAAGTTCAAGCGGCTGGCTGCGACGTTTGGAAAATGAAAAAAGCGCGAGAGTCTCACTCTCGCGCTTTTTGTTTTGTGGTTGACGCGGTTTAACCTTTCTTGGGCGTGATCGTCTTGGGCTTTGCATTACCGGTGTTGGTGCCGGTGTTGCCCGTGTTGTTGGTGCCGCTAGTGGTTTTAGGAGTGACGGTCTTAGGTTTGGTGGTGGTACCCGAAGAGGTGTTGCCTGCAGGCTTGGTACCTGTTGTTCCCGTAGTCGTCATCTTGTAACCTGCTGCCTCGCACATCTCCTTGACGTGGGCAGCGCGTTTGTGAGTGTTGGGGTGGGTGGAGAGCAGCTCGGCCAACTTGCCTTGCTGGGCGTTTTCTCCGCTCAGTCTGATGAGCACGTTCAGTGCGTGGTACATGGCATAAGGATCCACGCCGTTGGCGATGCAGAACTGGAATGCGGTCTCGTCGGCTTGGGTCTCCTGACGGCGCGAGTAGGCGTTTTGGGCCAGCTGTTGTCCGAGGTCGCCAAGGAAGCCGGTCGAGAGGGCTCCAGCGGTGGTGTTGACGGCGGCAATGCCATAACGGGCGGCCACCACGAGGTAGGCGGCACGGTAGGCGTCGCGCACGTCTTTATTAATAAGGTGACCCAGTTCGTGGCCGATGACGGCAAAGACTTCGTCGTCGTTCATGGCATCCATCAGTCCGGTGTAAACGCGGACGCTACCGTCGCCGCTGGCGAAGGCGTTGACCGTGTTCGACTGATATACCTTGTAGTTCAGGTTCAGGTCCTTGATGTTGTGGAAACGAGCCATGATGCGGTCGAGGCGTTGTGAGTAGTCATTGCTTGCAGGCAACACGGTGTTCTGCCCGTCGCTCTCGGTCATGTATTGGGCACACAGCTGGGCAACTTGCGCATCGCTGATGGTAAGTGCCTGGACTGCTGCTGCGCCGGCATTCACGGCAGCATCTGGATTAACGACTTTCATGGAAGTGCAGCTTGCCATGGCAAGGACAACTGCACAAAATAATGCTAATTTCTTCATATTGAATAGGTTTAATGATTGATTCCGATATTATCACTGCAAAAATAGTGCATAAAAAGAAATTTTTTCAAAAAAAGTGCATTTTTTTCTTGCATGTTTCAAAATTAATGTATTTTTGCCACATCAAAACGATATCAAAATAATATCATAAAATTAAGTACTATGGAAAACAAAGAATTTGAATTTAAAGGTTTTGCGATGAACGGTTTCGTCGCGTTGTTCGTTGAATTAGCTATCATTGCCCTGAGCATTTGGGGCTTAATTGCTTTTGCACAAGGCGTATTTGCTTCGCCGCTGCTTTTTGTCATTGGCATTTTGCTGGCCTGCATCCTGCCCATCGGCTTCCGTAAGTTGGAACCCAACGAGGCCATGGTCATGTTGTTCTTCGGAAAGTACAAAGGCACCTTCACCAAGACGTGTTTCCACTGGGTCAATCCCTTCATGACCTCCAAGAAGGTCTCGCTGCGTGCCCGCAACCTCAATCCAGACAACATCAAGGTGAACGACAAGACGGGTAACCCCATCATGATCGGACAGATTTTGGTGTGGCGTCTGAAGGATACCTACAAAGCCATGTTCGAGATCGACTCGCAGACGATGGCCAGTGGTGGCTCGGGTACGGCTCCCGTGGCTGTCTCTAGCCGCATGAAGGCATTTGAGAGCTTTATTAAGGTGCAGAGCGACGCCGCCTTGCGCGAGGTGGCAGGCATGTATGCCTACGACGAGAACGAGGCCGAAGCCGATGAGCTGACCCTGCGTTCGGGCGGTGCCGAGATTAATGAGGTGTTGCTCTCCAAACTCAACGAGCGTCTGAGCATGTCGGGTCTGGAAGTGCTTGAGGCACGCATCAACTACCTGGCTTATTCGCCTGAGATTGCCGCTGTGATGCTGCGTCGTCAGCAGGCTGCCGCCATCATCTCGGCCCGTGAGAAGATTGTGGAAGGCGCTGTCTCGATGGTCAAGATGGCTTTGGACAAGCTGAAGGACGAAGGCGTCGTCGAACTCGACGAGGAACGCAAGGCCTCGATGGTGAGCAACCTCATGGTGGTGCTCTGCGCCGACGAGTCGGCCCAGCCGGTGGTGAATACAGGGAGTCTGTATTAAACCGAAGAATGACACACCCCAATCCTAAACCGTCATGGCGGACAAGGATCTGCCATCTCCTAAGCTTGAGGAACTCCTTAATGCATAGGAGATTCCGGATCAAGTCCGGAATGACGGATAAGGGGGAAGGAAATAGAACATAAACAAAAACAGAATTAAATGAATACCATTTCAATCATATTATTAATTGCAGGCATCGCCTCCATCGCAATGGCGGTTCTCGGAAAATTCCGCCCCGATATCGTTTATAAAGGAATGGCGTATAAGATTGGTAACAGGGAACTTACGATTCCTGAAAAGCAACGTTGGGGTTTTGTCGTGTTTTTGCTCTTGGGCATTATGTTGCTCATGATGGCAGTGGCGTTAAGCATTCCTCAATGGCTAGCATATCAGAAAGCAATCGTCTTTTCGATTATCATGGTAATGTCAGTCGTGATGATGCTGCTGTTTTGGAAAATGGTGCTGAGACAAAGGTACAGAGCCAGTTTGGCTATCGTGCTGCTACTCTCATTGTCCTTATTGGCTATTGCAGCCTATTTTTGGTATGTTACTGTTTAATAAAGGAAAAAATGAGCAATCTCATCAGCATAGCAATAGGTCTTATCTTGATACTGAATGCCTTCCGTATCAGGTATGTTCCCGACAGTGTGCGCATCAGGAAACCATTCCGTCTCGTTTCGCTTTGGAATCGGGAACCGTTCTCTGCGAAAGGCTGGAAGTCCAAATACTATGTTGAAGTAGCCGACAACCCTGAATTACAGCGGCTTTATTTCATCAACTATCTCGTGACGGGCGTATTGTTCATCATTCCTGGACTGATGGGTTTGGCTTTCGGCATCAATGTGGCTTATTTCATGCTGTTTGCGGCCATCGTTTCAGGGGGCATGTTCCTGTATGCCAAGCAAAGAGTCACTGGAAAAATTGAGGCTTGGAAATGGGTGCTTTTCGCTGTTGTGGTTTTTGGCGTGGTGATTGGATGGTCTGTGTCGTATAAGGACAGCAAAGTGGAAGTGCTGCCCGATATGTTTTCCATAGAAGGCGACTATGGCAGAACCGTGTATTATGAAAGCATTGATTCTGTTAAGGTTGTCTCCGAATTGCCGAAAACCAAGTATTGCAAGTCGGGCTACGGCTTTGGCAGTGGCAAGAAAGGCGAGTTTCGCCTGAAAGACGGCTCTGATGCCACGTTTTATCTGTTAGGGAAAGAGGCACCTTACTTGAAACTCTACACCCGTAACGGCTTGATTCTCGTCAACCGCAAAACGGCAGAAGAAACCGAAAAGCTGATAATGGAATTGGAACCCTTGATTGGTGAAAAAATGAAAAACAGATAGTAATATGTTTTGGACAGATATCATAACAGGTGCGCTTTTGATGCTCACGGGCTTGTTGGTTGACCGTCATCCGCGGATGATTTCGGGCATCAACACCATGTCGAACGAACGGCTGGCCAAGGTGGATTTGGACGGCTTGAAGCGTGGGTTGCGTAATGTGCTGCTCATTGCTGGTGCTGTAATGCTGCTCTTGGCCATCCTGACCTATTTTATCCATATTCCAGAAGCCTTTAATATGATTGCACTTTTCGCAGTGACGATGGCCATTGTTGTTTCCTTTGTGCTGATTAGCAAGCGATACGATGCAGGTCTACAAGGCGAGGAAGGCAAGAAGGAGAGAAGGAAAAACTGGATTGTCTTATTCATTGTTCTTTTGGTATTTGCAGCAGTGATACCCTTGTTTTTCATTGGCACAAAGCCGGCATTGATCGAAGTGACGGAGGGGTGTATCGAGGCTAAAAGTGGTATGTATAAAGCCACTATTCCAATGTCCGACATCACGGAGACCAATGTATTGACCGATTGGCCTGATTTTCCCATCCGCACCAACGGCATTGCCTCTGAAAATGTTGGCATCGGGCATTTCCGCAAGAAAGGGGGCGAAAGTTGCATGTTGTTCGTCTGCACTGATGGCGGTCCGCTCCTCGAAGTGCGCACTCTGGACGGCAAATTGTATTACCTCAACTGCGCCACAGAAGAAGAGACACTGGAGATGATCGCGAAAGTGAAATCAAAGAGGAGGTGAACGATGGCCAAGGAGAAAGAAAATACGAACAACAACAAGACCTTCCTGCTCCGTGTCGATGCCGAGACGATGGAGGCGGTGGAAAAATGGGCTGCCGACGAGTTCCGCTCCGTCAACGGACAGCTGCAATGGATTATCGCGGAGGCTTTGAAGAAGAGTGGGAGGAAGAAGAAATGAAGATATGTTTTTGGAAACAAATCTAACACAAATCTATCGTAAATAGGGTTCTCCTTGCGGAGAACTATGGATAAACCTGATAATAACGCATTATGGACAAAGAAACTTGGATCTTTATTCTCGTAGCATTCCTTTATGTGCTACAAGCCGTCATTGGCGGGATGATTGCCAGAAAACGCGGCAAATCATTCTGGTTTTGGTTTGCCGTGACTTTCATGATCATTTTCCCGATAGGTTTCATCGCCATGTTGCTTTACACGCGTGATGACGATATAATCATCTAAATCATAAAACTAAAAGTAATGAAAGCAAAAAATAGTTTATTAATCGTATTGTTTACTATCCTAACAGCCTCAACAGCAATGGCACAAATCGAGGGCTATTGGAAAGGCGAGATGAACGTAGGTGTACAAAAGCTGGAGACGGCTTTCGACATCAAGGCAGTAGAAAACGGCTATACTGCCACTTTCGACGTGCCTGCACAAGGCGCATACGATATTCCTGTAGATGAAACGACCTTCAAAGACGGACTTCTGCAATTGACAATGTCGGCGCTGGGTGCCCGCTATTTAGGAACGCTGAAAGACAATGTCATCGAAGGCGAATTCACCCAAAACGGCATGACCTTCCCGCTTAACCTTGCTAGGGCGGAGAAGAAAGAACAGCAAAAGACTCGTCCCCAAGACCCGCAGCCGCCATTCCATTATCAGATTGAGGAAGTGACTTTCGTCAATGAGAAAGAAGGCAACACCTTGGCTGGCACGTTGACCATCCCTGAGGGTGAAGGCCCGTTTCCGGCCATGGTGCTCGTCTCGGGCAGCGGACAGCAGAACCGCGACGAGGAGCTGATGAACCACCGTCCCTTCTGGGTCATCGCTGACTATTGCGCCCGTCATGGCATTGCCGTGTTGCGCTACGACGACCGTGGCATTGGTGGCTCTGATGGCGAAGTGATGAACGCCACCTCCATGGATTTCTCCTACGATGCCGAGGCTGCTTTCGACTATCTTCGTAACCGTAAGGAAATCAATGCCACGAAGGTCGGCATCTTGGGCCACAGCGAGGGCGGCGTCATCAACTTCATGGTGTCGTCGCGTCGTCCTGAGGTGGCTTTTCTGGTCTCTTTGGCCGGTCCTTCGGTGAATGGCATAGCGGTGCTGAAAGAACAGCAAGCCGCCATCCTAAGGGCTTCGGGCATGACGGAAGAGATGGTGCAGTTTAATGGCAATGCCAATGCACAGATGTTCGATATCATTGAAACGTCAAACGATAGGGAAGAGGCCGACACCCTGTTGCGCCAACTGTTGAAAGGCTGGGGCTACAACGAGGAGCTGACCGAGCAGACGGTGGGGCAGATGGCATCACCGTGGATGTACTATTTCCTGAGATACGACCCCACCGATGCCATCGTCAAGACCAATTGTCCGGCCTTGTTGCTCAACGGCACCAAGGACCTGCAAGTGATCGCCTCGCAGAATCTCCCAGGTTATGAGAAGATCATCGCTGAACACGGCAAGACCAACCTCACCTTGCGTGAGCTGCCCGACTTGAACCACCTCTTCCAGCATTGCGAGACAGGTTCGCCCAACGAATACTTCGAAATTGAGGAGACCATTTCGCCCGAGGTGTTGGAGATGATTGTGGGGTTTGTGAAAGGGATTGAAAAATAATTCGTTAGAAAACATTTCGTAATAAAAAAAATCCTATCTTTGCAGCCCAATTCCAACCGCAGTCCAGATTGATTGCAAAATCAGCGGTTTGAGTTGAAAATCAAAAGTTTAACCTCCTCGTTGGCGGTTTTCTGGAACGCTTGCGGGTACAATTTTTTACAATTATTACAATGGCAGAAAACGAAAACATCATCAACGAAGCCATGCCGGTAGAAGAAAAGGCCGTTGAAGAAACCCCAGTCATGGAAGCCCCCGCTAAGAAGGCTCCTAAAGCTCCGAAGCAGAAACCCGTTCCCGCCGAGGATTTCGACTGGACCTCATCTCACAAGAAGTTCGACAACTACTCAGCTGACGAACGCGCCAAGCTCGAAGAGAAGTATGCTGGCACTATGAACCAGATCGCCGACCACGAGGTCATCGAAGGCACCGTGGTGGCCATCACCGACCGCGAGGTCGTGGTCAACATCGGCTTCAAGTCGGATGGTGTTATCCCTGTTGCTGAATTCCGTACCAACCCCAACCTGAAGGTGGGTGACAAGGTTGAAGTCTACGTTGAGAACCAAGAAGGTCCCAACGGCCAACTCATCCTCTCTCACAAGAAAGCCCAACTGCTCAAGTCTTGGGATCGCGTCAACGAAGCCTACGAAAGTGGCGAGATCGTCAACGGTTACGTCAAGAGCCGCACCAAGGGTGGCCTCATCGTCGAAGTGTTCGGCCTCGAAGCCTTCTTGCCCGGCAGCCAAATCGACGTCAAGCCCATTCGCGACTACGACGTGTTTGTTGACAGCGTGATGGAATTCAAAGTCGTGAAGATCAACCAAGAGTTCAAGAACGTGGTTGTGTCTCACAAAGCCCTCATCGAGGACGAACTCGAAGCCCAGAAGGCCGAGATCATCAGCAAACTCGAGAAGGGTCAGATCCTCGAAGGCGTGGTCAAGAACATCACCAGCTACGGTGTGTTCATCGACCTCGGTGGCGTCGACGGTCTCATCCACATCACCGACCTCAGCTGGGGCCGCATCACGCACCCCGAAGAGGTGGTCAAGTTGGACGAGAAGATCAAGGTCGTCATCCTCGACTTCGACGACAACAAGAAACGTATTGCTCTCGGCCTGAAGCAACTCACTCCTCATCCGTGGGATGCTCTCGATGAGAACCTCAAGGTGGGCGACACCGTCAAGGGTAAAGTCGTCGTCATCGCCGACTACGGTGCGTTCGTTGAGATCGCCCCTGGCGTCGAAGGCCTCATCCACGTGTCCGAGATGTCATGGTCACAGCACCTCCGCAGCGCTCAGGACTTCCTGAAGGTTGGCGACGAGGTGGAAGCCAAGGTCCTTACCCTCGACCGCGAGGAGCGCAAGATGTCGCTGGGTATGAAGCAACTCATGCCCGACCCGTGGGCCAACATCACCGACCGCTATCCGATTGGCTCGAAGCACACCGCCACCGTGCGTAACTTCACCAACTTCGGTATCTTCGTCGAACTCGAAGAAGGCGTCGACGGCCTGATCCACATCAGCGACCTCAGCTGGTCGAAGAAGATCAAGCACCCGGCCGAATTCACCAAGGTTGGCGAGACCATCGATGTCGTCGTTCTCGACGTCGACCAGGAGAACCGCCGCCTCAGCCTCGGCCACAAGCAACTCGAAGAGAATCCTTGGGATGTGTTTGAAACCGTCTTCACCGTCGGTTCCATGCACCAAGGCACCGTCATCAGCGCTAACGACAAGGGCGCCGTGGTCAGCCTGCCTTACGGCGTGGAAGGCTTTTGCCCCAGCCGTTACATGAAGAAGGAAGACGGCACCAACGCCAAGGTTGACGACACCCTCGAGTTCAAGGTCCTTGAGTTCAACAAGGAAAGCAAGAAGATCATTCTCGCCCTGCCTAAGGTAGAGGAAGAGAAGGAAGTCAAGAGCGCAGAGGAAAAGGCCGCCGACAAGGCCGCCAAGCAAGCCAAGCGTACTGTGAAGCAAATCAATGACAACATTGAGCACAGCACCCTCGGTGACCTCGAAGTCCTGGCTGGTCTGAAGGAAAACCTTGAGAAGCAAGAAAAAGCTCAACAAGGCGAATAATCCTCATTCCTTGTGACAACGAAAAAACGGCCGTCTTCATCGAGGATGGCCGTTTTTGTTTTATGTCATCGCCTTATTTCTGATGGAAAGGGATGCGGTTTTGTATCGAGCGGCCTAAAGTGACCTCGTCGACGTATTCCAACGCATCGCCAACGGCGATGCCTTTCGAGATGACCGAGACCTTGCCTTCGAAGTCCTTCAGCTGCCTGAAGATGTAGAAATTGGTCGTGTCACCCTCGATGGTGGCAGGTAAGGCCAAGATGATTTCCTTGATGTCCTCTTTTTGGGTACGCTGCACCAGCTGGGCGATCTTCAGGTCGTTGGGCGAGATGCCTTCGATAGGGCTGATGACGCCACCCAAGACATGGTAGAGCCCGTTATAGGAGGCGGTGCGTTCAATGGCCAGCACATCGCGCATGTCGGCCACCACGCATAGCGTGTTCTCGTCGCGACGCGGGTTGCCGCAAATAGAACACACCTTGGTGTCGCTGATGTTGTAGCACCGCTCACACAACATGATGTTGTGCTTCATCTTCAGCAACGCATCGGCGAGCTGCTCGGTCTCAAGGCTGTCCTCGTTGAGCAGGTGCAAGGCCAACCTCAAGGCGGTCTTCTTGCCGACACCTGGCAACTTGGAAAGCGCCTCGACGGCGTTCTCTAACAATATGGATGAATACTCTGCCATACAATAATCGCGGCAAAATTAAGTTATTTCCTTAAATTTGCAGCCTCAAAAACGAAGAAATCATGAAAAGATATGTCCTTATCCTTGCTACCTTGTTGTTCGCCGTCACCTCACTGATGGCTCAAGACTTCAACCAAACCGACGCCAAAGGCCGTCGACAGGGTCGGTGGCACGACTACTATCCCAACGGTCAGCTGCGTTACGAAGGCGAGTTCAAGAACGACAAGTGCAAGGGCATATTCCGCTATTATGACGAGCAGGGCAACCTGAAAGCCACCAACGAGTTTGACAAATCGGGTGAGCGGGCCTTAAACAAGACCTATGCGCCCAACGGCAGGGTGGTGGCCACGGGCACCTACCTGAACCAGAAGAAAGATGGAGAGTGGAAGTATTATGACGCTTCTTCGGGCCAACTGCGCATGGTTGAAGACAACAAGGAAGGGAAGGTGCACGGCTGGTCGCGGCTCTACAATCCTCAGAATGGCGTGCTTGCCGAAGAGACCCAGTTTGTTGAAGGGCAACCTGAAGGGCCATGCCGCAAGTATTCGGATACCGGAGTCATGATTATGGAATGCCAATACCATAACGGATTATTGGAAGGCCCAGCAAAGACCTATTATCCCAGCTCGCTTTTGAAGGAGGAGGGACAATATGAAAAAGGCCAAAAAGTGGGGAAGTGGAAGACCTACAACGAGGAAGGCGATGTCATCGCTGAAGAGGCCTTTGGCGAGCAGGAGATCCAATAAGGCTTATTGGCAATTTTTGATGTAGTCCTCCAAGTTGGGACGACCGTATTTGTCAGCCAATTTGTAGTATTCGCAGGCCTTGTCAACGTCATTCATCAGATAGTATGTCCTGCCAAGGTTGAAATAGGCATCGGCGTAGTCGGGCTTTAGTTCGATGGCTTTCTTGAAGTCTTCAATGGCGCCTTGATAGTTCAAGGCATTGACTTTGGCGCAGCCGCGAAAAAAATAGGCCTCGAAGTTGCTTTTGTCGTATCTGATGGCCTTGCTGAGGGTTTCCTCAGCCTTTTGGAAGTCGCTGTAACGCAGCAACTGCTTGGAGCCTTCTTCGGTGTAAAGGCGTGACTTGGCGGGGTTTTCGCAACCAGTCAGGGCGAAAAGGGTCATGATGGCGAACAGTAGTGTCAGTCTTTTCATCGCTTCAATTTTTTGCAAAGATACGCTTTTTTCTGTTATGCGAAGGAGGCAACGATGGCCTTTACCGTGGTGATGAGCTCCTGCAGCTTCTTCTCGCTTTTGGCTTCGCAGAGGAAACGGAGATAAGGCTCGGTATTGGAAGGCCTGATGTTGAGCCACCAGTCAGGATAATCGAGACGGTAACCGTCGAAATCGAGGAAGCGCTCGGGCTTTTCGATCTGCATGAAGTGGTCTCTGACGGCGTCCATGGCCTCTTGCTTACGCTCGATCTTGAAGTTGATCTCGCCCGAGTTGGAATAGGGTGTGATGCCGTCGATGATTTGGCTCATCGTGATGCCTTCCTTTTTGCGTTCGGCCAGAAGTCGGAGCACGATGGAAGCGGCCAGCAGGGCGGAGTCGGAGTAGTAGAAGTCGCGGAAATAGTAATGTCCGGCCAGTTCGCCGCCATAGCAGCCGTCCAGCTCGCGGAGTTTCAAGGCGGCATAAGCACGACCTACGCGCCAGGTCTCCACCTTGGATTTATATTTGTTCAGGTATTCCTGGATGGCTCGTGAGCTGCGGATGTCTTGCAGCACGATGCCTTTCTGTCTTTGCTCGCCGATGAAATAGTCGCCTAAGAAGGCAATGATGAGGTCGGGGCTGATGAAACGGCATTTCTCGTCAATGAAGGTGATGCGGTCGGCGTCGCCGTCGAAGAGCAGGCCGATGTCGCATTTCTCTTTCTTCACCAAGGCCTTGATTTGCTCTTGTGCGTTGGCTTCCAACGGATTGGGCTCGTGGTTGGGGAAGTTACCGTCCAAGGTGTCGTTGATGTAATGCGCCTTGCCGATGAGTTCGTGGACGAAGAGTGAGGCCATGCCGTTGCTGCAGTCTATGGCGATGTTGAGGTTGTCGTGAGGACCAACAAATTGGCGCTGGAAAGCCAAATAGTCAGCGTTGACATCTTTTTCGCGGATGACGCCTTTCTTCTCGCAAGGCACGGTGGCCTTGTCGCTTGCCACCAATGCTTCCAGACGGTTTAGGCCTGTGTCGTAGCCAACGGGCAGGGCATCTTTAGCTGAGATCTTAAGGCCGTTATGGTTCTTGGGATTGTGTGATGCCGTGATTTGGATGGAGGCGCTGTAGCCGTATTTGGCCGTCGACCAGTATACCATGGGCGTAGTGGAAAGGCCTATGGCATCCACGTTCCTGCCGCGGTCGGTGAGGCCACGGGTGAGGGCGTCAAACATGACGTCGGATGAGAGTCGCATGTCGCGTCCCACTAGATAGGTGTCGGTGTCGAGGACCTCGGGCAGGAAATACCCGATGCGGTAGGCGATGTCTTCGTTGAGGTCGGTGCCCCACTCGCCTCTAATATCGTATGCCTTAAAAGCTTTCATTTTCATAGGTCTGGTTATTTCTTGATTCCACGTTGGTTAAGTGCCTGCTGGTATCTTGTAGCGTTGCGGTTGTGCTCGTCGAGGGTCTTGGCGAAGTTATGGTAGCCCGAGAAGTCCTCCTTGGCGCAGAAGTAGTAGTAATGGTGGTCTTCGGCATTCAGCACGGCTTTGACGGCGGCGATGGAAGGGATGCAGATGGGTCCTGGGGGAAGACCTTGGTGTTTATAGGTGTTGTAGGGTGAGTCGATCTGTTTGTGGTAGTCGAGCACACGGCGGATGCTGTAGTCGTTCCAAGCGAAGATGAGGGTGGGGTCGGCCTGCAACAGCCAGTTGCTCTTCAGTCGATTGAGGTAGACGCCTGCCACCCGAGGCATCTCGTCGCTCATATTGGTCTCTTTGTTGACAATCGAAGCCAGAGTGCTAACTTGAACGGGTGTCAGACCCTTGGATTGGGCCTGTTGCTTGCGTTCCTCATTCCAGAATTTGTTGTATTCCTGAAACATGCGGTTTACATAGCCTTCGGCGTCGGTGTTCCAGTAGAACTCGTAGGTGTCGGGCAGGAATAGGGCAGGGATGGTGTATTTGTTGAACCCCAGTTGGCTGATGTATTCCTGGTTGTGAAGCAGGTTGGCGATGGAGGAGGAGTCGGCTTCTATCTGGGAGGCGATACGACCCGCCAGCTGGTCGACATTGCGCATGTTGTTGAAGGTGACTTTCACGGGACTCTGAAGGCCGCCACGCAGCATGTTGACCAGGCGGTTGTTGCTCATGCCGTCTTTCACGATGTAGCGACCGGGGTGGATGTTCTCGGGGTATTCCTTTTTCTGCGCTATCCAATTGAAGCTCTTCTCGTTGACCAAGAAGCCGGCATTATTGATGATACTCTGCACTTGTTCGTAGCTGGCGCCTGTGGGGATGAACAACTCGACGTCTTTGCCACCAGCGGTTTTCACATTGGGCGACATGAGGCTGCGGTAAAGCCAATAAGCGAAGGCCAAGGCAAAGATCAGCAGGATGGCAAGCACCAGGAGTATGGTGAACCGTGAACGCTTGTTGTTTTTCTTTTTTCCGCTTTTGCGCGGTTTTCTCTCATTGGGAAGCTTTGTTTCTATTTTGACCATGGTTTTGTTTATTCGTTTATTAGCTGATATTCAAAAACATCTAAATACCCCTCGTCGGTTTTCAACCATTCCTTTCGTTTTCCACACAATTCAAATCCAAGACTTTCGAACAATCGTAGGCTCTCTGTATTGGTTTCGTCAATGGAGCAATACACCTGATGCAACAGTACATCATGGAAAAGATACTCTATACACAAGGCCAGAGCGGCCTTGGCATAGCCTTGTTGGCGATGCTCTTTGTCGATCAGGATGCCCAATCCGGCGCGTTGGTTGATGCCGTCGTAGTCGAAGATGTCGACGCAGCCGATGGATTCGCCCGTCTCGTTCAGGTCGATCATCAGGCGGAGTTGCTTGGCGGTGACCAAGTCGTTGTTGCCCAGCAAAAACTGCTCAATCTGAAAACGGCTATAGGGCACGTGTGTCCCGCTGACCCGCCAGATGTCGCGGTCGTTCTCCCACCGGAAGATCAGCGCGGCGTCGTCAGGCTCGGCGCAACGAAGGGTTATCGTTTTGTCCTTGATAAACATGATTGTCGCAATTCATGAAAAACTGCACGAAACGTGGAAATTGGCACATATTTTGATTGCCTTATCCCGCTAAATTTTCGACAAAAATACGCATTTCGGTGCAATAAAGGTTGAAAAAATGCATTAATGAGACTATAAAAGGAAAAAGAAACTATAATTTGAGATAAGATGAGAAAAGTGAGTATGACATTGATGCTGGCGGCTTTGCTGATGGCCGCTTCTTGTGCTAATCAATCCCAAAACGCTAACGACAGCGAAAACCAAACTGAGCAGCAACCCGTTTCGCAGGTGGAACAGGTGCAGCAACCCCAAGTGCAGCGTGCGGCATTCATGCCGGCGCAAGGCACACCCGACTTCGTTGATGCCGCCGAACGCAGCGTCGACGCAGTGGTCCATATCATGACGAAGGTGGTCAGACAGAGCAATACCTACGAAGACTTCTTTGGTGCCTTGCTTGGCCAGATCTACGGTTATCCGGGTCAAACCCGCAACAACACTATGGTGGCCTACGGCTCCGGTGTGGTGCTCACGCCTGATGGCTACATTGTCACCAACAACCACGTCGTGGAAGGTGCCGATGAGGTGGAGGTCACCTTTAATAATAAAGTGAAGAAGACCGCTACTATTATTGGAACCGATCCGACCACCGACCTGGCTTTGATCAAGGTGGAAGCCTCTGATTTGGCTTACCTTACTTTTGGTGACTCTGATAACGTTCGCATCGGCGAATGGGTGCTGGCCGTGGGTAACCCCTTCAACCTGACCTCCACCGTCACTGCGGGTATTGTGAGTGCCAAGGCACGTAACCTCAGCATCTTGGGCGAAGGCACTTCGGTGGAGTCCTTCATCCAGACCGATGCCGCCGTCAACCCTGGTAACAGTGGTGGAGCTTTGGTGAACACCAAGGGCGAGTTGGTCGGCATCAACGCGGCCATCGCCTCGCACACGGGTTCCTATGAAGGTTACTCCTTCGCCATCCCTTCCAATATCGTTCGTAAGGTGGTCGACGACCTGCTGCTGTATGGCACCGCCCAGCGAGGCTATCTCGGCGTGCAGATTGCCGAACTTACGCAAGAAATTGCCGATAAGGAAGGCTTGGAAAACATTGAAGGCGTGTATGTTGCGGAAGTCACTGATGGCGGCGCTGCCAAATTGGCAGGGCTGAAATCGGGCGATGTGATCACCTCGATCAACGGCAAGAAGGTGAACTCCACAACCCAACTCAAGGAGAGCGTCGGACAATACCGTCCGGGCGACAAGATCGACGTGGAAGTGAACCGCAACGGTCATCATCATCACTATGACCTGACTCTGCTCAACGAAGCCGGCAATGTGAATGTGGTCAAGAAAGGCGACAGCTTCTACAACTCTGAGTTTGGACTGATGCTCCAGCCCATCGACCAAAATGACATGAGCCGTCTGAACATCAAGAACGGATTGAAGATCGTTGAGATTCGTCAAGGCCGTTTCATGAACTCTGGTGTGCCGGTCGATTTCGTCATCACCAAGGTGAACGGTGTCGCCGTCAACGACAAGACCGAACTTGAGAATGCGCTTAAGAACAAACGTTCGCGCCGCACCACCATCGAGGGTGTGTATCCCAACGGCATGAATGCAACGTTCTACTACTAAGTAGTCAAAAGAAATTTCTGAAAATCAAAGACTTCGGTACGGTTTTTGATAGTATTAAACTTCGTGATTCGGGGAGACTGCGCCCTGCAGCCTCCCTCGAAGAGCGGATTATGCAAAAAATCATGTGGAGAGAGATATGAAGAGTAAGATTTTGAATGTGAAACAATTAAACAATAATAAGATTACGAAGAAATGAGACAACTGAAAATTTCAAAGCAAATCACCAACCGCAATTCGGGTACCTTGGACAAGTACCTTGCCGACATTGCGAAGGAGGCGTTGCTGACCACCGACGAGGAAGTCGAATTGGCGCAGCGCATCAAGGCGGGCGACAAGGCCGCTTTGGACAAACTGGTCAAGGCCAACCTGCGCTTCGTCGTTTCGGTGGCCAAGCAGTATCAGAACCAGGGCCTGAGCCTGCAAGACCTCATCGACGAGGGTAACCTGGGCTTGGTCAAGGCTGCCCAGCGTTTCGATGAGACCCGCGGCTTCAAGTTCATCTCGTATGCCGTGTGGTGGATCCGTCAGAGCATCCTACAAGCCGTGGCCGAGCAGGCGCGTATCATCCGTCTTCCCATGAACCAGGTGGGTGCTATGGCCAAGGTGAAGAAAGCCGTGTCGTTGCTTGAGCAGAAACTGGAACGCCGTCCCACAGTGAAGGAGATCGCCGACGAGATCGGTATGCCCGAAGACAAGGTGGAACAACTACTCAGCCTCAACTCGCGTGCCGTGTCGACCGACGCACCCCTCGACGATGAAGACGATGCCAACTTCTTGGATGTCTACATCGCTGAAGATGAGAAGCAAACCGACGCGGCGGTGGAGCAGGAGTCGGCCAGCAAGGCCATCCACAACTCGCTCGACCTGCTGAACGAGAAGGAACGTACCATCATTCGCATGTATTTCGGCTTGGGTACCACGCGTGAGTATTCCTTGGAAGAGATCGCCATGAAACTCGACATCTCGCGTGAGCGCACCCGCCAGATCCGCGACCGTGCGTTGAAACGTTTGAAGTCGGAGCCTAACTCTCCGCTTTATCAGATGTATATGAACCAATGAAACATGACCGCCTATGTCATTCCCTCGGGAATCTATAGGCGGTCATTTTTTTATTTCGACTTTTTATTATTTTTGCAGCCACGAACATCTAATACATAACCTTATGAAATACGAACTCATCAAATTGCCTTATGAGGCAAATGCTTTGGAACCCGTCATCAGCAAGGAGACGTTGGGATTCCACCATGGCAAGCACCTTAATGCCTACGTCAATAACCTCAATGGCCTTATCGAAGGCACGAAGTACGAGGATATGGCGCTTGAGGAAATCGTCAAGACCGCCGATGGTGGCGTGTTCAACAACGCTGGACAAATCCTGAACCACAACCTTTATTTCACTCAATTCCGTGCCCCGAAGGCTGACAACAAGCCTTCGGGTGTGATTGCCGAGTGGATCGACAAACAATTTGGATCCTTCGAAGCTTTCAAGGAGGAATTCACGAAGAAAGGCGCCACTTTGTTTGGCTCGGGCTGGGTGTGGCTCTCCGTCGACAAAGACGACAAACTGCAGATCACGCAAGAGACCAATGCCGGCAACCCTGTGCAGCGCGGCTATAGGCCTTTGCTGACTTTCGATGTGTGGGAACACGCCTATTACATCGACTACCAGAACCGCCGTCTCGACCATCTAAATGCCTTATGGCAGATCATTGACTGGGATGTGGTGAACGAGCGTCTGTAAACGACATGACGTCTGAAAACAAAAATCGCGGCGGGGATGACCTCGTCGCGATTTTCGTTTTTATTCGGCTTTCATGATGCGATGCACACTTCGGCTGTCGCCATAGTCGACTTGCAGCAGATAGGTCCCTGCACCGAATTCGCTCAGGTCGAGTTCGAATTGTGTTGATGAAACCTCTTGCTTCTTCAGCAGCCGGCCATAAAGGTCGTATACGCTGATGCTATGGGCCGTATTGTCAGTGGTGATGCGCAAGACGTCGGTAAAAGGATTGGGGTAGATCTGGCATCTCGAAGTGTTTTCGATGACATAGTCGTCGAAATTGAAATGCGCCACATACTCTTCTGAAGCAGTGACGATGAAAGTGAAGGTAGCATCAGTGGAAACCTCAATGCCGTTCTTGGTCCAATTGATGAATTCATAGTTCTCGTTGGCAGTTGCCGTCAGTGTGCAGGTGGTGCCGTGATCGTAGTTGCCTGCACCTGTTATCAAGCCACCTTCGGTGGGGTCGGCGGTCACGCTGATTGTGTAGTTGTTGAGCGTGAAGTTAGCCACAAGGGTGCGATTACCTGCAACAACGAAGGTGTAGCTTGCATTCGTGGTGACCTCATCACCATTTTCGATCCAATTGATAAAGGTGTAGCCCGTGTTGGCAGTTGCTGTCACAGTACATTGCTGACCTCCTGCATAAGTGCCGCCGCCAGTCACTGTACCGCCGATATTCGGGTTGGGCGAGACGTTAATGTTATAAGTGTCGGGCAGTTGTTCCTCGAAATTGGCCACCAACGAGCGGTTGCTTGTCACGACGAAGGTATAGTTGGCGTCAGTAGAGACCACCGTGCCATTTTCTGTCCAATTCATGAAAGTGTAACCATCTGCCGATGTGGCGATGACGGTACAAGATTGACCATGATTGTAGGTGCCTCCTCCTGAAGTCGTGCCGCCGTTGCTCGGGTTGGCCGATACGGTGATGGTGTAAGTGTTTTCCGTGAAGTTGGCCACAAGGTTGCGGTTGCTGTTCACGGTGAAGGTATAGTTGGCATTTGTCGACACCACGTCGCCGTTCTCAGTCCAGTTGGTGAAGGTGAAACCCGTGTTGGCTGTAGCTGTGACCGTGCATGATTGACCTTGGTTGTAGGTGCCGCCGCCAGTGACGCTTCCGGCGTTGCTTGGATTGGCAGTCACCGCGATGGTATAGGCGCTAGGAGCGATGGCAACCGTTTGAATGTTACCTCCGACCAAGGGATAGTTGGTGGAGATGACGCGAATGCGGTAATTTGTCCCCGCAGGTACGTCTGGCGTTCTTGCCGTCATCACACCGCTTGTGTTGGTGGTCGTACGACCTAACTCAACGGGATTGTTGAAGTTGCCATTGGCATCGGAGAGTTGTGCGATGACCACGTTGGCCTCAGCGTTGAGGTTATCGGGCGACATCGTTCCCGTGATGGTGAAATTTATAGTGAAGTATTCGTTGGGTTCAAATTGGGTTTGTTCCAAGTTGTTCAAGGTTAGCGTAGGGGTATACACTAACAGGAGGTCGTCGAGAAACAGGTCGTCACTGGTGCTGCCCGATCCTGGTGTTTCGTTGGTGGTGGCAGTCATGAGGATATAGCGCACGTCGGTGCAAGGACCATTGTTGTTGAACGGGATGCTCAGGCGACGCCAAGTGTAGGCGCCATTTGCTGCCGAAGTGCGGGTGAAAGAACTAAGAGCAGTAGCCACGTGCATGTTCATTGGCTCTTCAGTGCCGTCGGCGATGATCTTATAATCCGCATTACCATGGACGACCGCCTTCACCTGCGCTTTAGCAGAGGTGCTTTGGCTGCGGAAGCAAACCCATAGCGTGAGTGAGTCAGGGAGTTGGGTGATAGGAGTGTTGAATGCCGTCTGACTGCGTTGAGTATAATTGTAGTTGCCTGAACCCGTGGCCGACATGCTTCCGGCATTCATGCGCCCGTTAGTGATGTTGCCATTGGCAGTGACACCCAAAATACTTTCTGGATAGAGCCTAACGCTCTTGGTTCCTGAAGAGCCAGGACGCGTTTGAGTGGACTGTTCAATTTGGCTATCTACCCAGCTGGAAAACGTTCCGGTGGCTGTTCCACCCGAATGCCAATGCGTGGGCTCGCTGACACGATTGGTCCATTGCTCGAAGCCACGATTGTCGAACTGAGGACCGTATTGGGCAGTAAGATTGATGCTTAAGAAACTGAAAAAGAATAGACTGGTAATAAAAATACTGCTGCGTTTCATAGGAAATGTGGTTAATAATGCTTGCGAAATTAAAGAAAAAGGAACTTGAGGACACAAAGATTTCACTCTTTTCCGTACTTTTGTAAACCAAATGAGAACGAATTTAAAATCATTATTCATTTAAATAATTGGTCGTGAAAAAGATTGTATTATTCTGTAGCCTTATTCTGGCATCGGTGGCAGCGCAAGCCCAAGGCTATACTAGGGGAAGGTTCCTTATGGAGGGCGATTACACCCGTACGGCGGGCTTCGAGCCATCGGCGGTGCTCGCCATTGATTTCAGGAATAGGCACGAGTTTTGTTCTTCTCCTAATTATTCCGAGTTTGCTTATACCTTTGGGTATAAAGCTGGTCCAGACAAGCACTTTTTTAATGTGGCCTATCAATTCGGAATCAATACGAGTTGGAGGAATGAAGGCCTGCTTTATCTTGAAAACCGTTATCTGTATCGCCGTTTCAAGGCGTATGGCATTCAGGAATTCACCGGTATGTTCTGCATAGGCTATCGCAATATCCATTGGAACTTTAAATTAGGCCTCTGCAATCGCTATATGGCTGCGATTCCGCTGCGCCTTGACGGAGGCATGGGTACCATCTTCGAGCCGATGAATGTGGTGTTTGACCTCGAATACTATTTGTTCCCCAATGCGCCAGTGAAGAATCCAACTTCTAGATTTGACGAGATGCATTCATGGAATATCGGTTGCGGCATATCCAACTGTCGCGAGTTCATCGTCGAGCGTGTGACCTTGTTCTACTATACCCTCAACGGCTATTACAATATCAACGACAAGTGGCGCGTGTTGGGTGAAGCAGGACTGCATCCTGCCGGTGTCCTGAACCTATCATCGCAATACAACGGATTCTTTATCAATGTTGGTTTCACCTATAATTTTGATTAATTATGAAAAAACGACTGCATATTCTATTTGTAATCTCACTTACCATCGGATTGGGGCTGTCCTCCTGCAACCGCTTGGATGTCGCAGGCATGGTCATCAACCGCAGCGACACTGAGGAACGCGTGGCCGACTGGCTCGACTACAATGCCCAAAACGGCGAACCCGTCATCGAGAACGCCCCTGACGAGTATCATGTCTATTCCTGTTCCGATTCGCACTATTCCGAGCGCGACAGCATCGTTCCGCAGGGCGAGAACGACCGTCTCTACAAGTACATCACCGCCGAGCGCAACGACCCGATGGCCATTTTTGCCATCCATGCCGGCGATATGGTCAACGAGAGTGGGGAAGCGGGCTTCAGGATGACCTATGACGCTTTGGTTTACGATTCCGTGAATCAGGTCAAAAACGACCCCTGTTTCTTGGTCATCGGCAACCACGACGTTTACTTCGATTGCGCCCCGTTCTTCAAGCAGTATTTCCATACCTCAACCTATACCGTTACGGTGAATACCGTCAGTGGCTATAAGGATTTGTTCATCTTCCTTGATTCGGGTAACGGTACCCATGGCAAGCGGCAGTTGAAATGGCTGGAGGAGAAGCTCTCGCATCGCGAGGACTATCGTCACTGCTTCGTCGTCAGCCACAACTGGTTGTTCCGCACCTCTTATAATTACACCACCACGCCGGCAGCCAACTTGCCACAAGACGAGCAATATGCTTTCATGGACCTGATGAGCAACAACAACGTGGAACTGGTCATCATGGGACATTTCCACATGCGCGAGCAGCGTCAGTTTGGTGGTGTGCAGTATGTGATGACCGACAACCTCAACGATGGCAAGGTGACACCAAGCTATCTGGTGGTGACGGTCGGGGAGAAGGTCAGATATGCGTATGAAGATCTGGATATGGAGTAAAAAGGTCTCTACTATCCATTTTTCAACGCATTGAATTACAAATAGTTGATTTCGGGCTTTCCGCAAATATCTCTACACGAGGCTTAGGATTGCGGAAAGCCTGTTTTTTCACTATACTTTTGCATGGTCAAATCTATAATTGTACCATGCGATGAACACAAGAATCCTATTCCCCACAGCCGCCTTTGTGATGCTCAGCGTGGCGGTCTTTGCCCAAGTCGAAATTCCTGAAGTCAAACCGAAAGCCGACAGCCTGCAGATGGCGGTAGACACTTTGCTGCTTGAAGGCATTACCATCACGGCAGAAAGACCTTTGTTTTCGGTAGAAGGAGAGAAGACGTTGTATCAAGTTTCAGACGACCCGACCGTGCAAGGCGGCGTGGCCTCCGATGCCTTGCAGAATGCGCCCGGAGTGAGCGTCGATGTGGAAGGCAACATCACCTTGCGCGGGACTTCTTCCGTTGAAATTTGGATCAATGACCAGCCTTCCAACCTCACGGAAGAAAACCTCAAGGCCTACATCCAGACCTTGCCCGCCAACGCCATCGACCGCATCGAAGTCATCACTAACCCATCGGCGCGTTATGCCACTACCGCCGATGGCATCATAAACATCGTGATGAACACCAAAATCAAGCGGAACGAGTTCTTTTGCTTTGGCACCAATGTTTCTTCGCAACCCTACGTGATGCCTTGGGCTTCCTACGTCTGGAAAAACGATAAGTGGACGGTGAATGCCTACGCGAACACCTATTGGTATCATGGTAAAGGCGAAGCGCATTCTGAGAAGGATTTGTATGGTGAAGATGAAGAAGGAAACCAAGTCTTGACCAGCCATTTGAAGAGTAGCATGTCCAACAATTACACTACTTACAGTCCAGGGGTCAACCTCAACTTGACTTACACGCCTGACAAGATGAACACATTCTCTTTGTATGCCATGTTTTGGGATTCATTTGGGCCTTCGGAGGTTAGACAGGAGCGCGAACGCGTTGAATACATTGAACAATCGGGCGAGTACAAATACTCCATCGAGAACAAATCGAATTCAAACTATCTCTTCTTGCCTTACGGGTTGAACTATCAGCACAAATTCGATGAAGAAGGACATAACCTTACTTTACGCATGAATGGAAGTATTACCCGTTCGGCGCTTCCTATTGATTATCACAAGATTTACACCTTGCCGTCTCCGTATGAAAGGGCATTCGTGATGGACTATGTCTCGACCAACATCCCTATCAATGCACGCGTGGATTACAATTTACCTTATTCCAAGAATGGCGAATTTGGCATGGGCATCAATGCCGGTTGGGAAGGAAAAAACGAGTGCAGCCCATTGGACAGTCTGGCCAATGGCGTATATGTGCACGACTCGGTAATGTCGTATCGATTCCGTCAGGTCGATCATCATTTGGGCGGCTATTTCCAGGTGCGGCACCGTTTCGGCAATTTTACTGTGCAGCCTACTTTGAGTTTAAGGTATTATAGGACGGGCATCGTATATCCCGACGCTCCAAATTATGATTCTACAGCTTATTATTTCTATCCTTTGCCATCGCTGCATCTGTCGTATCACACCCAGTCGATGCACAACTTCAAGTTGAGTTATTCCATGAGGATCCAGAATCCTTACGCAGAGCAACTGAGTCCTTTTATCAAATTCGATGAGGAATCCTATGCTACGGGCAATCCTAAGCTGAAACAAGTTTTCACCCACAACATTGAGGCAAGTTGGACGAAGTATTGGGACGATTTTGGTTCTGTAGGTTTGACGGGATATTATAAAGGAAAACAAAATGAAATCAACAAGATAACTGACGCGGCTTACCATGAGCATTATGGCAGGGTGGTCTCTTTCAACTGGCCGGTCAATGTAGGCAGGTCGTATAATGCGGGTGGTGAGTTCAACATGATGTATCGTCCGAACGGGATGTTCAATTTGCGGTTTTATGCCAACCTTTATGAATCTTACATCAAGACCGATGATGCTTTGGAGTCGAGTGAGATGCTTTGCTACAGTTTTCGACTGAACCTTTGGACCAAGCTATGGGACCGTCTGGAAGTGCATGCCTCGGCTTACTACAACTCTCCGACCCAGACGCTGTTTTGGAAGAAGGGCGCCAATTATTCCGTCGACTGCGGTATGCGTGCCGATTTCTTCGATCATAAGTTGTCGGTGTTTGTCAACGGCTATGATTTGTTTGGTTTGTTGAAGCAAGACACATATATTGATAGCCCAACGGTAACGGTTTCAGAAACATCAAGATACAATTCTTCTTGTGTGTGTGCAGGTTTTACATTGCGTTTCGGTAACATCGAACTGGAGAATGAGGCCCAAAATGGTGGGGAAGCGGCGGGGCAATAATTGTTGAATTGTTGCGTTGTTGAAATGATAATTCGACGAAGTCAATTGTTTAATTGTTGAGACGATGCTGAATTTGCTATACAAATCAAGATGTTGGTTGGCCTTTGTGCTGATATGCCTATTGGCAGCTTGCAATGTGAAGTCCGACATGGACAACATGGAACGGACGGTGTTGGAGATCGAAGGCAAATTCAGCAGGGGAGAGGACATCTCGCAGGACACCTCCATTTTTCAGGCACGGCGTTATTTCAATCTCACTGACGATGCCGAGATGAAGACCTTGTCGGCCCTTTACAGCGGTTGCGTCTATTGGCAACAAAACAACTTCGACTCGGCCATGGCGGCTTTGAATGAGGCCATTGTCACGGCAAGGTCGAGCGAGAACATCAAACTGATGGAAAAAGTACAGACCACCATTTCAACCTTGAATGGCGACCTGGACCATAGCGAAAATATGATTTCAGTTTTTCTGCGCCGGCGCAAAATGCTTTTCATCATTTCGTTGGTATTGGTTGTGGCGGTCGCGTTGGTGTTTTTCCTCTTGTATCGTGCCACTCAAAAACGTGCTACGATAGCTGAGTTGAACCTGGATATTACCCGTTTGCAACAAGAATCAGAGGCATTAGCTGAGACCAATCGCGATAACCTCTTCCGAAAGGTAATGATGGTTTACAAGATTTTCTTGATTGGCGAGAACAAGGATATTGACAAGCCGTCCTTCCAAAAGCTGAAATCATGTGTCTGCGGACAAGCCGACTCTGCCTATGATGTTATCTTTGAAGAATACAACAAGGTTTATCCCGATGTGGTTCAACGCATCATGAGCAACCAACCTGCTATGACCGATAGTGAATTCAAGGTCTGCATATTATCGATGATGCCATTTTCAGTGAAGGAAGTGGCTGACATTTTGGATGTATCATCCGCGATGATCGGTAAAGCACGCACCAGTATCCGCAAGAAGTTGGGTATGACCGAGGCCAGAGGGAACATTGAAGAGTTTGTTTTGGGGACGGCAGAAAAATAATCTTCCTCAAAGTGGCGAGATACTTTTGTATTAGCTACTTTTGCAGAGTAAAATGCATGTTCGACTATCATGAAAAAACACTATCTGAGAACCCTGTTGACCGTATGCTTCTGTTGGGCTTTTATCAGCAGTTTCGCCCAAGTGAAAGTGTATAAAGGAAATTCCTCCTACAGCAGCGACGTGATTTGCAATGTGAAGGACAATAAAGTGTATAAGGGTAATTCCTTATACTCGTCTGACGTCCTTTGCCGAATTGACGACAACAAAGTGTACAAGGGCAATTCCTCCTACAGCAGTGATATCCTGTTTACCATCAGGGATGGCAAAGTCTACCGTGGGTCGTCGTCGTATTCTTCTGATGTGGTTTTCACGATCAGGGACGGAAAGCTCTACCAAGGCAATTCGAGTTATTCATCCGACGTTTTTGCCAACAAGCAAGGTCTCAAAGTGTATAAAAACAACTCCAGCTATTCTTCGGATGTTGAGTTCACCCTTTCCGACAATGTCACGATTGAGCAATTTGTGGCCATTTGGTATGCGGTGAAGTATTGTTGGTAATGGATCGCTAAAACAACAATCGCCCGCCGGAAGCTTCCAGCGGGCGATTTTCTTTTACGGAAATATGAGGCTTATTTCTTCTCGGTAGGATAAGTCAATCCCATGTTGTACAGAATGAACGAATAGATGTCAGCCTGTTCTTCCAGGACCTTGGAGATGGGTTTGCCACCGCCGTGACCGGCCTTGGTGTCGATACGGATGATCTTGGGCTGGTCGCCGGTCTGGGCAGCCTGCAAGGTGGCCGCATACTTGAACGAGTGGGCAGGCACCACACGGTCGTCGTGATCGGCCGTGGTGACCATGATGGCGGGATAGTGCACATCTTCGCCACTCTTGATGGTGTGCAACGGCGAGTAGGCATACAAGGCCTTGAACATAGCCTCGTCGTCCTCACTGGTGCCGTAGTCGCTGGCCCAGTTCCAACCGATGGTGAAGAGGTGGTAGCGCAGCATGTCCATCACGCCGACTTGCGGCACGGCCACAGCGAAGAGGTCGGGACGCTGGTTGACGACAGCACCGACAAGCAGACCACCGTTGGAGCCACCATTCAGAGCCAAGTACTTCGGCGAGGTGTAGCCGTTATTGATAAGGTATTCGGCACAGGCGATGCAGTCGTCGAAGACGTTCTGCTTCTGCAGCTTGGTGCCGGCAAGGTGCCATTCCTCACCGTACTCGTTGCCGCCGCGCAGGTTCATCTGGGCGTAGATGCCACCATTCTCGATGAAGGGCAGACGCGAGGTGCTGAAGCCGGGATTGAGGGTGATGTTGAAGCCACCGTAGCCATACAGGAAGGTCGGGTTGGTGCCGTCTTTCTGCAAGCCTTTCTTGTAGGTCAGGAACATCGGGACCTTGGTGCCGTCATTTGAGGTGACGAAGACCTGCTCGGTGATGTAGTCGTCCGACTTGAAGTCGATGGCGGGAGCACGGAACACGGTGGAGGTGTTGTCATCGATGTTGTATTGGTAAATCGTGGTCGGGAAGGCGAAAGAAGTGAAGGCGTAGAACACTTCTGGCTCTTCATACTTGCTGCTGAAACCGACGGCGCCGTAGGTCGGCAAGGCAATCTCGTGGAGTTGCTGACCGTCCATGGTGTAGACGTAGGCGTGGTTGGCGGCGTCCTTGTCGTAGGTGACGATCATCTTGCCATTGGCGAGGCTGATGCCTGCGATGACATTTTCGCTTTCGGGGATCACGTCGACCCAGTTCTCCATCTGTGGGGTCTTAGCCGGCACGCGGCAGATGCGACCCTTGGGCGCGTTGTAGTTGGTGAAGATATACAGCGTGTCGTTGATGACATCAATGGGGCCGTATTGATAGTCCATGTCGTCGGCGATTTGCACGAACTTGCCCTTCGGGTCTTGCATGTCGCGGATCCATAGCGTGCTGCCTGCGCCTTGGCCGCTCTCGAAGAGGAACATGTAATGCTCGTCTTCGGTGAGGTCCACCTGGTGGAAGTAACGCGGCTGTTTTGGGTTGGAATAGAAGAGCTCGTCTTGCTCCTGCGGTGTGCCGAGTCTGTGGTAGTAGATTTTATGGTTCTCGTTCACGTTGCTGAACTCCTTGCCAGCTTCGGGGCGGTCGTAGGCGGCATAGAAGAAGCCGTCCTTATACCACGAGGCGCCCGTGAACTTGGCCCATTCGATGTGGCCGGGGAGGAGTTCGAGGGTGGCCATGTCCTTCACGTAGATCTCGACCCAGTCGGAGCCGCTGCGTTGGATGGTGTAGGCCATGTATTTGCCGTCGTTGGAGAAGCTGATGCCACCCAACGAGACAGTGCCGTCGTCGGAGAGCTTGTTGGGGTCTAACAAGACGGTGGGCTCGCCGTCAAGCGTCTCCTGCATGTAGATGACGCTTTGGTTCTGGAGGCCGTCGTTCTTCGAGTAGATATAACGGCCGTGTTCCTTCGAAGGCATGCCGTAACGTTCGTAGTCCACGAGTTGCGTGAGGCGGTCCTTGAGGGCGCTGCGGAAGGGGATGTGGCTCAAATAGTCTTGGGTGACCTCGTTCTGCTCTTTGACCCATTTCGCGGTCTCGGCGGAGGTGTCGTTTTCGAGCCAACGGTACGGGTCGGCGACCTTCGTGCCGAAGTAGTCGTCAACGACGGTGGTGTCTTTTCGCGTCTCGGGGTAAGCCTTGACGGAATAGCGTTGCGGCTGTTGGTTGCAGCCGAAGAGGGTGATGATACTGCCCATGATCAAAAAGGTGAGTTTTTTCATTATTAAGGATTTAAGATTTAAAGATTGACTACGTCGAATGCTTCGCTTTTCAAAGATTTAAAATTCAAAGAATTTTGGGGACAAAAGTACGATAAATATCAAAATTACTTCTTGTTTTCTTTTAAATTATGTATCTTTGCACGAATAATTGAAAACGAAAACAGACATGAATAAACTATTAAAAGCAACATTATCAATATTGTTTGTTGTGGCAGTTTGGTTTACTGGATGCAATAAACCCGATGAACCCAATAATGGCGGTAATATCCCTGAAACCCCAGCAATTGTTTCTACCTCTGAAGTTCAACATGATGGTACGGTGTATATTGAGGCAGTTTTTGAAGATGGATCCAAAATGTATTTTGCACTCCTTTCCTCTACTGAGGTTACAGTGGTGAATGGAGAGTCTTTTTACCAAGATAATCCAAACCAAGTATATATGTATAGGGGAGAGGTGTTTGTTCCAGAAAGCGTTACGCATTTAGGCTCTGTTTATTCTGTTGTTGCTATATCATACAAGGCTTTTAATGATTGTGATTTAGTTACTTATGTTCACCTTCCAAATTCCGTAACATCAGTTGACAGATGTGCCTTTTTGGAATGTCGTAATCTGGCTGGGATTAAAGGTGATTGTATTCAATCTTTCGGCTCATGGGCGTTTTATGATTGTGAGACATTAACAAATGTTTTCTTGCCAAGTACCATCAATAGAATTGACGACTTTGCATTTGCATTGTTTTTTGAAACAATAAATCCCAATGTTATAACTACTATCACATGTATGGCTTTAAATCCTCCTGAATTAGGAAATAATGTCTATTCAGGTAGGTTTATTCAAAAAATAAGTGTTCCAATGTCATCTGTAGAGGCCTATAAAACAGCAAATGGGTGGAGAGAATATGCGGATGTAATTGTTGGAATCTGAAAAATAACCACATGAAAAGCGAGAGACAAACTAATTTATATCATTGCACCAATAGTGATTCTTTGATAAGTATTTTATCTTCTAAATACTTTAGGTATTCGTATTGTTTAGAAGAATACTACATGCACAAGGAAGATCGATATACTTTAATGAAATTGGCTTATGCAATGGTTTGTTTTGCTGATTTGCTAAAAGAAGAAGTAGCCGGACACATGGAACAATTTGGGGCTGATTCATACATTGTTATGGGGAAAAAGTGGGCGATAAAGAACAATATTTCCCCAGTGATTTATAGTAACAAGGATGGATTGCCAAATTATGCTTATTTATCACTTACCAAGAATATCAAAGAGGTATTAAGGTATGGTACAAAAGAAGAAATCATTGTGGCCAATGCAATAGAATTGTTGAGGCCATATTTTAAACAATACGAAGGACATTATTTTATAAATAGAACGGATGAGCCTTCCAAAGAATCCGTTGAATTCTTTTTGGAACGGGAATGGCGCAGCCTACCTTTTGTAAAAGGAGGAGAACACTTTTACTTGGAATTAGAAGATTATCTAAATGAGAATTATAGAAAGCAAGCAACACAGGAATTATGTGATCACGGTTATTGTCTCAAATTTGAATGGGATGATGTCTTGATAATTGGATGTAAGGAAGATAAAAAGAATGAAATACTACAGACTATTATTGAGTCTTTTGACGTTAATGAAAATGAGGCTGAAAATAAAACTGTTATAATTCACTTTTGATATGTCAAGAATAGAATTAAATAGAAAGCAAAACCCAGCATGTTCAAAAGGGTGCAATAAAGAAGAGCGTGCAAAAAAGGCAGAGAACGATGTTTGTTCTTTGGTGAAATCTATCGATGATAATTTGTCTGTGAGATGTGTTGGACAATGGGGAGAGGAAAAGATTTTCTTATTGCATCAGTATTTTGGAATCTTTGCTGGTGGAATGAAAAACAAATGGCCTTTAATTAACTATATTGAAATTTGCAGTGGCCCTGGTAGATGCATTAATCGGCAAGAAGGATGTGAATTTGATGGCACAGCCATTGCGATTATGAATCATATACAGTTTCAATATATTAATAAAGCAATCTTTTATGATTATGATGAAAATGTAATAAATACACTAAATCAAAGAATTTCTAACATGCATTTGTCACATAAAGCAGTTGCGAAATTTGGCGATTATAATTATCCTGATACTATTTGTGCAGATTTGAATGGCTTTGATGATAACAGCCTTAATCTCATCTTTATAGATCCAACGGATTGTAGCGTACCATTCTCATTGATAAAGAGGATATCAAGCACGTTGAAAAAAGTTGATTTGATTATTAATGTTGCCACGATGACGGACTTTAATCGTAATATGCAAATGGCTTTTGATGATCCGAAAAGGGCAGAGAAGTATATAAGATTTTTGGATGATGTTAGTTTCTTTACTTCAGAAGAGAATAAAAAACTATGTGAGAAGAGAGATTATGCAAGATTAAGGAAGCAATTTAGAGAATCGTATATGAAATCTTTAAAAAGAGTAGGCTTCAATCATTTTGATTATACTCCGATAAATGGTTTCTACGACATATTATTTGCAACATCCAACCCTAAAGGAATTGAGTTTTGGAAAAAAGCAACCAAAGTGATTGACTCAACTGGACAAAGATCTTTAGATTTTGACTTATGAAAACAACAAAAATAGAATGGACAGATAAAACTTGGAATCCTATTACTGGATGTACCAAGAAATCAGCAGGTTGCGCTCACTGCTATGCGGAAGTGATGGCTCGTAGATTGCAGGCTATGCGTTTGGAAAAGTATCGCAACGGTTTTGAATTGACACTTCATGAAGAAGCCTTGACGGAGCCCCTTCAATGGAAAAAGCAACATAATATCTTTGTGTGTTCAATGAGTGACATTTTCCATGAAAAGGTGCCATTTGAGTTTGTGGATAGAATTATGAAAACGATAAGACAAACGCCTCAACATCGTTATCAAATACTAACCAAGCGCTCGGAACGGATGGTGGAGTATTTCAAAACAAGACATATTCCGCAAAATGTATGGTTAGGCGTGACAGTTGAATGTCAAACTTCTAAAAGTCGTATTGACGATTTGAGAGGATTGGATGCAACAGTAAAATTCCTTTCATGTGAACCACTAATAGAAGATTTGGGTGAATTGAACCTTGATGGCATTGATTGGATTATTGTAGGCGGAGAAAGTGGCCCGTTGGCAAGGCCGATGAAACTTGAATGGGTTGTTAATATTAAATCACAGGTTGAGCAACAAGGCGCTGCTTTCTTTTTCAAGCAATGGGGAACCTGGGGTAGTGATGGAATAAAGAGAAACAAGCATGCCAATGGCAAACTGTTGTTTGGCGAAGTAATCCAACAAATGCCCGCATTAGCCTCATAGAAAAATCGGAATTCCGATTTTCTATCGCAGTTCTTTCCAAAATGGAAATATCTGATAATAATGACTGTTGCAAAAATTGCAATAGTCGTCAAATTTTGTCCATGTTTGAGTCATCTTCAATCCTCAGGTTATCGATGATGAACCGCTGGCGCTCCATGGTGTTTTTGCCCATGTAGTATTCCAACAGCTCCTTGATGCCGAAGTCGTAGCGCAGGATGACGGGCTCAAGGCGCATGTTGGGGCCAATGAAGCCTCGGAACTCATCAGGGGAGATTTCGCCCAAGCCTTTGAAGCGGGTGATCTCAGCCTGCTTGCCGCATTTCTCTTTGGCGGTGATGCGTTCCTCATCGGTGTAGCAGTAGTAGGTCTCTTTCTTGTTGCGCACGCGGAACAGCGGCGTCTGCAAGATGTAGACATGGCCGTTGCGCACCAGGTCGGGGTAGAACTGGAGGAAGAAGGTGAGCATCAGCAGGCGGATGTGCATGCCGTCGACATCGGCATCGGTGGCGATGACGATGTTGTTGTAGCGCAGGTTCTCGATGTCCTCGTCGATGTTCAAGGCGGCTTGCAGCAGGTTAAACTCCTCGTTCTCGTAGCACACTTTCTTGGTCATACCCAAGCAGTTGAGCGGCTTACCACGCAGGCTGAACACGGCCTGGGTCTGCACGTCGCGGCTCTTGGTGATGCTTCCCGAAGCGGAGTCGCCCTCGGTGATGAAGATGGTGCTTTCGAGGCGTTTCTCGTGGTTGGTGTTAAGGTGGATGCGGCAGTCGCGGAGTTTGCGGTTGTTCAGGCTGACCTTCTTGGCACTCTCGCGGGCGGCTTTCTTGATGCCGGCAATCTCCTTGCGTTCCTTCTCGTTGGCTTGGATCTTTGCCTGCAACACGCTGACGGTCTCGGGGTTCTTGTGCAGGTAGTTATCCAAGTGGCGTTTTAGGATGTCGAAGACGTAAGTCTTTAGGAAAGGACTGTCATTGGTGCCGTCGGGGTTGTTGGGCGCGAGGTGGGTGGAGCCGAGTTTGGTTTTTGTTTGAGCCTCAAACACAGGCTCTTGTATGCGGACACACAAGGCACAAATCAGGCCTTGGCGGATATCGGCAGGTTCGTATTCCTTTTGGTAGAACTCGCGTACCACACGGGCATAACCCTCGCGGAAAGCGGACTGGTGTGTGCCGCCTTCGGTGGTGTGCTGTCCGTTGACAAATGAATAGAAATAGTCGCTCGACTGCCCATTCACATGGGTGAAAGCGGCCTCAAAGTCGCCGTCCTTGATATGGATGATGGGGTAGAGGCCTTCGCCTTCCATATTGTTCTGCAGCAGGTCGAGGAGGCCGTTCTTGGAATAGTAGCGTTTGTCGTTATAAATCAGGCTCAAGCCACGGTTGAGATAGGCGTAATTCCACACGCGCTTTTCGATGTATTCATCCACATAGTGGTAGTTGCCGAACAAAGCGGAATCCGGGATGAACTCGGTTAATGTTCCCGTGTCGCCATCGGAAGGGATGATGCCTGAGTCGCTGACCATCTTGCCTTGCGCAAACTCCACGATTCTTGTCTTGCCCTCACGAATGGCCTGCACCTTAAAATAGGACGAAAGCGCGTTTACGGCCTTGGTACCTACACCGTTCAAGCCGACTGACTTTTGGAACACCTTGCTATCGTATTTGGCGCCCGTGTTGAGCTTCGATACGGCTTCGGCCAGTTTGCCGAGCGGAATGCCGCGGCCATAGTCGCGGATGCTGACTTTCTTGGCGGCCTTGTCGACCGTCACCTCGATCTTCTTGCCGAAGCCGGAGGTGAACTCGTCGATGGAGTTGTCGATCACCTCTTTGATGAGCACATAGATGCCGTCGTCCTGCGAGGCGCCGTCGCCGAGTTTGCCGATATACATACCCGGACGGCGACGGATGTGCTCCATGTCCTCAAGGTGGACGATGCTGTCGTCGTTATAGTTTTCTACAGTAGGAGTGGGGTCTTCGTTTTGTGTAAAGATGTCGTCGTCGATGATTTCGCTCATAAAAAATGATTTGCTGCAAAGTTACAAAAAAAACGTCAGAAAATACTCTTCATTGTGGTTTTCAGCCATTCCCAATCATCGCGGTTGGGTACCAGTTGACGCAAACGGCAATTCGTGTGTTTATGGAAGATAATCCAATGATATACAAACAATGTCGTGTAGGTCAGCGTGGTGGTGATGGCCGCACCTCTGATGCCCAACATGGGTATCAAAACGAAGGCAGAAAAAAGCGTCACAGAAAGACCGATAAGCGAGGCATAAAGGTTGTATTTCGGTTTGCCCATGCCTGAAAAATAGTTGGCTAAAACGGTGTGCGCGGAGAAAAACACGATGCCGGGTGCCATCAGCAGGATGACGGGACGGATGCCGGCAAACTCGCCTGAAAACAGCCATTCGAATAGGGCTGTCGGGAGCAGACAAATCACCAGCAATGCCATGAAGGTCAATGATATGGCGATTTTCATGAAACGCAAGGTGAGCAGTGAGGCGCGATCCTCCTTTTCGGTGTTGCTCAACGAGGAAAACGCCACCAAGCCAATGCTTTGCCCCACGATGTTCACGCCTTCCGTGACCTGTGTGCCCGAGGCATAAACACCAATCGACCTCTCGTCGCAGTGTGTGTTCAACAGGTAAAGGCTCAAACGTTTGTTGAGCGTGCTGACCAAGGTGGAGAGTTGCATGAATGCTCCATAATGCAACATTTCCTTGAGGCTATTTCGCAATGGTTCCCTGCCTTCATGTTTAAGGGAAGGGAACAACAGGATCCATCCGACGAGGGTAGCCAGCGTGTAACCGCACAGCTGTGAATAGAGTAAGGCTTTGGCCGTTCTCAGATTCAGAACGAAAATAAACACAGCCATCATCGTGACTTGGGTCAGTATCTGGGTGAGAAACAGCCAATTGAAGGTGGCGACCCTCTCTTTTCCAAGGAAATGGTTCAAGTTGAACTCATGCAGGCTGTATACAAAGGTCATCACCAAGATAAGGGTGGAGTAGTGCTGCGGAATAATGTCGTAGACCCATGGGAAGAGGTGCAGAAGATTGAACAACACGGTGTAAAACAGCATGACAATGGCGATCCAGCCGTATGAGATAGTCATCAAGGTGGATAGTTTCTTTCGAGGCGTGAAGTACACTAAGCCACTGCCAGCGATAAGTTCGATGCCTATTAATAAGAAGGTGATGTCGGTCTGGGCAATGAAGGCCGTACCCCATTCAGCGGCACCAAGAAACCTGGTACCCATGATGAGGGTGGCCAACTGCGTCAACACGTTGACGGCCCTAGCGGCCCCCGTTCCTAAAATTTTATGGAAAATACCTTGTCGTCCCATATCAATTGCAAAAATACAAAAAAAGCCTTTATCTTTGCACCAAATATAAGAAGGCAGATGCAATATTTATATAGACAATGCGTTAAACAATTTATGAAAAAATTCTGGATGTTTTTGTTGTGTCTGATGCCGTTGTTTGCCTCTGCCCAATTGATTGCCTATCGTGACTGCATTCCTGACGGCTATGACTTCTGGCTATATGTCCCCGACGATTACAACCCCAATGAGCATACGAAACCCTTGGTTATATTCCTCCATGGTAAGAGCTTGAGTGGCAATGACTTGTCGATGGTTCGCTATTATGGCTGCATCAATGCCATTGAGCGGGGCGTTAAAATTGATGCCTTGGTGATGGCTCCGCAGACCAACAACGGTTGGGATCCAAAGAAGGTCCATGAGTTGTACAGTTGGGTGAAGTCGCATTACAGCATCAACACGCGTCGAGTGTATGTGATTGGCATGAGTATGGGTGGTTATGGGACGCTGGATTATGCCGCCACATATCCTAACGAAGTGGCCGCCGCCATGGCGATGTGTGGTGGGGCCACCGTGCCCTCGCTTTGCGGGTTGAATGAGATGCCGCTATGGATCATTCATGGCACGGCCGACAATGCCGTCCCTGTGAGTTGCTCGCAAAGGGTTGTGGATGAGATGTGCGCTTGTGGCGACACCAGCAGGCTGATTTTCCATAAGATGAAAGGCGTCAATCACACCAGGTTGGCACGTGTCTTCTATCTTGACCAAACCTACGATTGGCTGCTCTCGCATTCACTTTCCGACTCGGCAAGGATGACCAACAAGGCGTATACCATGAACGACGGCATCCTGAGGAACGCCTACTCGAATCTGAGTAGAAATCATGACCTGAAGGTCGTCGACGGTAACGGCTCGACGACATTCGCTGAGAAGAAGTATTACACCGTAAAGAAAGGCGACACCCTAAGTAAAATTGCCGTTGAGAACGATACCACGGTTTCCATTCTTTGCAAGCTCAACAAGATGAAGAAAACCGATAAGTTGTGGGCTGGAAGGAGAATCAGGGTAAAGTGATTTGCTAGAAAAACAAAAACAGCCCACCGTTATGGCGGGCTGTTTTCGTTTTTATAACTGATGGTTCATTCCACAGGGATGTCCTTGTTGACGTTCTTCGAACCCCAGAGGGCGTAGAAGAGCAGGAAGGCGAGGCCGATGACGATTACCCAGTAGCTTTGGAGGTAACCGACACCGCCCAGACCGTCGACGATGGCGTTCTGGAGCAGAGGCAGAATGCCGCCACCACAGACCAAAGCCATGAAGATGCCCGAAGCCTTTTCGGTGTACTTGCCAAGACCTTCAACAGCGAGGTTGAAGATGCCACCCCACATCACTGAGGTGCAGAGACCGATGCAGACCAAGAAGGCTGCGTTGAGTGGGATGTTCTCCATGCCGAAGCCGTGTGCGCCATTGAAAGCGGGGAACTTGACCATAGTGGAAGGACCGAACATGGCCAACAAAGTGAGGATGATACCGATTATCGACACCGTGGTAAGCATTGCTTTGGCCGACACTTTGCTGCCGATGATACCACCGATCAGACGACCGATCAGCATCAGGAACCAATAGGTGGCAGCCACCGATCCGGCTACGGCCTCGGCGTTGACGCCGCTGCCCAGCACGTTAAGCTCGGGGTTCTGGAGCCATTTGTTCAAGACATTCGGGATGCCCACCTCGACACCGACATAGATGAAGATGGCGATGGCGCCGAGCACGAAGTGACGGAAGGCCATGGGGCCTTTGCCGCCCTTGACCTCGGCAACGGTCTCTTGCTTTTGCTCATTTTCCGGAATCTTGGTCAACAAGATGACAAGGAAAGCAAAAGCGAAGATGCCCATAGCCGTATACATCAACGGGAAGACATCGCTGATCTTGGCATCCACGATGCTGGGGATGAGCAAGCCCGTGATGATGATGACGGCCGTGCCACACAAAGAGTTGAAGGAGCCACCAATCTGGATGAGTTGGTTGCCCTTATTGCCACCACCACCCAAGCGGTTCAGCATCGGGTTGACCACGGTGTTGAGAAGGCACATGCTGAAGCCGGCCACAAAAGCGCCGAGGAGGTAGATGGCGAAACTGCCAAATACACCTGACAACGTCTGGATGCCGACGCCGATGAAGCCCACGATGACAGCTATCAATGCGGTCTTCTTGTAGCCTTTCTTCTGGAGCAGGTTGCCCGAAGGGATGCCCATCACGGCGTAGGCAATGAAGTTGGCGAACACACCCAAGGTGCCTTGCCAGTTGGGGATGTTGAACTGGTTTTTCAGGATGTCGCCCATAGGCGAGGCCAGGTTGGTGACGAACGAAATCATACCGAACAAGAGAATCATCACTATGATCGGGATGGTGTAGTTCTGTTTTTTAACGGTTGTTTCCATAGATTTAGATATTTAAGAATTTAAAAATGATCGTTTCATTATACTCTTCGCCAGAACGCAAGAAGGTGCTGGGGAAGTTGGGTTTGTTGGGCGAGTCGGGGAGGGCTTGACACTCCAAGGCAACGCCTGAATAGTCCTCGTAGATGTGGCCATTCTTGCCTTTGGGACAACCTGATAGCCAGTTGCCAGTATAGACCTGTACGCCTGGTTGGGTGGTGTATATCTTCACCATACGGCCCACACCTTCGTGCGAGAGCTCGGCGGCAAGCGTTATCTTGTCCTTCGCCACACCGTCGATGACCCAGCAGCTGTCGTAACCTTTGCCATTAATAAGATCCGGGAAAGGCTCTTTGATGTCGCGACCAATGGGCTTGGCTTGTGTGAAGTCCATAGGAGTATCTGTCACTGAAGCCATCTCACCTGTGGTGATCAACTCGTTAGTGGCAGGCAAGAAACGCGACGCGTTCAGCCGTAGCTTGTGGTCGAGGATGTCGCCGTTGCCTTCGCCTTTCAGGTTGAAATAGGTGTGATTGGTGAGGTTGACGATGGTGGTGTCCGACGAATAGGCACAGAGGCGGATGTTCAGCTCGTTCTCGTCGTTGAGGGTATAGTACACCTTCGATACCAGCTCTGCGGGATAGCCCGCCTCACCATCAGCGCTGAGGTAGGTGAACACCACGCTCTCACCATTGATGCGGCTGGCCCATTTTTGGTTGGCGAAGCCGATGCTACCGCCGTGGAGGTGATGCTTGCCGTCGCCAGTATTGATCTCAAGCTGGTATTCCTTGTCGTCAATCTTGAATCGGCCGTTGGCGATGCGGTTGGCGAAACGGCCAGGCGTCTTACCTGCGCAGGGACCGTCGCCATAGTAATCCGTGGCGTTAGGATAGCCCAGCACGATGTCGTCCATGTGGCCGTTGCGGTCGGGTGTCATGATGCTCACAATGCCCGCACCGATGTCGCTCAGCTGTACCTTGACGCCGTTGGCGTTGGTAAGGGTGTAAAGCTTGATGTCTTTGCCGTCAGGGGTCTTGCCCCAGACTTTAACGTCTATGTTCATTGCCATAAGTTGTTAGGATAAACGCCTTTCTCGATCAACTCGCGGATCTTGCGCATCACGTCGGGTTTGTCTTCCTTGTAGGTGACGCCAAACCAGGAGGCGTTGCTCGACAGCACCTTTAGCTTGGCCGAACCGTCGTGGATGCTTTGGTTGACCATCAGCGGGATGAAGAACTCGGCTTTGATGTTGGTCTGGGCCGGTCCTTTCAGGAACTCAACAAACCCCTTCTCGGAATAGGTGAAGAAATCAGGCGTGAAGCCGAAGAAATTCATGGAAACAAGCGAATCCATGTCCAGCGGATGCGAGCCAGTCTCGTCGGTGTAGGCCGCGCCGCCGTCTTCGGTGTGACCGATGGCGGTGCGCTCTACGATGGTCTGCAGGTAGTCTTCCTCATCAGCAGTGCAGATGCCACGGCTGACCGTGCCGAAGTCCGACATGGTATTGCGAAGTTTGTAGGCGACCATGCTGTAAGCGCCTTTCTTGCCTTCACATTCCATTAAATACTTGGCTAATACCTCGTAGGCTTCCTTGCCGTAGAAGTCGTCGGCGTTGATGGCAGCGAAAGGTTCGTGAATCACATCCTTGGCCATCAAGACGGCGTGGCAGGTACCCCAGGGTTTCACACGCCCTTCGGGAACACTGAAGCCTTCCGGCAGCTTGTCGAGGGATTGGTAGACATATTCAACGGGAATGCCGAATTTCTCGGTGTTGTTGACTTTCTTGAAGGCCTCGGCGAAGTCCTCACGGATGACGAAGACCACCTTGCCGAAACCGGCGCGTTTGGCGTCATAAATGGAATAATCGAGAATGGCTTCGTTGTTAGGGCCGACGCCATCAATCTGCTTCAGGGCACCGTAACGCGAGCCCATGCCTGCGGCTAAAACTAAAAGGGTTGGTTTCATAGTGTTTATTGTTTGATAACTTTTCTTATAATGCTGTTTCCTGAATGGTCGAATATCTTCACCACGTAGAGGCCTTGCGGTAATCTTCCGAGGTCTATGGTGGTTTGCTTGCTTTGCTTCATTAGGCGGCCTGTGAGGTCGTAGATTTCAGCATGGCCAAAATCATCCGTGGTAATACTCAAAAGGCCTGTGGTTGGATTGGGGTAAATGATAGTTCCAAAGTCGTTAGAAAGGTCTTCCAAACCATCGTAAAGCTCGCCAAATATCGGTAATCCCGAGTTGGTCATCTGAGTGTCTTCTACCCAATGGAAATAGGTGTCAGGTACGGTTTGGTCGGTCACCCAATGGTCTAGGGCAGTCAGCAGGTCATCTGTTTGCAATCCTCCTACCATAACGGGTTCCGACATGGTCCATGATGTGCCACTACCATCAAACATGGCGCAATTTTCAATCGTGCCTTGGTTGTCGAGACTAATCTCTTGAGGGTAGATGGAGTAACAGTTCGTAATGATATTGTTTTCATTATTGACACCTACAATTCCAGACACGATTTCAGGAACATTGGATTCCAACAATGTCGAATAGCAATTGCGTATGCGACATCTTCCATTCCAAGCATCATAATTAGATTCTCCTATGATACCGCCTAACGATGTGGAGTTTCCCGAGACCCTCATAAGGTCGCCGACGAAATAACTGTTTTCGATGACAACACCTGTCCCGCTACCCACTAAACCGCCGCAACAGGTACCATTCGAGGTCACAATCCCATCAGAAAAAGAGCAATTCCTAATAGTACTACATACCGCTTCACCGACAAGACCGCCGCAATAGTTTTCGGAAGCACAAATAGAGTTTCGCACATGACAGTTGTCAATCTCTGCATGTTCCCATATATGGCTGGCAATGCATCCAACACGACTGAAATATCCCGTGCTTGAATTGATGAATTCACAGTCAGAGAAATACAGATTTCGCACGATGCCATCGGTACGGGAAATAAAGGCATTGGTGCCATGTAGTCCGCTGATAGTGAAACCGTTGCCTTCTATAGTGGCTTTAAAGCCGTTCCAAATGGGGTCATGGAGCGAAGACCATAGACCATCGGAAAGGTCAATATCGTTGACAATGCTTATGGTCTTATTATTTAGTGAGGTTCCCGGATTGCAATTATAGCCGTTCACCACCGAGAGGAGCCAAGCCATACCTTCAGTAGTGCTAATGGTGATATTACCTAGGGAATCGGTCTCATAACCATCAGGTTGTGAAATGACTTTCCAGAACCAACGCTCATCATCGGGCCATGACAGATGAACGGAAACGGGTTCGGATTCTTGGTCGCCATAGACTGCTGTCACAGCGAAATCCATATTCCAGTCCTCAAAGCAACTGTAATCATAGGCCAAGTGTATATCGCCATGTATGACATCGAAAAGCTGTCCGTCAAGGTATATGTTGAATGCTGTAATAAGTTCGTTTTCCATGGGTTTCGATTCCCATCCTAACACCTTTTGTTCTCCATTAGGGCCTTCAATATAGGCTCTGATAATAAAGTTATAAGGATATCCCAAAGATGAAAATCCATCATTCGCCCAAATCAGGTCGCCTTTTCCAACCACCGCAGGTCCATCATCAACAGCCCAAGGATAGCGACCGTAGGGATCGTCCGTGTTGAAGCCTATCCATAATTGCTTGCCTTCTTCGATATAAATATCTTCTGACAATCCGTAGTCGTTCATCACAAAGAGTACTGTGTCACTGCCGACAGGAGCATTGTAGCAAAGCTCCGGCTCATCTTCGCCTTTCCAAACCCTGATGGAATAATTCGTCCTATCTTGCGTGGGCATGAATCCGACCGCCTTGATGCGCCAGCCTACATAATCCTGCAAATCTTCAGTGTCAAAACGATGGGCACAGGGCCAGTTGATATGGGTTCCCGCCCCGATGAGACTATAGTATTCGCAGTCTGACCATGTGATAGGATGCAGATTTGGCGTGTAGTTTTCGGGGTAATCCCATGTAAAACGAACCTGATTGCTGCCTTTGATTTCATAGTGAAAATTGGTCACGGGTCGAGGTGGTGTGTGGCTGGCGAACCCTGTTTCGCAAACGCTAAGCTCACGCGGCGGCTCCTGTGCCAAAAGACCCAGAGGGGAAAAAAGCGCGAGTATTATGGCGATGGACCTTTTCATGATAATTACAGTCTGCGGGCTCCGTCGCTGATTACAACATCATAAACCTTAGGTTCGTGCCCGAACTTGGCGGCAAATTTCTCTTTCGCTGTGTCGATGAAGGCATCGTAAAGGTCTTCCTTCACCAGATTGATGGTGCAGCCGCCGAAGCCGCCGCCCATCACGCGAGAACCCGTCACGCCGCATTCTTTAGCGATGTCGTTGAGGTAATCCAATTCCTCGCAACTCACTTCATAGAGTTTGCTCATGCCGTAGTGGGTGCCGTACATACGCTCGCCAACGGTCTCGTAATCACCTTTTTCCAAGGCGTCACACACATCGAGGACGCGCTGTTTCTCACCGATGACATACTCTGCACGCATGTAATCCTCTGCAGGGATCTCCGTATCCACTTCGTTGAGCATGACCATAGTGGCATCGCTGAGGTACTTCACTTCGGGATGCTTAGCGGCAATGTGTGCACAAGCATTTTCGCACGACTCGCGACGACGGTTGTAGGCCGATGAGGCCAGCTCGTGTTTTACGACGGTGTCCAAAAGCACCAGCTTGTAACCCATGGGGTTAAATGGGAAGTATTCAAATTCCATCGTGGCGCAGTTGAGTCGCATTAGGTTGCCGGCTTTGCCAAAGAGGGAGGCAAACTGGTCCATAATGCCGCATTTCACGCCGCAGTAGTTGTGTTCGGTAGACTGTCCAATACGTGCCAGTTCAAACTTGCCGATGCCGAGGCCCAACAAGTCGTTGAGCGCGAAAGCAAAAGTGCTCTCCAAAGCAGCGGACGACGACATTCCGGCGCCAAGCGGCACATTGCCATAGAAGGCTGTGTCGAAACCTTTGACGGCATACCCGCGCTTCTGTATCTCGCGGCAGACACCAAAGATATAACAAGCCCAATGTTGGGCAGGCTTGTCTTCTTCGTTCATGCCGAATTCGGTATATTCGTCATAATCAATGGAGTAGGCGCGAACTTTATCCGTTCCATTGAGACTGATGCAAGCGTAGATGCCCTTGTCGATGGCACCAGGAAAGACGAAGCCTCCGTTATAGTCGGTGTGCTCGCCGATGAGGTTGATACGACCGGGGGAAGTGTATACAACGCCCTCTGAGCCAAAACGTTGCATGAAAATGTTTTGTAGTTCTTTCTTGATCATTACAGTGGTGTTTTCAATTTGGGCGCAAATTAGTAAAAAAAACGATATCGGACGCCAATTGTGGGAGAATTCTTTATATTTGCACATCCAAACCTTCCGATTTCTAATAAAAACGCATTATCGATGAAAAAGACCTACTTTACTCTATTATTATGCATGTTTTCGCTGTTTTTGAGCGCGCAAAGCGTTAACTTTGAGCAGTATTTCCTTGACGAGGGCTCGTTGCGTATGGATGTTTTCCAATGTGGCAATTCCGAAGGATCGCATTATGTGTTTGAGCGCTTTGTCATCGAGCCGTATTTTGGTGGCTCCAAGGTCAACCTGATTGATCCTTTCAATTACGGTACAAACCGAGTGAAAGTAATTGACGCACAAACCAATACACTTATCTATTCGAGAGGCTACAATACCTTGTTCCGCGAATGGCAAACCACCGACGAAGCCAGGGAGATAGAACGCTGCTATGAGGAATCCGTGAGCATTCCACTGCCACGTAATGAGGTGTATGTCATTCTTGAAATCAGGAATTTCGATGGTGAGTTTGAAGAAGTGTTCTCAAAGCTTTATGAACCCGATGAGATGTTCAACACTACCGAGCAACGCTATGTGTTTCCTGTTCAGGATATTATGGTCAACGGTGCCGCCGATAGTAAGGTCGACATCGTGATTTTGCCTGAAGGTTACACCGCGGAAGAAATGCCACAGTTCATACAACATTGCCAGAATTTGGCCAATGTGTTTACCCAAGCGGAGCCGTTTGCAAGCCATATCGACGGGTTCAATTTCCGCGCTGTACTTGCTCCTTCCGAGGAGAGCGGCATCGACATTCCTGCTTCCCATACCTGGGTTCGTACCATCCTCAACGCGCATTTCTACACCTTTTATATTGATCGCTATTGCACCACGCGCAACTATTTCTCGGTCAAGGATGTAGCAGCGAACGCACCTTATGACCAGATTTACATTTTGGTGAACAGCAACCAGTATGGCGGTGGTGGATTCTACAACTTCTATTCGATGAGTACGGCGGGCAACATATCGGCTTCCGATGTCATTGTTCACGAGTTTGGCCATGCTTTCGGAGGTCTGGCCGACGAATACGAGGAGCCTGGCAATCCCTTGGCTTTGCTTTATAATCTTGATGTTGAGCCCTGGGAGCCTAACCTAACCACCTTGGTCGACTTTGACTCGAAATGGGTCGACCTTGTCTCGCCTGAAACACCTATTCCTACGCCAAACAACAATCAGTATAACAACACGGTAGGCGCCTTCGAGGGTGGAGGCTATCTGTCGCATGGCATGTATAGACCACAACGCAACTGCATGATGCGCAATTATGCGCCTTTCTGCGCCGTGTGCTACAGGACGCTTGAAGACATGATAGAAGCGCATTCCGATCATCCGGTTTCTGTGAAATCTGATTATGTGCTGCCTGAACCTTCGCTTCGCGTGTGCCCCAATCCTGCTACTGATTTTATCGATGTCTTTGTAAACCAAGCAGATGGTCAAGCGGAGATTATTGACATTAACGGAAAAACCGTGATGAACGTCCAACTCGACAGTGAGGTGAATAGGGTGGTCATCAGCAATCTTCCCAAAGGGCTTTATGTACTTCGTGTTAATGGCGAGGCTCGAAAATTCGTAAAACAATGAATGGTAAACATCTTATATGGGCATTCATAGGCGGTCTTCTGATGGCTTCCTGTGTCCGCCGACCGGAGTGCAGCTATCCCATCCCGACCCAACAACAATTGGAATGGCAACAACTTGAAAACTATGCGTTTATACACTTTGGATTAAACACGTTTAATAACATGGAATGGGGCTATGGCAACGCACCATCCCATACCTTTAACCCCACCAATTTGGACTGCGAACAGTGGGTCTTGACCTTGAAGGCAGCAGGCATGAAAGGCGTGATCCTCACGGCAAAACACCACGACGGATTCTGCCTATGGCCGACCGAAACTACGGAGTACTCCATCAAGAACACCTATTATAAGAATGGGGAGGGAGACTTGGTGCGCGAGCTTTCGGAAGCCTGCAAGAAACACGGCTTGAAGTTTGGGCTGTATCTCTCGCCCTGGGACCGCAGCCAACCCGAGTATGGGTATAAGGGCTATGTGGACATCTATCATCAACAAATTGAGGAACTTGTGAGTAACTACGGCCCGTTATTCGAGTTCTGGTTTGATGGAGCCAATGGAGGTACAGGATGGTATGGGGGCGCCGACGAGATGCGTTCCATCATTGCTGAGCAATACTACGACTATGAGAAGGCGAGGGACATCGTTTGGAAATACAGCCCCGAAGCAAGCATCTTTGGCGGCACTGTCCCGACCTTGCGCTGGATTGGCAACGAGGAAGGCAAGGCCAATGCCACGCAGTGGTGTATGTATAATACTGATTTTGAATCGCTTAACAATGAAAAGGCCTTGCAACAAGGCTATCGTGACGGCGAGGCCTGGTTGCCTGCTGAAGTGGATGTCTCTATCCGTCCGGGATGGTTCTATCATGCCAGTGAAGACAGCCTGGTGAAAACCGTAGACCAGTTGATGGACTTGTATTATCAAAGTGTTGGACATAATACCAACCTCTTACTTAATTTCCCTGTGAATCAAGAGGGTAGGATACCCAGTATCGACTCGGCCAATGCCGTTCAATGGTACCAGAAGTTGCAAAAGGACTTCGCTAACGATTTGCTGAAATCCTGTAAAGTGATCGCCAGCGACACAAGAGGCTGGCGATTCAAGGCCAAGCATGTGCTGTGCGACGAGTACACCCATTACTGGGCAACCCACGATGACGTGCAACAGGCTGAACTCATCTTCGAATTTCCGCAAACTACCGCCTTTAATCGATTGCTTTTACAAGAATATATTCCTTTAGGACAGAATGTTGATGCATTTTATTTAGACTATTACTTTAATGGTAAATGGTTGCCTATTGAAACCAATGAACCTACTACGACAATTGGTTACAAGCGACTTCTTCGTTTTCAGACCGTTAAGGCCGATAAGTTAAGAATTAGGTTTAAGGTTTTTAAGGGGACTTTGTGCATCAATCGAGTGGGGGCTTTTATGGTTGAAAATAGTTAAAACATAGCGTTATGAAAAAAGCATTGGTATTAGCATTATTTGTACTCTTCGCTTTGCCGATGGTTGCTCAGTCGGGGAACAAGAAACCGGGCATCAACAAAGAGAATTGCACGTTCACCAACAAGGACGGCAAAACCTTTAACCTTTATGGTAAAGTAAAGATCGTAGAGCATTTTCCGGACATCAAAGTGCAGATTGTGGATTCTTTTGAGGACCTCGACGTCAAGATTGTCGAGCATTTTCCTGACCAGTGTGGCAAAGTGAAGCTTGTGGAGCACTTTCCAGATGTTAAGGTTCAGATCGTCAATAGTTTTCCTGATATCAAGGTCAAGATTGTAGATGCCTTTCCAGGAGTGAAAAAATAGGCTATGGTTGAATATCACCCTTTGAAACCGTTTCTGCCCACTAATGCTAAAGTGCTGTTTCTCGGCAGTTTTCCGCCGCCGAAGAAGCGCTGGTGCATGGACTTTTTCTACCCCAACTTCATCAACGACCATTGGCGCATCGAAGGGCAGATCTGGTTTGGTGACAAGAACCATTTCGTGGACTCCGAGCGTAAATGCTTCAAGATGAATGAAATCATGGCATTTCTGAACGAAAAAGGCATAGCGTTGTTCGATACTGCAACGGCGGTCAATCGGTTAAAAGACAACGCCTCTGATGCCTTCTTGGAGATTGTGGAGCATACCGATATTGAGGCACTGCTAAAACAGATGCTGCAATGCCATGCCATTGCCACGACGGGCGAGAAAGCCACCGCGGAAGTATGCACTTATTACAATAAGAATTCTATTCCTTCGCCTAATGAACAAATCACCCTAAGTGAAGGATTAACGCTTTATAGATTACCCTCATCCTCACGTGCTTATCCTTTATCATTTGACAAAAAGGTTGAAGCATATCGCAAGATGTTTGAAGCGGTGTTTACTTAGTCATCAAGGCATCAATCGCGGGCAGGATCTCACCAGATTTGCCTTCAAGATAGATATCTGTGATGTAGTTCGTATAGGTGGAAGGTTCCATGTTGATTTCGATGATCTTGGCGCCGTTGCGCTTGGCGATGCCAGGAATCATATTGGCCGGGCTGACCTGTCCCGAAGTGCCGATGATGACAAAAGCGTCGCAGTTCTCGGCAGCACGCACCGAGCCGTAATAAGCATCTTCAGGGATGCCCTCGCCGAAGAAGATGAAGTCGGGCTTCATCAGTCCGCCGCATTGGGCACAACGGGGCGGTTCCTCAGTGAGTGTCAGGCTCTTGGCATCGACCTTGTGGCCACATTTCGTGCAGACGAAGCGCGACATGTTGCCGTGGAACTCATACACGACGCTGTTGCCCGCCACGGTGTGCAGATCATCGATGTTCTGTGTGATGACGCTGCTCAAACGGCCTTCTTTCTCCCATTTGGCCAGGACGAGATGCCCAGGGTTGGGTTTGATGTCCTTGTTGCTGAAAAAGTTATAGAACACTTCGCGGATGATCTTCCACGACTCCTTGGTGTGGCGGTAGTAGAAGTCGATGTCGAGTGAGTTAGGGTCGTACTGGTTCCAGATGCCGCCCTCGCCACGGAAAGGCGGGATGCCGCTCTCAGCCGAAGTGCCGGCGCCGGTGAAGCCAACGATGTTCTTCGCCTTGGAGAGGATTTCAGCGGCTTGCTTGATTTTTTCTGAGTTATTCATAACAGTTGGTTTTGTAAATTATGTGACATTATTAATCATACAGTTCAATAAACTCATACGAATTCCCCATAGCCTCCAAGAATTTGATAAAGTCCTCCTGGCTAATGATAATCGTCCCCGTGTTGTCGTTGGGATGGAAGCTCAGGCGAGGGGCGTTCAAGAGGTTTTTGTCGATGAAGAGGTGCACCTCGTGGTTTTCGTCGTTGATGAGGCCGAAGGGGGAGACGCTGCCGGGCTTCAGGCCGAGGTATTTCTCCATGCGCTGCTCCGAGGCGAAAGTCAGCTTGCCTTGGTGCAGGCGCTGCTCCAGGTCGTGGATGTCCATCTGGTGCATGCACTCGAAGATGACGAGGTAGTGCTTGTTGCCCTTGTGGTTCCTGAAAAACAGGTTCTTGCAGTGCGTGGCCTCGAACTTGCCCCAGTAGGCCAACGACTCCTCAATCGATCCCAATGGGGGATGGAACTTGATGTCGAAGTCGATGCCGAGGCCGAGCAGGGTGTCTACCACCTTTTGTTGTCTTTCGCTAAGGGGTTGATTTATCTCGTTAGGTTTCATCTCAGTTTCCCTTTCAATGCTTTTCCTGTATAAGACTCTTTGCACTTCACCAAGTCCTCGGGCGTGCCTTCAAAGACGATCTCGCCGCCCTTGTTGCCGCTCTCGGGACCCAGGTCGATGACCCAGTCCGCCGACTTGATGACATCCATGTTGTGTTCGATGATGATGACGCTGTGGCCGTTGGCAATCAAGGCGTTGAACGACTCAAGCAGCTTGTTCACATCGTGGAAGTGCAGACCCGTGGTCGGCTCGTCGAAGATGAAGAGCGTGGGCTTCTCCACCTGACCCTTGATGAGGAAATAGGCCAGCTTCACGCGCTGTGCCTCGCCGCCCGAAAGCGAACTCGACGACTGTCCGAGCTTCAGATAGCCCAAACCGACTTCCTGCAAAGGTTTCAGGCGGTTGACGATGCGCCCGATGATGGGAGTCTGTCGCTCCGACGAGTGCTCGAAGAAGTCGATGGCCTCGTCGATGCTCATGTTGAGGATGTCTGAGATGTGTTTGCCGTCATATTTGATCTCCAGTACCTCTTCCTTGAAGCGTGTGCCGTGACAGGCTTCGCAAGGCAGGTAGACGTCGGCCATGAACTGCATCTCGATCTTTTGCACACCCTCGCCCTCACATTCCTCGCAGCGACCGCCCGGAACATTGAAGGAGAAGAAGGCAGGCTTGATGCCACGCAGTTTGGCTAGTTTCTGTTCCGAAAATAACGTTCGGATTTCGTCATAAGCCTTAAGGTAAGTAGCTGGATTGGAGCGCGATGACTTTCCGATGGGGTTCTGGTCGATGAACTCGACGGCCTGGATGAGGCGCAGGTCGCCTTCCAAGGCACCATAGCTGCCACATTTCTCGGCGTTCTCGCCCAACTGCCGTTTCATGGCGGGGTAGAGCACATCCTTCACCAAAGTCGACTTGCCCGAGCCGCTCACACCCGTGATGACGGTCATCATATTGAGCGGGAAGCGCACGGTGAGGTTCTTGAGGTTGTTTTGTGTCGCGCCCTTGATGACGATGGCGTTGGCGCTCTTGCGTCGGCGGGTGGGCACGGGGATGCTCATCTTGCCCGTGAGGTATTGCGTGGTGAGGCTCTTCTCGCAGTGGACAAGATCCTTGATTTTGCCCTCAAACACGACTTCGCCGCCAAAGGCACCCGCCATCGGCCCGATGTCGATGATGTAGTCGGCGGCACGGATGATTTCCTCGTCATGTTCCACCACGATGACGGTGTTGCCGATGTCGCGCAGACGTTTCAGCACCTTAATCAGTTGCTCGGTGTCGCGGGAATGTAGGCCGATGCTGGGCTCGTCCAAGATATAGGTGGAGCCGACTAAACTGCTGCCCAACGAAGTCGCAAGGTTGATGCGCTGCGATTCGCCGCCCGAAAGAGTGTTGGAGAGACGGTTCAGGGTCAGGTAACCCAAGCCCACCTCGATGATGAAATCCAGACGGTTGTTGATTTCCATGAGTAGGCGAGAGGCGATTTTGCTGTCGGTCTCGTCGAGTTTGAGGTGGTCGAAGAAGGCCTTCAGCTCGTCCAAGGGCATCAGCACGAGGTCGGTGATGCTCTTGCCGCCCACCTTCACATATTGCGCTTGTCGGCGCAGGCGTGTGCCATGGCATTCGGGGCAGACCGTCTTGCCACGGTATCGCGACAGCATCACGCGGTATTGTATTTTATAGGACTGAGTCTCAACATAGTTGAAGAAGTCCACGATGCCTTCGAAGTACTGGTTGCCGGTCCAGAGGAGGCTCACCTGTTCGTCGGTGAGTTCGTAGAACGGCTTGAAGATGGGGATGCCCACCTTGTCGGCCACGCAGATGAGGGCGTCTTTCCACTCGCTCATCTTTTCGCCGCGCCAGCAGGCGATGGCGTTCTCGTAGATCGACAGGCTCTTGTTGGGCACCACCAGGTCGGGGTCGATTCCGATGACGCTGCCAAAGCCTTGGCAGGTGGGGCAGGCGCCGTAGGGGTTGTTGAAGGCGAACATATTGGCCGTAGGCGGCTCGAAGGTGATGCCGTCGGCCTCGAAACGCGACGAGAAGTCGGCTTCCTTGCGCTCGCCATCGAGTTCGCTGATCACCTGGCAGGTCTCCTTGCCCTCGTAGAAGGCGGTCTGCACCGAGTCGGAGATGCGACCGATGGCGTCGTCCATGTTCTCGTTGACCTTGATGCGGTCGATGAGTAGCTTCACCTTCTTCTCGCTGACCTTTTTCTTCTGGTCGAGGAAATCTTCGATTTTGACGATTTCGCCGTTATATAATATACGGTAGAAGCCCTGTTGCATGAGGATATTGAGGTGCTCTTCGAGGCTGCGGCCTTCGGGCAGGTGAAGCGGCGCGACGATGTAGGCCGTGCTGCCCGTCGGCAGGCCGAGGATATGGTTCACCACATCCATCACCTGGTGCTTCTTGACCAGTTTGCCCGAGGCAGGGGAGTAGGTCTTGCCGATACGGGCATAGAGCAGTTTCAGGTATTCGTAGATCTCGGTGCTGGTGCCCACGGTGGAGCGCGGGTTGTGCGAGTTCACCTTCTGCTCGATGGCGATAGCGGGCGAGAGGCCTGTGATACTCTCCACGTCGGGCTTGTTAAGTCGGCCCATGAACTGCCGTGCATACGAGCTGAGGCTTTCCACATAGCGGCGTTGTCCCTCGGCATAAAGCGTATCGAACGCCAACGACGACTTGCCTGAGCCGGAAAGCCCCGTGATGACCACAAGTTTGTTCTTCGGAATCCGTAAACTAATGCCTTTCAGGTTGTTGACCTTGGCGTTGCGGATGGTGATATAAGATGGTTTGTTTTCTTTCAAGACGCAAAAATTGAATCGGCAAAGTTACGGAAAAGCGGGGAAATAGGAGAGGGGGATGAAGAAAATAATAAGATTTGCGTATTTTTGGAGAAATATGGACAAAACATTTTGGTATTTTTGGATAAAACATAATAAAAAATTTCGGTATTTTTCCATAAATCATATAAAAACATTTCGGTATTTTTCTATAAATCGAATAAAAAAATTTGCGTAAATGAATTAAAAACTCTATTTTTGCGCTCCAAATCAATTACATCAGAAGATGAAACGGATATTCAAGCGAAAACTATATGACCGGCTTCTCGAATGGAAACGTGTCCAGAATGGAAAGACCGCAATTTTGATTGAAGGTGCACGACGGGTCGGCAAGTCAACACTTGTTGAGCAATTTGCAAAAAAAGAGTATGAATCATACATACTTATTGATTTCAACGAGGCATCCGAAGAGGTGACGGCTTTGTTCAACAACCTGATGAACATGGACTATATCTTTCTGCAACTACAATCCATTTATAATGTGGTCCTAAAAAAGCGAAAATCTGTCATCATTTTCGATGAGGTGCAGAATTGTCCTCGCGCTCGTCAAGCCATCAAGTATTTGGTTAAAGATGGTCGCTACGACTATATTGAAACCGGCTCGCTCATCAGTATCAAAAAGAATACGAAGAACATCACGATTCCAAGCGAAGAGGAGCGTGTCACGCTTTATCCGATGGATTACGAGGAGTTCCGATGGGCGATGGGCGACGAAGCCACTATGCCATTGCTGCGTACTTTCTACGACAACAAACTACCTCTTACCCAGGCTCACCGTGAAGCCATGCGCAACTTTCGTCTCTATTTGTTGGTGGGTGGTATGCCCCAAGCTGTTGAGGCTTATCTGGAAACCAACAATTTCAGTATGGTAGATCTTGCAAAGCGAGGCGTAATCAGAATCTATCAGGATGATTTCCAAAAACTTGACCCCTCAGGTCGTTTGGAAACTCTCTTTATGAATATTCCATCACAACTGAGCCAGACCAACAACCGTTTCAAGCCGTATGCCGTCCTTGGCAAGGTGGATGACGACAAACTGATGGAATTTCTAAAAGACCTTGAAGACAGCAAGACGACTCTATTCGCATACCATTCCAACGACCCCAATGTAGGCATGTCATTGACAAAAGACATTTCGAAATTCAAGATTTTCTGTGCCGACACGGGATTGTTCGTCACCCTTGCCTTTTGGGACAAGGACTATACAGAGAATGTTATATATCAAAAGCTGTTGAACGACAAACTAAGCACAAATCTCGGTTATATTTATGAAAACATGATAGCACAAATGCTTGCCACATCGGGCAATAAGCTTTTCTATTATACTTGGCCAAAGGATGAGACGCATAATTATGAGATTGACTTTCTGCTCTCACACGGGACCAAACTCCAGCCGATAGAAGTGAAGTCTTCCGGTTACAACACCCATAAGTCGCTTGACGTGTTTTGCGAGAAATACTCGCATATTGTCGAACGGCGTTATTTGATTTACACAAAGGATTTAAAAACGGATAAGGGAATCATTCTACTTCCTGTTTACATGACACCTTTTCTTGGCGGATAAAGCGAGGATGAAGTTTTCCGATAGTGCGCAGGTGGGCATGTGTCATAAATTCCGACAATACGCAGGTGTGCAGATGCCATTAATTCCGACAATACGCAGGTGAAAAATGGATTTAAGTCGCAAAACAATCAATGGGACTTCTTGGATGTCACTCAAATTTATCTCGACGAAACACTCACAAATATTTGCAAAATTTGTGAGTCTTTTCGTATTTCAAAAGAGAAAAAATCCAAAATGTAAAAACCTTGTACATTCGATAGTTATATTTGCGAAAAAGTACGGAAAAGTGAGAGTCTAGGAGGGTAGGATAGACGTGTTTTTCGATTCTTTTGCCTTTAACTTACATTGTTGCTATTTGTCAAAATATGCTAAATCAGCCGTTAATCAGAAAAAAAGATTTACGGCTGATTTGAAATCGCATATAGAAAAGAACTTACTAACAATTTTTATTTGTCATATACGTAGGATATCATGAAATTGCGACAGGAACCATTGTGACGATTCTTTGCCTTCTCTAAAGGTCTGTTTTGTGATATGAAATCTGCTAACAATTTTTCTATCATTCGCGATACAGATGGTAAATACTCCGCTTCAAAGAACTCGCTTTCTTTGTAGTAGCCTAATCTGCAATAAATAAGCATTTCTTTCCCTATTGGTGAATTATAAGATCCTTTTAATCCTTGGCCGTCTCCAAGATTAGAAATGAAACTTCTAAATCTTTTGCTGACAATATCTACAAGTTTGGCTTCATCAAATCCATTTTCATTAAGGAAAAAGTTGGCAAATTCTTGGTCTGAATCGAATAAAATCCTATATTCTGAAAAATATGTGCTGATGAATCCTTCCGCTAATGAGATGAATTCTGAAAGAACTTCATAACGATTGTTGAAATCAGTTTTATTAGTTAGAAGAGGGACTTCTTTGACATAATTCATTTGTATAAATTCAATTGGACTTAAACCAAAATCTCGGTTCTGAAATGCACTATTAACAAGTTTAACAAAATCTTCCCAAGGATTATGGTTCACTTGAAAAGTAGCCTTTATTTTACGGCATAATTCTCTAATGCTCTCAATTTTATTTCTTGTCGAAGATGCTATTAAATTTAGAGAATCTGTCAATGATGCCATTTCATCCATATATTGGTTGTAGTTGAAAATATAACCATGCATTACACCGTCCAATTCAGGATTGTTACATCTTAAATCATCATAAGGAATCGTTACGGATTCATTTGATTCAAAATCACCCTTGAAATAGTAATTGTATTGTTTTCCTTGATAACGATATGGAAATAGCATTGTTTTGGTACACAAATATCCTTGGTAACGATATAGATTTAATGGGACAACAGTGCCGCTTTGCATTTTACCCAAAATCTTAGCTTCCTCAACAGGCATGTTTGCAGTCATCACAACGGGTGCCTGCTCTTTTTCATCTCTTTCGTTGATTTTATGGAAAAGCCTAAAAGAGTACGTTTCGTTGTCTGCGTCATAACCGATTTCTTTTTCGTCAAGATTATGAAAAAACTGACTTAAACAGTGCCATGTACAAATGGAATCAAATTTCTCTATTGCTTGTTCTTGAAGTCGCATTAAATATTCATCTCTCTTTTCATATTCTCCTTTTTTTGCCCATGACAGAAAAACGGATTTGACATTGCGATTCAATGTCTCCTTTCCAGAATTTCTTTCTTTTTCTCTTGCATCATCCAATGCAGTTCGCTTCTTTTCCACTTGGGTTCTTTGTGGAAAGTACCATTTTGCAATGGATTTAAACTCTTCCATCACTTGGTATTCGTAATATGTTTCCGGCTCTGTCAACGATGAAACACCGAATAACGTGGTCATAAAGTTCTCATGAGCAAGCATTAAATCATATTCATTTTCCGCATTTTCAATGATTTTTGCATAAGTTAACCCTAATGACATTTGGTCATAAGGCGACAAGGATTCCATCACTTTTGTGATTTTTTCCATAGCCTCATTGGTCAGGTCGCAACGTTGTTTCTCATAGGGAGTAAAACCTTTGTAGTCATACAATCCTTGTTGTGCTTTTGCTTCAAGCGAACTTACAAGTAATCCAATCATAAACAACATGATGGATAATTTCATCAAACTTACTAAAGGCTTCTTTTTCATTGTAATTGAAGTATTCATGATATGCAAATTTATTATTATTACCAGTTTGAAATCTCTAAATACAAGTTGGCTAATTGGTTCAAACTTATCTCATATTGTGCAGATCTTTTAGGCAATCCAAATTGCTGCACATGCGTATCTGTCGCATCCCAAAATGAAGGAGAAGAATCTTCTATTTTCCTACCATTTAGTTCATTCACAATTAAGTCATATATTTTTCTTCCAAGCCCTGTTGCCCCATCATTTGGCATTTCTTCTGCAATTCTGTTTTTGCGAAGCCATAGTATTATTTCATCGGCTCCGATTCTAATTGTTCTTTCCATGATTTAATCCCTATTTCGTGACGGGCGCAACTTTTTCGCCTATAGTTCCACTGATTCGGCATAATACATATATGAAAGAAGGCTAGGAAACTGTCATACTTATTTATCAGCATACAGGCACTGGAACACCTTTCGTAGGATAAATAGTACATAAGAACCTAGCCTATATGCTTCAATAGTAAAATACTGAATACAAATAGGATAGGCAACCTATGTGCTACGTCCCTACTAAATTTTCCAGATTTTGTATGCTGGACAAGCAAGATTGCCTTCAACTGCTCGGATGTCTCCCCGAACAATCGAAGGCAAAAGTACGAATTATTTCAAATCAATAGTTGTTTTGGAAATATTTTGTCCATATTTTTATCGCAAAACCTATCAAAATCAATCACTGCTTCATCTTGCGCTTCAAAAACTGGCCAATTTTCCTAGAAATGTGTAATTTTGCATATCGTTTACTACCCTAATGGTAGGGAATAAGTCCGGACCAACTCTTTTTCTTGTCCGTTCGTTGTCCGATTGTTGTCCGTTCGATGTCCGATTAAGTATCGGATAAATGACGGATAATTAACGGTGAAAAATCGGACAAGTTCAAGACCTGGTAATTACCTGATACGGAGTTGACCAGATTTATTGCCCATACACCACAAATCCCATCAAAACTCGAATTTTGTTGTCCATAGACAATATAATTTGCTTGAAGGGAAGAACTGCCACTACTCCTTTTCCCAATAATTATTGTCCCAAAACGAAAAAAAAGTACATTTTTTCTTGCATTTTTCAAAAAATCCGTATCTTTGCGGTGTAAAAATTCACGAACTAATCAATAGGAGAGACGCTATCGAAAGATCTATACCCTTTATTAACAAGCACTTAAGTTAAGTGCACAAAAAAAGGGGGACCTGATGTCCAACATAGTGAAAAGCGACAAAGAACTGATTGAACGCTACCAGGACGGTGATGTTCACAGTTTTGAATTATTGATTGGTAGATACCAAAAACAGATTTATTCGTATATCATTACGCTCGTGAAAGACAAGCAATTGGCTGATGATGTCTTTCAGGACACCTTTGTTAAGGTCATCCAGACCATCAAGTCGAAAGGGTATAAGGACGACGGCCGCTTCGTGCAGTTTGCCATGCGCATCGCCCATAACCTTGTCATCGATCATTTCCGTAAGGAAAACCGCATCCCGACGGTGGAGTCGTCGAGCGAGGACTACAACTACATCGACAACGTGCCGATTACCGACCATTCCGTTGAACAAGGCATGATTATAGATCAAGTCCACAGCGACTTGCACCGCATGATCGCCTTCCTGCCCGACGAGCAGCGTGAGGTGCTCCGCATGCGTATCTTCGACGACATGAGCTTCAAGGACATCGCGGACATCACCAACGTGAGCATCAACACGGCGCTGGGTCGCATGCGCTATGCCTTGATCAACTTGCGTAAGATGATGGTGGCCAATAATATGACACTCACCTATTGAGTTGTAATAAACTACAGATTATACGGATTTGACAAATTCTCACCAAAGAAATTTTGGGACGCAAGCGTCAAATTATTACAGATTTCCCGCATCGTAAAACAATCTGTATCAATAGGATGCTTGCATCCCAATAATTATGGGAACATTGTTCTGTATAATCTGTGAAATCTGTAGTTCGAAAAAAATAATCCTCCGTATAAAATAATTTCGTAGTGGTTGCGTTTATAAGGTAAAGTCAAACCTAAAAAACGCCTATGAGAAATAGCTACACCTCTTACCTTTCATCCGTTGACGACGACATATTAGTATCACAAATCAAAAGCGTTTTCGAGAGAGAGAGCGAGAATCAAAGACCTAGCCGCAATGTCATGCAGTTCCTTTTGGGTTATGCCGCTGCTTACGACACGGTGAACACCGGACTGATGGGGCAGGTCGCCTACATGAACAACTAAGTCTTACGGATGATGAAGACAAAAAGCCGCTGAATTCAGCGGCTTTTTTATTTATTCATTTCTTCAAAGCTGTTTCGGTATGGAAAAAGTTTGTAACTTTGCAGCATGGATAACAACAAACCCAAAAAGTACGAACAAGACAACACGGAGCCTAGTATGGCCTCCGAGCCTACAATAGCATACGGTTATTCGCAAGGCGCACCCCTTGCGGGCCTGCTTGAATATCTCTATGCCACACTCTCACCGAAAAGCATGCAATGGCTAGGTGAACACCTTATCGAACACGCTCAATCCGTTGTGCAACCATATACGATGGCTGAAATCGATGCCATATTGGAAGAATCAGAACGTGATTTTGAGGCAGGTAGATGCTACAGCACCGATCAATTGTTGCAGATGTGCAGAGAGGCGCAATCCAAAAAGCAAATGGCATGAAGGTGTCATGGTCAAAAAAGGCTGGTGACGCCGTAGTCCAAACTTCGGTTTACCACCTTTTCTCCGTTCTTCTTAACAATCATCTAAAAAATACCGATATGAAAAAGAGTTTTTACTGTTTGTTTTTGGCGCTTGTTCTTTGTTTTTCAAGTACTTCTTGTTCACAATCCAATTCCAATTCGATGGAGAAAGCCGCTCCGTGTTTCGAGAATCTGAAAAAGGTTTCCGATGCGGACAACGGCAAGTTGTGGGGCAAAACGCTCTATGGCCCGACAATGTTTGTAGATGTTCAAACACGGAATCTCGTTGCCAATCAGCAAAATAAGGAAAACACTTTCACGCAAAAAGGAAACCTTTATTTCGGACAACTTCCTGAAGACATCATTATCGCCAACACATCCATTACTTATTGTGGCGAGGATTGGACTTGCGTGATATGGGACGGCAGCCGAGATTTGCTGACCAACACACATCTTCTGATTCATGAGAGTCTGCACCGCATCCAAGACGAAATCGGATTGCCTTCATGCGGGTCTTCGAACCAACATCTCGACGAAACGGAAGGCGAACTGCTGCTGAAACTTGAATTGGGCATCTTGAAAGACTTGCTGCAAAACGATTCCAAAGACCTAACGAAAGGCCTGCGCGATGCGATGACAGTGCGCAAATATCGTCAAACGATGTTCCCTAACGGCAACGAAAACCAATTTGAATGTCACGAAGGAATGGCGGAATACACTGCTTTCAAACTGTTGCCTTTGGACAATGATAATGAAGCAATTAGAAAGGGATTGGTCGCTGCTGCCATTACGAAAGGAATGGACGGCAGCGGCTTCGGCAACTCGTTCGCCTATCTCACAGGCCCCGCCTACGGACTCCTGATAGATGAAATGATTCCCGATTGGAGAAACAGCATCCGTTCAGGTAAAACCATCCCCGAGGTGATTTCAACGGAGGTTGCCATTCCAGACACGGTTGACAATGCTGAAATAGAAAGACTATCAGCGCGTTATAATCTGACAGAGTATCTCAACAAAGAAAGAAGCCGCCTTGAAGCCCGCGACAAGGAAGATGCCGAATTGAGGGCGCGTTTTTCCGAATCGACATGGTTAGTGATTCCAAATAATAACACCCATTTTGGCTTCGACCCTAATGAACGTTTGGTTGCATACGACAGCATTGGAGTAATTTACAAGACTATGCAACTAAAAGGGGATTTTGGCACCATCGATGTTAAAAACGGCATCATCAGAGCCAATAATTGGTCGTACTTCATCATACCCTATTCGGAAGGCCATTGCGATGCCCAAATCTCGTTGAACACCGGATTCGCTATTGAGCCGATGGATGACAAAAACTTCACGATTGTGAAAAAGTGATTTCTGCAAAGGGAGGAAGCAAAAGCCGCCGAGTTTTGGCGGCTTTTTTTGTTGTGCAAAACCTTGAGCCTATTAGGGTTACACACCTCTTTATAAAATATATATTAATTTGTTTGGAAATTGCTGGGAATCTCGCTAAATTTGCAGACTTTTAAGCACATAATAATTACAAATTCAAAATCATAACACATTATGAACAAGCAGATTACATTAGAACAGGCCGTTGAGAAGGTTCACGACGGCATGACGATTATGTTCGGCGGTTTCCTCGGTGTTGGAAGCGCCACGCAAATCATTGACGCTATTGTTGCAAAGGGCGTTAAAGACCTCACTATCATTGCCAACGACACGGCTTACGACGAAGTGGCCCACGGCAAACTGGTCAGCAACCATCAGGTGAAGAAAGCTATCGTGTCGCATACCGGCACCAACAAGCAGACTGCCATCCAGAAGAACGAAGGCACCCTTATCGTGGAATACGTTCCCCAAGGCACCCTCGCAGAGCGCATCCGCGCCTACGGTGCAGGTCTCGGTGGCGTGCTGACCCCCACAGGCCTTGGCACCATCATGGCTGACGGCAAGCAGATTGTGAATGTCGATGGAAAGGACTACCTCCTTGAGAAGCCCCTGAAGGCCGACATCGCCTTCCTGCGCGCCAACATCGTCGACGAGTTCGGCAACATGGTGTTCCTTGGCACGACCAACAACTTCAACCCGCTGATGGCCACCGCCGCCGACTATGTCGTCGTCGAAGCCGAAAAGCTGGTGAAGGTCGGCGAGATCAAGCCCGAGTGCGTGCATGCTTCTGGTATTTATGTCGATGCAATTTATGTAGAGAAATAATTGAGAATTGATAATTGAAAATTGAGAATTATGGAATACAGAACAAAGATCAGACTGCGCATGAGCGCAAAGGATGCCCACTACGGTGGCAATTTGGTTGACGGCGCCCACATGGTTCACCTCTTCGGTGACGTGGCTACCGAACTCTTGATTATGCGCGACGGCGACGAAGGCCTTTTCTGCGCATACGACATGATTGAATTCAAGGCCCCTGTGTATGCAGGCGACTTCATCGAAGCCGAAGGCTGGATCGACCGCGAAGGCAACACCTCACGCCACATGATGTTTGAGGCCCGTAAGGTGGCCGTGGCCCGCCCCGACATTTCTGCCTCTGCCGCCGACGAGCTGGATGAGCCCATCCTCGTTTGCCGTGCTTCGGGTACCTGCGTGACACCTAAGGATTGCCAAAGAAAGAATAAATAAGAAAACTATGGATAAACTGATCATCACTGCCGCCATCTGCGGCGCAGAAGTCACCAAGGAACAGAATCCCAATGTGCCTTATACCGTTGAGGAAATCGTGCGTGAGGCCAAGTCGGCCGTCGACGCTGGTGCTGCCATCGTGCACCTGCACGTCCGCTGGGACGACGGCACGCCCACCCAAGACCGTGGCCGTTTCCAAGAGTGCGAAGAGGCCATCCTGAAGGTGTGCCCCAACGTCATTTTGATTCCCTCCACCGGCGGTGCCGTCGGCATGACTCCCGACGAGCGTCTCCAATCGACCGACACCAACCCGTTGCCCGAGATGGCTACCCTCGACTGCGGTACCTGCAACTTCGGCGACGAAATCTTCGACAACACCATGCCGACCATGCGCGCCTTCGGTAAACGCATGATGGAACGCGGCATCAAGCCCGAATACGAATGCTTCGAGATGGGTCACCTCGACACCATCCTTAACATGGCCAAGAAGGGCCAGGCTCCTGGTGCTCCCATGCAGTTCAACTTCGTGTTGGGCGTGCCCGGCTGCACTCCCGCCACCGTCGCCAACCTCTGCTGGCTCGTGAATGGCATCCCCGCTGGTTCCACTTGGACCGTCACTGGCGTAGGCCGTCATGCCTTCCCGATGGCCGCCGCTGCCATCGCCATGGGCGGTAACGTCCGTGTGGGCTTCGAGGACAACCTCTACCTCTCGAAGGGCGTGCTGGCTCAATCGAATGGTGAACTGGTCGCCAAGGTCGTGCGTATCGCCAACGAACTCGGTCGCCCGATTGCAACCTCTGACGAGGCCCGTGAAATTTTGGGATTGAAACCGCGTAATTAATAAAGGATAATTGAATCTTTAATCTGGCAACAATGAAAAAGACCTTATTCATCGCATTGGCACTTGCAGCAATTTGCATTATGCCGTCATGCGGGAAAGACCCGAAACCAGGTGAAGAACCCAACGAACCTTTCACCGATAAGATTGTTTTCGGCAATAACGAAGGTATGGATGTCGTGACATACGACAATATTGAGTGGGAGTACTTTGAAAATAGTGGTGTTATGTCATACAACACAAAGGGTTTTGATGTGAATGGCGATGGAATAAATGATTTTTATTTGACTTCCACCGTCACTATTAGTCCATATCAAGACGATGAAAGAACATACACTATTACATTAAGATCATCAAAATTGGAATTCCATTCCCAACTCTCCACAATAGAGGTTTATCGTCATCTCGACTCCACCATTATCCATACGGACAGCATTCCTTTGATTTACATAGACGAAGTGATGTCGTGCGGCAAAGTGGATGAATCGGACATTTTCGAAGAAATGTACTCCAGGCGGGGTGTCAAAATCCACAGCAAGGATGACGTGCTGAACATGAACGATTCTATTTTTGTGACTACTATGGATGGCGGATATTTGTATGAATCAAGTGTCCATTTTCCTTATTACATTGACCTTGAGGAGACAGAAGCCACTGTGTACAGATCCATTATTGAAGCACGGGATGAATGTTTCAACTTGCCTTTGGAAGAGGAAGTCTATGTTGGTTTCAAGTTCGTTGAAGAAAGCATGACACGTCTTGGTTGGATAAAACTCATAGTTGAGCATGATGCCAACGGCGATTTGTTAGCCAGACCGATAGAAGCCGCAATACAAAAAACGAATCTTTAAATCTTAAATATCAAATCTTTAAATCATTAAATTACAAATCAATGCAAAAACATGGTAACAAATACGGTACTCACCGTGTAATCGAACCCGTCGGCGTGCTGCCGCAACCCGCTAACAAACTGAACAACAACATGGACGAGATTTGGGACAACGAGATCCTCATCGACGTGCAGACCCTGAATATCGACTCGGCTTCGTTCACCGACATCCACAACTACGCCAAGCAACAGGCTGGTCCTGGCGCAAGCGAAGAGAAGATCATGGAAGAGGTGAAGAAGGAGATGTTCCTCAACGTGGAACTGCAAGGCAAGCACCGCAACCGTCGTACTGGCTCTGGCGGTATGCTCCTCGGCAAGGTCGAGAAGATCGGCGACGCCCTGAAAGGCAAGATCGACCTGAAGGAAGGCGACCGCATCGCCACTTTGGTCTCTCTGTCACTGACCCCGCTCCGCATCGACGAGATCCTCGCCATCCGTCCCGATGTTGACCAAGTCGATATCAAGGGCAAGGCCATCCTTTTCGAAAGCGGCATCTATGCCAAGATCCCGACCGACATGCCCGAGAAACTCGCATTGAGCGCCCTCGACGTGGCTGGTGCTCCCGCCCAGACCGCCAAGTTGTGCCAATATGGCCAGACCGTCGTCATCCTCGGTGCCGGTGGTAAGAGCGGTATGCTCTGCGCCTACGAAGCCAAGAAGCGCGTCGGCGTCACGGGTAAGGTGATCGGTATCGCCAACAGCCCCAAGTCGACCCAGCGTATCAAGGACCTCGGCTTCTGCGACATCGTGGAAAGCGCTGCCGGCATGACTCCCGTGCAGGTTTACGAACTCGTCGAACGCCTGACCAACGGCAAGATGGCCGATGTGACCATCAACTGCGTCAACGTGCCCGACCAAGAAATGACCGCTGTGCTCTGCACGAAGGATGACGGTATCGTCTACTTCTTCTCGATGGCCACCAGCTTCACCAAGGCTTCCTTGGGTGCTGAAGGCATCGGCAGCGATGTGAACATGATCATGGGTAACGGCTACACCAAAGGCCACGCCGAATTCACCCTGCAGGAACTCCGCGAAAGCCCGAAACTGCGTAAGATTTTTGAGGAACTTTATGCTTAATAGAAACTAGACTGGGGTTAACAACCCTAACCCTTTAACCGTCATGGCGGAGAAGCATCCGCCATCTCCCAAGCGCGGAGAAGACACCCATGCGTTTGGGAGATTGCGGGTCAAGCCCGCAATGACGGTCAAGGGCAGAAAAACAGTCAAAAAAGAAACACTATGGCAGAATCAAGAAGAAAACAATTGTTCCCGGAAGTCACCGACGAGCAGTGGAACGACTGGAAATGGCAGGTGAAGAACCGCATCGAGACCCTTGAGGACTTGAAGAAATATGTGAAGCTGACCGCTGAGGAGGAAGAAGGCGTAAGAAAGACCCTCTCAACCCTCCGCATGGCCATCACTCCTTATTATCTGAGCCTCATCGACCCGAACGACCCGCATGACCCCGTCCGCCGTCAATGCATCCCCACGGCATTGGAGACCCATCAGGCAGCTGCCGACTTGCTCGACCCGCTGCACGAGGATGAAGACTCGCCGACCCCCGGCTTGACACACCGTTATCCGGACCGCGTATTGTTCCTCATCACCGACATGTGCTCCATGTACTGCCGTCACTGCACGCGCCGTCGTTTTGCCGGCCAGACCGACAACGAATGCGGCCCCGACCGTATCGAGAAAGCCCTCGAATACATCGAGAAGACTGAGAGCGTGCGCGACGTGTTGCTCTCTGGTGGCGACGCCCTCATGGTGAGCGACAAGAAACTGGAATACATTATCTCGCGCCTGCGCCAGATCCCGCATGTGGAGATCGTCCGCCTGGGCACCCGCACTCCCGTGGTCTGCCCGCAGCGTATCACTCCCGAACTCTGCGACATGCTGAAGAAGTACCATCCCATATGGATCAACACGCACTTCAACCACCCGAATGAGGTGACCGCCGAGTCGCGTCGTGCTTGCGAGATGCTGGCCAACGCCGGTATCCCGTTGGGCAACCAGAGCGTGCTGCTTCGTGGCGTCAACGACTGCGTCCATGTGATGAAGAACCTCGTCCACGAACTCGTCAAGATGCGCGTGCGTCCGTACTACATCTACCAGTGCGACCTCTCGATGGGTCTGGAGCATTTCCGCACGCCCGTCTCGAAGGGTATCGAGATCATCGAAGGTCTGCGTGGTCACACCAGCGGCTTCTGCATCCCGACCTTCGTGGTCGATGCTCCCGGTGGCGGCGGCAAGACCCCAGTCATGCCTCAGTATGTCATCTCGCAAGCCCCTGGCAAGGTGGTGCTGCGCAACTTCGAAGGTGTCATCACGACCTACACCGAGCCGACCGAGTACCACAGTGAGTGCAACTGCCCCGAGTGCCAGGCTGCACGCGCCAAGGAACAAGTCGGTGCCGACAAGGCTGTTGACGGTGTAATTTCATTGCTCGAAGGCGAGCGCATGAATATCGAGCCGAAGGCTTTGAAGAGACACGAACGCAACGAGAACAGATAATTAAGTGAGGAATGAGGAGTTAGGAGTGAGGAGTATCGCGATGCGCGGCTCCTTACTCCTCACTCCACACTCCTAACTCCTAACTAACATGACCTTCATCGATGACATATTAAATTACGACAGCCTCTCAATCGTAGGTTTGCAGAAGAACACGGGGAAGACCGTCAGTCTGAACTATGTGCTCGACCGCCTGCCCGTCGATAGGAAACGCATTGCCGTGACTTCAATAGGCATTGATGGAGAGACCACCGACCAGGTGACGCGCACCCAGAAGCCGGAGATCTATCTGCGCCAAGGGATGTATTTTGGCACGTCCGAGATGCACTACCGCCAGAAACGCATCGTCTCCGAACTCATCGATGTGAGCGACGAAAACACCTCATTGGGTCGTGTGGTGACGGCCAAAGCCTTGACAGGGGGCAAGATCCTCCTGTCGGGGCCTTCGTCGTCGAGCGGACTGAAACGCTGGATGAAGGACATGCACCGCGTGGGCATCGAACTCGTCATCATCGACGGGGCCTTGTCGCGCATGAGCCTCGCTTCGCCAGCCGTGAGCCAGAGCATGATACTGGCCACAGGCGCCGCGTATTCGACCAACATGAACACGTTGGTGCAACAGACCGCCTTCGTGGTGGACTTGATTAAGATCTCGCTGACGGAGGAGGCCAACCTGAACCTGCTGATGCCCATCGAGAAAGGCGTGTGGTACATCGACGACGAAGGCGCGTTGCACGAGTTGAGCCACATCTCCTCGCTGTCGCAGGACTTCCGCTTCGAGGGCATGGACCGCTGCAAGACCCTCTATGTGGCGGGCGCCTTGGTGGACGGATTCCTCGAGAAGGTGAGGAAAAACCCGAAACTGAAGACCTGCGAACTGGTGGTGCGCGACTTCACCAAGATCTTTGTCAGCCCGCAGCAGTACCGACTGTTCTTGAAGGTAGGCGGCATGATCCGCGTGCTGCAAAAGAGCAAACTCATCGCCGTGACGGTGAACCCGACCTCGCCTTTGGGCGTGACCTTGGACTCCGACACGCTGTGTAACAGACTTTCGGAAGCGATACAACTTCCGGTGTATGATTTAATGAAAAAGGAATGCAATTGAGAGACCACATAGAATCGCCCTGCGGCCTGCGTTATGTGTTCGAGCAACTCGAACTGCAAGCGGGCTATACGCGCCGTTGGATGCTCGACATGCCGATGATGCGGACAGGGGAGGAGATTGCCCAATCGTATGAGGTGCTGCGGCAGTTCGTGCGTTTCGTGGAGGAGGTCGATACACCTTATATTAATACTCTCCAGTTCCGCCTGCAGGGGCTGAAGGACATCCGCACGACCATCAAGAACCTCGGTCAGCAGGCCGTGCTCGACGACATCGAACTCTTCGAGGTGAAGCATCTGGCCATCTTGGCCGTCGATGTGGCGGAGCGTATGAAGGCTCACGGCTTGGACAAGGCCATCGCCGTGCCCGACCTGAACGAGGTCATCACCATCCTCGACCCCGACGGGCTGAAGATGGCGACCTTCTATGTGTATGACTCCTATTGCCAGGAACTGCGTGACCTGCGCGCGCAGATGCGCCAGAATCCCAGCCGGCAAGAGGAACTCTTGGCGGAGTGCGCCGAGATTGAAGAAGGTGTGCGAAGGGATTTGAGCAAGCAGTTGGTTCCTTTCGCAAAGGCTTTGGAGGAAGCCCAAATCGCGATGGCGAAGATTGATATGAACCTCGCCAAAGCCTTGCAGATAAAGCAGTTGGGACTTTGCTTCCCGACGATTTCGAAGGATGACATCAGCCGTTACGAGGCGATGTTCCATCCGCAGGTGAAGGACGCCTTGGCGCAGCGCAAACGCGCCTTCCAGCCGGTGAGCCTTACCTTTGGGCAGAAGCCCACCTTGATCACGGGTGCCAACATGGGTGGCAAGACCGTGGTCTTGAAGACCTTGACGCTGTGCCAGTACCTGTTCCAATACGGGTTCGGCATCCCAGCCCAAAGTGCCGACATCGCCGTCAAGGATGAGGTTTTCTTCTGCATCGGCGACGAGCAGTCCATCGAGAAGGGGCTTTCGTCGTTTGCCGCAGAGATGAAGAACATCGATGCCGTCATCAAGGCATCGCGCGAAAACAGAAAGATAGTGGCGTTGATTGACGAGCCGGCACGCACCACCAATCCCACCGAGGGCACTGCCTTGGTGTCGGCCTTGGTGAAGGTGTTAAGGGGCGACAATGTGAGCCTCGTCATGACCACGCATTACGATATAGAGCCGACCGATGCCCGTTGCCTCCGCGTGAAGGGCTTCGAGAACGGCACGATGAACTACGAACTCGTCGAGGTGCAAAACGGCGAAGTGCCGCATGAGGCGCTGAATATCGCCGAGAGTTTGGGGATTGATAAGGAGTGGATTGAGACGGCGAGAGCGTTTTTAATTATGTCGAATTCGACACAATTAAAAACCCCCTCGAATTCGAGGGGGTTTAGGAACCTCGTTAAAAAGGAAGGAGGGAAATAATATGGCAAAGATTCTAGTTCAAGATACAAGCATAACGATACTTTCAATCGATAGCAAAGATTATATCTCTTTGACTGACATTGCAAAGTATAAAACTGACGACCCGCCAGCGGTTATTGCCAATTGGATGCGCAATCGTAACACAATTGAATATCTGGGAATTTGGGAATCGTTATATAATCCCAATTTTAACCCCCTCGAATTCGAGGGGTTTAGAAAGCAGGCAGGATTGAATGCTTTCACTATGTCGCCCACAAAATGGATTGATGCTACTGGTGCAGTGGGTATTATAGTAAAGACTGGCCGTAATGGCGGCACCTACGCGCACAAAGACATCGCCTTTAAGTTTGCCAGTTGGATTTCGGTTGAGTTTGAGTTGTATGTTGCCAAGGAATTCCAACGCTTAAAAGAAGAAGAACAAAAGCAACTCGGTTGGTCGGTGAAGCGCGAGTTGGCAAAGATAAACTACCATATCCACACGGATGCCATAAAAGAGAATCTTATTCCAGAAGAGATTGACCGTTATCACGCCTCTTTGATTTACGCCAACGAAGCCGATGTGCTGAATGTGGCCTTGTTTGGTGTGACGGCGAAGGAATGGCGCGATGCCAACCCCGACTTGAAGGGCAACATCCGTGACTACGCGAATATCAACCAACTGATTTGCCTCTCGAATATGGAAAACCTCAATGCGGTCTTTATTAATAAAGGTATGCCGCAACGCGACAGACTGCTTGAACTGAACAAAATCGCCATTCAGCAGATGAAGGTGCTGGAGGGCGTGGAAGAAAGGAGGATGCTGAAATGAAGGATGTTTCAATAATAAAAAATACAGTGTCACTATTGTTTGTGTTATTGATGAGCACCATCTTGCATGCACAGCAAGTCTCAAGTGCCCAAAACATCAGACCTGGCACATACATAGGATCGTACGACAAGAATGTATTGATTATTTCTGAAGATAGCATTTGTTATCGCCTTCAAACTTCATGGGGATTAACTCTTCATACTATCGGTATCGGTTCATATCAATATAAGGATAGAATTGTAGATGTGGACAACAATTGCAATCTCATCGATTCTGCATTGTCTTCTTTATCAGAGATTAAGAGACAAGATACCTGCCTGTCATTTAGAATGGTAGATGCTGATGGCGAACCGATAAGATTCGCTTGTGTTTGGATAACAGAAAACGATGCCTCCGAAAACAAGCAAATGAATTGGTTTAAGAGATGGCTGTCAAAGTTGAAAAAAACAGATGAAGTAACGGTTTGTTCGGATGAAGATGGATGGTTGGATGCCAGTTTTCTTGCCTCATTTGTAAATAAGAGTATATCAATGCATCTTAAAGATGTAGGCTTTGAGGCAAAGACTATTGTCAACCTTAATACTGGGTATGACTATGAATTAAAAGTCAACATGACTACTAATATAGGATATGGCGTTTGTAAAAAAGAGCATGTCAAATGGAATATCGTTCCTTTGGAAGATGGCACAATCCAGTTTATTTGTGTAGACATTGAAGATTGCAAACATGTATCAACAATGGTACGAATTAGCGACTATTCGGAAATGGATTGCGAATTGCTCCTGAAAGATGAACGACAAATTCGCGAGGCCATACGGTTGGCAAAACAGAACATTGGCGGTAGATAAGGCAATTGCAAGAAATAAAAAGAACAATAAATTAAATATCAATTATTTAAACAACATACTAAAATATGGAAAGTAAATTAGGACTTGATTTTAAGAAAGTGGAGTATGCCAGAGGGCTGGCGAAGAACATCGCTGACGATGTGCAGGCCTTCTGCGAGCAATACACCACGGTGGCCGTGGAGCGCACCCTCGCCCGACTGATGGGCATCGACGGGGTGGACGAAAGCGACGTGCCGCTGCCCAATGTGGTGGTGGACGCCATCAAGGACAAAGGCGTGCTCGGCGAGGGCATCCTGTTCTTCATCGCCAACGCCATGATCCAGACGGGCCTCAACCCGCAACAAATCGCCGAGAAGGTGGCCAAAGGCGAACTCGACATCACCAAAGTGGTGACGCGCGACCAGAAACAGATTGCCGCCACGCTGCAACCCGTCATCGACGAGAGCCTCACGCGCATCCGCACCCGCCGCGCCCGCCGCGAGCATTACCTCGAAACCATCGGCGAAGGCCCCAAGCCATACCTTTATATTATTGTGGCCACGGGTAACATCTACGAGGATGTGGTGCAGGCCCAGGCCGGTGCCCGTCAGGGAGCCGACATCATCGCCGTGATCCGCACCACGGGTCAGAGCCTCCTGGACTATGTGCCTTACGGTGCCACCACCGAGGGCTTCGGCGGCACCTTCGCCACACAGGAGAACTTCCGCATCATGCGTAAGGCCCTTGACGAAGTGGGCGAGGAGGTAGGCCGCTACATCCGCCTCTGCAACTACTGCTCGGGTCTCTGCATGCCCGAAATCGCCATTATGGGCGCTTTCGAAGGCCTCGATGTTATGCTGAACGACGCCCTCTACGGCATCTTGTTCCGCGACATTAACATGCAGCGCACCCTCATCGACCAATACATGAGCCGTATCATCAACGGCTTCGCGGGTGTCATCATCAACACGGGTGAGGACAACTACCTGACCACTGCCGACGCCGTGGAATCCGCACATACCGTGTTGGCCTCCGACCTCATCAACGAGCAGTTGGCCAAGATCGCCGGTCTGCCCGAAGAGCAGATGGGCTTGGGTCACGCCTTCGAGATGGACCCGATGCTCGAGAACGGCTTCCTCATGGAACTCGCCCAGGCACAGATGACCCGCGAGATCTTCCCCAACGCGCCGCTGAAATACATGCCGCCCACCAAGTTCATGACGGGCAACATCTTCCGTGGCCACATCCAAGACGCGCTGTTCAACATCATCGGCATCTGGACGCACCAAGGCCTGCAACTGCTGGGTATGCCCACCGAGGCCATCCACACCCCGTTCATGAGCGACCGTTACCTCTCCATCGAGAACGCCCGCTACATCTTCAACAACATGAAGGACATCGGCGAGGAGATGGAATTCAAGGAAGGTGGCATTTGCCGTCAACGCGCCCACCTGGTGCTCGACAACACCATCAAGCTGCTTGAGGAACTCGTCAAGGAAGGCCTGTTCACCGCCTTGGAGAAAGGTATCTTCGGTGATGTGAAACGCCCGAAGAACGGCGGCAAGGGCTTGGCTGGCGTGACGCTGAAGAGCGAGAATTATCTGAATCCGTTTGTTGAACTAATGAAAGGGAAGAAATAATGAGTGAAGGTTTGTATTCAATGGAGGCCAAGGATTACGACAAAACCCTAGACCTCACCAAGATAAAGCCCTACGGCGACACCATGAACGACGGCAAGATGCAGTTGAGCTTCACCTTGCCCGTGCCTTGCGGCGCAGAAGCCATCGAAGCGGCCAAGCTGCTGCTGAAGAAGATGGGACTGGAAAACCCCAGCGTGGTGTATTACAGGGAACTGACGCCCGGTTTCACCTTCGTCAACTGCTACGGTAGTTGTACGCACACCGTCGATTATTCGACCATCTATGTGCCGAAGGTGGAATCCACGACGATGGACATGTACGAGACCGACAAGTACATCAAGGAGAACATCGGCCGCAAGATTGTCATCGTAGGTGCCTCGACGGGTACCGACGCCCACACTGTGGGTATCGACGCCATCATGAACATGAAGGGCTATGCCGGCCACTATGGTCTGGAGCGCTACGAGATGATCGAGGCCTACAACCTCGGCTCACAGGTGCCCAACGAGGAGTTCATTGCCAAGGGCATCGAACTCCATGCTGACGCGTTGCTCGTCTCGCAGACCGTGACGCAGAAGGACGTTCACATCCACAACATGACCAACTTCATCGAGTTGATGGAGGCCGAAGGCTTGCGCGACAAGATGATTTGTTGCTGTGGTGGCGCCCGTATCACCCACGAATTAGCCAAGGAACTCGGTTTCGACGCCGGCTTCGGCATGAACACCTACGCCGACGATGTGGCTTCGTTTGTGGTTCAAGAAATGGTAAAGAGAGGTATGAAATAAGAGTAATAATCTTAAATTATAAATCTTAAATCTTTAAATAACAACACACTATGGACAAAAATGAAATGAGAGAAGTAATCGCCAAGCGTGCTGCCAAGGAACTGCACGACGGCGATGTTGTCAATCTGGGTATTGGCATTCCGACTTTGATCCCCAACTACCTTCCTGAAGGTGTCACTGTGACCCTCCAGACCGAGAACGGTGCCATGGGCATGGGCCCGACCCCCGAAGAAGGCAAGGAAGACAAGAACCTCATCAACGCTGGCGGTGGCGCCATCACGCTGCTGCCTGGCGCCTGCACCTTCGACTCGGCCACTTCGTTCGCCATCATCCGTGGCGGCCATGTGAACGTGTCGTTCCTCGGCGCCTTGCAAGTGGATGAGAAGGGCAACCTCGCCAACTGGATCATCCCGGGCAAGATGGCTCCCGGTATGGGTGGCGCCATGGACCTCGTCGTGGGTGCCAAGCGCGTGATCCTTACCATGGAACACACCCAGAAGGGTGCTCCCAAAATCCTGAAGGAGTGTACGCTGCCTCTGACCGCTGCCGGACAGGTGAACATGATCATCACCGAGATGGGTGTCATGGACATCACCCCCGAAGGCATCGTGGTGCGTGAAATCCACCCCGAGTTCACCTTCGAGCAGATGCAGGCTGCCACCGAGGCCAAGTTGATTCTTGACCCCAACTGGAAACCCATGGACATCTAATCCCTGCGGACATGGACTACAGTTTCTTGAAGATTGAGCAGCACGACCAAATCACCGTCATGAAAGTGTCGGCACCCAAGTCGTTGAACGCGCTCAACTCGACAGTCCTGAAGGAAATCGACGACTTCGTGAGCAACCTCGACACGAAGCAGACACGCGTCCTCATCATCACGGGCGATGGCGAGAAGGCCTTCGTGGCCGGTGCCGACATCTCGGAGATGGTGCATCTCTATGAGAAGGAAGGTTACGAGTTCAGCAAACTCGGTGCCATCGCGTTCCGCAAGATCGAGACGCTGCCGATACCCGTCATCGCTGCCGTCAACGGCTTCTGCCTCGGCGGTGGCTGCGAGTTGGCCATGGCTTGCGACTTCCGTTATGCCTCGTCGAAGGCCAAGTTCGGTCAGCCCGAAGTTGGACTGGGCATCACGCCCGGTTTCAGCGGCACCTACCGTCTGGCCAAACTCATCGGACAAGGCTATGCCAAGGAGATGATCTACACGGGCAAGGCCATCCGTGCCGACGAAGCCCTGCGCATCGGCTTGGTGAATGCCGTCTATGAGCCGGAGGAACTGATGGACAAGGTGATGGAGACCGCCCAAAAGATGGTCGCCAACGCGCCTTTGGCTATCGCTTACGCCAAGCAGTGCATCAACGAGAGTTACGACCTGATTGCCGCCGACGCCATCGAGTTGGAGAACACCGCTTTCGGCAAGTGCTTCGCCACCGAGGACCAGAAGGAAGGCATGACGGCGTTCTTGGAGAAGAGACCTGCCACATTCAAAGCAAAATAACAATCATACAAATCAACAATAAACAATCAAATCATGAAAATCTGTGTTATCGGAACCGGCACCATGGCTAAAGGTATCGTGAAGGCATTCGCCGCCAAGATGCCCGTCGTCATGAAGAGCCGCACGCAAGCCAGCCTCGACAAGGCCATGGCTTCTATCGCAAAAGGTTACGGTAAGCTGGTGGAAAAGGGTAAGATGACCCAAGAGGCCGTCGATGCTTTGCTGAAGAACATCACCACCACTACCGACTACGCCACCTTCGCCGATGCCGACCTCGTCATCGAGGCCGCCGTCGAGGAGATGCAACTGAAGAAAGACGTCTTTATGGAGCTTGACAAGATCTGCAAGCCCGAGACCATCTTTGCCACCAACTCGTCCTCGCTGTCGATCACCGAGATCGCTGCCTGCACGAGCCGTCCCGCCCAATTCATCGGCATGCACTTCTTCAACCCCGCCGACCGCATGGCCCTCGTTGAAGTCATCAAAGGCCAGCTGACCAGCGACGAAGTGACCAAGTGCATCGTTGACCTCGCCACCTCCATTGGCAAGCAGCCCGTCGAGGTGAAGGAAGCCCCCGGCTTCGTGGTCAACCGCATCCTCATCCCGATGATCAACGAGGCTGTCGGCATCCTCGCCGACGGCATCGCTAGCGCTGAGGACATCGACAAGTGCATGATGCTGGGCGCCAACCACCCGATGGGTCCTTTGGCTTTGGCCGACCTCATTGGTAACGACGTCAACCTTGCCATCATGGAAGTGTTGTACAAAGAGTTCGGCGACCCGAAGTACCGTCCTCATCCCTTGCTCCGCAAGATGGTGAGAGCCGGCTTGCTCGGTCGTAAAACTGGAGAAGGATTCTATAAGTATTAATTCCGGCTTTTGGCCATTGGCTTTTGGCAGCTTCACATGATTTTCAACAAGCTGCCAATTGCCAATAGCCAATAGCCAATAGCCAAAAAAGAAAAATGGATTTTAGTTATTCAAAGACAGAACAACTCTTCCTGCAGATGATCCGTTCGTTTGCGGAGAATGAAGTAAAGCCTTTGGCTGCCGAAGTCGATGAGCAGGAGCGCTTCCCGATGGAGACCGTCGAAAAGATGGGCAAACTCGGACTGATGGGCATTCCGATCCCGAAGCAATACGGTGGCGCAGGCGGCACGGTCCAGATGTACATCATGGCCGTCGAAGAACTGTCGAGAGTGTGCGCCACCACGGGCGTCGTCCTCTCGGCCCACACCTCCTTGTGCATGGCTCCCATCCTGGAGAACGGCACCGAGGAACAGAAGATGAAGTACCTGCCCAAACTCGCCTCGGGTGAATGGATTGGCGCTTTCGGTCTTACCGAGCCCAACGCCGGCACCGACGCCGCCATGCAGCAGACGACCGCCGTCGACGCTGGCGACAAGTGGATCCTGAACGGCACGAAGATCTTCATCACCAACGCATCCTACGCCAATGTGTTCATCGTCATGGCCATGACGGACAAGTCGAAGGGCACGAAGGGCATCTCGGCCTTCATCGTCGAGAAGGGTATGCCTGGCTTCAGCATCGGCAAGAAGGAGCTGAAAATGGGTATCCGCGGCAGCGCGACCTGTGAGTTGATTTTCGAAAACTGCGAAGTGCCGAAGGAGAACCTCCTTGGCCAACTCGGCAAGGGCTTCAGCATCGCCATGAAGACCTTGGACGGTGGCCGTATCGGTATCGCCTCGCAGGCTTTGGGTATCGCTCAAGGTGCTATGGATGAGACCGTTAAGTATACGAAGGAACGTAAGCAGTTTGGCAAAGCCATCGCCCAGTTCCAGAACACCCAATTCCAGATGGCCGACCTCAAGACGAAGGTCGAGGCTGCCCGTTTCCTCGTGCGCAGCGCCGCTTGGAAGAAAGACAATGGCATCCCGTATTCGGCCGATGCAGCCATGGCAAAGCTCTTTGCCGCTGAAACGGCTATGGAAGTCACGACCAAGGCCGTGCAGTTCCACGGCGGTTATGGCTACACCCGCGAGTATCCCGTCGAGCGTATGATGCGTGACGCCAAGATTACGGAGATTTACGAAGGTACATCGGAAGTCCAGCGCATGGTCATTGCCGGTCATTTGTTCAAATAATAGGAGGGAAGCAGTATGAATATTATCGTTTGTATCAAGCAAGTTCCGGATACCACCGAAATCAAGATTGATCCGGTAAAGGGTACGCTGATTCGTGAAGGCGTTCCGAGCATCATGAACCCCGACGACAAGGGCGGCCTCGAACTCGCTCTGCGTCTGAAAGACCAGTTCGGCGCCAAGGTGACCGTCATCTCGATGGGACCTCCGCAAGCCGATGTCATCATGCGCGAAGCCTTCGCCATGGGTGCCGACCGCGCCATCCTTCTCTCTGACCGTAAGTTCGCAGGTTCAGACACGCTGGCTACCTCGTATGCCATCGCCGGACTCTGCCGCTCGTTGGACTATGATTTGATTATCGCCGGCCGTCAAGCCATCGATGGCGACACCGCACAAGTGGGTCCTGAAATGGCCGAACACCTCGGTCTGCCTCAGGTCACTTACGTCTGCGACGCCAAGTTGTTGCCCAACGGCAACCTGCAAGTCCACAAGGAGAATGAGGACAGTGTCCAGGTTCTCGAAGTGGAAGGCAAGTGCCTGCTGACCGTCCTCGCTTCCGCCTTTGAGCCTCGTTATATGACCGTGAGCGGCATCGTCGAGGCCTACAACAGAGAGGTTGAGGTCTGGGGTGCCGATAAGATCGACTATGACGAAACGAAGCTGGGTCTCTCTGGCTCACCCACCAAGGTGTTCCAGTCGTTCCCGAAGGCCATGAAGGCTCCAGGCGAGGTCCACGAAGTGAGCGAAGAAGAAGCCGTCGAGCTGATTGTCAATAAACTGAAAGAAAAACACATCATCTAAAAGTTACAGCCATGGAATTGAAAGATTATAAGAACGTATTCGTTTTCGCTGAACAGCGTGAAGGTAACATCCAATCCGTTGCTTTCGAACTTTTAGGAAAGGCCCGCGATCTCGCCGATGCACTTGGTGAGAAAGTTGTTGCCATGCTGCTGGGTTACAATGTGAAAGACCAAGCCCAGAAACTGATTGAATTCGGTGCTGACGAAGTCATCGTCGCCGACTGCCCCGAACTGAAAGACTACTTGAGTGAGCAATACTCGCAGGTCGTCGACCAGATCGTCAAGGAGCGCTGCCCCAACATCGTGCTCTATGGTGCCACCACCATTGGCCGTGACATGGCTCCGCGTATCGCTTCGCGTCTAAAGACCGGTCTGACCGCAGACTGCACCAAGCTCGAAGTCGTCAGCGACGAGAAGAGCAACGGCGAGCCGCAGTTCCGCATGACGCGTCCCGCTTTCGGCGGCAACCTGATGGCCACCATCATTTGCCCGAACACGCGTCCGCAGATGTCAACCGTGCGTCCTGGCGTGATGCAAAAGCGTCAGCGTCAAGAAGGCCGCCAAGGCGTGGTCACCGTCTTCGTGCCGAAGTTTGACACTAGCAAGTTCAAGGTGAAACTCGTTGAGACCATCAAGGAAGACAAGGCCATGGTCGACATCGCCGATGCCAAGATCTTGGTCTCTGGCGGTCGTGGCGTCCACAACAAGGAAGGCTTCGACAAGTTGCAGGCTTTGGCCGATGTGCTTGGCGGACAGGTTTCGTCGAGCCGTGCCATGGTCGACAACGGCGTGATGCCTCACGAGCGTCAGGTCGGTCAGACGGGTAAGACCGTCCGCCCGAACCTCTACATGGCTTGTGGTATCAGCGGTGCCATCCAGCACTTGGCCGGTATGGAAGAGTCCGACTTCATCATCGCCATCAACAAGGACAAGTTCGCACCCATCTTCAGCGTCGCCGACCTCGGCATCGTAGGAGACCTGCACAAGATTGTCCCCATGCTGACGGAGAGACTGAAGAAGGAAATGGAGAAGTGATTCTCCGAAATGAATTGCCGTTCTTTGTAGAGGCGCGCCAAACACGCGCCTCTATAAGGGCGGTAATATCTTTATGTCAGTTCTTCTATTATCACATATACAATAATCTTCATTAACAACAAATACTGTTATGCTAGGTCCTTCAACAATAGAGTATGGCCAAATAGTAAAGTTTTTGCAATGCCTTGACTCTCTTTTGCAAGAGGACAAATACATTGCTCGAAGTGACTATGTGAATATGATAGAGGAATATTCAAGTATAAATACTTTTTTTCAAAATCAAAAGACAGCTACAACCTTAGAGAATTATTGCGAGAAATTTGGAATTCCTATAGAGACCATTGAAAAGTTTCTTAGCAAATATGAGGATTTGTATAACCTTAAAGAGGGTTCAAATAGTATTCAACAACACAACCAGGTTTATCTTCAAGAGCATTTAAAAAGAGACAAAGACTATTTGGATTCAGTTTTGACAAAAGTTGATCCAATCATAGCACTCGATGAGGAACAACGGAAGGTAGTTCTTACTGATGAGGATTATATGCTTGTAGTTGCAGGAGCAGGAGCAGGTAAAACGACTACAGTTTCTGCCAAAGTTAAATATTTGGTTGACAAGAAAAAAGTTAATCCAGAACAGATTCTTGTAATTTCATTTACTAATAAAGCCGTAGGGGAGCTTAGGGATAAGATAAACAAGTGTTTGAAAATCCCGTGTCATATAACCACTTTTCACAAAATAGGATACACCATACTTTGCAAGCAAGATGCTGACAAAATGAATGTTGTGGATAGTGACTTCATGTTCAAAGTTATCAATGATTATTTAAAAAAAGATGTCCTTAGAGAACCCTCTATGGTAAGCAATCTTATCCTATTTTTTGGTAGTTATTTTGACACTCCTTATGAGGGAAATGATGTTAATGCTTATTTCAATTATCTCTCTAAAGCGGATTTCACCACGATGCGAAGCAATATTCAGGATTATGTAGAAATAATCACAAACAAACGTACTGGTAAATCCATAACCATCAATAATGAATCACTCAGATCCTCACAAGAGGTAATGATAGCAAATTTTTTGTATCTCAACAAGATTGATTATGATTATGAGAAGCCATATCCCTATGGCTTTCGAAAGTCACATAAACCATACACGCCAGATTTTACAATTAAACAAGGCGACAAAACCATTTATATTGAACATTTTGGGATTACAGAAAATGGAACACATAATCGCTACTCTCTTTCAGAAATAGAACGATACAAAAAAGAAGTTAATGATAAGGTACAGCTTCACCGAGACCATAATACTGAGCTGATATATACTTTTTCAAAATATAAAGACGGCCGTCATTTCATAGACCATCTGAAAGAACAATTAGTTGCAAAAGGTATTGTTTTACAGCCTCGCTCATCACAAGAAGTCTATGAGAGAATAATCTCCACAGAAGAGAATAAATATATTGTTAAACTTGTACGCCTTTTGGCCGCTTTTATTCAAAATTTCAAAACAAACGGTTTTACTGAGGATGAGTTCCGAAATTTAAAGCGTCAGACGGATAATGTGCGAACCAAACTCTTTCTCGACATTGCCCATCAATGTTACTTGGAGTATGCAAAAAAGCTGAAAGAGCGAAGCGCTGTTGACTTTGAGGATATGATAAATGATTCTGCAAAAATCCTCAAAGAGCAACAAGAAATAGGCAAAAAACTCAACTTCAAATATATCATTATAGACGAGTATCAGGATATATCACGGCAACGTTTTGACCTTGCTCGTTCACTTTCTGAAGTTTGCGATGCTAAAATAATGGCAGTTGGTGACGATTGCCAGTCTATTTATGCATATGCTGGATCAGAAATTACCTTATTCACACACTTTGCCGAAATCATGGGGTATGGCGAAGAATTAAAGATTACAAAGACTTACCGCAATTCACAGGAAATAATTGACATCGCTGGAGGATTCATCCAGAAAAATGCCACTCAACTTAAAAAGTCACTAATTAGTCCAAAACATATTCAAAAACCAGTAATTATTGAAGCTTACTCTGAGGAACAAAATAACAATAAACCTGAATTAAAAGGAGGGAAGTTCTATTTGCAGGCTAAAGCAGTGGAACGTGTCCTATGCCAAATAATGGATGCCAATCAAAAAGAGAGACTGGCTTCAAATTCATCTATATTACTATTAGGTCGATATGGTTTTGACGCTTATAATCTGGCTCGAAGTGGATTGTTTACATATGACGAGCGTTCTAGGACTATTAAGTCTAGAGCTTTCCCTGAAATGAGACTCCACTATTTAACAGCACACAGAGCAAAAGGGCTCGGATATGACAACGTTGTCATCATAAATGCCATTAATGCTGTGTATGGGTTTCCGTCCAAGATTGAAGATGATCCAGTGATGAAGTTAGTTGTTCATCAAGATAGAAGCATTGAGTATGCAGAAGAACGCAGGCTTTTTTATGTTGCATTAACTCGCACTAAGAATCGCGTATATATTGTTGTGCCTCAGCAACGGCCTTCTCGTTTTGTGACAGAGATAATTAAGGATTACCCCAATATAAGTGTAAATGGAGAAATAGACATGGATGGATGTGAATCCCCAGACATTTCGATGATTAAACGATGTCCAATTTGTGGTTATCCGCTTCAATATAAACATAAAAAAGACTTTGGACTAAGGCTTTGGATGTGTACAAACGAACCTGAAATCTGTGATTTTACAACGAACGATCTTTCTGGGGGAATCTTGCCCATTCTAAAATGTGACAAGTGTAAGGATGGATATTTAATTGTTAAACAAGGTAAGACAGAGCCTTTTCTTGGTTGTACTAACTACAAAGCTGACAAGACTGGTTGCGATGGTTTTATGACGAAGGATTATTATCTAAAGCATTATTATTCATTGTAGAAAAATATACTAAATTTGATCAAAAACAACTACTAATGAAAGTCTAAGAAACACGACATGCCCGACAAAGAAAACAATATCATCCTTTACACCGACACCGATGGCAATGTGAACGTAAACGTCCTCTTTGCAGAAGAAGACGTTTGGTTGACACAAAACCAACTGGCGGAGGTTTATTGCACCACACAACAAAACATTGCTCAGCATATCGCAAACATTTATAACGATTTAGAGCTTGATGAGGCAACTCACAAGAAATTCTTGTTAGTTCGTCAAGAAGGGAACAGAGAAGTTCAGAGAGCCATTGATCATTACAATTTGGATATGATTATCGCCCTCGGTTACCGTGTCCAATCGCCTGTTGCTGTGCGTTTCCGCCGGTGGGCTACTCAACGCTTGCACGAATACATCCAAAAAGGCTTTGCCTTGGATGACGAGCGGCTGAAACAAGGTGGCAATCGCTATTTCAGGGAACTCTTGCAGCGCATCCGCGACATCCGTTCCTCAGAGCGCAATTTCTATCAGCAAGTGACTGACATCTATGCTACGGCTGTCGATTACGACCCACGCAGTGAAATGACCAGAATGTTCTTCGCTACCGTACAGAACAAACTCCATTACGCCGTGCACGAACAAACCGCCGCTGAAGTGATTTACAATCGTGTAGACAACGAAAAGCCTTTTGTGGGGATGACCAACTTCAAAGGCAATTATGTCACCAAAGACGACGTAAAGATTGCCAAGAACTATCTTTCGGAATTAGAGTTACAACGCCTTAACTTGCTGGTTTCTGGCTTTTTGGATTTTGCCGAGTTTCAAGCCCTTGAAATGAAGCCCATGACCATGCGGGATTGGATAGAATCGCTTGACAACCAAATCCTTACCAACAGAAGAAAAGTTTTGGAAGGTAAGGGAAGTGTCTCGCACGAAGAAGCCATTAAAAAGGCAGAACAAGAGTTTGAAATCTACCGCAAACGCGAGATGGAACAACTTGAAAGCGACTTCGACCGTGCCATAAAACAATTACCAAAACAATGACCGATAACCAAATAATCCTAGACCTCGCCTATGAAGCCGGTGCCATCCTGTTGGAAAACGGTGCGGAGATTTCGCGCGTGGAAGGAACCATGCGGCGCATTGCCGGACATTTCGGCGTGGAGGACGAGAGTTTCTTTGTGCTCAGCAACGGCATCATCGCTGCAGGTGATGGTTATGCCCGCTCGAAATTCATCCCTATTCGAGGAGCGAGTTTAGATAAGGTAGTGGCCGTCAACCAGCTTTCGCGCGAGGTGGAGGCTGGACAATGCACCTTGGGGCAAATCGAGGAACGGCTGCAGCAAATCCGCGCCATGAAACCTAAGCGCGCCTGGGAGCAGGTTTTAGCCTCGGGCGTGGGCAGTGCCGCTTTCTGCATCCTCTTTGGCGGAGGCTTCGCCGATTGTCTTGCCTCTTTTATCGCCGGCTTCTTGCTATGGGTCTTTGTGCTTTTCATCGGTTCCAAACACCTTTCAAGGATTGTGAGCACCGTCACCGGTGGTTTGTTGTCGTCAATGATTTGCTTTGGTTTGTATCATATTGGGGTGGGCTCACACTTGAGCAACATGATCATCGGTGCCATCATACCGCTGATTCCTGGTGTCGCCTTCACCAATGGCATCCGTGATATGGCTAACGAGGACTACCTTGCTGGTACCACACGACTCTTGGATGCCATGCTGTCATTCTTCTGTATCTCGTTGGGCGTGGCTTTGGCTTTTATGCTCGACGAAAACCTCTTCGGCTCATTTTTGAAACTCGATCCGCTCATCGCCGACCCGCAGACATCCAGTTTCCTAGTTCAACTCATTGCAGCTTTTTTGGGCACAATGTCATTTGCCGTGTTGTTTGGCGTGCCTCGTAATTTCTATTTCGATGCGGGTCTTTGTGGCATGATGGGCTGGCTGCTCTATCTCATCCTGACGCGTTATAGCGCTTTTTCCGCTGTCGAGGTGATGTTTTGTGCCACAGCCTTGGTAACCTTGATAGCCCTGCTACAATCGATAGGGAGGAAGTGTCCCATTACGGTGTTCCTGATCAGTGGCATCTTCCCCTTGGTGCCTGGCGCAGGCATCTTCTGGACAAGCTACAACATCGTCTCCAACCAACTTCCTGAAGCACTCAACGCGGGTTTTGCTGCACTCAAGGCCACCGTTGCCATTGCCTTCGGTATCCTCGTTGTTATGGAACTCAACGGAAAGGGTAGGATAGGAAAGTGGATCAGGAAAAGAAAATGATGCAGATTGGGAAAAAGGCATTATTTTTGCGACCTAAATCGTATGGTAAATCAATCTTAAACAACATCTACAATGAAAAAAATAATTGCAATCATTAGCTTTATCGCCTTGGCCACTTCTGCCATGGCACAAACCGCAGAAGAGATCATCACACGCATGGATGCCGAAATGAGCAAACACAACGAAAGCGAAGGCTTCGCCATGACGATGGACATGAAGATAATCTTCATTGGCACGATAAGTTCCAGAAGCTATATCTTGGGTGATAAGATGCGTATCGAGGCAAATAAGGATGGCAAGGATTTTGTCACTTGGAGCGACGGAAAAACGGAATGGAGCTACGATTCCGAAAAGAATGAAATCGAAATCACGAATGCTAAACCCAAGGAAAAATCCGAAGCTGAAAGCGACACGAAGATGTTCACTGGCATCACTGATGGTTATGATGTTAAAATAGATAAGGAGACTCCCACCGAGTGGCACATCCGCTGTAAGAGATCGAAGTCAAATCCCGACAAGGATGCTCCAAAAAAAATGGACTTGGTTGTGGCAAAGGGAACCTATTGGCCTGTCAGCTTGTCCACTAGCGTTACGGCTGCGACAGTGACCATGCGAGACCTTTCTTTTGGTGTAACCGAGAAACAAGTCACTTTCAATGAAAAGGATTATCCTGGTGCGAAGATTGTTGATAAGCGATAAATATCACAAGCATGGCAACTGTCAATATATACGAGCGGTATTATGCTGCCGAAGCTGAGTTCAATGGCGTGCGGCGCCATGCTGCTTTGGTGATGCTTATTGCTGACTCCGATGCAGGTAACATCCGTTATGAAGCTGCTGTGACTTTCTTTCCGCATAACGATGACGAAGATTATGCTGTGTCATATGATGCTTATTTCAGCAAGGTGCTTTACGAGGCAAAAGGCCGCTGCTCGAAGAAAAGGGAAGAGGCATTGTTGCAAGAGTTCCAACAGCATATTGATGAACTTGCGCAAGGAATACAAGGGACCGTTCATTGGGAGCAGCCTCTGAAAGAGGAAAGAAGAGGATAAAAGCTCTTGTTAGTTCTTATCCTGCCAAGTGGAAGTGAATAGTTTGGGCGTGATGGTCATCATGAGCCAAGCCCAATGCAGTTGCCGTTTTTCTGATACTTTATTGAGTAGTTCCATCGTTTCGCTGCCTTTCATAAAGGTGTAGCCTGCCGAAACAGATACGGCCTTGTTGAAAGCATACGAGCTGGCCAATTCAACTGAGTGACCTAAGGTTTTTGTGTTCACATAATCAAGATCGGTTGCAATAGCATAATAATGGTATGCCGCATTGATGCTTAGGCCACTAACAGGTTTAATGTTACCTCCGAAATAAAGATTCTGAAGTCCGGGGGTGAACCCACCAACGTAATTGCTCAGATAAAAGAAATCCATTGCTCCGTAAAACTCGTGGTGTGAGCCAAAAATGGCGTTGAAGCCTCTTGCTTTATCGTGAAACACAAGGCCAATGCCACCATCAGGCGGAACATTGAAGTACTTATCACCGCTCAAATAGTCGTAGCCGGTAAAAAGATTGTAGTTCTCACTAGGCTTCACATTGAGTTTAGCACTGGCCATAAAGGCATTAATAGCCATTCCGTGTTCTTCCTTGCCCATTTGATAGTAGAAAGCCCCTTCAAGTGACCAGTATTTAGGACGGAAAGACATATAGGTGCCCACCAACTGCTGGTAATAGGTGATGGGGTGCTCTTGATCGGTATTTTGCATCCCAATGTTCATGCCTAATAACGAAATGCCAAACGATTTCTTGGGCGTATCATAGTGATACCAAAGCGTTTGCATGGTTTTGTAGGGCTGTAGTCCACCTGAATAGTAGATAATACCATTCTCAATGTTTTCCGCGTTTTGGTTGTAGGCTGCAAGCAGGTGTACTTTATGGCTTTCACCATCATAGCCCAGCTTTAACACATCGTGGGTGGGGGCAGTCATGGTCCAATCGTCGTTGCCGATAATACGTCCGTCATCGTAAGTGAGTTCCTGGCGACCAATTTTCACGAATAGGCCTTTCTTTGACTGCATTTTCGCCCATCCTTCATACAAAACAACTCCAGCACTGCCTTGGCCCCAAACGCCTGTATATTGAGGAGTCAGCCTCACATTGAGCCATGAACGCTGATAGTCTGCTATGATGCGATATCTACCCAAGGCAAAATGTGAGACGCGTTCACTGTCAAGACTGTCGGCTTTGAAGCCACCTGCACGCAACTCACCACGTGTCATCAATTGGGCATCCAGATTGAAAACGTTGTCGGCTTCCTGTGCTTTCAATCCAAATGAACACAGCAAGGCTAAAACCAAGAAACACAACTTTGTAAATTGGTTGAAATAGCGTTTCATAAGTTATTAGTTTTAAATATTTTGCGTGCAATAATAATCCATCATTTACCGATGCAAAAACGTGAGAAGATAGAACCTAAGACCTCGTCTGTGGTGATCTCGCCAGTGATGCTTCCAAGGTAATGCAATGCTTGACGCAAGTCTTGTGATATCAAGTCGGTATGGATGTTCATTTCAAGTCCTTGTTGAACTTGTTTCAAGCTCTCTGAAGCATGCAATAAAGCCTCATAATGCCGCACATTCGTCACCAAAGTGGCGTCAGGATAGGAGAGAGGTTGGTAGTGTTTCAAGGTATTATAGAGATCGCTCAATCCAAAACGACTTTTGGCAGAGAGACAGATGACAAGGATGTCATCGTCGTCTAAATCTTGACGAAGTAAACCCAAAAGCGCTTCGCCTTGATCATTCAATGTGTCCACCTTATTGATACAAAGGATGAGTTGTTGGTGCTCGAGATCAACCTTGGAAAGAACCTCTTTTGCAGCTGAAAGCGTTGATTCATAGTCTTTTGTTGCATCCAACATGCCTATAACAATCGTGGCTTCCTGGATTTTCCTATAAGAGCGCTCAATGCCGATCTTCTCAATGGCTTCATCGGTGTTGCGCAGTCCTGCCGTATCGATGAAGCGATAGAGTATCCCATTGATATTCAAGGTTTCCTCGATAGTGTCGCGTGTCGTACCGGCAATGTCGCTCACAATGGCCCGGTCTTCGCCCAAAAGGGCGTTAAGCAACGTGCTTTTTCCTGTGTTGGTTTGGCCAACAATGGCCACTGGGATACCGTTTTTTATGGCATTGCCGAGACGGAAAGAGTCTTTCAATTTGTCAACATGCGCTAAGGTTTCATGCAGCAAGGCCTTCAGTTGGCTGCGGTCAGCAAACTCAACATCTTCTTCGGAGAAGTCTAATTCAAGTTCTATTAATGAAGTCATTTCCAATAATTTGGAACGCATCATTTGAAGTTCTTTAGAAAATCCACCTTTGAGTTGGTTGACGGCCACACGGTGGGCGGCTTCGCTCTCCGATTCGATGAGGTCGGCGATGGCTTCGGCTTGGGCAAGGTCGAACTTGCGGTTGACAAATGCACGGCGGGTAAACTCACCGGCTTCAGCCATACGACAGCCTTGGGCGATCAGTACCTGAAGGAGGCGTTGCTGCACATACACTGAGCCATGAACACTGATTTCGGCCGAGTCTTCACCTGTGAAAGAGTGGGGGCTTTTGAAAAACGTCACCAACACCTCATCGAGCATCTCACCATTATATATAATATGCCCGTAAAAAGCCTTGTGCGATACGATGTCCTCAATAGGCATTGTCTTGCCATTGCGCTGAAACACAGAGGTTACTGCAGCAAAAGCATGGCTACCTGAGACACGAATCACGGCTATGGCGCCCATGCCATGGGGCGTGGAAATGGCGCAAATAGTGTCGTTATCAAAAGCCCGATTTAACATAATATCAGAAGGGGAGATCGTCTACACTGTCTTCACTAGGGGCATAGAACTCCTGTGTGGGAGCGGCAGCAGGCGGAGTTTGATGCATTGCAGGCTGCTGGGCAGGTTGTGCAGGTGCTGCAGCGGGGGTAGCAGCGACGCCAACAGGATCAAAACGCCATACACGCACATCCGTGTACCATTTGCCGTTGAATTCACGCGACGACAAATCGATCTGTGCCTTAATGGCTTGTCCAGGTGCAAATTTCTGGATCTCGTCAATCTGGTTCGACCAGCAGGTTAGGCAGACAGTCTTGGGAAACTGTTCTTCAGTTTCGATAATAAGGTCTTGTTTACGCCAAGGTCCGCGGGCGCTGGTTCCTTCGGTCAGAGCACCGAGTCTGACCACTTTTCCGGTAATTTCCATATTAGGTGGGGGTTTTAATTAGTTATTATTAAATGATTTAATTGATGTCTTTCTTTATAATTCCAAAAATGCAAATATAGTCATCATTTTGGTTTTGACAAGTGGAAAATTGCTCAAAATAGCTATTTTCTCGTTTCTTTTTAATTTTGCACTTTCGGAAAATAATACATATTATGTTAAATAGTATATTTGAAACTATCCCCCAATCACACAAAAAGCCACAAGTAAATTAGAAAATGTTCATGGCAATAACCGCACACGCCTCTGCATCGGCAACGGCATTGTGATGGTTGCTGGCTAAATCAAAACCAAAATACTTGGCAACAGTTTGAAGTTTGTGGTTCTCCAAATCAGGAACGAGCTTCTCCGACCCTAGATGCGTGCAGTAGAATTTGAAATTCGGATACGGAATACGATACAACTCATGCAAAGCCTTCAACACGCGTTCGTCAAAAGAAATGCCGTGGGCCACCATCGGCAGACCTCTTACCTTGTCTTTTACATTGTCCCAAACCTCTGGAAACAGCGGCGCATGATTTGTGTCCTTATATGTGATACCATGTACTTTTGTCGTCCAAAAATCGTATCGGTTCGGCACGGGCTTTATTAAACTATAAAACCGCTCGACAATCTCATCATTCCGCACAATGACAACTCCCATACTACAGGCACTGGTTACTTCGCCATTCGCCCCCTCAAAATCTATGGCAGCGAAATCATGCAAGTGGTACTTGGGAATGTATGCTGGCCATTCCGCATCAGGCCAATCGGCCCCATTTATCTTTTCTTTGTTTTGTTCAGAAAACATAACGGATGCAAAATTACGGAATTTGTGATGCAATTCGGAAAAATAATACTAACTTTGCCTCGAAAAGTAGGTGAATCCCCTACCCTTTTATTATATAAGTGTCCTGTAACTAACTAATAATCAATATTTAAACAACAAAAACATGGAATTAAAAGGCTCAAAGACAGAAGCCAACCTGATGGCTGCTTTTGCTGGCGAATCACAGGCCCGCAACAAGTACACTTATTATGCTTCAAAAGCCCGTAAAGAAGGCTACAACCAAATTGCCGACCTCTTTGAGGAGACGGCTCGTAACGAACAGGAACATGCCAAGATTTGGTTCAAGCTCCTCCATGATGGTGAGGTGCCCGACACCAAGACCAATCTGAAGGATGCCGCCGACGGCGAGAACTACGAATGGACCGACATGTACGCCGGTATGGCCAAGACCGCCCGCGAGGAAGGCTTCACCAAAATCGCCGTGCTCTTCGAATTGGTGGCCAAAATCGAGAAGGAACATGAGGAACGCTACCGTAAGCTTCTGAAAAACATCGAGGAAGGCCTGGTTTTCTCTCGCGAAGGCGACATGGTGTGGCAGTGCTCGAACTGTGGACATATTGTCATCGGCAAGAAGGCCCCGCAAATCTGCCCTGTCTGCAATCATCCGCAGTCCTACTTCCAGATCAAAGCAGAAAATTATTAACTTTTAACTATTAACTAATAACTTTCAACTATGAAAAAGTACGTTTGCGACGTCTGTGGTTATATCTATGACCCGGAAAAAGGCGATCCCGATAGCGGCATTGCCCCTGGCACTCCTTTTGAAATGATTCCCGACAGCTGGTCCTGCCCGCTTTGCGGCATTGGCAAGGACAGCTTCTCTGTCATGGAATAATTAACGATTTGTAGAGACGTGCCATGGCGCGTCTCTACATGTTTTATCGAAACAAAATGGATACAAAGGCATTATTCAACATTGGTTATGGCCTATACGTGCTGACCACCAATTACGACAACATCGACAATGGCTGCATCGTGAACACAGTGATTCAAGTCACGAGCAACCCGTTGCAGGTCGCCGTGACGGTCAACAAGGGCAACTACACCCACGACCTTATCAAGGATTCATGCGTGTTCAACATCTCGATGCTGACCACGGAGACCCCGATGAAGGTCTTCGAACACTTCGGTTTCCAGTCGGGACGCAAGGTGAACAAATTCGCCAACTGCGATGCTGAGCATCGTGCCGTCAACCATGTGCTCTATATCCCGAAATACACCAACGCCTACCTGGCCTGTCGTGTCACCAAGAGCATCGACTTCGGCACGCACACGATGTTCATCGCCGATGTGCTGGATGCCCAAGTCCTTTCCGACAAACCCTCAGTGACATACGACTACTACCAGAAAAACATAAAACCCAAACCGCAACCAGCCGAGAAACCCAAGGACGGCAAACGCCGTTGGGTGTGCAAGGTGTGCGGCTACGTCTACGAAGGTGACTCCCTTCCACCCGATTTCGAATGCCCGTTGTGCAAACACGGCGTGGAGGATTTCGAGGAGGTTTTTTAGCTGTAGAGACGGTGTGCACACCGTCTCTACAAAACGAAATAACATCATCATCTATGCAACAAATACAATTAACCGAAAATATTTATTATGTCGGCGTCAACGACCGCCGCACCGACATGTTTGAGAACCACATGGAACTGCCTAACGGCGTCTCCTATAACTCTTATCTCATTGTGGACGACAAGGTGGCCCTCATCGATCCCGTGGAGGCTGGTTTCATAGAGGAATACCTCTTTAAAGTCAAGTCAGCGCTGCAAGGCCGTAAGGTCGACTACCTTATCGTCAACCACGACGAGCCCGACCATAGCAGCAGCCTCGCTGCCGTGCTGAGAGAATGGCCTGAAGTTCAGGTGGTGGGCAACGCCAAGACCTTTGCCCCCTTGGAGGCATTCTATGGCCCTATTGGAAACAAGAAGGTCGTGGCTGAAGGCGAGACCTTAAGCCTTGGCAATCATACCTTGCAGTTTTTCATGCTTCCTATGGTGCATTGGCCCGAGTCGATGGTGACCTATGAGCAAACAAGCGGCATCGTCTTCAGCAACGACGCCTTTGGCGGCTTCGGTGCCCTCAATGGTGGTGTCTTCGACGACCAGGTCAATCTTGCCTTCTATGAGGATGAGATGCGCCGCTATTATGCCAACATTATTGGCAAGGTGGCCATGCAAGTCGTGAAAGCCATCGAAAAACTCAGCGCATTGGAAATCAATATGATTGCTCCTTCGCATGGTTTGATTTGGCGCAGCAACCTGCCTTGGGTCTTGGGCAAATACACCCAGTGGAGCAAGCAGGAACCCGAAGAAGGCGTTGTCATTGTTTACGGCTCAATGCATGGCAACACTGGAGTGATGGCCGACATCATAGCTCGTGGCGCCGCCGAAGCCGGCATCAAGGAGGTGAAGGTTTACGACATCGCCAAGACCGAGGTCAGTTTCATCATGAGCGACATCTGGAAATACAAGGGCGTCATTATCGGCGCCTGCGCCCACTACGGCAACATGTTCCCCAACATGACCCTTCTCGTTCACGAAATCAACGAGTTCAAGCCGAAGAACAAATGCTATGCTCTCTTTGGCGGCATGAGCTGGAGCGGAGGTGGCGTGAAGACCCTCACCAAATACGCTGAGGAAGGCCAATGGAACCTCGTAGCTGATAACGTCGAGGTGAAAGGTGCACCCATTCGCGAAGAGGATTGGGACAAACTCTACAACCTTGGAAAGGCTGTGGCCGAGGCGGTGAAAGGCTAAGCCCCTACCCTTTTATTAGATTAAAAAAAATCCCCACCTTTTCAGGCGGGGATTTTTTCTTGAACCTATTAATAAATAGGTGTGAAGATTATTTGTACTCAGCGAGCACGTCCTTCACGCGGTCAGGCGTCATACGGCCGTAGACCTTGTCACCGACTTCGATGACGGGGGCCAGACCGCAAGCACCGACGCAGCGGAGGCAGGTCAGAGAGAACTTGCCGTCGGGAGTGACCTCACCGACGTTGATGCCCAGCTGACGCTTCAGCTCGTCCAGCACCTTCTCGGCACCACGCACGTAGCAAGCGGTACCCAAGCAAACGCTGATCGGGTGCTCGCCTTTAGGCGTCATGGTGAAGAAGGAATAGAACGAAACGATGCCGTAGACTCTCGAAACCGGGATACCCAGTTCCTTAGCCACCAGCTCCTGGACCTCAGCAGGCAGATAGCCATACTCGCCCTGAACCTTGTGCAGCACATTGATGACCTCACCCGGCTTGTTGCCATACGACTTGCAAACCTCTTTGATGAAGTTAACCTTAGCTTCTGATAATTTAATAACTGCCATATTTATTTCCTTTCTATTATTTACTGGTTATTGAATTACTCGCTGATCTCGACGTGTTCTGACTTGTCGAAATAGTGGGTGTGCAGCAGTTCGTGTGACTTGTGGCCACAAGGCTCACCAAAGTACTCTTCGTAGATCTTCTTGATCGACGGATTCTCGTGTGACTTACGAATCGGTTTGCCGAGGTCTTCACGATAGATAGCCTCCGTACGTTTCTTGATGATCTCGCTGTTGCCATGGTGGTAGGGCTGACCAGCGCCGCCGACGCAACCGCCGGGGCAGGCCATGACCTCGATGGCGTGGAACTGTTCCTTGCCTTCACGCACTCTCTCGAGGAGCTTGCGGGCGTTGGACAGACCGTGGGCGATACCGATGTGAATGGGCGTACCATCAAAGTCAACCCAAGCGTCACGGATGCCTTCCATACCACGGAGTTCGGTGAAGTCAATCTTAGGCAGCGGTTTGCCAGTGAACACTTCGTAAGCGGTACGGGTGGCAGCTTCGATTACACCACCAGTGGCGCCGAAGATAACGGCGGCACCCGTGGATTCGCCCAGCGGGTCGTCGTAGTCTTCGCTCGGCATGTCCTTCAGGTCGAGGTTGAACTGCTTGATCAAGCGAGCCAACTCACGGGTCGTCAGAACGTAGTCGATATCCGGGTTACCGTCCTTGTAGAATTCCTTACGCTTGCTTTCGTACTTCTTGGCCAAGCAAGGCATGATGGAGACGACGACGAGGTCTTCTCTCTTGATGCCCATCTTGTCGGCCCAGTAGTTCTTGGCGACAGCGCCGAACATCTGCATAGGCGACTTGGCGGTTGAAGGCACATCCAGCATATCGGGGAAGTTGTGCTCGAAGAAGTTGACCCAACCCGGGCAGCAGGAAGTCAGGATAGGCAGACGGACACTCTTGTCGCCAGCCATGAACTTCTTGATACGGCCGAGGAGCTCAGTGCCTTCCTCCATGATGGTAAGGTCGGCAGTGAAGTCGGTGTCGAACACATAGTCGAAGCCGAGGCGACGCAGGGCAGCGGCCATCTGACCGGTGACGATGGTGCCGGCGGGCATGCCGAACTCTTCACCGAGGGCCACACGCGTGGCAGGAGCCGTGTTGACGATGACGGTCTTCTTAGGATTGTTGATGGCAGCCATGACGTTGCGGGTGTCGTCCACCTCGGTCAAAGCACCAACGGGGCAAACCTGGACGCACTGACCGCACATGACGCAAGGCGAGTCGACGAGATCTTGCTCGAAGGCAGGAGCCACGACGGCGCTGAAGCCACGGTTGATGGCGCTCAAGGCACCAACGGTTTGGACGTTGTTACACATGTTCTCGCAACGGCGGCACATGATGCACTTGTCCATGTCGCGCACGATGCTGGGCGACATGTCTTGGCGATAGTGGCTCTGTTCACCCTTGAACGGGATATCGCGGATGCCGAGGTACTGGGCCAGGCTCTGGAGCTCGCAGTTGCCGCTCTTGGCGCAAGTCAAGCAGTCGGTCGGGTGGTCGGAAAGGATCAGTTCGACCACGGTACGACGGGCGTTGATGACGCGGGCGCTGTGGGTCAGCACTTCCATGCCTTCCACGCAGTCGGTGGCGCAAGCCGGGGCCAGGTTACGACGCGGACGGCCGTTGAAGTCTTTCACCACTTCGACGACGCAAACGCGGCAGCCACCGGGTTTGTTTTCAAATTTCATTCCTGCCAGTTCAAAATAGCAAAGGGTAGGAATATGGATACCAGCCATGCGGGCGGCTTTCAGGATAGTAGTGCCTTCCGGGACCTGGATCTGTTTGTTATCAATTGTTACGTTAATCATATTAGTTTCCTCCTCTTTTATTATTTGACAGAAATGGCACTGAACTTACAGGTTGAGATACAGGCACCGCACTTGATACACTTGGAAGGATCGATCGTCATCGAAGGCAGCTTGTGGCCGGGAGCGATGTAGTCGGTCTTCGAGATAGCCTCGGCGGGGCAGTTCTTCTTACAAGCGCCACAGCCAATGCACTTCTCCTTGTCGATTTCATAACGCATGAGCTTCTTGCAGACGCCAGCGCGGCATTTCTTGTCAACAACGTGCTCAACATACTCGTCCCAGAAGTTGTCGAGGGTCGAAAGCACCGGGTTCGGTGAGGTCTGACCCAGACCGCAGAGGGCGGTATCCTTAATCACAGCGGCGAGGTTGCGGAGTTCCTGGAGATCGTCCATGGTGCCTCTGCCTTCCGTGATCTTGGTGAGGATTTCGAGCATACGCTTGTTACCGATACGGCAGGGCGAGCACTTACCGCAGCTCTCTTCGCAAGTGAACTCCAAGTAGAACTTGGCGATGGCCACCATGCAGGAGGTGTCGTCCATGACCACCATACCGCCAGAGCCCATCATGGAGCCGGCAGCGGCAAGGCTTTCATAGTCGATAGGAGTATCGAGGTGCTTCTCCGTCAAGCAGCCGCCTGAAGGACCACCAGTCTGGACGGCCTTGAACTTACTGCCACCCTTGATGCCACCACCGATTTCGTAGATGATGTCGCGCAGGGTCGTGCCCATCGGGACCTCGATCAGACCGACGTTGTTGATCTGACCGGCCAGAGCGAACACCTTCGTGCCCTTCGACTTCTCGGAGCCGATGCTGGCAAACCAGTCGGCACCCTTGGTAATGATGATCGGCACATTGGCGAAGGTCTCCACGTTGTTCACGTTGGAGGGCTTGGCCATATAACCGCTGACAGCCGGGAACGGAGGCTTCAGGGTAGGTTCACCGCGCTTGCCTTCCATCGAGTGGATCAGAGCAGTCTCTTCACCGCAGACGAAAGCACCGGCACCGTAGCGGAGTTCGATATCGAAATCGAAGCCCGAACCGAGGATGTCTTTACCGAGCAGGCCATATTCGCGGGCCTGGGCGATGGCGACTTGCAGACGGTGGATAGCCAGCGGGTATTCAGCACGGATGTAAACCAAACCGTGGGTGGCACCGATGGCATAGCCGCAGATGGCCATAGCCTCGACGATGCTGTGCGGGTCACCTTCCATGATGGAACGGTCCATGAACGCACCCGGGTCACCTTCGTCGGCGTTGCAGATGACGTACATCTCATCGCACTTGTTCTTTGCGCAGAGACCCCATTTCACGCCAGTGGGGAAACCAGCACCGCCACGACCGCGGAGGCCTGACTTGGTGATTTCGTCGACCACCTGTTGGGGAGTCATCTCGGACAGCACCTTACCAAGAGCTTCATAACCACCACGCGAGATGCACTCGTCGATGTTTTCGGGGTTGATGAAACCGCAGTTACGCAGGGCGATACGGAGTTGCTTACGATAGAAGCCCATGTGCTTCGAGTCGGCAACGTGTTCCTTGTTCTCGGGATCCATGTAGAGCAGGTCAGTGACCTTACGGCCCTTGATGATGTGCTCGTTCACGATCTTCTCGACGTCTTCAGGCTTCACCTGAGTGTAGAAAGTGTTGTCAGGCATGATCTTGACGATGGGGCCCTTCTCGCAGAAGCCGAAGCAACCCGTTCTGACCACCTGAACTTCATCCTGCAAGCCCTTCGCGGCAAGGATGTCCTCGAAGTTCTTGATGATTTGAGCACTTGCCGAAGCCTGGCAGCCAGTACCGCCGCACACCAGCACGTGCATCTTGATTTTTGCCATATAAATTCCTCCGAATTAAATTATTAGATAGTTTCGTAATTCACGGGGATGACGCCTTCCACCATTTCGTTGTTCATCACATACTTGGTGAGGATTTCGTCAGCGCGGTTGTTGTCGACATGACCGAAGACGATCGGGTCTTTGCCAGGGCACTTCACCTCGATGGTCGGCTCGGCGTGGCAGTAGCCCATGCAGCCGGTCTGGGTGAAGACGATGCCGAGCTTCAGCTCATCGGCCTTCTCCATCATGTGTTCCATTACTTGCTTTGCACCGGCGGCGATACCGCAGGTAGCCATTGCGACCTTAATTTGCACCAAAGAGTCGGGATCGTTGCTCTTCTCGCGAAGGTCAAGGGTGGACTGAAGCTTTTCTCTCATAGCTTTCAGTTCTGCTAAAGACTTAACTTTTGCCATAGAATGATTATTTTTATGGTTATTTTATTGAGTTGATTTCTCTCGTTTGTCTTCCAAAAGGACACGCCTCCCGAAAAACGCTGCAAATTTAGGGAAAATAAGTGCTCATTCCAAATAATAAGGAAAGATTTTTTCGGGTTTTTCTTTTTTCTACCACTTTGTTTTATAGTCCTTTACAAAACAAAAAAACACCCTTATCGTAAATTAGAATCGTTCTAATTTAGAAAAGGGCGTTTTAAGGCTGAGAATGGGCTTAAAGCTCGTCGTTGATGAGCATCTCAAGCACTTTCATGAAGTTCTTCTCCTTGAGGTTGGTCTCGCCGTCATCAGCGGAAACAATGTCGTTGAGGTCGGCCAAAAATGCGGCTTTATCTTCTTCCGTCTTCAGGAACTTGTCCTTGTGCTCCTTGAAGAAGCTGAGCCATGCCGGACTCGTCATCGACTTCCAAGCCTCGAAGACCTCATTGTAACTCTTTTCGTCGAACTGCAAACAGATGCGTTCCAACTCGTTCATGGAAATGTTGCCGTCAATTCCAGATGCACAGAGCATCATGAAAATTTCGAATTTTTCTTTGGTCAAGTTTTCCATAGTCGTATTAGTTTAAGCGTTATTTGCCACAAAAATAGAAAATAAAACCATATCTTTGCAGCAAATTTGATTTTTTTATGAGAAAAAATTTATTCATCGCCTTTTTTGCCCTGATTTCCAGCGTGGCTATGGCACAAGACAAGTGTTTCTGGGTGTTCTTCACCGACAAAAACGACACCCAATTCGACCCCTATTCCTACTTCGATACCAAGGCCATCGAACGCTATCAGAAATGCGGCGCCGACCTTTACGACATCAGCAACTACCCGCTGAACGACAGCTATGTCGGCACAGTAGGCTCCTACTCCACTGAGGTCTTCGGTGAGTCGCGCTGGCTCAATGCTATCGGCATCGAAGCTACCGACGACAATGCCGCCTTGATCGCCCAACTGCCTTTCGTGGCTCGTGTTCAGGAAATCGTTTCCAACGGAACGGTTGCCAACGTTAAGACCGAGTTCAAGGAGATTGAGGAAGACAATAAGGATATCCTTGCCGACCAAGTGAAGCGTTTCGGCGGACAGCATTTCATCGACAAAGGCATCGATGGCAAGGGCTTGCGTATCTGCGTCATGGACGGCGGTTTCCCGAAGGTGAACACCCACCCCGCTTTCCAACATCTACGCGATAACCATCAGATTATCAAGACCTACAACTTCCCCAACAAAAAGGAGGACGTATACGGCTGGAACACGCATGGCACTATGGTGTTGAGCTGCATCGCAGGCATCAATGAGGATGGTCAGAAGCTCGGTCTGGCCACTGGCGCCGAGTTCCTGCTGGCCCGCACCGAAATCGAACCAGAGCCCTTTAAGGAAGAGGTGTGGTGGGCACAAGGCGCCGAATGGGCCGACAAAAATGGTGCCGACATCATCAATAGCTCGCTGGGCTATGGCAAGGACCGCCACTGGACCAAAGACATGGACGGCACTTCTTACGTGGCTAAAGCCGCCAACAAAGCTGTTGAGAAAGGCATCCTGATCTGCAACTCCGCCGGCAACGAAGGCGACGACAGCCGTTGGATGACCATCATCACCCCTGCCGATGCCGAAAACGTGATTTGCGTGGGTGGCATTGATGCCAACCTAAAAGAATATCGCCATATATCTTTCAGTTCCTATGGTCCAACAGCCGACAAACGTCGCAAACCTGATGTGGTGGCTTTCGGCGAAGCCCAAGTGGCCAAACCCAGTGGTGGTTTTACCTCTGCTTTTGGCACTTCGTTTGCCAGCCCTCTGACGGCTGGTTTCTGCGCCTGCGCATGGCAAACCAAACGCGACTTGACCGCCTTGCAGATGAAGGCTGAAATCCAAAAATCGTGCGATCTCTATCCTTATTATGATTATGCCTTTGGCTACGGCGTTCCTCAAGCTGCCTATTTCACGGGTGACCTGAAACCCGCCGAGCGTTCCTTCAACCTCGTGCAGGAGAAGGACGGCGTAAAGATTGTCGTCCCGAAGGTAATCGAAAACCAGGATGTTTTCATCAACGTGGAAGGTGCCGATGGCGTGCTGCTCGGTTATTATAAGGTGCATCCCGACTCAACAGGCATCAAACTGAACAACAAGGACTTTGGTCAAGGTAAGAAACTTAACGTCAGCTATAATGGTTTCTACGATGCCTGTCCCATCTCGGGCAACGGTGGCGACGTCAACCTGCTGACCCAATACAGAAACAGCCAGAACGGCACATTTAAAAAGGTGGATGCTGAAGGCTGGCAAAAGACAACCTATTTCCAATATGACTACAACTTGCCCAATTCTATTTGGAACGGCTTTAACCGTCATTTCGCCTATGGCCAACGCTGGATGTACGGCAAAACATATAAAATAGGTTTGGGCCTCGGTTTGGATTGGAACCGTTTTGTGGCCAAAGGACAGATCCCGGATGCCATAGAAGTCGCAGATCGCGAAACCATCATGCGTCAGATGCAACTGCGCGGCGAATTGCTGCAACGCATCGTCATCCGTCTTTGGGGAATCAACTGGGACTTGGGTGCTTATGGCGGCATCAATGCTTTGCGCCGCGTCAAGGTTGTGGACCATATGAAATGGCAAGATGCTGAAGGCAAACCGACTCAACCCTATAACAGCAAAGTCACCAGTTATTACAATCACTGCAGGGCTATGAACCTCTTCGAATATGGTGCCACAACTCGCGTTAGCTACAACATTGCCAACTTGATCAACATCGGCGTATATGGTAGCTATCGCTTGTCGCCCGTTATCACCAAGGATGACTTCTTGATTGGCAGTCCCAACATCCAGCCTTCACCTTGGAGTGTCGGCATCGAGTTTGAGCTGGTACCTTGATTATATATCAAGCTGAAACACACCAATATATAAAATAATTCAAAAATAGTGCATTTTTTTGATACTACGTATTTGGAAATGCACTATTTTTGCGCCATCAAATAAATAGATAAAATTTTATCGTAATGGCGATGCAACACAACACCTCCCTAGTGGTACCGAAATCGACTCTAAGCCGATTGCCGCTCTACTACAGCCATATCAACAAGCTGCAGCAGATTGGCGAGAAATATGTTTCTGCCGCAGCCATTGCACAAAGCCTCAACCTCAACCCTGTCTTGGTTCGCAAAGACTTGTCGGGTGTGAGTAGCGTGGAAGGAAAGCCTCGCGCAGGTTTTGAAATTGATACCTTATTAAAGGATTTAAGTGAGTTTTTGGGGTATAATAAAGTTGACGAAGCCATATTGGTGGGTGTGGGTAGCCTCGGTCGTCTCATCCTGACCAACAAGGAGTTTTCGAGCATGGGTTTGGACATCACTGTTGGATTCGACAAAGACCCCAACCTAGTTGGTCTCCAGATTGGGAGTAAATATATCCTTCCCATGGAAAAGATGGAGAGCTACATCAAACGCACTGGTGTCAAAATCGGCATCATCACCGTGCCCGCCGACCAAGCCCAAAGCGTGTGCGACCAAATGGTGGAATGCGGCATTCTTGCCATCTGGAACTTTGCCTTCACCCTACTCAACGTGCCAAAAGGCATCCTCGTGAAAAACGAGAACCTCCCCTCCTCTTTGGCGGTACTATCACAGCAGCTTGCAAACAAATTGAACAACAACAAGTAAACAACATGTTTTTCTTTCAACGAGCAATAATACGTAAATGCTAAAGTAGATTTTTTTAAATAGATAAACAATTATCGGATAGATTCAGAAAAACAAACAATCAAACACAAACCGACAAAACAGATATAAATTTATTAACCAAATTAAAACCCATAAAAATGAATAGATTCACATTACCGAGAGACCTTTATCATGGTGAGAACGCATTAGAAGCTTTGAAGACCTTCACTGGCAAACGCGCTGTTATTTGCGTCGGCGGCGGAAGTATGAAACGCTTTGGATTTTTGGACAAGGCCATCGCCTACCTGCAAGAAGCCGGCATGGAAGTGAAAGTGATCGACGGCATCGAGCCCGACCCGTCGGTGGAGACCGTGATGAACGGTGCCGCCGTGATGCGCGAGTTCCAACCTGACTGGATTGTGGCCATCGGCGGTGGTTCACCCATCGACGCTGCCAAAGCCATGTGGATTAAATATGAATACCCTGAGACCACTTTTGAAGACATGTGCAAGGTGTTCGGTCTGCCCAAACTGAGAACCAAAGCCCACTTCTGCGCCGTTTCGTCCACCTCGGGCACGGCTACCGAAGTGACCGCTTTCTCCATCATCACCGACTATGCCAAGGGCATCAAATACCCCATCGCCGACTTTGAGATCACGCCCGATGTGGCCATTGTTGACCCGGCCTTGGCTCAAACCATGCCCAAGAAACTGGTTGCCCACACGGGTATGGACGCCATGACGCACGCCATCGAAGCCTACGTCTCGACCGCCCACTGCGACTACACTGATCCGCTGGCCATGCATGCCATCAAGATGATCCAAAGAGACCTGGTGAACTCGTACAACGGCGATGTGACCGCCCGCAACGAGATGCACAATGCCCAATGCCTTGCTGGCATGGCCTTCTCCAACGCCCTGTTAGGCATCGTCCACTCCATGGCTCACAAGACAGGTGCCGCGTTTGCCGACTTTGGTGCACACATCATCCACGGTGCCGCCAACGCCATGTATCTGCCCAAGGTGATTGCCTTCAACGCCAAGAATCCCGAGGCCAAGCAACGCTACGGTGTCATCGCCGACAATATGAACCTTGGTGGAAGCAACGACGACGAGAAGGTGGCCCTGCTCATCGCTGCACTGCGCAAGATGAACGACGACCTCAATATCCCGCACTGCATCAAGAACTACGGTGCCGACTCCTACCCTTGCGAACAAGGCTTTGTGCCTGAGAACGTGTTCCTTGAAAGGCTGCCCGAAATCGCCAAGAACGCCATCGGCGACGCCTGTACAGGCTCCAACCCGCGTATCCCGACGCAAACCGAAATGGAAGAGCTGCTGAAATGCTGCTACTACGATACTGAAGTTAATTTTTGAGTTGATATAACATTAAAACTTACGGGTGACCACAAAAAAAGTGGCCACCCGTACTAAAATTATTAAACGGCACTACAACAAAAGCAAGAAATAATCGTTCAAAAACAAAACAACCCTTTAAAACTAACCCAAAATGAATATTAAAGTATGCGTTGGCAGTTCATGCCACCTGAAAGGTTCCTATGATGTCATCCTAGCTATGAAAGACATTCTTAAGAAGTATGACGTTGAAGACCTGGTCGAACTGCAAGCCAGTTTCTGCCTCGGCCATTGCGCCCAAGGCGTGAACATAAAGACCGACGACATCCCGGAAAATATGATGAAAAAAGCCAGCATCAGTACCGAAGACGGCTTCTTGCTTTTGCACAATGTCACCAAAGACAACGCAGAAGAGCTTTTTGTGAAGGAAATCTATCCGCTGATTGAAATCTAAAAAAGAACGATATGTCGAAATATTTAGAGTTTCGCAATGCGAGATGCAAGGATTGCTACAAATGCCTTCGCGAATGTCCGGTAAAAGCCATCGACTTCAAGGGCCATCAAGCCGAAATCATTGAAGACCGCTGCATCTTGTGCGGTCACTGCACGCTGGCTTGTCCCCAAAATGCGAAGATCGTTCACAGCGAACTGGAAGAAGTGAAACAAATGTTGGCCGGTACCGACAAGGTGATTGCCAGCGTTGCCCCATCGTTTATATCAAGCTTCGGCCTCACCGATTTTGGCGTAATGAAATTGGCTTTGGCCAAGTTAGGCTTTGCCGATGCGGAAGAAACCGCCGTTGGCGCACAAGCTGTCACCAAGGAATATGCACGTCTGCTCAAGACAGGCGAGTTCACCAACTTCATCACCTCGGCATGCCCTGCCGCTTGCCGCATGATTCAGGAATATTATCCGAAGGCACTCAAATACCTTGCCCCCGTTGACTCGCCAATGGTGGCCCATGCCAAAATCATCAAGAAGCAGCACCCCGATGCCCGAATCGTCTTCATCGGCCCCTGCATCGCCAAGAAGCGTGAAGCCGACGAATGTCATTTGATTGACCATGTGCTGACCTTTGAGGATGTGGTGAAATTTTTCGATGAGAAAAACATCAAACTCGACGAAATCTCCAACCTCAGCCTCAACAAGAAAAACGGCACTCCCAACCTCGCCAAGGAATACCCGATACCGCAAGGCATCATCAATTCCTTCCCCGTGCTGCCCGAGGGCTACGAATACATCGCTGTCGACGGACCGAAGAAGTGCGTCGAGGCTTTGGAGCACATTGAGCATCTCGACCATGTGGTGATGGAAATCAACCTGTGCGTGGACGCCTGCGTCAATGGTCCTTGCTCGTTGGTCAAGGAAGGTGGCTCCATCAAGGCCACTGCCGATGTGCGCAAGTATGTCAGCCGCGAGAAGCAAGCCCTAACCGGACCGCAAGACGACAGCCCGCTCGACTTCAGTCTGGCTGCCGCTCATCCGCGCCTCCGCAGCCACAGCATGGCTGCACCAGAGCGTGAGATTGAGGCCATCCTGCACCAGACCGGTAAGATGAAACCCGAAGACGAACTGAATTGCGGCTCCTGTGGCTATGCCACCTGCCGCGAGAAGGCTTGGGCCGTTTACAACGGCTATGCCGACATCGAGATCTGCCTGCCTTATATGCGTCAGCGTGCCGAGTCGCTCTCATTCGAGATCATCCAAAACAGTCCTGAAGGCATCATCGTCCTTGACTCCGAACTCAACATTCAGGAAATCAACAATAAAGGTAGGGAGCTCCTCGGCATCGATGACCCCAACGCCAAGGGAAGACCTGCTGCCGACTTCTTCAGCCCCATCGACTTCTACAACGCCTATACGCAAAAGAAGCACATCAGCTGTAAACAGACGCACATCCCCACCACTGGAAAATACGTTGACATATCCATCAATTACCTGGCTGGACAAAACGTTATCTTCGGCATCTTGAAAGACGTCACAGATTCAGTCGATTACGAAAACCGCATCATGAAGGTGAAGATGGAAACCTTGACCACCACAGATGAAGTCATCAAGAAGCAAATGCGTGTGGCTCAAGAGATTGCATCGCTATTGGGCGAAACCACAGCCGAAACCAAGGTGGCCTTGCTGAAGCTCAAGAAAACCCTAACCGAAGAAAACAAGAAGAACTGATGGAACTCTGCTTAGAAACGGGATGCACCTCGCTGAACCATGTCGGCGAGGAATTATGCGGCGACAATGTGGCCTGCACCGTTAAGGACGGCTTCACCACCCTTGTCTTGGCCGATGGTTTGGGTAGCGGCGTGAAGGCCAACATCCTTTCCACGCTCACCTCCAAGATCCTCTGCACGATGGCCGCCAACGACATCGACATCTACGAATGCGTGGAGACAATCATCCAAACCCTTCCGGTGTGCTCAGAGCGTGGCGTGGCCTACTCCACCTTCTCCATCATCCATGTGAACACCGAGGGCAAAGGCATTATGTTCGAGTTCGACAACCCCGAGGCCATCTACTACCATCGTGGCCAATGCCAGAACTTCGAGCGTATCGAACTGGATGTGTGCGGCAAGAAGGTATATCGCACCGAACTAAACCTTGAGGAAGACGACATCATCATCGTCATGTCCGACGGCACCATTCATGCGGGCATCGGACAAATCCTCAACTTCGGTTGGGAACGCGACCAAATCATGGAGCACCTCAATGCCAATATTACGCGCTCCATGTCTGCCCGTGCCGTGGCTTGCCTCTTGGCATCGGCCTGCAACGACCTCTACGCCGACAAGCCTGGCGATGATACCACTGTGGCCGCCGTCAAGATTCGCAAGCGTTTGGATGTTAATATCATGGTCGGTCCGCCCGTCGACAAGGAAAAGGACGACTTCTACATCGAGCAATTCTTGGCTGGTCCTTCGAAGAAAATCGTTTGCGGTGGCACCAGTTCCACCATCGTGGCGCGCCACCTGAAAACCGAGTTGAAGACCAGCTTCGATTTCCCCGACAAGGAAGTGCCTCCCATCGGCTACATCAAAGGCATCGACCTGACCACCGAGGGTGTGCTTACCTTGCGCCGACTGATGCAAATGTTGGAGAAATACATCTCCATCTCCGACCTCACCCCCAAGACCTTCACCAAGAAAGACGGGGCTTCGCTCCTTGCGGACTACCTCTTCGAACGGGCCACCCACATCACCTTCTTCGTCGGGCAAAGCGTCAATGTGGCCCACCAAGGGCTACCCATCGACACGACCATGAAGATGAAAATCGTGGAGAAAATTGCCAACGACCTACGCAAGATAGGCAAAATCGTCGAACTGAATTATTATTGATCATCCCACAATACCCCAAACAAGATGAACTCACAAAGGATTTTTGACACCGACGTACAACTCGTCAAATATAGAGTGCTGAAAGAAGTCATCCGACGCGCCTACGAAGGCGGATTGGAGGAAGCCTACATGGAAGTGCCCAAGCTGCTCAGCCCCGGTCCGAAAGCCGAAACGCGCTGCTGCATCTATAAGGAACGCGCCATCCTGCAAGACCGCATCCAGATGGCCATGGGTGGCGACAAGAGCAACCCCAACGTCATCGAGGTCATCGACAGCGCCTGCGACGAATGTCCTATTGACGGTATCTATGTCACGCCCGCTTGTCGTGGCTGCATGGTGCACAGTTGCAAGGAAGTGTGCCCCAAGGACGCTATCACCATCGTGAATCACCGCGCCACCGTCGATAAGGACAAATGCATCGAGTGCGGCAAATGCACCCAAGCCTGCCCCTACTCCGCCATCATTCTGCAACACCGTCCCTGCATGGTGAGTTGCAAGGTGAAGGCCATCTCCATCGACGAGAACAAGAAGGCTAAGATCGACAACGAGAAGTGCATCTCTTGCGGTGCCTGCGTCTATAAATGCCCCTTTGGTGCCATTTCCGACAAGTCGCTCATTCTCGACATCATCGACATCCTGAAGAAATCGGAGAATAACACGAAATACAAAGTGTATGCCGTCATTGCGCCGGCCATCGTCAGCCAATGCCGGTTCGGACGTGTCACGCAGGTGGTAACAGCCATCAAGAAGTTAGGGTTCCACCATGTTGTGGAAGCCGCCCTTGGTGCCGACATCACCCTCTATCGTGAGGCCCAAGAATGGAACGAGAAGAAACTGATGACTACTTCGTGCTGTCCTTCGTTTGTAAGCTTCGTGGAGAAAAACTTCCCCGAATTGAAGCAATACATTTCTTCTTCGGTATCGCCTATGGTGGAAACCGCTCGCCTTATCAAGAAATCCGATCCGACGGCCAAGGTCGTCTTTATCGGTCCCTGCACCTCCAAGAAACTGGAATACAGGCTCGAAAAGACTGGTGGTGCCATCGACAGCGTGATGTCGTTTGAGGAACTGCAAGCCTTCGTTGACGCTCGCGGCATCGACACCACGCAGATGGAGGACTCCGAACTGAACAACGCTTCTTACTATGGACGCATCTTCGCCAAGTCGGGCGGCATCGCCAAAGGCATCGCCGACGTGGCCAAAGAAATGGGCGTGGAAGGCGTGAAGCCTATCGCCATGAACGGCATCGCAGAGTGTAAGGCCGCCTTGACCAAGTTGAAATTCAACAAGGCCACCGAAAACTTCTTTGAAGGAATGGCTTGCGACGGTGGCTGCCTCAATGGCCCAGTGTGCATCACACACAGCCCGCGCAATGTCGTCGATGTGGATAAATACGGCAATGAGGCCAAAGAGAAGACCATCTTCAATACCGTCAAGCTGATGGAAACTTTATAATTGGAAATAGTTTTAAAGACGTTGTTTGAGGGCACATCCAATGGGTGTGCCCTCTTTGTTTTTGGGAATGAATGCAAACATGACGTGAATCGCGCTATGCACTATTCTCTTATTTTCTGTCTCGCCCAAACAGAGCTCCAATCCACTGTCTGTTAAGCCTCGAAATGTTCTGCCGCTTGATAAGTTTCGGGCATTCAGCCTCGCAGGCGTAGGTGTTGGTGCAGCTGCCGAAGCCCAATTCGTCCATCTTGCAGACCATCTTGTGTACGCGGTCGGCAGCCTCAATTTGCCCTTGCGGCAATAAGGCCAAATGGCTGACCTTGGCACCTACGAACAGCATGGCACTGGCATTCTTACAAGCAGCAACACAAGCACCGCAACCGATGCATGAGGCGGCATCCATGGCCATGTCGGCTTTATGTTTTGGAATCGGAATCGTGTTGGCATCAGGCACACCTCCCGTGGTGGTGCTGATATAGCCTCCCGCCTGGATGATTTTGTCGAAGGCGGAACGGTCTACCACAAGGTCGCGGATGACTGGGAATGGCTTGGCGCGCCAGGGTTCAATCCAAATGTCGTCTCCGTCATGGAACTTGCGCATGTGGAGCTGGCAGGTGGTAATGCCATCGTCGTTGCCATGCGGGCGGCCGTTGATATAGAGTCCGCACATGCCGCAGATGCCCTCGCGACAGTCGTTGTCGAAGCACACGGGATGGGCGATGTGGTCGTTGATGAGCTGCTCGTTCAGGATGTCAAGCATCTCAAGGAAAGAACAGTCGGGCGAGATGCCTTCCAAAGGATAGGTTTCGAAATGACCCTTGGCGCGAGCGTTCTCCTGTCTCCAAATATGTAATGTGAACTTCATGGCTTACTTGTAATTACGTTTTGCGATTTGAATATGTTCATAGACCAGCGGCTCTTTCTCCATGGTCTCAGGCTGCTCGTGGCCTTGGTATTCCCATGCGGCGACATACATGAAACGCTCATCGTCACGTAGGGTCTCGCCGTCTTGGGTTTGGTGCTCGGTGCGGAAATGACCGCCACACGATTCTTCGCGATGCATGGCGTCAACAATGACCAGTTGGGCCAGCTCAAAATAATCTTCAAGTCGATAGGCCTTCTCCAACTCTGGATTGAACTCATTGGCATTGCCCGGAATGAATACAGATTTCCAGAACTCATCTTCCAATTCTGAAACGAGCTTCTTCGCTTTGGTGAGGCTCTCAGTGTTGCGGGCCATGCCGCAGTATTCCCACATGATCTTGCCTAAAGCCTTGTGGAAATGATCCACAGTCTTTAAAGAAGCAGGTCCCTGAGCCTGTCGAAGGGCCGAATTCTTCATCAAATTCTCAATTCTCTGTTTTACAGCTGCTTCCGCCGCATCAAATTCTGGCGTTGTGGCCGAAATCTTCCCAACATAGATCTGGTCGGCGAGATAGTTCTGCATTGTGTAGGGCAGTACGAAATAACCATCGGCCAAACCTTGCATCAAAGCGGAGGCACCGAGACGATTAGCGCCATGGTCGCTGAAGTTGGCTTCACCAGCGGCGAAAAGGCCAGGGATAGTGGTCTGCAGCTCGTAGTCGACCCAAAGACCTCCCATGGTGTAGTGGATGGCGGGGTAGATCATCATCGGAGTCTCGTAAGGGTTCTCGTCCGTAATCTTTTGGTACATCTGGAAGAGGTTGCCGTATTTCTGTTCCACGACATCCTTGCCCAGACGCTGGATGGCGTCAGCGAAGTCGAGGTAGACGGCATAGCCTGTGCCTACGCCATAACCGGCGTCACAGCGTTCCTTGGCGGCACGGCTGGCCACGTCACGGGGCACGAGGTTGCCGAAGGCAGGATAACGACGCTCCAGATAGTAGTCGCGGTTTTCTTCAGGTATCTCGGTAGGTTTCAGTTTGCCAGCGCGTATAGCTTCGGCATCTTCCTTTTTCTTAGGCACCCAGATGCGGCCGTCGTTACGGAGACTCTCGCTCATCAGCGTGAGCTTGCTCTGGTAGTCACCGTGGACGGGGATGCAGGTCGGGTGGATCTGCACATAGCAGGGATTGGCGAAGGCGGCTCCCTTGCGGTGGCACACCCATGCTGCACTGCCGTTGCTGTTCATGGCGTTGGTGGAGAGGTAATAGAGGTTGCCGTAGCCACCCGTGGCGAGCACCACGGCATGAGCGGCATAGCGCTCCAAGTCGCCGTTGACGAGGTTGCGGACGATGATGCCACGGGCGCGGCCGTCGACTACCACCAAGTCCATCATCTCGCAGCGCGTGTGCAGTTTCACCGTGCCACGGGCAATCTCACGGCTCAAGGCGCCGTATGCGCCGAGCAGCAGTTGCTGTCCCGTCTGGCCTTTGGCGTAGAAGGTACGGCTCACTTGTGCGCCGCCGAAGGAGCGGTTGTCGAGCAGGCCGCCGTAGTCGCGGGCGAAAGGCACGCCTTGGGCCACACATTGGTCGATGATGGCACCGCTGACTTCTGCCAAACGGTACACATTGGCCTCACGGGCACGATAGTCGCCTCCCTTTATGGTGTCGCGGAAGAGACGCTCCACGCTGTCGCCGTCGTTTTGGTAGTTCTTGGCCGCATTGATGCCGCCTTGGGCAGCGATGCTGTGTGCGCGGCGTGGTGAGTCTTGGATGCAGAAGATGTCGACATTGAATCCCATGGCACCGAGTGAGGCGGCTGCCGAAGCACCAGCCAATCCGGTGCCGACCACGATGATGTCGAGTTTGCGCTTGTTGGCCGGGTTGACCAGTTTCTGCGAGGCTTTATAATTGGTCCATTTCTCAGCGAGCGGACCAGCAGGTATTTTAGAATCAAGTTTCATAGTCAGTCATTTAAAGTCCGAAATACACCCCGATGACCACGACAGCGAACATCAGGCACACTACCCAGGTATAGATTTGGCCAAGCACCTCTATGGCTTTGCCGTATTTGTAGTTATATAGTCCGAAGGTCTGGAACACGGCAGCAAAACCATGCCGCAGGTGGAACCATACGACGGTAAAGAACACCAAATAGGCAATGATGATGTGCAAGATCTTGAATTTCTCGCGAGCTTGGTGGTAGAAGTCAGGCTCGACTTCAAGTCCAGCGGCCTCAAGAACAGCCTTGTCCTCTTTGTCGAAGTTGGTAAGCCAGTTTTCTTTGGCAGAGTATTCGCCATGTTGCTCAGCATAACTGACTGCGTCGGGTTGCGTGGTTTTCAAGGCTACAACATCTTCCGTTTTGGCCATATATTTCCCTTTCACCAAGCCGATCTTCACGAAATAGAAGTCGGTGAAGTGCATGATGAGGCAAGCGAAGATGAGGATGCCCGTCCACACTTGCAGTTTGGATCCAGTGTGCGTTTTGGAGCGCTGCGGCTTATGGTAGCCTTTGGGTCGTGCCATTTTGTTGGTCACAGCCAGCCAAATGGCCAAAACCACATGTAGCAGCAGTGCGGCAAGCAGGCCTATCTCCATCACCTTAACGATGATGTAGGTGCCCATAAAATGGCAGAAAGCATTGTACCACTCGCCGCCGTCATGTCTCAAAATGAGGAGATTGGCGCTGGCGTGAAACAGCAGGAAGAAACTCAAGAAAGCGCCCAAGGCACCGACGAGAATCTTCTTGGAAATGGAATGTATCTTTGGTAAATTCATAATGATAAATTATTTCAGTTGGTTATTTCTTAGGGGCACCTCCACCGAAGTCATCATACAGGATGTTCTCGGGCGCCACGCCCAAATTGTCAAGCATGTTGACCACGGCAGCACTCATCGGGCCGGGACCGCACATGTAGTATTCGATGTCCTCGGGAGCTTTGTGGTCTTTCAGGTAGGTGTCGTACATCACATTATGCACAAAACCGGCAGTATATTTCACACCCTGTGCATCGGCAGCGGGGTCGGGACGGTCCAAAGCCAAGTGGAAATGGAAGTTGGGGAAATCTTTCTCAAGTTGCAGGAAGTCTTGCAGATAGAAGACCTCGTTCAAGGCGCGAGCGCCATAGAAATAATGCATCTCGCGGTCTCTTACATTCAAGGTACGAGTCAAGTGCATGATTTGTGCGCGGAGCGGAGCCATACCAGCGCCACCGCCTACCCATATCATCTCTGGCAGCGAGGTCCCTGAGCTCGTCGAAGGGCCGCCCTCAACATTGGTATGCTCTTTCACATGGAACTCGCCATAAGGGCCTGACATGATAACCTTATCGCCAGGTTTCAACGAGAAGATATACGATGAGGCAATGCCAGGATTGACATTCATAAATCCCGAACGGTCAGGTTTGAAAGGCGGTGTTGCGATGCGCACCGTCAGCATGAAGACATCGCCCTCGGCGGGATAGTTGGCCATCGAATAGGCACGAATAGTGGGTTCAGTGTTGACGCATCGCAGGTCAAACATCTTGAATTTCTCCCACGAAGGCAGGTATTCCTCCCCTATCAGTTCCTTGTCGAAGTCGGCATATTTGATGTCGAACTTCGGTATCTTGATTTGTGCGTATGAGCCAGGCACGAAGTCCATGTGCTCGCCAGCGGGCAGCTGCACCTTGAACTCCTTGATAAAAGTGGCCACGTTGCGGTTGCTGACCACCGTGCATTCGTATTCTTTCACGTTCAGAATCGACTGCGGCACCACGATTTTCAGGTTTTCTTTTACCTTCACCTGACATCCCAAGCGCCAGTGGTCCTGAATCTGCTTGCGGGTAAAGAAGCCTACTTCGGTGGGCAAAATCGTTCCGCCGCCTTCCACTACACGGCATTTGCACTGGCCGCACGAGCCTTTGCCACCGCAGGCAGAAGGCAGATACACTTTCTGTTCGGCCAGCGTGGCAATCAACGTGTTTCCTGTCGGGACGGTCAACACTTTGTCATCGTTGATGGTGATTTTCACTTCACCTTTGGGCATAAGTTTGTTGCGCACCCATAGCAATAAGGCGACCAGCAGCAAAACAATGCCTAAGAAAACAATAATGCTAAGTAAAATATTGGTTGTAAAATCCATAATATCAAATTTTTATACCCATAAAGGCCATGAAAGCGATACCCATCAAACCGGTGATGATAAATGAGATGCCTACACCCTGCAGACCTTTGGGAACTTTGGAATAGCGCAGTTTCTCTCGGATGGCGGCGATGGCCACAATGGCCAGCAGCCAACCAATGCCTGAGCCTAGACCGAACACGGCAGCCTCACCCACGTTGCTGAAGTTGCGCTCCTGCATGAAGAGCGAGCAACCCAAGATGGCACAGTTCACCGCAATCAGCGGTAGGAAAATGCCCAAGGCGGAATAGAGCGAAGGCGTGAAGGTCTCAATCACCATCTCCAGAATCTGTACGATGGCAGCGATGATGGCGATGAAGAGGATATACGTCAGGAAACTCAAATCAACAGAAGCCAATTTGGGGCTGATCCACGACAAGGCACCAGGCAAAAGCAAATATTTGTTGATCAGATAGTTGACTGGAACGGTAACGACCAACACAAAAGTCACGGCCAAACCCAAACCGGCACTGGTCTTGACGGTCTTCGAAACGGCCAGATAAGAGCACATGCCCAAGAAATAGGCAAAGATCATATTGTCGACGAAGACGGATTTAATAAATAGTCTGAAAAATTCCATAGCCGTTTAGTTTTGGTTGTTCTCTTGCATTTCGGGGTTACGGGTACGCTGAATCCAAATGATGACGCCTACCACAATAAGTGCCATCGGTGGCAAAATCATGAGTGCGTTGTTTTGATAACCAGCCTCGTAGAACGACTGCGGGATGACTTGGTAACCAAGCAGGGTTCCTGAGCCAAAGAGTTCACGGAAGAAGGCTACTATAACGAGTATCAAGCTGTAACCCAGTCCGTTGCCCAAGCCGTCCAAGAACGACTCTCCAGGTCCATGCGACAAGGCAAAAGCCTCCAAACGTCCCATGATAATGCAGTTGGTGATGATAAGTCCAACATAAACAGATAGTTGCTTGCTTACGTCATAGGCAAAAGCCTTCAAGAATTGGTCAATCAAGATGACCAAGGTGGCCACAACAACAAGTTGCACGATGATACGGATGCGGTTAGGAATGCCCTTTCGTAGCAGCGAGATGATGAAGTTCGACAGGGCGGTCACCACAGTCACAGAGGCACCCATCACCAAGGCAGGCTTGAGTTGGGCAGTCACGGCAAGGCAAGAGCAGATACCCAGCACCAACACAGTGACGGGATTGGTCTTGCGCAGGGGTTCAATAACGAGTTTCTTCAAGTTAGCCATAGTTATTCTCCTCTCTCTGCAATTTTGCTTAAAAATGCCGAATACTTCTCCAAAGTATTGTCAATCATTTCTTTAACTCCATTCGAGGTCTTGGTTGCTCCTGTAATGGCATCAAATTGAATAGGAACTATGTTCCCATTTTCAAGTATTTGTTTGCCAGAGAATTGACCCTGGAATTTCTCGGTTGTGATTTCACCACCCAAACCAGGGGTTTCCGACTTATGGTCGAAGTTGGCGCCCAAAATGGTCTTTCCATCGGCAGCAATGGCAAGATAGCCCCAAATGGGACCCCAAAGTCCGTTACCCTGCATGGGGATGACGCTGATTTGGCGATCGATGACAAATAAAGGAAGGGTGCCGTCGTCAGAGATATTGCCGCTCTCATCCAAAAGGAATGAACCTGTGCAATGCTTCTCGAAAAGCAAGGGGGCGTTTTTGGCATTCACGTTGGGGATGCCCGCCGCTGTAAGGATGCTGATGCGTTTCTCGTTCTTCTTGTTGCGGTCTTGGAAAGGCTGTAACCACAATGCCGTCACCGTGAGCAACACCGCCACAATGACGATTAAAATAGTGGCGTACAAGAAGATATATCGATTACTATTGACATCTTTCTTCATGACTTAACGGTTTTTGAGAGTTTTAAGGCACGATGTTGGCGCATTTTGATGTTCCTGGCCACCACGCAGTGGTCGATGAGCGGGGCGAAGCAGTTCATGAGCAGGATGCTGAGCATCATACCCTCGGGATAGGCCGGGTTGATGACACGGAGCATCACGGCGAAGATACCGATGAGCAGGCCATAGATCCACTTGCCTGTATTGGTCTGAGCCGCTGTGACAGGGTCGGTGGCCATAAAGACCGCACCGAACATAAAACCACCCATTAGGTAATGGTAGTAGAAAGGCACTTGCATGTATTCGTTGGCGCCAATGGCATTGAATAACAAGCCCATGAGACCACCGCCGAGGACGACAGAGAGCATGACACGCCAACTGGCGATACCCGTGAATAACAACAGAATGGCACCTAACAAAATGGCTATCACAGATGTCTCACAGGTAGACCCAGGAATGGTTCCGATGAACATATCCAAAGCGGAAGCTGAAGGATGCACGCCAGCGGCCAGTTCAGCCAAAGGCGTGGCGCTCGTGATGGCGTCGGTGCCCCAGAGGTCGGCTGCAATCCATACGTTGTCGCCCGACATCCGAGTGGGATAGGCGAAGAAGAGGAAGGCGCGCGCCACCAAGGCGGGGTTGAGGAAATTCATGCCCGTGCCACCGAAGACCTCCTTGCCGATGATGACGGCAAAGGCCACAGCCAAAGCGAGTTGCCACAAAGGTGTGGTGACCGGCACAATCATTGGGATGATGAAACCTGTGACCAAAAAGCCTTCGTTCACCTCATGGTGACGTATCTGGGCAAAGGTGAATTCGATGCCCAAACCGACGATATACGACACTGCCAACATGGGCAGCATTCTCAAGAAGCCGAACCAAAGGCAGTACCACCAACTGGCCACTGTGCCCAACTCATAAGGCCAATCCGTGGCGTGGATCGAAGTCTGGTAGCCGATGTTCCACATGCCAAAGAGCATGGCGGGAACGAGGGCTATGACGACCATGATCATGGCGCGTTTCAAATCGATGGCGTCACGAACGTGGCTGCCTTGCTTGGTGACCCGATTGGGCGTGAAGGCAAAGGTTTCGAAGGCCTCAAAAGTGCTTTGAAGCCATGCGAATTTCCCGCCCTCCACAAAGTTCGGCTTTATTTTGTCAACAAAACGACGTAGGTTATTGAACATTATAATCCCTCCTTTCTCAGTTTTTCCAATGCCTCACGGATGATGGCTTGGATGTCTGTTTTGGACGTGTCGATGAACTCGCAAAGGGCGAAGTCTTCGGGCTCGACCTCGTAAATGCCCAAGTTCTCCATCAGCTCAATGTCGCCGATGATGCAGGCCTTGATGAGTTGAGTGGGATAAATGTCGAAGGGGAAGACCCGCTCGAAATTGCCCGTGAAGACCAAGGGACGCAAGTCGCCATGGGTGTTGGTGTCGAACTTCCAGAAGTTTTCGAAGCGTGGAAGCTCGATGCCCATGGGCTTGAAGGTGCTTTTCGGCATGAAGCCGCTGAGGAAGGTACGCGAGAAGCTGAACTTCCTGAAACCAGGCATCAGCCAGCCCATGAAGTCGTAATAGTCGCCTTCGGGCAGGATGCTCACCAAGTCATCGTAGGCACTCAGAAAATCATCAGCAGCGATTTGTGTGCCGCTCAGGATGTCGCCCGAAATGACGCGGTTTTCCTTCGTGGCATCGTAGGCATCCATCTTAGGATAGTCATTGTTAAGCAGTTGCGCTTTGGTAATCTCGGCCAAACAAGCCCCAAACCTTACACGGTAATAATGAGGGTTTTTGATATTGGGTCCGGCCACGGCAACAACGCGTTCAGGCTTGTAAATACCTGTGGCAACCAATTCACCCAACACGGCAACGTCCTGAAGGTTCATCGTCCAGATGATTTCTCCTTTATTAATAGGGTCAATGTGGGCGATTTGTGTGCCGATGTTTCCAGCAGGATGAGAACCTTTTATAAAGTGGATGTTGAATTGCTGATTGTTTAATTGTTTAAGTGTTGAAGCAAGATGCTGATTGGGACGGAAACAAACATGGACTTTTCCATCCGTCAATTTTGCCAGCGCTTCAAGGCCTTTTTTGAATGCCTCTTCCCTACCCCGCATGACGAAATCATAATCAGGTGCCAGAGGTGCACTACTGAAGCCGCTGATGAAAATGGCCTTGGGCTTGTCGTCAGGGTTGGCCACTGTGCCAAAAGGTCGTTGGCGCAGTTGGGTCCAAAGGCCGCATTGCAGCATTGACGATTTGATTGCATCTGCATCCATCGGAATCGGCGAGGATTTGCCATCCGAGGCTGTCGAACCAGTGGATTTGAAATCCGCTTCCACAACCACCTCCAAAAGCTTGCGTTTCTCGCCTCTCACAATGGCTTTCACCTGACCGCTGACAGGCGATGTGAAGCGGATGCGTTCGTCGCTCTTGTCGCAAAACAAGACATCGCCGACAGCTACCATATCGCCTTCCTCGACAAGTAAACGAGGCGTGAGGCCCACAAAGTCAGTGGGCTTCATGGCGTAGGTCGTGATGCTGCGCGCATCGGTGAGGCGTTTCTCAGCCGCTCCGCTGATGGGCAGGTCAAGACCATTCCGTATCGTTATGGTCTCAGACATTTTATTTGAGGTTAAGCAAGGGATAGATCTGCTTCACAAAAAGATCCTCGGCATTCTCCTTGGTGACATGATGCAGGAGAAAACCGTCGTCACAAAGCGTCATGTTCGGCATCTCCTGGTTCATCATGGATCCAGTCTCGCACTTTACATTCACGCCATTGATGCACTCGTTGAAGCAAAAACTAGCTTTCAGTTCAATCATGTCTTCGACATCGTATTTCTTCAGCAAACCCTTGAATTCCTGAATCACGTCGTAAGAACCATTGAGGTGACACGAACTCCCAGTACAAATCTTTATTATCATTATTACGTTGATTTATATATTATACCTTGTCTTTATTGGCACTTCCATAGCATTTATATACCTTAATATAATACCATGCTTCTCGTCCGCTTATTCGATATGTTTTTATCGTATCTATATCTCGCTGCAAAATTACGACAATTATTTTGATTTTCGCGAAAAAAAAGCAAAAATTTTCGAAATCGAATTTTTAAGCATTATTTAAGTTCCAATATCATTTTTAATCAATTATCTTCCAATAGATTAAGTTATATTTCAAAGAATCGCATGCAATTTTTTCATTTTTTTGGTTGAAGTATATGTTTTCTTTGTACTTTTGCAAACGATAAAAATGTATCGAATACAAAATAGTAATTATTATAATTAATTGAAAATCAAAACATTTGTAAAAATGACAGCCAAGACAACAAGTAAATTCCGCACCGAGAGCGACCTTCTCGGAAGCAAAGAAGTGCCAGAAGAGGCCCTCTATGGTGTACAGACAACACGCGCCATTGAAAATTTCCATATCAGTGGCAATCTTATGGTCAGTTACCCCAATTTCATCAAAGGTATGGCCATCACAAAGAAAGCCGCAGCTCTTGCCAACTATGAAGTGGGCATGATCACGGTCCAACAAGCCAACGCCATCTGCCAGGCTTGTGATGAACTGATTGCCGGACAGCACCACGACCAGTTCCCGATCGACATGATTCAAGGTGGTGCCGGTACCTCAACCAATATGTGCGCCAACGAGGTGATTGCCAACCGTGCCCTTGAAATCATGGGGTACAAACGCGGACAATACGAGTTCTGCTCGCCCAACGATGTGGTGAACGCCTCGCAATCCACCAATGACGCTTATCCTTGCGCCATCCACATGGCCATGTTCCTTGAACATGAGGAGTTCCTCCCCCATCTCACCGAGATGATCGATGCCCTGGAAAAGAAAGCCAAAGAGTTTGCTGAAGTCATCAAGATGGGTCGCACCCAATTGCAGGATGCTGTCCCCATGACTTTGGGACAGACATTCAGTGGCTTTGCCGCTTCGCTGCGTGGCGAACTGCGCACTTTGAACAGCGCCGCCCGCGAGTTCCTCACCGTCAACATGGGTGCCACGGCCATCGGTACGGGCATTTGCTCCAAGCCAGGTTATAGCATGGCTTGCATCAAGGCCTTGCGCGAGATTACGGGATGGAGCATCCATTTGGCCGACAACCTCATCGAAGCCACCAGTGCAACGAGCTGCATGATCCAATACAGCGCAGCCATGAAGCGCCTATGCATCAAGATCAATAAGATGTGCAACGACCTCCGTCTGATGAGTTCTGGCCCTCGTTGCGGCTTCAACGAGATCCACCTGCCCGAACGCCAACCCGGTTCTTCCATCATGCCTGGCAAGGTCAACCCGGTCATACCTGAAGTGATGAACCAAGTGTGCTATAAGGTGATCGGCAACGATATGACCATCACTTTCGCCTCCGACAACGGTCAGCTCGAACTGAACGTGATGGAACCCGTTATCGCCTACAGCCTCTTCGAGTCCATCCACCTGCTCACTAACGGCCTTGACACTCTGCGCAAGTACTGCATCGAAGGCATTGTTGCCAACGAAGAACGGTGCCGCAAACTGGTCGAAGGCAGCATCGGCATCGTCACCATGCTCAACCCCATCATAGGCTACAAGCAATCCACCAAGATTGCCAAGGAAGCCAGCGAAACCGGTCGTGGCGTCTACGAGCTGGTCCTCGAGCACAACCTGCTCACCAAGGAACAACTCGACAAGATTCTCCGTCCCGAGAATATGCTTAAGCCCATAGACATTAAATTATAGGAATAGAATAATTTCTTTGAATAACGGTGTCGCTTCAAGCGGCGCCGTTATTTTTTTGTGTTTTTCGCTATTTCTAAAATAATTCATAAATTTGCAGTCCAATAGTAATGAAACACAAAATTTAAAACGATAAACAATGAAAGTACAAGAATTAGTCGAAAAACTCAACCTGAAAGTCTTATCGGGCGCGAACGGCCTTGACAGAGAGATTGATGGATGCTACATCTCCGACCTCTTGAGCGATGTGATGGGTAACGCCATGGAAGGCAACATCTGGATCACGCTGCAGACCCACAAGAACGTGATGGCCGTGGCCTCGCTGAAGGAACTGGCCTGCATCATCCTGGTGAAGAACCTTGTCCCCAACGACGAGACCATCGAGCAGAGCAACGATGAGGATCTGCCTATCCTGCAGACCTCTCTGCCGACGTATGAAATCGCTGGATTGGTGTATAACTTGCTACACGAATAAAACGGCCCTTCGACAGGCTCAGGGACCTGCAAAAAGCTAAGGTCGTTGAGCCCGTCGAAACGCTGACCATATTTTATGGAACTCCAATCATATAGAGCAGATTTACACATGCACACGGTGCTTTCGCCGTGCGGCGACCTCTATATGAGTCCTTCCGCCATCGTCGAGCAGGCCAAGAAACTCCACCTCGACGTCATCGCCATCTGCGACCACAACACGACCCGTCAGGTGAAGGTGACGCAAAAGATTGGGCGCGAGAATGGCATCTTCGTCATCGGCGGCGTCGAAATCACCACACAAGAAGAAGCCCATGCCCTCGCCTACTTCGAGAACGACGAGCAACTGGACAAGTTCCAGGAATTCCTCGACGCACACCTCCCCCACATCCCCTTGGATGAAGAGAAGTTCGGCTATCAGCTCATCGTTGACGAGAACGAGGAAGTGGTGGGCGAAGAGGAATGGCTGTTGTGGAGCGCATTGGATGCCGATTTGGACCAACTCTATGATGTGGTGCATGAAATAGGCGGATTGTTTGTCCCTGCGCATGTCAACAAGCCAGCGAGCAGCTTGGTGAGTCAGCTGGGCTTCGTGCCGCCCGACATCAAGGCCGATGCCTTGGAAATCTCGAAGCACGTCACCAAGCCCGATTTTCTGAAGAAATACGCTTACCTGAAGAAGTTCAACTTTACCAAGAGCAGCGACGCCCATTTCCTGCATATCATCGGCGAGGTGCATTGCGTGCTGCACATGTACGACAAGACCTTCGACGAGTTCCGCAAGACGCTTCACGGCGAGGACGGACGCTATATCGACACTGAACCCAAAGAAAAACTACAACTCTTATTCGGATGAAAGAACTATCAATGCATGTCTATGACCTGATGGAAAACTCGACGGCGGCCAACTCCACCCTCGTCGAGCTGACCATTCGTGACAGCCTGAAAGACAATATATACGCCTTCACCATCAAGGATAACGGCAAGGGTATGACGCCAGAGTTTTTGGCCAAGGTGACCGACCCCTGGACCACCTCACGAACCACGCGTAAGGTCGGATTGGGCCTACCCCTCATCAAGATGAACACCGAGAACGCCGGTGGTGGCATGAAGATTGAAAGTGAAGTCGGCAAAGGCACCGTGCTCAACTTCTGGTTTCAGCACGACCACCTCGACCGTCCACCTATGGGCGACTTGGCCGGCTCGCTGGTGATGCTCTTTGCTGCCCACGAGGACATCCATTTCATCTATAAGCACATCACTGACGACGGCGAGTTCGTCTTCGACACCGACGAGATCAAGGAAGCTCTTGACGGCATGTCGATGAACGACGTCAGCATCATGAAATACCTGAAGGAGATGATTCAGGAAAATTTGGAAGAAATACATTATAACGATTAATACAATGAAACTCAGAGAGATTTCAGAACTTTTGAACGCCACAGTGCGTTGCGGTGAAGACCGTTTGGACGAAGAACACGAGACAGCCTTCGCCTCCGACCTGATGAGCGACGTGCTCACCCTCGGCGACTACAACCCCGTCATCCTGACGGGTCTCAGCAACATGCAGACCATCCGCACCTGCGAGATGGGCAACCTCGACATCATCGTCCTTGTCAGGCGCAAGAAAGCCACCGAGGAGATGATCGAAGAGGCCGAGGACGAAGGCATGGTGGTCATGGAAAGCGACTTCTCCATGTTCAAGGCATGCGGACTGCTCTTCAAGGCGGGTATGCTCCCCATTTTCTAACCGATGTCAAACCAAAACACCACGTCATGCACTTAGAATATCAAGTATATGAAGCGGACTTCGTCAACGCGGGAGCCGCATCGAGCGCCATCAAGAAGACCTTGAAGCAGCTCAACGTCAGCCCACAGATCATCAAGCGGGTGGTCGTCGCCTTATACGAGGCCGAGGTCAACGCCATCGCTCACGCCTACGGCGGCATGATTTATGCCGACATAGAACCTGACAAAATTGTATTGAAGGTGGAAGACAAAGGTCCGGGCATCCCCGACATCGACTGGGCCATGCAGGAAGGCAATTCCACAGCCTCGCCCGAGGTACGCAACATGGGCTTCGGTGCAGGCATGGGTCTGCCGAACATACAGAAGAATGTCGACAAACTGAATGTGACCTCCACCGTGGGCGTTGGCACCACCGTCGAAATGGAAGTCAACTTCGTGTAAACAATTATCAATTTTCAACTATCAATTCTCAATTATGGAAAAGACTCCTTTCTTCCACGCCCTAAAGATAGATGAAGACACCTGTATAGGTTGTTCGCGCTGCATGAAGATCTGCCCCACAGAGGCATTGCGTGTGCGCGATGGCAAGGCTGTCCTTATGCCCGACCGTTGTATTGACTGTGGTAACTGCTTTAAGGTGTGTCCCACTCGTTCCATCTACATTGAGCAAGACGACTTCGAGAATATCTTTAACTTCCCCATCCGAGTCGCCTTGGTGCCTGCCGTCTTTATGGGCCAGTTCCCGAACGACATCACCGTGTCGCGCATCTACGGCATTCTCAAGGATCTGGGCTTCACCCATGTGTTGGAGACCGAGTCTTCCATACCCATTTATACGGCTGCCAAGAACAAATATGCCGCTGAAAACCCCGACATCAGGCCACTCATCTCGACCTTCTGTCCAGCCATCGTGCGCCTCATCCAGGTGAAGTTCCCAGGGTTGACCGACAACCTTATCCCCTTGCGGGCGCCACTCGACATCACGGCCATGTATATCCGTCGCAAAATCAAGGAGGAGATGGATTTGAAGGACGACCAGATCGGTATCTTCTACATCACCCCTTGTGCGGCCAAGATCGCCGCCGTGAAAAACCCTGTAGGTGAAGAGAAGTCGCTGGTCGACGGCGTCATCAACATGGACTCGCTCTACAACCGTGTGTACCATGAAATCAAGAAGCAAGGCCATGGCTACAAGGAACAGAAACTGCCCGTTTCGCAGCTCTCAGCCGATGGCGTGCTGACCTCATTGACCAACGGTGAGCGTCGTCTCTCGGATGCCCACCACTCATACTCCATCGACGAGATCCATAATGTCATCGAGTTCTTGGAAAAGGTGGAAAACGAAGAGATTGAAGACGTCGACTTCCTTGAGCTGCGTGCCTGCGATCAGAGTTGTCCAGGTGGCATCCTGACCTGCGACAACCGTTTCCTCATCTGCGAGCGTGTGTTCGGTCGCGCCCGTAAGATCGCCGACCGCGAGCGTAAGGGCGAACAGACCAAAGACCACGAGTTGGAAGAAGAGCGCAACTACTTGATGCGCCACATGAAAGTCGGCGAAATCCATCCCCGTTCCATGCTCGTTTTGGATGACAATATTGCTGTTGCCCTAGAGAAGATGAAGAAAATCGACGAATACCGTGCCCGCCTACCTCAGACCGATTGTGGTATCTGTGGCGCACCCACTTGCGACGCCTTGGCACGCGACATCGTGTGCGACAATGCCGAGCTCACCGACTGCGTCTTCATCCAACGCAACCTCGAAGCCCGTGGTAACATGGACGTGCAGGAATCCTTGAAAATCATGGAAGTGATTTGGGGCAAAGCCAAGATGAACGACTACGTGAAGAAGAAATAATAGCCGTTCAAGGACAAAACAAAGGTTTATAAGGTCTGGTCAAACAGATCCAATTGGTTCTCCGTGAGGTACAAGTCTTGCGGCACCTCGTATTCGTATGCCGTAATGAACCGTTCAATGTTTTTCTTGATCAGCTTAATGGGAGTCGTACGACGCGCCTTGCAGTAGTTACGCAAGGAACGGTACTGACCCGCCGACAATTTGAACGTAATCGCGTGGTATTTGTAATTGCGGCGTTTTCTTTTCTTGTTTTGTCCCATAACCCATTGATTTGATGGCACGAAATAACGAAAATAATTCGTAAAAAGCAAATAAACGCATTTTTTTCTACCTTTGTCGACCCATAAAGCGGAAATGAAATGAACATCACCGTTATAGGAGAATCCAATATCGACATCGCGGTTAGGCCACATGCCGATCCGATCCAAGGAGGCTGCACGCCAGCCGATATCGCCTTCCATCATGGCGGGGTGGCACGCAACATCGCGCAAAACCTTGCCCTTTTAGGACATGAAGTGCGTTTGGCTAGTGTGTTTGGCGACGACAGTTTCGCACAAAGCATGATGGAAGAGTGTGAACGATTGGGTGTCGACCTGTCGCTTTCATCACAATACAAAGATGTAAAGAGCCCCCTCTTCCTCAGTTTCAACGACGAGATGGGCAATATGCAGTCTGCCATGTCAGATATCAAACTCAACCAATACTTGAATTTGGACTGGCTGCGCGACAGAATCGATGCCATCAATCGATCGGATATGGTGGTGGCCGACACCCTATTGAGCGCCGAAGCCCTTACCTTTCTCATCGACCATTGCCTGGTTCCGCTTTACCTCGACACCGTGTCGGCCAACCGCGCTTTGATGCTCAACGAGGCTTTCGACAATTCATGGAAAAAGTCGGTGTCTGTGCTGAAGTGTAACCTCGCTGAAGCCCGGGCCATGACGGGAGCCCAAGAAGTGGATGAAGCCGCTCGACGCCTGGTTGACAAAGGCATTAAGGAGGTTTATCTCACGCTTGGCGAAGACGGTGTGGTGTTCTGTTCCAAAAAAGGGATCCGCCATTTTGAAGCCATTGAAGCGGAAGCCGTCAACGTGACGGGGTCGGGCGATGCCTTTTTTGCCGGGGTGATCCATGCCCACGCCATAGGTGTGACCGGAGAAGAAGCCGTCAACTATGGCCTGAAAGCCGCCTGTCATAACGTAAAAAGCGAAACGCCGGTCAACCCGACGCTTCGCCTTTCAGTATTCGAATAAGCTCTTTTAGAAGCTGAAACCGATACGGCCCAATACCATGATAGGAGTAACCTTACCAAACTTAAGGTATTCTGATTCGTTATACGGACTAGCATTTCCGTCAACCATCTTCATCGTACGATTTCCCTCCACTTGTCTTGATCCAAGATGATAAAAACTGCATCCAACTACCAAATTCTTGGCCACTTCAATTCCAGCACCTGCTTGATAGGCAAAACTAAAGGCTTTGTCATAATTTGTAGTGACCTTGTACTTTCCATGAATGGCTGAAACCCGAGAATCAAAAGAAGATTCCATATCCGTAATCAAGCCGAGGTTCCCGCCTGCCCCTGCTTCCACATAAATGCCGAAATTGGGATTGAGATAATAACGGTAGTTAATGCCTAACATAACAGGAACATTAATGTATTTTGGAGTGGAACTGAATGAGAAATGCTCGATATCCCAACCATCATACCATAGTTTATCATTACGATATGCAGTTATTAGATCAGAATTCGGACCATTGTAGAAGCCATCGGCCGAAAGCATGATACCGAGACCTTCAACGCCAACATTGAAATACCATTTGAGGCCTACATTGAATCCTATGCCCGCGCCAGCATCGGACTCATCGTACTGGGTCAACGCAAACTCGTTGAAACCATCGAATTCCCCAAAATCACTCACGGGGAAAGAAGCTCCCAAAAACATGGCACCACGAGTCTGGGCCATTGCCTGGCCACCGATAACCATCATGGCGACCAAAGCGAAAATTCTTGCTAATTTCTTCATTTTTTTGATATTTTTAGGTTATTTTTGTTGTTAAGACCCAACTAAAACACTGCAAAATTAGTAAAACTTTCGTATTTTTGCACAATAAACGTTTTCCATATGTTCCAAAAACTCAAACAATTCAAAGAAAGACATCCCTTCACCTCATTGATGCTGATAGCCATTGCGGTGAGAATCATCGTTGTCATCTTTGTGCCTGGCTTTGGCTCTAACCGTGAACTGCAACATACTACACTCTTCATGGGTTTCCTCGAAAAGATGAAATCCATTTTTGGCATTGGCGAATCATCAGGGCCTGGTCTCATGTTATTGAGCCGTGCCGTCTATGCTATGGTCTCGTTGTTTACCGTATCAATGGTCTACCGCATCTGCGACCTGTTTTCCAACAAACAGAATGCCTGGCTTCTGGCGCTCATCCCCGCTTTTAGCTGTGTGATGCCTGCTTTCGGCATCATCGAGAATGCCAGCGCTTTCTTGGGCCTTCCTTTATTGCTATACGGTGCCAACGTGGTGCTGAGACAAGAAGTGTTGAGGCAAAACAATCTTAACGACAATGTGCATCGCACCTCTTTTCTGATCGCAGGCATCATGCTCGGTTTGGGAATCTGCGTGTGGTACGAAAGCGTTTTCATCGTGTTCAGCATCCTTTTGATCCTCTGCGTCAGGCGTAATCCTAAAGGCGCATTGATGACGCTTATTGGCGTGCTGGTATCCATCGTCGCTGTCGGATTGTTGCTCATGGCGCTCCATGTCAACCCAATGAATTACATCAAGCTATGACCAAGGAGGAAGCCCGTCAACGCATTGCTGCCCTCAGCGAAGAATTGGAGCAGCACAACTACAATTATTATATCCTCGCCAAGCCCACCATCAGCGACTACGAATTCGACATGAAACTCGAGGAGTTGGCGGGGCTTGAGAAGGCGTTTCCCGAGTTCCTCTCCCCCGCCTCTCCCACCCAACGTGTGGGCGGCGGTGTCACCAAGGAATTCCAGAGCGTGCAACATCGTTATCCCATGCTGTCGCTGGCCAATTCCTACAGCCGTGAGGAGATAGCCGAGTTTATCAGCCGTATCAAGAAGACCATCGATGAGGAAGTGGAGTTTTGCTGCGAGCTGAAGTTTGACGGACTCAGCATCAGCCTACAATATGATAAAGGCTTGTTGGTCCGTGCCGTGACCCGTGGTGACGGTGCCCAGGGCGACGATGTGACGACCAACGTGCGCACCATTCGCACCGTGCCGCTGAAACTGCATGGCGACTATCCCGAGTTTTTCGAGATGCGTGGCGAGATAGTGATGCCTTTCGAGAGTTTCAACCGTCTGAATGAAGCGCGTGCCGAGGCAGGCGACGACCTCTTCGCCAATCCGCGTAATGCGGCTGCAGGAACGCTGAAGCTGCAAGACTCCAAAGAAGTGGCCCGACGCCGCCTCGACAACTACTGCTACTACATGATGATGGACGGCCTCGAAGACCGCTATCAAACGCATTACCAAAGCCTGCAAGCTGCCCGCAAATGGGGCTTCAACATCTCCAATTTCATGGCGCTCTGCAAGACCATCGACGAGATCTTTGAGTTCATCGACTACTGGGACGAGGCCCGTCACCAGCTGCCTTTTGCCATCGACGGCATCGTGCTGAAGGTCAATAGTTATGTACAACAACAGGCTTTGGGCTTCACGGCCAAGTCGCCGAAATGGGCTATCGCCTACAAGTTCAAGGCGGAAGAGGTTGAGACCGAGTTGCAAAGTGTCGATTTCCAGGTGGGACGTCATGGCACCATCACGCCAGTGGCCAACCTCACTCCTGTGCAATTGGCAGGCACCACGGTGAAACGAGCCACATTAAATAACGAGGACTTTATCCGTCAATTCGACCTGCATTATGGCGACACCGTCACCGTAGTGAAAGGCGGCGAAATCATACCGAAGATAATAGGTGTCAACCTCGACAAACGGCAAGCAGGCGCTCAACCCGTGGAGTTTGTCAAGACCTGCCCGATATGCGGTAGTCACCTTGTTCAGAACGAAGGCGAAGCGGCGTGGTATTGTCCCAACAGTTCAGGCTGTTCGCCGCAGATCCGTGGTCGCATCGAGCATTTCATCGGGCGTAAGGCCATGAATATCGAGAGTCTCGGTGAAGGCAAGGTGGAACTGCTCTATGAAGAAGGTCTTGTCCGTAATGTCGCTGACCTCTACGACCTCACCTTTGACAAGCTTTTCGGTCTGGAAAAAGTCATCACCATCGAAGATGAGTTTAGCCTGTTGCCCGTGGCTACACGCAAGGTCAGTTTCAAGGAAAAGACCGCCCAAAACATCTTGGATGCCTTGGAGAAATCGAAGTCGGTGCCGTTTGAGCGGGTGCTCTTTGCCTTGGGCATCAAGTTTGTGGGCGAGTCGGTGGCCAAGGTGTTAGCCAAAGCACTTCACGACATCGACCACATTATCGGTGCGAGTGTCGAGGAGATGACCGAGATCAACGAAATAGGCGAAAAGATCGCCCTTTCAGTACGCAATTTCTTCGACGACGAGCGCAACCTTGAAATCGTCAACCGTCTGAAGCAGGCCGGGCTGCAGTTTGCCATGGCCGAACAAGCCGCTTCCGACAAGGAACAGGTGCTGGCGGGCAAGTCGTTTGTGGTCAGCGGTGTGTTTGAACACTATTCCCGCGACGGTATAAAGGAAACCATTGAAGCTTACGGTGGCAAAAACGTTGGCAGTATTTCGGGTAAGACCGACTATGTGTTGGCGGGCGACAAGATGGGTCCCGAGAAACGCAAAAAGGCTGAGTCGCTGGGCATTCCCATCATCACCGAAGCCGAGTTTGAGGCTATGATTGGGGTGAAACGCGAAACGGAGACTACGGGACTTCTTTTTTAGAACACACTTTTCAAGCGCCGCATGGCCTCCTCCACCGTCGTTCTAGGACAAGCCAGGTTGATGCGGAAGAAGCCGTTGCCTGCCTCGCCGAAGTCCTTGCCTCGGTTGAAGCCAAGATTCGCCTCTTGGGTCATCTTATGCCACAGTTCCTCTTCCGAAAGACCATAGCCGTTGAAGTCAAGCCACATCATATAGGTGGCCTGAGGTTTGTGGAATTTCACCTTGGACAGATGGGTGGACAGGTATTTTGCGACATAGTCGATATTGCCTTGCACATAGTCCAGGAGCTGCCCCAGCCACTCGTCACCATAGGTCATGGCGGCTTGGGTTGAGACCTTGCCGAAGATATTGCCAAGATGCGCCTCCATGTCCTCGACATAGGCAACATACGTCTTGCGTAATGTCTCGTTTGGCACAATGGCTGTGGAAGTGGCCAATCCCGCCAAGTTGAAGGTCTTTGAGGCTGCATGGAAAGTGATGCTATTCATGGCATATTGATGGCCCAAAGTAGCAAAAGGCGTATGCTTATAGCCAGGAAGCACCAAATCGCAGTGGATTTCATCTGAAATCACCAGCACGTTGTTTTTCAGGCAGATCTCGCCTAACAGAAGAAGCTCATTGCGTGTCCAGCTGCGGCCAACGGGATTGTGGGGGTTGCAGAGGATCAGCATCTTGGCGGTCTTAGCCTGTTCAGCTAACTGGTCGAAATTGATTTCATAGCCCTCTCCTCTGTCCACCAAGGTGTTGTAAACCAGTTTACGCCCGTGGCTGCTCACGGCGTGGTGGAATGGTGGATAAACGGGCGGTTGAATGATAATCTCGTCACCGGGTTGCGTGAAAGCCATCACCGCCATGGTAAAGCCACAGACCACACCAGGGGTAAACGACATCCATTCCGTAGGCACTTCCCACTGATGGCGGCGTTTCAGCCATCCCGCGATGGATTGGAAATAAGGCTCGTCCTTGAAATGATAGCCGTAGACGGGATGCTCGGCACGTTCGATGACGGCTGTGCGTACGAATTCTGGCGTCTCAAAGTCCATATCGGCCACCCACATGGGCAGCACGTCGGGATTGCCGAACACTTGTTTCCTCAAATCATACTTAACGCAGTTAGTATCAGCGCGATTGATAATTTTATCAAAATCGTATTTCATGGTATGTCAGTTTTAAAGCGGCAAAGTTGCGAAAAATTTCGCGGTTTTTGCCGTGGCTAAGGAAAAAAGATGTAATTTTGCGGCGTCAAAACAGACAAATGGTTCATTCATTTCTTGGGGGAGTCGCATAGTGGCAATTGCAACAGACTGTAAATCTGTCCGGGTATCCGTTCGGTGGTTCGAGTCCACCTTCCCCCACGCAAAGGCGAGGCTGCGGCTTCGCTTTTTTTGTGTCATACGCTCTTTTTTCAAAAAAAGTCGGGCTTTTTGTCGCAACATTAAAATATTTGTATATCTTTGCACTATAAATAAGCATTTTATGAAAATTTTTGTCGCCAAACTAGCTTTTAAGACCACTGCGGAAGACCTGAGAGCCTTGTTCGAACAATTCGGCGAGGTGGAGTCATGCAAGGTCATCATGGATCACGAAACTGGCCGTTCGAAGTGTTACGGCTTTGTCGAGATGCCCAACGACGATGAGGCTTACAAGGCCATCGTGGAGACCGACGAGACCGTCTTCATGGGTAACGAGTTGCAGGTCAAGAAGTCGCGTCCCCAACCCGCCACGCCTCCCAAACCCGAAAAGCCTGCCCGTCCGAGACGTCCGCATCACCCGTATGTGCCGCTGGTACAAGAAGAATAAGGCGACATTTGTATTTTTTTAGCCAAAGAAGATACGCGTTTCGAAAAAAAGCCGTATCTTTGCAGCCGCAAAAAGATGGTCTGGTAGCTCAGCTGGATAGAGCAACAGCCTTCTAAGCTGTGGGTCTTGGGTTCGAATCCCAACCGGATCACCATTTGGAAAGGACTTCTTACGAAGTCCTTTTTCTTTTCCCGTTCACATGAAAAATTTCCGTATTTTTGCAGCCAAATTACCCCATCATGATCCAAGCGACAGGCATATACAAATCCTACGGCAACCTTGAAGTGCTCAAAGGCATCGACCTTCACATCGCCAAGCGCGAGATAGTGAGCATCGTTGGGGCTTCGGGCGCGGGCAAGTCCACCCTACTCCACATCATCGGCACCTTGGACAAGGCCGACCGCGGACAACTCATCATCGACGGCACCGAAGTCGGTAAGCTGAACGACACGGATTTGGCCGCCTTCCGTAACCAAAAGATCGGCTTCGTGTTCCAGTTCCACCACCTCTTGCCCGAGTTTACCGCCTTGGAGAATGTCTGCATCCCTGCCTATATCGGAGGCATGGGAAAGAAAGAGACCACGGAAAGGGCCGAACAACTGCTCGATTATCTGAACCTAAGCGACAGAAAGGACCACAAGCCCTCACAACTATCGGGCGGCGAGCAGCAGCGCGTGGCCGTGGCTCGTGCCCTCATCAACCAGCCTGCAGTGGTGCTGGCCGACGAGCCCTCAGGCAACCTCGACTCGAAATCGGCTGAGGAATTGCACAAGCTCTTCTTCCGCCTTCGCGACGAGATGAACCAAACTTTCGTCATCGTCACCCACAACCCCACCCTGGCCCAGATGTCGGATCGCACCATTACCATAAAAGACGGAAAAATTTAACCTTCACCTATAATAAAAAAGCACGGTTTTCGTTAACTCATAGTTATAAGAACGAAAAATGAAAAAACAGATACTCTTCTCCTTGTTGTTTGGCACTGCGCTCGTATTGGGTGCCAACGTTGTTCAAGCCCAAAATGCCGAGTCCTACGAGTCGTTGATGCGTAAAGGAAACGAGAAATTCAATGCCAAGGACTTCATCAGCGCCAAGACCTATTACGAGATGGCACTGAAACAGAAGTCGGGCGACCCAACCGCCAAGCAGAAACTGACTGAGACCGTGAAGAAGATCCAGGAAGACGGTGCCCGTCAGGAGGTGTTCTATGCCCACTTGGATGCCGGCGACCAATACTATGGCCAACAGAAATACGAGGAAGCCTTGACGGAATATGAAGCCGCTTTGAAGGTCTTCCCCGAGGACAAATACGTTGGCGGCCAAGCCAGTGCGGTACGCGCCATCCTGCAGGAACGCCAAGACAAACAAGACGCATACGATTTGGCCATGAGCCAAGGTGAGGCTTTGTTGGCCGAGGACAACTTCGACGCAGCCATCATGCAGTTTGAGACCGCCAAGGGAATCTTCCCCAACGACAAGCTGCCTAAGGAGAAAATCGCTGAAGCCAAACAAAAGAAACAACTCTATACCGAAAAGGTTGCCCGTTTCGACAACCTCATGGAGGAAGCCCGTCAATTTGGGTTGCGCAAGAATTACGAGGCTGCCATCGGCAAGCTCGACCAAGCCTTAGAGCTCTTCCCCGACGATATGGAAGCCAATGCCAAACGTAACGAATACCTTAGTGCAAAGGGTGTGGCTGACCAATACAACGGCATCATCGCCGTGGCCGACCAACTCTATGAGAACAAAGCATACAAAGAAGCCAAGGTGCAATACCAAAGTGCTCTAGCCGTGGTGAAAGGCGACGCCTACGCCACCGATATGATAGCCCGCCTCGACCCGCTCATCGCCGAGCAGGATGCCGAAGAGGCCGCACGTATCGCCGCTGAGGCTGAAGCCGCTCGTCTGGCTGCCGAGGCCGAAGCGGCTCGCATCGCTGCTGAACAAGAGGCTGCACGGCTGGCTGCAGAAGCTGAAGCCGCAAGATTAGCCGCCGAGGCTGAAGCTGCCCGTATCGCTGCAGAGCAAGAGGCCGCAAGGATTGCTGCCGAAGCTGAAGCTGCTCGTTTGGCCGCTGAAGAAGCCGCTCGTATAGCCGCCGAAGAGGAAGCCGCACGTCAGGCTGCTCTTGCCGCTGCCGAGGCCGAACGTCAAGCCACCATCAAGACCATGATGGACGCCGCCGACGCCTTGTTCGACCAACAGGAATATGCCAACGCCAAAGTGAAATACCAAGAGGTCGTTGCCTTCGACGAAGGCAATGCCGCCGCCACCGCCAAGATTCGTGAAATCGACGGTATCTTTGCCCAAATGGCTGCTGAGTTGGAAGCCAACTACAACAAGGCCATGAGTGCTGGCAACAGCGCCATGACCGCCGAGAACTTTGCAGAGGCTATAGCACAGTATCAGACCGCTTTGGCCTACAAGCCCGAAGACCCCACTGCCGCTGCACAGCTGGCCATCGCCCAAAAGTCGGAGAGCGACCGTATCGCCGCACTTCGTAGCCAATACGAGAAGTTCGTCAAGGAAGGCGACGCCAACTTCAAGACCAACACCTTCGACAAAGCCATCGAGGCCTACACCAAGGCAGAGGAACTTGGTCTGGAGACCTACCCCACCGAGATGATTGCCCGCATCAGCGAGATCATCGAACAAAACAAGCTGTATGAGCTGAACAGCGAGCCTTTGATGTTGGCCGCTGGCGAAGCCAAGCGCTTTGAGTTCAACAAGATTGATGTGGCGGTGCGTCGTTCCAACTACATCATCATTAAGGTGCGCAACCCGCATCCCGAGAAGACCTTCCCGATGATCGTCTCCTTCGGAGGTTCCGGCGGAAAGAATGGCGGTTTCGTGCTGCCTATCGCTGCCACCGAAGAAGAAAAGACCTTCATCTTCCGTATCGGTTCACAGTACAAGTGGTTCAGCGAGGACAACACCTGGATCGAGATCATCTCCGAAAACAACGAAGTGGAGATTGGCAAGCTTGAGGTCTCGAGAAGCAATTAATGCTGTCTCTGCTCTAAACGCTTGAGAGTCCGCTTTTCATAATCTATTTCCTGTTTCAGGTTCTCTAAAGCAACCTGTTGAAACAATAGTTTTGACTTGAGTTCCTCGATAAGATAGTTCTCTGCCTCTTGTCGTGTGGCAAATGCCGCCGATGCATTGACCACAATGCCGTTTTCCAGGGTGAGCACGTCGTACGGAATGAAGATATTCCTGTCAATACGGCGGTGCATCTCCTCTACTTTCACGACGGGTGACTTCCTGATGGCATATCTTGACTCAGGCGAGCGATAATAGACTATGTCGCCCACCTTGAAAGGGGCGAGTTTTAATAATGTTTCAAGTTCCATGTCTTGATAGTTGTGTTCTTATTACTACTGTTTTTAATTGGTGACAGTATAATATAGAAACACATTGCCTTAAAATCAACTTTGAGGCAAAAGACTATCCGTTATTTGTGTTTATTTTTGTCGCAGCGGCCTTACAGCACTTCCGTCGGCACCGAGAGCGGTAGTTCCTCTGGCTCTTCATTTACTGAGCTAATGGAATAGACGCTGTCGACCACATACTTGGTCATGCCACGCCACGGCAAGGCGCCGAGGTATTCCTTATAGTGGAGCTCCACAAACTTGCCGGCGCTGCGCTCCAACTGTTTCGCAACATTCTCATCTTTCACCGAGAAGTTGAACTCGTTCGACTGGATGGTGTTATTGCTGTTCTTGGAGTTGTAACCAGCTTGGATGAGGCGTCCTTCATAGGTCTTGAAGACATAGCCTTTGTAGACAAACAGGTTCAATTCGCCTGCCTTTACACCGCTGCCGAAAACGAAGTAGAACTTATAAAATACAAAGGCAGCCGCTGCCAATATCAGGATGGTGCCCAAAACGGCGAAAATCCTACAACCCACTCTCTTTTTCTTGGGTTTCTTTTCTTCTGAATACTCTTCCATGATTATGATTGTTTTTGTTTCTTTTGATAAGATTCGCAAATCCCTGTAATGCCACATTCCCCACACTTGGGCTTACGGGCAAGACATACATAGCGTCCATGCAAGATGAGCCAATGGTGCGCCTTGGCAATCACTTCCTTCGGCAGATGGGCCACCAAGGTCTTTTCCGTTGCTAACACATTTTTCGAGTTCTTTGTCAGGCCAATGCGGTTAGCCACACGAAAAACATGCGTGTCGACAGGCATGGCAGGCTGGTCGAAGGCCACGGCCATCATCACGTTGGCAGTCTTACGGCCCACTCCTGGCAACTTCTGCAGATCCTCCAGATTGTCGGGGACGACACCATTGAAGTCGCGCACCAAAGTCTGCGCCATACCTAACAAGTTCTTGGCTTTGTTGTTGGGATAGGAAATGCTTTTTATATAGTTGTAGATTTCATCAACAGAGGCCTCCGCCATGTCATGTGCCGTCGGGAAACGCTGAAACAAAGCCGGCGTGGTCATGTTCACCCGTTTGTCGGTACACTGCGCCGAGAGGATGACCGCCACCAACAACTGATACGGGTCGGAATACTCCAACTCCGTCTCGGCGACAGGCATGTGTTCCTCAAAATGGGCTACAAATGCGTCGTATTTCTGTTGTAACTTGGTTTTCATCAAATGATGTCTCCTTGTTCGTCGACAAGCACGCCCCAGCTCACAGCACTGATGCTGTCGCCCTCAAAGAAGAAGTCGATCATGGCATCCTCGAAGGACACACGAAGCTCTCCGTCTTCGGTCTCTTCCTCCAGCTCCTTGAAGCCATTGTCTTTCATCAGCTTGATGACTTCGTCTTTCTTGAGGTCGAACACTTTCTTGCCGTACAGCGTAGCCGCTTCATTCTCCGTTTCGAAGCAGGCCACCACCGACTTGGTGACGCCCTCAAAATAGATGTTCGTCTGGATGGCATCGTACTCGTAATAGATGGAGCGGTTGCCCGTCTCCTCCATGTCGCTCAACTCCTCATAAAAGTCGGGCATATTCAGCAGCTTGACCGTCTCGTCAAGCGACATTCCGAAAGGTATTTCGCCGTAGCCTTTCAGCGGCATAATAGTAAAGTCTTTCATAGCTTTGTTGATTCGGCGGCTAAGATAGGCAAATTATTGGAACGCCAAGCAAAAAACGCGTTTTTTTCTCTTATTCAAAGCGAATCGACTTGGTAGGGCTGATGCGGTTGATGACCGAAGTGGGGATCAGCAACATCAGAACCCATAGCAGGAAGGTACCCAAGTTGATGAGGACCACCGTGCTGAGATGCAACTCGATAGGAACGGCGGAGAGGTAATAGGTGGCCGCGTCAAGCTTGATGAGACCCGTTTGTTGCTGGAGGAAACAGAAGCCCAAGCCGATGACGTTGCCAATCAACATGCCGAGGAGCAGGATGCGCAAGGAACGGCGCAGAAACACCTCGCGAACGAATTTGTTGCTCGCACCCATGGCCTTCAGCAGACCTATGGTCGAAGTACGTTCAATGATGATGATCAGCAGCATGCTGATGACCGTGATGCCTGCCACAAGCAACATCAAGGCCATGATGAGCCATACGTTGGTATCGAGCAAATCGAGCCAGTCAAAGATTTGTGGGTTGCTCTCGCGGGCGGTATAAGAGGCCAACTCGGAGGGCAAGGCATAATAGAGTTTCTCGTTGACTTGATCGACATCGGCATCCTTGTCTAATGCAATCTCAAGCAGTCCAGCCTCGTTGTCTTCCCATCCGTTCAGCTTGCGTATTTGGTTGAGGTCGGCAAAGACATAGCGCTCGTCAAACTCATAGAGTCCAGTTTCGAAGATGCCCTTAACCGTGAATTTACGGCCTCTCGCCTGCTGGTCCTTGTCGATGAACCATACGCGCACATCGTCGCCCACATCGAGCAGCATCTTGTCGGCAATCACCTTGGAGACGATCACATCGTTGGAGCGTTCTCCTGCTTGATATTGAGGCGTCTCCCCTTCCAACAGGCACTTGCTGAAATAACTCCAGTCGTAGCTTTCATCCACGCCCTTCAGTACCACACCTTGAATCTCGTCGTCGGTCTTGATCATGCCCGCCTTGTCGGCCACCATTTGGTAATGTGTGATGCCATCGACGGAGTTCAGTCTACTGACCAACACGGAATCCAATTGGAATGGCGTCTCCTCCACCGACTCGTTCTTGTCAAGCGCCTGCACATGGATTGGGGCCACAAAGCCGATCACCTTGTCGCGAATCTGGTTCTTGAAGCCCACCACGACCGCCCAGGCGATAAGCATCACGATGATGGCCAGGGCCACGCTCGTGACGGCCAGTCGCATCACCGTCGAAGACAAATTTTCCTTCGACAGCGAAAAAATACGGTCAGCTATGAATTTTGGGCCCGACATTTGTAGGAATTTCAATAATTTTGCAAAAGTAAAAATAAAACCGAAATGAAACGCCAAATCTTTGCCATAGCCCTGCTCTTTTGTGCGCTGCTTCCGCAATGTCATGCCCAAATCCAAAAGACGGATACCGAGTCGCCAAAGACCACCATCGAAGAAGACACTTCCATTGCCTTTGTCGATAAAGACCACTATGTCAGTGCCGCCATGCAGCTCGACGACTATCTGCCGATGCTTGAAGGCAAGCGTGTCGGTGTGGTCGGCAACCAGACCAGCATCATCGGCGAGACACATCTGGTGGACAGTTTGCTATCCTTGGGTGTCGATATCCGTAAGATTTATACGCCCGAGCATGGCTTCCGTGGCAAGGCCGACGCTGGGGCTAAGGTCAATAGTAGCAAGGACGAGAAGACAGGCCTACCTATCGTTTCGCTTTACGGCAAAAACAAAAAGCCCACACCTGAGATGCTGAAGGACGTCGATGTCATCCTCTTTGATTTGCAGGATGTAGGTGTGCGTTTCTATACTTATATTTCCACCATGAGCTATGTGATGGAAGCCGCTGCCGAAAACGGTCTCCCCGTCATCGTCCTCGACCGCCCCAACCCCAATGGTTTCTATGTAGACGGACCTGTGTTGAAAACGGAGAACAAATCATTTGTGGGCATGCACCAGGTGCCTGTCGTCTATGGCATGACCATTGGTGAATACGCCATGATGGTGAATGGAGAAGGCTGGCTGAAAGGCGGCATCACCTGTGACCTCATGGTGATACCCATTAAAGGCTACAACCGCAACGCCATCTACGAACTCCCCGTGAAGCCTTCGCCCAACCTGCCCAACTGGGAGTCGGTCTACCTCTACCCCACCTTGTGTTTCTTTGAGGGCAGCATCGTCAGCCTCGGACGCGGCACCGAGACGCCCTTCCAGGTCTACGGTCATCCCGACATGCGAGGCAGCTATACCTTCACGCCCAAGAGCACTAGTGGTGCTTCCAAGCCTCTTTTGGAAGGCCGGCGTTGCCGTGGCGAGAACCTTGTGGAATATGCCCACGACTATGCCCATAACGCCAACGAGCTCCATCTCGAGTGGATCATCGAGGCCTACCAACAGCTGAAGGGCAAGGACTTCTTCATCGACTATTTCCGTCTGCTAGCGGGCGACAAGCAACTGCGCCGCGACATAGAAAACGGGAAAAGCGCAGACGAGATCCGCGCTTCGTGGGAAAACGACCTTGAAGCGTTCAAGGCTATGAGGGAAAAATACTTGATGTACTGATTAAACAACACAAAAAAATGCCGCCAAGAAAACTCTCAGCGGCATTTTTTTTCATTTAAATAGGTCTTTATTTCCTCGTTCTTCCAGGATACACCCTCAAGGCTTCTTCGAGGCACTTGATGGCGGCCTTCAGGTCGTCGATGCAGATGCAATAGGTGATACGGGCCTGATGACGTCCCTTCTCGGGATCGGCATAGAAGCCTGTGGCGGGAGCCAACATCACCGTGGCACCGTTGTAGCTGAAGTCGGTGAGCAGCCACTGACAGAACTTGTCGCTGTCGTCGATAGGCAGGTCGATGACGGTGTAGAAAGCACCCTTGGGCATCGGGCAGAAGCAGCCCGGGATTTTGTTGACGCCTTCGACGATGACGTTACGGCGGGCAATGTACTCGTTATACACACCGTCGAAATACGACTGCGGCGTGTTCACGGCAGCCTCGGCGAAGATCTGACCGAAGCTCGGCGGTGACAGACGGGCCTGAGCCAGACGCATAGCGATGGCATAGACCTCACTGTTACGGGTCACCATGCAGCCCACACGGGCGCCGCAGGCGCTGTAACGCTTCGAGACGGAGTCGAACAGGATGGTGTTACGCTCCAAACCCTCGAGCTGCATCACGCTGAAGTGCTTGTGACCATCGTAGCAGAACTCACGATACACCTCGTCGGCGAAGAGATACAGGTCGTATTTCTTGACCAGACCAGCCACCTTCAGCAGTTCCTCATGGGTGTATAGATAACCCGTGGGGTTGTTGGGGTTACAGATCATGATGGCTCTGGTGCGCGGCGTGATGGCCTTCTCAAACTCCTCGATGGGCGGCAGGGCAAAGCCCGTCCTGATGTCGCTTGGGATGGTGACGATCTTGGCATCACACAGCTTGGCGAAGGTGTTATAGTTGGTGTAATAAGGTTCCGGGATGATGATTTCGTCGCCAGGGTTCAGGCACACGGTGAAAGCCATCTGAAGGGCTTCGCTGCCACCCGTAGTGACGATAATCTGGTTGGGCGTCACGTCGATGCCATGACGGTGGTAGTAGTTGCAGAGTGCACGGCGGTAGGAAGGAATACCGGCGGAATGGCTGTATTCCAACACACCGTGGGTGGCAGGGAGTTCGCGGGCGGTATCGGCCAAAGCAGCGAGTGCGCCTTTGGGCGTCTCAATGTCGGGTTGTCCGATGTTGAGGTGATACACATGGATGCCACGCTCTTTGGCGGCATCGGCGAACGGGACAAGTTTACGAATTGCCGACTGTGGCAATTCCATACCTTTATTGGAAATTTGTGGCATAAGTTGTTGTTTTTGAATAAAAAGCCATCTAATACGAGATTAGACGGCTTTTATGATACATACGTTGTTATTACATTCAATTAATGGTTGTTGACGGGTGAACCGTTGCTGAATCCGCTGTTCTTCTCCGGTAATGCCTCTGTAGGTTGGTCGAGCACGCGGCCCTTGATGCGCAGCACCACGGTCGAGTTCTTAACGGCATTGGAGGTGACGGTAACAGTCTTGTTGATATTTCCAGCTCGATTGGTACGGTAGGTCACCTTGATGACATCAGATTCGCCAGGAAGGATGGGCTCATTGGGCCACGAAGGGATGGTGCAACCACAGCTTGACTTGGGCTTTTGCACGAGCAGAGGCTCGGTGCCAGTGTTGGTGAAACGGAACTCGCATTCGCCATTGCCGTTGTAAGGCACATCACCGTAATCGTGAACGACTTTCTCGAACTCAATTTCAGGACCCATCGTTGCTTTCTTGTCTTGAGCCTTGGCCACGCCAGCCATAAGGAGCATGATACCAAGCAGGTAAATCACTTTCTTCATTGCTTATGATTTTAAAATTGTTGCAAAATTAGTAATTATTGTTGTTCGTTGTTCAATTATGCCATTTTTTCCAACAATTTTTACCTTTCTCAAAAACCGTACCAAAAAACAATCCCCCAAGAAAATCTTGAGGGATTGCTAAACTTTTTATCTCGGTCCTCTCTGTCCATTGATACACTCGGCTGCGCCTCGATATGACATGGGCAGAAAGAGCTTTGCTTTTACAGCAGGTGGCAGGTAACGGTCAGACCGGCCATCACGATGCTCACCATGCTCATCAGCTTGATGAGGATGTTCAGCGAAGGACCTGACGTATCCTTGAACGGGTCGCCGACCGTGTCGCCCACGACGGTGGCCTTGTGGTTGTCAGAACCCTTACCGCCGAAGTTGCCTTCTTCGACATACTTCTTGGCATTGTCCCAAGCACCGCCCGAGTTGGCCATGAAGACAGCCAGGACGAAGCCCGTGCTCAAGCCACCGATCAACAGACCGAGGACACCAGGAACACCCAGGATGACACCCGTCAGGATCGGGACGAGGATGGCGAGGATGGAAGGCACAAGCATTTCATGTTGTGCACCCTTCGTGGAGATGGCCACGCAACGCTCATAGTCAGGTTCGGCCTCACCTTCAAGGATACCCTTGATGGTGCTGAACTGACGGCGGACTTCCTCCACCATCTTCTGGGCGGCACGGCCCACGGCATTCATCGTCATGCCGCAGAACACGAAGGCCATCATGGCGCCGATGAACACACCCACAAGAACGACGGGGTTCATCAGGTTGACGTTATAAGCATTCATGAAGTCGACCAAAGTGGCTTTGGCGGCATCGATGCCATTCGGCAAGGCTTGACCCACACGGATGAGGGCCAGCTTGATTTCCTCAACGTAAGAGGCCAACAGGGCGAGAGCCGTCAGAGCGGCAGAACCGATAGCGAAGCCCTTACCGGTAGCAGCGGTGGTGTTGCCGAGGGCGTCGAGAGCGTCGGTGCGGTGACGCACTTCAGGATCGAGGCCACTCATTTCAGCGTTACCGCCAGCGTTGTCGGCAATGGGACCGTAAGCGTCGGTAGCCAAGGTGATGCCCAAGGTGGAGAGCATACCCACGGCAGCGATACCGATACCATAAAGACCTAACGACAGGTTCTCAGGCGTCAGAGCGACATGGAAGCCGTTAGCGCAGAGATAAGCAAGGATGATGGCGCAGCCCACGGTGACCACCGGGATGGCGGTGGAGAGCATACCAAGGCCCAAACCAGAGATGATGACCGTGGCGGGACCCGTCTTGGAGCTTTCAGCCACCTTTTGAGTGGGCTTATAGCTCTGCGAAGTATAGTATTCCGTTGATTTACCAATAATCACACCAGCCAGCAAACCGACCACCACTGACATGGAAACATGCCACCATTGGTTGGTCTCAGTGCCAAACAGCCAAGCGAAGATGCCGAACGTGGCGGCAGCAATCAGGATGGCAGCGGTGTTGGTACCACGGCTCAAAGCGCCCAGCAGCTGCTTCATGCCAGCGCCTTCCTTGGTCTTCACGAGGAAGATACCGATGATGGAAAGGAGCACGCCCACGGCGGCAATCAGCATAGGAGCGAACACGGCTCTGTACTGCATGCCTTCGACAGCGGAGGTGGCAAAAGCGGAAGCACCCAAGGCCATGGTAGCCAAGATAGAACCAGCATAGGATTCATACAGGTCGGCACCCATACCAGCCACATCACCGACGTTGTCGCCAACGTTATCAGCGATGGTGGCGGGATTGCGCGGGTCATCCTCAGGGATGTTGTACTCGGTCTTACCGACGAGGTCAGCACCCACGTCAGCGGCCTTGGTGTAGATACCGCCACCCACACGGGCAAACAGAGCCTGCGTGGAAGCACCCATACCAAAGGTCAGCATGGTGGTGGTGATGATGACCAGGTGGTCTTCGATACCGATGAAATGATCCAAAACGAGGAACCACACGGAGACGTCGAGCAAGGCGAGGCCCACGACGACGAGACCCATGACGGCACCTGAACGGAAGGCGACTTTTAGACCGCTGTTCAACGACTTACGTGCGGCATTGGCCGTACGAGCCGAGGCATAGGTGGCCGTCTTCATGCCGAAGAAGCCTGCCAAGCCCGAGAAGAAACCGCCGGTCAGGAAGGCGAACCATACCCAGCCGTTCTGCAAGTCAAACAAACTCATTACGAAGAAAAGGATGGCCAAAATGATGAACACGATGATCACCACTTTGTACTGCTGCTTCAGGTAAGCCATGGCTCCCTTACGGACATGCGCAGCGATTTTCTTCATTAAGTCCGTACCTTCGTCTTCTTTCATCATCTGTTTGTAGAAGATGAAAGCAAATGTCAGCGCCAACACTGAGGCGACCAACACAATGTAAGGAATGCTGTTAATCATAAGATTGATATTTAGTTAGACTTATTATTGTTCTAAACAAGATTCCTTCATGGTCGTATTTACAACCTTTAGAGGGGACAAAAATAAGGACAAATTATATTGAAATGAAATTTTTTTGCATAGTTTTTTTCGGAAAGGCAACTTTTTTTGCTCGTTTCCAAAAAAGTCCCTACTTTTGACGATTGAAGGAAGAAGGTTTTGTTTCAAAATAGGAACCTAATTATCAGTTCTTTAGCGGGACAGGCCTTCCCCACCCTTCCCAAAACGAGCAAAAATGAACAAAGTCAGTTTGGAAATCATCGGTTTGACCTACAGCGAATCCTCAACAGGAGCGTATGTCTTGATCTTGGGCGACAAGAACTCTCAACGTCGTCTGCCCATCGTCATCGGCAGCGCTGAGGCCGAATCCATCGCCGTGGGCATCGAGAAGCACAAGAACGGCCGTCCCCACACCCACGACCTCTTCCTGAGGTTTGCCAAGGAGTTCGGTGTCGAAATCAGCGAGGTGGTCATCAACCGCTTCCGCGACGGCGTGTATTATGCCATGCTGGTATGCAAACAAGGCGACGACCTGACGATGATCGACGCGCGCCCCTCCGATGCCATCGCCATTGCGGTGCGCCTCGGCTGCGAAATCAATGCCTACGAGAGCGTGATGGAGGAAGCAGGGATCATTATGGATGACATTGAGAAGCCAAGACCCGAAGCGCAGGACGACGTTATTATTAATAAAGGTAACGAGGGCACTAGCCTTGACATGCTCGACATTGATGCCTTGGAGGACTTGCTTCAAGAAGCCATCGACAACGAAGATTACCAACGCGCGGCACAGATCCGTGATGAAATTAATGGGAGAGTGTAGAGTTTAGAGTTTAGAGTTTAGAGTTTAGAGAAATACAATAAATTAATAGAAAAATGAAAGCAATCAAGTTTCGTTTGATCGTGATGAACTTCCTCATCTTTGCCGTATGGGGAGCTTATCTTTGTTCATTGGGCATCTATCTCAGCAAGATCGGTATGGGTGCCAACATCGGCAAATTCTTCGCCATCCAGGGAATCGTTTCCCTCTTCATGCCTGCATTGATGGGTATCGTGGCCGACCGTTGGATCCCGGCACAGAAGCTGTTAGGCATCTGTCATTTCCTCGCCGCCATCTTCATGGCTTTGGCGGGCTACATGGGCTATAAATATGGCAGCGCCGTCAGTTTCGGGCAGCTGTTTCCCTACTATGCCATCAGCGTGGCATTCTTCATGCCGACCATTGCCTTGGGTAACTCGGTGTCATATAACGCCTTGACGCAGGCTGGACTCGACACGGTGAAGGCCTTCCCTCCCATCCGTGTGTTCGGCACCATCGGCTTCATCCTCTCCATGTGGATTGTGAACTTCACAGGATATAAAAACGGTTACGAGCAACTGTTTGTTTCGGCGGCCTGGGGCGTAATCTTGGCCATCTACGCCTTCACCCTGCCCAACTGCCCCGTCAACAAGAACGTGGAAAGCAAGTCGTTCGTCGACACCTTTGGTCTGCGTGCGTTCACGTTGTTCAAAGAATCTCGCATGGCAGTTTTCTTCATTTTCTCATTCCTCCTTGGTATGTGTCTGCAAGTCACCAACGGCTTTGCCACGCCATTTTTAGAGTCGTTCGGTTTTTATCCGGAGTATGAGAATGCTTTCGCCGTGAAGAACAGTGTGTTTTTGTCTTCTATCTCACAAATCTCCGAGACCCTTTGCATTCTCTTGATTCCTTTCTTCCTGAAAAGATTCGGCATCAAGAAAGTGATGCTTATCGCCTTTGGTGCATGGGCCTTGCGTTTCTTCTTCCTCGGTGCAGGCAGTCCCACGGGATTCGGCCTCGTGCTCTTCATCCTCTCAATGATTGTCTACGGCGTGGCTTTTGACTTCTTCAACATCAGCGGTTCACTCTTCGTTGAAAAAAACACCGATGAAAAGATTAGAAGCAGCGCTCAAGGTGTGTTTATGATGATGACCAATGGTTTGGGAGCCACCATCGGTTCGCTCTGCGCACAAGCCATAGTCAACAACTTCACGCATAAGGTAACAAAAGTTGTTAACGGAGAAACCATATGGTATACTATTGGTGACTGGCCGCATGCATGGTATATCTTTGCCGCCTTCGCCTTCGTGGTCGGAATCCTGTTTGCCCTGTTGTTCAAGTACAAGCACAATCCTGAACAAAACCAATGAAACAATACCTAGACTTACTTCAGTATATCCTCGACCACGGCCATCAGAAGGGCGACCGCACAGGTACCGGCACCATCAGTGTGTTTGGTTATCAGATGCGTTTCGACCTCTCTGAAGGTTTCCCTCTGGTGACGACGAAGAAGGTGCACCTGAAAAGCATCATCTACGAGCTGCTGTGGCTGCTGAAGGGCGACACCAACATCCAATACCTCCACGACCATAAAGTCTCCATCTGGGACGAATGGGCCGACCAAAACGGCGACTTAGGGCCTGTCTATGGCGCACAATGGCGCAATTGGAACAACGAAGGCATCGACCAGATAGCCGAGGTGGTGAAGAGCATCAAGGAGAACCCCAACAGTCGTCGTCATATCGTCACGGCGTGGAACCCGAGTGTGCTGCCCGACGAGCATGAGAAGGACTTCGCTGCCAATGTGGCGGCAGGCAAGGCGGCACTCCCACCCTGCCACGCCTTCTTCCAGTTCTATGTGGCCGATGGCAAACTGTCGTGCCAGCTCTACCAACGCAGTGCCGATGTGTTCCTCGGTGTGCCGTTCAACATCGCCTCTTATGCCCTCCTCACCATGATGATGGCGCAGGTGTGCGGCTTGCAGCCCGGCGACTTCGTCCATACTTTTGGCGACGTGCACATCTACAACAACCTCATCGAGCAGGTGAAGACCCAACTCTCGCGCACGCCGCGTCAGCTGCCCACCATGCGCCTCAACCCGGAGGTCAAGAGCATCTTCGATTTCAAATACGAGGACTTCACGCTTGAAAACTACGACCCCTGGCCTGCCATCAAGGGCGAGGTTTCGGTATGATTATTGATAACAAAACAAGAAAAACGATCATAATATGACTATTTCCATTATCGTCGCCATGGCCGCCAACCGCGCCATCGGCATCAACAACCAGCTCATCTGGCACAATAGCAACGACTTGAAGCACTTCAAGAAGGTGACCTCGGGACATTGTGTCATCATGGGCCACAACACTTGGCTCTCGTTGCCCGGACAGAAGGCATTGCCCAACCGCCGCAACATCGTCATCTCCGACCGCTTGGATAAAGCCCCGGAGGGCTATGAACTGGCCACCTCCATACCTCAAGCCCTCGAGATGGCACAAAACGAGGACGAGGTCTTCATCATGGGCGGTGGAAGCATCTATGAACAGTTCCTTCCCAAGGCCGACCGCCTCTACCTGACCCGTTTAGATAAGGAGTTTGAGGCTGACACTTTCTTCCCTTATATCAATTTCGACGAATGGGAACTGGCCGACCTCGAAGTCGTTGACGATGACCCACAGGTCGACTACAGCTACCGCTTTGAGGTTTGGGAGAGAAAACAGGCCTAAAGTATTATCCAAATACCAATAAAAAACGGTTGCCCCAAACGAGGCAACCGTTTTTGTTACGGTATCAAGCTTTATTACTTGATGATGGTGATGCGTTTAGTGATTTCACCTTGTGAGGTGGCCACGCGCACCATGTAAACGCCAGTCTCAACATTCATGTTGATGACGGCCTTATTGTCTTGGCAATTCTGCTCAAACACCTTCTGGCCCACCAGGTTGTAGACCGTCACGTGGCTCAGACCTTCGGCTTCAACCGTGAAGGAGCTTGTGGTAGGATTGGGGAAGATGGCCACGCTGCCAGCCTCCAGTTCGTTGACGCCGTCATACGAATACGGAGCGTGCAGATAGAACTGGTTGTGGTCGTTGATCCAATAAGCAGGAGCCGAAATGCAATCGCCGAGGCTATGATAGACGGCGTAGAGCTTGTAATAGTAGTCGCCTTCTTGGTTGGCGCTATTGTCGGTGTAGCTGGTGGCAGTAGCGCTCAGCGACTTGACTCTTTCATAAGTACCTTCTTCACCGAACTTTCTGAAGAGGTAGTAGCCAGAGAGACCTTCAGACGGCTCGGGCTTTTCCCATTTCAGTTTGATCTTGAAGTTGCTGCCAGTGTATTCGAAGTCGAGGTTGGTGGCAGGATAGCAAGCACCAGAAGTGGCGCATGACTCGTTGGAATACTGACCATTCTCGCCGCCGTCATAGAGATAACCAATCACATAGCAGTGGCCACCAATGGTGGCGTTCTCGTCAACGAAGGAAGTGCCTTCAGGAATCAGGCGATAGAGCAAACCGTCGCGGTAAACGACATAGCCATAGCCGTTGTCGCGGATGGGATCCCAAGAGACATTGATGTTGGTGGGGTTCTCATCATCGACCAAGGCGACGCAGTTGGTAGGAACGCCTTCGCCGACGGCATTGCCGCAAGTGTTGCTGCCCTCATAGAACACGCCCACAGGCATGTCATCCGAGCTGCCGCTGTAGGTATAAACAGTGTTGTTCTGCGAATCCTTAATGGTGAAGGCCATGTTGAAGCTGCCCGTCTGAGTCGGGGCAGTCCAAGCAAACGAGACGTTGCCCAGCGGCATGTCAACCGGGAAGCTCTGGACTGAGGAGTTCGTGGTGGTCACAGTGGCGAACTCGGTACCGGCGGCATTGTAGACGTGGATCTTGCCACCACGGAAACCCGTGAAGGAAGCTTGGCTGACGTTGATGGTCCAACCGCAGGTGGGGCCAAAACCAATCTTGTTGGAATAAACGATCTTACCGTGGTTGCCATTGGTAACAGCATATACGGTGTAGATGAAGTAGTCGAAACGCGGGACGCTATTGTCGGTGATAGTCATGTTAGCACCAGGAGTCACGTTGTCCTCGGTGTAGATGACTTGGCCGTCGCGGCAGACCACGATTTGATCGATGCTGCTGAGGTTGCTATTGTTCAAAGCCTTGGAAGGATTGGTCCAAGAAACGGTGGCAGCCAGCTCGTTGTTGGCGGCGGGCGTCACAGTGAGGTTAGCGGGAGCCTGGGCAGTCGTGTTGTAGACTTCAGTGGGGACGAAGTTGAAGATAGCGCCATCGCTCGAGTTGTAGTCGATTTGGTCGAAATCATAGAAATCGTCGCCGCTGCCGCTCCAACCCCAGTTGTAGTGGAAGAAACCTTCATCATTATAACCATCGCACACGAAAGCGTGGCCACCTTCAGGACTTTGTCCAGAATAATAGAGAGGCCATCCCATATCGAACGATTCCTTCAGCATCTGGCTCCAGTTGTCGTAAGTATAGTTGTCTCTTCCTCTCAGCACAGCTTGGTTGGTGTAGCCAAAATACTGGGTGATTCTGGAAGGCACATCCTGAGAATAGGCACCGCTACCGTCGATGGCATAGTGCATGTCAACAGCAATACCGCAGTGATACATAAGCAGAGCTACGGCTTCAATCTCTTCTTGAGGTGAGTTGTTGGTGAGCTTGTTGGGCATCTTGTCCCATTCGTAAGTGGTGGCACCGAAGTTGGCCGTCAAGGGGCCAAAGCCCGAGTTGTAGTTGGTATGGCTACCTGTGCCTTGCAACGGGTGGTTCCAATACTTCATCACCTGGCTCATGGCAGTGGCGACGCAACCGGCATAGACACGGCCACCAGGACCGCCAGCGGCTTGAGGGCAGAAATAGTTGTAAGGGGAACCTTGGTCCCATTGTGTCTGAACGAGATAGAACTCACCACGGCCGCCATTGCGTGAAATCAGTTTTCCTGAGTTCATCACGCTCTGCCATTCGGCAGCGACTTTAGGCGTGGCTTTGCCCGTATTCTTTCCGGTACGACTGGCAATCAACTGGTTGAGCATATAGCCCAGCTCAGGGTTGATGTTAGTGTCGAAACTACGATTCTTTGAATAACCGATGATAGGACGATAGAAGTCATCGGCCGAGACCATGACGAAACCATCGTTGCCTACATTAAACACATAGAAGCATGCTTCGCCACGGGTGGAAGTGCCCGTATAGACCAAAGTGAGCTCCTGGGCCTGACGCGACTGCTCGAAGTTGGCTTGGACAAACTGTTGTCCCACATACTTGGCCTGGCTCACACCGACCGGGTTGGCTTGCACCAAACCGAGGCCGAAAACCAAGGCAAGCATAGTCATTAAATACTTTTTCATTGTAGTGTGGTTTAAAATTAGATTCTGTTTAAGCGTGCAAATATAGATATTTTCCATTAATAACGTGTGGTTCGCGGAAAAAAACGCCATCAATGGACAATGGCCACGCGACGTGTCACCAAGCCTTGCGCGGTCTGCATTTTCACGAAATAGACGCCTTCACTCCATCCCTCAACGCTGACATTCAACATATTGGAATCACATTTTGCATCATAGACCAGCTGACCCATCTGATTGTAGACCGACACTTGGGTCATGCCTTCAGCCTCGATTTGGAGGTTGTGGTCGGCGGGATTGGGGAAGATACGGGCCGAACTCTCGTTTTCGGACACCGATGTCGGTGAGTAATAGACGTGAAGATAGAACAGGTTCGGGTCGTACTTGACAGCCGCGGGTGACGAAGTGCAGTCGGTGGCACTATAGTATGCGTACAAGCGATAATAATAGTCGCCCTGTACGTTGGCCGTATTGTCAGTGAAGGAAGTGGCAGTGCTGCTGAGCAGTTTGATGCGAACGTAAGTGCCATCTTGTCCGTCTTTTCTAAACAGATAGTAACCCGACAAGCCCTCAGCATTCACAGGTTTGTCCCAAGTCAGCTTAATCTTATAGTTGTTCCCCACGTATTCATACCATAGGTTGTAGGCTCCGAGGCAGTCGCCCGCAGAGGCGCAGGTCTCGTTGGACGGGTCAGACTCGCCACCATGATTCAATGCTGTGACCGTGTAGCAATGTCCCTCAGTGATGCCTTCGTCGACGAATCTGAGCTCCGTTGAGAAGCCATACAAGTGCTCGTCGCGATAGATGTTGAAACCATAATCAGGAACGACACCGTCGTTTTCCCAAGTCAAGACCGCATCTTCGCCTTCCATCTCTGCCATCAGATGGGAAGGCGCCGTTGTGACCAAAGTATTGCCACAGCCATTGTTGACATCAAACAAAACGCCCTCGTCCAAACCCGTTGTACTTCCTTGATAGGTGTAAACCGTGTTGCCCTGAGCGTCCTTGATGACCATTGAGATGTTGTTCACCGTGTTGTTGGGTGCTGTCCAGCCGAAGCAAGCCTTACCCACCGGCATGGAAAAGTCTGACGTAGCGGGTACGGAATTGGTGATGGTAAAACGTTGGATCTCTTTGCCTGTGGTGCTGTAGAGCGAAAGATAACCGCCATTCCAGCCTTGGAAGGCCGAGCTCTGCATGATGATCTTCCAATCGCAAGTCGGGGCCACCAGCTGTTTCTCCACCTTAGCCGAGGCGCCACGCTGTCCGCCCAACACGGCATAGACAGCATAATTGAAGACGTCATAATAAGGAACGGTTTCGTCCACATAACTCATGTCAGCGCCTGGGGTGACGTTGTCTTCGGTATAAATCACCACACCATCGCGTTCCACCACGATTTGGTCAATAGCCGTCAGCGTGGCGTTGGTCAAGGTGATTGCAGGATTCTTCCACGAGATGGTAGCCATCAGCGTGCCGTCTTGGACAGGAACGACATTCGTGTTGGTGGGAGCATTGGGCGTAGCTGAATAAATCTCGGCAGGCACATAGTTATAGATGACGCTCTCGCCATCGGTATAGCCATGTTCGTCGATGTTGAACCAGTCGTCGCTGCTGCCGCTCCAACCCCAGTTGATATGAACCATATCATGATCGTTATAACCATCTACCACATAAGCATGACCGCCGCCACGATGCACCATGGGCCAGCCCATGTCGATGGCATCCGTCAACAGACGCATATAGCCTTCGTGGGTGTAGTTTTCGCGATATAGATTGTCCATACGGTCGGTATAGAAGAAATAGGCAGGCATGGTCTGGCAAAGCTTGCCTGTCACCGCGCCGCTGCTGGTGGGACGGTAGTTCATGTCGACGCTCACTCCAACATGATAAATCAGCTGAGCCACCGCCTCGATCTGTTCAATCGGAGAATTGGCGGTGATGGCGTTAGGCATATTGTCCCAGTCGTAGGTTGCCTCGCCGAAATTGACGGTCAAGGGGCCGTATTCCGGATGGTCCTCGGGATAATATGTGTAGCTCCCCTGTCCGTGGATGGGATGGTTCCAGAACTTCATCAGTTGGGCGGCCGCCGTAGCCACACAGCCCGCATAGCAGTGACCGCCAGGGCCACCTTCGCCTTCCGGGCAGAAATAGTTATAAGGATAATTTTGGTTCCACGTGGTCTGCACGAGGTGGTCGTCTCCCCTACCACCGTGACGCGAGACAAGACGTCCCGTCTTTTCGAGCATAGCCCAATCGGCGGCAACGGAAGGTTGTGCTGACGAGGCTTGGGAGGCCTTCATCACCCCTTGGCGGACGACTTCGAGTAAGTCGACCATAGCCGGAGCCATGTCGTTTGGATTGAACGTGTCGCTATAAGAATAGCCGATGATGGGACGATAGTTATCGTCGGCAGCAAGGATGACGAAGCCAGCCTCGCCAACGTTAAAGACGTAATAGCAGGCTTCTCCCCTGTCGGAATAGGCGGTTTGGACCAAGTTCAGCTGGTCACTCTGACGAGTGAACTCGAAATTGGCTTTCACGAATGACTGACCCAAGCGGCTTGCGGTGGCTTGGTCGACCGGACGGGCCTGAAGCGCAATGCTTGAAAGCGCCAGAACCAGCATGGTAAAGATGGTTTTTCTCATAGTAATTCCTTTCTGGTTTAAGCGGCAAATATAATAAAAAAAGGAAACATGCGACGCATGTTTCCCTTTGTTTTGGTTCATTTTGTACAGAAATGCATCAGTGCATCACAGCAAAACGTTTGGTCACGGTGCCATTGGCAGCCTTGATGCTGATGGTATAGACACCCGAAGCCAGGCTGGAGGTGCTGATGACCACGCCGTCTTCGCTGCAACGTTGCATCATGACGACTTGACCCATGGCATTGCAGATCGTGACCTGCTGCAGGCCTTCGGCCTCAACACTCATCAAAGTGTTGGCGGGGTTGGGATACACCTTATAGCCTTCCTCGACGTCTTCGCTTACCGAAGTTACCTCGATGTAGACATAGTCGGTCTCGTCATCGACCCAAGCGGGCGTCGACTCGCAATAGCTGCGGAAAGCGGTCACCTGATAATAATAGCCGCCTGCATCGGTCATATCGAAATACTCGTGGAGGGTCTTGTCGACTGTGGCGATTTCAGTGTAGTCAACACCATCTTCGCTACGGTACACCTTGAAGGACTGAGGCTCGCCATCATACTCCCATGTCAGCAGGGTGCCAAAGCCGTCGCCCGTCCACTGGTACTCACCGTTCAAATTGGTCGGAGGCAGACAGCCGCCACAGTCGTTGTCACCCGCATAGAGCGTGGCGGGAACTTGGTTGGAGTTACCGGTGTAGGTATAAACCGACTGGTTGTTGGAGTTCTTGATGTTGATGGTCAGGCTTTGTACTGCGGTCGAAGGAGCCACCCAGCTGAAGGTGACATCACCCTCGGGCATGCGGATCTGCTGGCTGATAGGCGTAGCTGTGGTCATCGTGATTTCCTCAATGACCGTGCCGAAGGAATTCTTCACTTGGATCTTACCGCCATTCCAGCCTTGGAAGTTGGTGGTTTGACCGACCACTTTCCAGGTGCAGGTGGGGCCATATTGATACTGGAACTTTGCAAAACGACCTTTCACGTTATTGGAAAGGAAGTACAAGGTATAGGTGTAGCAGTCGAAATCAGGTACGTTGTCCTCGAACTGCATCACTTCGCCGGGCACCAGGTTGCTTTGGGTGAAGATCTGCTGGCCGTTACGGAGCAGCACTACTTGGTCGATGTTTTCCAAGGTGTTGCCGCCCAAAGAAGTGGAGGGGTTGGTCCAGCTCACGATACCCGTCTTGGAATGGGCATTCTCAGCCGAGACACCAAGGTCTTCCACAGCGGGAATCAAGCCGTTGTAAACATAGTCGGGAATATAATCAAAGATGGCAGCTTGACCTTGGTTGAAGCTACCGTTCCAACCCGTGTTGAGGGCGTCGATGGCATAGTAGTTATTGAGTGATCCGCTCCAGCCCCAGTTGAAATAGAACTTACGGTCGCTCTCACGATAGCCACAGCAAGCGAAGGCGTGACCACCAGAGTCGTCACTACCGGAATAATACATCGGGAAGCCTTCTTCCAAGCTGGCGATCAGCATCTCTTCCCAATCGAACTTGGAGTAGAGGTCGCGATCCATACGGGTGGCATGGTCGGTGTAGCGGAAATACTCGGCAATCGCAGGGGGAACATCCTGTGAATAGGCTCCTGATGAACCGCCACCATACATCATGTCGACCGACACGCCGCAATGATACATCAACGTGGCGACGGCTTGGTAGTTGGAGTTGTTGCAGGAGTTAGGCATATTAGCCCAATCGTATGTGGTGGCACCGAAATTGACCGTCTGCATAGGATATCCCTCAGGCGTATAGCTGTGCTCGCCATTGCCTTGGATGGGCCAATTCCAGTATTTCATCACCATCGACATGGCCGTAGCCACACAGCCGGCGTAGGCATGGCCGCCAGGACCACCATGGCCGGAGGGGCAATAGGCATTGTAAGGGCTATCCTGGTTCCAAAGCGTGGTCAGCAAGGGGGCGACGTCGCCACGAGTGCTGCGGTTGTCGTTCTCGAAACCATCCTTGGCCACATGCATCCATTCGGAAGCCACTTCCATCTCAGGCTCAAAGTATTTGGCTTGGGCATAGGCGATCTGGCGTGCATAAAAGCGCAGGTAGTAGGCAAAGCCGTCAGGCATGTTGTTCGGGTCGACGCTCTCCTCGTCGGAGAAGGCAAGGATAGGACGAGCCACATCGTCGGCTGAGACAAGGACAAAGCCATGGTCGAAATTGAAGACGTAGACGGCGGGGTTGCCATTCTCGGCTACCTCGGTGTAGGCCAAATTAAGCTCGATGGCCTGTCTGGCAGAATGGCTCTGCACATACTTCATACCCAAATGACGTGCTTGATCCACGCTGACGGGCGAAGCGATGAGTTGGCCCACAAAGAGAGCCAAGGTCATCATCAGAAATAAAGTTTTTTTCATTGTAGTTTGATATTAAATTATTGATTATAAATTATTTACATTTTAATCACTTTCTGCATAACGGAACTAGTTGAAGTGCTTACTTTCACCAAATAGACACCGCTTTGCAGGCTATTCAAATCAAGGTTCACCACACCGTCTTTTGCTGAATTTTCCATCAGGCATTGGCCGACAAGGTTATATATACTGACTATGGTCATGTTTTCAGCTTCAATGGTCAGCAGACCCGATGTGGGATTGGGATAAAGGCCGACCATTCCCACGTTTTCACCGACCGATAAGTTGGAGAACCTGACAAAGTCTTCACCATTTTCGGTGAGTGCAAACTCTGACAAACACTCAGGATAAATGGCTTGCACCTGAAAAACCATGTCATACATGTCTATCGGACAAGATTCTTCCCAAGCATTACTCATAACCGCTATATGCAACGTATCATGCGCAATCATGTCGATACGTGTAAGCTCATAACCATCAGGAACACGGTCTTCAGGAACCTCCCATGTAACATGCATAGTATTCAAATCGTCCAACTCGCCAGCCAAATTAACGGGTGCCGAGCAAGGCAAGACGGGCGGTTCGGCTGTGGTGACACAGGCTTCGTTGGAGACCTCTTGGAAGTCGGTGCCATGGGCGACGACTTGATAGCAGTAAGTGTTCCCTATCTCTATGTTTTGGTCCTCAAAAACGGTCTCAGTGGCTTCGCCAATCTTCACGCCATCGCGCATAATGTCATAAGAAGTGGCTTGGTAGGCAACTCTCCATTGCAGGCTGACCGCAGTGGCTTCGTCGTTCAGCACTGCTTGCAGGTCACGCGGGGCGTTGCTCCAGTCCACTTCGACAAAGAACCTGTCAGCATTGAAACGGTCGTTGGCATAGGCTGAGTTGCAGTCGATATCGCGGTAATATGCGGTCACTGCATATTGATAGGTCGTACCAACGGCAGCGGTGTTGTCCTTATATGAGAGTGTACTCGCATTCAAATTCTTAATACGCTTGAACGGGGTGTCATCGGTCTTACGAAAAACGACATAACCCGTCACGTTTTCGTTTTCAGCAGGGGACCAGTTCAGTTGCACTTTGTTATTGGTGGTATAGGTGTAATAGAGGTCGACAGGAGGCTCGCAACCTGTGCCCGAGGTGGCGCAATACTCGTTGGAGTTGGCCGTCTCACCGCCAGTGCAGAGCGCGGTCACATAATAGCAGTGTCCACCAATGTCGGTGTTTTCGTCGATATACTGAAGCTCGTGCGCCATGTTGAAGAGGAAGCCGTCGCGATAGATGTTGTAGCCAAACTCAGGGGCATGGTCCGAATCCCAAGTGAGGATGATGTTTCTGTCGTTTTCGGGATCGACGGTGGCCTTGAGGTTATAAGGTGCCTCGCAGGTGTTCTCGTTGCCGCAGCTGTTGTTCAAGGTGCGTAAGATACCGGCTTCCAATCCCGACGAAGGACCTTCGTATTGATAGACGATTTGGTTTTCGGCGTCTCTGATCTTGAACGACATATTGCTGATGTTGGAATTGGGCTCCACCCAATAGAGGTTGTTGTTGCCCAAAGCCATCTGGAAGGTCTGTATGCTGGCCGTAGCCTGTGTAGTGGTCAAGAAGTCGATGTAGGAACCGGCAGCATTCTGCACGGTGATGCCACCGCCGTCCCAGCCTTGGAAGCTTGACGAGGTCATGATGACTTTCCAGTCGCAATAAGGTCCAAACACGCCTTTGACATGTGTGGTTCGGCCATAATTGTTGCCGCTGACGGCCAGCACCGTGTAGTCAAACTGATCGAAGAAAGGCACCTCGTCGTCGTAAGTCATGGCTTGACCAGGGGCGACATTGGTGAGTTCTTGGACGATAAAGCCGTTGCGTTTGACGATGATCTTGTCAATACTGGTCAAGGTCTCCCCTGCCTCAGTCTCAGTGGGGTTGGTCCAGCTGAGGTGGCCGATACGAGAGACGTCGCTGTCGATGCTCACACTGAAGTTTTCTGGAGCCTTGGGCATTTGGTTATAGATATAGTCGGGAACGAAGTCGTAAACGATGGCTTGGCTTCCCGAAAACTCAAAGTTCTCTCCGTCGATCATAAGGAAACCACCACCTGAGCCACCCCAGCCATAGTTGAAGTTGAACAAGTCGTCTTCATCGTAGCCGTCGCAAATGAAAGCGTGACCACCGTCTTCGCCTTGACCAGAGTAATACAGCGGGATGTGCTGGTCGATATAGGTCTTCAGCAAGGCAATCCAGTTGTCGTAGGAACCGCTTCTGCCGAGATAAGTGGCGTGGTCGGAATACGAGAAGTAATTGCTGATTGCCACGGGCACGTCAGGAGAAAAGGCACCGCTGCCACTGGGCTCATACATCATGTCGACAGAGACGCCGCAGTGGTACATCAAGGTGGCCACAGCCACCTTTTGTTCTTGAGTGGAGCCGTAGTTGTAATTGTCAATCATGTTGTCCCAGTCATAGGTGGTGGCACCGAAATTGGCGTATTGCTCACCATAACCCATGGCCACATAGCTGTGCTCGCCAGTGCCTTGCACAGGCCACTCCCAATATTTCATGATCTGGGCCATAGCCGTGGCCACACAGCCTGTCGGACAGCCACCAGGAGCATACATATTGAAAGGTGAGTCTTGGTTCCAACGTTGCTGAACCAACGGCTCCACTACCACCTGTCTACGGTCAGGATGCATCTTGCCATAGGCATCCAGGTTTTTCCAACGGCAGAGTATGTCGCTCGGAACGGGTCGACCCAGCTGCACGGTCTTCTCGATATCGTTCGAGAGCTCGCCCAACATGAAGCGCAAGCCGTCGGGAGCGTTATCATAGTCGAATTGGCCTTGATCGGAATAACCAAGGATGGGGGAATAACTGTCGTCGGCAGCCACAACGACATAACCGCCATCGAAATTTAAGACATAGGCCGTGGCCATGCCGTTAGTCGCGCGGAAGGTATAAGCCAAATCCAGCGTGTTGACAGCAGACTTGGCGAACATGGCCTTATGCTGGATAAAGTTAAGGCCTAGACGTTGTGCTGTACTGATCTCAACAGGCTTGGCTTGAAGCGTGGTCATGCCTAACAACAAGGCAAGGATTAAAAGTAGATTTCGTTTCATAGTCTATGATTTTTGTGCATTAATTCGATTTAGAGCGGCAAATATAAACATTTTCAAGTTTTCTGTTCTTTTTTCTTTGCCGCTGGGAACAAAATATTGTTCAAAATGAGGCGATAACCCGGTGAATTGGGATACATGTCGAGTTCGGTGGGCGGGTCACCTACGATGTGCTGGTAGTCCTCGGGGTCGTGGCCGCCGAGGAAGGTCCAGAAGCCGTTGCCAAAGTTACCATGGATGTAACGGTCTTCGTTCAATGCGGCGTTATCGCCCAGTACCACGACCGATGGCTTGACCGTGGCCTTGTTGAAGGCCGTAGTCTGACCCATGAAGCCTTTCACCAGACGTTCGTGGCATTGCGTGAGCATGGTCGGCACAGGATCCCACTTGGCCGAAAAGTCGAAGAGAAGGAAATAGTCGTTCTCTTCCCTCACCCGCTGCATGCGACCTTGGGTGACGTCGATGTTTGAGATCTCATATTCCTGTGGGTTGGTCGACACCTTGAAGTCGGTGAAGGCAAAGCAGTTGTCGTAGTTGAGGCGTTGCGGGTCGCCACTGCGGATGGGGTCGCCATCGAACATGTATTCGCAGATGTCGAGGCCATCGGCGGCGAGGGCCACGTCGAAGCTGTCGGGCGCCGAGCACATGGAGAACATGTAGCCGCCGCCTGCCACAAACTCACGGATCTTCTTCACCACTGCGAGTTTCAGTTGAGAAACTTTGTTGAAGCCCCAGCGTTGTGCCGTGGCTTCTTGTGCGCGCACATCCTCCTGATACCAAGGGTAGTTGCGATAGCGTGCCCAGAACTTGCCATACTGTCCAGTGAAGTCCTCGTGGTGCAGGTGGAGCCAGTCGTAGGTGGGCAGCACGCCTTGCAGCACTTCATCATCATAGACCACGTCGTAAGGAATCTCAGCGTAAGTCAGCACCAGGGTGACGGCATCGTCCCATGGCAGGTTATTCTTGGGCGCATAGACAGCGATGCGAGGCACTTTTTGGAGTTTCATCTCGTCCATGTTCACACCCGGGTCGGCAATTTCGGCCAGGATGGCGTCGGCTTGTGCATCAGCGATGACGTTATACGACACGTTGCGCATCTTGCACTCGCGCTCAAACATCTCGTGGTAAGGAATGAGGTAACTCCCTCCCCTATAGTTCAGCAGCCAGCTGATCTCCACCTCGCGTTGCAGCACCCAATAGGCCACGCCGTAAGCTTTCAGGTGGTTAGTCTGGGTATTGTCCATGGGGATAAGAAGGTAGGCCGCCTTAGAAGGCATCGCCAAAACCAAAAGCAAAAGGATGAGATATAGTTTGCGCATGGCGGAATAATCCTATAATTTATAGGGCGCAAAAATAAGAAAAAACTTCAATACTTTACATACTGTTCCAAAAGCGGGTTCACCTCCCCTTCTTCCTTGATCAGTTCCTCCAGCTGCGCCCAGTTCTTGATCATGCCACGCTTCTCGCGCTGGTTGACGATGCGCTTCACCTGCTCGTAGCTGAGGTAAGGATGATGTACCAAGGTCTTGAAATCGGCACGGTTGACGTCGACTTTCCGAATCTCGACCACACCTACATTAATATAAGGTTGTATGGCGGCAAAACGCACGTCGTCCATGCCCTTCACGTCGCGGAGCTGCTCCTTGTCGATGAAGCCACCCAACTTCTCGCGGAACTCGATGATGCGCACCGCCGTGTAAGGCCCAATCTGCGGCAATTCCACCAAGGTAGTCGAGTCCACAGTGTTCAAGTCTACGATGGGGATGGGTTTCTTTTCCGGCTTGGCTTTCTCTTCATAAGTCGGTGTTTCCTGCTTTTTGGATGACGTTTTGCCACTAGCACTACGCGCCACATCCGGCAACACAATGAAAGGCTCCAATTGTGCAAACTCCTCCTCGCTGATGGTGTAAAGCTTGCCCAAGTCGTTTTTCGAGTAGAACTTGCCGCCTTTGGCCTTGTAGTTCATGATATTGCGCACCTGACGGTCGGTGAGACCCATTTGCAGCCATTCTTCTTCCGTGAGGGTATTGGGATTGAAGGGAAAAGGATGCAACTCGGCCACCTTTTGAGGCTTCTCGGCTTGTTGCTGTTGCTGCTCGATGGCGGCTTGACGCAAGGCCAACAAGGAGTCCAGATTGTGCAAGGATTCATCACTCAGCGACTTGCGCGACGGGCGAAACAGACAGGCCAGAATCAACAGCAGTATCAATGCCAAGATCGTGATGATGGCAACGCGCTCGCCTTTGCTGAAGGAAAACCATTTACGTAAGGAATCCATGCTACTTAATCAATCCTCTGATGAACACAATCGTGATGGCAATGGGCGCAAGATATCGAATGATAAAGAAGATAATCTTTTTCAACGATGCCTTGATGGTGCCCTCGTTGGTCACCTCCTCGAAGAACTTGGCCTTGCCCAATCGCCAACCCACGAAGATGACGATCAACACGCCACCGAGAGGCAAGAGGATGTTGGACGAGACGAAGTCCATGAGGTCGAAGACGGTCCTGCCGCCAATGGCAAAAGGCGTGTTTTCCATCAGACTCAAGGAGGCAAAGCTACCGATGAATAGCGTGGCTACACTAGCCCACACCGTCGACCACTTGCGGTTGATGTGCAGCTCCTCGGAGAGGTAGGCCACCACGACCTCAAGTAGCGAAATCGTGGAAGTCAGCGCGGCGATGGCCAACAGCACGAAGAAGATGATGCAGAAGATATAGCCTCCTGTCATCTGGTTGAAAATCATCGGTATCGTATTGAACACCAACCCCATGCCTGCCGTCGGACGGATGCCAAACGAGAAAGCTGCTGGAAAGATGACAAGACCCGCCAGCACGGCAATCAAGGTGTCGGCAAGCACCACCGAAAAGGCGGTGGAAGTCAGGTTGTCTTTTTTCTTGATGTATGAACCATAGGTGATGAGCGCTCCCATACCGAGACTCAGCGAGAAGAAGCCTTGACCCAGGGCACTGATGAGGACATTGCCATCGATTTTGGAGAAATCCGGATGGAATAGGAACGACAGGCCTTCTTTGGCCCCTGGTAGCGTCACAGAGCGTATGCCCAGCACGATAAGGATGACCAAAAGCAACGGCATGAGGATTTTGGCATATCTCTCAATACCATTTTGCACGCCTTTGAAGACCACAAAGCCGGTCAGGAAAATGAAGATGGCCTGCCACATCACATTGCGCCAACCCATATTATGGAAGTTGGTAAAGTCTTGCTCCATGGCAGCCAAATCCTTGCCCTGGAACGAGTTGGTCACCGCCTTGATGATATACTCCAACGTCCAGCCTGACACGGTGGAATAGAAAGCAAAGATGATGAAACCACACAACACGCCCATATAGCCCACAATAGGCCAGGCTGACTTGGGTGCGAGTTTCTTGAAGGCCCCGACGGCGTTGCTCTGCGAGCGGCGACCGATGACCAACTCCGACAGCATCACGGGGATGCCGAGGAAGATGACCACGGCGAGATAGACCAACAAGAAGGCCGCACCGCCGTTGTTACCCAACTCGCATGGGAAACGGTAGATATTACCCAATCCGATGGCCGAGCCCGCAGCAGCGGCAATAATGCCTATCTTCGAGCCAAAGCCATCGCGTTTCTTTTTTTCTTCAGCCATGGCTTAACGCTTTTCACCATACGCAAGGTCACCCACATCGCCGATGCCAGGGACGACATAGGCACGGGCCGTCAGCTCCTCGTCGACGCTACCCACCCAGATGGTGACAGGCAGGCGCGACATGGTGCGCTCCACATAGTCGAGACCGTCTTGCGAAGCCACGGCCACAGCGATATGGATCTCCTTAGGCATCATGTCCTCCATCAAGCCATTCAAGGTCTTCACGATGGATTCACCAGTGGCGAGCAAAGGGTCACAAACAATAAGAATACGGTCTTCAATGTCGGGCGAAGAGAAATACTCCACACGAATCTCAGAGTCTTCCTCGTTCTTGTCGTATTTGCGATAGGCCGCGATGAAGGCACTGTCCGCCTGGTCGAACATGCTGAGCATGCCGTTGTGGAACGGCAAACCGGCACGCAGGATGGTAGCGATGACAGGTTGTTCGTGCATCGTCCGAATCTGCTTGATGCCCAAAGGCGTGTTCACCTCTTCATCGTCATATTCAAACGACTTGCTGATTTCGTAGGCCATGACTTGACCAATGCGCTCGAGGTTGCTGCGAAAACGCATGCGGTCCTGTTGGATGACGACATCGCGTAGTTCAGCCATATACTGGTTGAAAACGCTGTCGGTTTTCTCAAGGTTGATGATTTTAATCATAGTGTGTTGGTATATGCCACAAAAATAGGGAAAAGAAACAAACTATCGCAAAACTTTAGGAAAAAAATCCTATTTAAAGCGTTTCCAAACCTTAAGCAAGGCTTTTCCCATGGGTGACATCCGATTGAAAGTATAACCAGGATAACGCACCTCACGACCTCCAAAACCCAGATAAAAACGAGCCAAGTTGTCGTTGTCAGAGCCCTCAAAATCAAAGGTGATAGGTTGGTTGGCATAACGTTGTATCACTTGGTCGATGAGGTAGGTCATGGCTTGGCATTGTTTTCCCTCCTCGTTAAGACCAGAAAAGAGGAAAGTGATACGGTCATTCGTTTTCATGAAGATAGCGGCACACAATGGGTCACCGCCCTCTTGGTCCGTCACGCCCCACACAAAAACGGCATCGTGCTTTTGGGCCTCTTCAACGAGACGAAGCAGCACCCCATACTCGGCATCGCCCCATTTCTCCAACAAGGCACCTCGGTTGTCGCGAAACAAGTCCACCACCTGTTGAGGTTGCACCGTTTCCAAAAGGTGCAGATTATGGTTCTCAGCCTTAGCCAAGTTACGTTTGGTGTTCTGATGATAATTGGCGCGTAAGGATTGTATATCTTGATTTAAATCAAGTAAAATATTTCTATGATAATCAAATCCTTCAATATCATTATCTAAAGTATTACTTTCATTTAAACGAAGCTCGCAAAAACGGTATTTCTCGGGGATGGCATCCAAGAAATCCTTTAGCTTCCCTTCTGTCATTGGAGTCTTGGAGAACACACCGAGCTGCTGAACGAAGAAGGGTTGGAAGAGATAATTGACGCCTAACTTTTTTCCTCCCGTCAAAGGCATCACGGCTTGATAATTGTCTTCCACCAAGGCATCCCAACCCGGATGGGTGATGTCGAGATACCACGAATAGGCGTAGATATTGACGCACTCGGCAATGAGGGCATCCCATTTCGGTTTGTCTATGGCCTTATTTTCGAGATATCTTATCATAATTAAATCGGCCCTTCGACAGGCTCAGGGGCCTTGGTGATATATTCCAACATTCGACGGTACATCTCGGGCCAGCCCACCCAGCGTTGCTCGCCGCCAAGGGTTTCATTATGCGTGAGATAGATAAAGGTCCCTCCCACTGCCTTCACCTCATCGATGAGTTGAGTGGTCAAGGCATAAGATGCCTCCAAATCCAAATTGAGGTAGTCGCGCATGGTGCCGTCCATCAAGGCGAATGGATGCACGCGTAGGTTGGTGACCATATCGTTTTCCAGGTCATAGAAGCGGAAAGTGTCGGCGATACCCGCGCGGAAACCCGCCTGTGAGGCGAAGCCCATGGTATAGTCGTCGCTGATGTCCAACTCGATGAGTTTCTGATAGCTACGTGGCAGATTCATCCTCAGGAAATGCTGGCGGCTTTTGGTCAGCGGTCGGTGAAGCACCTCGGAAAGGCTGTTGATTTCCTTACGTAGTTTGTCGATGTCGAGATATGACGAAAACGAAGGATGTATGCCCACGTCGGCATGGTCGCCCAGGGTTTTGATCAGAGAGCGGAAAGCCGCTTTTCGTATGGAGATGTTCTTGTCATTGGTATCGTATTCGCCACAGAGGATGAAATAGATGGGCTTGAGCTTGAACTCCTTCTGCAACTCAAACTGGAATTCGAACGAATCGAAGGGGTCTTTGCGTTTGCCCCTCAACACTTGATGACGCTCACGGATGCGCTCGCGGTCGCCCGAAGATAGATCCTTGACGAATCCGCCCAAGGTACGGTAAACGCCCTTGCTTTTATAGGCCCATGCCGCATCCACATCATAGGTCGGGATGAAAGTGAATTTCCTTTTTTTGATCGGCAGATCGGGATAGACAGCTTGCAAACGTGCGCCCAGGGCCAGAGTCCAGATGTCAACCAAAGGCTTTTGCAGCATGTCGTTCTCAAACATCCATGTCGACTCGGCGCGGAAACGGCCGTACTGGTCGCGCACCTGTGAGAGGTATTCCTCGTAGCGTGACACCAGGAAAAACGAGGCGGCAAAGACATCGAAAGGCAAAAGGTTGCCTTGACCGTAGACCGCGTAAGGAGCCACAGTGCCTTCAAAGTCGACCGTGCGGAAGCTCTGTTCGTGGATGTGACGTTCAAAAAGCAGGTCGACAGCCTTCACGAAGGGAGCCTCGCCTTGTCGCTGTGAGCCATATTGCATCTTGGGACCTTCGTAGGCGTTGAACTGCTCGGCATCGACCGTGCAGTCAAACTCAAGCCCAAGCAGCTGACCGAACAGCAGCTCCATGGCATACATCACACGTCCAGTGACTTTCGGTACAAGGACAAGCATTTTCATAGGCACAAAGATAGGACGATTTTCGTTACGACGGCTAAATAAGTGAAAAATAATGCAACTTTGCTCAGGCGACGCGAAAAAGTTGTACTTTTGTCGTTTTGAACAAAGGCTAACCCGATATGGAAAATTTCGTCGTATCCGCTAGAAAATACAGGCCGATGACCTTCGACACCGTCGTGGGCCAGGGCTCCATCACCAACACCTTGAAGAACGCCATCCGCAACAACACTTTGGCGCAGGCCTTCCTGTTTTGCGGTCCGCGTGGCGTGGGCAAGACGACCTGCGCCCGCATCTTGGCCAAGACCATCAACTGCCTCCACCCTACCGAGAACCTCGAGGCCTGCAACGAATGCGAGTCGTGCCGTGCCTTCAACAACAACGCCTCGTTCAACATCTATGAGCTTGACGCGGCTTCCAACAACTCGGTGGAGGATATCCGCAGTCTCGTTGACCAGGTGAGGATCCCACCACAAATCGGACAGTACAAAGTCTACATCATCGACGAGGTCCACATGCTTTCGGCGGCAGCCTTCAACGCCTTCCTGAAGACTCTGGAAGAGCCTCCGGCGTATGCCAAGTTCATCTTGGCCACGACAGAGAAGCACAAGATCATCCCGACCATCCTTTCGCGTTGCCAGATCTTCGACTTCAAGCGTATTACGGTGGATGACATCGCCAAACACTTGGCATTTGTGGCCAAGAGCGAAGGCGTCAGCGCCGAGCCCGAGGCCTTGAACATCATCGCACAGAAAGCCGACGGTGCCTTGCGCGACGCACTCTCCATCTTCGACCAGATGGTGAGCTTCTCAGGCAAAAACATCACCTACAAGGACGTCATCGACAACCTCAACGTGTTGGATTACGACTACTACTTCCAAATCGTCGACCACATCCTGCACGGCAACACCAGTGACATCCTACTCATCCTCAACGACATCATCAGCAAGGGCTTCGAGCCCCAGCACTTCGTCAGCGGCTTGGGCAATCACTTGAGAAGCCTCTTGGTGTGTAAGGACCCTGCCACAGTGCAACTATTGGAAGTCAGCGAGCAGCTACGGCAACGTTATGTGACGCAGTCGCAGGTCTGCCCCATGCCCTTCCTCATCCGCGCACTGGAAATCAACAACAAGTGCGACATCGACTACCGTGCTGCCAACAACAAACGCTTGCATCTGGAGATAGCCTTGTTGAAGATGTGCGCCTTGTGCAGCCAAGCCTTAAACACACCTACGGTGCAAGCACAACCTGTGCAGATGCCGCAGAATAGACCGGCGCAAAACGTAAACCCTACCGTACCTAGCGGCGTTTCGACGGGCTCAACGTCCGCTGCTACAAAGGTCCCCGAGCCCGTGGTTACCGCAAAAGTCCCTGAGCCTGCGGTCCCTGAGGCCCCTCGAAGGGTCGAAGGGCCGACCAACAAGCCCACTCCTCAACAATCAACAATTCAACCACAACCTGCTCCCGTTTCGACAGGCTCAACGTCCGTTACAACCGCAACGTCCGCTCAGCCGGTCGTGAGACCTCGTGGCACCACCAGCAGCTTCAGCATCAACAAGGCCATGCAACAGGCGGGACAGAAGACAGAGGAAAAAGAGGAGACTTGGGACACCACGTTCACCCAAGAGCAGCTCACAGCGGCTTGGGGTGATTTCGTCAACCGTTACAAGAATGTCTCGCCCACTTTCGCAGCCGCTTTAGGAAAATACACGCCTAAGCTGATGGGCAACTCAGAGATACACTTCAGCGTTGACAACCTGCTCTTCGAACACGACACCGAAGGCATGGCGGCCTTGAAGCGTCACCTGAAGCAAAGTCTTCACAACAACCAATACCAACTCAAGCCCGAGCTGATGGAACGCCCAGGCGAGATCGAGGCCTACACCGACAAGGACAAGTTCGAGAAAATGGTGGAAGAGCGGCCTTACCTGAGGACTTTACAGACCGAGCTCAAACTCGAAGGCGATTTATAAATACGAATCAATCCAATATCAAACCAAATACAAAATGAAGAAAAAACACATTGTAGCCATGATGATTTTAAGTACAATGGCAGCAGGCTGCGCACAGAAGGCAGTCGAAACACCTCAACCCGAGAAAGAAATTGTTCCGGCCATCGACCTGAGCAACATGGACACCACCATCAACCCTGCGGAAGACTTCTTCCGTTATGCCAACAACAACTGGATCAAGAACAATCCCATCCCAGAAGAGTACTCCACTTACGGAGCCTTCACCGAGATCGACCAACACAACGAGATCCTGATTCAGGACATCATCGACGAGGTCTCCAAAGACGTCAACGCCGTCCAAGGCAGCGTCGCCCAAAAGATCCGCGACTTCTATAATGCTGGCATGGACACCGTCGCCATCGACGAGCGTGGCTATAGCGAGCTGCTCCCCTATTTCGAGCAAATCGAAGCCCTCGAAGACAAGGCTCAACTTGCCGCCTTGCTGGGCGACCTCCACAAGAACGGTTTCGGTGGTTTCTTCTATGCCGGTCCCAGCCTCGACCCGAAGGATGCCGAACACTACATCATGCACCTCTATCAAGGTGGCCTCAGCCTGACCGACCGCGACGATTACCTTGTTGAAGAGTCGCAGGAGATGCGCGACAAATACGTCGAGCACGTGGCCAAGATGTTCCAACTCACCGGCACCGACTCCATCGAAGCCGCCAAGAAAGCCCAAGGCATCCTCGCCCTTGAGACCCAGTTGGCCAAGAACTCGATGAGCCGTGTGGATCGTCGCGACCCCGACAAGACCTACAACATGCGTTCCGTCGAAGAGTTGCAAAAGTCGACCCCAAACTTCAAGTGGAATGAATACTTCACCAACGCCGGCTGCCCGGCTTTCGATAACCTCAACGTGGGCATGCCTGACTTCGTTGCCGCTCTCGACAAAGTCATCCTCAACACCGACCTCAACACCATCAAGGACTACCTCCGCTGGAAAGTCATCCACGGCAGTGCCTCCTTGCTGAGCCATGACCTCGACACCGAAAACTTCAACTTCTACGGCAACTACCTCTATGGCCAAGAAGTGCAGCAGCCCCGTTGGCGTCGCATCCTTGGTGCCACCTCCGACTGCCTCGGCGAAGCCGTCGGCCAGCTCTATGTTGAGAAACACTTCCCGGCCGAAGCCAAGGAGCGTATGCTCAACCTCGTTGGCAACCTGCGCACCGCCTTGGGCGAACGCATCAAGAACCTCGATTGGATGAGCGACGAGACCAAGGCCAAGGCCCTGCACAAGCTCGACTGCTTCAACGTGAAGATCGGTTACCCGAACAAATGGAAGGACTACAGCAAACTCGACATCACTGCTGACTCCTATTTCCAGAACCTCCACAACTACATCGCTTTTGAGAACGACATCGACATGGCTCGTCTGAGCAAGCCTGTTGACAAGGAAGAGTGGTTCATGACGCCTCAGACCGTCAACGCTTACTATAGCCCCGAGATGAACGAAATTGTGTTCCCCGCCGCCATCCTTCAGCCCCCGTTCTTCAACATGGATGCCGACGACGCCGTCAACTACGGTGGCATCGGCGTGGTGATCGGCCACGAGATGACTCACGGCTTCGACGACCAAGGCTGCAAGTACGACGAAAACGGCAACCTCAACAACTGGTGGACCGAAGAAGATGCCACCAAGTTTGCCGACCGCACGAAGCAACTCGTGAAGCTCTTCGACGAGTTCCAAGTGAGAGGTAACCAAATCAACGGCCAGCTGACCCTTGGCGAGAACATCGCTGACCTCGGTGGCCTCAACATCGCTTGGGATGCCTACCAGATGACTGAAGAAGCCAAGGCCAACCAGAGCATCGACGGCTTCACGCCTGCCCAACGCTTCTTCATCAGCTATGGCACCATCTGGCGCAACAACTCGCGCGACAAATACATCGAGCGCCAAGTAAAGACCGACGTGCATTCGCCCGCTGAGGCTCGCGTCAACCGCACCCTCGGCTCTATGCCGCACTTCTACGAAGCCTTCGACATCCAACCCGAAAACGCCATGTATATCGCTCCTGAAGAGCGTGCCGTCATTTGGTAATCATGGGTTTAAAGAAACAAATAGCGAAACTGGGGCTTCGTCTTGGCGGTTGGACGACTGTCAACGAGGCTCCAGCTGACTTGGGCAATGCGGTATGCATCGTTGCGCCCCACACCGCCATCGAAGACTTCTTCGTTGGCCTTGGATTCTATTGGTACTACGGCATCAAGTTCAAGGTGATGATCAAACAGGAGTTCTTCAAGCCCGTCATCGGCTGGATCTTGAAGAAGTTGGGCGGCATCCCCGTCAACCGCGGCCACCAGAACCATCTCGTGGAGCAGATGGTCGACATGTTTAGCAAAACCAAGGACACCCATCTCCTCATCTGCCCCGAAGGAACGAGGAAGGCGGTGAAGCACTGGAAGAAAGGCTTCTATGTCATCGCCGAAGGTGCCCATGTTCCTATCGTCATGGGTTTCATCGACTACAAGAGGAAATACTGTGGCATCGAAAGGATTTTCTATCCTACAGGCGATTACGACAAAGACCTTGCCGAGATTTGGGACTACTACAAAGACATCAAAGCCAAACATCCTGAAGGCTTTAATCTTGACGAACAATACAGAAACGCACAGCAATGATTGACTTAGAGACAAAAATCCATGACAAGTTCACCTTAGAGTTCAAGGTGGGATTCAACACAGAGACGGCAGAACGAAAGACAAAATTCCGCGATTATGTGATGAATACATGGATTTTTGTCCCTAACAGTCTCGACATCAACGCGGCAAAATACAGCAAAGAGGACTTCTATCGCGACCTCAAGTCGGGTGTACGCCTCATCACCCCTTCCTATAGCCTGCATGAGTTGGCCAACGACGAGCAACTGCTTCCCAGCCAAGCGCTCATCTCCAACTTCAACGACATGAGCAGCGCTCCTAAAGACACACAAGACCTGACCCATGCCATCAAGATGTATTGCGCCATCGCCAAGAGCGCTTTCCGCGACGGTTGCTTTGCCATCACGCAAAAAGAAGATGCTGAAAACCGCATGGAATCGTGCCATCAGTATCTGACAGACGGTCGCAAGATATTGGAGCGTTATCGTCATCTAATTGGTCAGTTGAATAAGAAAAAAGCTACAGATAGGATAAGACAAGTATTTGCCTATGGCGATGAGTTTTTAAGCAATGTCTTGGAGAAATATGCTTATAGACTCCGCGACAACATCCGGCTGAAGCATCCCGAAGAGTATCCACGGCTGGAAGCACTTTTCAAAGAAGTGCTCCTCAACGAAAGGAACTACAGGGAACAAAAGGGTTACCTATGCGTGAAGGCCGACGACGAGAAAGGCAACGAGGACTTCGTCTTCCGCGCCAGCCTGCTGAAGAAATTCACCGAAAGCGACCTCTACCTCAACGCCACTAAGCGGAAAAACACCTTCTTGGTGGAGCAGATCCTCTACAGTCTGGCTGCCGGAGCCGCCATGGTGGTGGCCACACTGTCGTCGTTCTTCTTCCAACAAAGATATGGCAACTTCACCCTGCCATTCCTCATCGCGCTGGTGATCAGTTACATGTTTAAGGACCGCTTGAAAGACTGGTTACGCCTTATTTTTGCCAAGCGTGTCAGCAACAAAGTCTTTGACACCCGAACCGATTTCCGTGTCAAGGAGAAATATATCGGATGGAGCAAGGACAGTGTCGACTTCATCGATAGCGACAAGATCATACCCGAAGTCATCAAATTGCGTAGCCGCAATCCGCTCTTTGCCGAAGTGAGTGGCAAAGACGAAAAGGTGTTGCTTTATCGAAAAAAGGTACAACTCTGGCCGACAGAATTGGCCAAGGCTAGCCCTTACCCACTCAGGGGCATCAACGACATCCTGAGGTATAACTTCACGGAATATACCCGTAAGATGGACAATCCGAGTTTCCCGCTCTCGGGCACATGGGAGGACAACGAATACAAGCCCATCGAAGGCAAAAAAGTCTACCATATCACCATCATCATACAATGTGTCTACGAAGGCAATATCGAGTACAAGCGCATTGTGGTGCGTTGTGATAGGAACGGCATAGTGAATGTAAAAGTGAGCTGATTACTTTACTTCAACAGTAGCGGTAAGCGCACAGCTTTCCGAACTCCCGCCAACCATAATGGTGAAATCGCCAGGCTCTATATGCCAGCCTATTTCCTTTGAATACACGGCCAAATCACCTTGCATGAGGTAGAAATTGACTTCCTTCGTTTCACCTTTATTAATATGCACACGTTGGAAGTCTTTCAGTAATTTGGAAGCAGGTGCTATGCTGGCTACTTCGTCGCGAACATAGAGTTGGACGACTTCGTCGCCATCGGATGAGCCAATGTTTTTTACAGTGCAAGTGACTCTACATAAGGTGTCGGCCATGTCATAGGTTGAGGCCATGTCATTCCTAGCAGAGGTTGTGCGATTGGAATCTATGGCCTCAAACTGTTCAACATACAAATCGCCGTATTCAAACTGGGTATAGCTCAAGCCATAACCAAACGAATAAAGTGGCTTGGAGGTTTCTTCAACATAATCCCCCGTGACAGGTTGGGAATAATAGACAGGTATTTGCCCCACGGAACGTGGAATGGAAATCGGCAGACGACCAGCGGGATTGTAGTCACCCCAAAGGATGTCGGCCAAGGCTGAACCGCCTTCCATGCCAGGATACCACATCGTCAGTAGGGCGTTTGACTTTTCGGCGGCAAGGTTCATGTCCGAGGGACGGCCTTGGATATAAACAGTCACTACAGGCTTACCCGTCGCGTAGATACGCTGCATCAATTCCTCTTGCTTGCCCAAAAGACTCAAAGTGGAGCGGTCGTAACCTTCGCCGCAGTCCATGTCGGAAATGGATTCATTGACGATAGCGGCACCAGTTTCCTCGTAGTTCGTCTTGAAGTCGCGGGCGGAGGAGCCGCCCACAACCAACACCACCACATCAGCGGCCTTGGCAAATTTTACTGCCTCGTCAATGTTGGCGTCGTTCTCGTCGCGCACGGCACAACCTTTGGCGTAGGTCACCTCTGCCCTGCCCTTTTCACGGATGCCTTCGAGCATGGTCACGATGCGGTCTGGGTCTTGGGGGGCTGTGTAGTCGCCAAGTTGGTTATACATATTGTCGGCATTCGGCCCGATGACAGCGACCTTTTTAATGTTCTCGCCAAAAGGCAAAACGCCATCGTTTTTCAGCAGCACAGCCGATTCCAAAGCCACTTGCTTGGCCAACTGGGCATTTTCTTTGGTGCCCACCTCAGTTTCGGCCAAAGCCTCGTCAACGTAAGGATTGTCAAACAGTCCGAGGTCGAATTTCAGTTGTAATACATGGCGCACGGCGCGGTCGATGTCGGACTCGCTGACGAGACCTCGCTGCAGGGCATCTTTCAAGAAGCCGCCGTAGTTGAATCCGCCCAAATCTATGTCGACCCCCGCTTTCAAAGCCATGGCAGCGGCCTCGGCAGGGTCGGCGGCCACATGTTGTGTGGCATAAATGGCATTCACAGCATTCAAATCGGAGAAAACCACACCTTTGAAGTCCCATGAGTTGCGCAGAATGTCTTGCAGAAGCCATTCATTGGCCGAACATGGCACACCGTCGATGGTGTTGTAGGAAGTCATTACGGATTTGGCACCACCGAACACAACGGCTTGCTCAAAAGCAGGCAGATACTCCGACATCAGACGATTGGGGCCGACATCCGCAGTGGCGGCATTGTGTCCACCTAGCGGAATGCCGTAGGCAGCCAAATGCTTCAAGGTGGCGCAAACATTTTTCTGCATTCCTTGCACGATGGCAGCACCCAGCGTACCAGAGAGATACGGGTCTTCGCCCATGGTCTCCTCCACCCTTGACCACCTTGGATCGCGGGCAATATCGAGGACGGGACCATAGCCGACTTGTGCGCCTTGAAGCCGCACCTCTTTGCCCATCACCTCACCCATTTGTTCCATGAGGGCGCAGTCCCAAGTGGAGGCTTGTCCGATGCCCGTGGGAAAAACAGTCGTGCCAACGGCCATGTGGCCATGAGGTGTTTCTTCACAAAACAACAGCGGGATGCCGAGCCGTGTGTTTTCCACCGCATGGCGTTGCATCATGTTCAATAGCCTTGCCGACTCACGAGGCTTCAAGCCGGTTTCCACCGTCTTCCTCGACCATGGGTCGGCACGGAGCACTGCCCAGCAAGAACCGAGTGGCATGGTGTCCATCATGCCAACAAAATCCTCCGCAAGCCAAAGCGAATCGCCTTCCTTCCCATAGAAGTTGAAACCCATCGGGCAGGTCAGTTGACCGCATTTCTCCTCGAGGGTCATCTGCGAGAGCAATGCTTCTACTTTGTCTTGCTTTTTGGCACAGGAAGAAAACAGCAATAAAAACACAGCCACGAAGGCAGAACACAGACCCTTATGCCTCATGGCGGACAAGGATCCGCCATCTCCCAAGCGCGAAGGTGTATCCCTATAGCTTGGGAGATTGCGGGTCAAGCCCGCAATGACGGTTTGTGGTCGGGTTTTGGGTTTCATTGTTTCATTATACCAAATGCCCAATCAGTTCCTCGCGGTCGCCTGGGAGCATGTCGATGACGGGAATCTCCACCATCGTGTAGCATCCCGGTTGCAGGCGCATCGTGGCGCGGGCCACGTTGACCAACACCTGTCCCGTCAGAGCGGGGTTGTTGATGCTCATGTTGAACTCCATGCGTTGGTTCTGGGTCTTGCCCGAGACGCCCTTGCGCACGAGGTTCACACCATGTCCCATGTCGCGCACTGCATCGACACTGTCGACGGCGAACACATGGGTTTCGTCATTGGCGAAATACGGATCAGCCTTGATATCCTTGGTCACTTGCTCCAAAGTCGCACCGTCTTCCAGTTCCACATACACCATACGGCGGTGGATGCCTTCGCCTAACGGAATCGTCACCGAGAGGGCGTTCTTCACACCTTTCTTGGAACGAACGCAGACGCTGTGGCCCATCGACATACCAGGACCGAAATTGGTGTACGACAAGCCTTTAGGCGCCAGACTTTGCATCAAGGTGCGGACGATGGAATCCGAACCCGGATCCCAACCAGCAGCGATGACACTAACAGTCTTCGTTTCCTTATTAATAGGCATCAGCTCGCGGCGATAGTCCACGATGGAAGTATGGATATCGAAGGAATCCACCGTGTTGATGCCCAAAGGAAGAATCTGTTTGGCGTACTCTAGGCAACTGCGCGTGGGACAAGCCAAAATGGCCACATCCACGTCTTTCAGTTCCTTGATGTCTTTCACCACTTCGTAGGCAGAGAGTTCAATAGTTTTGTTAGCATTGCGGCGGACGATACCCGCCACTTCGAAGTCGGGGGCGGCTTCAAGGGCTTCAAGAGCGAAGCGGCCCACATTACCGTAGCCAACGATGGCAGCTCTAATCTTTTTCATTTGTTTGAGATTTAAAAGGCAAAATTAGGAAAAATCTAGAAGTCAAGAACAATTATTTTTAAATTTGCGACCTACATTAATCCACCAAAGGATAACACCAATGCAATCCTAACGAAGGAGATTTTAAGGCAAAACCCTCCCTTTTTCCGAATTTCTACTTACTTTTGCGGCTCAATAATTATATTATATGAAAAGACTATCTTTAACCTTATTACTTCTTGCCACGAGCATCATCGTTTCGGCGCAAAGCATTACGCACACTTATCATTTCAGCAAGCCTACCGTTCAGCAAGTCGGCGAATACCAGACGCTCTCGTTTGAGCAATCCATCCAAAACGGCACCGTCGGCGAGCCTCAGCTACCCTGGCAAAGCATCAGCCTTATGCTGCCGCAAAACACCGAAGCCACAGCCATCCACGTGATATTAAACGACTTCGCAGAGTTAGACGGCCAATATAACCTATTACCTGCGCAAAAACCTCGCCCCATCTCGGATGATAGTCCCTTTGTCTTCGAGAAGAATGAAGCGCTCTACCGCTCCAATGATGCCTATCCCAACAAGACCTTCAACACGGTCAGCACGCAGGTGCTCAATGGCGTCTCGTTTGCCTTCGGCGGCTTCACGCCGGTGAAATACAAACCCGCCTCGGGTCAGGTCAGCTATGCCCAAACCGTGACGGTCACTGTGGAATGCCAAGCCTCGCGTGCCGACCACAGCCGTAAGCTTTGGCTGCGTCCCGAGACGAGAAACAGCATCAGCCACTTGGCACAGAACGCCGAGATGCTCGACAGCTACGCCCGTCGCGACGGCGCCTTGCCAGAATACGAGATGCTCGTCATCACGCCACAGGACTTCGTGGAGAGTTTCAACGACTATGTGGCACTTTATGCCGGAAGAGGCATCCGCGTTAGAGTGGTTGCTTTGCAGGACATCTATGATGCCTCAACAGGTCGCGACAACAAGGAAAAGATACGCAACTACATCATTGATGAATACGAGAAAAACGGCATCTCTATGGTGATGCTCGGCGGCGATGTTAACCTTGTCCCTTACCGCAGCCTTTGGTGCCACGCCCAAGAAGGCTATGACGACAACATACCTTCCGACAGTTATTACGCCTGCCTCGACGGCACCCTCAACGACGACGGCGACAACAAATGGGGCGAAATCGGAGAGGACGACCTGTTGCCCGAGTTGTCCATCGCCCGCCTGCCTTTCACCAATGCCAGCCAGTTGGAGATCATACTCTCCAAGTCATTCAGTTATATGACTTCACCTGTATTGGGTGAATTCCGCAGACCCATCCTGGCCGGCGAGCATCTCGGCGACGGCGTTTATGCCAGCAATGACCTTGAACGCCTCATCGGTGAATGCAACTACAACGGCTATACGACCTTCGGCTATCCCGAAGACTATGACTTTGTGCGTATCTATGAAACGCCCACCCACAGCTGGAATCCTGACGAGCTTGCCGCTGCCATCAACGATGGCACACAATACGTGAACCATTTCGGCCATGCCAACACTGAATATGTGTCGGGTTGGTACAACTGGGATATCACCCCAAGCCTCTTTGCAGGTGCCAATGGCACTGACCACAACCACTTTATCTTCAAAAGCCAAGGCTGCATCTGTGGCGACTTCGCCGACGACTGCATCCTTGAACGTATGGTCGTCAACGAGACCGGTGCTGTGGCCGCCATCGGCAACTCGCGCTATGGCTGGTACAACCAAATGGGCGACGGTCCTTCAAACCATTACCACCGTGAGCTTATCGACGCCTACTGTCACGAACGCATGGCAGGTCTCGGCGAAGCATTGAAAGAGAGTAAGATACAAACCTCGCCTTTCATCACCATGGATGGCGAAATCGGCGTACTGCGCTGGTCTTTCTATGCCCTCAATGCCTTAGGCGATGTGGGGCTCAGCGCTTGGTTCGACGAGCCTTTCACACCCGAAATCGAGTGTGCCACCACCCTTCCCGTGGGCACCAACCGCATCCCCGTCACCGTGAAGGATGAAAACGGCAATGGCGTCTATAACTTTGAATGCCGCCTGTTCAAGGGCGACGAACTGATTGCATTGGCTTCTACCGATGCCAACGGCGAGGCAGAGCTTTGTTTTGCTGCTGTCAACAATACCGATGTCCTCGACCTTTATGTCACAGGAATGAACGGCTGGCCGCAGCACCTTGAGCTTGGCTTCGACAACGCCAACTGCGCTCATGTGCTCTTCGACAATTACGCCCTCAACGACCCTGATGGGCAGGTTGACTTCGGCGAGAGCCAAACTCTCAATGTTGGCTTCCGCAACGTAGGTAACCTTGCGGCAAACAATGTTACCGCTACCTTGAGCTGTGACGCTCCATATATTACCGTTACACAAGGCTCTGCTACGATTGGAACCGTGGATTCCCATGCTACCATCAGCCTCGACAATGCCTTCTCTTTCACCGTCAGCGATGACGTGCCCGACCAGACCGTCGTAACCTTCATCTTGACCTGCACCAACGGCAACGAGACGTGGGAGAGCCAGTTTGATATGACAGTCAATGCACCCGACTATGGGCGCATCCTGACCCAGTTGGAAGAAGTGGATGGCGACGGCAACGGCCATGCCGACAGCGGTGAGACCCTCACCCTGCACTTCACAGGCAAGAACACAGGCCATAGCCTCTCGCCCAATACCGTCTTCGGCGTATATTGCTCTGCCCCCGAAATCCTCTTCGACCAGAACACCTTCATCATTGGTGACTTGGCCGTCGACGACACTTTCACCGTCGACTTCACACTGAGCATCGCCGAAGCCAGAAATGCCCAAGCCTTCGAAATCATCCTGGCCACCTATTCAGGACATTATGTCGTCATGGATTCCTATTACCTCAACGTGAACAGCGAGATGGAAGACTTTGAGACGGGCGACTTTAGCAAATATGACTGGCAGTTTGAAGGTCAGGGCGGATGGGAGATCGTTAGCCATGGCCCATACGAAGGCCAATACTGCGCCCATACCACATCGATGGGACACAGTAGCCATGCCGACATGAGCCTCGACTATGACTTCGCTTGCGACAACGAGATTTCCTTCTATGTGAGAACCTCTACCGAGACTGGCTATGACTTCCTCGTATTCTATGTCGACGGCGAGCGTTACGGCCGTTGGTCGGGCCAAACCGGCTGGACTTACATCAGTTTCATGATTCCAGAAGGCACGCACCACCTCACCTGGAGCTACGAAAAAGACGGTGGCGCCACTGGCGGGCAGGACTGCGTGTGGGTCGACAACATCGTGTTGCCGCCTATGGAGGTCGTCCTCGATATAGAGGAAGACGGCCCTTCGTCGAGCTCAGGGACCTTCTCACTTTACCCCAACCCCACCCACGGTGATTTCACCGTTGAATTGCGCCAGACCTCGCAGGTCAGTGTGTTCAATGCCATGGGGCAGCAGGTGCTCGACCTCAATGAGGTGAACGGCATACAACGCCTCCATTTGGATGCCACGGGCGTCTATTTTGTCCGCATCAGCAATGGAAATGGCGTTCAAGTGAGAAAGCTTGTCGTAGAATAGTAACGACGCTTTGTTAGAAATTTGTGTACTTTTGCACCCAAGAAAAAAGCAAAACCAATAATACAATGAAAAGACTTAGCCTAATTCTTTTAGCCTTGATGGTCAGCCTGTTCGTTTCGGCGCAGACCATCGAGAAGACCTATTATTTTGATCAGCCCTACGTTAGCCAAATCCAAGGCTACGAACAAATCCAATTCACGGACTGCATGCAAAGTGCTATTGCCGGTCAGCCCTCGCTGCCTTGGCAGAGCGTCAGCCTGATGCTGCCACAAGGCACAGAAGCTGTCAGCATCGAAGTGGAACTCTCCGACTTCCAAACGATGACAGGCAACCACAACCTCTTCCCTTACCAATCAGCGCGCACCTATTCCGACCCTGTGCGCCGTCAGTTTGAGAAGGACGAGGCCCTCTATGCCTCGAAGAGCGTCTACCCTGCCCAAGCCTATGGCAATCTCAGCACACAATACCTGAACGGCGTCGGTTTTGCCTTCTCGGCTTTCACCCCCGTGCAGTATGTGCCTGGCACCGGCGAAGTGCGTTATGCCACCAAGGCCCTCGTTCGCATCACGACAACCGCCTCTAAGGCCGACCAAAGCCGCAAGCTGTGGCTCAACGGCGGCAATGCCGAGCGTGCCAAGCGCCTCGCCCAGAACCCCGAGATGCTGCAGACCTATAACGACAGAGGTCGCACCGTGGGTGGCTACGACATCCTAGTGGTCACCAAGCAACAGTATGTCGCCTCGTTTAACGACTACGTCAGCTTCTATCTGGCTCGTGGTCTCCGCACCCGAGTCGTCGACCTCGAGACCATCCTCAGCACGATGAGCGGACAAGACAATGCCGAGAAGCTGCGTAACTACATCATCCAAGAATACGAGGACAACGGCATTATGATGGTCAACCTTGGCGGCGACGTGCCCGACATCCCCTATCGCGGCTTATACTGCTATGTAACCAGCGGAGGTGGCGACAAAGAAGACAACGACATCCCTGCCGACCTCTATTATGCTGCCCTCGACGGCAACTGGAACGACGATGGCGACAACCGTTGGGGCGAGATTGGTGAAGACGACCTGCTGCCTGAGATTGGCATAGGACGTATGTGCTTCAGCAACCAGAGCGAGCTTGACAACATGCTCCACAAGGCTATGACCTATCAGGCCGAACCCGTCCTGGGCGAGTTCCACGACGTCATCATGGCTGGTGAACACCTCTACGACAACCCTGTCAGCAATGGTAGCCAATACCTTGAGCTGCTTATTGGCACGCACGACGACAACGGTTACACCACCACGGGCATCCCTGAGGACTACAATTTCACACGCCTCTATGAAGAAGAAGGCAACTGGAGCGGCTCCTTGCTCCGCAATGCCATCAACCAAGGCACACAATACGTCCACCACGACGGCCACGCCAACACCAACTATGTGGCCGGATGGACCAACGGCGATATCACCAACAACAACTTCAGTGCCGTGAACGGCGTGGATCACAACTACACCTTCTTCCACACCTCAGGCTGCATCTGCGGTGACTTCAGCAGCGACTGCATCTTGGAGCGCATGACCAAGATCGCCAACTTCGCCGTGGCCACCTTCGGCAACTCACGCTACGGTTGGTTCAACGAAGGCCAGACCGAGGGCCCCGCCATCCACTTGGCTCGCGAGACAGAAGACGCCTACTACAACGACCGCATCCCTTACGGCGGCATGGCCTTGAGAGAAAGTAAAATCGAAACGGCACCTTGGGTCAATGCCCCAGGACAATGGGAAGAAGGCGCCCTGCGTTGGAACTTCTATGACCTCAACCTGATGGGCGATGTAGCCGTCAGCCCTTGGCACGACGAGCCTTTCACGCCTGAAGTCAGCTACGCCTCTGAAATCCTTGTCGGCACGGCCACAATGGATGTCACTGTGAGCAACGGCAACGGTTTGAAGAACTTCCGTTGTGCCTTGTTCCATGGAGAAGACATGATTGGCGTTGGCTACACTGATGAAGATGGTAATGTCACCATCGAGTTTGCCGAGCCCATCGACTTCGTCGGTGAGATGAGCCTCGTCATCACTGGCTGCGACGCTTGGCCGCAATCCCTGTCCGTGCTCAGCATCCCTGGCAACTGCGCCTACATCGTCTACCAAGACTATGCTATCAGCGGTGGCGCCCAGCCCGACTACGGCACCAGCATCGCACTCGATATGCAGCTTAAGAATGTGGGCACCGTGACTGCCAACAACATCACTGCCACACTAAGCACTGATTGCGACTACATCACCATCACTGACGCCACTGAGACCATCGCCAGCATAGCAGGTGGTGCCACAATCAACCTTGCCGAAGCCTTCGCTATGGACATCGCCAACGACGTGCCCAATATGATGAAAGCCGACTTCACCCTGGTTTGCACCGATGGCACCGACACTTGGCAGAGCAAGTTCGCCATCCGTCTCTATGCTCCTGACTTCGCCGTGCTTGGCACCGTCATCGAAGACAGCGACGGTAACGGCCATGTCGATCCAGGTGAGACCGTCACCGCTCACATCACCGTGAAGAACGCTGGTATGGCAGCGGCACCAGAGACCATGCTCGACATCATCTGCGACCTGCCCGAGATCACCTTCGAGCAGGGCAACTTCCCGCAAGGCACCGTGGATGCCGATGAGGAGTTCACTGCCGACTTCGTCTTCACACTCTCTGAGACGGCTGAACTGGGTGTAGCCTACGAAATTGGCTTCAATGTCACCTCGGGCGCTTATTCCACTAATAGTAGCTTCGTCTTCGCAGTTGGCAACATCATCGAAGACTGGGAGAGCGGCGACTTCAGCAATTTCGACTGGGAGAACGACCCCAGCAAGCCTTGGACCATCGTCACCGAAAACCCCTATGAAGGCACCTATTGCGCCAAATCAGGCAACATCGGCAACAACCAGAGTTCCGTCTTGAAAATCCTTCTTGATGTGCAGACCCAAGGCGAAATCAGCTTCTACAGGAAAGTCTCCTCGGAAGAGGGTTATGATGCTTTATACTTCTCCATTGACACCGACTTGATAGGAGAATGGTCCGGTGAAGTGGGATGGGGCAAAGTAACGTATCCCATCACCCCTGGACAACATCAACTCTATTGGGCCTATAACAAGGACGTATATACGATCTCTGGCAGCGACTGCGCTTGGTTGGACAACATCGTCTTCCCTCCTGCGGAGACCATCACCATCACGCAAGAGATTCTGACAAACGGCATGACCATCTATCCTAATCCGAACCACGGCCAGTTCAGCATCAACCTGCCTGAGGAAGACTGCGACATCGTGGTGTTCAACAGCGTTGGGCAGCAGGTCTACAGCCAACAAGCCAAGGGCTTGACCACCCTCAACCTTGAAGGCTTGAACGAAGGCGTGTATTTCGTCAAGGTAAAGTCTGCTAATGCGGTCAACACCTTGAAGTTCGTGAAGGAATAAGACACTGAAAAAGCATAAAAACAAAAAGCCTTGGAGCACCTGCTTCAAGGCTTTTTTCATAGTAATCAAAAAAAATACAATCTCATTATTGCATAGTTTCTACCAAATCCCTATTTTTGCACCTTAATTTTTGAACGAAAGAAAAGAAGTTAAATCACTAATAATCAATTAAAACAATGACAAAGTACGTTTACACCTTTGGCGGAAAGACCGCTGAAGGCAATGCTTCGATGAAGAATGAGCTGGGCGGCAAGGGCGCTAACCTCGCCGAAATGTGCTTGCTCAAGCTGCCTGTACCCGCTGGCTTGACCATCACCACGGAATGCTGCACAGACTATTACAAGAACAACTGCAAACTTCCGAAAGGCCTGATGGACGAAGTCCATGCTGGCATCAAGAAGATGGAAAAGATCATGGGCATGAAATATGGCGATCCCGAGAACCCGCTGCTCGTCAGCTGCCGTTCGGGTGCGCGCAAGTCGATGCCCGGCATGATGGACACCGTTTTGAATATCGGTCTTTGCTCCAAGACCATCCCTGGCCTGATCAAGAAGACCGGTGGCAACGAGCGTTTCGTGTACGACTCCTACCGTCGTCTTATCATGATGTACGCCGACGTCGTCATGGAGAAGGCCGAGGGCATCGAGCCCGCCGACGGCCAAGGCATTCGCAAGCAGTTGGATGATATGCTCGACGCCTACAAAGAGAAGAAAGGCTACAAGAGCGACACCGAGCTGACCGCCGACGACCTGAAGAAGCTGGCCGAGTCGTTCAAGGCTCGCATCAAGAAAGTGCTTCGCACCGAGTTCCCCGATGACGCCGAGGCTCAACTCGAAGGCGGCATCAAGGCCGTGTTCAAGAGCTGGAACGGTAAGAAGGCCGTCTCCTACCGCCGCATCGAAGGCATCCCGGATGACTGGGGCACCGCTGTCAACGTACAGACCATGGTGTTCGGCAACATGGGCGACACCTCCGCTACTGGTGTGGCCTTCACCCGTAACCCCGCCACTGGCGACAACCAATTCTATGGTGAATGGCTGATCAACGCCCAAGGCGAAGACGTGGTGGCCGGTATCCGTACCCCCAACCCGTTGAACGACGAGACCAAGAACGAGCAGAACAAGCACATGCCTTCCATGCAGAAGCTTATGCCCGAAACCTATAAGGAACTCTGCGAGGTGCGCCGCATCCTCGAGGACAACTATCACGACATGCTCGACATCGAGTTCACCATCCAGGATGGCAAGCTCTACATGCTGCAGTGCCGTGTCGGCAAGCGCACTGGCGTGGCTGCCCTGACCATGGCCCTCGACATGCTGAAGGAAGGCCGCATCGACGAGAAGGAAGTCGTCATGCGCCTCAGCCCCGAGCAACTCGATGAGCTGCTCCACCCCATCCTCGACAGCACCGACGAGAAGAAGCACACCGTCATCGCCAAGGGTCTGCCCGCAGGTCCTGGTGGCGCTGTCGGTCGCATCGCCCTCACCAGCGAGAAAGCCAAGGAGTATCGTTCCGCTAAGATCGCCAACGTGCTGGTCCGCGAAGAGACGAACCCCGAAGACGTCGAAGGCATGCGTGCCGCCGACGGTATCCTGACCGCCCGTGGCGGTATGACCTCACACGCCGCCCTCGTGGCCCGTGGCTGGGGTAAGTGCTGCATCGTGGGTTGCGACGCCGTGAAGATCGACTTCGACAAGAAGATCGTCCATATCGGCGACAAGATGTTCAAGGAAGGTGATGTCATCAGCCTGAATGGCGCCAAGGGTTGGGTCTATGCCGAGCCCGTGGGCATGATCAACGCCACCGAGAACCCGCTCTTCAAGAAGTTCATGAAGCTCGTCGACAAGTACCGCAAGATGGGTGTCCGCACCAACGCCGACAACCCGGAAGATGCCCAAAACGCCATCAACTTCGGTGCCGAGGGTATCGGCCTGTTCCGTATCGAGCACATGTTCTACGGCAAGAACAGCGAGAAACCGCTGGCCAAGCTGCGCAACATGATCCTGACCGACAACACCAAAGACAGAAAAGCCGCCCTTAAGGAGCTGGAGCCTTACATCAGAAAGGCCGCCAAGGGTACGCTGAAGGTGTTGGACGGCAAACCGCTGACCTTCCGTCTGATGGACCCGCCCTTGCACGAGTTTGTTCCGAAACTTGAAGAGAAAGACAAGATTAAGGCTTTGGCCAAAGAGCGTGGCATGAGCACGAAGGAATTGGTCAAGCGCATCGCCGCCCTCCACGAAGTGAACCCGATGATGGGTCTGCGTGGCGTCCGCCTCGGCGTCGTCTATCCCGAGATCACCGAGACCCAGTTCCGTGCCCTGTTCCAGGCCACCGCTGAACTGATGAAGGAAGGCTTCGACCCGCATCTGGAAATCATGGTCCCGCTGACCATCAACGTCAAGGAGCTTGAGCACCAGAAGGCCATCGCCGACCGCGTGAAGGCTGAAATCGAGAAGAAGTTCGGTGTGAAGATCAATTACATGTATGGTACCATGATCGAGATCCCCAGAGCCACCCTCGTGGCCGACCAAATCGCCAGCGTGGCCCAATTCTTCAGCTTCGGCACCAACGACCTCACCCAGATGACCTTCGGCTTCAGCCGCGACGACGTCAACGCCATCGTGAAGGACTACATCGAAGAGAAGATCATCCCCGCCGACCCGTTCAACACCCTCGACCAAGAAGGTGTCGGTCAGCTGGTGAAACTCGGTGTGGAGCGTGGCCGTAGCCAGCGCGCCAACCTGAAGTGCGGCGTCTGCGGTGAACACGGCGGTGACCCCGCTTCGGTCCGCTTCTTCTACAAGACCGGCTTGAACTACGTGAGCTGCTCGCCGTTCCGCGTGCCCGTCGCACGTCTGGCTGCTGCTCAAGCCGCTATCGAGGAAGAGAGAGCCAAGTAATTGGTCATTTCGTCCAGAATGAAAAAAGCCTCCAAGATTTTGGAGGCTTTTTTCATTTATACCTTTTCTACTTCAATCGTATCTTCCGCAAGATACACCAGATATGCCCGTATTTCCTTGTCCGTCATCTCCCGCAAGGCATCGGAATAGGTTCGTATCTGTTTTTGATGCGCCTCTTCCCTCTTTCCTGTCTTGTAGTCTATGAGATAGATGACATCGGGCAGCTCGGCATAGCGGTCAAGGCGGATGACCTTACCTATTTTTGGATAATAGATCTCACACTCCGTCTTCACCGTGGCAGTAGTGTCAAAGGCTGCCGCAATCTGCGGATCTTGTGACATCTGCAAGAGCTTGTCCTTTATCGCGCCTGCCGTTTCCGTTGTGATGATACCCTCATGAATATAAGGGATCAGAACCGTATCCGTCTCCTCAACGTTTTTGATTTTAGCCAAGATACCATGAACCAGCTCTCCCCATTCGCGGGGTTGCATGAGGCCAGTCTCGGCCTTCCACAGTTTCATCGGGTCGGGCTCGACATCGACACGGTCGAACCATTCAGCCGAACGGGAATCCATCATCATGCTCTGTTGTGTCCCTTCTGCCTTTTTCTCTTTTGGGTTCCTAAAATCAGGCGCCCCTAAACGGTATGTGGTGGCCACATCGCCCTTCTCCACTTCGAACAGTTCCTTTGCCTTGTCGCTATTCATGAAATCACGCATCAGATTGGCGGTGTCCTCTGCACCTTGTCTAGCAATGATATACAAGCGTTGTCCCGCCCTGGTAAAAGCCACATAGAGCAGGTTAAGGTTATCCAAACGATTGCTTTCTTTTTCTTTTTCAATAATTGCTTTGGCCTTTTCGCCCAACAGCATGCCTTTATCGTTGAGTTTGAACAGCACTTGTTTCAATCCTTCGATGGGCTCCACGTCAAGGTCATCCACTTGTACCCAATCTTCAGGTACGTCATTCTTTACCAACCTTTCATCCAAATCAATAATGGCTTCGGGATAGATGACCACAGGGAACTCCAAGCCTTTTGACTTGTGTATCGTCATGATCTGCACAGCATCGCCCTTCGTCGATTTCACCGACAGCGAGCCTTTCTTCTTGTCCCAATAATCCAAAAACGACTCAATGCCTTCCATGACACCACTCTGCCATTGGTACACCTCTTCCATAAAGTAATTCAAGAAAGCGTCGTCCATAGTGTCCATGTTGTAGATCCTAAGCAGCGAGGCACAAAAATCATACAGGCAAGTCGCCTTGAGAAGCGCCCCACGTAGCCTACCCTCCTCACCAATGCCCATGACCTTTTCAAGGGCGACCTCCCCATTCATGACAGCATCCACCTCGTCGAAATAGCCATTGATATCGCCTTTGAACTCAGGATGCTGGCATCGGTTCCAAAAATACAATAGGTTAGCGAGATTGATTTTGTTGTCATCATGGAGGAGATAGCGAAGTGTGTAAACCAACAGCTGCACCTTTTCAGAGGATTTCAACAAGATGGAAACCTTCGATACGACAGGAATCCCCTTGGCATTCAGATAATTCGCCATCAGGGAGCCGTATTCAGTCCTCCGGACCAACAGGGTGATATCGGCAAAATGGTAGCCACAATTTGCAGTGAGCTCATGGATGAGGGTTGCCACACGTTCAAAACAATAGTCCTTTTGAGCCTCAGGGGCATAGAGCTCCACCTGGACCAATCCCTTTTCCTCAATGCTTTTCTTTTGCTCAATCTTAACTCCATCGTTGCTACCCGGTTTCTCCGAAACATATACCTGCTGCGATTCATCCGAGAGCTGCTTATAGGCAAAGTCAAAGAACGTGTTATTGAATTCAACCACATTCCAAAAAGACCTGTAGTTGGTGTCCAAGCGTTCGAACCCAAAGCTTTTTACCAGCATCTCCTGATACTCGTGAAAAGCCATCTCACGCTGGTCATGGGGCATGGGATAGATGTTTGGCAAGTTGGCTAACTGCTTGACCTCGCCACTACGAAAACGATAGATGGACTGCTTGCCATCACCCACCACCATACTCATCTGGTTTTCCGACAAACCGTTATGGACCAAAGGCAACATGTTCTGCCACTGCAGCACTGAGGTATCCTGAAACTCATCTATAAAGACATGTTTGAATCGTTCGCCCAGGCGCTCATAGATGAAAGGCACGCTAAAGTCGCCCATCACCGTGTTGAGCAACTTGTTGAATTCAGAGATATGCACCACCTCTTTCTCCTCGGCCAAATGGGCAAACTCCTCGCGAATCAAGACACGGAGCGCATACAGATAGAGCAAATCAAGCTGTGCATTGTAAAACAAATACTTACCATACTCTTTCTCATAAAACGCTTTAAGTGGGTCGAGTACGGCGAGTAAGGCATCATTGGCATCGGTTAGGGCCTCATCGCCCAAGCATTTGCGCGTCTCAAGTGCTTTTAGAAAATTCTTGGGGAATAAATCAAAGGTTTTGTTCTCCAACTTTCCAATAAAGCCCACCACACCAGCGCTTTTATTCTTATAGTCTTCCGTAGATAGTCCCAACCTATGCTCAACCTCCCTAAACTGCTGGGTAAACAACTTAATCTCTTGCTCGAAACGATTTACTTTATCCTTAAGATAATCACGTGTTTCCTTGTATTTCTCGGAATCTGTTATCTGGTTATTGTCTTCTGTCTTATAGGTCTTTTCTTCTAATAGTTTCTTGGCAAAATCTGAGAGTTCGTTTTCGATGGAGGTCTTTTGTTCCTTGTTATATTTGTCTTCGCTAAATTCTTCCAGAAGTTCGATAAGATACTTGTCGTTTTCGTTGATTCTCAGCCCGATGTTCTCGATGATCGCTTCGGCCATCTCATCGTCGTCGATGCTGACGGTATATTGGTTAGGTAGACCCAAGTCATGGGCGAAACTACGCGACAGCTTTTGCACAAAGGCGTCGATGGTGCTGACGCAGAAATTGCTATAGTCGTGCATGATGCAGGTCAATAGCGCTTGTGCGTTGCTTTTCAACTCCTCTTCAGTGATGCCCAGCTCCTTCATCAAGGTCAACTTCATATCCTCTTGTTTCGCGGGTTTGAGTCCCGTAATCTCGCAAAGGTTGTTGACGATCTTTTCCTTCATCTCGTTGGCCGTAGCATTGGTGAAGGTAATGGCGAGGATATTCTGATAGTTGCCCACCGAGGCCTTGTCCTTCAAACAAAGCTTAAGGTATTCCTTGATGAGCGTAAAAGTCTTGCCCGAGCCTGCTGAGGCTTGGTAGACTTTGAAGTTGGCGTTTGTGTTCATCATCAATCGTTTTCCTGTTTTCTAGGCCTGATGAGCGGCTGGCCCGAGCCTAAGGTCTTCCGTTTCTTGAAGAGGTTGGGGAAGGTGTCGGCCGACTTGCTGAACGACAAGCCGAGGCCTTGCGTATATGGCGCGCGCCTGTCGAAAGCAAAGCTGTTGAAGTTGGAGTTGTAGTTGGAGTGGTTGTAGAAATGACCCAGTAGTCGACCGTCCTTGCTGAGTTTGTAGTACATGTCGAATTCACCCACGATATTGGAGGCATTACCCGACGAGGGGTTGTTGCTCGACATCACACCTACATTGGTCTCGATGGTCAGGCGGTTCTCGAAGAGCTGGGTGCGCATGGCGACTTGGTACTCGTCATAGGAATCTTCGCTACCCGAATGGTATTTGACACCTAAGTTGAGGTTGTCGGTAATGTCGAGTTGCATGCCGGCGCCAAAGATATTGCCCAGGTTCAAGGCATCGGAGCCACCCCTACCACCCGCATAGGCAAACTGGCCCAGCACCAGCAACGAGGCGGCCTGTTGGGTCATCGCCGCTTGGTTGGTGGTGTCGACGAGGGCAAACACGGTCTGCGTGACATCTTCCGTGGCATTAGGCAGGTTCATGCCAAAGGTGATGGTAGGATTCAGCAACGCGCCTTTAAGATGGATCAGGCATTCCACGTTCACGTTGTTGCTGGCCGCCGTCGAGTCGACTTGGATGCCCAAGCCTGAGATCGGGGCCTTAACGGTATAGGCACCCGTTGCGTTGATACGGCCGTCGGTGGGATTGCCCGTCCACGAGATGGTGCCGCCCTGCTTCAGGTTGAAATTGCGCGAAATCAGGTTGAAAAGCGTCAGCTGGAAACGTCCATTCTTGATGGTATAGTCACCCAACATGGTCAACGGCTCCTTTGACGAGGTGCCCAGCTTGATTCGGCCGTTACCTGAGGCATCGATGGTGCCGATATTGGAGGGGAGTATAATCTTCAGCGAGGCTTCGTCGGTGGCACTCACATCGAGGTTGAGGCTGAAATTGCTCTTGGCATTTTCCTTTTTCTTCGGAGCCTCCTCCACCACTTCCTCCTCTTCCTCTTCATGCGACACAAACACGATGAAGTCGTTTTCCTTCACTGTAGCCGTCTGGTTCAACGGGATGGTCATGTTGGTACCCTTACGAGTACGAGCCATGATGTCGAGTTTGATGTCGTTGAAAGGACCTTTCACCGTGATCAGTCCATTGGCAACTGCCGTGCCGTAGAACGTTTCGTTTTCCTTGCTCGTGGTTGCCATGGCGAGGAAGTCCCTGGGGTGCATCTTCAAATCAAGGTAGAAGTCTTTCAGATGATTGTGTTTGATCTCGCCTTCCACCGTGGCTTTGTTGCCCAAGGTATCGACCAGAACCATATCCTCAAAACGGATACTATTGTTGTCGATGAGTATAGTTGGACTGAAGGTGTAGAAGGTATTCAGGTAGCCAATCTTACAGCCTCCGTCATCCAGTTTCAGTCTGCCGTTGATATCGAGATGATCGGGCGAACCCTTGATGGTCGCCAATCCATTGCCAAAGCCTTGCATACGACTCACAATGCCGGTCAACAAAGGGCTCAACGCCGCCAAACGCAACGAGTCCATCTCGACCGTGAAGTCGATGTTGTCCTTCTTCTTGGCCGTATAATAGGCGCCGTAGGCGTTTAGGGTCTTCTTACCGAGGTCAAGGATTTGGGCATTGACCTCTATCGCCTTGTTGGCATTGTTCCATACGCTCTCCACCAAAGCATCGCCGATAGGCTCGCCATTCACACCGATGCGTTCCACCGTAAGGTCGGCCAAGACCATAGGATTGTTCTTCACATTGCTGACCAAACCGTCACCCGAGACATAGCCATCGATGTCGAAGCCCTTGAAGAGGAAATCGACATTGGAGATGTCAAAACGACGCAACTGCACGGAGAGGGTGTCGCCTTCTTCCATAGGCACATAACCGTCGGCGCGGATCGACTGCTCGTTGTGGCTAAACATCAGATTGGAGATGTTGACATGACCATCGGCGAGGTCGACAAAGTTGTTGGGCGAGACCGTCCAAAGCGAGTCGTTAATCAAGGCGTTCAACTCTGTGATGGAGAAGATGCCGCCTTGCTCATGCGGGTGGAAATAAGCCGATATCTTTGCCTTGTTGTGGTCTTCCAAGTCATCGTCATCCCAAAGGATATTTGCGAAAATAGTGTCGTTCGTCATTCGGGTAACGATAGCGAGATTATCCAGACCCAACTCCAGTGTATCGGTCTCAGAGACTTTGCTATAAAGGATATCGTCCAGTTTCAGCGAGGTAAACGCAGCATTACCGAAGCTGTAGTTCTTCAGCTCTATATCATTGAAGTCCAGTTCCCCGACCCTCACGTTCTTGGAACGGAGCGTCAGGTTAAGCGCGTTGTTACGCGAGGTGAAGGTGCCAGTCAACGAGGTGTTTTTCGCGATGCTCACCGATGGCATCAGCAGACGGCTGATGGTCTTGGTGTCTTTCAATTCGAGGCTCACGATGAAGTCCTGGTCAACGTCGTGTTTGGCGCTGTATTTCTGGAAGTCCTCCCTTTTGTTTTCCCATTGCGGGAAATGCACGAATGAGTCGACGTATTCGTTAAGCGACATCATCAGACTAGCGAAGTTGATCTTGCCAGCCATCTCGAAATCGAAGAAGTCGCAATTCATGTTGATGCGGCGCTGCATCAGGTTGTCGTTGTTGATGGAGGCGGTGAACTCATCCATGCGGTAGCGGCCACGGTCGTCACGATACACGGTGCTGTCGATCTTCACCACGCCTTCCAGGTTGTCGAGGTCGTAGCCTTTCATGTTCACATACACCTTCGTGCTGATTTCGGAAATCGAGTCCTTCTTGTTAAGATTCAGTGCACAAAGGTCAGCCTTTTTGATCACCGCGTTGAAGTTGGATTTAGGATATTTGCGGTTCTCGAAATCAATCAAACCGTTGAAGTCGAAAGCAAGCACATTGTCGTCGACCGAAAGCTTACCCTTGAAGAGGTTTTCTTTCATCTTGCCGTCCAAGTTCACCTCGTTGATCTGCGTGCCGAGCAGTTCGGCGTTCAGCACCTTTCCGTTGACATCAAGCTCGGGGTTGCCTTTCTTGGGGAACCGTACGGAATAGCCCGCATTCAGGTCGAGGCTGCCCAACAGTTTGTTGTTGTTGATCAACGAACCGACGTCCACGCCTTCGCCGTTGATGTAGCCCGAAAACACATTGTCGCCCGAGGCCTCTTTCGCTCTGGCGATATTGGCATCGATGCTACCTATACCGCAATCCACATTGACTTCTGAGTCAAAGTTGTTGTATGAGCCCTCGAAATTCACCGAGATGTAGCCCTCGTTCATGGCACGGAGCGACTCTGGCAAGGGTATGGTAACGGTATTGGAGGGGATATAGAAATGCGTCAAGTCGTCGTACGAGAAATGCATGTTCTTGATGTTCAGCGTATGCTCACCGTTTTCGAAATCCAAAGGATGCATGCTCATGTTACCACGTATCCTCGTCGCATTACCAAATTGCGCGTCGATGTCTTCTACACGGAAATGCTCGATGGGTCCCTTGAAAAGGCCTTCAAAAAGGATTCTGTCGGGCATCTTGTACATCACTGGGGTAAAGACGCCGATATCAGAAAGCATGATGTCGGTGGGACGAATGACGGCGTCGAAAGTCACGTCGTTCACAAAGTCGCCGAATGCCGTATAGTCGTCATAGAGCATGTGAAGGTCGAGGTCGAACTTACTGTTGTTGGTCTCCATCTTCATTCCATCGAGGAAGATGCCTTGGGAACAGACGACGACATCCGACTGGAAGTCTTTGAGCTCCAAGCCGCTGATTTCGTTAGCCGCCAAACGGCCTATATTGGCATGGATGGAATCGCCCAGGATATACAAGTCCTTAGCCTCCAAGTTGATGCCTTTGAGGTCGATATGCGCATAGTCCATCAAATGCTGCTCGGTCTTCTCAGGATAGTCTTTGTTTTGGTTCCAGAACACAAAATCCACATCCTTCAGCGAGATCTTGTCGATGGTGATGGGCATAGGCTCGGTTTCGGGCTTCTCCTTATCGCTCTTGAAAGCCTCAACGATGAAGTTGAAGTTAAGCGCATCCTCCCCTTCGTATTGTATCAGGTTGGCTTCAGTATCGCTCAATTCCACCTCTTCGAGATGCAACTCGCCCGACATCAAGTCCGCTATGTTGATTTTGGTTTGCAACGAGCCGATTTTAGCCAAGTTATTGCTTCTCAAGTCTTTAACAACAACGTCATCCAAATAGGCACGAAAATCGGGGGTGATGGCCAGACGGCCCACCTTGATGTCGGCACCAGTTTTTTCAGAAAGATATCCACCAGCAAAACGCACTGCAAACTTCTGAATGATAGGGTCTTGGATGGCAACAAAGAGGCTTGTGATGATGGCCAGCAACACCACAATCACAATCAAAATGCTATGGATAATCTTTTTTTTAATAATTTTGACCCTCCAAATTGAGACCTATGAACGAATACATATTAGGCATCGAATCATCGTGCGACGACACCTCTGCCGCAGTGCTTCAGGGCACCCGTGTGCTCTCCAATGTCATTGCCAGCCAGAAGGTTCACGAGCAATACGGCGGCGTTGTCCCCGAGCTCGCATCACGTGCGCACCAGCAAAATATCATCCCCGTCATCGACACGGCCTTGAAGACTGCAAAAATAGAAAAAAATCAGTTATCCGCCATCGCTTTTACGCGTGGACCCGGACTTTTGGGTTCATTGCTCGTAGGAACCTCATTCTCAAAGGCTTTCGCACAGACCCTCAACATCCCCATGGTGGAGATTGACCACATGAATGCGCATATCCTGGTGCATTTTGCCACCGACGACACCCATACCGAGGTGCCCGACTTCCCGTTCCTATGCCTCACCGTCTCTGGTGGTCACACCCAAATCGTGGTGGTGAAAGACTATTTCGACATGGAGGTCATCGGCAAGACCATCGACGACGCGGCTGGCGAGGCCTTCGACAAGACGGCCAAGATCCTTGGCCTACCCTACCCTGGCGGTCCCGTAATCGATAAGCTGGCAAAGATCGGTAACCCTGAGGCCTTCAGCTTCGCCAAGCCACAGATCCCTGGCTTGGACTACAGCTTCAGCGGACTGAAGACCAGCATCTTATACACCGTTCGTGACAACCTCAAGACCAACCCGAATTTCATCGAGGAGAACAAGGAAGACCTCTGCGCTTCGGTGCAGAAGACCATCATCGACATCCTGATGAACAAGTTGGTGAAAGCCAGCAAGCAGACCGGCATCAAGACCGTGGCCATTGCAGGCGGTGTGAGTGCCAACAGCGGCCTCCACGACGCCATGCTTGCCTTGGGTGAGAAATACCATTGGAAGGTGTTCATCCCCCGCCTGAGCTACTCGACCGACAACGCTGCCATGGTCGCCGTGGCGGGCTATTTCAAGTTCCTGAAAGGAGTATTTGCCTCGCAGGATTTGGTGCCGTATGCAAGACAGAGCTTAAAAGACTAAACGACCACTGACCATGAACTGGACCGACCTCCTCTCCAACAAACGCTACGCACAGCCGCACAAGAGCCCCGACATCCGCAGCTCGTTCCAACGCGACTACGACCGCATCATCTTCAGCAGTCCCTTCCGTCGTCTGGAGAACAAGACCCAAGTCTTCCCCCTACCCGGTGCCCAGATGGTGCACAACCGCCTCACCCATAGCCTCGAAGTGGCCAGCGTGGGACGTTCCATCGCCTGTCGCACCGTCGAAAAACTGGCCAAGAAACACCCCGAGTTGAAGGAGCGTCAGTCCGACATCGAGACCATCGTGGCCTCGGCCTGTCTGGCACACGACCTCGGCAACCCACCATTCGGCCACTCGGGCGAAGACACCATCAGCAGCTTCTTCAAGGACGGCAAAGGCCAGGCACTGCAAAGCCAGGTGAAGCCCGAGCAATGGAGCGACCTCATCGCCTTCGAAGGCAACGCCAATGCCTTCCGTCAGCTGACCCATCAGTTCACGGGACGCAGAGCGGGCGGCTTCTCGCTCACTTCGGCCACCTTGGCCACCCTAGTGAAATACCCCTACCCCTCCTATAACAAAGGCAACCGTAAGAAATATAACGTGTTCCATTCGGAGATCCCCGCCTTTGAGGAGGTCGTCAAAGAATGTGGTATCCCAAAGATCGATGACGAGCACCTGGTCTATGCCCGTCATCCCCTATCATATATGATGGAGGCCGCCGACGACATCTGCTACCTCGTCCTCGATATGGAAGACGCCCACAAGCGCGGCATTATCGCAACAGAAGCCATAGAGAACTGCTTCGTGTCGTTCTTCGACCCCAACAAAGACAAGGAATTCTTCAAGCACCGCGACGAGGCTTACCGCGACGTGAACGACGTGAACGAGCGGATGGCCTTCCTACGCGCCATGCTCATCAACAAATTGGTGAACCTGGCCAGCGACATCTTCGTGAAACACTACGACGCCATCATAGAAGGCCGTTTCGAAAAGAGCCTCATCGCTCATCTGCCCGAGTTCGAGAAGAACGCCCTCGACCTTTGCCGCGACGAGTCGGTGAAGCACATCTACCGTCATCCCTCAGTGGTGAAGATCGAACTGACGGGCTTCAACGTCATCGGCACGCTCATGGAAGACTTCACCGACGCCGTGCTGAACCCCGGAACAACTTATAACAAGAAGCTGCTGTCGCTCATCCCCGAACAGTTCAAGGTGGAGACCGACGACACCTACACCAAGCTACAATCGGTCATCGACTTCATCTCCAACATGACCGACCTTTATGCCGTACAACTTTATAAAGACTTGAGAGGAATCGACTGATGAAAAAGACCTTAGCCACCCTATGCCTGTTGCTTTGCGCGGTGTTTTGCCTCGCGCAAGAGCCGCTCGTGCCACGAAGCAACAAGTCCTACCTCATCGCCGACGGCAACCCTAAGGACACTGCTTACTTGAGGGTAAAGAGCCGTCAGGCTGGCTTGGACCTGGGCCTGTCGGTGCTGGCCAACCGTGTCCCTACCACCAGCAAATATGTTGCCCCAAAGCCCTCGACACACCTGCTGAAACAAGGCGTACTGAACCTGCAGCTCCCCATCGACGACAAGCAGACTGAGTTTGCCGTCTACCACTCCGAGCTCTTCGACCAACCTGCCAACATCAACGTGCTGCAAATCGACGACGAACTTGTCACCTACCGCAGCGTCGAGAAGGTGGGCAACATCCATGTGTTCTACCATTGCGTTCGCGGTGCCTTCGGCACAAGAAGAGTCGCACATGGCAAGAACGCCATCGTCTACAAGCTTTGGGACACGCCACAACGCAGCCTTCTGCCCGACCTCGAGTTGCAAGACCAGATGGCGCAGGCCGAAGCCAAGAGATGTGCCAAGACCCGTTATCCCTTGCTCATTTTCAACGACCTAATCAGCTATTCCTACAACAGCCAAGGCGACATAGCCATCGGCCACTTCCTGGACACGATGCACAAATACAACCCCGACAAACTCCTCCAAGCCGACCTGCTCACCCCCGCTTCGTGGCCCTACCTGAGCCGTGTCAACGAGAACCAGCTTTGGAACGAGTCGATGCGCACCAAGATCGTGGAGACGCTGGCCGAGAAACAGGAGTTCTATGGCAAGCAACAGATGCCGTGGATGATCGGCAACTTCCAAATCCACCTGGCCGACAAGAACCGTAAGTCGACCTCGATGGAAGAACTGGAGTGGTTCCTCTCAAAAGCCGCCGCCTTCGACGCCGGCTTCGGCCTCGACTTTAGCGCGGCAGCCATGCGTAAGCATGGACTTACCAATATCATGCTCAACACTATAAAAATATGGGAGAGTCTTCGTCTGTCACATGCCTTCAGCGACGACATCAAGGAAGCGCTAAAAGACCCTTATTGCGATTGGCACATCCAACGCGACGAAGACTCCAGCTTCCTCCTCTATCCCCAGCATAACTCACGCCGTTACTATTGCAACCTCAGCGACGACCAATGGGAATGGAACTCCCCATACACGGGCCGCTTTGCACTCAGCATCACCGCCGAAGGTAAAGGCAGCGTCAGCAACCTGGTCATCACGACACCGAATGGCACACTCTATTTTCCCTGCACCTTACGCGCCGGACAATATCTCATCTACGACTTCGAAGGCCATGCCTGCATCACCGATTTCAACTACAACAAGATAGCCAACGTGACCGCCGAAGGCGAGTCTTACTTGGATGAAGGCATATCCCCAGTGACGTTCAGTTGCGAGGTCAAGATGGAAGAGCGGCAGAAGCCGGAAGTGACCGTGCGTTATTATACGCATGGCGACGCCAAAAAGCTGGCTAGGAAGAACTAAAAAGCGACAAAAAGGTTCGTTCCTCATCACTAATAATGAGTGCTGCCTGACAAAAGTATCATTAATAAGGATAATAAGGTATGGTTTGTCTTCGTATTTTTGCAGCATCAAACAATAGCATCCAATGTCAACCCTCGATAAACTCGAAATAGGACAATCCGCACGCATCAAGGCCGTGGGAGGCGAAGGCCAACGCCGACAGCACTTCCTCGACATGGGCCTTATCCCCGATGCGTTCATCAAAATCGTGAAATACGCGCCCCTGGGCGACCCGATGGAGGTGATGATCCATGGCTATGCCCTCACCCTTCGCAAAGCCGATGCCGCCCTCATCGAAGTGGAGGCCTGCGACGACACCCAGAGCGAAGAAAAAGACAGCAACCTCGACCAACTATACATCACTTCCCTCCCCGACCACAACGCCCACCCAGGCTTGGGTGAGGAAGGCATCTACCACGACAAGACCCACGAGACCCCGCTGCCCAAAGGCACCAAGCTCACCTTCGCCCTCGCCGGACAGCAGAACTGCGGCAAGACCACACTCTTCAACCAGCTGACGGGCGCCAACCAACATGTGGGTAACTTCCCCGGCGTCACCGTCGACCGCAAAGACGGCGTCATCAAAGGACATCCCGAGACCTCCGTCACCGACCTGCCGGGCATCTACTCGCTGTCGCCTTACACCTCCGAGGAGATCGTCTCGCGCGAGTTCATCATAAAAGAGAAACCCAAGGCCATCATCAACATTGTGGATGCCAACAATATAGAGCGTAATCTCTACCTCACCATGCAACTCATGGAATTGGGGACGCCCATGGTGCTGGCCCTCAATATGATGGACGAGGTGCGCAACAACGGCGGCAGCATCCTGGTGAACGAGATGGAACAGATCCTCGGTCTACCCGTGGTGCCCATCTCGGCTGCCAAGAACGAAGGTATCAACGAGCTCGTCGACCACGCCATACACATCGCCAAGTATCAGGAGGCTCCTGTGCGACAGGACTTCTGCGACAAAGACGACCACGGTGGCGCCGTGCACCGTTGCCTCCACAGCATCATGCACCTCATCGAAGACCACGCCCAGCGTGCCGACATCCCCGTACGTTTCGCCGCCTCCAAACTCATCGAAGGCGACGCCGTCGTGATGGAAGCCTTGAAACTCTCGCAAAACGAGAAAGAGACCCTCGAGCACCTCATCCTTCAGATGGAAGAGGAACGCGGCCTCGACCGCGCCGCGGCCATGGCCGAGATGCGTTTTGCCTTCATCAAGCGATTGTGCGACAAAACCGTCGTGAAACCCAAGGAAAGCAAGGAATACCAACGCAGCCGCAAGATTGACAAGATCCTGACGGGCAAGTGGACCGCCATCCCCATCTTCATCCTCGTCATGATGGGCATCATCTGGCTCAGCATCGATGCTCTCGGTGCGCCTTTGCAGGACTGGCTCGACCAAGGCATCTCGTGGCTCGCAGGGGTGACAGGCAACGCCTTGGCCAGCTGGAACGTCAGCCCTGCCGTGCAATCGCTCGTCGTCGACGGCATCTTCGGTGGCGTGGGTAGCGTGTTGAGTTTCGTACCGATCATCATCCTGTTGTTCTTCTTCCTCAGTCTGTTGGAAGACAGCGGCTATATGGCCCGCGTGGCCTTCGTCAGCGACAGCTTCTTGCGTAAGCTCGGTCTCACCGGCCACAGCATCGTGCCTATGCTCATCGGCTTTGGCTGCACCGTGCCCGCCGTGATGGCCACGCGCACCCTGCATTCCACCCACGACCGTTGGCGCACCATCCTGTTGACGCCATTCATGAGCTGTTCGGCCAAGATCCCGATCTATGCCTTCTTCACCAGCATGTTCTTCCCGCATCATGGCGGACTGGTGCTAATAGGCTTATATCTCTTAGGTATCATCGTCGGCATCGTCACCGCGTTGTTCACCAAGTGGTTTGGCGACAAGGGCGACGTGGCGCCTTTCGTCATGGAGCTACCCAACTACCGTCTGCCGAGCCTCAAGAACGTGGCGCACCTGCTGTGGGACAAGACCAAGGACTTCCTGCAGCGCGCCTTCACCGTCATCTTCATCGCCTCCTTGGTGATCTGGCTCCTGCAGACCTTCGACTTCCACTTCCAGATGGTCGAGAACGGCGAAGGCAGCATGCTGGCCAGTGTGGCGGGCTGGATTGCGCCTGTGTTCCGTCCCATCGGCTTGGGCGAATGGCAAATCGTCACCGCCTTGGTGAGCGGTTTCATGGCCAAAGAAAGCGTGGTGGCCACCCTCGAGGTCTTGAACGCCATGCCTTTGTTCACCACCGTCACCAGCATCTCCATGTTGGTCTTCTGCCTGCTCTACACGCCTTGTGTGGCCGCTATGGCCGCCGTCCGTCGCGAGTTGGGCAGCAAGTGGATGCTCTTCATCATCCTGTTCCAATGCGTCGTCGCCTGGCTCTGTGCCTGGTTTGCCTACCTCATCGCCAACGCCGTCATCGCATGAACTGGCCAACCGTCATAGTGCTATTGGTCGTGTTGGCCCTCGTCGTGGTCGCCATCAGGGCAATACGACGCGGCAAGGGCTCATGCTCTTGTGGCGGTAAAGGAAAAAAAGAAGAGAACTGCAACGGATGCCAAGGCTGCACGGTGGATTGTCCGTTTAGGAGATGATCACACCTTTTCCAATTCGCACAACCCGATTATTAACAAAAAAATTCCCCCTTTTGTGCCGCTATTTCCAAAATAATAACTACTTTTGCATCACGGATTTTCCGTGACGGATTTTCCGTGATACATAATACTTGACAACAAACTATGCAGTCATGACCAAGAGAATACAAAAGAAACCCGTTAACCCATTCATTTACAAAGGGTATGAAGGACCGAATTATTTCTGTGACAGAGAAATAGAAACAGAGAATATAGTTAGAGCGCTGCAAAATGGGCGTAATATAACCTTACTTTCTACCAGAAAAATCGGTAAAACAGGCCTCATAAAACATGTATTTAATTGCATTAATAATCAAAACAAAAACGCCATTTGCATCTATTTGGATATTTTTGCAACCCAAAATTTGAATGATTTCGTTCAAGCCTTAGGTACGGCCATCATGGAAAATGCCGTAAAACATGAAAAGTCTTTGATGGCAAAAGCCTTTGATGCTTTCAAAGCATGGCGACCTGTGCTAAGCTACGATTCGCTGACAGGACAGCCTTCGGTTTCCATCAGCATTGAGCCTTCGCATGAGGAACACACGCTTGAAAACATCTTCAAACACTTGGAAAACCTGAAAAAAGATGTGTATATTGCCATTGATGAGTTTCAACAAATCGTCAACTATCCCGAAAAAGGCATAGAAGCACTGCTGCGTTCCCATATCCAGTTTTCCCATGCCGGTTTTATCTTTTCAGGCAGCCGCCAACATCTTATGACTGAAATGTTCAACTCACCCAAGCGACCTTTCTACCAAAGTACGGAATTCATCAATTTGAAACCTTTGCCCGAAGAAACCTATTATGATTTCTCGCGCCACTTTTTCGAGGCGAGAAAAGGAGAACTGAATATAGATGTATTCCACAATGTCTATGCATCTTTTAACGGGCACACATGGTATGTTCAGTTCATCATGAACCGGCTTTATGAAACGACCAAACGGGTGGAAAACATCAGTCAAGCCAACGAAGTCATTCTGGCGGCCGTCGACTCACTGACGCCACAATACGAAACCATGATGACCTTGCTGACCTCGAACCAAGTCAACTTGATGAAAGCCATCGCCAAAGAAGGCAAAGTCGATAAACCCCAAAGTGCGGATTTCATCAAGAAATACAACCTAGCTAGCGCAAGCAGTGTGAAAACAGCCCTTACCGCACTGATTGACAAAGAATTGGTCTATCTTGACAAAGATGGGTATATCATTTACGACCGTTTCCTCAATCTTTGGTTGCGTCGACTGTTATAAACAGGCATATTTGCGGTCTATTCCTCCATCAAATGATAATACCTAGTCCGGTATCCCTCCCACTCCCCTGTCAAGAGCTCGGGATGGAAGAAATGGATGAAGTCGGCGAGCAACAGGTCGGGCTCGCACTGCGACTGCTCAAAATAACCCGTCGAGAAGATGTCGCAGACGATGATTTGGTGGTTCTTGAAGGCGTCGAAAAGCGGATAGACAGGACTCTCTTTCGATAATGACTCGTAGGTCATCGGAAATGGATTGGAGTTGATGACGCGCCAATAGTCGGCATGCTGCGCCTTGGCGAGGATGCTCTCGGCATCCATGGGGACGCTGGCCGTCGAGGGGTTGTCTTTCCAGATGTAGTCGGCACCGGCATCAGCAAAGAGCTTGGCGATATAGCTGCGACCACCCGCCACATACCACTGCCCATTGAAGGCCAAGTCGGAGAACACCGTGGGGCGGTGCTCCACCCCGGCGCAGAGCCCCGAGAGGGCGTTGTAACGCCGCTCGATGTCGTCAAACCAGGCGTTGGCCTTGTCCTCGCAGCCCGCCATGATGCCGATGACACGGATCCATTCAGCCCGACCCAAAGGCGTGTTCTCCATATAATCGGCAAAGGGGAACAACACGGCACCCGTGACGTTGAGACCGCCTTGGTTGCCGTCGAAATAAGGGGAATACAGTAAGGCGTCGGGCTTCAGTTGTATCATCCGTTCAATGTCGGCTGCGGCCTCCGTGCCGATGTCGTAGACCTTCTCCTCCGCCAACAAGGCGCGCATGGTGGAGTCGGTCACGAAACGGCCCTCGAGGATGCCTTTCACACGGTCGATCTCACCCAAGCGAAGAAAGACGGCCCATTGCGTGGCCGAGAACGAGATCACGGACTTCACGGGGACGCGAAGGACGCCTTTCACGTCCGTGTCGACGGCTTTCGTCGTGTCCTTGACCATGGCGAACTTGCCCAGCGACAAGGTTGTGTCCCACGGACAGATCACTTCCATCAGATAGCCGTAGTCTTTCTCGCTGACGACGACGTTATGCGCATAGCGCATGAGGTTGTCGACCTCGGTCTTCTCTTCCTCGACTTGGTGGCTGAACCTACATGCCGTCAACGCCACCAACAACAGAATCCACACTTTTCTCATTGGTCATTCAGTTTTTCGAGGCACTCCTTGCACAGGCAGTCGCTGTAGTGTTCCTTCAGATAGGCTTTGGTACTGTCTTTGAGCTGCACTTTCACGCACCAGCAGTCGATGGAATGCACACATTCAAACGTTTTTCCGCAACGGGGACAGGTCTTTTTCATAGTCAAAAACGCGAGACCCCCATTGGAGGTCTCGCAAAACAAAAAATGAATATCAATTATTTAAACAACATTGCACTGGGAATGACACCCGCCTCAAACGAGCTGAGCAGCAGGCCGTCGTTGGTATAACGATACACCGTGCCGTTCATCATATAGTTCTTGGCGTCGGTCACATAGATATCGCCCGTCCTTGGCTCGATGGTCATGTTATAGAACATGCCCTCTTCCTGGGCGGCGATGCGGAAGCTCTCCGACAACGACAGCGTGGCGATGTCGAAACGGCGCACTTCGTTGTTGAGGAAGAGATACAGCTGATCACCTGTTGGGTTGGCTCTCAGCACCATGGCCGTGCCGTCAAACTCGTAACGTTTTTCGGCCGTCTTCGTCAGAGGATTGATTTCCCACAACGAAGGCTGTTCAGCATCAGCTTCCCAAACGGCGCCTTCGCAGAGCACCCACACATGGCCGTTCTTGTCTACAGCCATCGTGTTAGGTTCCTTACCTACCTGGATCTCGGCCACCTTCACGTCGTTGTTCATGTCGATGACCTGAACGGTGTTCTTTTCCATGCCGGGAAGATAATAGTTCGACCAGTTGCTGACATAAAGCTCATTGTCCACAGGCACCATCTTCTCGGTGGTCTTACCCGTCTGGATGAAGCCGCTATGGCTCATGTCCTTCGGGTTGATGATCCACAGGCCAGCACCCATCAGGTCGCTGACGTAGGCCTTCTCGGGCGACACGAAGAACATCTCACGCGGCGAGTAGAAGTCACCCATCTTGAAAGGCTTCGTGGTGTCGCACACCAAGGTGGTGGCATTCACCTTATAGATAAGGTTGGTGTTGTTGACGACAACATACAGCTGGCCGTCCACCAAGGCCATGCTCTCGGCCACATCGCCCAAAGGAGCGTCGTTCACCTTGTAGAACAAATTGTTGCCCACCGTGTCGGCCTCAATGTCGTAGAACGACAGGGAGGCGTTGGAGAACTGGAAGTTGCCCTCGTTGAGCACAAACAGGCCCGATCCCAGGTTGAGCGCCTTAGGATTGACGGGGTTGACAGGTTCTTCGGGCTTACAGGAGAACAGCAAAGCGGCGACAAGTGCCAGCAAAAACAGGTTTATTCTTTTCATTTCTTATCGTATTTATTGTTTCACAATGCGTTTCGTCACCGTCTTACCATCAGCGTTGACACGAACGAAATAGATGCCTTGGGTCAAGTCGTCCATGGCAACGACAGAAGACGATGCAGTCATCACTAACTGTCCAACGATATTGTAGACTTCAACCGACTGCAGGTTCTCGGCCTTCACCGTGAGGCGATCCCTAACGGGATTGGGATACACCGCAACGCTTTCCGTCTCATTATCAACAATGTCGTAATGTGCCAAATCGTATATCACGCCGACTGCGTCGAGGTCGAAGCCGCTGGAGCCGAAAGGCGTGGGCCATGGGTCGTTGACCTTATGGCCTTCTGAATCGTAAGTGGCGTATTCGGGATCAATCGTTCCCACGACGTCGATGACTTTGACATGGGTGATGTTGTTTTTGTCCAATAGGGCGTTGTCCTCCACCTCGTCGAGGTCGAAGGGCGTGCCATACATGGCCTGATATTTTCCAGCGAAGTTGTGGATCAGGCTAGCATGCATACAGGCGAAGCCATTCAGTTGCGCGGTATCCTGCAGCTTGGTGACGGCAGGGAAACGGAAGAAGTTCTCGCCGTCAGAGCTGACCTCCACAAAGGCAATCTCAAGGAAACAAATGGAGGTGTCCTGCGCGTTGACGAGTCCGTTCTCGAACACGGCGAAATCGGGACCTGGACCGTTATAAATCGGCGAAGCAAAGGTCAAGGTAGCACTTCCGCCATCGCCGAGGCTGATGACATCCATGGTGCCACCCGGCACGCCTGTGGCCAAGGCTTCCTCACCGAAATTGGCCACTCCCGACTCAGGCTTGTCGATACGCTGCGGGCCACGCACGACGGTACAGCCTGTGGCCCATGCCACAAAAGCCGACGAGTCGGCATGCATGGCCGTGGTGCCGGCGAAACCCGCCTCGGGCGCAAACTGAGCCCAAAGCATCGTCGGCACCAAAGCCAACAGCAGGATGGAAATCCTTTTCATCATTTCACTACGAGTTTAGCAGTACGCACAGCGTTCTCATTGCTCACGGTGACGAAATACACGCCACTGTTCAGCATCTCGGTGCTGAGACGAACTTGTTCGCCAGCCATGGCATCGACACTCATCGTGTTGACGAGACGGCCTTGCATATCGTACACCGAAACGGTATTCATGCCAGCGTTTTCAATGGTCACGAAGGTCTCGTTGACAGCGGGGTTAGGATAGACGCTCAAGGTGTTGTCCTGGCTCTCCACGACGCCCGTGTTCATCCAAACGGGCTCGACTTCTTGCGTCCAGACATAGGACCATTGGGCAATCTCAGTGGCGCATGACTCGTCGCCCCACTTGATGAAGTCGCCGTTCTCGACGGTCTGTTGGTCGTAGCCGAGCATGGCCATGCTGCCATTCACGTTGAACAGCCACCATTGACCGGCGAGGCTATAATGCAGTTCTTCTGAATCAACGTTGAAGATAATGTCATCGACACCCCAGTCACCAGCCACATAGGAGAAGCGTCTGTCGACTTCAGCGATGGCATCCATCACTTCCTTCACCGTTACCGTTTCCTCGACGAAACGGTAGCCCCAAGCCAGGCATCTGTCGGGTTCGTTCCAGTTGACGGCAAAGATGATTTCGTTGGCGCCTTCTCCAACCCAATAAACGATATCGGCGAAGTCGATCATGGCTTCTTCGGCGTAAGGATACACAGCAGCCACGGGTGACTCCCAGACGTAGGTCCAAGGAGCGATCTCAGTGCCGCATGACTCGTCGCCCCACTTGATGAAGTCGCCGTTCTCGACGGTTTGTTGGTCGAAGCCTAACATAGCCATGCTGCCGTTAACGTTATACATCCAATAGGTGCCATAAAGGGCAAGGTCGAGAGTACCATCAGCAAAATAGATGTCACCCACACCCCAGCCGATGTCGACATAGTCGAAACGCGGGTCGGCGTCTTTGAGGGCGTCCATGATGTGCTTCACGGTCACGGTCTCTTCGCTGAAGCGATAGCCCCATGCCAAGCAGGTGTCGGGTTCGTTCCAGTTGACGGCGAAGACCACTTCGTTTTCGCCTTCTCCAACCCAATAGCGGATGAGATCAGGATCGATCGTGGACTCGTCGGCCAGAGGATAGACAGCCACGACGGGAGTTTCCCAGACGTATGCCCACGTCTCAGGATCCACCATGGTGCCGCAGTTCGTGTCGCCCCATTTCACATAGTTGCCGTTGCCGATGGTCTGCTGGTCGAAGCCCACTTGGGCCATCTCGCCATCGACGTTAAACATCCAGTAGCCACCAGCGGTGATGCCCATTTCGAGGGCACCGTCGTTGTAGAGGATGTCGCCAAGACCCCAGGGACCCAGCGTGTAGGAAATACGTGTGTCTACGTCGGTGATCTTGTCCATCATCTCTTGGACTGTGACGGACTCAGCGTCGAAGCGATAGCCCCATGCCATAGCCGTGTCGGGCTCTGCCCAGTTGACGATAAGGACAGCTTGATTCTCGCCCTCGCCAATCCAATAGCGGATGTCGGCAGGGTCGATGGTAGCGTCCTGTTGTGCGAACAGGTTGGTCGTAAACAGACCAAAGATTCCCAGAAGGAATAAAAGGGTAAAGTTTTTACGCATAATAATATAATTTTAGGTTTGACATTCAATCCATTACATTAAAATGCTTGGGGAGATGAGGGTACACCTTAATCTATATAAGGAAAGCCAGCTCTTGTCCCGAAAGCCTTGTTTCAGCGACAGGCGGCAGGTCTTCTGACTTACTCCTTTATTCTGGCCGCCTTCCCGAAAGACTAGGTTTTCAGTGGCATAGTGACCAGCGTGAAGAGCTTACAGCAGCGGGAACTGTCCGGGATTTGCACCCGATTCCCTATTGAGCCTCGCGGCACCGCTTATCGGCCGCAAAGATAGGTATTTTCTTTGTCATTTATACACTCTTCAAGAAAAAGTTGCTATTTTTGCCCACTCAAACCGTATTAGTATCTAGAAATTCAAATACAATGAAAAAAATAACCACCCTTTTCGCCGCCTTGTTCCTCTGCCTTGGACTGGCTCAAGCGCAAGACGTTTATGTCTCTGGCAATCACTTTACCACTGGCAAGGTATTGAAAAACAACACACTGCTTTACAGCCTCACCGACAGCCTCGACATCCAGTTGAGAGGCATACAAGTCGCGGAAGACGGAACTGTTTATGGAGCCGGATCCGCCTTCAACTCCGATGGCGTCTATGGCCGTGTTTGGATGAACGACTCTTGCGTGTTCGTCTCCGACAATGGCACCTATTTCGACCACATCGCCCTCAACGGCAACGACTGGATAGTGGCTGGCTTCAACAACATCTGGCAAAACGGTGAGCTCCTCTATTCCTACAACCACGACGAAGACGAGTGCCACATTCACAGCCTGGCAGTCGGCGCAACGACGGGCGACATTTATGCAGGCGGTGCCATCGCCTTCAATAGCGACTCCCTCTACCATGCCAGCATTTGGAAAAACGACTTGCTGCTTTGGATGGCAGATAGCACTTCGAGCATCCAAAGCATCTGCTTCGATGGCGACAACCTCTATGCAGCGGGATTCATGATTGAAAACGACTCCCTTACCTACGGTGTCATTTGGCAAAACGACTCCATCATCTACCAATTGGAAAACGCCAACTTCGGACACATCGCAGCATTTGAAGGCAGCCTCTATTGGACAGGGATTTCCTTGACGGATACCATTGTTTATATTTGGCAAGACGGCGAGGTACTCTTCGACCTGCCTGAACTCTCTGGAATCAGCAATTTGGTCGTCAACGAGTATGGCGTATATTATACCGATGCACAAACGGTTTATAAAGACGGCGAAGTCCTCTATCAGCCCGAAGAATGCATCATCTCGGGCCTTGTCGTGCTTCCTTCCGAAACACCACAACCCCAAGTGGAACCTTTGGCATTGCCTTGGTTCGACGGCTTCGAGGTCGACAGCACCTGGGCCGAATGGACCGTCCTCGACTTCGACGGCAACACCGCCATCGGCTGGGAGCGCAGCGACGACGAGGCTGCCACCGATGACTACAGCGCACGCCACCTCGCCTTCGACAACATCCAGGAAGGCTGGCTGATCACACCCCCACTCTATCTGCAGTCCTACTCCGACTCGGCATGGATGTCGTTCAAGACCTTGGAAGTCAACCCGAGCAGCTACACCAGCAGCCAGGTGATGATCTCCACCACGGGCACCGAGCTCTCCGACTTCACCGAGATATGGTCGCAAGACAATCCCTCCAACACTTGGGACTCCATCTATATCGACCTCACCGAATACCAAGGCGACACCATCTATCTCGCCTTCAAATACAGCGGTCACCATGGACACGACTGGTATATCGACGATGTGAACGTCAATGAGTCCTTGACGCTCTACACCATCACCGTCGAAAGCAACAACCCCGACTGGGGCACCGTCAGCGGTGGCGGCACCTACCCCTTTGGCGACACCATCCAGATCGAGGCCATCCCCAACATTGGCCATGAGTTCCTCACTTGGAACGACGGCCTCGTCGACAACCCGCGCGACATCGTCGTCACCCACGACAGCACCTTCGTCGCCCTCTTCGCCATCAGCCAATACACCATCGAAGTCATCTCCGACCATCCCGGCTGGGGCACCGTGACTGGCGGCGGCACCTATTATTATGGCGACACCATCCAAATCGAAGCCACACCTTATATGGGCTTCGCCTTCGCTGGCTGGGACGACGGCATCATGGACAACCCGCGCACCGTCATCGTCACCGAAGACCACACCTTCACCGCCCAATTCGAGATCAGGCAGTGTGTCATCACCACGGAGGTCTACCCCGAGAACTCAGGCACCGTCAACGGCGGCGGCACCTATAACTACGGCTCTACCGTCCACCTGACCGCCCATAGCAACACTGGCTATACCTTCAGCCAATGGAACGACGGCAACCTCACCAATCCGCGTAGCATCTTCGTCGAAGGCGACGCCACCTATACCGCCGTCTTCACGCCTTTGCAATATGAAATCACCACCGAGTGCGATCCCGTGGAAGGCGGCACCGTGACTGGCGCAGGCATCTACGACTACGGCACCGTCGCCTCACTGACAGCCACACCCAACGAGAACTACATCTTCCTCTGCTGGAGCGACGGCATCGTCAGCAACCCGCGTAACGTCACCGTGACGGGCAACGCCAACTACAAGGCCTTGTTCTACCTCCAAGGCACGCCACAATACACCATCACCGTCTTGCCCAACGATCCTGCTCTGGGCACCGTGACCGGCGGCGGCACCTATCCGCAAGGCAGCACCATCGAAATCAGCGCCACGCCGTTCGAGAACGTAGCCTTCCGCAGCTGGGACGACGGCAACACCGACAACCCGCGTAGCATCACCGTCACCGGCGATATGACCTTCACCGCGCTCTTTGAGGCCGTCCAACCTGGCGAAACCTACACCATCACCGTCAGGTCCGAGAACCCCCTCATGGGCACCGTCTTCGGTGGCGGCACCTATCCCGTCAACACCATCATCAACATCGGAGCCTCGCCCAACCAGGGCTTCTATTTCTCAGGATGGCAAGACGGCGACATGAACAACCCGCGCACCATCACCGTCACCGGCGATGCCGAATACGTTGCATCGTTCTCCACCAACCCGACCGTGACATACACCGTCACCGTATATTATGACGAGACGCAAGGCTTCATCATCGGCGCCGGCACCTATAACGCAGGAGCCACGGCTTCCCTTGCCGCCATCCCTGCTGACGGCTACTACTTTAAGAAATGGGGTGACGGCAACACCGATAACCCAAGAGAAATCCTTGTCGACCACGACATCGTCCTCGCCGCCTTCTTCGAAGGCACGGGGGTCGACGAAGAGGGCTTCGAGAACGTCAGCCTCTACCCCAACCCCGCCAACGACAAGATCCGTATAGAGGGTCTGGAAGGCGAGCATGAAATCAGCATCTTCAACGCCATGGGCATGAAGGTCATCGCTGTCACGCTGCAGGACGAAGGCGAGATCCACATCAACGAGCTGTCGGCTGGCCTCTACCTCCTCCGCATCGACGAGAAGTACACGATGCGCTTCGTCAAGAGATAAGGCCAAATTAAGACAACAAAAAAGGTGAGCCTCTATCGAGACTCACCTTTTTTGATTCATTTATGTTCCTTATTTCGTCAGCACCAGCTTCAGCGTCTCGCTGCCTGACTCCGACACGGCATTGATGAAATACACACCCGATTCCAGCGTGTTGAGGTAACGCTCAAACGTAGTGTGATTCAAACCATTGAAGCTATAGGAATACAGCTTGCGACCCATGAAGTCGAAAACGGTCAGATCTGCCTTATGGAGGTCATTCAGTGCCACATGCACCTCACCGTGGGAGGGATTGGGATACACCGAAATGATATGGGCAGGTGTGTTCCCTATAGGTTCATTGACACTCAACACTTCCAAGGCCTGGCTAAAGTCGGGGATGCCGTAACCATAGTAGTTGTCGGGATTCTCGGCACGGTTGCCGCAAGCACGGAGTGCATCGCAGATCTCCTGAACCGAAGAATACGGGCGGGCTTGACGCAGACAGGCCACGGCGCCAGCCAACACAGGCGTGGCAAACGAAGTGCCGTCGCCATTGTAATAAGGCCACCAGCTGCCATAACCCGAAGCCACGTAGGTGCCTTGTCCCATAGCCATCACATCAGGCTTGATACGGCCGTAGTAGGTGGGACCAACAGAACTGAAGTAGGCGCGCTCGCCATTGGCATCAACAGCACCGACAGTGACGATGTGCTCGGCATCGGCCGGGATACCCAAGGTGCAGGTGCCATCGCCCTCGTTGCCAGCGGCATTCATGCAGATCATGCCACGGCTAGCGGCAATCTCACAGCCAATCGACATCGGGGCGGTATGGCCATCATAATGCTCGAAGGGGTGGTTCCACTGTTCCATGTCAAAATCGATATAACCCAATGAGGTGGAACACACATCCACGCCCAGACTGTCGGCACACTCGGCGCCCGACACCCAGTTGTATTCCTCGATGATGTTCTCGCTATTGCCATCCTCAGTATGAATCAGGTAATAGGAGGCCTTAGGAGCCGTTCCCACCATTTGGTTGGGGTCGTAGGCGCCCATGGTACTCAGGCATGAAGTGCCGTGCGTGCTCTGCGAATACACCGTCGTGGAGCCATACACGAACTCACGTGTGCCGAGCAGACGACCTTCTTCGCGCATATTGTCGAAGCAGTTCTGGTCGGGCGTGCCTTCAAAGCCACCGTCGAGGACGGCAATGATGACGCCAGTGCCGTCGAAGCCCATCTCATGCAGGATGTCGACATTGAGTTGCTTCGCCTGAGCCTCGGCTCCACCGTAGAAGCCTCTCGTGCCACGATTGGGCTCGGCAGAGGGCTTCATCTCGTTGGCCAGCCAACGTTCTTTCTGCTCCTGGGCTTTCAAGTCGTTGTGGCAGTTGCGCACGGATTGCACAAACTCAAGGGCATTGACGGCCTCGATCACAGCGGGATCGGTGACGTAAACCGAGACACCGTTCAACCACTTGGAGGGGTTGAGCAGCTGGGCACCGCAGTCGGCCACAGCCTGCAGGTATTGCGGGTTGACAGGGATGTCGTACTCATCGATGGCGATACCCAAGTTGGCACGACGTTGCAAAGCCCTTTGGCTCAGATAGGCCTCAGGGTTGTCGATGGAATAGGGCGAGTTGTTCTTATCGGTGAACTGCACCCAATAAATGTTGGTCGCGACCTGGGCTTGCGCAAACATCGTGACCGCTAGAAACAACAGTAAAAATGAAAGCTTTCTCATTGCTATTGAATTTTGATAATAAACACAGAATTAGGTGATAAAAATCGGGCAAAAATAACGATTTTTCCCAACACAAAACGTAGTTTCAGGCAAAATGCCTACTTTTGCAAAAAATTCCAAAAGCCAAGCCATGCGCATCGACATCATTGCCGTCTTCCCCGAAATGTTTGAAGGCCCCTTCACGGAGTCCATCATCAAGCGTGCCATCAACAAAGGCATCGTGGAGATCGGGCTTCATAACCTTCGTGACTACAGCACCGACAAGCACCACAAGGTGGACGACTACAGCTTTGCTGCCGGTGCCGGCATGGTGATGATGATCGAGCCGGTCGACAACTGCATCAGCCACCTGAAGAGCCAACGCGACTACGACGAGGTCATCTATATGAGCCCCGACGGCGAGCTTTTGGACCAGCCTTTGTGCAACCAACTATCCATGAAAGAGAACATCATCATCCTCTGTGGGCACTACAAAGGCATCGACGAGCGCATCCGCGAGCACCTGATTACCAAAGAGATCAGCATTGGCAACTACGTCCTCTCCGGAGGAGAACTGGGTGCGGCCGTCTTGGTCGACAGCCTGGTGCGCCTCATCCCCGGCGCCTTGGGCGACGAGACCTCTGCCCTCTCCGACTCTTTCCAGGACGGCTTGGTGTCGCCACCCGTCTACACCCGTCCGCGCAGCTACAAAGGATGGGATGTCCCTGAGGTGCTTTTGTCGGGCAACGACAAGCTCATCAACGACTGGCGACTGGAGCAAGCCATAGCGCGCACCAAGGAACGTCGACCTGAAATGTACGAAATTTTCAAAAAAAGCTGATAATCTTCGCTACGTATTGAAATTATTTGTATTTTTGCACCCACTTTTTGGAGAAAAATATACAAAAATCATATAAAATGAGCAAACAAGCATTAATTCAATTCGTTGAAGATCAGATCGTTGTAAAAGATTTTCCGAAGTTCAAGACAGGCGACACCATCACGGTGACCTACAAGATTGTTGAAGGACAAAAAGAGCGTCTGCAGAAGTTCCAGGGCATCGTCCTGAAGCGTAGCGGCCAAGGTAAGGTGGGCACTTTCACCATCCGTAAGATTTCGAATAACATCGGTGTTGAAAGATGTTTCCCGATTGCCTCCCCCATGATTGAGAACATTGAGCTCAACAAGCAGGGTGCAGTTCGCAAGTCACGCATTTACTACCTGCGTGGTCTGCGCGGCAAGAAGGCCAAGATCAAGGAACTCAAGAAGTGATTCAACAACAAAGCCAACAACAAAGAAGCCCCGAACGTTTGCTCGGGGCTTTTTTTGTGTCTGTTCCGACAGGGGGCGTTTCAATATTTACGTCGCCGTCAACAATCGGGTGGCCAATATATCTGACATATTATATGGGACCTCTAATTATACTTGATTGACTTGTTTTCGGGTTGTCAGGATGCCGAAGTCCCGTTTGGGCAATCCCTTCAACCCGCTGCAAAGTGATGCCGCTAATAAGTAGACAGCAACGACTTGTCCATAA